>Ga0208125_100010_pt1 | contig 423458 bp, 364 predicted proteins | sample LakWasM128_HOW14_2_FD_183938 | JGI IMG/M metagenome (GOLD analysis project Ga0208125, IMG submission 183938) | Freshwater sediment methanotrophic microbial communities from Lake Washington under simulated oxygen tension - Sediment Metagenome... | ecosystem: Environmental > Aquatic > Freshwater...
ACATTAAAACCGTGTTGGCGAGTGCCGCTGCGATTCATCACGATTTCGCAGGCGTGCATTTGGTGATTATGTACGACATTACCCAGCGCAAACAGATTGAAGCCAAACTCAACTCCATTTTTAATGCGTCAGTGGAGGGCATTATTACGTTTGACATGTCCAATATCATCATATCCGCTAATGCCGCAGTAGAAGCTATTTTCGGCTATAAACCGGAAGAACTGGTGGGTTGCAATATTAACAAGCTCATGCCGGCATCGCCAAAGGCAATGAGCGATGGCGATTCATCCCAGGCAGCAGAATCTATCGGTCAAATTCAAGAAATTGAAGGCCTTCACAAAGACGGTTCCGCGGTGCCTCTGGATCTATCCATAGCGGAGTTTTCTATCGAAAATGAGCACTACTTTACCCATATTGTGCGTGATGTGAGTTTGCGCAAACACCGGGAACAGCAGGACAAGGAGCACCTGGACGAACTCGCCCATGTCACTCGCCTTGGGCTGATGGGCGAAATGGCCTCGGGCATTGCCCATGAAGTCAACCAGCCGCTGGCCGCGATTTCCAGCTATACCCAAGTCAGCCTAAACCTTATTAACACCGAGCATCCCGATCTGGTAAAGCTCGCCGAGATCCTGTACAAAACCCAGCAACAGGCGTTAAGGGCGGGACGGATCATTCACCGCATGAGGGAGTTCGTCAAATCCCATGCAAAACAGCGCTCAACCGCCAACATTAATAATTTGATTCATGAGGCTGTCGGCCTGTGTATTGATGAACTTAAGCAAAACGACATAAGACTGACATTTGAATTGTCAAACAACCTGCCGACTATCTATGTCGATCATGTGCAGATTGAACAGGTCATCATCAACCTGATCCGCAACAGCGTTGACGCCTTGCTAAACTTACCCGAAAAACAGCAACGCCAATTGACCATTCATAGCCGATTGACGCTTAATAATGACATACAGGTCAGGGTAAAAGACAATGGGCCGGGACTTGACGAAGATCAACAACAAAAAATATTAACGCCTTTTTACACGACCAAGACAGACGGCATGGGTATGGGGCTATCTATCAGTCGCTCACTTATCGAAGCCCATGAAGGCACGTTGCATTTCAATAGCCACTCCGGCAAAGGCACCACCATGTATTTTACCCTGCCCGTACGGAGAAAATCCGGCACGCGTTAACATAGCAGCGGATAGCGCGGTAGAGGAATGCGGAGCAAGCCCCAACGTCATCCCAAGCTACCGTGCCAAAATCCGGGCCTGAGGGGAGATTTGACCGTTCTCCCCTCGATTATCAAGGTCTAAAAGTCAAAGCTTTCAACTTCCGCAATTAAAAATACCGGCGCGCCCCCCGTTGAAATTTCAACCGCGTGCGCCGCTGTTTCTTGTCCTCCGGCTGAATTCAAACACGCTTCCAATGCTTGCATGGACGGAAAATAAACTTCCGCAATGCGATGAAAAGGCGCGGAGGCGTTGCCTGGACTGCCCGTTACGAGGGACGCAACAAAACGGGTTTTTCCTGCCAGTTTTTCTACCGCCATGGGAACGTGCTCATTCGCATAGCGTTGCTCAAACGTATCAAGGTTGGTCGGATGTGGGTACATGACGATCAGTTTTGCAGCTTTCATAGTTTTCTCGTATGGTCTTGTTAATAGAGGCTCTATCTTATAAGCGATACAAGGTATTTGTATAATACCGGCTTGCTATGAATGAATAGGGTTTACCTATATGAAGCCTATCCTGTGACAATGCACCCATTAATTGCCGGTTTAAGGCGATTTCCGAGAAAGAACATGCCATCAAGAATCTGATCCTTAGGAAAGACAGGTCCACGAAAATCACGAAAGATACGAAAAAAAAGCAGTCAAAAGAATCCGTTTTGCGAGGTTTTTCGTGCTTTTCGTGCTTTTCGTGGACAATTCTTCGGGAAAAATCGGCAGCGAAACGCTTGGATTTAACCTTGATGCCTTGCCCTCCTCGGCTATAGCGACGAAGGCCTCTTTAATTCACCGACGTTAATCGCGGCTTTACCGGCTCGCCATCAATTTCAAAATCCATTTTGATGCGTTTTGCCGCGGCTTTCATTTCCGTTTTGCTCTTAAAAGGCCCGGCGATAACCTGGTAGGCATCGTCCTTCTGGATTTTACGGGCCGGTATGATCGGCCCTTGATGATTAAGCATGGTTGCCAGTTGTTGCGCCTTGGTTTCGTCATTAAAGCTGGCCACCAAAATGGACCAGTCGCTCTCTTTTAACTCATCAACGACAGGCTGGTCGTAGAACTGCCCCGGATGTTTCAGCTGCAAAGCGTTTGCCGATAGTTCCGCCACATCAGGACTTTGCACCAGTATCGGCGTGGGAATACCGTCCGAACGCTGGAGTATGCGTTCGACTTTTCCCCAATCGACGGCCACGCCTTTTTTGGCGCTGAGCTCATGCAAATCCTTCACCACTTTTTTTCTTAGACCGGCTTTCTCCTTGGCCCATTTCGGCAAAGGTTCATGCGCTTCGAGGTAGAGCATGTCCTCATGCCACGCGGTCAAATAGGGCTGATGAATGATGCGCACCGGCATGCCGACCGTGGCTTTTTTGAACAACACTTCAATGTCCTCCGGGTAAAGCTGCACGCAGCCGTGACTGATCTGCATGCCAATACCATAGGGTTTGTTGGTGCCGTGGATTAAATAACCGGGAAAGCCCAGGCGCATTGCATACAGTCCCAACGGGTTATCAGGTCCTGAGCGAACGACCTTGGGCAATGAATCGCCTTTTTCGGCATGTTCTCGATGAATGGACTCGGGAACATTCCAGCTTGGATTGGCATCTTTGGCGACGATGCTGGTCTGTCCCATCGGCGTATTCCATCCCTGACGGCCAATGCCGACCGGATAGGTGTAAACTTTGTCCGGCTGTTTTTTGGGATAGTAAAACAGGCGCATATTCGCCAGGTTCAGCGCTATGCCTTTATGAGGCGAATCGGGAAGTATGAATTGCAAAGGCAACAGAACGCGACTGCCCGGCTTGGGTGTCCAGGGGGAGACGGCGGAATTGGCTATGCTGATGTCGTTATAACCAAGGCCGAAATGCCGGGCAATATCCGGCAGGGCATCATTTTCGCGGGTGTCGATTGCAGCAAGGCTGCCGACCATGTTTTCGCCGTCAGGCAGTTCGAATTCGTGGGTGACTACGGTTTCCGGCGGCTCGGGAAACTCGATGGTTACCGTTTTTTCCTCGTCTTCGGGAAAAAGTGACGATAAGGTTTGACAGCCGCTGAGCAGCGTTAATCCAATCGCCAAACCGAGTGACAGGGCTGACTTTTTAATTTTGAACAGGTCAATTCTAAAGTTTTCTTGGCTGGTCATAGCGGTAAGCGCGAGTAGAGTTACAAACGCTAAGTATAACCAAGAGAACATTAAGATAGGCCGCGGTAAACATTAAGAAATGATTAAATTCGGCTTAAAAAGCACGGCCTTGAAGGACTGCGACGAAAACGCAGGCTCCGTTTAGGATTCGGTCAATAATAACATCCCGAAATATGAGCTTATCGTTTTCACGCAGCGCGTGAGAACCAGGGGTATGGTGTCTACGGGACACCGTTATTCCGGCATGCGTGCCGCGCGCCTTAGCAGAGAAATCAGCTGAGAAACATGCCTATATGCAGACCTTCCAGGTTTTAAAAACCTGGAAGGTCTAACTTGCAACGATTAGAACATGCCCGTCACTCGCTAACCGGCCGGTCAGAATTCAGCGCACTCCATCCGACGACGATCCTGTATACCATCAGCACTACCGTTGCAATCAGGATAAAAAGCCCGATACCGAACTCAAACGTTAACCCGGACAATGCAAGACCGGCCAGAGCTATCCAAACGGTCTTGATCTGCCAGTCGAAATGGGATTCCAAAAAGGTTCCCTTAACGTCATCCTGTCTCATAAAGTTGATAATCACACCCACCAGCAAGGGCAACCCGGCAAACGCAAAAGCCAGCACCTGACACAGATACACGGCCGTTGCCAAGCGCTTTAATGAATGCAATTTTTCAATATCGGTTTGATCAGTCGAACTTTCATTCATACCCCACCCGCCTGTTGATTTTTCTGTTACGACAACCCTAAAAAATGCGTTGCCCTCCTCTTTGGATATAAGCCTTATCACAGATAAATCAAGCGGCGCCAAACTCATTTTATGCTTTAAATAAGCTCAAAATCCGAGTTCGGACAGGCCGGGGTGATCATCGGGTCTCGGCCCCAGCGGCCAATGAAATTTCCGCTCAGCTTCCGCTATCGGCAAGTCGTTGATGCTGGCGATGCGTCGCTTCATCAGGCCGTTTTGGTCAAACTCCCAATTTTCATTGCCGTAAGATCGAAACCAGTTGCCCGATGCGTCATGCCACTCATAGGCGAAGCGCACCGCAATACGCGCATCGTGAAAAGCCCACAGCTCTTTTATCAGGCGGTAATCCAGCTCCTTGGCCCATTTTTGCTGGAGAAATCGCACGATCTGATCGCGGCCGCCAAGGAACTCGGCCCGGTTACGCCATTGGCTATCAACGGTATACGCCAACGCTATTTTTTCCGGGTCATGCGTATTCCATGCATTTTCGGCGGCACGTACTTTTTGCGCGGCCGTTTCGGCAGTGAATGGCGGCAACGGCGGACGGATGTTTTCAGTCATGTTCTGATCCTCTTGTAACGACTCAGCAGTTAAAAAAATGGAACGCTGATGCCAAAAGTAAGCGCCTCCAGGCGACGCTGATAATTATGATCAAACAGGATTTAATCCGTGTTCATCATATTCATCCGCGGCATCTGCGTTCCATTATGTTTGAGAACGCTTTTATTATTGGCGGCGGTTTATTGCAGTACGAATTTAAGCCCAATCAGCAGCAGGATAGAAGCCAGAATCGGCCGTAAAATTCTTTCCGGGATCTTTGCGCTCAAGTGGCTGCCAATCCAGATGCCGGGCAAAGAGCCGATCAACAGGCTGCCCAATAAAACCAGGTCCACGTTACCCAAACTGAGGTGACCCAGCCCGGCGACTGCGGTGAGCGGAATGGCATGAGCCAAATCGGTGCCGACAATTTTCAGCGTGGTCATTCGGGGATAAAGGAACAGCAGCGCGACAGTACCCAACGCACCGGCCCCAACAGACGACAGCGTCACCAATATACCCAGCACCGCGCCGATCAATACGGTGGCGGGTATTTGCAAATGTTTGAAGCGACCGGCATTTTCGGGAGTGCTATGTTCATCATCAATAGGCTTAAGCTTCGCCGCCCGGCTTAATAACACGCTGCGCACTATCAGCGAAAAAGCGGTCAGCAGCAGCGCAACGCCCAGCGTAAAGGTAATCGCCCCTGTGGTTTCCTTGCCGACTTCCATAAAATGTTTGAGTACAAACAAGGTAGCCAAGGCAAAAGGTATGCTGCCCAGCGCCAGCCAGCCGACGATTTTCCAGTCGACCGAGCTGTGTTTGTTGTGATGCACCCACACGCCGCCGGTTTTGGTGATGGCGGCAAACAGAAGGTCGGTACCCACCGCGACGGCGGGTTTGAACCCGAACAGGAAGACCAGCAACGGCGTCATCAGCGATCCGCCGCCTACGCCGGTCAAACCCACCAACAGCCCTACAGAAAGACCGGAAAAAGCATATGCCCAATTCATAAAAACGCGCCCTTGTTTTAATGCGTTAAAAAAAATACGCATTATAACAGGCGAGTAGTTCTATTTTTTAAGAGTTGTCGCCCTATGTTTGTTTGATTTCTATTTCAAAATGAAGTCTGTTTCAAATCACTGCGCTTTAGACCGATCACTCACGCTGCAAATATTGAGCAATCGATCGGCTATTTTGGGTTTATTCACTTTCAAACGACTGACTGATCGTTGTCATTTAAAACGCTTCCCAGCCGCCGACATCAACGGTTGCCAACTGCGCTTTACGCCGGGTTGCAGGCGCTGTCGAATGCGGAACAAGTCGGTAAGAGCTGCCTGAAGTGTCCCCCACTTTAAAGCCGCTCACCGTGACCGCCAGGTTTTGCGCCTGCTCTTCCAACGATTCCGCCGCTGCCGCGGCTTGCTCCACCAACGCGGCATTTTGTTGGGTTACGTCGTCCATTTGGGCGATGGCTTGATTGACCTGCTCAATGCCGGAACGTTGTTCAGCGGAGGCGGAGGTGATTTCGGCCATCGTATCGGTAACGCCGCGAATGGAGGCGACGATTTCCCTCATCGTCAGCCCTGCCTGATTAACCAGCTTACTGCCTCCTGCAACCTTATCGACCGAATCATTAATCAGGTTTTTAATTTCTTCAGCAGCCGTCGTAGCGCGCTGCGCAAGGTTTCGCACTTCAATCGCCACGACCGCAAAACCTTTGCCCTGCTCTCCCGCCCGGGCGGCTTCTACCGCGGCGTTGAGGGCAAGTATGTTGGTCTGGAAAGCGATGTCGTCGATCACCGAAATAATGTCCCCGATTTTACGGGAAGACTCATTGATGTCATTCATGGTCGCAACAACCTGGCCGATCACGTCAACGCCTTTGCCGGCTATGTCGGATGCGTCAACGGCGAGCCGGTTGGCATGCTGGGCGTTTGCGGCATTATGCTGCACGGCGGAGGTCAGCTCTTCCATGCTGGCGGCGGTTTGTTGCAGGCTGGCGGCTTGTTGCTCGGTGCGGTATGACAAATCATTATTGCCCGAAGCGATTTCTTGTGTTCCGGTGTTAATGCTGTCGGTGGCGTCCTTGATTTGGCTGATAATATCTTTAAGCTTTTCCACCGTGGTATTGGAGTCGTTCTTGAGTTGCCCGAAAGTACCGGCATAGTCGTTGGTGATGGTTTCGGTCAAATCGCCACGGGACAAGGCGTTGAGGATACGCGCCACTTCATTGAGGCCGGTTTCGCTGGTTTGCACAAGCCGGTTGATGTCTTCGCCCAAATGGCGCAAAAAACCTTCCTTGCCATTCACATCGAAGCGCATGCTGAAGTCCCCCATAGCGGCGGCTTCGACAATCGCCGCCACCTCATTCTCCGCCGTTACCTCGTCGGTGCGGTCATGCCACTCGGCTACCGTGCCCAGTCGTTGACCTTGTTCATTGACGACCGGATTGGCGGTCACCACCATCGAGCGACCGCCTACCGTCATATTGGCCTCATAAGCGCCGGTTAAGGCGTTGAGCATGTTTGCCTGATGCGAGGGATGTTTGTGGAAAAAGTCCATGTTGGCGCCGATCAACCCATTCATTGAGAATTTCGATAATTGCCGACCAATTTCCGCTTCGGCCTTGCCAAAAATATTGATCACTTCCCGGTTAACGTAGATGATGTTGCGGTCATTATCGGCAATCATGACGCCGGTGCTGACATTGTCCAGCGCGATCTTGACGCGCAGGGTTGCGTCCGCCGCTTTACGGTCTGCCGTTATACGTTCAAGCAATTGTTGTTGCATGGTTGCCATGGAGCGCAACAAATCCCCGATCTCATCGCTTTGGTGAATATCGACACTGGAATTCAGGTCGCCATCGGCAATGGCTCCCGCGACCTGTTGGGCGGTTTTGAGCGAGCGTAAAATGCCGCGACTGACCCATACGGTCAGCACTATCGCCATTGCAACACTGAAAGAGAAAATACCCAGCAAGCCGATGTTGTATCGGCCGGTCATCGCCTGCGCCTGCCGTTCGTCCTCGGCGTTGCGCGCCGCGGTATAGCGCAACAGCTCATCGATAACGACGCGATGTTGGTCATAGGAGCGACGCATTTCCTGAAAACCGGCGAGTGCGCCGTCGCGATCTCCGGCCTGGATTGCGGGCAGAAACCGTTGTTCGGCCTCGACATAAAAAGCCTGCGCGGGCCGGTAAGAGCGCTCAAGCAATAAATCATGGAGTTCCTGGTCCAACGGCTGGGTTAACCAAAAGCTGTGACGGGCATCGTATGCCGACCTCAATTTTTTAAATCGTGACACCAGCGCTTGCGTCTTCATATCATAAAAGTCTTCGGCAACCGTCAGTTGCAGCGCCACCATATAGGATTCGATGATGTATTCGGGCGGCGGCAGCACATCGGCAATAATGTCTTTACCCTGCGCAATCCGCTGATAAACCGGCCCGTTAACATTAAGCGTGGTCATGGCCTTGAATGTCGCAATGCCGAACAGCGAGAAGCCGATAACCAAAGTGCCCAGGATCAGTATAAAGCGTATTTTGATGGTTAAGTTCTTAAACATGATACGTTTCCTTTTCGATTTTATAGTTGCCGTGCTTGACGATGCGGCGGATTCAACCGGCTTCCCTGCCCTGGATGCCGGTGAGCTTGCAATGATCTTGCGCAGGTCGGTTAGCCTTTATCCAATTTCGATAAACTTCAGCGCCAGGCAGCGGACGACTAAACCAATAACCCTGAAAAGCGTTGCAGCCGCAACCGACCGGATAATCAACCGGCATGGTTCAGTTGAATACGGCCGGTAACGAATGGGCTATGCTGCCGAAAACTCGAATTCATCCCGCTTTCCAGACGCGCAGTGAAATAGCCCGCTTTTTTTAATACCGACATGCCCCCTCCTCCCATCAACCTTATTGCCGGAAAATAGTTTAGTGCAGCATGCAATGAATAAAGAAATGATATTATTCGATGATTATGTCTAATAAATAGATACCAAAATCCGGCTTTTGTTACTTTCTACAGCCTTTGCAAGGCACGGCTTAGCGCCGATTATAGTTAGCCTCAATGTTCAATGGCTTTCAATACTCGCGGCAGTGTTTTTGCTTGTTGTAAAGATAAAGGCAGTGGCGTGACCCGCTTTATGGAAAGCGATTTGTCCGGTCAAATCTTGATCATTAACAGAGCGGAATGCGTCAGTTGAGTAATGCCGTTTCCGTAGGATAAAAAGATGCGGTCAGGGCTGCTGACCGCACAGAGAGGAAGGATAGCTAACTCTAATCCCTTTAGGAGAGGGAGCGCATACAAGAGTTGCATGCATTCTAATGGCTAAATGCCGCCTTGAAAATGTGACCGATTGCCGCGCGACAATTTGCCTCTACAAATGGCGCGCTAATTGCTTTATATCCAGGTTTGTGCGATGAAAACGGCGCAACGACTGGGCTTAAGCAATCCATCAGGTGAATTGCCGGGGCGCTTCCCCCAGAAAAGCAGGTCATATCACGCATAATCCGCTTCGCCCATCGAATGAAGGAAGTCCCAAAAGAGATTTAAAAAGCTTTGTTGCATGAACCGCGCTTTTTATCTATTTATTAGATGTAACTATCGAATAATATCGTTTTATTAAAAGTAAAAATCCCCCTAAGCTATATCCAACCACAAAGAACTGCCGTAAAAAATAGTACGGCAGTGTTTGCAACGTGTGTTTGATGTCATTTTTATGTGTACCTCCTCTCTGTACAAGGATCGTTTTCGGGGCGGGTTTCGACCCGCCTTTTTTTTAAACCGGAAAAGGTACAGATTCTTTACGATTTGAATCCACTGCAATACAGCCCATACAACCTGAAGCGGAACATCCGCCGATGAGTACACCCTTTATCAGACCTGAGGATAAATTCATGCCATTACAAAATCTAGTTGAATATTTCAATGACCGCTTCGGGCAAGAGCATCGCTCCAGTTTTCGTCCCTTTCTTCTGGAAGAAGGAACAATAAGCGCACTGTTCGGTCAAATCAAAATAGGCAGTGTTTTTTCGCCAATACGCCTGGCGCAAAAACCCGCCGAAATCGTCGGCCATGCCGCGAAACTTAAGGTTTCCACCCATGAAGTCCAATACCTGTATTCGGACGAAATTGAAAACTTGCTGAGTAACCATCCTCACCAAGCCAGCGATTTTGAATCCATCATCAATTTCGATCGCTTATCCCGCACCGTGCATATGCTCAATTACCTGCCTATCACCCATTTGCAGGGCGCGCTGTTCGTGGAAGTCGATCCGCGCCATATACTGGGCGTTAAAAAGGATCACGGCGCCTATTTTGAAGAAGTGATCGGACAATGCGGTCTGGAAACCAAGAATGTCGTCATCATCATGGCGGTAAACAGCAACTATGCCCGGCATTACCAGGAACTGGTCACCGGCTTGGATAATTACCGGCACAGGGGTTATCAAATCGCGCTTAAGTTCGATTACGTCGCGCAGGAAGGCCAATCGTTCGATCTGATTAGCAAACTGTCCCCGAATTACGTCAGTTTGTCGGCGCGACATCTTGACCATGTGCGCGACAATGCCATGTTTGAAAAATTGCGCGATTTAAAAGCGCTGGTCGTTTCAACAGGCGGGCAAAGCATCCTGCAACAAATCGATCAAAAAAAGTCCGATCTGTTGGCTCGCAATACCGGTTTTGACCTAGTGCAGGGCAGTTATTACGAACGCTCCTCGGCACCGGTATTTTTGCCGGAATCGCTTGATGTCGGAGTCAGCGCCAATGGCTAGCGTTCGGGATTAAAAACGAGAGTTTGTAATGGCGATAGCCGTCATGACATTGTGAGGAAAGTCCATGTGTGAATTATTGGGTATGAGCGCGAATGTTCCGACCGATATTCGCTTCAGTTTTACCGGCCTGATGCAGCGCGGCGGACGCACCGGGCCGCATCGGGATGGCTGGGGCATTACCTTTTACGAAGACCAGGGTTGCCGCACCATTAAAGACCCCGCGCCCTGCTGCGACTCGCCCATTGCCAAACTGGTTCAAGCCTGCCCGATTAAAAGCCGCGCCGTTATCGGCCATATCCGGCAGGCTAATCGGGGCCCTGTAGCCTTGAAAAACACTCATCCCTTCACCCGCGAACAATGGGGCCGTTTTTGGACTTTCGCCCATAACGGCCAATTAACCGACTATCAGGCCCTGCAGCAGTCCGGCAAACACCTGCCGGTCGGCGATACCGACAGCGAAACGGCATTTTGCTGGCTGCTCAACGAACTGGATCGAAAATACCCGCACAAACCCGCTGACATGCAAGCCATGTTCCGTCACCTGGGCGAGCTGTGTCTCCAGTTGCAGCAGTTCGGCATCGTCAACATCCTGCTTTCCGATGGCGACTATTTGTTCAGCTTTTGCAGCAACACCTTGCACTGGCTTACCCGGCGCGCGCCATTCGGGTTGGCCCGGCTGATTGACGAAGATGTCGCGATCGATTTTAATCAGGAAACCACGGCCAATGATGTGGTCACCGTCATCGCCACGCTGCCGCTAACCAGCAATGAACAGTGGCATAAAATGGAAGCCGGTTATTATCTGTTGTTTAAGAACGGCGAATGCGTTGCCGGTCAATAATTCGGCTTGCAGGCTGCGAGTAAATCCTCATGAGTGAAAGTCCTTACCCGCTAACACGGCTTTGACATAACCGGTCTTGATCACAAAATCGCCGAATCGTTCGCCCGGTTCCCGCTCTTGGGCATACCGTTGAATAATAGGACTTAGTTCGGCAAGAATCTGTTCCTCGTTGATATTCTCGCGGTACAGCTTATTCAGGCGTTGACCGTAAAAACCCGCACCCAAATACAGGTTGTACTTGCCCGGCGCTTTGCCGATAAAACCGATTTCCGCCAGCGATGAACGCGCGCAGCCGTTCGGGCAACCGGTCATGCGGATCAGGATCGGGTCGTGTTCAAGCCCGGCTTGTCTGATGATCACATCGAGCTTATCGACCAGCGACGGGAAGTAGCGCTCGCTTTCAGCCATGGCCAGACCGCAGGTCGGAAAAGCCACGCAGGCCATCGAATTCAGGCGCAACCCGGTCTGGTCATGGGTGTCGGCCAGCCGGTATTTTTCCAGCAGGGCGTCAATGACCGGTTTCCGTTTGCTGCTGACCTGCCCGATAATCAAATTCTGGTTGGCGGTGAGCCTGAAATCGCCGTCATGCACTTTGGCAATCTCGCGCAGCCCGGTCATCATCGGGCAATCTTCGGTATCGAGTATGCGGCCGTTCGGGATAAACAAAGTGTGATGCCAGGCGTCGTTAGCGCCTTCGACCCAGCCGTAGCGGTCGCCGGAATGTTCGAATACGAAAGGTTTGGGCGGCTCCATAGCCCAGCCCAAGCGCCGGTTGAGCTCGAACTTTAACCAGTCGAGGCCCCGGTCCTCGATGGTGTATTTAAAGCGCGCGTGTTTGCGATTGGTTCGATCGCCGAAATCGCGCTGAATCTTGACGATTTCCTCGGCGACTTGCAGCGTTTTGTGCTTGGGGCAATAGCCGATCACGTCGGCCAAGCGCGGATAGGTCGACGTCTCGCCGTGGGTCATGCTCAGTCCGCCGCCGACGCTGACGTTAAAGCCAAGCAGATGATCGTCCTCGGTAATGGCGATAAAGCCGAGATCATTGGCAAACAGATCAACATCATTGCTCGGCGGAATGGCCAGCGCTATCTTGAATTTGCGCGGCAGATAGTGTTTGCCGTAGATCGGCTCTTCGTCCTGTCGGCTTGAGGACAGCAGTTCCTCGTCCAGCCAGATTTCATGGTAGGCGGTGGTCCGTGGCGTCAGATGCTCGCTGAGGCGGCGGGCATATTCGTAGACTTCCCCATGCAGCCGCGATTGGTACGGATTGGGATTGCACATGACGTTGCGGTTCACGTCCCCGCAGGCGGCAATGGTATCCAGCAATGCGGCGTTGATTTCGGCAATGGTTCTTTTCAGGTCGCGCTTGACGATGCCGTGCAGCTGGTAAGCCTGTCGCGTGGTCAGCCGGATAGTAGGGTTGCAGTAGGTATTGGCGATGCGGTCCACTTCCAGCCATTGCATCGGCGTACACACACCGCCGGGTACGCGGATGCGCACCAGAAACTGGTAGTGAGGCTCCAGTTTTTGCCTGCGGCGTTCGTCCCGCAAGTCGCGGTCATCCTGCTGGTAAATGCCGTGATACTTGGACAGCTGGGTGTCGTCCTCGGCCAGCGCGCCGGTTAGCGGGTCTTGCAGGCTCTTGACCAGCGTGCCGCGCAGGTAATTGCTCGCATCCTTGATCCGCTCGACTTCAACCCGCTTGGTTAATTCTTCTTCCAATTCTTCCGGCGTTACATAGGCCATTGTTTAATCCTCATTGAATACACATCCCATTGATAACGTTTACGCGGGTTTACGCTGGTTCCCAAGCTCCTCGCTCCAGCTTCGCGAGACGGGAAGCTGGAACTCCCCGCGTTCTCACGCGCTACGTCCTACGTCGATACACTCCGCATTTCGACACGTTGCCCGCGACTCGCGGCGCAGCGCGCCTTGACTGCGTTCCCACGCAGCGCGTGGGAACGCAGTCAAACGGGAGTGCAAGCTTTGCTTGCGCTTGCAGGCAAAGCCTGCACTCCAGCTATCAGCAACTTTTACGCTGGTTCCCAAGCTCCCGCTTGGGAACCCAGTGAGCAAAGCTCCAGCTTTGCGAGCCGGGAAGCTAGAGCTTCCCGTACTGAATTCCCAAGCAGGAGCTTGGGAACTAGCGCGCAGGAGAGGGAGCTTTTTTCTTAACTTAATGGCAGTGACGCGCTACGTGGGAATGAGACATACGTTACATAGCTCATCACTCAATACACATCCCGCTGATAGCGTTTTGCCTTTTGCAGATTCGCCACATAGTCTTCCGCATTGTCCGAACCTATTTCAGCCGCCACAATCCTGAGCAACGCCTGATGCACGTCGTGCGCCATGCGTTTTTCGTCGCCGCAGACGTAAAGATGAGCGCCCTCCTGCAACCACGTATATAACTCCTTACCGTGCTCAGCCATCAAATGCTGGACATAGATTTTTTGCTCCTGATCACGGGAAAAGGCGACATTCATACGGGTCAACACCCCGTTTTTCAAGTAACGCTGCCATTCGGTCTGATACAGAAAATCGGTCTCGAAATGCTGGTCGCCGAAAAACAGCCAGTTTTTACCGGTCGCGCCCACCGCTTCGCGCTCTTCGACAAAAGCGCGGAAAGGCGCGATGCCGGTGCCGGGACCGATCATTATAATCGGCGTGGAAAAATCGGCCGGAAGCTTGAAATTAGTGTTGTGATCGATATAAACGGGGATGGTCGCCTCCTCGTCAATGCGCTCGGACAGAAACGTCGAGCCAACCCCTTTACGATTCCGACTGTGCGAGTGGTAACGCACCGCAGCCACGGTGATATGCACCTCGTCGGGATGCTGTTTCAGGCTGGACGCAATCGAGTACAAACGCGGCGGCAGTTTGCGCAGGCAACCGACAAACGCCTGCGGCGACAGGTGCTCAACTGGAAAATCCGTTACCAGGTCAATAATTTCACGGCCATGCAGATAGTCGTTCAGTTTATGCTTGTCGCCCAGCAACTGATCCAGCTTGCGGTTGTTCGCCAACAAGGCGTATTTTTGCACCATAGGCCGGGTAATGGCGGTGATTTCATAATGTCTAAACAGTGCGTCATAAAGAAAGCCGTCCTTGCCATTAAGCATAATCCATTCGGTGCCGCCAAAGTGCAGGGTCTGCAACAGGGCATCAATCACGTCGGGCGCATTGCTCGGATAAACACCGAGCACATCGCCCGGTTCGTAAGTCAGGCCGGAGCCTTCCAGCGACAATTCCAGATGATGGGTTTCCTTGATCGAGCCTCGCCCATTCAGCACGATATTTTCCAGTAAAACCGCTGGAAACGGATTCTTGCGCGAATAAGCTAAGACGCTTGCAACAGATGGCGACGACAAGTCTGCCGCTTGGGGTTTTATGTCCAGCCGCATGGACAGTTCATTCAACACCGCATCCATCCAGGCTTCGGCGCCAGCCTCGTAGTCCACATCGCAATCAACCCTCGGATGAATCCGCGTTGCCCCCAACGCTTCCAGGCGGCGATCAAAATCAACGCCGGTTTTGCAGAAGAACTCGTAACCGGAGTCGCCCAAGCCCAGCACGGCGAACTGCACTTGCTTGAGTGACGGAGCGCGCTTGCTGAATAAATACTCGACCAATTCCCGGGCATTGTCGGGCGGTTCGCCTTCACCGTAAGTGCTGACAATGACCAACAGGTTTTTCTCGGCCTTCAATTGCGGAAGCTTATAGTCGCCCATTTTTTTGATGACCGTTTTTAATCCGCGACCGGCGGCCAAGCTGTGCATTTGTTCAGCCAACGCATCACTGTTACCGGTTTGCGAACCGACCAGAATGGTAATATCGGCAATATCGTCGGCGCTTGGGGCGGATGTCAAATTGTTGGCCACCAACCCGGTCAAATATCCCCCAATCCAGGCGGCTTGCTCCGGCGATAAAGCGGCAACGAGTTGCTGGAGGAACCGGTGTTGCTCGTCGTTTAATGGCGTCCGGCTGCATTCAGGTAATGATATATGCATAGAAATACTCAGGTTCTTAAGGACATAGTTCGAATTAACGCCCGACATGTTGCAACGTTGCTTGGGAGGTTACGCTACGCCAAGCAGACCTACAATTGCGGCTAATACGTAGATTTCGGCCAAAAAAAAGCCGGTGGTCTTTAAGGACTCACCGGCTTCCGGTGATCCGGTCAGCTTGCTTTTTTAAAAAATACTTTAAGTCGTCAGGCTCTGTCAAGATACCTGTAATTTTTATGATAAAAAGCGCCATGTCATCTATTAATCAGATATTTATATCTAATTATCTGATGTTAAGCATGTACCTAAATAAAAAAGCGTAGTCCACGAAAGGCACAAAAAGCACGAAAAAAACCGGGTACAGGAACAATAAGTAAAGCCCATCGACAAGAACACACCGTAAGCAGGGAAACATACGGCCCTCTATTTTTTCGTGTCTTTCGTGCTTTTCGTGGACAGTGCGTAACATCAGTAATTATGTTGCTTTATTAAAGGAGTGCAAGCTTTGCTTGCTCGGACGGTGCTTGACCACGACTCGCGGCGAGCTGTTTTATAGAAAAATCCAATTGATTTCTGATCGAACAAACCGACTACCGTCTTTACGCTTTTTTTACACGCCATTCATTACAATCTGTTGCAGCTTTGAACGCCTGGAAACTCACTGGTTATGTAAGTGCCTACAGGTTAACCGCTCAATTGATACAGATACAGGGGAACATCGTGCGTTGTAGTTTATATCTACTTGGAATAGCGGCTTTACTGCTGCCGACATTGGGAGTTGCCGGGGTAGAAACGGCAACACCGATATTGCAGCGGCTTGACCTGACTCATCATTGGGTAGGGTATTTTTCACTGGCGGTGATGGTGGCGGCTTATGTGGCGGCGACGTTCGAAGAGGCTACCGAGCTGCGTAAATCCAAGCCGATGCTGCTGGCGGCGACGTTGATTTGGTTTGCGATCGTTTTTACCTACCAGCAGCGAGGCCTTGACCCACTCGCCGTAACGGCCTTTAAGAGCAATTTGCAGACTTATATTGAATTGCTGCTGTTTATTATGGTGTCGATGACCTACTTGAATGCGATGAAAGATATGCAGATCTTTGATGCATTGAAAGTCTGGCTGGTCAGCAGACACTTCAGCTACCGGCAATTGTTCTGGATTACCGGATGGCTGGTATTTTCAATTTCCAGCATCATCAACGGCCTCACAGCGGGGTTGTTGATGGGAGCGGTGGTGGTCGCCGTCGGCAAAGACAGTCCTCGGTTTGTGTCTTTGGCCTGCATCAACATTGTTGTCGCTACCAATGCCGGAGGTTCTTTCAGCCCGCTAGGCGGTATATCGACCCTGTTCGTCTGGCAGCACGGTGTGTTGGCGTTTACCGAATTTTTCAAGTTATTCATTCCCTGTCTGGTGAACTTTCTGATTCCGGCTGCGGCGATGCATTTTGCGGTTCCCAAAGACAAACCGACTATCGAAGCTGGAGAAGTACACCTGCCGCGCGGTGCCAAACGCATCGTCTTTCTGTTCGGAGTAACCATCGGCCTGGCGGTTACGTTCGATATGACGCTGCATTTGCCGGCTGCTGCCGGCATGATGGCCGGCTTGTCGTTATTGCAGTTCTTTTATTATTATCTGCAAAAAAGCACGGATTCACACCCACAAAAAGCATCGGAACTTGACTTGTCTTTGAATAGCGATGAAATCAATTCATCAATCCTTGAAGCCCAAAGGCTTGAAGCGATCAGGCTTGATATTTTCGAAAAAGTCGGGCGTCTGGAGTGGGATACCCTGCTGTTTTTCTACGGCGCGATGATGGGAATCGGTGGTCTGGGCTACATCGGTTATCTGGATGCCATTTCCAAAATAGTGTACGGTCAATTAAGCCCGACCCTGGCTAATATTTCAATTGGATTGTCGTCGGCATTTGTCGATAATGGCACCCTGATGTTCGCCGTTCTCACCATGCACCCCGACATTCCGCAAGGCCAATGGCTGCTGTTAACCCTGACCTTGGGTGTCGGCGGCAGTCTGCTGGCGATAGGCTCGGCACCGGGCATCGGCTTGTTGGGTCAGGCCAAAGGCCAATATACTTTCAGCAGCCATCTGAAGTGGTTTCCGGTAATTCTGCTAAGCTACTTTGTCAGCATCGGCGTGCATTTTCTGGTAAACGCTCAATCTTTTTGAAAGCACCGGAACACCAACAGCTTCGGAGGAAAATCTTGCGCAACAACGCTCAGCATAAGCAACCGGACAGCGAACAAGATCAGCAATTACCGGCGATAGTGCTAAACCGTGGCCGTCGTTCGGAGTGTTTGCTGGGTTACCTATGGGGTATAGCGGCACCCGTTATTTGCACATTGGTCGATTGGCCGTTACGGCATGTGTTGGGAACCGCCAGCATTTTGATGACCTATCTGCTGGGGATATTTCTGGTGGCTAGCCGTTATGGTCGCGGTGCGTCGATGACGGCTTCGTTGCTGAGCATACCGGTATTCGCCTTTTTTTTCGGCCCCCCGACTTTTTCATTCGCCATCTCCGATATTGAGAACATCGTCGGCTTGGCGGTGATGATAGTCGTCGCCAATGTCACCAGCAATTTGCTGGAAAAGGCGCGCCTGCAAGCGGAAATTGCCCGGCAACGCGAAAATCGCACTAATGCGCTGTACCGCTTAAGCCAGGCTTTGTCCGACGCCCAGAATAGCCAAGCCGTCGCCCGCATTGCCGTGCAGCATATTCACGATGATTTTGCCGCGGCGGCTGTATTGCTGTTTCCGGACGCTAATAATCAGCTGCACTACCCGTGCGCCGAACCGCTCCGGCAATCCCTGCGCGGGGTTGACCTGGCCGCCGCGCAACGCGCCTTTGAGCTGCGTACCATTGAACGCCATTCCGATCCGAATACACCGATTTATTTCCCGCTTGAATATTCGCAAACCAGGCTCGGCGTACTCGCTATACGATTCGTAACCCTGTCCGCATTGTCCAACCCTGAATTAACCACTTTTTTCGATACTTTCCGGAACTTGATTGCGCAAACCCTGGAACGCCTACGCTTAACCGAACAGGCTAACAACGCCAGCCTTAAAGCCGAGACGGAATCGCTACGCAATGAGTTGCTGAGCGCCATATCGCATGATTTGCGCACCCCATTGACCCGTATCATCGGCGCAAGCACCGCCCTGGTCGAAAACAGCGCCGGTTTTTCCGAGGAAGAAAAGCTCGATTTCAACAAAGTCATACTCGAAGAGGCGCAGCGCACCTCGGAGCTGACCAATAAAATCCTGGATATGGCAAGACTGAGTAGCGGAGAAATTATTCTCCATCAGGAATGGAACACGATTGAAGAAATTGTCGGCAGCGCGCTGCACCGCTTGGAAAAAAATCTGGGCACTCGTCCGGTAAGGACACTGTTGCCCGACAATTTGCCGCTGCTCTGGATAGACGCGGTGCTGATCGAACAGGTGTTGACCAATCTGATCGAAAACGCGATCAAATACACGCCGGCAGGCAGCCCTATCGACATCAGCGCGGAACTCTTGCCGACTGCGTTAAAAATCACCGTATCCGATTACGGCCTGGGTATTGCAAAAGGCATGGAAGAAAAAATATTCGATAAATTCTACCGTCTTGAATCCGAAACTCAGCAAAACGGCGTGGGAGTGGGATTGACCTTATGCCGGACGATCATTGAAACGCATGGCGGAACGATTCATGCCGTTAATTGTTCTGAAAAAGGCGCGTCATTTATCATTCATTTACCGCTCCATGAGCCGCCCCAAATCAATTGGCCTGAGGGGATGGGGACATCATGAACAAAGCCAATCCGTTGATATTAATCATTGAAGACGATCCGCAAACCCGGCGATTTTTGAAAACCACGCTCTGCAACCGGGGATGGCGCATCATCGAGGCCGAAAACGGCAAGACCGGACTGTCCATGATCAAAAGCGACAGCCCCGATCTGGTGATACTCGATTTAGGCTTGCCGGACATAGACGGCATTTCAGTCACCCAACGTTTGCGCCAGCTATCCGACTTGCCGGTGCTGATCTTATCGGCCCGCAGCCAGGAGCAAAACAAGATTATGGCGCTGGATGCCGGCGCCGACGATTACATGACCAAACCGTTCGGCAGCGGGGAGCTGCATGCACGCCTGCAAGCCTTGCTGCGACGCGTCACCCGCAGCATCAGCAGCAGCGAAACCTTTGAAACCGGCCAATTAAAGGTCGATCTGGTACGGCGTAAAGTTTTTAATGCCGGTAATGAAGTCCACATAACGCCGATCGAATACCGGCTGTTGAGCATACTGATTCGTCATGCAGGACTCGTGGTAACCCAGCGCCAACTGCTCAAGGAAGTCTGGGGCGTCGAGCATATTCACGACCAACATTATCTGCGGATCTACATGGGGCAGTTGCGGCACAAGCTGGAAGTCAATCCGGCGCGCCCCCGTTACCTGCTGACCGAAGTCGGAGTGGGCTATCGATTAGTCGACGACGTAAGCTGATCGGCTCTTAGGATAGGGTCGGTAATAACTTCCCCGAACCATAAACTCATCGTTCCCACGCAGAGCGTCACTGCCATTAAGTTAAGAGATACGCTGGTTCCCAAGCTCCCGCTTGGGAACCCAGTGAGCAAAGCTCTCGGCAACCGCTCCTGCGTTGCTCTACCTCCTGCATCCATGCAGTCGCAGCTTTGCGAGCCGGGAAGCTAGAGCTTCCCGTACTGAATTCCCAAGCAGGAGCTTGGGAACTAGCGCGCAGGAGAGGGAGCTTTTTTCTTAACTTAATGGCAGTGACGCGGTGCGTGGGAACGAGGGTAATGTCCCACCCGTTCAGAACGCTGTAAGTTAGACCTTCCAGGTTTTAAAAACCTGGAAGGTCTGCCTATCGACATGTTTCTTGCCCAACGCCCGGTAAGGGACTGCCGGAATGGCGACAGCGCGCAGGCACTTGTGTATAAAGACGAGCGTTCTGCGTGGGAACCCTAAGCGGAAGTTATTATTGACGGAGTCCTTAGTACGGCCTGCCTATCGGCGATCAGACCAGATTGCTTTTTTTAAAACACCTTAAGTCGTCAGGCGCTGTCAAGACACCGGTAATTTTTACAAAAATAAACGCCGTATCATCTATTTATTAGATATTTATATCTAATAATGTTGTTTTATTTAACGGGACACGCGCATTAAGCTGTAACTGAAAAAATCGCGTCGGATTATGCTACGCTCTTATGTCCTTGCGGATAAATTCGGCCCGCAAGACTTTTATTACCGCGTATTACATTCCACTCATCAGGAGTCAAATCATGCTAATCGGACTACCCAAAGAAATTAAGGACAACGAGAATCGAGTCGGTCTGACGCCTGGCTCAGTCAAGACCTTAACGCGCCGGGGTCATCAGGTGCTGGTGCAAAGCGGCGCGGGCGAAGGCAGCTCGCTTTCGGACCAGGAATATCAAGCTGCCGGAGCCCAAATCGTCCCCTTCGCTGAAGATGCATGGGCGGCGGACATGGTGGTCAAAGTAAAAGAGCCGATTGCATCGGAATATCGCTATCTGCGTCAGGACTTGCTGCTGTTTACCTATCTGCATTTGGCTTCGGATAAAGCGCTGACTGACGCGCTGTTGGCCAGCGGCACCACCGGCATCGCTTACGAGACCGTGCAAACCGAAGACGGCAGTTTGCCGTTATTGATACCGATGAGCGAGGTTGCAGGGCGCATGGCCACGCAAGCGGGCGCAACCTATTTGCAAAAATCGCATGGCGGTCGCGGCGTATTGATCGGCGGCGTGCCGGGCGTCGCTCCGGCCAATGTCGTGATTCTGGGCGGCGGCATCGTCGGTACCAACGCCGCGCGGGTCGCGGTCGGCTTGGGCGCGCAAGTCACAGTGCTGGACATCAGCCATGCCCGCTTGAAATATCTGGATGATATTTACCGCGGGCAACTGCAAACGCGCATCAGCAATGAATCGACTATCGAAGAGGTCATCGACACCGCCGATCTGGTCATCGGCGCGATTTTAATCCACGGCGGACGAGCGCCCTGGCTGATTACCCGCAACATGCTGCCGACCATGCGTAAAGGCTCGGTGATCGTTGACGTGGCCGTCGATCAGGGCGGCTGCGTGGAAACCACGCGCCCTACGACCCATAGCCATCCGACTTATGAAATCGACGGCGTAGTGCATTATTGCGTCGCCAACATGCCGGGTGCGGTGCCGCGCACCAGTACCTTTGCGCTGAACAACCAAACGGCCGGCTACGCCTTGCGTCTGGCCAACGAAGGCCTGGACGCGGTGCGTAAAGATACGGCGTTGCAATACGGACTCAACACCTATCGCGGGGCCGTGACTTATCCTGCCGTGGCGGAAGCGTTCGGCTTGAAGCATACCGACCCGCTACAGGCCATTGGGTAATTCCCAAGACTAAAACTACCCCGGCAGGAGCGCTTAAGCCGCTCCTGCCGGGAATCCTCTTAAGTAGCCGACGCATGCAGAAAACCGATCAGCAAAGGTAACTCATGAATAAACTTGCAGCACTTGACAACGTCTTCCAATATGCCGACATCAACAGTCCCGAGGTAAAACTTGATCGACTGGCGCATTTACTGTCGCAGGCTCCCGTCACTATTTACACCTGCAAGCCTACCGGTGTTTTCGGCATTACTTTTTTATCCGATAACATCAAGGATCTGTTGGGATATAAAGCCGGAGAATTTCTTCATAACCCGGATTTCTGGATAAACAATATTCACCCGGACGACTGGGATCAGGTTATTTCCGGCATGAACGATATTCTGGCCGGTAAATCGCTATTGCGTAAATACCGTTTCAAGATGAAAAGCGGTCATTGGAAATGGATCAGGGACCGCGCCAGACTCGTCACTGATCCCTCCGGAAAGCCTGTAGAAATCATTGGCGGATGGACGGACATCTCTGAGCTTATTCATACCGAAGACGCTCTCCGGCAAAGCGAAGAAAAACACCGTTTCCTGCTTGAGCAAATCAATGCAGGCATAATGATTCATGCCCCGGATACCCGCGTTGTCTCTTGCAACCGGCAAACCTGCAACCTGCTGGGACTGAATGAGCAGCAGATATTGGGCAGGGTTGCCGCCGATTTCGAATGCGCCTTTATTTGCGAAGACGAAACCCCGATGCGCTTCGATCAATTTCCGGCGAATCAGGTTATCCGCCAGAACAAGGCGGTAAAAAACCTGGTCATCGGCATCGTCAGATCCGACCTTAGCGACAATAGATGGGTCATGGCGAACGCCTTTCCTGAATTCAACGACGAAGGAGACATTCTTAACATCACCGTCACGCTGATCGATATTACCGAACACGTCAAATCGCAGGAAGAGATTCATCGTCTGGCCCACTACGACTCCCTGACCCAGCTACCCAATCGTTTCCTGATCCACGAACGCATCGACCAGGCCATCCATATTTCCCGCCGGGAGAATCAAAGCTTCGCCTTGTTGTTTCTCGATCTGGATAACTTCAAGATCGTCAACGATTCGCTGGGTCATCATCGCGGCGATCTGTTGCTGCAACAGGTCAGCGACAGGCTAAAGGACTGCCTGCGCAAAGGCGATATGGCGGGCCGGTTGGGCGGCGACGAATTTGTCGTATTGCTGCCCAATACCGGAGCCGACGGAGCCGCCCATGTATCCAGCAAGATCATTGAAGCCATCAATGCACCGTTCGACGTTGAGGACTATTTGCTGAACATCGGCACCAGCATAGGCATCAGCATCTACCCGAACGACGGACTGGAGAGCGATACGCTGACCCGACATGCGGACATCGCCATGTACCATGCCAAGGCATCGGGCGGCGGCAGGAATTGTTTTTTCGATTCCGAGATGAACGCCAGAATCGAGTATCGCCTGGTGATGGAAAGAGATATGTATTTGGCGCTGGACCAGCATCAGTTCCAGCTGCACTACCAGCCGCAGATCGATCTTTCCAGCGGAAAAATAGTCGCCGTGGAAGCGTTGATCAGGTGGCCCCATCCCCAGCGCGGCATGATCTCCCCTGCCGAATTCATCCCCATTGCCGAAGACTCCGGGCTCATCATGCAAATAGGCCTGTGGGTGCTGCAACGAGCCTGTCGCGATATTAAAACCTGGTTGGCGGAAGGACACCCCCGCATCAAGGTGGCGATCAACCTGTCGTTGCGACAACTGCAAAATCCGCAACTGTTCGCTCAGATCATCGATATTATCAATGAAACGGGCATTCCCCCCGCTTGCCTGGAGCTGGAGCTTACCGAGAGCGTGATGATGGAAAATCATGACGTGACCCTCGATTTCATGGCGCAATGCAGAAACTTCGGCATCAATTTTTCGATAGACGATTTCGGCACCGGCTATTCGTCGCTCAGCTACCTGACCAAACTGCCGCTGGATAAAATCAAAATCGACCGAGCCTTTGTAAAAGACATCGCTAAAGACAGTGATGCCAATACCATCGTCAGCGCCATTATCAGCATGGCAAAAAGCCTGCGCTTGAAAATCGTGGCCGAAGGCGTGGAAACCGAGGAGCAATTGAATTACCTTAAAGAATGCGGCTGCGATACCGTTCAAGGATTTTATTTCAGCCCGGCAGTCAGTTACGCCATGCTCACCCAAATGATAAGCCCCTAATTATTTCGTCACGGTTATACGACAGACTCAGCCGATTGTTGGACAAGCGATGTTGTATAGATTATGTTGGACGGCGTCAGGAATTTTGTGCTCGACCTTATTCAAAAGGAGAATTCAGATGCCGTCATGGTTCATATTCGTGATTATCGGTATTATCGGCGGCATCGCCGCGGGCTTCTTCGGCATCGGCGGAGGCATCATCATCGTACCGGCGCTTATTTACTGGGCCGGTTTCTCCCAACACATGGCGACCGGAACGACCCTTGCGTTGCTGCTCCCGCCCGTCGGCCTCGCCGCAGCATTCGAATATTACCGGCACGGAAACGTCGATATTAAGGCGGCCATCATTCTGGCCGCGACCATGTTCCTCGGCTCGTGGATTGGCGCCTACTTCGCAAACCAAATGGCGGGGCCGCAGCTCCGTCTGATCTTCGGGCTTTTTGTTTGCAGTCTTGGCGTGTACCTTGTTTATGGCGCTTGCAAGCGTCTTGGGTGGATTTGAATGGTTTAACCGTCCAACTGCTGTTAATTCGCTGGTTCCCAAGCTCCAGCTTGGGAACCCAGTCCGGGAAGCTCCAGCTTCCCGTCTACCCTCGCCACACAGGAGTACAACCATGCCCAGAAGCCGCTACCGCGTCCAATGCGACCCGTGCCCACACTTCCTGACCGCAACAGTAAACTACTGGATGCCGTTATTTACCCGCCCGGAAACCGTGAACATCATTCTGGACTCTTGGCGTTTTTTACAGCGGGACACGGACTTTCGACTCTACGGTTACGTCATTCTTGAAAACCACCTGCATCTTATCGCCGCTTCGGAGAATTTAAGCCATGACATGCAGCGTTTTAAATCCTACACAGCGAAACAAATCATCGCGCATCTGGAACAATGCCGCTCAGCTAAGCTGCTTGAGTTGCTGGCGTTTTTTAAACGCGCCCATAAGCAGGAAACCACCTATCAGGTTTGGGAAGAAGGCAATCATCCGCAAATCATCGAATCTGAGGCGGTTATGCGGCAGAAGCTGGATTACATTCATTACAATCCAGTCAAGCGGGGCTATGTGGATCAACCGGAGCATTGGCGTTATTCCAGTGCGCGTAATTATGCCGGTCAGGAAGGGTTGATTGAGGTGATTCGGTCGTGGTGAGTTGCTCGGGAAGCTGGAGCTTCCAAGACTGGGTTCCCAAGCTGGAGCTTGGGAACCAGCGCGTGAATGAGATATGTCTCTGCGCCGCTTGTATGTGACTTACGGAATGCGAGATGATCTCGAAACTATGGTGTCCTTGATTCCGCAAGCTACATTCAGACTATACGTTATTCGCTAGTCTCGCTAGTAATCGCTGGTTCCCAAGCTCCAGCTTGGGAACCCAGAAGGCGAAGCTCTAGCTTCGCGAAACAGAAAAACGAGGTCCCCTCAAAAATTAAACGCCTTAGCCTTACCCGCCTGTACCTTAAACTGCTTCAACCACGATTTCCCCGACAATTTCTCAGCCAACGCCACGGCAAGATGCTGCGGATCAACGCCCATGCCCTTGTTCCGCCCCAAGCCCTGCATGCAGGACGGGCAGTTGGTCAAGATGGTGGCTCTACCCTGCTCAGGCATAGCTTCCGCCAAGGACTCGCGTTTGCGATGCAGCATCGCGGCGGAGATGTCGGGACGGGACAACGACAGCGTTCCCGCCTCTGAACAGCAATTGGGTACCGGCTGAACGCTGCCGAATCCGCCGAGCTGATCGAGCACGTCCAGCGCCTTGCCGTCCAGCGAGTCATGGCACGGCGCGTGATACAGATAAGACTCGCTGCCGGTGCCTTCCAATTGCAAGTCCCGCTCCAGCGCATAACGGGTTATATCGACCAGCCGACCGCCGAACAACTTGGCCGCTTCCATCTCGTTCAAGCCCTCGCGGCAAGTCCCGCAGGTCACCACGCAGCCGTCGAACTCCAGATGGGTGAACATGTCCCGGATTTGGTTCAACAGGATGGTCACGCGCAAGCCGTTTTGCGAATGCATTTCGGCTTGGCCGTTGGCATAGGCCGGAAACCCGCAGCACAGGAACGGCGGCGGTAACACCACGCGGGTTTTCAAGCCCATCAGCACATGGATGGCGGCCATCGATATGTCGGACACCATGCGCTCTGAACCGCAGCCCGGAAAATAGAATACCGTGCGTTCGGCTTCCTGATCGGGTTCAAACACCAAAACCTGATCTTCCTTGCAGTTGGGCAGCAAATCGCGCAATGTCTTTGACGGCACGGTCGGCATCGGCGAGCTCAGCAATTGCAACGGATAATGTTTTGACGGGCCTTTTTTCGGTTGCAGCGGCTTGGCTAATACAGCGCCCAGCTGCTGCCCTACAAAACCGGCCCGAAGCACGCCGAAGCGGAAAACCTTATTGAAGGTCGGTGAGTCGCTGTGCAAATAGCGCAGCGTCATCTTGGTCGCCGCGGCCGTGTGCTTATAGCCCCAGTCGGCCAGAATCCGGCGTTCCAGCACCGAGACGTCGGCGGAATCGATGTCGACCGGACAGGGTTTGGCGCATTTATGGCAGGTAGTGCAATGGTCGGATACTTCTTCGAGCCATTGCAGCAGTTCGAATTTTGTCGAATATTCGCGCTGCGCATCAAACAGCAAGGCTTCGATAATCGCGCCGATCGCCAGATTCTTGTTGCGCGGATGATAAAACAGGCTGCCCGCCGGATGGAACACGCCGCAATCGGGTTTGCATTTTCCGCAGCGCACGCAATGGGCGATTTTGTTCGCCAGCTCCTCCAGCTGACCGTGGCGGAGTATGCGCGCTTCCAGTCCCAGCAGATTGAAAGACGGCGTGAAGATATGTTCCAGCACGGCGAAATCTTCGAGCTTGCCGGGGTTCATCAGTCCGGTCGGATCGACTTCGCTGCGATAGGCGCTGAGTGCCGCGATGCGCTCCGGCTCCAGATACTTGAGTTTGGTGACGCCGATGCCGTGCTCGCCGGACACCACGCCGCCCAATTCGACCACCTTGAACATGACCTGATCGATGACTTCGCCCGAGCGCTCCAGCATGTCCCGGTCGTTGGACAGCACCGGCAAGTTGACATGCACGTTGCCGTCTCCGGCATGCATGTGGGTCGCCAGCACGATGCGCCGGTCGCGCACTTCCTGATGGGCAAGGTTCACGGCGGCGATAATCTTGGGAAATCCGCGCGCCAGTTCGGCGAATTCCTTTTTGAACTTTTTGATGATCGACAGGCTGCGCAATGTTTTTTCGTCGGCTGTCGCCAGCGCGTTTCTGGCCGTTGCATCAAGCTCCAACGCAACGCTTGACCGGGCGTCGAATGAATCGTTATTGTCTTCAACCGGCGGTTCGCGGAATAACGCCGCCGCCCGGTCCAGAAATTTCAGCTGGGCATAACGCTCTTCTTCTACGTTGACTTCGTCGATAAAGCGGGCGAATTCGGCCAACGTGTCCAGAGGAATCACGACGTCCTCATTCAGCTTGAAGGCGTTGGTGCGCCTTGCAATCGCGCCGAATTTCTTGCGGTCCGCCCAGTATCGCTCGGCCTCGTCCGCATCGTGGGCTTCAAAAAGTTCGCTATTGGGGTACTGATCGAGAATCGCGCGTATCTTGTCGATGCCTTGCTGCGCCTGATCCAAAGAATGCCCCGCGACATCGATCAGCAGCACGGCTTTCGGGGTTTTGAATCGGCTCGATTTGACCTGGTAGTCGATCGCTCGCACATACTCGTCATCGAAATGTTCCAGCGCCACCAAGGTGTCTTCGCCTTGATCGGGAAACGGAAACGCCTTGGACAGCTCGACAATCACACGGCTGGCTTCTTCCATATCCTGGCCGAAAAACTCCAGACAAATCGTGCGCGTGGCTTCGAATTTTGGATAAAGGATGAATTCCGCGGAGGTGATGATACCGTCGGTGCCTTCCTTTTGCAGGCCCGGAACGCCGCCCAAGGCCTTGTTGGTGATGTCTTTCCACAGGCCTTTCTTCCTGATCTCGCTGCCTTTTAAAACAATGGTTTTGATCGACTCGCCGCTGGTCATGTCCGCTACTTCGAAAGTCACGTTATCTTCCGGCAGGATTTTACGCAACTGATGGTCGGTTCTGCGCACTTCCCAACGCTTACCGCCGGGCATCGCCATCCGCCAGGAAATCAGGTTGTCGATGCAGGTGCCCCAGCGCACCGCGCACTTGCCGCCCGCGTTTTCGGCTATATTGCCGCCTATCGAGGACGCCCAGGCGCTGGTCGGGTCGGTTGCAAACACCAAGCCCCGGCTGCCCGCGTATTGGTGGGCTTTTTCGGTGATGACGCCGACTTCAACTTCAAGCACCTGCGCCATGGCGGTCTGCCCATCCCAAAGCTTGAAGGCCATGTCCCGCGTGCCGCGAATACGGTCAAGCTTTTCGGTGTTAATCACCACGCAGTCCGGCCGCAACGGAACTGCGCCGCCGGTTAGCCCGGTACCGCCGCCGCGCGGCACTGCTTTGAGTCCCATCTTGGCGATGGCGGTAAGCAGCGGCGACAGTTGCGCCTCCTTGTCAGGCATCACCACCGCCACCGGCAGGTACAAGCGCCAGTCGGTCGCATCGGTGGCATGGGAAACCAGCGTGAACGGATCGAACAATACGTTACCGACACCGGTCACAGCGCCCAGCTCCCTTTTCATCCGGCGGCGCAAGCCCGGCACTTTTTCGACATCGCTGCGAAACTCGTCCAGCAGTTGGCGGGACGCGACCAGCACCTTATGCACTCGGGCTTCGTCGCCGATATTCTGCTCGATGATGCCCAAGTGCTTTTCGGCATTTTCGAACATGCGCTTGCGCCTTGCCGCCGAGCTGACCAGCTCCTGAAACAGATAAGGATTGCGGCGGTAAATCAGGATCTCCCCGAAAAAACGCATCAGCAAGCGGGCGGAGCGTCCGGTGACGCGGCGGTCGCGCAATTCCTCCAGAATCAGCGCGATTTCCGTCCCCAGCAGGAAAGACACGACCTGCCAATCGTCCGCAGACGTGTAGTTGAATGGAATTTCCCGGTAGCCTCTGGGAATGGTTATCGTAGAGTTGGATTCAGTTTTCAATGTAGTCGGCGACATGTTCAATCCTGTCCGGGGTAGTCATCAGAACGTATTGTCTCTTAAATGATTGAGACGGTGAAGGTATTCGTTTTTCTGGAATCGTATCTATAGCGTTATACAGATAAATTATGACGAATCTTCGGGGGGTGCTGCGACAAGTTGTGCGCTATGAGCTGAGGATGGCGAATAGTAGGGCGTGCCGTGCGCGCCTTCTTCGCTTGGGATTAGAAGGAAGTTAAGTATCAATTTAACCCTAAATGGAAAAGGCGCGCGCGGCACGCCCTACGTTAAGTAACAAGCATTACTCCGTAGGAGGAGCTTCGCCTAAAATTCCTCCTACAAAAATCCCTTACCGCTAAAAATCCTTGCCGCTCTGAATCCGTCTCACTGTTTTAACCAACAGATCCACTTCCTCATGAGTATTGTAAAACGCCAGCGACGGACGCACGGTGCTCTCCAGGCCGAAACGGCGCAAGATGGGTTGAGCGCAGTGGTGGCCGGTGCGCACCGCAATACCGGCGCGGTTTAACGCAACGCCAATATCCTGGTTGCTGTGTCCTTCCAGCACAAACGACAATACGCTGGTTTTTGCAGCAGCCGTGCCGATCAAGCGCAAGCCGGATATGCTCCTCAGCGCATCCATCGCATAGACCAGCAACTCGTGCTCGTAACGGGCGATATTATCGATGCCGATTTTCATCACATACTCAAGCGCAGCGCCCAAGCCAACCGCATCGGCGATATTGCCGGTACCGGCTTCAAAACGGGCGGGGGCGGGTTGATAGACGATTTTTTCAAAGGTCACGTCGTCGATCATATTACCGCCGCCTTGCCATGGCGGCATGGCTTCCAGCAATTCCGCTTTGCCGTACAACACGCCGATACCGGTAGGACCGAATATTTTATGTCCGGAAAACACGAACCAGTCGCAATCCAGCGCCTGTACATCCACGCGCAAATGCGAAACCGACTGAGCGCCATCCAGCAACACCCGCGCACCGACCCGATGCGCCATCTCGATCATTTCCCGAGCGGGCGTCACCGTGCCCAGTGCGTTGGAAACCTGCGTGAACGACACCAGTTTGGTATGCGAATTCAGCAGTTTTTGATATTCGCCCAGCAATACCTGACCGTCTTCATCAACCGGCACGACGCGCAATGTCGCTCCGGTTACTTCGCACAGCTGTTTCCACGGCACGATATTGGCGTGATGTTCCAGCCAGGTGATGACAATCTCATCGCCCGCACCGATATTTTTCCGCCCCCAACTTTGCGCAACCAGGTTAATCGCCTCAGTCGTGCCCCGCGCAAAAACAATCTCCGCAGAAGACGACGCATTCATAAACTTGGCAACGGTATCCCGCGCCTTTTCGTAAGCGTCGGTCGACCGCGCCGCCAGTTCATGCGCCGCACGGTGAATGTTGGAATTCTCGTGCTCATAAAAATACGAGATCCGGTCAATCACCGCCTGCGGTTTTTGGGTGGTCGCTGCGTTATCGAACCAGACCAGCGGCTGGCCGTTGACCCGCTCCTTCAGAATCGGAAAGTCCCGGCGCACCGCCTGCACATCAAAAGCCGGATGCGCAGAAGCCAAGGTTGGCGCTTGCGCATTAAATCCGCCGTTTTTCAATTCATCGAGAAAATAAAATGATGAACCCGACTCGGCGTTTGCAGGGACACCTGCTGAAGGCGCAGAAAACGAACCGAAAAGTTCTTTCAATTCGGCTTCGCCCGGCAGGCCATAAGCTTGAGGCGAAAGCCCCGCTATCAATGACGCATCAAAATCAGTCAGAGACGCAGCCAAGCCGTACGTTGCCGTGCCCGCCTCACTTTGCGGAATGCTTCCTGTAGCCGCTGTACCGGCAGCGAAAAGCTTTTGCAACTCCGCTTCACTGGCCTGCGGTGAAACGGCTACTTTGGCTAATGGGTCGGCACCGACCGCCGGAGACGGCACGGCAGGTATCGAACCAGCCTCAACGCCTCCGGGAATGTTGCTGCCTGAAGGCACGCGCGAAACCAACAACTGTTGCAATTGGGCTTCATCGGGCAGCCCGAAGTCTTGCGGCAAGATACCCGCCAGCACGGATTTGTCCAACCCCGCCAACGGCGATGTTGTCGCCGAAGACGGATTACCGAACACCGAACCCGTATCAATACTGTCGGGAACGCTATCGAAAGACGGTTGATGCGGAGCAAACAACTTTTGCAGCTCCGCTTCCCCCGGCAAGTCGAAACCTTGCGGTATTGCCGATTTATCGGCACCCGGCAAAGATGACGTCAAGCCGCTCGGCACTGCCGAAGAAGCGATGCCGATACGCGATCCATCGCAAGGCAACGCCGTAAACAGCTCATTGGCCAGTTGGGTCAATTGCGCTATGTCGGGCAATGATGCGTTTTGTGTGAAATCGCTGTTACTTGTATTCATGGTACTTGCCCACTTCGACATTCTCGAGCACGCCGAGCGCATCGTCAGTCAATACCGCCAGCGAGCAATACAGTGAGATCAAGTAAGAGGCAATCGCTTTGTGATTGATGCCCATAAACCGGACTGAAAGTCCCATGCTCAATTCGCCGGTCAGGTTGGGTTGATAAAGGCCGACCACGCCTTGACGGCTTTCACCGGTGCGTAACAGCAAGATGTTGCTTTTACCGTTGATCACTTTCAGCTTGTCGGATGGAATAATAGGCAGGCCGCGCCAAGTCAAAAACTGCGAACCAAACAAGGTGACGATAGCGGGCGGTACGCCGCGACGGGTACATTCGCGTCCGAATGCGGCAATAGCTTGCGGATGGGCCAGGAAAAACGCAGGTTCTTTCCAGACACGGGCAATCAATTCATCCATATCGTCAGGTGTCGGCGCGCCGGTGCGCGGTTGTACTTTGAATCCAGGGGCTACATTGTTCAGCAGGCCGTATTCAGCGTTGTTGATCAGCTCGCTTTCTTGGCGTTCTTTAATGGTTTCTATGGTCAGACGCAGCTGCTCATGGATTTGATTGTGCGGGCTGCTGTATAAATCGGAAATACGGGTATGCACGTCGAGCACCGTATTAACGGCATTCAAGCGGTATTCGCGGCCCCATTCCTCGTAATCGACGAAAGTTTGCGGCAGTTCTTTTTCATCCAGGCTGGAACAATCGACCAGCAGGCCGGTTTCGTTTTTAACTTTATTGACGCGGTAAATACCGGCTTCAAGCGGTTTCCATTGCAGCAGATGAACCAACCATCGTGGCGTGATGGTTGATAGCATAGGGACGGTTTTGGTGGCATTTGCCAGGGTGCGCGCAGCAACATCGCCTAGCGCGGTATGGGTTTGACCTTCGTGAATATCGGACATGACTTTTTCCTATTGTGGTTGTTGTATTTAAATTCAGTAGCGTTCCCACGTTTCAGCGTGGGAACAATAAATATTTACGCTGGTTCCCAAGCTCCAGCTTGGGAACCCAGTTCAGAAAGCTCCAGCTTTCTATGTTTCGGGAAGCTGGAGCTTCCAAGACGGCATTCCCAAGCTGGAGCTTGGGAACCAGCGGATACTCCCCAAACGGCAACGACGGGATTCTTCGCCCTTCGCCTTGAACCTTGAACCTCGTTCCCCTATATCCCTCCCCCATCATGAAACATTTCACTACGCACATGCGCCTGGGTAATATTGCTGCCGGGCGGCACGCTATACGTCAGCCAAACATTGCCGCCGATCGTCGAGCCGCGGCCGATGGTGATACGGCCTAAAATCGTCGCGCCCGCATAAATGACCACATCGTCCTCAACGATAGGATGCCGGTCATTGCCTTTGACCAGAATGCCATCATCGTCCTTTTGAAAACGCTTGGCACCCAAGGTGACGGCCTGATACACGCGCACATGCCGACCGATAACGGCGGTTTCGCCGATGACCACGCCGGTGCCGTGGTCGATAAAAAAACTCTCGCCGATTTTCGCACCGGGATGAATATCGATACCGGTGGATGAATGGGCAAGCTCCGAGATAATGCGGGCCACCAACGGAGCGCCCAGCTGATAAAGAATATGCGCAAGCCGATGGTGAGTGATCGCGGTAATGCCCGGATAACAAACCAGCACCTCGTCGGAACTTCTTGCCGCCGGATCGCCTTCATAGGCTGCCTGAATATCGCTATCGAGCAGCGTCCTTACCTCCGGCAAACGCGCGGCAAACTCGCGGGTGATCGCGACAGCCTGTGGGTACGCATCATCGACAGCCGTATGTCCTGAAGTAAATTGCAGTTCGCGGCGGATTTGCTTGTAAAGCTCGCGTAACAGCGTGTCGAGCGTATGGCCGACAAAGTAATCGATGCCCTCGTCGTTCAAATCGGGCAGCCCCAAGCGGTTGGGGAACAACACCGCACCCAGGCCGTCGAGAATTTTTTGCAGTTCCTTGCGCGACGGCAGCTTGGGCGGTCTGTCGCGTCGATGCCGGGTTTCCAGCGATTGCACGCGTAAATGGCGCAATTTTGTTACCAGCTCATCAATACCCCAATCCTGTTTGATATTTTGATAGCCGGGACCGTTCATGCTGCAAAACCGCCTGCATCGAAAACACCTTCAAACAAAGGCGAGCTCAGATAGCGTTCGCCGGAATCCGGCAGCACTACGACAATGGTTTTACCGGCGTTCTCGGGGCGCTTGGCGACACGCACCGCGACAGCCACCGCAGCGCCGCAGGAAATACCGGAAAGTATGCCTTCCTCCCTGGCAAGTCGGCGCGCGAAAACGATGGCCTCTTCATTGCTGACCTGTTCTATTTCATCGATTACCGACAGGTCGAGCACGTCCGGCACAAACCCCGCACCGATGCCCTGAATTTTATGAGGTCCCGGTTTTAGCGGCTCCCCGGCACGGTACTGGGTGAGCACCGGACTCGCCTCAGGCTCGACCGCAATCGAAATGATAGCCTTGCCCTGAGTCTGCTTGATATAGCGGGAAACGCCGGTAATGGTCCCGCCGGTGCCGACGCCGGAAACCAGAATATCGATAGCGCCATCGGTATCGTTCCAGATCTCGGGCCCGGTGGTTTGCTCGTGAATAGCCGGGTTCGCCGGATTCTTAAACTGCTGTAGCAATACGTAACGCTCGGGGTCCGACGCGGCGATTTCCTCGGCTTTGGCTATCGCGCCGCTCATGCCTTTGGCGCCTTCCGTGAGCACCAGCTTGGCGCCATAGGCGATCAGTAACTTGCGACGTTCCAGGCTCATGGTTTCCGGCATCGTCAAGGTCAACGGGATATTCCGCGCCGCTGCGACGAACGCCAGCGCAATGCCGGTATTGCCGCTGGTCGGCTCGACCAGCTCCTTGCCGGGACCCAGCAAGCCGCGACGCTCGGCATCCCAGATCATCGCCGCACCGATCCGGCATTTGACCGAATAGGCGGGATTGCGTCCTTCTATTTTTGCCAGCACAGTGACCGGCGCGCCGTCGATGATCCTATTAAGCCGCACCAACGGAGTCTGGCCGATGGAGTGGGAATTGTCTTCGTACCAATGTGACATAAGAATCTCCTGTGATTTCAGCCGCTAAGCTGCCTGGTGAGCAATGTTCGAGTAACTGTCAGCCAAATTTTGGCCAAAAAAAAGCCAGTGATCCCCTGGGATTCACTGGCTTCCGGTTGTCCGGTCAGCTTGTGTTTTTTATAAAGTACTTTAAGTCGTTACGTTCTGTCAAGGCTCATAGTTGTATTCTCTCGAACACCCTAACGACACATTAGTTATCTTTTTATTAGATATTTCCATCGAATAATATCGTTTTATTAAGCGAAAAAATCACCTTAAGCTGTTACCAGGATTTGAAATATAAACACTTTGGAGAAACAAGCTTATGTCGTTAACAAATTTTAATCAGCCGCTTGGCAGAGCAATACGACAACAGGGATTATCAGCCGGCATTGCCGCAATTATGCTTGTATTTCCTGCCGTATCGGAGGCAACCAACGGCTATTTTGCTCACGGCTATGGCGCCCGCAGCAAGGCCATGGCCGGCGTGGGCGCCGCCCTGCCCCAAGACGCGATGGCCGCGGCAGTGAATCCGGCCGGTATGGTTTTTGTCGGCAACCGGCTCGATGTGGAAATGGAATTATTCAATCCTAACCGCGAATACACGGTACAAGGCGCGCCTTCAATGGCACCGGGCACTTTTCCGCTAAACCCCGGAACGGTTAAGAGCGATAGCGACCTCTTCCCCATCCCTACGCTAGGCTGGAATCATAAGCTGGACCGCAACCAGTCTATCGGGCTAACGGTTTTCGGCAACGGCGGCATGAACACCGATTATCCCGGTTTTACCAGCCAAACCTGCGCGCCCGGAGGGACTGGAACGTTCTGCGGCGGCAGTACCGGCATTGATCTGGTGCAACTGTTCATCAGCCCAAGTTACGCCCGGAGTTTTGCCAATAATCGGTTTTCCGTGGGTATAGCGCCGATTTTCGCGGTTCAATCCTTTAAAGCGCAGGGCCTGAGTTCATTCGCGGGATATTCCAGCGACTCGCAAAATCTTTCCAACAACATCCGGAATTACTCATACGGCGCCGGCGTTCGTGTCGGCGGCATAGCGGAGCTGCTTCCCGGCCTTCATCTGGGCGTTTCCTATAAAAGCCGCGTGTTCATGTCTCCATTCAGTCATTACGAGGGACTCTTTGCCGAACAGGGCGACTTCGACGTTCCGGAAAGCATTAATGGAGGACTGGCGTGGGACATCAATGACAGCGTCACCGCCGCTTTCGATGTGGAGCATATTCGTTACAGCAGCGTCAATTCGGTGGGGAATTCCTTTTTACCCAATCTGCAAACAGCCCAACTTGGCAAAACCAATGGCGCAGGCTTCGGCTGGAAGGACATGACGGTCTATAAATTCGGCACGCAATGGAAGCAAAACGCGGACTGGACATGGCGCGGCGGTGTCAGCTACGGCGAGCAACCTATCCGTAGCTCGGAAGTGCTGTTTAATATCCTGGCGCCCGGCGTGCAGGAATGGCATTTGACGACAGGATTCACGCGGACCATAACCGACAAAGATGATGTGACCTTCGCTTTCATGTATTCACCGACCAAGAAGGTCAGCGGCCCGAATCCTTTGAGCCCAGGCCAGACTATTGACCTGGAAATGCATCAGCTCTCGTTCCAGCTAGGTTATTCGCGACGATTTTAAAGTCTGCCGAGACCGTTATTTTATTGACCGACAGGACTCTTCAATGGAAAACTTTACCCCTTATTCAGCACTGGCCGGCGGCGCACTGATCGGATTATCCGCCGCATTGCTGCTGCTTTTAAACGGCAGAATTGCCGGTATTTCCGGCATTATCGGTAGAGCGCTCCCGCCTCATCAGCGCGGCGATGTCGGTTGGCGCCTGTTTTTTCTTGCCGGTCTGTTATTTGGCCCGCTCATTTTAAGGTTGGCTGACGGTAACGCGGCGAATATCGGCATCGATACGCCATGGCCCATCCTGATAATTGCCGGTCTTTTGGTCGGCTACGGAACCGGCCTTGGCAACGGCTGCACCAGCGGCCACGGCGTATGCGGGCTGGCGCGCCTTTCACCGCGTTCGGCTGCGGCCACCGCCGTGTTCATGGCGGTGGCCGGCATTACTGTTTATATCGTGCGCCACTGGCTCGGCGCTGAGGATTGAAGCGATGATCAAGAATTTATCGACCTTATTTTGCGGCATTTTGTTCGGCTTGGGTTTGGTCATATCGCAGATGGTCAACCCGGTGAAGGTGCTCGCGTTTCTTGATATTGCAGGACACTGGGATCCCAGCTTGGCGCTGGTCATGGCAAGCGCCCTGATAACGCTGGGACTAGCTTATAGACTGATTATTCGCAGGCCTTCGCCAATACTGGAACACAGTTTCCATCTGCCTGCCGCGACACGCATCGATGCCCGATTGCTGACAGGATCCGCATTGTTTGGGCTGGGCTGGGGACTGTCGGGATTTTGTCCGGGAGCGGCCATTGCCGCCATTGGCTATGGCCGTACAGAGGCCTTGTTGTTCACGCTCGCGATGTGCGTTGGAATCTGGCTGTTTCGTCTAATTCATGGCCCGACTAGGACGTCGTAGCAATGAAGTAAAAACTCTTTCTAAGCAACACCTGCAATATCAGGATTTAGCCGGAGGCATTAAATTCCGAGGCTGATCTCTCTTATCCAGCCGGGCTTCCGTTTCGACATCATCGGCGTGATAATCGCTGTCAGGCTTGGGTACAAAAAACCGGGAACATAGCAAGCCCAGCTCAAACAGCATCCACATCGGTACCGCTAATAATGTTTGCGAGACGGCGTCGGGGGGCGTTAAAACAGCCCCTACGATAAACGCGCCGACGATAACGTAAGGGCGTTTATCGGCGAGGCCTGCGGGTGTTACCAGTCCGGTCCAGACCAATACGATGGTGAATACCGGCACTTCAAAGCAAACGCCAAACGCAAAAAACAAGGCTAAAACAAAATCGAGATACTTGGCAATATCGGTCATTACCGCTACGCCATCGGGCGCGGCGGCGGTCAAGAAGCCGAAAACCAGCGGGAAAACCACAAAGTAGGCAAAAGCTACGCCCATATAAAACAGCAGGGTGCTGGCGATCAGCAGCGGAAAAATCATGCGTCGCTCCCGCTTATACAAACCCGGCGCGACAAAGGCCCAGAATTGATAAAGAATAACGGGGACGGAAATAAAAGCCGAGAACACCAGCGCCAGTTTAAACGGCGTGAAAAACGGGGAGGCCACATCAATAGCAATCATGGTGCTGTTTTTCGGCATGTGCTGTAGCAGCGGACCGGCCAGGAAGCTGTAGATTTCATTGGCGTATGAAGCCAGCCCCAAAAATACCGCTAATACGCATAAAACCGCTCGCAACAGGCGGTTGCGCAATTCAATCAGATGGCTGATAAAGGGCTGCTCTCCAGCCTCGTTAAAATTATTTGAGCTCATATTGTCCGGTTATATCGGTCGGCAACGGGTCAACCGTGGCTTTAAGCGCGTCGGATGTTTCATCAAGCAAATGCTGGGCATCGTCCAGCCCAGACTGCTCTTTGAATATCTGGCGCAATTCCTCGGTTTGCAGTTCCAGCTTGATTTCTTCCTTGACGGAAGCCGCCATCCTGCGCGTTTTACTCAGCCAGAATCCTGCAAGCCTGGCCACCTTGGGCAATCTTTCAGGGCCTATGACCAATAAGCTGACCAAGCCGATCAGACAAAGTTCCGAGAACCCTACATCAAACATGGAGGTTAAACTTTATCGTTTTTGAAAATAACTTCGCCTTCGATGGCTTCACCCTTATCGGCGACAGGCTTGTCTTCCCCGCCTTCTGCCACGGCCGCGCGAAAGCCTTTGATGGCTCCGCCCAGATCGGTGCCGATATTGCGTAAACGCTTGGTACCGAAAACAACAATGACGATGGCTAATACAACTAATAAGTGAGTAACGCTGAAACCCATTTTTAACTCCGGTAGTGACGCTGCATGGCAACGCCTTATTGGTTGAAGACCTTGCAAAACAAGGTCTCTGCTTGTTACGTTGCGGCTTTCATTTCAGGCCGGACAAGCAAAACGACATTGCAGTGCCTGTAATGCGTCATCCGGTCCCTGATCGGCCGACAACACCCCGCAATGAAACCAACCGCAAGTCGGCAGTTTCATTAATCCTATAAGGATTTGGTCGGTAATAACTTCTCGAAACATAAACTCATCGTTTCCACGCAGAATGTGGGAACCCTAAGCGGAAGTTATTATTGATGGAATCCTAAAATCATTCGGTCCACGAAAATCACAAAAAGCACGAAAATATTCCAAGACATAGCAAGTTATAGAACGTCACCCGAAGTGACCGGCTGTGCAATACAACATACTGTTTTGTTTCGTGTCTTTCGTGCTTTTCGTGGACAAATGGGGGAGGGTGCGCCCCCTTTAACACCCAACTAAGTCAATCGGTACAAGTTGTTGGGGTCTGCTTTTCCAGCATCTCCGCCTCTTACGACCCCCGTCTCTCTGTATGCGTCCGGCGATTTTTTCTGCGTATTCGGCAACATGCCGTAAAGCCCCAGCTTATGCCTGAGTACATTACGGCTAATGTCCAGCAAACGCGCGGTCTGGACCTGGTTTTCCTCGCAGAATTCAAAGGCGGTCCGAATAACCGTTTCTTCCAATATCTCAAACAACTTGGGCGGCGCTTGCTCGCAAAGACGCTGCAACGCGCTTTCCAAAGACGTGGTTGAAACGGATGATCCCTGCTCCAAAGTTCTGACGCCGGATAGCTTGAAATCTTCAGGGCGTAAACGATTGGTGGGACAGACCAGCAGCGCACGGTGAATAGCATTTTCCAGTTCGCGAATATTGCCCGGCCAATCGTAATTCAATAAAGTCAATTCGGTTGCCGGCGACAGCTTGATTTCGCCATAGCCCAAACGCGCGCCGTAAATTTTCAAAAAATGTCTCGCCAAAGGCAGAATGTCGCCCGGCCGGTCGCGCAAGGGGCTTAACTGAATAGTCGCTACGTTGAATCGGTAATATAAATCGGCCCGAAAATGCGAAGCCTCAACGGCCTCTTCCAGATTGACATTGGTTGCCGCAATGATTCTGACATCCACCGGCACCGGCTGTCTGGAACCCACTTTGACAACTTCGCGCTCTTGCAGCACGCGCAGCAATTTAGCCTGCATCGCAAACGGCAAGTCCCCCACTTCATCGAGGAACAAACTGCCCTTGTTGGCGGTTTCGAACCAGCCTTCCTTGCTCGTCAAAGCCCCGGTGAACGCCCCTTTTTCATGGCCGAACAATTCGCTTTCGATCAGGTTTTCACTCAACGCCGCGCAGTTTAAGGCGCCAAAAACATTTTTGCTGCGCTTGCTGAGCGCATGAACATGACGGGCCACCAGCTCCTTACCGGTTCCGGTTTCGCCGATAATCAGCACGGTTGCATCGCTGGGCGCAATACGTTCGATCTGTTCCAGCAATCGGCGGGAAACCGGATCTTCAAAAACCAACGCCGTCGCCCGGATCGAGAGCGACAGCGAACGTGACTGCAATTCATCAAAAGCCAGCAATGTAGAGGCTTGCTCTGCCTGGCTGGCGGCGAGAATGCTGTCTGAAAGTGTATCCATAATAATGTACTCGTTTGCTTTGCAAAAAGTGGGTAACTCAACCCTTTTCAGGATCGTTATCCGGATTTAAATAAAATCACTGCCATTAAATCGGGTTAACAGAACTGATCATGTCACTCCGCCAGCGTTGGTAGCTATCTTAGGTTGATTGTTATATGGAATAAAACGTTATTATTCGATTTATATATCTTTAAAACAGATATATAAATCGCTGAGATGAAACCAAAAAAGTCAGTGAACCGCTAGATGGATTCACTGGCTTCCGTTATCCGCTTCCTCTCGCTTATATGCATAAGTATCTACACAAGTACCGGCCCCTTCTCCCTTGAGGGAGAAGGTTGGGATGAGGGGGATATAAAGGGTTGTTTTTACTCTCCTCACCCCAACCCTCTCCAGCAGGAGAGGGAGCCAAGTTACTTTGTAACTCATTGTATTTATAATGCAAAAAAGTTATGTAGATAGCTATACTTATATGCCGACAGTTAATGCGGAGGGATTTCAGGCTCCAGTTTTCCAACGCCCCTCGGTGTGCGCCGAATCGCGCGCTTTTTAGGCGCAAAGGTTTTCTTCAGCAGTCGCCAGCCAACCACCAGCGAACTGCCCCCCAGCACCAATCCGAACGATACCCAGATCAGCATCCAGACATCCCAGATTGGCCGGTGATAAATCCAGCCGAAATCCCAGTGATGCAGGCCGGAATACAGCCAGCGTAAGACACGTCCGCTTCTATCCACCCGGCTCAACAGACGGCCGTCTTGCGGGTCCAGGTAAAAACGGGTTCCGGCCTCGTCGGCCAGTTGCACCAACAGTACCGGCAACGGTTTCTCCACCACGCTTTGATGATGCCTGGGGTAGTAGTAGCTGTCGTATTCATTCAGAACCGTTTGGGTTTCCACTTCGGCATTACCGGCCACGCGCTGCACGGCCGCCACGAGCGATGCCGGGTTAAACTGCGGCAAGGCACCGGGCAGTGTTTGCGGCAGACGCTGTCCATCGCGGGTATGAGCCAGCAGCACGGCGTCACCGCCCAGTTGCCGCCAACCCAGTTCGACAATGTCCGCATCATCGACAGCCAAAGCCAGTAAAACCGGTAAAACCGGCTGCCACAAACGCATTGCCTCAGGCAATTGGCTCCCCAAATAGCGGTTCATTTCTTGCCGATTGGGATTGGCCGTCGAAAATATTTTTCCGGGATTGGTATCAAGAAAACCGCTGAGCGCCCAAGACAGCACCACGATACCGCCGATCAGCCCGCTCCAGAAATGCCACTTAAACCAGAATTCCCGGTAAGGCTGGGTACGGCCTTGGGAATAAGTGGGCTTGCCGCCGAAACCGGGCCGCCAGCGCAACCAGCCGATAATCAGGCCGGTCAATGTCGCCAGGGTCGCGGATAAACCCAACCACAGTTGCGCATCGTTGCGAATTTTACCCAAGCCTATCGACTCCAGCGGTTTTAACAAATGCAGCCAATTGCCTGCCCAGTAGAAAGCCCGATCCAAACGGCTGGAGACGTGCAATACTTCGCCGGTGCGCGAGGAGATCAACATTTCCCCGCCGTCGCCGACGGCTATGCGGTGGAAGGGACTCAAGGCATCCTGGTTGCGAAGGATGATCGGCTTCTCGACGGTCTTCAGGAAACCGGCCTTGATAACGCCGCGGCCATCGGCATTGAACCAGTTTTCCGCAATTTTCAATGCTTGATCCGGCGTGGTTTTACGCAATGAACCGTCAAGCGCAGACAAGGCGAAACGCTGTCCCCGACTATCCTCTACCAGCCACACGGGTTCACCGGCGCTACGCACCAATCGGGCATCGGCGATACTGAGTGCAGCATCGCCGTCTTTTCCTTTGCTACTTTGAGCTTCGGCGCGGGCAGCCGCTTTGGGCTTAGGTTCTGCCGTCTTGCGTTGTTCGGCGCTACGGTCCCAGGCCTCGCCCAGGCTCAGCCAGCCGACTTCGGGAGCCAAGGTTTCCGCGTGAGCCAGCTGCTGGCTGCGGTTTTGCGTCGTCGGAGTGGAATACATGATCACCAAACCGGTAAAAAACCAAAAAAACATGAACAAGCCCAGCACTACGCCTACCCAGCGATGAACTTGATATAACAGCCAATTCAACGACTTCATTGTTGCCCTCTGAAAGAATAAATAGGGAGGAAATAACTAAATATGTAACTTCTTATTAATCGGTTAAAAAATTATCACCACGAAGACACGAAGGACATGAAGCTTTATTTCTTCGTGTCTTCGTGGTAAAAAATTTCCACACGCTGCGTCCCATATACGCAAGATGTTAGTCGTAACTCATGGCGCAACGCGTTAGAACGAGAAACATCTGCTCAATAGTTACGAAATAAGCATCATCACCTTGCTACAGCCCGGAAATATAATCGGCCAGCGCTTCGATCTCGTCATCGCTCAGCGATTCGGTAATCTTGTTCATTACGCCGCCCGGACTGTTTTTGCGGTCGCCCAGCTTCCAACCGACCAATTGAGAGCGCAGGTAAATCTTGCGCTGGCCGCCAATCACCGGATAAATCACGTTACCGGCAATGCCGCCCTTGCCGCGTGTGCCGTGGCAACTGGCGCAAGCCGGAATGTCCCGACCCTGGTCGCCGTTGTCGAACAAATTCCTGCCCAACGCATTACCACCGGCACCGTCGCCCTGCATGATTTCCCGGCTGGCGAAATAAGCGCCAATATCCGCCATGTCGGCGGCGCTTAAATCTTCCGCCATGATGGTCATGATCTCGTGCCGACGCGCACCGGACTGGAAATCGCTCAACTGCTTGACCAGATAAGCGGCGTACTGACCCGCATGATTGGGAATCTTGGCATCGCTACTGTTGCCGTCCGCGCCGTGGCATTCCTGGCAACGCCCAGCCTCGGCTTTTTCCTTGCCGATGACCGGGTTGCCGCTGCCGATGCGTTGTGCGGCAATTTCCGCACCCTCCTCGGCCGCCATAGTTTTGACCGAAGCGAGCAGGGCGAATGTGCTGACGGCAAGAAAGGAGTTTCTCTGCCAACGTCTATGCGAGCGCTTGCGGCAGGAAAAAACCGACGCCATGCTGCATCGCGACACCAAGTGCGATAGCCCCACGCCTACTTAACTGACGGTTTGGCAGCCGCAAGCTTTTGCACGATTTCAAGCGATTTTTCAACATTTTCCGCCGGTTTAAGCCCGGTCAACGTAGCGGCGATTTTGCCGTCAGGCGTAACGATGAAGGTGGTGCGCTCGGCAAAGCCGTGAGTGATTTCAACGCCGCGCGAATCTTTTTTCCCCGCCGCCGCTTCCCTGACGGTCAAATCGTAGGACTTGGCGATATTGCCCTCGACATCGGAAGCAACCGCAACTTTACCGCCGCAAAACTCAGGATCGGCGGAGAAATCGTTGAGCCTGTCGATGCTGTCGAGCGACACACCGATAATGGAGGCTCCGGCGGCGATGAATTTGTCATGATTCACCGCAAAGGTGTGCGCCTGAATATTGCAGCCGCCGGTATAGGCCGACGGGTAAAAATAGACCACGACCGGGCCTTTTTTCAGTGCGTCTTGCAGCGAATACGTAAAAGATTTTCCGGCCAACGAGGCTTGCGTCTGAAAATCGGGAGCCGGATGGCCTTCCGGTAATGCGGCGGCAACGGGAAGCGTGATTGCGCTAGACAGCAGGCAACCTAGTAAAAAACGTTTCATGTCTATTCTCTTTTAAAGGGGTTTATAGGTATCGTGGCAAGCGTTATCGCAATTTTTGGTCAACTCTAATGCCTTGTTTGACGCGGTATCAAAATCATTCGCTTCAACAAACTTCACAACTTCGGCAGCCAAGTCTTCGTATTTTTTGGCATCGGTTACCGCATCGGCGGAATTGCCTCTCTTTTCAAAAAAGCCCTCGACCAGCTTGAAGTCGCTCTGCATCTGTTTCGCAAGGGCAATACTTGAAGTGGCATCTTTGCTGGAAATATTGCTCTGAAGGTTACGAGAGTTCGTATCTATTTTTTCCATCAACTCTTCGAAATCGAATGCGGCTTCGGCATACACGATGCCGGTTGCCAATATCAAAACAATTCCGAAAAGATTAATCGTTTTACTCATATCAATGTGATCCTTAAAAAATATCCCAGAGTTACGCATTTTTACTCACCACGAAGGCACGAAGGCACGAAGAAACATAAACTTCGTGCTCTTCGTGTCTTCGTGGTGAATAACAGAACCGGCATTCTGGACTTCTTGTCTATGCAATCAACTCCTTGACAACCTTGCTATCGTTCCCACGTAGCGCATGGGAACGAGATTTCGTGCTAGTTCCCAAGCTCCTGCTTGGGAATTCAGGTACGGGAAGCTCTAGCTTCCCGGCTCGCAAAGCTGGAGCTTTGCTCACTGGGTTCCCAAGCGGGAGCTTGGGAACCAGCACAACTTAATGACAACGACCCGCCACAAGGTAACGAGGTAAACTCCTTAGCCCTTAGCCCTTAGCCCTTAGCCTTTCGTCTTTCGCCTTATCTCTATGCAATCAGCTCCTTAATGACCTTGCCGTAAACAACCGTAGGTCGTTCCGAACGGCCCTGATATTTATAGATCAATTTCAAGTGATCCAAGCCCATCTGGTTCAGGACGGTCGCATGCAAGTCGTAGGTATCGACCGCCTGGCTTTTATCCGCCACCTGCAAGCCGATTTCGTCGGTCGAACCGTAGGTCGTTCCCGCCTTAACCCCGCCGCCAGCCAGCCATTGCGTGTAGCCCCAGGCATTGTGGTCGCGCCCGGTGCCGCTTTCGCCCCATGAGGTGCGGCCGAATTCCGATGTCCACACCACCAGCGTCGAATCCAACAGGCCGCTCGCTTTCAGGTCGGTCAGCAGCCCGGCAATCGGCTTATCGACGATTCTGGCGTGCTTGCCGTGATTTTCTTCGAGTTTGGTATGGGCATCCCAGTCCCTGTCGTCACCATCGATATCCACCGGCCCGGTCACGACCTGGATGAAGCGCACGCCGCGTTCCACCAGACGCCGCGCGCGCAGCAAATTGGTGCCGTACTCTTTGGTAACGTCGTCGTTCAAGCCGTAAAGCGCCTTGGTAGCGTCCGACTCCTTGCTCAGGTCGACCGCTTCCGGCGCCGAGGTTTGCATGCGTTCAGCCAGATCGTAAGCCCGGATACGCGCCTGAAGCTCGGTGTCTTCGGGATAGGCTTGTCCTTTAAGTTCGTTGAGTTGCTTCAACAGCTTCAGGTTGTCGCTTTGTTGTGATGCCGCAGTGAACTCGGGGCGCTCCAGATGCAGGATCGGCGATTTACCGGAGCGGAAAGCGGTACCTTGGTAAACCGCGGGCAAAAAGCCCGAACTCCAGTTGACTGCGCCGCCGCTCGGTTCTTTCTTGCCGTTGTACAGTACGACATAGGCAGGCAAATCGGGGTTAGCGGAGCCCAAGGCGTATTGAATCCACGCGCCAAGAGACGGCCGACCGGGATTCAAGCCGCCGGAGTTCAGTTTGAGTATCGAAATGTCATGGGTAGCGCCTACGGTCACGCTGGACTTGATGAAAGCGATATCGTCGGCATGTTGCGCCAAATTCGGGAGCAAATCGGAAAACCAGGCGCCGCTTTGCCCGTGTTGCTTCCAGGTCCGGTTCGAGGCATAAAGCTTGCCGAGTCCGCCCTGCGTACTGGTCTTGATGCCTTTCAGGAAAGAGGCGGGCACCTCTTGTCCTGCCAGCCTAACCAGTTCAGGCTTGTAATCGTACAAATCGAGCGTACTGGGCGCGCCGTGCTGATGCAGCCAGATCACCGATTTGACTTTACCGGGGAAGTGCGGCTGCTTGGGTCCAAGCGGGTCGATCAAGTCGGCAGCCAACGCACTCGATATAAACCCGCCTCCCGGCACCAGACCGCTCAATGCAAGCCCGCCCAAGCCGTATCCTGTTTTGACTAAAAAATCTCTACGCGATTGATTATTCATGATTCATTTTTCCTCTAAGAAAGTGATGTGTGTCATTAAAACCGGTATATGAATTCGTTTGAATTCGCAACCGTATGCACCAGGTCAACAAAAGCCGCGGCACGTATAGGATCCAATTTCTGATCCCCCTTTAAGCCGGTAGGTATGCTGACCGCAAATTTACCTTCCGCTGTTTTTTCCCTGACGACCTTTTCGTGATTGTTCAAAAACTTTTGCAAGGTTTCTTTTTCGGAACCTGTCGCTGCACGTGAGAACAATATTTGATAAAGCCTATCCAACTGAGCCGCTTCGTCATTACCGGCCTCGTTAATGACCCGTCCGGCCAACGCTTGCGACCAGCCGAACACCACATCGCTATTGAACAGCGTCAGCGACTGTAATGGGGAAGTCGTCACTTCGCGTTTGCTGTGCGCCTCTTGCGCGGAAGCCATGTTGAAGGATTCCAGCAACGGATAAGGCACACTGCGCCGGGTAAAAATGTACAGGCTGCGCCGATTCTGGTCATGAACATCCTTAGATACTTCCCATTGATTACCGGCTCCCAGGTTTGCAGGGACTGGAGGAAATACGCTCGGACCGCCGATCTTATCTTCAAGTTTTCCCGAAGCGACCAGTAGCGAGTCGCGAATCTGTTCGGCTTCCAGACGTTTCCGCGGGAAGACTGCCAGAAGCTTGTTGTCAGGATCCGCTTTGGAGACATCTTCACGATAAGCCGATGACTGGCGATAGGCGCTGGACAGCAAAATATCGCGGTGTAATTTCTTAACGCTCCAGCCTTGCTTGATGAAGTTGTCCGCCAGATAGTCCAGTAACTCGGGGTTGGTGGGCTTTTGCCCCGCCTTGCCGAAATCGCTGACTGTTTCCACGATGCCGTGTCCGAAGTATTGTTCCCAGACCCGGTTTACAAACACCCGTGCCGTCAGCGGATTATTTGAGCTGGCTATCCAGTTTGCCAGAGCCGTTCTTCGGCCTGATGAAAACGCGGTGGGTTTAATATCCGGTTTCTCATCGGTAATAGCCTCCGGAAACGCCGGTTGCACCTGTTCCAACGGCCGCTCATGGTCGCCGCCGAAAAATACATAGCTGGGCGGCGCATCGGGATAGCCAAGTTCGGTCATTGCGGAAATTTCAGTCGATCCTGATTTAGGCTTAAGATCGTTAAACTTTTTCAGCTCTTCAGACAACTTGTCGTATTCCGTCCACTTGTCTGCGATTTCCTTGGTGTAATTTTTGTCTGCGCCCTTGCTCTCCGCAGTATCCCTGAGATAAGCGGCCAAACTGCGCTCGTCCGTGATATAGCCCAAACGGTGATTGATCCAGCGATCCTGAGCATTCCACTGGCTCTTCGGCTTGAAAATCGCCTCCCTGCTGTCCGTTAAATAACGCTCTTTATGATGTTTTTCGGCCTGTTCCCTGACCGTGTCGATAATCGCTTTTTGTTTACCGCGGATCTCCTTGGTTGCGTCTTCCCACTTAGCCAAGGTAACGTCATACTTGCGTTCCACCTCGCCTTTTTTCGCCGCAGGAATGTTGTCGACGGCGCTCAAGTTAGCAAAAAATGCCTGTAGCGAGAAATAATCCTTCTGACTGATCTTGTCGAACTTGTGGTTGTGGCATCTTGCGCACTCCACGGTCTGGCCCAAAAACACCTTGCCCACGGTATCGGTGATGTCGGTGGTGATTTGATACTTCCGCTGAACCAGGTCGCGGGAGTTGTGATTGTCCGGGAAGTTCGCCATATAACCGGTGGCGATCAGCGCTTCCTGGTTATCCGGCCACAACTCGTCACCCGCCAATTGCTCCTGGATAAAGCGGGAATAAGGCTTATCCTGGTTGAAGGCGTTAATCACATAATCGCGGTAGCGCCACAAATTGGGCCGCGTTTCATCATTTTGAAAGCCCGTGCTGTCCGCATAGCGCGCTAAATCCAGCCAACGGCGAGCCTGACGCTCGCCGTATTTGGGCGATGCCAGCAGACGATCCGCGAGTTTTTCGTAAGCATCCGGCGCGGTGTCGCCCACAAAGCTTGCGACATCCTCCGGCGTCGGAATAACGCCCCAGGCATCCAGCGTTGCACGGCGCACAAAGGCGGCGCGGTCAGTGTCTGCCGAAGGCGTCAGTCCCTTGGCCTCCAAAGGTGCCAGTACGAACGCATCAAGCGGCGTGCGCACCCAATTTTTGTTGTTAACGGTCGGTTGAGCCGGCGCTTTCACCGGTTGATACGACCAGAGTTTCGATTTTGCCGCCTGCGGCGCGCTTGCCTCGGCAGCCGCGGCTTTAGTATCCGTCGCTGCGGGTGCTGCCTGTGCGGGTGCGGCCTGCGGCGCTTTTATCTCAGCCGCCGCTGCTTGCGTACCGATTACACCGACCGGACTGTTGAACAGGTCCACAGCCGCTCCGACTTCTCCGGCCATCGCGCCGGTAAGACCCCACATAACCGCGAGATATAGTTTGTTTTTCATTAACATCCTCCAAAAATAAAAGCGCTCAAGACCTTCGTTAGCATCGCTTTATTAGAATTATTACTTTTGTTCTGTCGCAGGCTTAGGCGCAGGTATTTCTATTTTGGCCAACTTGCCGCCTTCTTCTTCATAGTTTTGCGCACCCACCGCACCGACCACTTTAAAACCTTTAGCGGTCAGCAGATCACCCGCAGCGCCCGCACGACCGGCGTGGTTTGACACCGTGACAATGTCTCTATCCTTAGGAATAAAAGCCAAGCTGTTCTCGATTTCTTTGGACTGGATACTTAAATAAACAGGAAACCCGCCTATCTTGGTGAGCTCGTCAGGACGTCGCACATCGATAATCAGCAACTGCTCGGGCTTGGCAAGCAACGCATCCAGTTGAGCGCGATTAAGTTTTGGCGTCTTATACTTGTATTCTTTTGCTGCCGGAGCATCGGCTTTTTTATCATGGTCATGGGCCGCCCCGAACGCAACAGGCGTAGCCAGAACTGTCATCAGTAACATCAATTTGGTAAGTTTTTTCATGGTTATTTATCTTTAGTTTAATTGCTGGGAACGCACAGAGCGCATGTCGTTACGGTATATTCAGTTAGAGATATGCAGCTATCGTACCAACACCGCGACAGCGCCCATTGATTCACGCAGAACGCCAAAAAAAACACGCCCAACCTATTGATTAATTGAATTAATTATTTTTTTCGCCGTATTCATAATCGACAGAGTCCGTTTGACGAATCATGCAACCCTTAAACCGGTTTGCTGGAAAATCAGCAGCCCAACACCAGACCATGTTCCTAGAAAAGCACATAGCAGCAACGACCGTTCCAGCGAACCGGAAAGCGGTACTGCAAGTTGTGATGTGATGAGCGGCCTTTGCCCTTGTTCTGTTGAATACCTGCATGAATGCAGGTAGATGATTTTTTATCATGACGGGAGCGGGCTTGCCACGGTTGCCATAAACAAAAAGGCCCGGGATAAACCCGGGCCTCTTACAGTCGATTTAAGACATTGCGATCTTAAATTTTTCCACTCAACTGGATACCGTACCAAACCGGGTAAGGATACGGACTATAGGAATTCCAGCCTTGTTCATGGGCATTATTGCTAAACAAGTTCTTTGCAATAAAACTTAAGTCCAAGACATTGTTCTTTGTGCCGATACCGATCGCGGCATCGGTCAGGCTCCTGGATTTTGTCAGGCCGTAAGCCGACAAGTTATCGGCGTTGTTGTAGCCGCTCTGGTAATTGGTGGTAAAACTGGTGTGAAACAGATACTTATCCAAAACAGGTTTGCTATATTCCGCGCCTACCACAAAATTCCACTTGGAAGCGCCGGGCAAGAGCCGACCGCTCATATCGACATAGGAACCCGGCAAATACGCCAATTCTTCAGGCTTGGCTGCATTCTTGTAGTCTATGTACCTGGCAATGTTGTAAGCGCCATTGAAGCGAAACGACACGTTGGGAATAACATTGAACACACTATCCAGCTCTACGCCATGCACCCGCACCTTGTTAACGTTGCCTTGCGCGCTTGTGTAAGCTATCGGGTTAGCTTGGCCGTTGGCAATATTGATGTCGGTCTGGAATTGATCCACCACTTGTACCGTTTGTTGATAGTTTTTTACATCCATCACAAAAATGTCGGCATTGAGAACCACCGCTTTATCGAGCCAGAAGGACTTTAATCCTAACTCAAGGGCATGGGTTTCTTCCGGCTTAACATTGCTCGAAACACTGTTTACATTGAGTGCGGAACCCGACTTTTCGCCATATTGCCAGGACAGGTAGGCGGTTAAGTCTTTATTGATCTTGAAACTGGGCGTCAGCTGAGCCGTATACAAAACATCGTTGTAATCGCTCCTGACCGAGTTATACAGCTGGCCAATTTGCTGAGAGCGGATTGATTTGGCCGTACCGACCAGGGTTTTCTGAGCCGCAGTCAGACTGTTGTAAGCCGCACCCGGCGTGCTCGTCAGCGCAGCGCCAAAGTAACGGTTCGCCACACTATCTGCCAGCGCTAACTGAGCCGCGGAGTTGGTGCCCTGCAAGTTACCGTTGGCAGCGGAATTAAAGCCGCCGAGTTGCACATTGCGGACCGCAACCGGATTCAAAGCGCCGCCGGCGCCGTTCGACGACAATCCTACAACGTCCGTGGTACTGCGATTTTCTTTGGTTACGCGCAATCCGGAAGTCAACGATAAGGCATCCGTAAAATGCAGATCGGCTTCACCAAAGACTGAACCGGAAGTGGTGCTAACCGATGTGGTTCCCTTTTTACGCGCATCCTGCAAGGAATCCTTAAGCAAGGCCAATCCGGCTCCCCGGTTTGCACCGGCATTAGTATCCAATACCTTGTATTGCGCATCGGTCGCAAACCAAGCGCCCGCATCGGCCCCCCAGCCTGTTTTTGAATCAATATCATCCCAGGTTTTAATACCGAAAAGACCGGCTTGATAATCGATAAAGCCGCCGGGTTTGTTCTTGATCTTGAATTCCTGGGTGTATTGCCGGTAATCCACGCCACCACCGCCATCCACACTGATGTCGTAAGGCGTGCCTTCGTCATTGTGCGCGTCGAACCTGTATTCGCGCACCGCCGTGTTCGAGCTCAGGATATGATCGGCCACATCCCAATCGACCTGCACCAGGCCACCGCGGTTGGATACCGTTTGCCCCTGGTTTTCATTGAAATTGGTTTGGTTGGTACTTTCACCGGCGATATAGTCGCTCCAGGTAAAGCCTCTATTCTGGAAATAAGCACGAGGGCCGGTAAACACACCGGCATTATTGGTAAAACCGAATAACCTGGTTTTTCCCAGCAAATTGGAGCTTGTACCGGCACCGTTTGGATCGACCAGGGTACCGTTAGCATATCGGAAAGGTACGTCATGGTAGAACGTCAAACCGTTTTGAAGCTGCGGCTGGTTAGGCTCAAAATCGACGCTCAATTTCGCCTTCACATGATCGGTAGGGGTCAGCAGAAACTGCGCCCGTCCACTCAAGCGGTCCCTGTTGTAAAGACTGTAGTTGTTGTCAGCAGCATTGGTATAGTAACCGCGTCCTTTATCGACAATGAAGGAACCCCGCCAAGCCAAAAGATCATCGATCACGCCGCCGCCGAGCGCGCCTTTGAGAATGAGCGCTTCACGCAAACCATAGGTCGCCGAGTATTCCGCAGTGGGGATAAAGGTAGGGGCCTTGGAAACAACGTTGACCTTACCGGAACTGGCGCTCAAGCCGCCCTCAGTTCCTCGGGGACCGCGCGTCACTTCCACCTGGTCGACATCGTAGAAACTGAAGTTGCCGAGCTGCGATAATCCATAGCTGACACCGTCAACCGTTATGCCTACGCTGGGATCCTGGGTTTCGGTAAAACTTCTCTTGCCCAAGCCGCGAACCGATAATGAAGCGCCGCGCGTATTGTTTTGGTTAAATTGGACGTTTGAAGCGCGCCGGGTAATAGCACCCAAGTCTAACGCAAGTTCCCGGTCAAGCTCTTTGCCTGAAACAACCGATACCGACTGCTTTACGTCATGCAACTTTTCCAGCTTTGAACGGGCGCGAACCACAACCTCGCCCAGATTATCGGTTTCATCCGCTTCTTTTTTGGCGAGCGCTTCCTCAGCAGCGGTTGCTCCGGCCACTGCCTGATCGGTACCCGGTATCGCTCCCGAACCCGGAACCGCCGCCGTCCCTTGCTGACGCAAACCGAGCGCTCTTTGCGCGGCTTGCAACTGTTCCACTTGTTCGCGCAAACGAGCATTTTCCGCCTGCAATTCATTCACGACTTTCGCGCTCGGCGCTTTATTTTTAGAACTTTTCCTGGAACCTGCCGCCTGCACATCCTGGACAGCCATGATGGCAACGCCGACCACAGCGGCGGCTATGCACGCAGAAAGCTTTCGACGGCGGCTTACCGCATGAGGAATATTCTGCCGACTGATGCCATCTGAAAAAGTACCTCCCAAACTATATGTCATTATTTATGCTCCTTGTCTAAAAAGATTCAAACCTATGTAACCGCTTCAAACATATGAAATGTACATTTAGTTTTTGCTTGACTAGCTACTTAAGTTATTTATTTAGCTAGAGTTTTCCCGCAACACGCAGGATTAGTTATCGATGTTGCAAGCTCTGCGCCATAACCGGCATGAATTGAATTTTTCTAAAAAATACGCAGCATTAATGATTCATAACATTGATTTTTATATGGTTTTTTATATTGAAACCAATGCCGCCACATCATTAACGTATAGGGTTAGCAGTCTTCCACGTGTTTTGAACTGCTCATCGACACACACCTTCTGTTAATACAGTGTTTATTAATCAGCATCTTAGGAATACTTAAACAAGCCTCTTTCATAAATCTGTTTTGTAGATGTCTAACAAAAACAGGTAATCTGAAATGGATGAAATGTATCGGGATCAGTCAAAGAAAATGACTGCCGCTTTAGTCTGCGGCAGGGGGCTCAGGAGATTTTTTCATTGAAGGGGGCTCTTCTCCATGATTGTGACAGGATAACCATGGCATTCGGTTCTTTCATTAACTTGCCGCTCTGATCTCGGATAAAAACCTTCGGACTCCGGCGTATACAAGTACAGCTTTTCTACTTGGCGCTCGTGAGGTTTTTTCTCGATAGCCGAAACAAACGCCGTACCAAACCCAGACCATGCTCCTGGGTAAACAGGCCGCAGCAAGCATTCCAGCGAACAGGGAATTAATACTGACAGTTGAGCCGGGGTAGATGTGGCGACGACTTTAGTCGCCTATTGAATGGTAGGTTGTCACTGACTGGGCGACTGAAGTCGCCCCCACAATCATGTCCATGTCTTAACTTAATGGCAGTGACGCGTTGCGTGGGAATGCGGTGCTGAACGCGCTGCACCCAGAGGGCGGGGCGATTTATATTCGAGGCATTACTCGCAACCCGTGGCTTGCGGCGCAGCGCGTGGGAATGTGATATTTTTACGCTGGTTCCCAAGCTCGAGCTTGGGAACCCAGGTAGCGAAGCTCCAGCTTCGCGAGGCTGAAAGCTGGAGCTTGGGAACTAACTCACCCGACGCTATCTTTACTCCTTAATGCGAATCAGGTCATGACAGCCTTTGCAGGATTCGCCGACTTTTCCAAACTGGGTCTTGATCGCGCTGACATCACCTGTTGCCGCCACTTTCGCCAACTCGTTTGCGGCCACGTTAAAGGTGTTGGCGGCCACCGTTACTTCTTCTTTTTTCTGGAAGAATTCAGGCTTGAGCCGGGTTTCCTTCCAGCCGACGCCTTTGTCCGTACCTTCACCATACAGAGCGCCCAATCCGGAATTGGCAACCGCAGCAATCGCATTTGCGGCCGCGGCGACAGAGTCTTTGTTAAAGGTTTCGGGATGATCCACTACCTGATTCTTGATTTTCGAAATATTCCAGGCTGCAAAAGAATAGGCCGATTGCCGAAATCTTATTTGTTCTTCAATCGGACCGGCTAGCGCAGCATTGGCTGATGCAGCCACCAGAATGGCGAGGGTTAATTTTTTTTTCATTTTTTTAGTTCCTGTATGTTGTAGAAATAATTAAGCGGTTTAAAAACTTGAAGGCGCTTGTGCGATTTGCTGCTGGCTTTGCGCCAGATAGAGTTGCGATACGCCGCCCGAAACACCCCAGACCACCGTGCTGGAAATAATCAGGGACAGAATAAAACGCACAGCGCCAAATCTCTGGTCATGATTTGTCGCAACAGCTTCCGCCAACGCAATAGGGATGTTCTTTTTTCCGGTCAGCATCGGCACAACGAGATTGGTTTTTTTAACCCAGCGGTAAAAAATGATCGCCGCTAAATGCAACACAACCAGCGCCAGCAGAAAGTTGAACGCGGTATTGTGCCAACCGGTCAACTGGTCGCTAAAGGACTTATCGATAAGGTCGAACAACGGCCCCTGAAAGGCGATATCGTCGTTGGCAAACAATCCGGTGCCCACCTGCACCGCCAGCGTAGCGATCAGCGCAATCACCGACAGCCCACCTAACGGATTATGGCCAATGCCCTGCCAGCGTCCCTTAAGGTAAGCGGCCAGCCGTGAGAAGGTAGGAAAAAAAGTTGAAAACCGGGAATGCGTCGAGCCAATAAAGCCCCAGATAATGCGAAACACCAGCAAACCCAGAATAAAAATGCCGATACGGCCATGCCAGTCGATCAGCGCGCCGCCGATTTTGGCGGTGACATAGGCCGCTGTAACCGACGCTGCGAGCAGCCAATGAAACAGCCGGTGCGGCAGGTCCCAAATATGAATAGTAACTTTCATCTTGATTCTCCTTTTAACCGGCATACTTCACGGAGCAGCCGTACGGTTTAGTACTGGATTTTGCCACTTTCCTGCCTGCGGCGAGATCGGCCAAGGCTGCACTGACATAGTTTTCGGCCTTGCCAATATCGGATTGATCGGCAGACGGAATGCTGTCTATGCCGCCTTTGTAAACCAGCACGCCTTGCGGATCGATGATAAAAAACTGAGGCGTATTGGTTGCGCCGTAGAGCTTGCCGATTGAGCCGTCACTATCCAAAACGGTATTGGTCGGAGTCGCGCCGCGATGCGTATTGAGTTTCCTGGCGGTCTCGCCGTCGACATTGCCTTGTTTGCCCGGCGCCGAAGTGATGACTTGCAGCCAGACGATGCCTTTGGCGACGGCGTCTTTTTGTAAATTAGGGATATTGCCGCTTTCATAATGTTTCACCACGAACGGACATTCATGGTTGGTCCACTCCAATACCACGGTTTTACCATGCAGATCGGCAAGTTTTATCGTGCTTCCGTCGGCTGCGGCGCCGGAAAATAACGGTGCCGGCTTATCTACTACAGGTTCGGCATTGACTGTTGTGGATGCAAAAGCGAAAGCTAAGCTCACTAAAGTAATTTGATAAAGTCGATGTAAAAACATAATTGGCTCCGTAATAATTATAAAAGGCACGGCACAAACCGTTCCCCGGATTCTCTGTGTAACGGTTTCAAGAAGCCTCTGCGACGACATGATTCTCCCTCCCTGGTAAAAAATCGTGCGCGGGGAACAACCTGAAAATAGTAAATAGACAGAAAATCGATCCATCGAATTCCTGCCCAAATTGATCCTTCAAACGCGAATAGCAAATTGTCCCGCTAACGCTTACAGACTTTGTCGTCGCCTCAAACTGAGACTTGATCGGGTCGACACCGTCTGATGACGTTACTTAGCCAGTTTGTTCGCTTCCATTTTGAGATTGCGAGTCCTTCGCGACCTCTTTACTCATAAAGCCACCGCCTGCGTGACAATTTCCGGGGTCAATATCTGCGGCAACACGATCGGTTTCGTTGAGTTACCCGCTCCCGCCGGATAAAAGACATACAGCGGTACGCCGCTACGCCCGAATTCGGTAAGAATCCTGGTAATTTCTGGATCGCGGTTAGTCCAATCGCCTTTAAGATAGGTAATCCCGGACCGCTTAAAGGTATCGACGACTGAACTCTGGCTCAGCGCGACTTTTTCATTAACCAAACAACTGATGCACCACGCCGCCGTCATATTTAGAAATACCGGCTTTCCCTGGCTGCGCAATTCATTTAAGCGCTCGGCCGAGTAAGGCTCAGCGTTCTTTACCGGCTCAACGTTAACTAATGGCGTAGCAGCCGTGGTCTCTACGCCAAAATAACCGCCGACCAGCACCAATCCCAGCGACAACGCGGCGACACCGAATCCGCTGCGCTGTCCGGCCTTCCCGGTGTGTTTAGTAAATTCATAAAGCCAGGCGGCGAACGCGATAATAACCATCCCGCCCAGCACTATCGCAACGGCATTGACGCCTGCCTGTTGCGCCAACACCCAGACCAGCCACACTGCGGCTCCGTACATCGGAAAGGCCAAGCCCTGCTTTAATCTGTCCATCCATACGCCGGGTTTCGGCAGGCGTCGCTGCAAGGACGGCCATTGGCTCAACAGCAAGTAAGGCAGCGCAAGACCCAAGCCCAAACAGAAAAACACCGCCAACAGAGAGGCTGGCGGTTGGCTTAACGCGAATCCCAGCGCCGCCCCCATAAACGGAGCCGTGCAGGGCGTCGCGACAATGGTCGCCAACACGCCGGTGAAAAAACTGCCGCTGTAACCGGGGCGCTCGGCCAGCGAAGAGCCGATTCCCGCTACCGAACCGCCGATTGAAAATACGCCGGATAAACTGAGTCCTACGGTAAACATTAAATAGGCAACCACCAGCACAAATACCGGCGATTGGAATTGAAAGCCCCAGCCGATCTGGGCTCCGCCTGCCTTCACCGCAATCAATACCCCGCCGAGCAATGCAAAACTCGTCAGTATGCCCAGTGTGTAGGCCAAGCCTTGCAGCCGGGTTTGCAACGGCGAATGTTGCGCGTGTTTTATTAAGGACAAGGCCTTGATGGACAGCACCGGCAAAACGCAAGGCATCAGGTTCAATGTCACACCGCCCAATAAAGCCAGCAGCAAGGCGGATGCAAGTACCAAATCGGGTTCTCCGTCCTTAGCGGGAGCGGCCTCTAAAACCTCAGACTTAAGCGCAGTAATCCCCGAAACCGCCGCGTCGCCGGCGACTTGCACGCTATAACCGCGCGTAACCGGCCCGCTGCCGCTGTCTTGCGTAATCGCCAAAACCCCGGACAGGCTTTCGCCCGGAGACAATCGCGCTTCTCCCGGTTTCATTTGCAACTCAAGGCTATCGCCTGAAAGTTGCCAGGACTGCTCAGCCCCCTGTACGATTTTTCCCCACTCATCGGGATAAAACCAAACCTGTTTAACGCCGGAAGATTGCAGCTTGACGTCAGTCATTCGCAAAGCTAAAACATCGTTGCTATAGGTTAAGCTGACCGGCCAAGGGCTGACTGACGGCAAACTCGCACGGGCAAGTTCAATCAGCGGACTGCCGGTTCCGGCGTCGGCACCGGGCGCAACAACCGGCAAATCCAGCGCCAAATCCACTTTCTGGGGAATGCATGATTCCTTGCAGACCAGCCATTTCACTTTAGCTTTGATCGGGAATGCGGTGCCTACACCACTATCTTGCGGCACCTTAATTTTGGTCAGCAAGGTGACTTCATTTTCATAGCCGTAACTCGTGACCGATCCCAGCGTGATGCGGTTGGGAGTAGGCCACTGAATTTTGCCCGCTTTTGCCCCTATCGGAAGCTCATAGGCTATGGTGGTGGCTAAACCTGAATCGCCGGGATTTTTCCAGTAAGTGTGCCAATGCGGAATAATGCGTTGCTGCACGCCCACCAGAATCTCGTCGCCGGGATGCACCGCATCAACGGACGCGACCAATTGCGCGACGACCTGCTCGGTACCCGCTTCAAACGAGCTCGCCTGTGCGTTGCCGCAAAACAGCGCAAACAAAACAATAATCAGTGGATGAAGTTCAAACATAAAAATCCAGAGTTATCAGTAATAAGGTCATGTCTGGTAATGAATATACCCTGCATATCAGATTCTGTTTTTCACCACGAAGACACGAAGGACACGAAGAAAAATATAATCTTCGTGTCCTTCGTGTCTTCGTGGTGAGTAAAAATCTTAACTTGGGTATATTCTTTCATGAGTTACCTAAGCCTTAGGAACGCAGATGCTTATTAAAGAAACCAATGGTGCGTTCCCATGCCAGCTTTGCAGCGGCCTCGTCGAAACGCGGCGTGGTGTCGTTGTTAAAGCCGTGTTGTACGCCCGGATAAATGTAAGCTTCATAGCTGATTCCGGAGGCTTTTAGCGCGGCCTCGTAAGCCGGCCAACCGGCATTGATGCGCTCATCTTCCCCGGCATAATGCAGTAACAGCGGCGCTTTGATTTTTGCGGTGTCTTCGGCGCTCGGCTGACTGCCGTAGAAAGGGACGCCTGCCGCCAGATCGGGAAGCTGCGTCGCCAGGTAATTAACAATGCCGCCGCCATAACAAAAGCCTACCGCGCCGACTTTGCCGTTGCCTTCGGGCAGGTTTTTCAGCACCTCGGCGGCGGCGAGGAAGTCGGCACGTGTTTTGGTTTGATCGAGCGATTTGAAAAGCTCGCGCGCCTTATCCTCATCGCCCGGATAGCCGCCTAGCGGGAATAGCCCATCGGGAGCGAAAGCGATGAAATTATCCAGCGCGATGCGCCGGGCAATATCTTCGATATGCGGATTGAGGCCGCGGTTTTCATGCACGACCAGCACCGTCGGCAGTTTGCCGGTGAATTGGGCAGGCTGGACCAAATAGCCGCGAATCTTGCCGTAACCGGCAGGCGAAGGATATTCCACATATTTCGCCGAGATACGCGGATCGTCCTTGCCTATCTGCTGCGCCTGGGCAAAACGCGGATTCAACGCCTCAAGCAAACCCTCGGCAGTCAGGCCGAGCAGCGTGAATTTTGCGGCCGAAGCCAAAAATCCCCGGCGCGATAGCTCGCCGTGGACGTATTTGTCGAATAGTTTCAGCACTTCCGGATCGAAGTCTTTTGCTGTTTTGCGTGTCATAGTTTCACCTATTATTAATTATCGTTCCACCTGTTCAGAACGTTGCACGTTAAACCTTCCAGGTTTTAAAATCTGGAAGGTCTGCATATCGGCATGTTTACCCTCGTTCTCACGTAGCGTACTCATCTTTATACACATCTCATATCGAGAGCCTTCCGAGCTTCCAAGGCGATGACGAAATCCCTCGCTCGTTCCCAAGCTCCAGCTTGGGAACGCAGTCTTGGAAGCTCCAGCTTCCCGACTCGCGAAGCTGGAGCTTCGCTAACTGGGTTCCCAAGCCGGAGCTTGGGAACCAGCGCAGACTCACCACGAAGAAAAACCAAGGTAAAAACTTCGTGTTCTTCGTGTCTTCGTGGTGAAAAGTCTTCAGTTACCCTCGTTCCCATGCGGGAGTGCAGGCTTCGCCTGCTTATTTCGCCCGCCCTTTAAACCCTTGTGCAATCAAAGGTATCCTGTAAGCGGAACCGCGTCCTACCGCATAAAGCGTCTTCTTGTCGGTACCGGCAAACGCTATGTTTTGCGGCTTTTTAGGCAGTGCAATAACGCCCAACGCCTCACCCTTGGCGTCAAACACTTCGATGCCGGAATTCGATGCGACATAAAGCCTGTCGTTATCGTCTATCGCCAGACCGTCCGCACCGCTGGACCAGACGTTTTCTTCATTTTTCCAGCCGTCCAGCTTGGCAAAGTTTCTCCGGTTGGAAATCGATCCGTCAGCGGCGATGTCATAGGCAAGCACATGTTCGCCAAGGGTATTAGCCACATACAGCACAGTTTCATCTTTATTCAGCTGAATGCCGTTTGGACGGTCAACGTCGTTAGCCAGGCGTTTCAATTCGCCGGTCGGTGAAATGTAAAATACGCCCGGATGAGAAGCCGGTGGGTTAGGATTTTCTTTAGTCGGACGCGTGCCGCTGTCGGTAAAGTAAATGCCGCCGCTCTTATGAAGAACAACATCGTTAGGCCGTTGAAAGGCAACGCCTTCGAAATTTTCGGCAAAAACCTTCTGCTTATCGGCCGGATAAACAATACCGACCTGTGGTTTAAGCGTTTGAACGGCGATGATCTCGCCCCCGGCATTTAAGGCAAGGCCGTTAGCGCCGTTGGAATTCTCCAAGAAGGTTGAAACGGTATTATCGGGCGCAATACGCACAATCCGGTTTTCATTGGTTTCAGTAAACAGCAGGCTGCCGTCCGAATAACCGATGGGGCCTTCGGTGCCTTTGAAGCCGTCCTTGATCAATTCGATAATGACGCCGCCCGCCGATACGCCTGGAATGGCGGGCGTAACAGGGTCCTCAGCCTGTACGGAAGCGGCAAACGCTAAAGCGCCCAGCACTGAAAATAATTTTACGTGTGAAGTTTTGAGTAACATCTTGTTCTCCGGATTAAATGTAAATGTTTTAAAGCTGAAGAGTGGGCGAAAAAGCACCAGGCTTGCCGCCCACCCTGTAAAACCGGTTAAAATTTCGCCCGGAAATGCACGCCGAAATAACGCGCCTCGCCATAAGTGCCGGTAGAAGCGGCTGTGCCGGACCATGATGCGACGTTAGTCAGGTAAATCGTGTCGAAGATATTCCTGCCCACCAAATCCAGGTTGTACTGGCCATTTTTGGTGCCGATACCGATACCGCCATCGGTAACATGGTAGGAGTTTTGTTTGCCTGAAGCCGATAAGCTGGCGTTATAGTTGGCAGCCGATTTATAACTGTCGACCAGAAACCCATGCCACTGTAAGCCGTAATCATTGAACTTGCCGAAGCCGAGCGGAACTTTATAGTCCACCCCATAGTTAGCGGTAAACTGTGGCGCATTGGGCAAGGTCAAGCCGGTTTGGTCGCATGCTCCCGCGTTATTTGCTTCCGGCGGGCATGGTGCATCTTTAAAGTCGGTATAGACGGCATGGTTGAAAGACCCGTTTAAGAACAGGTTTAAGCCCTTGGTCACATCCCAGGTGGTCTCCAATTCCACACCACGCAACTGGATGCCTTTCACATTACCGAGTGTAGTTCTAAACAGACCCGCTCTGGTTTCATCAGGTACGGACAACTGCGATTGGAAACCGCTAATATCGGTGTTGTAGAGATTCACGTTGACCGCTAGCTGACGATTAAACCAGCTGCTCTTAAGACCCAATTCGTAATCCATCACGTCTTCAGGATCGACATTTTCCTTGGCTCCGGTGTTGGCATTGAATTGCGCCGCTCCGGACTTTTGTCCGCCGGACACCGAGAAATAAGCCATCACGTCCTTGGTGATTTTGTAACTGGGATTAACCAGCCAGTTTTGTGAGTTCTGGTCGAAGCCTTGGGTAGCGGAGTTCCAATTAGCGCCTACCCTGCCGTTTCGAATGGCTAACGCATCGACAAGGTTTTGACCGGTTACGCCGGTTAAATCCGAACCACCGAAAGACCGGTGATAGCCGTTATTTTCACGATGCTCAAAGGTGTCGCGTAAACCCAAGGTTAAGGTCGCAGCCTTGGTAAGGTGCCAGTTGACCTGTCCATAGGCGGCAAAGCTGTTGGTGACCGGATTCAGGTAAGCCTCATCCATGACCCCGCGTAGCGATTGCCGCAATGCTTCCCGGCCCGCCGCCGTCGCATTCAAGCGGTTATATTGCGCGTTACTGGCATAGAAAGCCCCGGCGTCATTACCGTACAAGTTCTGGCTTAAGGTATTCGCATCGCTATGCAGCGCGAATAATCCGCCCTGATAATCAATCACGCCCGGCTCCTGCGAAGCGAAGCGGAGTTCTTGCGACCACTGGCGGTTTTTTACAGTCACGCCGCCAATCTGCATAATATCCGCCGTTGACCGGTCGCCGTCATGATGCGGTTCGAAGAGCGCATACTTATAGGCAGTAACCGAGGTAAATTTATGGCCGAGTCCGCTCCAGTTGATTTCATTGGAAACCCCTTGTTGGTCGGCCCGCGATACCTGTTTGTTGTCCTGGGCGACTTTACGCGGATCGCCTATCACGGTGATCGGCTGGCCGGAGTTGCGCAGGTCGTTAAACCAGCTACGCTCCAGGCGTGTGCTGTAAGTTGTGCCGCGTGAGGTGCCGTCGGCAAACGTTGCAGGATCGTCCAGGTTGGGATTGACGCTCATGCTTTGCGTGGCCGTGGATCGCTCCAGAATCAATCTTGAGGACACATCGTCGCTTGGCGTCAGTAAAAACTGAAGCCGTCCGCCGAAGGCATTGGTTTCCTGGAGCTTGCCGGTGGTTACCGGTGAATCAAGGTTGGCAACAAAGCCGTCGCGCTTGTCGATAAAAACGGAGCCGCGATAGGCGAGCAATCCGGGCAGAACGGTGCCGGTAGCGCCGACCTTGCCCTGTAAGGAATCGCGATTACCGGCGAAGCCGTCGACGTAATAGCCGGATTTAAACGACGGCGCTTGCGTGACCACGTTGATTAAACCCAGGTTGCTGTTTTTACCCTGCAAGGTGCCTTGCGGTCCGCGTAATACTTCGACATGATCAATATCGGCATAGTTGGTCCAGGTCGACCCGACCCATGTTGACCAGACGTTGTCGACCATCACGCCGACGCTGGATTCCATCGATTCGTTACCGCTGTTCTTGCCCAAGCCGCGTAAAGCGATACTAGTTTGCCGGGCGTTGGTGCTGGTAACCCCCAGGTTGGGCACTCGACGCGCAAAATCGGCCACGCTGACGATATTGTCGCGCTTCATCTGTTCGCCGCTGATCACCGCAATCGGGATCGGCACTTCCTGGAGTTTTTCTTCCTTACGGCGCGAGGTTACGACGACTTCCGACAGATTCTTAGGTTCGTCATCGAAAGATTTCTCTTCTTTTTTAGGCGGCTCGGCAGTTGCAACAGCCGCCGTTGCTGGGGCTGGCTGGGCCGGTGCCGCATTAGCAGCCGTTCCGACATTGCTATTGGAAACCACTTTTTTAAGCTGCTCGTTTTCCTTTTTGGTTTCGCCCAATTCTTTTCTTAGCCGCTCAACTTCTGCCGCCAAATCACCGGAATTATCCGTGGCAAAGCTGTAGTCCGGCGCTAACAAACAAGCGCCTGCAATAATCATCGCGGCGCCGTTTAGAGCCGCCCGGTTATGTTTATGTGTCTCGATTTGCGCTGCGTTTCCACCCGCTTTAGCGGATAAAGACCGGCCGTCAGTCTTGTTTTTTTTCAGCGATTTCGGGCCCTTGGTTGTAGCCGGCCGCCCTAACCTGTCAATACTCATCTAATTTCCTTCTTAAAAGTTACTCATAAAATTAAGGTCAGCTCTGTTTCGTTGGGCAAAGCTTCCCTAGCCGGCCCCAAAAAGGCCGGTTCAAATTCTGTTTTTTGCGTTGATTACTTGCCGGGAATAGTCAGAACCGATAACTTGGTAATTCCGGATCGTTCTATCGAGGACATCACTTTGGCTACCGTGCCGTATTGAACGGCATCGTCGGCATTTAGATTAAGCGCAATCTCAGGATCGGCCGCCTTACGGGTTAACAACTCGCTTTCAAAGGCTTCCAGGGCAATCTCGGTTTTGTCGATGAAAACCTTGCCCTTTGCGTCGACACTGATATAAACCGCTTCTTTTTCCTCAGGCGGTGCGGTTTCGGCCGTCTTCGGCAAATTGACATGTACGGCTTGAGTCAATAACGGCGCGGTGACGATAAACACCACCAACAGCACCAGCATCACGTCAACCAAAGGCGTGACGTTGATTTCGCCCATCACGTCATCCTCACCGCCGCTGTCTTTTGTATTCATCGCCATCAGATTTGCGCTCCTTCCGCTTGTAAGTCTTCATGACTGGCTTTTAGAACCGGATGTTTCGCTCCCGTTCCGCTAGTGCGCGGCGATGCAACCGAACCGGAAACCGGACGCTTGATTAAAAACGAGGTTTTCAAGGCGAGATGGACAAAATCGATAGCGAAATCGTCAAGAAATGCCCAAATCACCTTGTTTCTGCGGATAAAAAAGTTGTAGCCGATAACCGCAGGCACCGCGACCGCAATACCGACGGCCGTAGCAACCAGCGCCTCGCCGATCGGTCCGGCCACAACGTCCAGACTGGCCGACCCGCTTTTACTGATGCTGGTCAGCGCGCCCATAATTCCCCAAACCGTGCCGAACAAGCCCACGAATGGCGAGATACTGCCGATGGTTGCCAAGATAGCCAGGCCGCTTTCCAGCGCGCCGCGCTCTTTCTGCATTTGTTGTCTCAGGCGTCTGTCCAGCAATTCCTGGCGATCCCCGGTATGCTCCAGATCGTGCGTGGTCGTGCCGCCGTCGGCTTCTATCAAGGTAGTGAAACCAATATCGGCGACTCTGGCAGCGGGTCCTTTATTGCCTTCCAATGCAGCGGCCGCCTGAAAATCCTGGGCTCCCCAAAATTTCTTGCCATAACTTCGATTGTGCCGAGAAATCCGCAGATGCTGTATGCCTTTGATCAATATCAAAGCCCACGTCACCACAGAAAAGCCGATTAAAATCCATAAAGTGGCATCGACAATCAGCGCCGAAGTAATTTCAGGAGCCGCAGGCGTCGCGCCAGCCGCACTCGCAATATCCGCGCCTGAAAACGGTATTTGATTAGCTGCCGGTGGAATTGCCGTTGCAGCAGATGTTGTTTCTGTCATAAATAAAACCTCAAACTTGTAAATTAAAAGAGATAGGAACCGTTACCCAACCGTCGACCGGCGTTTTTCCACGCATGGCAGGAGCAAATGACCATTGTTTTACCGTTCTCACCGCTTCATTGTCCAACACGTCCTTTCCGCTGGATTTAATGACGGAAACGCTGTCAGGCTTGCCACTGGCGAGAACATGCACTTTCATCAGCACTTTTCCTTCCCAACCGCGCTCCATAGCCACATCCGGATAAACCGGCTCCGGATTATCCAGATAACCGGCACCCGCGCGCGGCTCGGTCACCTTTTCTTCTACCGGCGGCGCAGGTGGCGCGGGCGGAGCAGAAACCACCGGCGCATCGGCTTGCACAGCCGTCGGCGTTGCAACAGGAGGCGGTTCGACAAGCTTGGGCACCGGCTTCGGCTGCACCTTAGGTTTAGGCGGCTTCTTAAGCGCCACCACATTCGGCGGAGGCGGTGGCGGCTGGCCAACCGGCTTCGGCTGAGGCCGAACAAACGAAATCTGCACCTTGGATGGCGGCTTGACCGGCTCAACCAGCTCTTCTTTTTCAACCGCGACGTGCTTGAAATACTCGACAACGGTGGAATGCACCAATATCGACAGGACCCCTATAATCAGATAGTCGATGGCCTTACTATCGCGAAAATCGGAGCCTGATCTAAAATCCCCCAACGCCACGGCAACCGATGAAGCGGACGCGTTTTCCCTCAGCAGACCGATTTCCGGCTTGATGGGAACGACATCGGCCCTTTTTCTCTCAGGCGCGAGAGTTGCCGGTTCAAATTTATCAAAAGCCACCAAAGGACTATTCATGCGAGATCTCCCGTTGCTTAAAAAAATGCCGGCTCCTGCCTACTCATGGATGAACTGAAGGGAATAACCCCACTGTCGACCGGCTTTAGTTGATACTGTCTTTATGAATAAAGCATGTTCCATGCCACATAATGATCAATCAGTAAAAACACCGAAAAGCCCAACGCGCCTAAAAAATAAAGCTTTGTATTTAAATGATTTATATTTTTTGACGAACATCCGGAAAATTGTCGGCCGATTGAAAACCGAAACATTTTCAACAAGCGCCTAATGCGCGGCTGCTTGCTGAGCATCAACTTGAAGAACCTTTTGCTGTTTATGTGTTTCCTGATCAACACATCTGGAAATGCGATACTGTGTGGGAAATTTATAGGCTGTTGTGCCGACAAAAGAGCGAGCTGGGAGTTTTTTAAGCGTTGCCTGCGGCGATGCGCGCGGGGCGATCGAAGCGTGTATGACGCCGGAACAAGTTCAAAAACGTTACGGGCGTAGATCAGGAGATTATCTTTGGCGATTGGATCTGGAAGTAGGTCGTAGGGTACGCTGTGCGTACCTTTCCAATGGGATGCACAGCGTATCCTACCGGGCTTTTCCGTACTCGAGCAAAACACGTTGCGCTAGTTCCCAAGCTCCAGCTTGGGAATTCAGAAGGCGAAGCTCCAGCTTCGCGAGACAGGAAGCTAGAGCGTCCACGACTGAGTTCCCAAGCTGGAGCTTGGGAACCAGCGGAACCAGATTTCACACTTTAACTCTGATAGACTCTTGCACATTACTTTTACCTTGCGTGATCTATCTCGGCCAGAGACATGCACAGAAAAGAGCGTACTATTTATGAGCAAACGTCTTAAAACTATCCCGCAATTCGCAAGCGAAGCGGAAGAACAAGCTTTTTGGGAATCCAAGGACTCCACCGATTATCTCGACTGGAGCAAAGCACAATCCGTAGTGCTGCCCAATCTAAAACCAACAACCAAAACGATTTCTCTGCGCTTACCGCAACATTTGCTGGACTCCATTAAGGCTGCGGCCAATTCGCGTGATGTACCCTACCAATCATTGATTAAAGTCTGGTTGCAAGAGAAGGTGCATGATCATTAAGCGGACACATAGGTTTTGCGGGAAGGCCAATCCATATGGCGGTTTCGCGATAGCAAAACGCCGACATCAACCTGCCGAAGTTGCGGTAATCCGTCTTATAGCGTTTGCTTATAGGATGGACTGAGGTACGAAGCCCATCGTTCGCGGGTTGATGGGCTGCACGTTGTTTAGCTCATCCTATAGCTCTCGGCTTTCACAATCTTTGAAGCTTATAGGAACCAGCACAAACAATGCTGACCGCCGGATGGGGCATGCTGCCCCGTCCGAAACGTTTTGAGCTGGCTAAGGTGTTAACCATTTACCTCGGGCATAGCAGAAACGTTAGGGACGGGGTTGCAAACCCCGTCCCGCTTGTAGAATATAAAGATTTACCCGATAAAATTCAGCTCCGTAGGCCGGAATAAGCTGGTTCGAGCGATAGCGAGAACAGGCGTTTCCGGCAATCAACGCCCAAACTCGCCGGAAACGCCACCTCGCGCTACGCGCTTGGATGGTCTTATTCCGGCCTACGTCCCTGCGTTGAGATACCCTGCATTTCGGCGCGTTGATCGCGACTCGCGGCGCAGCGCGCCTTGACTGCATTCCCATGCAGCGCGTGGGAAGGAGTCACTCACTCCACCGGAAATATCAAATAATCCGTCCACTTAACTTCGCCGCCCGCTTGATCGGGGCTCGGCAACATCGCCACATTCCAGCCGCCGCCCAAGGCTTTGACCAGTTGCACCGTGGCAGACATCCGGTTGCTGTGCAGCTGCACGGCGGTCTGCCGGTTGGACAAGGCGGCGGTTTGCGCGGTCATCACATTCAGGTAACTGATGGTTCCGGCCTGATATTGATTGATGGTCAGCGCCAGCGCCTGGTTGGCTGCGGCTACGGCTTTATCCTGCACCTGTTTTTCTTCCTCCAGTATCCGTAAAGCGGCCAGATTGTCTTCCACTTCCTGAAAACCGGTCAGCACCGTTTGCCGGTAAGCGGCGACATTGGCATCGAAACCGTCGATCGCCTGCTTGTACTGGGCGTTTTTAGCGCCGCCGTCGAATACCGTCAACGCCGCACCGGCCGGACCCAGCGCCCAATAGCGGCTGGCCGCCTTGAACAAATTATCCAAGGTGGAGGTTTGAAAACCATTGGTGACGGCCAGATTCAAGCTTGGGTAATAAGCCGCTTTGGCTACGCCGATCTGGGCATTGGCCGCGGCGATTTTGCGTTCGGCGGCGGCAATGTCGGGACGCCGTTCCAGCAGCTCCGAAGGCAGGCTGACCGGAATCGACGGCGGCTGCACGTCCAGCGGCGCTGAAACCAGGGACAATTCCGCCGGGGTCTTGCCGATCAATACCGCAATCGCATGCTCCAGTTTAGCCCGTTGTACGCCGAGGTTAATAGCTTGGGCGCGCACCGATTCCAGCTGGGTCTCGGCCTGCATCACATCGCTCTTGGCGACCATGCCGACCGCATAACGGTTTTTGATGATTTGCAGGGTTCTGCTGTAAGCATCCACGGTTTCATCCAACAACGCTTTTTGCGCATCCAAGGCCTTTAACTGAAAGTAATCGTCGGCCAATGTCGCTTCGCTGGATAGCCGCAACGCCTGCAAGGTGGCGGCGCTGGCTTGGGCGCTGCCGGTGTTGGCTTCAACCTGGCGGCTGACGCTGCCCCATATATCCGGCTCCCAGGCAATTGCCCCGGCGACGCCGAACAGGTTCCTGACCCCCGACACCGCCACGCTTTGGCCGCTGGCGGCGCGGAAACGGTTGGTCGTGCCGGTCAGATTGAGTATCGGAAAAAAACCGGATTGCGCCGATTGCACCAGGTGCTGGGCTTGACGGTATTGCGCCTCGGCCTGGATGATCGACTGGTTGGCGGCGGCGACCTGTTCTTCCAATTTATTAAGCCGGGGATCGTTGAAAATTTCCCACCATTTGCCGGACAGCACATTGTCGCGGGGCTGGGCCTGTTTCCAGCCTTTGCTTTCCTTGAACTCATTGGAAATCTTGGCTTCGGGGCGGACATAGTCGGGACCTACCGTGCAACCGGCCAGTTGTGCGGTTAATAGGGCATAAATCAGGGGGTGGCTAATGCGAACTGTCATGTAAATCTCAGGGATAAGTAGCTATCAAAAAAATCTAAAAAATTCACCACGAAGACACGAAGGACACGAAGTTTGATATTGTCTTCGTCGTGGCCCATGATCTACGCGGGGCGGGTGACGAAAGCCGTAATCCATACTCGTATCGAGTATATGTTTTTCTTCGTGTCCTTCGTGCCTTCGTGGTGAATAAAAATTTGTTTTTTCATTGTGTTGAAAGATTTTGTCCGCTTCGGAAGCGGCCACCAAACCACAGCCGGAAACGATCCAGGTAAAGGTAGACGACCGGTGTCGTATACAGCGTCAGCATCTGGCTAAAAATCAGCCCGCCGACGATGGAAATGCCCAACGGTTGGCGCAGTTCCGCGCCGTAACCGGTGCCCAGCGCCAGCGGCAGCGCACCGAACAGCGCGGCCAGCGTCGTCATCATGATCGGCCGAAAGCGCAGCAGGCAGGCTTGAAAAATCGCCTCGCGAGAATCCAGGCCGTGCTCGCGTTCGGCATACAACGCAAAATCGATCATCATGATCGCGTTCTTCTTGACGATGCCGATCAGCAAAATCACACCAATCAACGCAATGATGCTGAATTCGGTACCGCAAGCCATCAACGCCAGCAGCGCGCCGACCCCCGCCGAGGGCAGCGTGGACAAGATGGTCAGCGGGTGGATATAGCTTTCGTAGAGCACGCCCAGCACGATGTAGATGCTGAACAACGCGGCCAGAATCAAAAAAGGCTGGTTGCGCAACGATTCCTTGAAGGCTTTGGCCGAGCCCTGAAAACTGCCTTGAACGGCATTCGGCACGCCGATGTCGCGCATGGTTTTTTCGATCAGTTGGGTGGCGGTGGACAGCGAGGTGCCGGGCTTAAGATTAAACGACAGCGTGGCGGCGGCGAACTGGCCTTGATGATTGACCGACAGCGGCGTGTTGGTTGGCGCAAAACCGGCCAGCGCCGACAACGGCACCTGGACCGCGCCCGGTTGTTCGCCGGACGGCAAGCGCTTGGCCGGTACGCTGATATACACCTGCTTTAAGGCTTCGGGACTTTGCCAATATTCCGGGGCCAATTCCATCACTACCCGGTACTGGTTCAGCGGGTTATAAATCACCGAAACTTGGCGCTGGCCGAAAGCGTCGTTAAGGCTGGCGTCGATCATGGCCTGGCTGACGCCATAGCGCGACGCCATATCCCGGTTGACCACCAAGCCGATCTGCTGCCCCTTGTCTTGCTGACTGGAACTGACGTCGCTGAGTTCCGGCAGCTTGGACAGTGCGGCGACCACTTTCGGCATCCATTCACGAAGCAGGCCCAGGTCGTCAGATTGCAAGGCGTAGTCGAACGAGCCGAACGAGGGTCGGCCGCCGATACGCAGTTCTTGCGCCGCGAACATATGCAGCTCCGCGCCGGGAATGCGCTTGACCTTCTCGCGCAAACGGCCCATCACTTCTTCAATGGGCTCCCGTTCCCCGTGCGGCTTCAACACCACAAAGACTCGGGCGCTATTACCGCTCTGTTGGCTACCGGCAAACCCGGCCACGATGTTGACCGCCGGATCCTGTCGCAACAGCTCGGAAATCTCGAAGAATTTTTTCTGCAAGGCCCAAAAAGAAGTGCCTTGATCGGTTTGAACCTCGCCCAGCAACCTGCCGCCGTCCTGACTCGGGAAAAAGCCTTTGTCGATGATGGTGTACAGATAAACATTGAGGCCTATGGTGCCGAGCAAGATCAGCATCATGATCCGGCCATGACGCAACGCCCAGCGCAGCGAACTTTCGTAAGCGGCCTGCACCCGGTCGAATGCCCGGCCTATGCATTGATAGATGCGGCCATGCTGCGGACTTTCCCTGCCCACCCAACGCGCGCACAGCATCGGCGTGACGGTCAGCGAAATCAGTAGCGACACCAGCACCGCCGCCGACAGCGTCACCGCAAATTCCCTGAACAAGCGGCCGACCACGCCGCCCATCAGCAAAATCGGCAGGAACACTGCGACCAGCGACACACTCATCGCCATCACCGTAAAGCCGACTTCCTTGGCTGCCAACAGCGCAGCCTTGAACGGCGCCACGCCTTTTTCGATATGGCGGCTGGTGTTTTCCAGCACCACGATCGCGTCGTCAACCACAAAACCGGTGGCGATGGTCAGCGCCATCAAGGTCAGGTTATTCAGGCTGTAGTTGAAAAAATACATGGCCGCACAAGCGCCGAGCAAGGACGCCGGCACAGCAATAATCGGCACCAGCGTAGAACGCAGGTCTCGCAAGAACAACAGCACCACCAGGATGACCAGTACGATGGCGATCAACAAACTGTGCTCGACTTCAGTAATCGAAGCCCGGATGGTCAGCGACCGATCGATAACCACCGACAGGTCGATCGCGCTGGGGATCGAGGCGCGTAGTTCCGGCAACATGGCCTGCACCTGGTCGACGGTTTGAATCACGTTGGCCAGCGGTTGCTTCCTGAGAATCAGCAGCACCGACTGCTTGCCGTTTTTCAAGCCGGTATTGCGCAAGTCCTCGACCGAATCGACCACCTCGCCGAGATCGGCAATCCTGACCGGCGCGCCGTTGCGGTAACTGACGATCAGCGGCAGGTAATCCGCCGCTTTGCGGGCCTGGTCATTGGCCTGAATCTGCCAGCGTTGCTCATTATTTTCCAGCACGCCTTTCGGGCGGGAGATATTGGTTTGGGTAATGGTGTTTCTGACATCCTCTAGGCCGATGCCGTATTTGGTCAGCGCATTGGGGTTCAGTTCGACCCGCACCGCCGGTAACGCGGCACCGCCGATCTGTACCTGGCCGATGCCGGGAATCTGCGATATTTTCTGCGCCAGGATGGTCGAGGCCGCATCGTACATCTGGCCTCGGCTGAGGGTGTCCGAAGTCAGCGCCAGTATCAGGATCGGCGAGTCGGACGGATTATCCCGCCGGTAACTGGGACGATTGGGCATACTGGTAGGCAACAGGCTGGCCGCGGCATTGATCGCCGCCTGCACATCGCGGGCCGCGCCGTTGATGTCGCGATCCAGGTCGAATTGCAGGGTAATCTGAGAGGAACCTTGCGAGCTGCTGGACGTCATTTCGGTAATGCCGGCGATGCGTCCCAAGGCCCGTTCCAGCGGCGTGGCGACCGTGGCCGCCATAGTTTCGGCGCTGGCTCCGGGCAACTGGGCCTGCACATTGATGGTCGGAAAATCCACCTGCGGCAGCGACGACACCGGCAAATTCAGGAAAGCCAGAATACCGGCCAGAACGATGGCCAAGGTCAGCAGACTGGTAGCGACCGGGCGGTAAATGAACAGTGCCGACAGGTTCATAGTTTTTTGTCCACGAAAGACACGAAAAGCACGAAAAACTCCACAATATAGCTTTTCGTGTCTTTCGTGGACCCATTAAGGATATTAAATTCACTGAGAGTGACGGGGTTCGCTCGTTCCCAAGCTCCAGCTTGGGAACGCAGTCTTGGAAGCTCCAGCTTCCCGACTCGCGAAGCTGGAGCTTCGCTAACTGGGTTCCCAAGCAGGAGCTTGGGAACCAGCGCAAGATACGCTGAATAGTTACTATAACTTTTCGTGTCTTTCGTGCTTTTCGTGGACCCATTAAGGATCTTAAATTCACTGAGCGTGACGGGGTTTGCAACCCCGTCACTCACGTTTCGTAATCTATTGATTCCTTGAAACGTTTCGGTCGGGGCTACAAACCCCGACCGGCATTGGTATGCCAACACAACATCCTGCTTTTTTCGTGTCTTTCGTGCTTTTCGTGGACTAATTAAGGATCTTAAATTCATCACAAATTTCCGTCGCTTTCAGCCGGATTCAGGTTCAGCCAACCGGACACGCGCCGCGCCAAGCTGTCCATCCATAAATAAATCACCGGCGTGGTATACAAGGTCAATAGCTGGCTGAGCAGCAAGCCGCCGACCATGGTAATACCCAACGGATGGCGCAACTCCGAGCCGACGCCGCTGCCCAGCATCAACGGCAACGCGCCGAGCAATGCCGCCAACGTGGTCATCAGGATCGGCCGAAAGCGCAGCAGGCAGGCTTGAAAAATCGCCTCTTCCGGCGACATGCCTTGCTTGCGCTCGGCATCCAGCGCGAAATCGATCATCATGATCGCGTTCTTCTTGACGATACCGATCAACAGAATAATCCCGATAATGCCGATGATGCCCAGGTCGCCGCCGGAAACGATCAAGGCCAGCAATGCCCCGACGCCCGCGGACGGCAGCGTGGACAGAATGGTGATCGGGTGGATATAGCTTTCGTACAGCACGCCGAGCACGATGTACACGGTGACGATGGCGGCCAGGATCAGCCACAGGGTATTGCCCAGCGAAGCCTGAAACGCCAGCGCCGCGCCCTGGTAACTGGTGCGGATACTCAACGGCAAATCGATCTCCTGCTTGATGCGGTCGATCGCCTTCACCGCATCGCCCAGCGCCGCGCCCGGGGCCAGGTTAAAAGACAGCGTCGCGACCGGAAACTGGTCGAGATGGTTGATCGACAGCGGCGTCGGCCGTTCCGATAATTCGGCTATCGCCGACAGCGGCACCTGCGTGCCGTTGCTGGAAGGAATCCGTAAATCGTTCAGGGCTTCCGGCGAAGTTTGCTCGGCCGGATCGACTTCAAGCACCACCCGGTACTGGTTGGACTGGGTGAAAATAGTCGATACCAGCCGTTGCCCGTAAGCGCTGTACAGCGCATTATCGATCGCCGCGGTAGTGACGCCGAAACGGCTGGCGGTGCTGCGATCGATATTGACATAGACTTGTTGACCCTGATCCTGCACATCGCTGGTCACATCGGCAAACTCCGGCTGACCGGAAAGTGCCGCCACAAGCTTATGCGTCCAGCGGTTCAATTCATCAATATCGGGCGTCTCCAGCGTGAACTGGTACTGGGTGCGGCTGACCCGGTTTTCCATGGTCAAATCCTGCACCGGCTGCAAATACAGGGTCACTCCGGTCAACACGGCCAGCTTGGGTTTCAGCCGGGCGATCACTTCGGTTGCGCTCAGTTTGCGTTCGGCCAGCGGTTTCAGGTTGATCAGGAAACGTCCGGCGTTGGGCGTGGTATTAACGCCGTCGACGCCGATAAACGACGACAGGCTGTCTACCGCAGGGTCCTCAAGCAGCAGCGCGGCCAGCTTTTGCTGATGCTCGGCCATCGCCGAAAAGGACACGCTTTGCGGCGCTTCGGAAAAACCCTGAATGATACCGGTATCCTGCACCGGGAAAAATCCCTTCGGGATAAAGATGTACAACGCCACGGTCAATGCGGCGGTGGCGAAAAACACCGACATGGTCAGGACTTGCCGCTGCATGACCCATTCCAGACTGCGGCCGTAAGCGGCAATCAGCTTGTCGAACCAATCGTCGCCGGGCTTTTCGGCATGCTCTTCATGCGGACGCAGCAGCTTGGCGCACATCATCGGCGTCAGCGTCAGCGATACGATGGCGGAAATCAGGATCGCCACCGCCAGCGTGATCGCAAATTCCCTGAACAAGCGGCCGACCACGTCGCCCATGAACAGCAACGGAATCAGCACCGCGACCAGCGAAAAAGTCAGCGAGATGATGGTAAAGCCGATTTGTTCGGAGCCTTTCAGCGCGGCTTTCAACGGCGATTCGCCGCGCTCGATGTAACGGGAGATATTCTCGATGACCACGATCGCGTCGTCGACCACGAAACCGGTGGCGATGGTCAGCGCCATCAGCGTTAAATTGTTGATGCTGAACTCGGCCAGATACATCACCGCGAAGGTGCCGACCAGAGACAGCGGCACCGCGACGCCCGGAATGATGGTGGCCGGGACGTTGCGCAGGAACAGGAAAATCACCATCACCACCAGCGCCACCGCCAGCAGCAATTCGAACTGCACATCGTGTACCGAGGCGCGGATAGTCACGGTGCGATCGGTCAGCGGCAGCACCTCGACGCTGAGCGGCAACGATGCCTGCAATTTCGGCAGCAGTTCCTTGATGCGGTCGACCACCTCGATCACGTTCGCGCCGGGCTGGCGCTGGATGTTGACGATCACCGCCGCCTCTTTGTTCGCCCAGGCCGCCAGCCGGACATTTTCCGCGCCGTCGATCACTTCGGCGACTTCGGACAGCCGCACCGGCGCAGCGTTGCGGTAAGCCACCACTAAATCCTGGTATTCCGCCGCCGAGCGCAACTGGTCGTTGCTGTCGATAATCGCCGAGCGCATCGGCCCGTTGAACATGCCTTTGGGCTGGTTGACGTTAGCGGCGGCGATCGCGCCGCGCACGTCTTCCAGGCTGATGCCGTAAGCGGCCAGCGCTTTATGATTGGCCTGAATCCGCACCGCAGGCCGCTGGCCGCCGCTGATGCTGACCATGCCGACGCCGGACAGCTGGGCGATTTTCTGCGCCAACCGGGTATCGACCAAATCTTCGACCTTGAACAACGGCAAGGCTTTGGAGCGGACCGCCAGCGTCATGATCGGCGTGTCGGCCGGATTGACCTTGCTGTAAATCGGCGCTTGCGGCAAGTCGTTCGGCAGGAAGTTGGCGGCGGCATTTATCGCCGCCTGCACGGTTTGTTCGGCAATATCCAGATCCAGGTTCAGGTTGAATTGCAGGGTAATCACCGACGCGCCGCCGGAGCTGGTCGACGACATCTGGGTCAGTCCCGGCATCTGGCCGAACTGGCGCTCCAGCGGCGCGGTGACCACCGACGTCATCACCTCGGGACTGGCGCCCGGATACAGAGTCACGACTTGTATGGTCGGATAATCGACTTGCGGCAAAGCGGAAACCGGCAACAACCGGTAAGCCAGGATGCCGACCAGCAGCATCGCCACCATCAGCAGCGAAGTCGCCACCGGACGCAGGATGAACAGCCGGGACGGGTTGAACTTCGGCAGGGTATGGTTTGAGGGGGTCATATTTGCCTCGTTCCCATGTGTTGCTCTACCTCCCCCATTCGTGGGGTCGTAGCTTCGCGAGACGAGAAGCTGGAGCTTCCCGCACTGAATTCCCAAGCTGGAGCTTGGGAACTAGCACAACTCAGGGTATGGTTTGAGGTTGTCATATTTATCTCGTTATCTCGTTCCCACGCGCTGCGTGGGAATGCAGTCAAGGCGCGCTGCGCCGCGAGTCGCGGCCACAACATACTGAAATACAGCGTGTATCAATGTAGGACGCAGTGCGTGGAAACGAGAGCAGCTATGATTTACTGGAATCATGATCAAGGACGCTTATCTTTTTTACGCGATTTGCCTTCGGGCTTGGCCTGCATATTCGGATCCGCCGCCACGGCCAGCCCGTTTTTTTGAGCAATATCGACCTGGCTGCCTTCGTGCAGCTTGTCGACGCCGTCCACCACCACCGTTTCGTCGGCGGCAAGATTACTGAGCACCGCAACCTTGTCCCCTTCGGTCGGCCCCAAGGTGATGCGGCGCACTTGTACGGTTTTTTCCTGGCCGACCACGTAGACAAACGAGCCCTGGGTATCGTGCTGAATGGCGGCGCTGGAAACCACTGTCACACCGGGCAAAGTATCCAGATGCATTTTGATGTTGACGAATTGATTGGCGAACAGGGTGCGCTCGTTATTGTCGAATTGCGCTTTCAACTTCAGCGTGCCGGTGGTGGGATCGATCTGGTTATCGAGCGCCAGCAATTTGCCGTCGGCCAGCTTGGTTTTACCGGCCCGGTCATAGGCCTCGACGCGGACCGCTTCGTTGGAACGCCAACGCTGCACCACCGCTTGCACATTGTCTTCAGGCAGGGTAAACACCACGCTGACCGGCTGGAGCTGGGTAATCACCACCAGGCCGTTGGTATCGTTGGCATGGACGATATTGCCCTGGTCGATCTGGCGCAACCCGACCCGTCCGGAAATCGGCGCGGTCAGCCGGGCATAACTAAGCTGGAGTTTGGCGTTATTGACCTGGGCTTTATCCATTTCCACAATGCCTTGATACTGTTTGACCTGCGCTTCCTGGGTCATGGTTTGCTGGGCTGAAATCGAATCCTGCTCCAACAGAGTCTGATAACGGTCGTGGTCTATTTGGGCATTTTTCAGCAAAGCTTCATCGCGCATCAGTTGGCCTTCGACCTGCTGCAACTGTACCTGGAACGGGCGCGGATCGATTTCGGCCAGCAAATCGCCTTCCTTGACCATCTGGCCTTCGCTGAACACGACCCGCACCAGTTCGCCGTCAACCCGGGGCCGCACGGTCACGGTGCGCAATGCGGTTACCGTACCCAAGCCGTTCAGGTACACCGGAAAATCGGCTTTGCCTGCGCTTTCTATCGCCACTGCCGCCGGTGCGTCTTCGTCGTGACCGCGTTTACCGCCCTTGGAAGCGGATTTTTCGTCGGGCGACGACGAATGCTGGAAATAAAAACCTGCGGCGATAAGCGCCAGCACGATCAGCGATCCGGGCAGTAAAAAAGCGCGGCGTCGGTTGGCGAGCGGGAGTGATTCGTGGCGATTGTCTTGACTCATACGAACGTTTTTTAATTAAGGGTTTGGGAGCGAATGGCTTGAATACCGGCCAGCGAGAATTGCACGACGTGTTCGGCAAAGGCCTTGATGTCGCTCAAATCGCTGGGATGGCTGCGAAACGGCCGGGCGCCTTGCATGTGCTTTAACCGCAACAGTTGAAAACATTGGCCCATGATGCTGGCGTGGCAGTATTGGATTTGTCGCTCGCTGGCCGCCTGTCCCAGGCACTCTTTCAGCAAGGCGAACATTTGCAGGCGTTGCGGATTGATTTCCTTTTCCAGAATATCGGCCAGCAACCGGGTGGGCTGCGCCATTTCCTTATGAATAATCGCAAACGAATAGGAGTTTTCATCGCCCATACGCCTGACCAGGGATTTAATCCGCCCGGCCAGCCGTTGTTCCGCCGATGCGTCGTCCATCAGTCCGCCGTCGGGCGGATACAAGTCAAGTTCCTGGTTAAAAGCAAAACGCCAGGATTCCAGGTAAAGGGTTTCCTTGTCGCGAAAATGATAATTAACCGAGGCGATATTGGCTTTCGCCTGCTCGCAGATTTCGGCAATCGTCGCTTCCTGAAAACCTTTCTCGGCAAAGATCCGGCTGGCTGCGGTTAATAGTCGGTTGCGAGTTTGTTCCGACTTGGTGGTTTTAAGGTTCGTCATGTAGGAAAGTTGAAAACAGGATTACATTTGGCAATTGAAATCATAAATTCAAATGCGCATTTGATTTTTTAAAAATCATATATCAGTTTCATGGCATTCCAAATATATTTTTTATTTAGCAAGCTTTGTACCAAGCTTTACGGTGTTGATTTTATTTGGATTTAACACCTGCTTCGGCCTCGATTGCTCGTAAATCAGCAGCGCTTGTGCAGGAACTGCCTGTCAGGCAACAGTTTGCTGGCGCCGCTGTCTGTCGGATAATCCTAAAAACCTCAGTTAGTCCACGAAAAGCACGAAAGACACGAAATAAAGCAGTACGTTCGTTGAGCCAGGATTTCACCAAAAATAACTTCCATTTGGAGTTTCCACGCTCCCGCGCCACTGCCATTAAGTTAATAACTGATGTTACGCACTGTCCACGAAAAACACGAAAGGCACGAAAAATATCAGCCGAAGATTTGTCGCTGACGGCGTCATACCCGCATTCTTCACATTCCTTTCGAGGTTCTTGAGACAATTTTATTCCAGACTAGATCCGGCCCTTCAGTTAAGGAAAAAGCATTAGGCGGGAAACAAGCCGAACGGCAGACCTTCCAGATTTTAAAAACCTGGAAGGTCTAAGCGGCAACGCTCTGAACAGGCGGCTGAATAGGCTTTGCCGACGGCGTCCTTGGAAGCGTTTCTTTTCGTGCTTTTTGTGTCTTTCGTGGACGACGCTTTTTTATCATGCGTCTGCGTAACATCAGTTAATAATTTTAGTGAGTGCTAGTTCCCAAGCTCCAGCTTGGGAATTCGGTGTAGGAAGCTCTAGCTTCCCGTCTCTCGAAGCTGGAGTTTGGGGACCGGCGTAATGGAACGCAGATGACGCTGATACTTATGATAGACACAGAATATCCATAAAAAATCCGTGTTAATCATAGTCATCAGCGTCATCTGCGTTCTATTTTTGACCGCTGAAGGCAGGCCAAATAGATCAAGGCAAAAGCATTGCACTGTTGCCCTGATCCGAGTCTGCCCGGTTATTTGACGGCTTTTGGCTGGCCAATGGCGGTACGCAGATCGGCCAGCGTGACCACGCGCGGACCGTGCAAGGCAGCAATCTGACCGACATCCAGTTTCAGTTTCTGGATGTTCTGGTAAAGATTCACTGAATAAGGGTTAGGCTTGGCCGGTGGCGGCGCATTGGCGGCGGGAGGCGTATAAGCATCGGCTTCGACCAGAATTTTCTCGTTCGGCAGATAGACCAATACGAACGCATCGTTGTGTCCGCTGCCCGCAATTGAGTGGATCTCGATATTGCGCTTACCGTCCGAGAGTACATGCTTGCCGGTAAAACTATCAAAGCGCGCAGGCTTAAGCGACTTGGACAGACGATCCGGATTGATGGTATGCGGCGCAGCCCAAATTTTCTCGTAATAAGTTTGGTTCGGTTGCAGCGTCACGATCGCAGCCCCTTCATCGACAAAAGTGCGCAAACCGCCCGAATGGTCGAAGTGGGCATGGGTGTTGACCAGGTATTTGATCGGCTTGTTGGGAATGATCTCCTTGAGTTTGGCGATAACGGCCTGCGAGCGCTCTTCATTTTGCGGCGCTTCGACCAGCACGATGTGATCGCGCTGATCGATGGCGACGCTGTGATGGCTGCCGCCGGTCAGGTAATAAACGCCCTCGGCCAGCTTGTTGGGAGTCACAACCACAGCCGGAGCCTTGGCGACTTGCTGGGGTACCGCAATGTCAACCGCCGGATTCGCTTTGACGGCCGAGACATTGATGTCCAGCACCGGATAACCGCCCTGATTGCGGACGATGTGAGCGGGAAACTGGATGCCGCCGAAGTCTTTGTAATCGGTGTATTGAGTTTCGACCAGCGTGTCGCCGAGTACCGGACTGTCGATCCAGGTTTGTACCCGTTCGAGTTGGTTGTTCGCATTAATGTTACCGACATAGCGATATTTGTCGGCTATGCTGAACGATACTTCGGTGCCGCTCTCGACAGCTTTCGAAACGGCATGGTTGGCTTGCGCCGCTTTCAGGAAACCTTGCGGGCTTGCCCAGATTTCCGCCAGACGCTCTTCCACGGCCGCCGGTTGCGCGCTTGGTGCCGGAGCCGCATTACCGGCAGCGGCCACGTTCCAGGCGGTGCCGCCACTGACGTATTGATCGACCTTTTGCTCGACCGGCGCAGGACGCAAGCGGCCGGGTTCCACGACTTGACTGCGAGTGATCTGCACCCGCGCACTGGCGGTGTCGTAATTGATGTCGGCGGTAAAGTTTTTCACGTCGAACGGCGGCCAGGACAAATCCGGATTCGGCGCTTGACCGAACTGATACCAACGCCCGCTGCCTGAGAATTCGATGGATTTAATGCTGTCGGCGCCCGAGGCCTCAGACGCCGCCTGCAAGCCCTGCGGTTGCAGCAAACTGCATCCCGCCCCAGTCAATGCGACTGCCAAGCCAACAGCGGTGTATATCGATCTATGCATGAAACCCCCTTGGGTTTGAATATGGTGGAAAAATAAATATGAAGAGCCAGCCAAGTACAAAGCAAGAGGCATACCAGTCGGCTTTGATCAGGGAAAGGGGCATCTGAAGGCACGGTAATGTTGCCTTTGTTGGTAAGAGGCGATTGATCTGTTTTGTAATACGGCCCAGTCATGCTGAAATTCCAGCAGCTTTTGTTGAAGCGCTGCCTCTATCGGGGCAGTTTTGCCGACGACTGCAAGGATGCAGTCGCAGCTTCGTGAGACGGGAAGCTGGAGCTTGGGAACTAGCGCTCACTAAAATCCTTAACTTAATGGCAGTGACGCACTGCGTGGGAACAATAAAAGGCGCGCACGGCGCGCCCTACGCATACGGATAAAGGTCGTCCCGGCTGTTTTTTTCGTGCTTTTCGTGCTTTTCGTGGACAATCCATAACATCGATCATAATTTGGCAACGCTCTTTTCCTTAGCTTTGTCGTCCGTTTTTTTCTGTACTTCCACCACGCTGACCGTCTCGCCTTCGACCAGCAGATCCGACGGACTGGCTACCAGCACATCGCTGGGCCCCATACCTTCCAAAACTTCGACTTCTCGCCCGAAATCGCGACCCAGCTTGACCGGACGAAACGCGATGCGTTTTTCGGCATCGACAACAACGACATGCGTACCCGCCTGATCGATAACCAACACATTGGCAGGCACAACCAGAGGGCTGGCTTTGCTGCCGACCACGTTGATCGAGATTTCCACATAGGAGCCGGGCAATAATTTCCCGTCTTTATTGGGTAGCGAAATATCCACCTGCCGTGAACGATTGACCGGGTCCAAGGCGCCTGCAACATGCTCGACACGCGCGGAGACGGGCTTACCTTGCGCATCGGCAGGGCGCACCGCTACTTCCTGCCCTATCTTGACATCGTCCGCGTAAGCTTGAGGAACCCAGACGGTCAGGCGGAGCGGATCGATTTGCGTCAGCGCGAACAGTTCCTGGCTGCCCGCGCTGATCAGGCTGCCGACATCGACGCTCCGGCGCGTAATAACCCCTGAAAACGGCGCGACGATGCGTCGATAGTCTTCAACTTTTTCAAGCCGTTTGACATTGACTTGGGCTGCCGCCAGATCGGCTTCCGCCTGCAGGACAGCACTGCGCTTTTCATCGAACTCCTGTTGAATAACGCTGTCGGTGTCTTTCAGCAGCGTCCATCGCTTTAGCGTGGAGCGCGCCAATTCCAGCCTGACTTTGATCTGTGCCGCTGCGGCATGCGCCTGGGCCAATTCCTGCTCCAATTCGGGGACATCGATTACGGCCAACAGCTCGCCTTTCTTGACCTGGTCGCCGATGGTCTTGTACCAGGCGCTCAGGTAACCGTTGCTGCGGGCATAGAGCTGCGTTTCGGTGTTTCCGCGCAAACCGGCAGGCAACACAATCTTGCGAGATACCTCGCCCGGCTTGGAGCGCACTGCGATGACGCTGCGCGACAGGCCGGCCTCGGTGCGCTGCCGCAAGCTCTCGGCCTCGCTCCGATTAATCACCAGTCGCCAGCCTCCGGCCAGCAGTAAAAACAACAACAGCCCGAAGCCGAATCGCTTGGCGATAATCAGCGTCCGCTGCGGATGGGATGGCAAAGCAAAGACAGGATTTTGATAATTACTCATGACGGTTTCATTCAGTGATAAGGATGGTTCGAGTCGAATGGCGATGTTCAAGCCACCGATGCGTGGCGGCGAAAACGATCGGCACAAACAGCAACGTGGACACGGTGGCGAATGCCAACCCACCGATGACCGCGCGGCCCAGCGGCGCGTTCTGTTCGGCGCCCTCGCCCCAGCCGACAGCCATCGGCAGCATGCCGACGATCATCGCAAAGGCGGTCATCATGACCGGCCGCAAGCGGGTGGCTCCGGCTTCCAGCGCTGCCGTCACCGGCGGCACGCCGTCGGCCAGCCGGGTGCGGGCGAAAGAAACCACCAGAATGCTATTGGCGGTGACCACGCCCATCGACATGATGCTGCCGGTCAAGGCCGGAATGCTCAGCGTGGTTCCGGTCAGGAACAAGGTCCAGGCGATGCCGGCCAGTGCCGCCGGTAATGCGCTAACGATAATCATCGGATCGAGCCAGGATTGAAAATTGACCACCAGCAACAAGTACAGCAACACGATAGCCACGGCCAGCCCGGTCGCCAGTCCGATAAACGAGCTGTTGAGAGTCTGGATCTGCCCGCGCACCGCCAGTTCGACGCCGCGCGGCAATTTGGCCCGGCTGTCCTCAATCAGTCGATCGATTTCAATACTGACCGAACCCAAATCCCGGCCTTCGACATTCGCGTAAATATTAAAAACGTTATTCGAGTTGAAGTGAGTCACTGCCGCAGGTTGCACCGAACGCTTCATCGTCACCAGATTGCCCAGCAATTGCGGCTGGCGGTTATTGTCGCCGCCCACCGGCGTCCGCATCAGCGCTTCGATGCTGTCGAGATCGAGCGGATTGCCCATCACGCCGATGTTGACCGTATTGCCATTGTTGGGATTCAGCCAATAGGTCGGCGCGGTTTGCATACTGCCGCTCAGGGTTAGCAACAGGTTCTGCGCGACGTCGCGAGCCGAAAGTCCCAGTTGCTGAAGCTGCGAACGGTTCATCTCCAGGTCCAGCGACGGCCGGTTGGTGCGTTGGTAAATGTGCGCATCGACGATGCCGGGAATTTGCCGCAGCCGGTTATTCAGTTCCACGACCAACGGCATGATCTCTTCGGGCTTGCCGCCGACAAACTGGATGTCGATCGGTGCCGGAATACCGAAGTTCAGCGTTTGACTGACTTGGTCGGCGGGTTGGAAAAAGAATTCGAGTCCGGGAAAACGGCGCGGCAATTCGGCGCGCAAATCCTTGATATAGTCGACGCTCGGCGCATGATCGCCGGGACGCAGGGAAATCATGATCTCGGTGTCGGCGGTTTCGACCGTGCCGGAGTTGCCGAACAGCGTGTTGCGCGTACTGTAGGGGCCTCCGATAATATCCAGCACATCGCCCAGTTCATGCGCCGGAATGCGCTCGCGGATCGCTTTTTCGACCTCGTCTATTTGGCTGGGCATCTCTTCTATCCGCGTCCCCGACGGCGCGCGGACATGCAGTCTGATTTGACCTGCATCGACCGCCGGAAACAAATCCTGACCGAGCAGCGGCACCAGAGTCAGAGACAACAGGCAGAATCCCAAAAATGCGGAACCGTAACGCAAGCGATGGTTTAACAGATGGCTCAACAGCACCACGTATTGTTCCCGGAAGACCTCGAAACCATGCTCAAAGGCGTGGTGGGTTTGCTTGAACATGCGGGCCATCGCGTTGGCTGGCGGCTGGTGCTTGCGCCCATGATGCCCTGCCATCATATACATCACCAATGTCGGCACCAGAGTCCGCGACAATAAATAAGACGCCAGCATCGCGAACACCACCGCCTCGGCCATCGGCACGAACAGGCTGTGCGCAACGCCGGTCAGAAAGAACATCGGCACGAACACGATGCAAATACACAGGGTCGACACGAAAGCCGGCATCGCGATTTCCGCGGCACCGTCAAGAATAGCCTGACGCGGATTCTTGCCCATCAACATTTGCCTTTCGATATTTTCGATTTCGACGGTCGCATCGTCGACCAATACGCCCACGGCCAGCGCCAAACCGCCCATGGTCATCAGGTTGATGGTTTCGCCGATCAGGTACAGCACAATCAGCGAGCACATGATCGATAGCGGGATCGACACCGCGATGATGCAAGTGCTCCGCCAATTGCCGAGGAACAGCAGTATCATCGCGGCGGTTAAACCGGCGGCGATCAGGCCCTCGTGGATCACGTTGCCGATCGCCGCCTTGACGAACAGCGACTGGTCGAACATCAGTTTCATGTTGATGCCTTCGGGCATCTGCGCCAGCATTTTGGGGATGACCTGCTTGACATGATCGACGACGTCCAGCGTCGATACCTTGCCCCTTTTGAAAATGGAAGTCAGAATGCCGCGTTCGCCGTTCTGGCGTGCGATGGTGGTCTGCGGCGCCGAGCCGTCGCGTACATTGGCGACGTCGCGGATCAGAGTGGTCGTGCCGTTGACCGTGCGCACCGGAATGTCGCCGATACGGGGAATCGCGGCAATCGCGCCGTTCAGGGTAACGTCGTATTCGGTCGAACCGACCTTGATCGTTCCGGTCGGCAAAATCAGGTTCTGCACGGCCATCGCGTCGACCAGGTCGGACGGGGTCAGTCCGCGGGCAAGCAGTGCCGACGGGTCAATATCGACCGTCACCTGACGGCTCTTGGAGCCGAACGGATTGGTCGAGGCAACACCCGGTTTGGACTGAAGGAAGTTCCGGACGATGTTATTGGTCAGGTCGTTCACTTCCGTCTCCGGCACGGTGCTGCTGGAGATGCCCAATTGCACCAACGGCAAATCGGAAGCCGAATACTGGATGACTTGCGGCGGAGCGGTACTGGCAGGCAACGAGCGGTAGACCGAGTTGCTGCTGGACATCACCTGCGCAATCGCGGTGCGAATATCGGTGTCGGGATGGAAAAACACTTTGATAACCGCCGATCCCGCATACGACACCGATTCACTATGCTCGATACCGTCGATCAACGACATCGAGCGTTCGACCGAACCGGTAAGACGATCGGCGATTTCCTTGGAGTTCATGCCTTTGTAATCCCACAGCATCGCCACCACCGGAATGTCGATATCCGGAAATATATCGGTCGGCATGTTGCGCAACACATAAGGAGTGGACAAAAGAATGAGCAGCGCCGCCACAATAAAGGTGTACGGGCGACGTAGGGCAATATTAACAATCCACATGGTTTCTCGGGAGATTCGATTGAGTAACGAGCCGGCTCTGAAAGGTCTAGCCGTTTTTAAACTATCGTTTCCCCTGCAAAGACAACAAATATCTGAATGTATGCAATTCACATACCAGCAAGGCTGCATCGATTGGCTATTCCTTCTCCAGCTTAGCTATACTCCCTAGGTATCCAGGCAAGACCGGCCTCTTGTCTCGTTCCCACGCACTACGTTCACCGATATACAGTCGTATCTGCGGGATGTCGTCCTTCCTACAGTCCCTTTCCCTACATGTAGGTGAGGAACATGCCGATAGGCAGACCTTCCAGGTTTTAAAAACCTGGAAGGTCTAACTTGCAACGTTTCGAACGGAGCAAGAGGCATACCCGTCGGCTTTGATCAGGGGAAACGGCATCTGAAGGCGCGATAATGTTGCCTTTGGTAGTAAGAAGTGATTAATCTGTTCCGTAACACGGCCCAGTCATGCTGAAATTCCAGCAGCTTTTGTTGAAGCGCTGCCTCTATCGGAGCAGTTGCCGACGACTGCAAGGATGCAGGAGGTAGAGCAATGCAGGAGCTATTGCCGAGGCGGCGCAGCCGGTAGCTACTCTCGATGTCGAACTCCTCAATGGCGCCAATGCAACCAATTTACTGTCGCGGCTCTCGCAACCGTCAGTACCCATACGCAGTTGGACGCTAGGCGTTTACACGGCAGGCGATACCTACCGCTTCGATGCCCGGAACGCAACACCTCAGGTCATGGATGGCGCTTATGACAGTTTGGAGATACGGACGACAATTACCGATGCCACGGACAACGTTAAGATCACAAAGTTCAACGGAGCAAGCGTTTTAGCATTCACGCAAAATGTCGGGTTACGCTGGCGCTAACCCGACCTACCGGACCGACCCTCGTGCTCGTGTAGCCCGACGCACGGCCCATGTGGCGCTATGTGCGCGATTGAAGTAGAATTGCAAGGCTTTACCCCCTTTAATTCCTTTAAGATTCTACCGAGGTCCGCCATGCCACAATACCGTTCCCGCACTACCACCCACGGCCGCAATATGGCAGGCGCAAGGGCGCTGTGGCGAGCCACAGGGATGAAAGAGGATGATTTCACCAAGCCCATCATCGCCATTGCCAACTCGTTTACCCAGTTTGTACCCGGCCATGTGCACCTCAAGGATATGGGGCAACTGGTGGCCCGCGAAATCGAACAGGCCGGCGGCGTGGCCAAGGAATTCAACACCATCGCCGTGGACGACGGCATCGCTATGGGCCACGACGGAATGTTGTATTCGCTGCCCAGCCGCGACCTGATCGCCGATAGTGTGGAATACATGGTCAACGCCCACTGTGCCGATGCGCTGGTGTGCATCTCCAACTGCGACAAGATCACTCCAGGCATGCTGATGGCCGCACTGCGCCTGAATATTCCGGCGATTTTTGTGTCCGGCGGCCCGATGGAAGCCGGAAAGGTGGTCTGGAACGGGCAAACCCGCGCACTGGATCTGGTCGATGCGATGGTGGAAGCTGCCGACGACAGGATCAGCGACGAACAGGTCGCCGCCGTGGAACGCTCCGCCTGTCCGACTTGCGGTTCCTGCTCAGGCATGTTCACGGCCAACTCGATGAACTGTCTGACCGAAGCGCTGGGCCTATCGTTGCCGGGCAACGGCTCCATCGTCGCTACCCATACCGATAGAAAAGAGCTGTTCCTGCGTGCCGGGCGCACCATCGTCGAGATGAGCAAACGCTATTACGAACAGGACGACGCATCCGTGCTGCCGCGTTCCATCGCCACTTTCGACGCCTTCCAAAACGCGATGAGCCTGGATGTTGCGATGGGCGGTTCCACCAACACCGTACTGCACCTGTTGGCCGCCGCCCATGAAGCCGGCGTGGATTTCACCATGGCCGACATCGATGCCATTTCGCGCCGTGTGCCTTGCCTGTCCAAGGTGGCTCCGGCCAGCCAGAAATACCACATGGAAGATGTACACCGCGCCGGCGGCGTGATGGGTATTCTGGGCGAACTGGACCGCGCCGGCGTCATCAACCGCGATGTGCCGACCGTGTATGCGCCGAGCATGGCTGCGGCACTAGACCAGTGGGACATCCAACGCAGCCAGGACGAGACGGTCAAAGACTTCTTCCGCGCCGCGCCCGGCGGCATCCCAACCACCATTGCCTTCTCGCAATCAGTGCGCTACCCGACCTTGGACGACGACCGCGCCGAGGGCTGTATCCGCGACAAGGCGCATGCCTATTCGCAGGACGGCGGCTTGGCCGTATTGCACGGCAACATTGCGCTGGATGGCTGCATCGTCAAAACCGCCGGTGTGGATGACAACTCCCTCAAGTTCACAGGCCGCGCCCGCATTTTCGAAAGTCAGGATGCAGCGGTGGCCGCTATTTTGAATGACGAAATCGTCGCCGGTGACGTCGTGGTTATCCGTTACGAAGGCCCCAAGGGCGGGCCGGGCATGCAGGAAATGCTCTACCCGACCAGCTATCTGAAGTCCAAGGGTCTGGGCAAAGCCTGCGCTCTGCTGACCGATGGACGCTTCTCCGGCGGCACCTCGGGGCTTTCTATCGGCCACGCCTCACCTGAAGCGGCCGAAGGCGGCGCGATTGGATTGGTCGAAGAAGGCGACACCATCGAGATTGATATTCCCAACCGCCGTATCCACTTGGCAGTCACAGTGGAAGAACTGGAACAACGCCGTGCCGGGATGGAAGCTAAAGGCGTGCAGGCCTGGAAACCGGTCGACCGTAAAAGGACGGTGTCCGCCGCGCTCAGGGCTTATGCCGCCATGACCACGTCGGCTGCTAAAGGGGCGATTAGGGACGTTTCACAAGTCGAACGAAAATAAGGGCTGGGGACGCCTTATCAGAATTGATTTAAGCGAATAGCCTGGATGAAGCGTAGCGGAATCCGGGATGATTGATGGCTACGAAACTTCGGATTCCGCAAAGCTCCATCTAGGTTACTCTGCTGAACTCATAAGACAATACGGATAAAGCTACGGCTGAGAAGGAAAAAAGGAGGGTAGGCCGGAATAAGACCATCCAAGCGCGTAGCGCGAGGTGGCGTTTCCGGCGAGTTTGGGTGGTGTTTGCCGGAAACGCCGGTTTTCGCTGCCGCTCGAACCGGCTTATTCCGGCCTACTGGGCTGCTGAGCTCATAAGACAATACGGATAAAGCTACGAACGAGAAGGAAAAGAAGGAGGGTAGGCCGGAATAAGGCCATCCAAGCGCGTAGCGCGAGGTGGCGTTTCCGGCGAGTTTGAGTGGTGTTTGCCGGAAACGCCGGTTTTCGCTACCGCTCGAACCGGCTTATTCCGGCCTACTGGACTATCGCTTAATTGCCCGATCAACTTTCCAATAGTTCAACCGTATGCATGCAGCAAGCATCAGCATTCCAATCGGCAGCACAGCCAGTGCTTGCCAGTATCGGCCATGCATCAAAAGTGCTGACATCATGGGCAAGCAGAACATCAGGAACACGGCTTGAAGCACCGCTGAATTAACACGGTGCAACCAACTCACGCCGAGACCATACACCGTATGCAGCGACATCATCGGCGTATGCAGGCGCTGTAAATCGAAGACCAGACCGGCGGTATGCAGCACCAGCGGTATCAAGCCCAAACTCAGTATCAGCAGCATGGCGGCCGGGCCGATGTCGTGCGTCCGTAGTAGTTCGTGCAGCGCGACAGGCAAGCTGATCCAAAACAGCAATCCCAAATAGCGGCCGAACTGAAAAGAACCGAAAAGATAACGCAGGTTGATTGCTGCGATGTTTCGCGGGCGGCCATATTCGGCGTTCAACAGCAGGCAAGACGGCGGCTTGATAGATCGAACCCTGCTTGAGCGGGAAACACGCGTTGAAAATGTCAAACCGAGCAGGTTACCAGCCAGCACCGCAAGCGCCAATAGCCATATCGATTGGCCGGTAGCGGCGGCGGCCAAGCCTGCAATATCGGCGACTAGACAATAAACCATGCTGGGCCAACGTTGCTGAGCCAGTAACTGCACGACAGGCAGCTGCATAGCCAGAGCCGCCACCGCAACAACGGACGGGAAAGCCTGCATGCCAAACCGGTGCAACAAGGTAAACTCTGCGGCACAAAAAGGCAGTAGCAACGGCAAATCGATAACCGTCAGCACGCCGAGATTCAGCCACCGTATCCGACGAGGCGGCAGCGGCAAAGACAAATATCGCCAGCCCGCTCCGCCGCTTAAAGCCCCGGCTTGCAAAGCGCTCCAGCCCCAGGCAATCGCCAATAACAGCAGCCACAAACCGACAGACTCTTTAAAATGGCCCGGTTCCAATAGCGACAACACTGGCATGCCCAACGCATGCAATTGTGCTATTAGCGGCGTCATGGCTGGGGAAGCCATCAACAACAGGAACACGGTGGTTTGCCAGCGTCGAACCAGTAAGCGGAACGTCTCGGCGGCAAAGTAGCGCATCCGCCACCAGAACAGCAGGCCAAAGATTCTAGCGCCGCTTATGTTGCCTTCCCGATGCACTATCACAATCGCTCCAAGCTGCTTAGTTCCACCGGCCGGGCACCGAGTTGAGTTTGCTGAATTTGGTCAAGGCAACTGAGCACGACCAAGCCCCCGGTCTTGCGCTGCTCCAGGTGTTGGCAAAGCACTTCAAACGAACTTTTATCCAAGCCGTTAGTCGGCTCATCGAGAATGAGTATTGGCGTGCGACACATCAATGCCGAGGTCAGCAGAAACTTCTTGGCCGTACCGAGCGACATCGCGCCAAAGCGGCAATCCAAGTGTGGATCCAACCCAAAACCGGAAAGCAAGGCCTGCTCAACATTTGCGTCAAAAGCCCTGATGGATTTGGTGAATGCTAGCCACTCGCGGCCGGTGATAAAGGGGTAGATCGGGCAATCGTCCGGCACATAGGCTATTAACTGTACCGCGCTATGATGTTGATCGACCAGGCTACGGCCCTGTACCAAAACATCGCCGACATCGGGCGGCATCGCGCCGGCCAGCATGGATAGCAAGGTGGTTTTACCGGCACCGTTAGCCCCGGCGATGCAGATAATATCCGGGCTATCCCAAGTAAAATCGAGTTGCCGGAACACGGTTTGCTGCCCTCGTCGTTTCCCAAGTCGTTGTACTTTGATCATTTTCAATTTATTAATTAAAGTGCTATAGGATTGATATTAATCAATAAGCGGCATATGTGCAGTGTCGAACGCATTGCGATCCGGGCGCGATGAGGGGCCCGGGCCGATGCACATAAGTGAGTTAGCTCTGTCTGCTGAGAGCAAGTTTTAGCCCCAAAAAAATAAACAGACTGCCCACACCCCGCGTAAGCCACATCAAAGCGTGTCTGCCTTGAGACGTTCGGCGGCTCAAATGCGCAGCAGACCAAGCAAGGAACAAACACCAGACTGTGCCGGTGAAGTTGAAGATAGCGCCAAGGAAGACAAAGGCCAGGGCTTTATTTGCCGCTGACGGCTCGATAAATTGCGGAACGAAAGCCAGAAAAAATAGCGCCACTTTAGGGTTCAGTACATTGGTGAAAAAGCCTTGCCAAAAGATGGTGCTTAGCAACGCGGGCGCTACCGCAATCTGGGAGTCAGATGTCGGCGGATTACTGCGAACAAGGGAAATACCCACGTAAAGCAGATACGCAGCACCGGCCAGCTTAACCACGGTAAAGGCGGCGGCAGAAGTGGCAAGAAGCGCGGACAAGCCAATGGCCGCTGCAAAGATATGAACGTAACACCCGACGCCAATGCCAAAGGCGGCGGCCATACCGGCACGCGAACCTTGGCTTACGCTACGCGTAATAATGTAGAGCGAGTCTGCACCGGGTGTAATATTCAGCAACAACCCGGAAAGAATGAAGAGTAGTAAGTCGTGAGTACCGAACATAATATTTCGCTATTTGCCAAGATCAAGCTTGGGAACCAGTGCAAACCCCCAGTTATTTATGTGTGGTGTTTGATTTTGCTTCCATATACTTTTTTGATGGGAATCGATTCGAAATCTATCCCTTCCAAGCACCGGACATTGACCGCCCATCCATCGAAAGGCTTAGAACCTTCGAGAATTTCTTCAGGCGTTGGATCACTTGGGCGTCTGAACGGGAGGATGCCGCATGTGGGACAAAAGAAATCTTTCGCCGTTTTGCTTCCCCACTGATACAAAACAAGATCTTCCCATGAGGTAAGCAAATTTAGCTTCTCTTTCGGAATCCGGTGATTCAAAGCTCCACGTTTTTTACAAATAGAGCAATCACAAACACGCACATGATCTATTTCCGCTTCGATCTCGAAGCGAACTCTTCCACAATGACACGAACCTTTATATTTTGTCATGATACATAACGTAGAGCTAACCGGGCGCGGCCCGGAAAGCTGAAAAATAAAACAGCATTATAACCGCGTTCCGGTTGAGCGTAATGTTAGGCCGTATGCGTGATTGCAAGACATGACTACATGTTTTCGCTGCCATAATGTAAGCAGCCCACATGCTCGATCCCGCCACGTCGCGTCAAAAGTATGTCGAAACTCGTGCTGCCGCTTCGGCTGACGTGATAACCGGGTAGACCTCGAAGTCCGTGACGTCCCGCCAGTGTGTCATCCATTCGTCCAGTAGCGCGCGTTGGTCCGTCTCCATCAGTTGGAAGCAGCGCTCGAGTGTCTCATCCACCCAACTCCCGACGTAGTGCACACCTTCCGGTGCCAGGCGACCGTGATCGCGGAAGCGCCGATAGATAGGAAGTGGATCCCCATTCTTGAACTTCTCAACGATCATATAGAGCACAGTTTCTCCTTCAAGCGATACAGTTGAACTATCTTGCATTTACGCGAAGCCGCCTAACATAAAGTAGACACCTAAACAGCGAGTAGCCTGCATAAATCCACATCCGCTCAGTAGTACCAAGCATAAGAGCCACCTATTAATTACTGCCTTACGAAGTTTCAGCCTGCTGTTAAACGGTTGCTCATGAACGCAACGTTGCAATAAGACGCTTCGGATTAAGCAGCAAATCCAGCGCATCAATGACGTTTGTGCAAACCACATCGGCATTGGCGATAGATTGGGCCGATCCCCCTTCGCGTTGTATCAGTGCTATGCCTACCGCAGCGGCTTTCAGCATCTTCCGGTCGTTTCGGCCATTGCCGATGGCGACTACGGCCTCGGCCCCAAGCTCGGTGACGAATTGCAGCTTGGTTTTGGCTTGGGACTCGACCGGGGCGATGGTCAGCTCAACGGGCAAGCCCGCCAGCTGGGAATGAGCCAGACCGAAAGTATCGGCGGTGATTACATGAATTTTGATCGCAGGCGCTAGGGCGGTAAGTATATCCGCCACGCCGGGCAGGAGTTGGCCGTCCACTGCCAATGTACCGTTGTAGTCGGAGACGAGATGCGAAAGTTCAAGCTTGTTGAAGCCGGGAATGTCGATGGAAATCATGAAATACCTTGTGATGGATTAAGTTAAAAATAGCCGTTAGGACGAGTGAGATAGATACGTTCGAGGTTCCCAATCTGGAGATTGGGAACCAGAACAAGATATAAGCTGTTTCAATTTATAAACTCGGCATCTTAAAAACCATGCTTTCCATTCCCATAAGACACTCTTGATGGCTGAAATTAAATCCCACTTTCTCCAAAACTCGAATTGAAGCCACATTCTCCGGATGAGTAAAAGCCATTAAATTCATTAAACCCGGTATCTGAAAGCGGAGCTGCACCCAAGCTAATGCCACTTCGGTAGCTAACCCTTTATTCCAATAACCGGGTAATAACCGATACCCTAACTCGAAACTTTGGCATTCAGGAAAATACATTGGCCCGGCGTCTCCAATCGGTTTCATGGAATTGCGTTCAAGAATAATCCACTTTGCGTATCCATATTTTGACTGGTGTTCAAGGTAATGATCTATCCTCTCAATGGTTGATTCAATTGTTGTATCCGGGCCATGAGGCGTGAACTTCATAACATCCGGATCGCCAAACCAGGAAAAGGCCTCTATTGCGTCTGCCTCGGAAAATGGCCTCATAACAGTCCGGGTTGTTTGAAGTTCAGTCAATTGCATTGCAATACCTAATTAATCATCGCTTCGCAAGCCGATGTTCCCTAATATGCTGGCGTTTTTTTGATTTAATATTGAAACTCGCTCAAGCTACGGCGCTTCACGGCCCAGGCGGAATGCTTGCCCGACTTGACTCAGGCGGAACCACCGCTTTTTCGGAATGCGGCGTACCGGCCGGTACCCATTCATACGGCACCGGCTGGCCGCGATACAACTGATTGTTGGCGGTCGCCCGGCCGGTCAGCTTATCCTTGCCGATACGGAAATAAGGATTGACGTATTCCCAAACAATATCGCCGTCGCGGGTCACCTGGAACAAGCGGCCACTCTGGCCTTCATCGATAAAGGTATTGCCGTTCGGCAAGCGGCGGGCGGCGCTGATATGGGTGCTGCGGAACGACCAAGCGGGGCCGCCGGAATCTTCGCCGGTGTACTGCCAAACGATCTCGTTCTTGACCGGATCGATTTCCAGCACCCGAGAGCCGCCGGTTCTGGGCACCGCCGCCGTCGGGTAACCGGCCAGACCTTGATTGTCGAATACCAGCAAGTTACCGGCACCGGGCAGGCCTTCGGGGATGATATGGGCGTCATGCTGGGCGCTGATCTGATCGACCGGCCTCGGTACATTGCGCGGCTGCGCCTGTTCTTCGCTGGCGGCTTTATAGTGCGGCCCCAGTCTCCAGGCAATCTTGCCGGTCTTCTTGTCGATGATCGCGATGAAATTTGCGTTACGCGCGTCGAACAGCAGGTTTTCAGGATCGAAACGTTTGTCGCCGGCCGCAAACCAGCGATTGGGGCCGACCACTTTGAGGTTGTTGACATGCAGGTAGTCGGCTATATCGGCATTTCGTACCAGCTTGAGTTCGGCCGGACTGAAACCGAATTCGTTGATATGCTCGGATGCGATCCATTTCCAGACCACCTCCCCTGCCGGGTTGACTTCATAAACGACATCGTCCAGCACCTGCGGCTGTTTAAAGCCTTTGACCGGATGCACGAGGTTAGCCAGCACCACGGTATTGCCGTTCGGCAGCCGCGCCCAGTCGTGATGTTGCTGAGCGGCTCCGCCGGGCGCTTTATCGCCGAACGACCAAACGGTTTTGCCGTCCCAATCCAGTTCGCCGACCGTCTTGGCAACCCGCCGACTCACCTGCCCCGGCACCAAATCAGTCCCCGTACCTTCGGTCATTTCCAGCGTCACAAACACATGACCCAGTTTGCCGCCGTTCACGGCCGGATCGATCAGCGTGCTGTGGCTGGCGGCATCTTTCCATTCATGAACCGAATTACCGTTCAGGTCGATCAGGTGCGCGATGTTGTCGCCGGCGGTAAACAGCACGAAAGAATTGAAGGCCTTGGCCGGATCGTAACGCGTGGTGCCGGTGGGGTAGATGCTGGGGGCTGCGCTTGCAGAGATGCTTAGCAGGACGCCGACGGTACCCAGCATCGCTTGGGATAAAACCGGTGAAAACCGGGCGGTGCTACCGGGGCTGTTATGTGGCTTTTTAAAAGTAGTTGTCAGCGTCATGTGTTGATTCCGTTAGTGATTGATAAAGCCAGCGCTCGCCACAACGACAAAGCAATTACCAAGCCAGCATAAGGAGTGAGCACTGGATAAAGTCGCTCGGACTTGGATCGAGTCATAGCCAGCGCCGATTGCCCGAAGCTGTGCAAGCTTTCGCCGCCGCAAAAATACGACACTTATCAGGTCGCGGCCACGCCGACTTGTTGAGCAATGCGCAGCCTATCAGCAACGAAGTGAACGTAATTCAACAGTTGCTTTTTAACTGAGCGTTAATTGATTCTGCTGTTATCGCAATATCATCTGCTGGATAGCTGCCTTTAAATCAACACATTGCCTGCGGACCGTATCGAGCCGCTCAAACCCACCCGATCCCGCTAAAGTTCAATCGAAAATAATAGATGTTTTGAAACAATCATCTAAATCATTCTTTGTGTTCCTCACCAGCGACAGCAAGGGGCGATTAAATCCATGGCACGGAATCTGCTCACTTTCTAGCGCTATGCTGCCGTATATCGCCAGTTTGAGGGTCATGTTGCCGGACTTGCAGGGCACGCGATTGGATTCGCTTAACGCTCCAAAACCGCAATCCCGCAAGTCCATTACTTAAATATTAAAAAGAAAAAATACTATGAAAAATACAATCCTGTTGGGTTCGCTGCTGTTAAGCACTTCACTCGCCATAGCCGCTGATCAGCCTGCATCTGTGACGCCTGTCGCTGCACCGGCACCCGCTCCGACAACGGTGCCTATTCCTGCCGCTGATGCGAAACCCAAAGAACCGCTGAGCTTTTTTGTCACCAGCGTAGGAATAGGAAAAGGTGCAGAGCTTGGCGGCTTGGCCGGAGCCGATGCACATTGTCAAAAGTTGGCGGAAGCCGCAGGAAGCGTCAATAAGACCTGGCACGCCTATTTGAGCACGCAAGCCGCTGACGGTCAGCCCGTAATCAATGCTCGCGACCGTATCGGCTCAGGCCCTTGGCACAATGCGAAAGGCGCCGAAGTAGCTAAAAACATCGCGCATTTACATGGCAACACGCTGGAGCTCGCAAGACTCGGTAATAATCTGAGCAGAACAACAGTGCTCACTGAGAAAAATGAAACGGTTAACGGCGCCGGGGACAAGCCCAACCAGCACGATATTCTTACCGGCTCTCAACCCGACGGCACCGCTTTTACCGATGCAGCCGACCATACCTGTAAAAATTACACCAGCAGCGCTGAAGACGGTTCGGCTCAAGTGGGTCATTTCGATCGTACCGGCGGAGGCAATACGTCCTGGAATTCAGCGCATGCCAGCAAGGGCTGCGGCCAGGAAAACCTGGTTAAAACCGGCGGAGCGGGTCTGTTCTATTGCTTTGCGATCAATTAATGTTCATCATTTGCCGACCGGCCCGGAATTAACCGATGCGCCGGAAACAACTGACGTTTTTATCAATAATCCAAGATTCAGATGCTCTTAACATTAAAGTTCGCCCTCATCGTAATAGCGCTATCGGTATTTTCAGCGTGTTCGCAGAAATCGGTCATCCGCGACCAGAAGGAAAGTCTTGAATCGTCAGCCACGATTCAAGAACTGATGCTGTCGTTGATTGCCCCCGCCTCTGACGGGGTTTGGAACTCAGTCAGCAAGTCCGGCATAGGAGAAAAACAGCCGCATACGGACCAAGAATGGGCCGCTGCCAGGCAATACGCCGCTACGCTGCTTGACGCGGCCATACGGTTGAGCGAAGGCGGCCGTCTCGTAGCGATAAAGGACTCGAAATTTGAAATCCCCGGCGTCAAAAAAAGTCCTGAAGCAATTCAGCAATTAATTGATGCGAAGCCGGAGATTTTTTTCAGGTATGCGCAGCAACTTCAGGCGACAGCCGAAGAAACGCTGGCAGCGATAGAGGCGAAGAATCCAGCGGCTTTGCGTGAAGTCGGAGGCCGCGTCGATGAAACCTGCGAACAGTGTCATACAACCTTTTGGTATCCCAATCAGCTTGAATCCAAGCAATGAGGATGAAATTTAATGGTGCATTTAATGTGCGAGGCAGCCATAAGAACCAGGAAACATAAGTTTTACCGCATCAAATTTAACCCGCTATTAGTCACTAACCAATAACAAGGAATTACTATGGAACGTCGCGATTTTATTCGCTTAAGTGTAGCAAGCGCAGGCGCTAGCCTAATCACGCCCACTCTGGCACTGGCCGCCGGTGATGAACAGGCAACGGCATCAAGGGATATTTATTATACAAAAGAAGCACCGGGGCGCTGGGCGGGAAAAGTGGCAACCCATTTGCCCACGATTGAAATCACCAAAGCCGAAGACATTACTACCGTAAAAATTGTCACTCCCCACGAAATAAAAGGCTACGAGCATTACATTGTTAAGCATGTCCTGCTAGATAAGAACTATAAGTTTATCGATGAACATTTGTTCGACCCGACTAAGGACAGCGCGGCTGTTTCAACATTTACGCTTAAAAACTACAGCGGCGCGGTGTACGCGCTAAGCCTATGCAATAAGCACGATCTTTGGCTAAATAGCGCGGATGCGTAACGGCTCTTAAATCGAGAGAATACGTACGTTAGACAAGTAGCTTGGGGCGCCTGGAAAAAGGCATTGCCTGACTTTGGGTGATTTAGTATTTGTGCGGGTGGGCAAAAAATCCGGCCCACCCGCGGCATCCCGATTGCCATGATAACGACGCTTGGTGGCTTGGTGTTGCGAAGGTGCGTAAAAAAGAGCAATTGCACCGGACTGATGCAATCCGGCGGCTACCCAATAAACCTTCTTCCAACGCTATTTGCAATCCCCGTTCTTCTTCATAAACCTCAAACCTTTGGCAATCATGGCTTGCAGGGAGGCATTGACTGCACCTTGCGACCTTCCTCGACTAAAAAGCAGTTTGTGGCGTGGATTTTGCTGGTATTTAATCAAAGCGTTTTCTTAAGTAAAGAGCCCGAGCACATCGGAATTATCACCCAGCCTTTTCATCAAATTGTCACCGCTTTTACTTAAGATACCGTTGCACTAAGTTCACGTAAATTTGTATCGAGGTAAAGACAATGTCCAGCGAAATTACGTCACTCATCACCTTTGTTGAGTCCTATTTAACAGGGCTCTCAAACATGTCGGGAGAACTGGCGACATTGATCCTGCTTATGGCATTTGTCGTCCTGTCGGCTCTTGAGCTTAACTATCCCAAGCGCGGCTTATCCCTTAAACAGTCGCGTCAGTCTTATCGAACCAATGTCGGTCTGTTTGTTTTTAACAGTATCGTTATCTCGTTACTGTCGGCAACGCCATTGTTGATGGTCGCCGAACGCTATTCAGACCGGGGACTGCTGAGTTACATCGCCAATCCTGCCTGGAAAGCCCTGCTGTCGTTTGTATTGCTCGATTTGATGCTCTATTGCTGGCACAGACTCAGTCACCGCTTTGATGGCCTGTGGATGTTCCACAAAGTGCATCACAACGATCCTCACTTGAATGTCTCGACCGCATTCCGGCTGCATATTGTCGAGCTGTTAATCATCACCGCGCTGAAATCGGCTTACATTATCTTGTTCGGCGTAGACGCAACGATGGTGTTGACCAATGAAACCCTATTGACCTTATTCATCATGTTTCATCACACCAATATTTCATTTCGCGGCGAGAAACGCTTGGGGCAGGTCATCATCGCGCCCTATTTGCACCGTGCGCACCATTCAACGGAACGTAACGAGCACGATACCAACTACGGCGCAGTCTTTTCGATATGGGATCGTCTTTTCGGCACGTTGGCAGAATTGGAACCGGCGGAAATCGGCATTAAAAACAGCTCGCCGCAAACCGTTTTAGGCCTTGTTAAGTTTGGCTTTACCCCGGAGAACCCCGTCCCTGTCTACGAGCTGGATGTGAACCTTAAATCGATGATCGCCGAAGCGGCCTATTACAAAGCGGAAAAACGTGAATTTAAGCCTGGGAATGAACTGCGCGACTGGCTGGAAGCCAAGAGGGAAATTATCAGGATGGTTTATGGCGATAAGGCCGTCAGAAAGCAATCAAACCCATTTGACCGTCCCTCAATGCAGCGGCCTTATACGCTTTGCTGACCATGACGGCATGGTCAGATTTACGGGGATGCCTCGGCATCCCCGCTCACTCCCGATGCCAGATCAACTCGCCGTTCTTGTAAACCGACCTGACCCGATGCAAGGGAATGGTATGCACCTGTCCCTCATGATCGATCAGTTCGAAAACGCCGTGGCCGTCCTTTGGAAATGCGATTTCGCGAAACGGCACCCGGATGATTTCGTGCTCGACCCGGTCGTAATAGCCGATGACGAACTCGCCGCGGCCGAATTCCGGGTCCCAGCGGATGCGATGGAGAAGGTCTTGAATAGGGATCATGATCGCGTTACCCGCTTGCAAGGATTTTGACGAAACCGGTTCCGTCGGCGGCAGGAATGATGTCTATCCGCGCCAGACCGAAACGCTCAACCACCCAGGCGTTGGTGACGAGGTGCGGACTGATGCGCTCGACGCCGAACACGGATTCGCCCCGGCATAAGGCGGCAGGCAAAATCAACTGATCGGCGAGGTGCTGTTCCAGAGCCGCGCCTGATCGATAGTGCTGCAGGAGTGCAAAACAGGCCTCCTCGGCGACTTGCTCGGCGGGCTTGCCGCGCTTCCCTTGGGCGCCGAAACCGGCCAAGCTGTTTTCGTAATGCGCCGTCAAATACAAGCCGGCTCCGGGGCAGGCTGCCTTCATAACGACCGTTTCGATTTTCGCCGCCATCCCGGCCTGCTCCAGAAGATCGCGTGCGTGGGCCGCCATCCGCTCGCAAATATGGGCGGGCAAGTTGGCGGCCAGAGCGCGGCCCGTAACCGCTCGTAGCGGGCCGCGATGTTGCAGGCGCAGGGGAAGCAATTTTTCAGCCCCCTCGATCCGCAGCCTCACTTCGCCCCGCCCCACCGGGTACCAGCCGGATCTCATCAGGGAAAGCTCGGCGCGCACGCCCATGCGGGCGAGCGTGGGCAGCCAGACATCATGCACGTAATCGTAGGAAGGGCTCATGTCGACATGCGTGCCTCCGCGCAACATAACGGTGGATACGCCCGTAGCCAACGCCAACGGCGGCAGCAGGGTTTGCAGCACCAGCATGACCGCACCGGCGCTGCCGCCTTCCCGCGCCTGGGCCACGTCCAGAGAATAATCGCCGGCCCGGACCGGTTTGCGGGGGATGAATTGCAGCGTTTGCGAGCCGAGTTCCGCGCCCTTCACTTCGGCGTCGCAGAGCATCGCCGCCGCCCGCACCGAAGTCAGATGCTGCGCCGCCAGCCCCGGCTTTTTCCTGTTCGCGCGGAGCCTCTCGATGCGCACCGGACGCCCGGTGATGGCGGACAGACTCAACGCGCTGCGCAGGATTTGCCCGCCGCCTTCGCCGTGGGAACCGTCGATGATGAGCTTATTCGTCATACCTTAAACCCCCTCACATTGAAGAATGATCTTAAAAAATCGAATAGGTTAACCATACGATGATGGAGAAATCCGCCACATATCGATGTGCCGCCGGCTTGAGGTGTTCTTGCACCGCGTGCCCTACAAGGCTTATTTTAGTGAGTCCCGCTTAATTGTAATGGGTTACACTATTCTGATTTAACGAATTATCACCTTCTATGGCTAACTTTAACACCCACCTATCCATAGCCTTGGTGGTCAGTACCGGAACCGCTATAGCGGCCGTTAATGTCAGTCTGATTAATACGACTGATATGGCACGGCTTATATTCTTGGGCACATTGGGCGGACTATTGCCGGATATTGATTCAACCAACTCAAGACCGGCAAAAATGTTGTTTTTCATATTGGCGTTAATGGGCACGGCGACGGCAATAGACACCTTTAAAAACAGCTATCCGCCCTACCCTCTATTGTTGATTATAGCGGGCACTTACCTGTTTATTCGCTACGTAATGCTTGCATTGTTTAATGGACTTACCGTTCATCGCGGCGTATTTCATTCGATACTGGCCGCCCTATTTTTTGCCTTACTGGCGACCTGCATTAGTTATCGCTTTATGCATCAGGATGTTTTGCATGCGTGGGCGAACGGTATTTTTATCGCCGTGGGTTTCATTGTTCATTTGCTGCTGGATGAGGTATATAGCGTTGATTTGTCGAACACAAAAATGAAGAAATCTTTTGGCACCGCTTTGAAGCTATTTAGCGGTAACAGCATAGCCTCTTCCGTTTTGATGGCGATCTGCACACTCGCGCTTTACTGGATGACCCCGTCACACCAGCCATTGGCTGCGATATTTAAAGGGTTTCAAATTGAATCGCTATTTCATAACAATGGCCGTCATCCTAACACTATAGCGTGTTGATTTTGGACACGTCTCCATGGCCGGATCAATTGTAGGCAGCGGTCAAGGCGCGAGGGAAGCATATTGATGTGACGCCGGCTTAATGCGTTTTGAATAGCGGGTGCGCTACCGCTTAAGGCAACACAGCACATTCACAATAAGTCGGGTTGGGCAACATCTTTTCGTTGCCCAACATTTCGGCATACGGTGATGGGGAAATCCGCCGCCATATCGAAATATCGCAATGTTGGGCATAAAAAGCACGCCCAACTACAGTACTAATACTGTCGATCTATCCTTTTAGATTTTTGGATTGTGTATCCAACGCGGCTTTGATAGCTTTGGCCAGATCGCTTACGGTGCCTGCGCCCCAGTAGTGCAGGAAAACGATTCTCGGCGACTCGCCGACCATGTGGTTATGGATCGAAGTGATGGCGATACCCGCTCCGCGTAAGGCTTTCAACACGCCCTGCAATTCGGATTCCAGCATCGCAAAGTCGCCTTCGACAATCGCCTTGTCATTGCTGCCTGCAAATACCGCCCAGGTATTCACGCCCATGGTCTTGCCCACTTGATGGTCGTCCATCTGCGTGGTTCGACCGAGGGTCACCTTGTACACTTCGCCGGTCTTTTCCACGGACGCGCCAATGATAAATTCGATGGGCTTGGGATCAAGCGAGGTCTTACCTGCGTCGAACGTTGTGCGTTTTTGGGCCTTGCCGCCGCTGGTTTCCTTGATTTTGGCAAAGACCTTGCCAATGCCTGTTGCCAGACTTTCCGCATCGCCCGAGCCGCCGATGTGCATGAACATGACTTTCGGCGTATCCCACAGGAAATGGTTGTGCAGCGCGGTGACCTCGATGCCGTTTTCCAGCGCCGTGCTCATCACAGGATTGACCTGGTCTTCCTGCAATACCATGTCGCCCATGACCATGGTCTTATCGCCGGCCGGGGTAAATGCAGCCCAGGATGTGAGCCCCGTAGCCGGGGTCATTTTGACCCCGGCCACAGTGACACTGAGATCGCCGCGCGGAACGGTGACTTTGAAGACATTCTCGGCGCTATCGAGCTTGCCTTTGGCGCCTGCCAACTGCTCTATCCTGGCCGTATCCAGAGTCGCCGTATGCTCACTTTGCTCCTGAGCGACGGCCACACCACCCAGCAGGGATGCCAGCAACAGCGCTAAAACCTGAGATTGACGAATTTTGTTCATACAATAAATCCCTGCTGGGCTAGCCAGCCTTTGATGAAAGTAAATAAAAGCCCGGCTACGCCGCAAGCGGCGATAACCGGAATGACCCCAGCCTTGTAACGGAACAGCGACAGCAAGGCCCCCGCCCCGATCAGAGCGGCAATGCCGTCGAAACGACCTTCGAAACCTTGCGGCCAGAACACATGCCAGGCAAAAAACACTGCAAGGTTTAAAATCACGCCCACCACGGCGGCGGTAATCGCCGACAGCGGCGCGGTGAATTTTAAATTGCCGTGCGTCGACTCAACCAGCGGGCCACCCGCCAATATAAACAGGAAACTGGGCAAAAAAGTAAAATAAGTCACTACGACCGCCGCGACCACCCCGGCCATTAACAACGCATCCGGGCCGAGCGGCAACTGGCTCCAGCCGCCCAGAAAGCCGACGAAGGTGACGATCATGATCAGCGGGCCGGGCGTGGTCTCGCCCAGCGCCAAGCCGTCGATCATTTGCGTGGCGCTCAGCCAATGGTAATGCTCCACTGCCCCCTGATAGACATAAGGCAAAACCGCATAAGCGCCGCCGAAAGTCAGCAGCGCCGCCTTGGTGAAAAACCAGCCCATCTGCGTCAGCGCACCGTTCCAGCCGTATTGTCCGCACAACAAGCCGATCGCGCCGCCCCACAAAACCAATCCCGCCGCTACGATTTTAAGCAGGTGCGGCCAACGGAACCGGGCATGATCCGGCGTCGGCGTGTCGTCATCGATCAACGCCGGGCCGTAGCTTTGTTTGACCGCACCATGCCCGCCGCCCACGGCAAATTTATCAGGAGCGATGCGTCCGCCAATGGCTCCGAGGCAGGCCGCGATCAGTACGATCAACGGGAACGGCGCATGCAATGCGAAGATGGCGATAAAGGCCAGCGCCGCCAAAATCCACAATACGCCATTTTTTAAAGCCCGCGAGCCGATGCGGTAAGCCGCGAACAACACGATAGCTGTGACGGCGGGTTTGATGCCGTATAGCACACCGGCCACCGCCGGAACTTGGCCGAAGCTCAGGTAAATCCAGCTTAGCAGGATCAACAGGAACAGCGACGGCAGGATAAACAGCAGCCCTGCGACCACGCCGCCCCAAGTGCGGTGCATCAGCCAACCGAGATATACCGCGAGTTGCTGCGCTTCAGGTCCCGGCAATAACATGCAGTAATTCAGCGCATGCAGGAAACGCCTTTCCGAAATCCAGCGCCGCCGCTCGACCAATTCCTGATGCATGATGGCGATTTGCCCGGCAGGGCCGCCGAAGCTGATGAAGCCGAGTTTTAGCCAGAAGCGGAAGGCCTGCCGGAAACTCACCGGATCAGGTCGGGTTAAGGTGTTATCGGTTGAGGTTTTTTCAAGTCGAGCCATTAGAAGTTACTCCTTTCTCAAAAGCCGCCAACAGACTATCAAAAACAGCACTGGCGGAAGCTAACAGTTGATCATCATTGCTGACAGTGTCGCGCAATCCTGCCAATACCGTTTCAACACCAATCGCTTCGAGGGGTTGGATGCCGCCGACATCGAGATAATGCACCAACAACCCCAATCGCTTTAAGCCTGGATGATTCAGCGCAAAACTCGCCAGCAGCACCTCGAACGTTACGCGAGAACCGATGTGACTAAAGGTGGCATCATCAAAATCAAAACCCAGCGCATCAGCCGGACAATCGGCGATTGACTCCAACCAGACAAAGCGGGCTTGCGGATCGATAAAGCGGCGGATTAGCCAGGCGGAAGCCAAACGATCCACCCAGGGACGCTGACGGGTTGCCCAAAGCCGCGCTTGATAGTCGCTAATGGATAAATCGGGCATGACCGCATCGATCGCGTGGGGCTCATCCGGCGCCAATATTCGGTTAGCCTTCAGCTCCAGTTCCAGCAAGGCGGTATCGGCTTGCTTTTGAGCTTCGTCTGGAAAAAAATCGGTTTCAACAAGTCCGGCGAACGTCTTACGTAGCTTTCGCAGCTGTTTGAGGGCATCTTGAGCGTTGCCGGTAACAGCGAAGTCATCACCGACTTTATCGACATCAATCAATAAAAAAGCATAAGCCTCGTGACGATCAAAGAAACCTGAAAAATCGCTGCCATCCAGTGCTTCAACTCGCATCAGGCTCGTAGTTCCGCCGCCTGATTGCACATCGGCAGCTATGGCTTCAAATGACAAACGACAGTTATCCCGTTCCGGCAACAGATAAACGCCATCACGCAGCACAGCGGCGCCTGAAGCCTTGACAGCTCGCCATACCCGCATACGAATCGTCGCGTTTTCAGTAGGCAGGGACATAATTAAAATAATCCAATTCATGTTATGATCATAACATTATTGTATTATTCATAACATAATTAAATTATGAGTTCAGATACTGTTCTTGATCAAAGATTTTGATTGAGTCCTTGGCTTTTCTTTGGTCATACGCATCAACTTAAGGATGGATGGGGTGTAGGCTTTGCCTGCAAGCGCAAGCAAAGCTTGCACTCCGACTATACGACAAACAGTAATGATAACTCTAAAAACACGTACTTTATTTGGTTACCGCTACGCATTTCTTAAGCTATTTAAATCCCGCTCCTTAGTGGAGATCAAGCTCTTTAGCCGCAACCAGCAGCTCGTCGATAAAGTGCTGCGTGTATAAAGGCAGGTAGTTGTTCTTTAAATAGGCGATCTTGGTTTTTGAACTGGGAATAAGATGCGATAAATCCCGTGCGACCAGATCTTGATCCATTGCCGGGTCATACGCCATACCGGCAATAATGCCGACTCCCATCCCCAGACGGACATATGTCTTGATCACGTCGGTATCGGCGGCGGCCAGGATAATATCCAGCTCCATATCGGTGTTTTTAAATGCGGTCTCGATATTCGAGCGCCCGGTAAAACCGAAGCTGTAGGTGAGTATCGGATAAGAAGCGAGTCGCTTAAGAGAAATTTCACCCTCGCTCAGCGGATGACTTTTTGGCACCACCACCGCATGATGCCATTCATAGCAGGGTTTGACGATCAAGTCGGTATCTTCGCCGACTTTCTCGGTGCAGATGGCAATATCGGCTTTCCGGGTGTGCAGTTTATTAATCAGCTGCTCGGGCGACGCTTCAATCATATAAATCCTGACGCCCGGATATTTTTCCCTGAAACGCAGGATAGGTTTCGGCAAAAAATACTTGGCCTGGGTATGCGTGGTGGCGATATGCAGAACGCCTTGGTTGCTGTCGATATAGTCGGCGGCTATGGTTTGGATATTGTTTTTGGCCAGGTTGATGGTTGCGACTTCCTCCATGATGCGCAGCCCCAAGGAGGTCAAGCCTATCAGTTTTTTGCCCTGCCGTTCGTAGATAGGGGAACCCAGCTCGGCTTCAAAAAGCTGCAATTGCCGACTGACCGCCGATTGCACGATGTGCATTTTTTCCGCCGCTTTTGAAAGGCTGAAATCATTTTCCTGGAGAACGCGGAGCAGTTCAATTTGGCTTAAATTCATTTTTGGGGATGTTCCTTGTCTAAAATATCAAGTAGTGTGGGGCAGCACGACTCCCCATAGGCTTCAAATTAAAGCACAAAACCACGAAGACGCGAAGGGCGCGAAGTTTTTAAGATGTCATTAAAAATACGGTGATTTTATCGTTCCCACGCGCCGCGCTCATCGTTACACACAACGCTGCCCAAAAGTCGTCATCCCGGAAATAGTTATCCAGCGCCATGCGCCTGTCCTGGGCGTAGCCGAAGGAGGTAACTTTCGAATCAAGCAGGATGGAACATGCTGCTCGATTCAAAACGCCCCCTCTGTGCCAAAACGTTGCACGTTAGACCTTCCAGGTTTTAAAAACCTGGAAGGTCTGTATCTCGCATGTTTCTCGCCTAACGACAGCCCGCAGACACTTGTGTGTAAAGACGAGCGCTCCGATGTGATAGCACGGCATGCCTTACTCGCTGAGCTGTCAATCAATGAAACCAATGCGCATGGCGTATCCGCAAATCAACCTTGTCGCCTTTATTCAGGTGCAAGCGCTTGAACTGGTCATTAGGCATTTCGGCATAAACGCTTGCAGCCGGACCGTTGGCGCCGGTCTTGACCAGTTCAATACGGATCAGCGCGCCCAAATGCTGCCAGTCTTTCAAGGTTACAAAGGCATCGCTATTCGCTGACGATTTTTCAATAACAATATCATGAGGGCGTACATGCACAATCTTGCCTTTCTGGTGCGCAGTGGACAATCCAGCCGTTTGCAGCCAATCGGTATCTTGATCTTCCATATCAAAAATATTGGTCTGCCCGATAAAGCGGGACACGAAAGCGTTGGCCGGATGATCATAAATATCGCTGGGCGAGCCTTGTTGTTCGATGCGCCCGTGATTGAGCACCACAACCTGGCTGGCGACTTCCATGGCTTCTTCCTGATCATGGGTGACAAAAATGCTGGTGACATTCAGGTCGTGATGCAAGTTGCGCAGCCATTGCCGCAAATCCTTGCGCACACTGGCGTCCAGCGCGCCGAACGGTTCGTCCAGCAACAATACCGCCGGCTCCACGGCCAGGGCGCGAGCCAGGGCTATACGCTGGCGTTGGCCGCCTGACAGTTGATCGGGGTAACGGTCATGCAGCCAGTCGAGTTGCACCAACTCCAGCAACGCATGGACTTTTTTAGTGATGACATCGTTGCTGGGCCGGTCGCGGCGGGGCTTGACTCTTAAGCCGAACGCCACGTTCTCGAACACCGTCATGTGCCGGAACAGTGCGTAATGCTGGAACACAAAGCCGATGCCGCGCTGGCTGACATCATGATCGGTCCGGTCCTGGCCGCTGATTAATACCCGCCCCTGGTCGGCGCTTTCAAGACCGGCAATGATGCGTAACAGCGTGGTTTTGCCGCAACCGGAAGGCCCTAATAAGGCCACCAGCTCGCCTTCCGGGATTTCCAGATTAATATGATCCAGTGCGGCAAACGTACCAAAATTTTTACTGATATTGGAAAGTAAAATGCTCATAGTGGGAATCTCAAAAATAAAATCATTGTGGTCATCGTTTGGCTTGCTGCCATTCCAAAACCGTTTTTAAAACCAACGTCACAACCGCCAATCCGGCCAGAATTGAAGCACCGGCAAAGGCGCCGACTATGTTGTATTCGTTATAATTGACTTCGACATGCAACGGCAGGGTATTGGTCAAGCCCCGGATATGACCGGAAACCACGGAAACCGCGCCAAATTCACCCATCGCCCTGGCGTTACACAGCAACACGCCGTACAGCAATGCCCATTTAATGTTGGGCAGGGTCACCGCGCAAAAAGTCTTCCAGCCGCTTGCGCCCAATGACAGCGCCGCTTCTTCTTCCTGACTGCCCATTTCCTGCATCAACGGAATCAACTGCCGCGCCACGAAAGGAAAGGTAATAAATACGGTAGCCAGGATAATGCCGGAGGCGGCAAAGATGATTTTTACATCATGCGCTATCAGCCAGTCGCCAAACCAGCCCTCCGCGCCGAACAACAGCACGAAAATCAATCCCGAAATAACCGGCGACACTGAAAACGGCAGGTCGATCAACGTGGTCAACAGACTTTTGCCTTTAAATTCAAAACGGGTAATTGCCCAGGCGGCGGCAACGCCGAATACCGTGTTCAACGGCACGGTGATCAATGCGGTCAATAAGGTCAACCTGATAGCGGCCAGCGTGTCGGGCTCGGATAATGCAGCCCAATAGGCCTCGACGCCTTTGGATAAGGCTTTAACAATCACCAGACCCAGAGGCAGGCAGATAAACAGGCCGATAAAGCTTACCGCAATTGCAATCAAGCTCCATCTGACCCAATCCGCATCTTGCAAGGCCAGTTGTTGACGCGCGACCAATTTGGCCGGGTTTATGGGTTGGGTAACAGCGCTCATAGTCGAATCTTCCTCATAATTGTCCGGAGCGCTTACGCACCCAAAATTGCAGCAAATTAATCAACAGCAGCAGCACGAAAGAGATCACCAGCATGGTCAGGGCGATAGCCGTGGCGCCTTCTATGTCGAACTGTTCCAGCTTGGTCACAATCAACAGCGGCACAATTTCCGATACATAAGGAATATTGCCGGCAATAAAGATGACTGAGCCGTATTCGCCCACGCCTCTGGCAAAAGCCAGCGCGAAACCGGTCAGCAAAGCGGGGAGGACGTTCGGGAAAATGACTTTGCTGAACACTTGCCAGCGCGTAGCGCCCAGACTTGATGCGGCTTCTTCCATCGATGTTTCGAATTCCAGCAGTACCGGTTCGACGGTACGCACGACGAACGGGATGCTGATAAAAATCAGCGCCATCACGATACCCAACGGTTTAAAGGCCACCTGTACGCCGAAAGTATCAATCAGTAATTTACCCAGAAATCCGCTCGGCTGGAAAATAGTTGCCAAGACGATACCGGCAACGGCTGTCGGCAGGGCAAAAGGGAAATCGATCAAGGCATGAAAAAATTGTTTGCCGAAAAATGAATAACGCACCAGCACCCAAGCGACAATAAAGCCGAAGAATCCGGCAATCAAAGCGGCCACCAGCGCGGTGGAAAAACTGACCCGAAACGACGACAGCACGCGCTTGTTGGTTATGATATGGACGTAATCGTCCCAATTCAGCTGAAAACTTTGAAACACCAGGGTGCTTAGCGGAATTAAAACGATCAGGCTCAAATAGATCAGGGTGAAACCGATCGTCGGACGAAAACCCGGCATAATGCTACTTCGTGACATTGCCGCTCTCCACGGGTGATTGATTGCTTTGCGAAAGCGGCGGTGTCGCTAAACCGACAATAGATAACGTTGATTTCATTGTTGCCCTCAAAAAATTAATTCCTGTCGGTCGGGTGCCATCCCCCAACAGGTCATCGTAATTCCATCCAATCGATGGTTTTTTATCTTTAACCACCTTTTTGTTGATTGGATAACTTGCTCAACTTATTCCTTTTTATAAATTTGATCGAATAATCCTCCATCGGCAAAGTGGATGCGTTGTGCGGCCGCCCAACCCTCCGGGATGATGTCATTAATTGAAAACAGCTCCAGCTTGGCGAATTCATCGGCGTGACGAGCAAGAATTTCAGGATTGCGCGGACGATAATGATGTTTGGCGATTATTTCCTGGCCGGAATCGGTCCAGAGAAAGTTAAGATAAGCTTCGGCAACCTTTTCGTTACCTTTTTTACTGACGATCGGGTCGATAATCGCGACCGGATGATCGGCTTCTATACTGGTTGAAGGTATAACCACATCGAACTTGTCCGCACCCAAATCGTTTGCAATCAAGAAGGCTTCGTTTTCGAACGTTAGCAACACATCGCCGGTATTGTTCTGAATAAAGGCATTGGTTGCTGCGCGTCCTCCGGTACTCAAAACCGGGACATGCTTGAACAGTTGAGTAACGAATTCCTGCGCTTTTTCTTCACTGCCCAATTTGCGTAAGGCATAACCCCATGCCGCCAAATAGCTGTAACGGGCATTGCCCGATGTTTTAGGATTGGACAGGATAACGACGTTATCGGATTTAACCAGATCGTCCCAGTCCTTGATATTTTTAGGGTTGCCTTTGCGTACCAAAAATACCGTGGTCGACGTGTAAGGCGCGCTGTTATCAGGGAAACGGGTACGCCAGTCCTTGCTCACCAAGCCCTTGGACGCAAGCTTGTCGACATCCGTTTGCTGATTCATCGTCACCACATCCGCTTCCAGACCGGCTATGACAGCGGCGGCCTGCTTGGTGGAACCGTCGTGCGACTGCTGAATCGTCACTTTATCGCCGGTTTCCTTTAGCCAGTAATCGGCAAATGCGGCGTTAACGTCTCGATATAACTCACGAGATACATCATAAGAGACATTCAGTAACGTATATTCTTTAGCACTCACATTGAAAGCCAAAAGTAGCGCAAGTAAACCCAGCGGATAAAGAGCATGGCGAATAAATCGCACATTAAAAATATGAGTAAGCATAATTTCTCTCATTTGAAAAAACCCCGATGTTGTGCTGTGCCTCACTCTCTATACTGATAGGGAGTTTTGCAAAAACAGTGCAGGGCGGACAAAAAACCTGCCCACCCTGCATTTCTACACGCTATAAATAATCAGCGACTTATTTTCCCGGTCCGTAAATCTGGTCAAACACACCGTCATCGGCAAAATGCTTTTTCTGCGCCGCATCCCAGCCGCCGAATTTATCGATTTTCACCAGCTCCAACGGTTGGAATTGCTTGGCGTACTTGGCCGCTATTTCAGGATCGGTTGGGCGATAAAAGTTTTTGCCTATAATGTCCTGGCCTTCCTTGCTGTATAAATACTTCAGGTACTCGGTCGCTACTTCGGTAGTGCCGTGCTTACGCGTCACATCCTCAACTACGGCGACTGGCGGCTCAGCCAAAATACTCAATGAAGGTGTGACAATTTCAAACTTGTCCGCGCCGAATTCACGTAAGGCTAAGTAGGCTTCGTTTTCCCAGGCAATCAACACATCGCCGATTTCCCGTTCGATAAACGTAGTGGTGGAACCGCGAGCCCCGGTGTCCAGTACCGCAGCGTTTTTGAATAATTTGCCGACAAAGGCTTTAGCCGCCGCTTCATCATTGTTGTTCGCTTTAAGCGCATAGGCCCAGGCGCCCAAATAGTTCCAGCGCGCGCCGCCGGAGGTTTTCGGGTTCGGCGTCACGATGCTGACGCCGGGTTTGACGATGTCATCCCAATCCTTGATTTTCAGCGGATTGCCCTTGCGCACCAGAAATACGATAGTGGACGTATAAGGTGAGCTGTTGTTAGGCAGCAAGCTTTGCCAATTTTCCGGAATCAGTTTGCGCTTCTGGTAAAGCTGATCGACGTCATAACCCAGCGCCAGCGTAACCACGTCGGCTTCCAGGCCTTCCAGTACCGAACGCGCCTGTTTTCCGGAACCGCCATGAGATTGATTGATCGTTACGGTATCGCCGGTTTTGGCTTTCCAGTATTTGCTGAAGGCGGTGTTGTAGTCTTTATATAACTCGCGTGTCGGGTCATAAGATACGTTGAGCAGATTAATCTCCGCCGCACGCACCTCACTGGCTGCCAATACGGCTAATACGGCCGCAAAGACGATGTTGGTAAAGTTTTTATTCATAAATAAAATTCCTTAGCTCAGGTTGTTTAGAACGATAATTGGAAACGTGTGGCAAAAATTGATTCGTTGGGCATGTCACGGCCTCTGGCCGCACCACCGTCAAAAGATACATTTTCATAATCCGCCCGAATGATGGCATTGCTGTTAAGGTACCAGTTGGCGCCCAGCGTCCAGGCTTTGGCCTTTGAAGCGGACAGGTTCCGATCAACAATTCGGAAAGTCGCATCGTCGACATCCAGTTCGCTATAGCGAGCTGCAAGCTGGAAGGCCCCCCACTTGCCTTTCAGCGGATCAAAATTCTGAATGGGCTTAACGCCGGCAAAACTATTGTCTTCTCCGGTGACCACATAAGAAGCCAGGATCTGCCAAGCTTTATTATCCTGCTTGACATCCGTTCTTCCGCTAACCAGATGCTGGGATGAAATAACATATTCGCCAATGGCGCCAAACGGGCCTGAAAACCAGTAAGCCTGCGGATAAATACGGTAGGTAGCGCCATCCGATGTCGGCGCGGCGAAACCGGTATTAAGCTTGGTATAATCAAGATACGTAGTTCTGCCTATTGGCGTAGCCTGAGCTTTGAGGCCCTGCTTATCCGGATTACCAACAGAGCCCGCCACACCCAATCCCAAGCCTTCCAGCCAGGAGTAGCCGGTGTGATGGAACGGATGGGCAAATAAACGTCCGACCACTTCTTTATTGTTGTCGGTATCGGGCGAATTATTATTCGGGCTGCCATCGTCCCCGGAGCCGTTTGAAACACCTATCTGATAGGTGAACGTATTCTTGGTATCGATAGGCCCGGCGACAGTCTCTGCCTTATAACCCGGCTTGGAGAACGCGCCATGCAGTTGTATGCCTACGTCACGGTTACTCGCCAAATAAGTTGGGAAACCGCGTTCCAGGAAGGTGCCGTCCGAGTCGCCCTGTAACCGTTCAAGACTGATTGAGGGCTTGAACTTACCCACCAACAGGCTGGCCGCAGGGTGGTAGGCGTAGTCGAGATAAGCATCCGGCAGAATATTGCTACTCGCCGCAAAGTCGGGCATGATTTTAAAATAAATGTCTTTAAAGAAGTAACCTTCCAGCCAGATACGCGCTTGCTTGACCTCGAATTTGTCGGTTGACCTGGACGTGTTGTCATTAAGCCAGAAACGCGCGTCGGTTTGTACCGCACCGCGTATCCGCACCTGATGTTTTTTATCCGAGGAAGTAATCTTGAATCCATCCGCACCTGCATCAAATACCGGCAACTTTTGGAACGCACCGGCAGTCACTTCATCCTGCACTTCCAGTTTACGTTCAAGCGTATTCACTTTTCGGGTCAGTTTTTCCACTTCGGGAGTTGCTGCAACCGGCTTGCTGGATAACGCCCCGGCCTGATCCAGTTTTTCCAATCGGCTTTCCAGTTCCCGGATGCGCCGCTCCAGCGCTTCGGTATCGGCATGGGCATCGGGAATACCGAATAAAGCCAGATTAATCACGCTGGCTAAAGCGGTGCGTTTAAAATGTTTCATAGTTTTAGTCCTCAAAAAAAATCCATACCATCCGGCGGTCCGGTCAGGCTGCTATCTCTCGTATAGTATTTTTATCGCCGTTTTTTTACGGTAGAAATGGGTAATTATTTTATTTATTATCAAAGCGTAATTTCTCTTTACGCTCGATTTGCACCACTTTGCCTTCGTGAATAATAATTTCAACCGAACCAAATCTAATGTCTTGTAAAATATCGGAAATCTGAGTTGCGATTTCAGACAGTCTCGGTTCTCTGTGTGTGTGTTCCAATTTAAGCGCCATGACAATGCTCCTGAAGGTAAAAACCTGTCGTTTACGTTGGAGGGAAGTTTAAAGAGGATTTAATATTTAATAAAACGACATTATTAGATGCACGTATCTAATTACAAGATATTAGAATTAACTTTAGTCAACCCTGCGATCTCTTAACTTAATAGGCTAGTGACGTATTACGGGGGAAAGAAGCCAAAGTAGAATCTTTGCGCTTTAACTGGATGGGTATGGGGTAAAAAACAGGGCCCGCTTGAGCGAGTGCCAAAACAACTCGCACAAACGACTTAAATCGACATCATTGGCTAAGATCAGCCATGCCTGTGACGTCCTGCAGATCAGATAACATTGGATTCCAGAAATTCCGCCAATTGCGCACTGGTAAGCCTGAGTCGCTGGCTCAGGCCGCGGGAAATATTCCAGATAATCTTAAATGCCAGAGCAGGATGCTTGTCAGCCAAGGTCAGCATACCGGCTTTGTCCAATGACAAAAAAACGGTTTCCCCTTCTGCACGGGCCGTCGCTGATCGGGGTTGCGCGTCAATAACTGACATTTCGCCGAAAGTGCGCCCGACGCGCAGGGTTGAAATCAGTTTATTATTTTTGTAAATGCCGATTGCCCCCTTGGCAATAATTCCCATGGAGGAGCCTAGCTCGCCTTCTTTATAAATCGCGGTGCCTTTTGATGCGGCATAAGGTTTAAAATAATAGCTTATGGCTTGCAACTGCTCCCATGAAAAATCCGCCCCCCAATGCGAAGCGTCCAGTATTTGCGCGTTTGTTTGCAGCGTATTTTCAATGGTGATTAATCGTGGGGATTTGGATTCAGTCATGATGATGGTACAGCCTATCTGATTTAGGTTTTTCAAAAAAATAGCATTTAAATCCTGCAAGCTTTGTCTAAAGACATGCGGATTCGGTCAGGGCGTTTAACTCATCGATACGTGCTTTTTCGCCGACTCGCAAGTTAAGTCGGACTATAGCACCGATCTTCATCCTCGCCATAGACTAAGCCAATACTATATCGCCAAGGATGGTGTGTATGCCGCAAGCCTGCCGGGAGCAGGCGCGGCGTAAGCAATTGGAATCCGATCATTAACCGACTTGAGATTATGCCGTTTTCCGGGTTAGCGCAAATCGCAACAGTCCTGCATTTCTAATGCCTTTTCTTGCAATTCAGCTTATTATATCGGCGATTCCTGCCATGAGCTCTCATGCTTACCAACAATGATTTATGATAATGCGCCATGAAACCTTATAAATTATTAGCGCTTTTGCTGCTAAATCCGGTCATCGTAGGCTGCGGACAACCCGGCCCGCTGTATTTGCCGGGACAAGCGGCGCCGATTCATGTAGAACCGGCACACACGCCAAAACCTGAACCCAAGCCGGAAAAAAACAAATAACCATGGATTATTTTAATTACCGAAACGACGAGCTTTTCGCCGAAGACATCGCTGTTTCAGACATCGTCTATAAATACGGCAGCCCTTGCTACATCTATTCAAGAGCAACGCTGGAGCGGCACTGGAAAGCGTTCGACCAGGCTTTTGGCGAACAGGCGCATTTAATCTGTTATGCGGTAAAGGCCAATTCCAATATTGCGATACTCAACCTGCTGGCCCGGTTAGGTTCGGGGTTCGACATTGTCTCCTTGGGCGAATTGGAGCGGGTGCTTACCGCCGGCGGCGACCCTAAAAAAATCGTGTTTTCCGGTGTCGGCAAACGCGAAGATGAAATTCTGGCTGCATTAAAGATCGGCATCCGCTGTTTTAACATTGAAGTCAGCGGCGAACTGGACCGGATTAACCGGCTGGCCGGGCAGTTAGGCGTTATCGCGCCGGTGTCTTTTCGGGTCAATCCCGATGTCGATGCCAAAACCCATCCGTATATCTCCACCGGGTTAAAGGAAAACAAGTTCGGCATCGACATACAGCAGGCTTTGACTGAATATCGCCGTGCGGCGGCCATGCCCCATATCAGCGTGATCGGCATCGATTGCCACATCGGTTCGCAACTGACCGAAACCCGGCCGTTTCTGGATGCGCTGGATAAGATTCTCGATCTGGTCGCGGCGCTTGAAGCCGAAGGGATTAAGCTGCATCATCTGGATCTGGGCGGCGGCTTGGGTATTTGTTATAAAGACGAACAGCCGCCTGAACCTGCCGAATATATTCAAGCGGTTTTGGCGCGACTGGGCCAAACCGATTTTGAAATTTTACTGGAACCGGGCCGCGCTATCGTCGGCAATGCCGGTATTCTGGTGACTCAGGTTGAATATCTTAAACCGACCGCCAATAAGAACTTTGCTATCGTCGATGCGGCCATGAATGACCTGGTGCGGCCTGCTTTATATAGCGCATGGCAGAACATTATTCCGGTCAACCGACAAAATAACGTAGCGGAAGCGACTTGGGATATAGTCGGCCCAGTCTGTGAAACCGGTGATTTTTTGGGCAAAGACCGTACGCTTAAAATTGCTCAAGGCGATTTGTTGGCGATACGCTCATCCGGCGCTTATGGTTTTACCATGAGCTCAAATTATAATTCCAGACCGCGACTGGCTGAGCTGATTGTTGACGGCAGCACTCTGCATGTGATCAGGGAAAGAGAAACGATTGCACAGCTTTGGGCGGGCGAGCATTTGTTGCCGTGAATATTTAACTATTCAGCACATAGGGAAATGGAACGCAGATGACGCAGATGATTATGATAAACGCGGATAACCTCAAAATGGCGATCAACTGATTTTCTCAGGATAATTCAAAAAATCTTATTCAATCATAAATATCAGCGTCATCAGCGTTCTATTTTTCTAGCAGCCGAATAGTTACTAAATAATTAAACTCACTTACCTAGCGTAAACACCGACTAAATGATCAACTTCACTAAAATGCACGGCCTCGGTAATGATTTTGTGGTCATTGACGCCATCAATCAGCACATCGACTTAACGCCCGAACAAATCCGGCTGATGTCCGACCGGCACTTCGGCATAGGCTTCGATCAGCTGTTATTGGTCGAAAAGGCGGTAAACGCCAATGCCGACTTCAAATACCGGATCTTTAACGCAGACGGCGGCGAAGTCGCCCAGTGCGGCAATGGCGCACGCTGCTTTGCCCGCTTTGTTCGCGATAAAAAGCTGTCGGACAAGAATGAAATCTGCGTCGACACTAATTCAGGTCAATTGTTACTGCGCTTTGATGCCGATAACCTGATCACCGTCAATATGGGCATCCCACGGCACGCGCCTGCTGAAATCCCTTTGCTGGCCGAAGAAGAATCCCGATTTTATACCGTGCTGGTTAACGAGACTGAAAAAGCTTTTGGCGCTGTATCCATGGGCAATCCGCACGCGGTTATTCAAGTCACGGATGTTAAAACCGCGCCGGTGGCTGAACTGGGAAAAGCCCTGGAAAGCCATACTTTTTTCCCGGAGCGGGTTAATGTCGGTTTTATGCAAGTCGTAGATCGCCAACACATTAAGCTGCGTGTGTATGAACGCGGCGCTGCCGAAACACTGGCTTGCGGCAGCGGCGCTTGTGCCGCCGTGGTCATCGGCATTGAACACAACCTGCTGGATCATACGGTCAGTGTTGACCTGCCCGGCGGAACGCTAAGCATCAACTGGCTTGGCCGTGGCGAACCGGTTTTAATGACCGGACCTGCCATTTCTGTTTTTGAAGGACAAATAACGCTATGAACGAACACCCCTCAGAACTCACTTCAACCCAGATTGAAGACTACCTGCGCAAACATCCCGAGTTCTTCCATGAGCATTTGAATTTGCTGGAACACATGAGCATCCCTCATCCTACCGGCAATGCGGTCTCCTTAATTTCAAAACAGCTGGAGCTGTTTAGAAGTCGGCATCATGACATGGAAAACCAGCTCACTGCGCTGATAGAAATAGCCAGGGATAACGATACCTCGCTGAACCGTATGCATAAACTGACTCTCGCGCTGCTGGATGCCATAACGCTGGAAGAAGCGGTTGCCAATCTGGATGTCGTGCTGTCAGAATATTTTTTGATCGATTTTGTTGCGGTGCGCATCATCAAACACAATCCGGACGCCGCTATTACCAACCTGTTTATTGAACCGGACAGCAAAGACCTGGAACCGTTTGCGGTTGAACTGGCCGGCAATCAGCCCAAATGCGGCCGCCCGACTATAGCCCAGGCAAGAGTATTATTCGGCGAACTGGCGTTTGAAGTAAAATCCTGCGCCATTATCCCCCTGGCCTTTACCGAACTGGAAGGCATTTTAGCCATCGGCAGCCGGGAAGAAGGCCGGTTCCATTACAGCATGGGCAACCTGTTTTTAAATCAAATGAGCGAAATCATAGCGACCCGGCTGATCACCTTGTTGCAGCAGCGTTAACAACATGGATTCCGATGCCGAACTGATGCTGGCTGACTTTTTCAAGCAGCTCACTGTTGAAGTTCGCGCCTCGGAACACACCGTAAAAAATTATCAGCGGGATCTTAAACATCTATCCCGCTATTGCACAGACAAACCCATAACCCGCTGGGCCGACCTGAAGCACACCGATATTCGCGCCCATATCGCCAGTCGGCATCGGAAAGGCCTAAGCAGCAAAAGTCTGCAACGCGAGCTGTCCGCTATTCGCAGTTTTTATAACTACCTGTTAAAAAAGGGCCAGGTCGACGTAAATCCTGCGCAGCATATTCAAGCACCCAAACAAGCCAGGAAGCTGCCTAAAACACTGGATGTCGATCAGTTATCGGGCTTGCTGGAAGCCGGGGCGAGTTCATTGCTTGAAATACGCGACCTGGCCATGTTCGAATTATTCTATTCATCCGGCCTGCGGTTGAGCGAGCTGTCGGCGCTTGATTTAACCGACCTGGATTTGCCTGACAGCACCTTGACTGTCCGCATCGGCAAGGGCGGTAAATCCAGAGTATTACCGGTAGGCAGCAAAGCCGTTACGGCTATTGAAAACTGGTTACAGCAGCGAGCCGTAAAAATCCCCGCAATCGAGCCCGCGCTATTCGTTTCAACGCGGGGCACCCGGCTCGGTCAACGCAACATTGAGTTAAGACTGGAACGGTGGTGCAAAGCAAAAGGTATTGCCGAACATATCCATCCGCACATGCTGAGACATTCCTTCGCTAGCCATTTACTTGAATCCAGCCATGACTTAAGAGCCGTTCAGGAACTGCTCGGACACAGCAATATCAGCACGACCCAGATATACACCCACCTGGACTTTCAGCATCTGGCTGAAATCTATGATAAAGCGCATCCAAGAGCCAAAAAAAAACCGCTATAGCAACTTGCGCCGTAAGCAAATAGCAAAAAAACCTGCTACCATGTAGCCAATTTTTCATATAAAAAAGCAGTGGGATGAAATGTTTTTCGATCCTACGAAAAAACCTCTTTACGGGATTTCAAAAATGGCGGCAAACGATACACTGAACGATATAAAATCTAAAGGGATACTGTGGGGCTTTGGCGTTTTTACCCTCATTGTGGTGATCATCCTGATCTTCCTGGGTGCTTGGTGGGGCAGAGAGCCGGATCAGTTTAATGTTCTGGACGAAGCCGTAAAACGCGCAGAAGAAACCCACGCCACTGAAAGTATGCCGGTCGGCTATGTCTACACCAACACCCTGGCGCATATCGCCGAGGTTCTGTTGCATAAAAGCGGCGGTTATATTACTAACGACGTCGCGCCTCCCGGCGTATTTCTGGACAACATTTCCAACTGGGAATATGGCGCATTAGTCATGCTGCGCGATGCCACATCGGCATTAAGAAACCACTTTGCCAGGGATCAATCCCAATCGGCCGAAGACCCTGATCTGGCGATTGCAGAACCTTATTTCTATTACGAAAACGACTCATGGGCCCTGCCGTCAACGGAAGCCGAATATCAAAAAGGCGTTGAAGCGCTGCATAAATACATGGAACGCCTGCAAAAATACGGCGGCCCCATAAAAAAAGCTCAATTTTATTCCCGTGCCGACAATCTGTGGCAATACACCGAAGTTGTGATTAAGCGTCTGGGCGGGCTTTCCACACGTTTGACCGCAAACAGCGCCAGCGGCAACTACGGCCCCGGATTGACCGAGCTTGAGCGGGAAGCGGCTGATGAAAAAGGCACCTCCGTAGCCAAAGTAACCTGGTTGGAGATTGACGACGTTTTCTATGAAGCGCGCGGGGCTAGCTGGGCGTTGTTGCATATACTCAGAGCCATCAAACATGACTTTGAGGATATTTTATTGGACAAACGGGCCATGCGTACCGTTGACATCATGATTAAGGCGCTGGAAAACGCCCTGACCCCTATTCTAAGCCCGATGATTTTAAACGGTAGCGGCTACGGTCTTTTCGCCAACTACTCCCTGTCAATGGCAAATTATATAGCTCGCTGCAACGCGGCGGCTCTTGATTTACGCGACATTATGAACCGAGGTTAATTACGATGGATGAACAAATCAACTACAACTTAAAACAACTCAGCACCTGGAAAAGAATATTCTTTATGCTGATTTTTGCGGCTATCGGCGGGCTGGTCAGAATGCTGCTCTGGGCCGTTATTATATTGCAGGTGGCATCGACGCTGCTCACCGGCAAAGCTAATGTCAACATTCTTAATTTCGGACGCAGCCTTTCCATTTATACCTACCATATTTTGCTGTTCCTGACTTTCAATACCGAAACCCTGCCGTTTCCTTTCTCCGACTGGAATATGACCGCAGAACTGCAATTGCCGGAAGCGAAAAACTCCGCAAAATAACGCTCGGCAATCGCTCCATGCGTTGCTCTACCTCCCCCATCCCTGGGGGTCGTAGCTCCTGCATAATCCATAGGGATGCGGTGAATGCAAATATTGCATAAGGCCATGGATGGCCTGTAGTAGAGCAACGCAGGAGCAGTTGCCGAGGAGCAAATATCTGTCCATGCAGTCGTCGATGAACTCTAGCCGCAAAATCATTCATATCGACATGGATGCTTTTTTTGCGGCCGTAGAGCAGCGCGATTTCCCGCAATACCGCAACAAGCCCCTGATCGTCGGCGGCGCTCCCGACTCGCGCGGCGTTGTCGCAACCTGCAGTTATGAAGCGAGACAATACGGTATCCATTCCGCGATGTCTTCAGCGCATGCGTACCGCTTATGTCCCCAGGCTATTTTTGTAAAACCCCGCTTCGAGGCTTATCAAGAAGCATCAACGGCCATTCGAAAAATATTTGCCGACTACACTGATCTTTTTGAACCGCTGTCCCTGGACGAAGCCTATCTGGATGTCAGCAATGCCGGCCTGCATCAAGGCTCCGCCACATTGATCGCCAAAGCCATTAAAGCTTCGATTAAGCAGGAGACCCAGCTGATCGCTTCGGCCGGTGTTTCCTATAACAAATTCCTCGCCAAGATCGCTTCGGACATCAATAAACCGGACGGGCTTTATTTAATCACCCCGGAACAAGGGCCTGACTTTGCAGAACGACTACCGGTCGAAAAGTTTCATGGCATAGGCAAGGCCACTTCGCTAAAAATGCACTCATTGGGCATCAAGACCGGCAAGGATTTGAAGGAATTGCCGCTGGAAACGTTGCAGCACTATTTCGGCAAGGCCGGGCTGCATTATTACAGCATTTCCAGGGGCATAGACAACCGCCCGGTCAACAACTGCCGCATCAGGAAATCGGTGGGCGTGGAAATTACCTTTCAGCAGGATATTAAGGCCAAACAAGACGTCATTGCGCAGTTACAAAGCCTGCTGGAAAAGGCCTTACGCAAAGTCGCCGAAAAACAGCTGGTCGCCCATACCCTGACCGTAAAAATCAAATATCACGATTTTGTGCAAATCACCCGCAGCAGGACACTGCCGCATGTCATTACGGCGGCATCGACCGGGGGCGACATTGTTGAAGACTTATTGAAAAACACCGACATAGGCAGGCGTAATGTGCGCTTGCTGGGGATTACGCTGTCCTCACTGGAAAACAAGGCCGGGCAGACTCATTCCCGGCAAATGGATTTGTTTGGCGATTGTCAGGCGTGATGGAGTAACAGGCGATTAATCGTCTTCCTGTTCATCCTCAAACCCTACTTCATCATCCGGTTCGCCTTCAACCTTAAATAATTCTTTCAGTTGGCGATATAACAGACGCGAAGATTTGGGCGGCTTACCGGCTTCAGTTTCTTTTTGGGCATTACGCAATAATTGTCTTAATAACTGCCGATCGGCATGAGGTTGCTCGTCCAGCAATTCCGTCAAGGCATCATTGCCCTCGGCAATCAGCCGATCTCGCCAACGCTCAACAATATGGTGCTCCCTGACCGCGTGGGCGCTTTTATTTTTGATGCGCGACAGCTTTTCTAAAATAGGCTCTATATCTATCTTATTGAGCTGGCCTGCAATAAATTTCAGCAGCCGTTTTCTCGCGCCTTTATGAGGCATTCCCGATACTTCTACAACGGCTTTATTGATGATCTCAGGAAGTTCAAGCGTTTTTAATTGCCCCGCCGGTAACTCAGACATTTCTTCGCTTAAAGCAAAAAGAACTGCCATATCTTTTTTGATTTGCGTTTTATTAGGCCGGATTGCGTAATATTCAACCTCTTCATCATCGTATTCGTATTCTTCACTCATTTCATCTCAAACCATTGCGATTAAAAAATAACACACAGCACCGGCACTGCCGCTCAATGCGATTAACTCATGCCTGTTGATTCATTTTACAGCATTTTCAATCAGCCTGTTTTTTGCTCGGTAATACGGATTGTCCACTCACGTTCAATGCTTGCATCCAATAGCACACGTAAAATAAATCCCACACAACAAAAAACCAGCCGTCTCTAATTAGAAACGGCTGGTCTCTTTAAGATAACTACCGATAATCTACTTAGTTTTTTCTTCTATCTTTTTATCCGTTTTTTCATCTATTTTTTTATCTGTCTTTTGATCCGCGACGGCCGCCGCATCGCTTAACAAGACATCGTTTTTAATTTTTTCGACCGTTTTCACGCCGATTCCATCAACGTTAACCAAATCTTCCACTGTTTTGAATTCACCTTTTGTTTCCCTGTACTTAACAATGGCTTCGGCTTTTTTCTGGCCGATACCTGACAGGGCTTCCCCTATGGTTTTAGCATCGGCGGTATTGATGTTTACAGGAGAGGCAATGACATTAAACGAGCAAAAGGCGGCAAATAATACTACTAATAATCTAAGCATCTTTATTTTCCTATTATAAAAAATTATATGATTTGTGAATAGTCTTAATATATGCCAACCAAAATTATTATTAACCATTCGCCGCTTAGTTTAGACGCTTGCCTTGTAAATACAACTTTTTTATCTCCCTATTGCGTAATAGGCTAATCCGCTACGCTTAACCCTGTCCGGCTCATACATATTACGGCCGTCAAAGATCACCTTATCATGCAGCTGTTGACTCATCTCATCAAAATCAGGACTGCGAAATTGTTTCCATTCCGTAACTATCACCAACGCATCGGCTTGTTTCAAGGCATCCTTGGGCGAGTCGTAATAACTCAAACCCGGCATGTCGCCATAAAGTCGCCGCGCTTCTTCCTGCGCTTCAGGATCAAAGGCCTGCACGGTTGCACCGGCTTCAATCAAGGCTTCCAGCACAACCCGGCTTGGCGCATCGCGCATGTCATCGGTATTGGGTTTAAACGCCAGTCCCCACAAGGCAAATACCTTACCGGTTAAATTACCTTGATAATGCTTATTAATTTTTTCGAACAAGCGGTGTTTTTGCCGATTATTGACATTATCTACCGCATTGAGCAATTCTGCATGATAGCCCTGTTCCTTTGCCGTTCTTTCCAGCGCTTTCACGTCTTTGGGAAAACAGGAGCCGCCATAACCGCAACCGGGATAAATAAAGCTGTAGCCGATGCGGCTATCGGAACCTATGCCATGCCTTACCTTCTCAATATCCGCCCCCAAATGCTCGGCCAGATTTGCCAATTCATTCATAAAACTGATTTTGGTTGCCAGCATCGCATTCGCGGCATACTTGGTTAATTCAGCCGAACGTATATCCATGGTGATAACCCGGTCAACACTGCGATTAAACGGTGCATAAAGCGCCTTGAGCAATTCCGCCGTTCTGGGGTTATCGGTACCGATAACGATCCGGTCCGGCTTCATAAAATCATCCAACGCCGCGCCTTCTTTCAAAAACTCGGGATTTGAAACCACATCAAACTCCAGATCTTTGCCGCGGCTTGCCAATATCTGCCGCATAACCGCTTTAACCTTATCTGCCGTCCCCACAGGCACCGTCGATTTATCAATAACAACCCGATACTCGTCCATATTCTCGGCAATACCTTTGGCAACCGCCAATACATACTGCAAATCGGCTGAGCCGTCGTCATCCGGCGGTGTACCGACCGCTATGAATTGAAACACGCCGTGATCTACGGCCTCCTTAATGTCGGTAGTAAATCTTAATCGCCCTTCCGATTGATTTTCCTTCACCATAGCTTCGAGTCCCGGCTCAAATATCGGAATGATGCCCTGTTGCAGTTTGGCGATTTTAGCCTCATCAATATCAACACAGATAACATCGTTGCCGACTTCGGCAAGACAGGTACCTGTCACCAACCCCACATAACCGCTTCCGAATATTGTAATTTTCATTTTTTCAACTTTAAATTATTTGTTAAAAATATAACCGTGTTTCCGTAACCATAGAATTGCCGTTAGCCGACACCAACATCATAGATTTATTTCATTGCATTTCAATAAGTTAAAATACGTATTTAGCAGATGTGTTTTCAGCAATCTGCACCCAAAGTAGGCGCTCTACCTCCTGCATAATCTCCATAGGGATGTGGTGAATGCAGATATTGCAGGAGCAAATATCTGTCCATGCAGTCGTGCTCACGCCCATTGCCTACTTCCATGTAGGCAATGATTGCTTGTTACATTTACCGGCATTGACCTATCATAACCGCCAAGTTTTCAAATTATTGACTATCGTTTGATGCAAAAAAACACCGAGCCCAATAAACAGCTTTTTAGCGGATTTTCCGCTCCCGATACCGAACAAATAAATCGGGCGCTGGCGATTATCGCCCAAATCCCTGAAGATCCGCATTATTTTCGCCCCAAAGGCGTTGAGGTAGCGGCAATTTTGATGGACTTTAATGTCGATCTGAAAACCATCCTCGCCGCAATATTAAGCGATCCACGCTTAGCCCATTTAAATCCGAAGCCTAACATTAAAGAGCAATTCGGCGAAACGGTTGCAACACTGGTTAACGATGTTAACTGGCTGAATAAGCTAACCGTTTATTCCCTGGAAATGACGGATCAACCGAGCCAAACGGAAACTTTACGCAGGATGCTGCTGTCCATGACTCAGGATGTCCGCGCCGTATTAATAAAACTGGCTTACCGGCTTCAACGGCTTAAGGTTTTACCCAGGGAGTCTTACGAACTCAGGCGCTTTATTGCCCAGGAAACGCTGGACATTTATGCGCCGATTGCTAACCGCATGGGTATTCATCAGCTAAAGTGGGAGCTGGAGGATATGGCCTTCCGCTATCTGAAGCCCCAATCCTACCGCCGCATTGCCAAGTCGTTGACCGATAACCGCGTGCAGCGGGAAAACTGTATTAACAAGTTTATTGTCCTGCTGCAGAAAAAGCTCGCCGAAGAAGGCATTTCTGCCGAGATTTACGGTCGTCCCAAACATATTTACAGCATCTGGAAAAAGATGCGGCGCAAGCAACTGGATATAGACGAACTTTACGACCTGTTGGCCGTGCGCGTGATTGTCGACAACCTGACCGCCTGTTATGCCACCTTAGGCATGGTGCATAGCCTTTGGCAAACCATTCCCAAAGAGTTTGACGATTATATCGCCAACCCTAAAGAAAACGGTTACCAGTCTTTGCATACCGTCATTATCGATCCCGAGGGCAATCGTATCGAGGTGCAAATCCGCACCCAGCAGATGCACGACTTTGCCGAACTCGGGGTTGCCGCGCACTGGTCTTACAAGGAAGGCGGCAAGCATGATGCGGCCATCGAAAAAAACATCGCCTCGTTGCGCAAGCTGCTGGACGAAACCAGTCCTAGCCGAAAGGAAGGCAGCGATGAAGCGCTGTCGGAAAATTTTCGTAGCGAATTATTCAATGATCGCGTCTATGTTTTAACGCCCGCCGGGAAATTAATCGACCTGGTTAAAGGTTCGACGCCACTGGATTTTGCCTACGCCATCCATACCGAAGTTGGACACCGCTGCCGCGGGGCAAAAGTCAACGGTCGCATTGCGCCGCTGACTTACACCTTAAAGTCCGGCGATCAGGTGAAAATTTTGACGGCAAAAGAGGGCGGCCCCAATCACAACTGGATCGATCTCAACCTGGGCTATTTAAAGACATCGGCCGCGATCGGCAAAGTCAAAAGCTGGTTTAAGAATCAGCAACAAACCCAGAATATGGCCACGGGCAAGGCTATTTTAGACAAGGAAAGCCAACGACTGGGCTTAAAAATGCTCAATCTGGCGGAGCTGGCTAAACATTTTCATCAACCGGATACCGATAAGCTGCTCGAAGCGATAGGTCGTAGCGACATTAACAGCCGACAGCTTGCGGCGTTTTTCAAGATTCCTGAACTGGAAGCTCAACCGGCACCCATTCAACGCAAAAAGCCCGAGACTAAATCAGTCATTTCCGTAGAAGGCATCGATAATGTCCTGACTTCTCTTGCTCACTGTTGCTCCCCGATTCAGGGCAATGACATTATCGGCTATATTTCCCACAAAAAAGGCATTACGATCCACCGCAAAGACTGCGAAAACATCTTGCACCTTGGCCCCGAAAAACAGACCCAGCTTATTTCGGTTAGCTGGGGCGCAAAAAAAGCCAGCTACGCTGTGCCTATTGTTATCCATGCCTTTAACTCCCAAAATTTACTCAATGACGTTACCCAGATTTTGGCCCAGGCTAAAATTCATATTTCCAATGCAGCACTGGATACGCATCCCGACTTTTCAGCGCTACTCAATTTGACCATTCAAATTGAAAATACCGATCAGTTAAGCCAGGTTCTTAATAAAATAAGTCAATTGCCCAATATCGTCGATGTTAAGCGTAAAACTTAGTATATTTGAAATTTTCAGCGATTAGCAAAATGGAACGCAGATGACGCTGATAATTATGATTAAATAAGATTAACGAAGTCGTTAATTAGCGCCTCTACCCGCTATATTTGCAACCAAATGGAGCACAGATTTAAAAGCCCATAACAAATCCGGCTTTCGGCTTTAAAAAAACCGCGCAAATCCGGCCAATCGGCGTCGCTTAGAAGCGCCTACTTTTGGCATCCGCGTTCTATTAATCCATTCGCCGAATAGTTACCACACCTTTAGCCCTTAGCCTTGAACCTAATTTATGTCCCAACAAACACAAATCCCCCCTACCCCCCCTTTGTCAAAGGGGGGCGTCAGAGAACGCCTGATCCTGGTTGACGGCTCCTCTTTTTTGTTCCGCGCTTACCATGCCATTCCGCCGCTAACCAATGCGAACGGGGACCCCACCAACGCCATCTACGGCGTCAGCAATATGCTGCGCAAACTGATTGCCGACTATCACAGCGACTACATCACCGTGGTCTTCGATGCGCCGGGAAAAACCTTTCGCAACGAGCTTTACGATCAGTACAAAGCCCATCGGCCGCCTATGCCTGATGATTTGCGGGTACAGATTGCCCCGCTGCACAACCTGATTCGGGCTATGGGTTTACCGTTAATTATCGAATCCGGCGTGGAAGCCGACGACGTGCTCGGCGTACTGGCCCAGCATGCCGAACAGCAAGGCTACGACGTTATTATTTCCACCGGCGACAAGGATATGGCGCAGCTGGTCACCGAACATATTATCCTGGAAAACACCATGTCCAATACCCGCATGGACATTCAGGGCGTTATCGACAAATTCGGGGTCAGGCCGGAGCAGATTATCGATTATCTGGCCTTGATGGGCGACACCGTCGACAACATTCCCGGCGTACCCAAAGTCGGCCCTAAAACGGCGGCAAAATGGCTGGAACAATACAGTACCCTGGAAAACCTGGTCGCCCACGCTAATGAAATCGGCGGCAAAATCGGCGAAAACCTGCGCGCCAGTTTGGATCAACTGCCGTTATCCAAACAACTCACCACCATTAAATGCGACCTCGATTTGCCCTACAACATGGAAGACTTGAAACAGCAGCCGATGGACAAGGCGGAACTAAGAATCTTATTGGCCGAACTGGGCTTTTCGTCCTGGTTAAAATCGCTGGATGCTTCGACTACGCCTGTCCAGAGTCCTATTGAAGCTGAAGCCGCACAAACCGAAGACAAGCCCGCCAAAATCGATTCCAGTTATGAAACCGTGTTAACCGAACAGCACTTTGACGACTGGCTGGCTCGACTGGAAAAAGCCGAATTGTTTGCGTTCGACACCGAAACCACCAGCCTTGATTACAGCAAAGCCCAGATAGTCGGCGTATCGTTTGCGGTAACGCCGGGCAAAGCCGCCTACGTGCCGTTAGCGCACGACTATCCCGGCGTACCGGATCAGCTGGATCGCTCTGAAATACTGGAAAAACTGCGACCTCTGCTGGAAAATCCGCGTAAAGCCAAACTCGGGCAAAACCTGAAATACGATACGCATGTCCTGGCTAATCACGGCATCGCATTACGCGGCATCGCCCACGACACCATGCTGGAATCCTACGTGTTAAACAGCACCGCGACCAAACATAATATGGATGACCTGGCCAAAGAATACCTTGGCGTTGAAACCATCCATTACGAGGATGTTGCCGGAAAAGGCGCGAAACAAATAGGCTTTCAGGAAGTATCGATAGATCAAGCCGCACCTTACGCGGCGGAAGATGCGGACATTACCCTGCAACTGCATCAGGTGCTAAATGCAAAACTGGCACAGCACCCAAGACTGCTTGAGTTATATTCGGACATGGAAGTCCCGCTGATTAGCGTACTGGCCCGCATCGAAAACAACGGCGTATTAATCGACGCGGCGATGCTCGCGCAGCAAAGCCTTGAGCTTTCCAGCCAGATTATCTCCCTTGAGCAACACGCTCACGACCTAGCCGGACAGACCTTCAACCTGGGTTCGCCGAAACAGATCCAGGAGATATTGTACGATCAGCAAAAGCTGCCGGTATTAAAGAAAACGCCCAAAGGCCAGCCCTCAACGGAAGAATCGGTGTTGCAGGAATTGGCTCTCGATTACCCGCTGCCCAAGCTGATTCTTGAGTACCGCAGCTTAAGCAAGCTGAAATCAACCTATACCGACAAACTGCCGCAGCAGATTGACGGACAAACGGGTCGGATCCATACCTCGTATCATCAAGCGATAGCCGCGACAGGCAGGCTGTCGTCCTCCGATCCCAACTTGCAAAATATTCCGATACGCAGTGAAGAAGGCCGAAAAATCCGGCAGGCGTTTATCGCCCCCGAAGGCAAAAAAATTGTCGCCGCCGATTATTCGCAAATCGAGTTACGCATCATGGCACATTTATCGGCCGACGAAGGCTTGTTAAAAGCCTTTAGCGAAGGACAGGACGTGCATCGCGCCACCGCGGCGGAAGTATTTGGCGTAGCTCCCGAACAAGTCACCACCGATTTGCGCCGTTCCGCCAAGGCCATCAATTTCGGACTGATTTACGGCATGTCGTCCTTTGGACTCGCACAGCAACTGGGCTTGTCGCGCAACCAGGCGCAATCTTATATCGACTTGTATTTTGCCCGTTATCCGGGCGTCAAAAACTACATGGATCGCATCAGGGAGCAAGCCCGCGAACAAGGCTATATCGAAACCCTGTTCGGCAGACGGTTGTATTTACCGGAAATAAATTCACGCAACGCGGCGCGTCGCCAATACGCCGAACGCACCGCTATTAACGCGCCGATGCAGGGAACTGCGGCCGACATCATTAAACGCGCCATGATTGCCGCCGACCAGTGGTTGTATAAGGAACAGCCGGATGCCAAGATGATTATGCAGGTGCATGACGAACTGGTGTTTGAAATTGCCGAAGAGCATGTCGACGACTGCGCGGCGAAGATCAGATCCATCATGTGTGCAGCCGCCGATCTTGACGTGCCGCTGATTGTAGATATAGGCATCGGCAATAATTGGGACGAAGCCCATTAACGGTTAGTTATTATTTTTCCGCATTGCGCCGGTATTGTATTATAGTGGCGGCGTAACCGGGATCTCACATAACTATACTTTTCGCTGCGGTGCTCTCCTTGTTGATTATTGTTTAACGAATTTTTAAATGCAAAACTCAAAGAACGAAAAACTCCTCGTCCTCGTTGAAAAAATGCCCGCTTTTCCTAAAAGCGTCCAACAGGTGGTGCAATTAACGTCAGACATCAACGCTTCGGCAAAAGATATTATCCGCGTTATTGAATGCGACCCGGTCATGACCGTTAGAATCCTTAAAGCCATTAATTCATCTTTCTACGGCTTACCCCAAAAAATCACCTCGGTGCAACGAGCCGTCGTCCATATCGGCCTTAATACCATAAAAAACATAGCCCTGGGCGTTGCCGCAATGGGCATGTTGAATGCTGACAACAAGGCCAATTTCAATAGCTCCAATTTCCTGTTGCATTCTTTGACCACCGCTGCAATCAGCAAACTGCTTGCAGAACGCATAGGCCTGTCTTCAACAGAATGCGGTGATTGTTTTGTTGCCGGATTACTGCATGACTTTGGGAAAGTGGTATTCGCCGAATTTATTCCCGATGAATTTAAACTCGCGCTGGAAAAGAGCCAACAACAACAACTGCCCCTGCATCAAACCGAACTCGAATTTATCGGCCTTAATCATTCGCAGGCAGGCAAAATACTGGCCGAAAAATGGGAGCTGTCAGGCCCGTTAATTGATGCCATCGCTCATCATCACGATCTTGACCACAGCCAAAATGTCTTACGGGACTGCGTTTTTGCCGCGAATCAAATCAGCAAACACATGCAATTCGGCAATGGCGGCAATCCTGTGATAGAAGCCTTCCCGGAATCCATTGTCACCCGCTTTAGTTTGAACCTGCCAGCTATGTGTGAGGCTCTAGGGGATTTGGAATCCGTCAAAACAGAAGCCCAATCTTTTATTAACTTGTAGTGCTCGGGTTGTGCTCCTGCATCGCCCTACCCCTTACATCCATGCAGTAGAAGGACAACAATGAAAATTAAATTCTGGGGCGTTAGAGGATCCATTGCAACACCAGGACCCAGTACCGTTAAATACGGCGGCAATACCACCTGCATAGAAATCAGGACCAATGATAATGATTTGATCATTCTTGATGCCGGTACCGGCATCCACGCACTTGCACAAACACTGCTGAAAGAAATGCCCGTCCAGGCGCATATCTTCATTACCCACACCCATTGGGATCATATACAGGGCTTGCCTTTCTTCATCCCCATTTTTATCCCGAACAATCAGATTAAAATTTACGGCGGAATTGACCCGGTAACCAATGAAACCATCAACCGAGCGCTTTCCGTGCAGTTGCAATACAGTTTCTTTCCGATACGGGAAGCGCAGCTGAATGCCCGGATTGAATACGCTACAGTCAAACCGGGCGTACCGGTCAAGGTAGGCAGCGCCACAATTACTCCCATTGTGCTCAGTCATCCGGTATTAAATTTCGGCTATCGAATCGATTGCGACGGGCAATCGGTTTTTTTTACCGGCGATTACGAACCGCAACTCAATATCTATGATCCGCAAGATGATGAATATGCTGAGTTCCAATCTTTTGTCGATGCAAAATGGGACGAAGTCGTGCTGGCCATGAAAGATGTCGATGCGTTGATTGTCGACTCATCCTATACCAATGAGGAATATGCCTCCAAACAAGGTTGGGGACACGGCACTTATGATTCGGGAATAAAACTGGCTTCCGCCGCAAAGGCAAAAAAACTGTTTTTCACCCACCATGAACCTACCCGTAGCGATGCAAGTCTTGATGCCATTTATCAAAACTTGTTGAAAAATAACCCTGAAACCGGCTGCGAATTATTGCTCGCTCAGGAAGGTATCGATATTTCGCTATGATCCTGATCAGCAGGGTTAAACAACTGATCGAGCGCAGCATGCACTTCATCAATGCCGGTTTTTTTCAACGCCGAAAATAGCTGTATCGTTAAAGGAAAACTACTGTCCTTTAGTTTCTTTTGTACCTGCAACAAGGTATTTTTAGCTGCGCCGTAATTCAATTTATCGGCCTTGGTTAACAAGATATGCAGCGGCAGCCCGGTATGTTCGCACCACTCTATCATCTGCCAGTCGAATTCGGTTAAGGGGTGACGCACATCCATTACCAGAATAATGGCGCATAATGACTTGCGACTGGTTAAATAAGTTTCCATCAACTCATGCCATTTCTTCTTCACCGCTAAAGGCACTTTGGCATAGCCGTAACCCGGCAAATCGACAAATCGTTGTCGCTCATTAATTTCAAAAAAATTAAGCATCTGGGTTCTGCCCGGCGTTTTACTAATCCTGGCCAATCCGTTTTGCCGGGTTAATGTATTAATCGCGCTGGATTTACCGGCATTCGAACGCCCCGCAAATGCCACTTCCATACCCTGATCCGGGGGCGTATTGCTGAGATGTGGCGAACTGTTAATAAATTTTGCTTGATGATAAACTGGATTCATCGTTGTCTCGCTTAGAGTTACTATTTAGAGTAAAATTCGGTTATGCGCAGCAGCCTGAGTAACTAAAAGACTGGCATAAATGATTAACCATTCCGAAGGGGAATTTGATGAAGAAAAAATTGCAGGTACTTTCAATTTCTCTGGCGTTGGCCAGTGCTACGAGTATTTTACATGCAGAAGGCAATATTAACGCAGGAAAACAAAAATCAGCGTCCTGCGCCAGTTGTCACGGAGACAACGGTAACAGCATGGTAGCAACATTCCCCAAGCTTGCACAGCAACATTCTTCTTATCTGGTAAGGCAGTTACATGCATTTAAAGACGGTAGTCGCAACGATCCCATGATGTCGGCCATGGCGCTGGCATTAACTGATGAAGATATAACAGACATTTCCGCTTACTATGCGGTACAAAAGATTTCAGAAAACACCTTGCCTGTCCTGGAGTCTGACGATGAAAACGAAAAACCGGCGGCAGCGACAGATAAACCGGCCGACAAAAAAGATGCTATCCAGGCCATCATTGCTCAAGGCAGCGATCTGTACCGCAACGGCGACCTAAAAAGCGAAGTCTCCGCCTGCATCGCCTGCCATGGCCCTTTTGGCGAAGGCAATAAACCAGCTTCATTTCCGGCATTAAAATCGCAACACGCCGACTATTTAATAAAAGCACTCACTGACTTTAAATCCGGTGCGCGTAGTAATAATCCGGAAAACATAATGCACATGATTGCAAAGAAGATGACGGATGAAGAAATAAAAGCCGTTTCGTATCGTATATCAATGATGAAATAAGTGTAGGGCGGACTCTCCCTACGACGGCATGGACGGATTTTTGCTCCATGCCGTCGTAAAGCGAAACCGCCCTACAAAACCTACAGAGAACTTTAGCCATGCTTAAAAAAATCGCTCAAACCAGCTTATTAATCTTATTATTTTCCTGCTCAGCCTTGTTAAAAGCCGAATCCGTTGGCTATGAAACCCTGTCGCCGGCACAACCCACCCATAATCCTGATAAAATTGAAATCATTGAGTTCTTCTGGTACGGCTGCCCGCATTGCTATAGTTTTGAACCGTTACTGGAGCAATGGGTAAAAAGCCTGCCTAAAAACGTTGAATTTATCCGTCAACCCGCTGTATTCAGCGACCTTTGGGGCAAACATGCCAAAGCTTATTTTACTGCTGAAGCCTTGGGCGTAGTCGATAAGGTTCACACCGACTTTTTCGACGCCATACAAAACAAAAAACAGAATCTTGAAACCGAAGATCAACTGGCTAAATTCTTTGTTGCGCACGGCGTTAACGAAACCGAATTCCATAACGCCTACAATTCATTTCTGGTCGATTCCAAAATGCGCCAGGCAACCATCATGGCCGGTCGTTACGGCGTAACCGGCGTTCCTGCCATCATTATTAACGGCAAGTATAAGACCAATGGCCCTATAGCCGGTTCTCATGAAAAAATGATAGAGGTTATCAATCAGCTGATCCAACAGGAAAGCGCTGCAAAATAATTGTACCGCGCATCACCACTAGCGATGCGCGGCTGGCAAGGCCGCCCATTGCATAAAACGCATAAGTTATTTATTTTTCATTATTATTTGTAAGGTCGATCATGAGTTTTTTTAGTAAGGCAGCTGACCAGAATAAATGGAAAGAGAAATATTTAGACCTGCTTGATGAACAGGAACTCTCAACGGAATCCTACAAGGAAAAAGAAGACCTGCTTTGTAAAACAATAGTGCGTCTGACTATCGCAACCACAGGACTTGACCCGCTCCTCGATCCACACCTGCTGAGTATCCGCGATCAATTAAAAGGCGGCATAAATAGCCATGCACTTAAAGATGAGCTCGAAAAATTCACCAATTCCGTAGCTCAACTCAAGCACACGCCTCCTCAAAACCGGTCAGAGGAAACCGAGCTGCTATTTGATTTTTTGCTTCAGCAATATACAACTGAAAAACAACAAAGCATACTGAAACTGCTGAAGAAAAAAGCTGAGACCGTAAAATTCGAGACCTCCAATCAATTATTTATCGCCATACTTGAAGCTATCGAGCCTGACAACGACACACCGGCGCCAACTATCATCGCCAACCACATTGATACGGGAATTATCAGCAGGCAGTTATTGCTTTTGCTGGAAGGCATCGAAATTCCGAGCATCTTTGATCAACAGGCGCAAACTGCAAAACAATTGCTTACTGCATCTAATCAAACCACGACGGCTTTTGAATCTATTCTGGATAAGTCCTTTAAGTTGCTGCTTAAAATCAAACAGCACAGCCAATCGGAACAAAAAGACATTGATAAATTTCTCTCCCATATCACCGAACAATTAGCCGCACTGGATGTAAGCGTGATGGGAGCCAGTACGGCCGCACAAAAATCGGCCGAAAACAGAAACAAACTCGATCAATCCGTTTCTGAACAGATGGAAGAATTACAGTTAAGCTCGACCAACGCCACCACGCTGGAACCCTTAAAAGGAATCATTAACAGCCGACTGGCAAACATTGCCAAAGAAATCCGGGAACATGGCCAAAAAGAAGCCATTCAACGCCAAAAGACGCAGCAACAACTGGACGATTTGGTCGATAAAATAAAAGACATGGAATCAGAATCCTGCGAGCTTAAATCAAAACTGAAAATTGCCAATACCCGGGCATTACGCGACACCTTAACAGGCCTGCCAAATCGCAACGCCTATAACGAGCGCCTGGAAACCGAACTGGCCCGCTGGAAACGTTACCATTCACCCTTAAGTCTTATCATCTGGGACATTGATCATTTCAAAAACATCAATGACAGCTACGGCCATAAAGCCGGCGATAAAGTGCTGCTGTTAATCGCCAAGCAATTATCGGATCATTCCCGCGCAACCGACTTTATTTCCCGCTTTGGCGGCGAAGAATTCACTATGCTGCTACCAAACACCGACAGCCAATCGGCCTTGATACTGGCCAACCAACTGCGTCAAACTATTGAAAAAACCGGCTTTAATGCCAGCGGCGCGTCCGTTGCAATTACTATTTCCTGCGGTATTACCGAGTTTACCCTGAATGACACCGATGAATCGGCATTTGAACGCGCAGACCAGGCGCTTTATCAGGCCAAACAGCAGGGCCGCAACCGGTGTTGCGTGCTGTAAAAACTCAAGTTGTGGCCGCGATCCCCACAAGCACAAGTAAATTCGTGGTCACTACCAGATCAAATCATCGGGAACCTGGTACTCCGCATAAGCATCATCCACAACACCCGCAGTTTTATTTTGCTCATTAAATACAATCACACTGGCTGCATCACGTAATTGTATTTTTCTTGCCACTTCCGCCGACACCACTTCATATTGTTGCCCAAGCTTTACAATAGCCAGCCGTCCTTCGGCAATTTGATCGCGCATCCCTTCCGAGACATATAGCCGCTTGACCTTATTGTTATCGGTAAAATTAAAGGCCAGACCTTCGGCATCCATCGGCAGCCGATTCAATTCAACAATCTGTTTTATTTGCGCGGCCAACTGTTTTTGCTCGTCCTGCTGCTGGCGCAACTGGTTAAGCTCCCGGTCCCTTTCGATTTTTTCAGCCTGTGCTTTTTGAGCCAGTTCTTTTGCCTCGTCAACCACTTCAACTTTATTCTTGCGCTGCTGCTGGGTTTGCTTGCGTTTGTCGGATTTAACGCTTTTGGCTTGAGCGGCGCTGACCAAGCCGGACTTTAGTAATTGTTCTTGTAATGATAATTTTGCCATTTTCTATTCCACCGTAACCGACTTCGCAAGATTTCTGGGTTGATCAACATCCGTACCCTTTAACACCGCGACATGATAAGCCAACAGTTGCAAGGGGATGGTGTACACAATCGGCGAAATCTCATTGCCGACTTGAGGTACTTTTACGATCCGTACATTTTCATCATTTGCCGATGCCAATGTTTCATCCATGAAAACAATCAATTGACCGCCTCTTGCGCTGACTTCCTGTATATTGGATTTGAGTTTTTCCAACAGGCTATTGTTCGGCGCGACGGTCACAACCGGCATGTCGGCATCGATTAATGCCAAGGGGCCGTGTTTTAACTCGCCTGCCGGGTAGGCCTCGGCATGAATATAGGAAATTTCCTTTAATTTTAACGCCCCTTCCATGGCTATCGGATAATGGGTGCCCCTGCCTAGAAACAAGGCATGCTGTTTTTCGGCAAATTGCTCGGCCAGGACTTTAATTTCATCATCCAGCTGTAATACTTTCTCAATTTTCCCCGGCAAGCTGAAGAGTTCCGAGGTGATCTTTTGCTCTACTATTTCGGTCAGGTGGAAGCGTCTGCCAATCGCAATAACCAACAGCATTAATGTTGCCAGTTGCGTGGTGAATGCTTTGGTCGATGCGACACCAATTTCAGGGCCCGCACGGGTCATTAATACCAGATCCGATTCTCTGACCAGCGAACTTTCAGGTACGTTGCAAATGGCTAATGAATATTTTGCGCCCAGTTTCTTGGCTTCCAGCAATGCTGCCAGTGTGTCGGCGGTTTCGCCGGATTGCGATATGGTGACAATCAGGGTATCCGGCGCTAATACCGGGCTTCGGTAGCGAAATTCACTGGCTACTTCGATATTGCAGGGGACGCGGGCCAGTTCTTCAAACCAGTAGCGTGCCACCAACCCGGCATGATAGCTGGTGCCGCAGGCTAAAATCTGGATGGCTTTTATGTTATCGAACACTTCGGCGGCGTTATGCCCGAATACGTTTTCCTGCAGGCGATTGTTGATGAATCGGCCTTCCAGGGCTTGCGAAATAGCAAAGGGCTGTTCGTAAATTTCTTTCAGCATGTAATGACGATAGTCGCCTTTATCGACGACATCCGCGGTCAACTGGCTTTCTATGATCGGACGACTGACTGCCTGATCATGCCGGTCATAAATAACCAACCCGTCTATGGTGATCGCCGCTATGTCGCCGTCTTCCAGAAATATAAAGCGTTGCGTAACCGGGAGCAATGCTGCCACATCGGAGGCGATAAAATATTCGCCTATCCCGACGCCGATAACCAGCGGACTGCCTTTTCTGCATGCTATCAGGGTATCGGGACTATCAATGCTCATTATCCCCAGCGCATAGGCGCCATCCAGTTTTTTGACGGCCTGCTTAACGGCGCTCAGCAATCCGTCGGTAGATTCCATCGCGTGATGAATTTCATGCACGATAACTTCGGTATCGGTTTCTGAAGTGAACTCGTAGCCCTGCTTCAGCTGCACTTCTCTTAAATGCTCATGGTTTTCGATGATGCCGTTATGGACTACGGCAACCTTATTCCGGCAAATATGCGGATGCGCATTAGCCGTACTGGGTTTACCGTGGGTCGCCCATCGGGTATGCGCTATTCCAATATTGCCCGAGATAGGATCGGCTTCCAGCAGCGCTTCAAGTCCCTTTACTTTACCCAGCTCTCGTTTCCGGTAGATTTTTTGATTGTTTATAACCGCGAGGCCTGCCGAATCATAGCCGCGATATTCCAGCCGTTTTAGGCCTTCCAATAAAATAGGCACTACATTTCGTTGCGCGATACCGCCTACAATTCCACACATATTATTTCTCCTCGGTAATTGTTCCCGACATTACACTCGACAACTGCTCCTGCGTTGCTCTACCTCCTCCATCCGTGGAGTCGTACCTTCCTGCATCCATGCAGTCGTGCTTAACGGGTCGTTGCCATCCTGCAAGTGACATCTGTTTGGCCCTGCTTAAGGTCAACTGATTCTCAGGGCTGTCTTTGGTGATGGTTGATCCTGCGCCTATCGTGGCGTTTTTGCCTATAGTAACCGGAGCGACCAACTGGGTATCCGAGCCTATAAAAGCGCCGTCTTCAATAATGGTTCTGAACTTGTTAACGCCATCATAATTACAGGTGATGGTTCCCGCGCCGATGTTGACTTTACTGCCCACCGTCGTATCGCCGATATAGCTTAAATGATTTATTTTGCTGCCCGCGGCTACCGATGATTTCTTTATCTCTACGAAATTACCGATATGCACGTCATTAGCCAGAACGCTTTCCGGCCTTAGTCTGGCGTAAGGACCGATTCTGCTGCCTTGCCCGATAACCGCATCTTCTATGACGCAGTTTGCCAGGATTTCCACATAGTCGCCGATAATGGAATTTTTTATCTGGGTGTTGGCACCGATTTTGACATTGCTGCCGATGCTGTTTTTTCCTTCCAAGATCACATTAATATCGATTTCTATGTCTTGCCCCAGGCTCTCTATCGAACCTCTTTGATCAAAGCGCATCGGGTCTTTTAAGGTGACGCCCTGTTCCATCAAACTATTGGCTTGCTCTTGTTGGTAGACACGTTCCAAGTGACTGAGCTGTATGCGATTATTAACACCCAATACTTCATCCTCGGTTTCGGGATGGCTGGTCACGATGTTAATTTGATCGGCGACGGCCATTTCAATCACATCAGTCAAATAATATTCGCCCTGGACGTTGTTGTTATTTAACTGGCTCAGCCATTTTTTTAATTGCTTGCCTTGCACCGCCATGATGCCGGTATTGACTTCGTTGATCTGCTTTTCACTCAATGTCGCATCTTTTTCTTCGACAATTTTTGTAACCTGCCCGGCTGCATTGCGGACTATTCTGCCATAGCCGGCCGGATTGGCAAGATTTACGGTGAGTAAAGCCAGAGACTGGTCGTTGACATTGTTGATCAGCAGTCTGACGGTTGCCAATTTCAACAAGGGTACATCGCCATACAGTATCAGCACATTATCGGAATCGACAATTTTATCGCTCACTTGCTGCACAGCGTGGCCCGTGCCTAACTGCTGCTTTTGCTCTATCCAGTCAGCATCCAGGTTTTTCAAGGCTTCTGTAACCTGATCCGCACCATGGCCTACAACAATCTTGATAGTATTGTTTTCCAATTGCTTGGCGGTGTCGTAAACATGCTGCAGTAAAGGTCTGTTGGCAATTTTATGTAAAATTTTGGGTAGCTCCGAACGCATCCGCGTTCCTTTACCCGCAGCCAGAATTATGGTCTTTATGTTCATTTTGATATTCCGTTAAACCAAAAAAGCCCGATAGCGCATGAATACGTTACCGGGCTTTTTAAAAAGGAGGAGCTTCGCCTACAGGACGTAGGCGAGGGACATGAGCAAGAGCGAAAGCTTTGCCATGCAATATCCCAACTACCCGCCGCGTTTTCTAAATCTATCCAATGTTCTTAATTGCATAACAGCTTCCTGCAATTGCACCTGAGCCGTTACAAAATCAATCTTGCCCGACTTGTCTGCCAATGCTTCTTCAGCTCTGGCCTTGGCTTCTATTGCGGCAGCCTCATCAATATCTTTCGCTCTGATAGCCGTGTCAGCCAGAATGGTAATCATATGCGGTTGTATCTCCAGCATACCTCCTGACACATAAAACTGATAAGTTTCCTTATCGTTGACTTTCACCCGAACTTCACCGGCCTTAAGTCTGGATATTAATGGTGCATGCCGAGGAGAAATGCCCACTTCGCCAAGTTCGGCAGGAGCAAATACCATTTCCGCTAATCCGGAAAATATTTCCTTTTCTGCACTAACGATGTCTACATGTACGGTCATGGTCATTTTTATTACCTAGCAATTTTATAACTTATTTCATGCCTTTTGCTTTCTCAAGCGCTTCGTCTATGGTTCCTACCATATAAAAAGCCTGCTCAGGAATCGCGTCGTATTCACCGTCGATAATGCCTTTAAATCCGGCAATAGTATCTTTCAGTGACACATACTTGCCGGGGGAACCGGTAAATACCTCGGCAACGAAGAAAGGTTGTGACAGGAACCGTTGCATTTTACGCGCTCTTGATACGGTTAATTTATCTTCTTCAGACAATTCGTCCATACCTAGGATCGCGATAATATCGCGCAATTCTTTGTAGCGTTGCAAGATGCCCTGAACCTTACGAGCCACGTCATAATGCTCTTGTCCGATAACCAATGGATCCAGCTGACGGCTGGTAGAATCCAAAGGATCAATCGCAGGATAAATACCCAACTCGGCAATTTGACGTGACAATACTACGGTCGCATCCAAATGCGCAAACGTGGTTGCAGGCGATGGATCGGTCAAGTCATCCGCAGGTACGTAAACAGCCTGGATAGACGTAATAGAGCCGGTCTTGGTTGAAGTAATACGTTCTTGTAATACGCCCATTTCTTCAGCCAATGTTGGCTGGTAACCTACCGCAGAAGGCATACGGCCTAACAGCGCCGATACTTCAGTACCCGCCAATGTATAACGATAGATGTTATCCACGAAGAATAGTACATCGCGGCCTTCATCACGGAAATATTCCGCCATGGTTAAACCGGTCAACGCAACGCGCAGTCTGTTTCCTGGCGGCTCGTTCATTTGACCGTAAACCAGCGATACTTTGTCGATTACGTTTGAATCGGTCATTTCGTGATAGAAGTCGTTCCCTTCACGAGTACGCTCACCCACACCGGCAAACACCGAGTAACCACTGTGTTCAATCGCGATATTACGGATCAATTCCATCATGTTAACAGTCTTGCCAACACCGGCACCACCGAACAATCCGACTTTACCACCCTTGGTAAACGGGCAGACTAAATCGATAACCTTGATACCGGTTTCCAGTAACTCGGTTGCCGCAGCCTGTTCAGCATAGCTTGGCGCTTCACGGTGGATGCCCCATTTAACTTTTTCGCCGATTGGGCCTTTTTCGTCGATAGGCTCGCCCAGAACATTCATAATGCGACCCAGGGTTTCCTGTCCGACCGGCACTGCAATAGGCGCGTTGGTATTACTGACTTCCAGGCCTCGACTTAAACCATCGGTAGTACCCATCGCAATAGTTCTGACGACACCATCACCTAATTGCTGCTGAACTTCCAGCACCAAGCCTTTGCCTTGTACATTTAAGGCATCATATACTTTGGGCAGGTCTGAACGTGAAAACTCCACGTCAACGACCGCGCCGATAATCTGAACGATTTTACCCGAACTCATTGAGTTGTCCTCTTGTGTTGTGTCATTTTAACTTGGGTCCTTCGACTAGCTCAGGAGAGCCTTAAACGGCTGCGGCACCGGCAACAATTTCTGAAATTTCCTGGGTGATAGCGGCTTGTCTGGCTTTGTTGTATACCAGCTGTAGTTCGCTGATAATATTTCCAGCATTGTCCGAAGCACTCTTCATCGCCACCATTCTGGCAGCTTGTTCGCAGGCGTTATTTTCAACCAGTCCCTGATAGACGATGGATTCGATATATCGGGTTAGCAAATGGTCCAAAACTTCTTTGGCATCAGGTTCATAAATATAATCCCAATGGCCGTTTAGACTTTCCTCAAGCTCACCGGCTACGACAGGCAATAGTTTTTCGATAGTAGGCTTCTGGGTCATGGTATTAACGAACTCATTGCTAACTACATGCAATTCATCGATTCTACCCTGCTCATACGCATCCAACATGATCTTAATGATGCCGACAATGTCATGCTGGTGCGGCGTATCACCCAATTTAGAAACCTGACCGACTAAATTCGCTTTCAGGTTGCCAAAAAAACCAAATGCCTTCGTGCCTATCGTGCAAATATCCACTTCAATATTTGCTTTGTCCCATTGCATTATTTGCGTCAACGTTCTTCTGAATAAATTTGAATTCAGTCCGCCGCACAAGCCCCGGTCGGAGCTAATCACAATGATCCCAACCCGCTTAACCTCACGCTCGACGAGAAAAGAGTGCTTATACTCAGGATTTGCTTGAGCCAGGTGCTTGATAATCTGGCCAATTTTTTTGGAATATGGACGTGTTGCCAGCATTCTGTCTTTTGTTTTACGCATTTTACTCGCGGCAACCATTTCCATTGCCCGGGTGATCTTTTGAGTATTTTTAATACTCCCGATCTTGGTGCGTATTTCTTTACCAACAGCCATTTTAAGACCCTTTTACCAGCTATGCGTTTTGACGAAAGTCTGGATAGCGGTAAGCATACCCTTTCTTATGTCGTCACTGAAATCGCCAGTTGCATTAATGTTGTTCATTAACTCAGAATGCTCTGACGTCATGTACGACTGTAAGGCAGCCTCAAAATCGAGGACCTTGTTAACTTCCAAGCTATCCAGGAAACCTTCATTGGCAGCAAACAAGGAAACCGCCATTTGCGCGACCGACATCGGCGAATATTGGTTCTGCTTCATCAACTCAGTCACACGTTGACCGCGTTCAATCTGCTTGCGGGTGTTTTCATCCAGGTCGGATGCAAACTGTGCGAAAGCCGCCAACTCACGGTATTGCGCCAAATCAAGACGTGTACCGCCACCCAATTTCTTGATGATCTTGGTTTGAGCTGCACCGCCTACACGCGATACCGACAAACCTGCATTCACCGCAGGACGTATGCCGGAGTTAAACAAATCACTTTCCAGGAAGATCTGACCATCGGTAATAGAAATTACGTTAGTCGGTACGAAAGCCGATACGTCGCCGCCTTGAGTTTCAATAATAGGCAATGCGGTCAATGAACCTGTTTTACCTTTTACCTTACCGCCGGTCAATTTCTCAACTTCGGCTGCATTAATGCGTGACGCTCTTTCCAGCAAACGAGAATGCAAATAGAACACATCCCCTGGGTATGCTTCGCGACCTGGCGGACGACGCAGCAACAGGGAAATTTGACGATAAGCCCAAGCTTGCTTGGTTAAATCGTCATAGATGATCAAGGCATCTTCGCCACGATCTCTGAAAAACTCACCCATCGAACAGCCGGTATAAGGCGCGATAAATTGTAACGCTGCCGATTCCGATGCAGACGCTGCGACAACAATAGTATGTGCCATTGCGCCGTGCTCTTCGAGCTTCCGAACTACGTTGGCAATTGATGCACGTTTTTGGCCGATAGCGACATAGATACATTTAATGCCTGTACCTTTTTGATTGATAATCGCATCAATTGCAATAGCCGTTTTACCGGTTTGTCTATCGCCAATGATCAACTCCCGCTGACCGCGACCAACAGGGATCATCGCGTCGATAGATTTCAAACCCAGCTGCACAGGTTCGTCAACTGATTGACGGGCAATTACACCGGGTGCAATTTTTTCAATCGGCGAAGTTTCGGTTGTCTCAATAGCACCTTTGCCGTCGATAGGATTACCCAGCGCGTCAACGACACGACCCAGCAATGCTTCCCCAACAGGTACTTCCAGAATTTTACCGGTACATTTTACGGTATCGCCTTCAGAGATATGCTGGTATGAACCTAATACCACCACACCCACGGAATCCCTTTCAAGGTTAAGCGCCATGCCAAAGGTATTGCCGGGAAATTCCAGCATCTCGCCTTGCATCGCTTCCGAAAGACCATGTACTCGTACAATACCGTCAGTCACACTGACTACGGTACCTTCTGTATGAGCCTCGGCGCTCAGGTCGAAGTTTTCGATCTTCTTTTTAATCAGATCACTTATTTCAGATGGGTTTAATTGCATGTTCTGTTTCTCGCTCTAGTTTAGAGTCGTTTTGCTAATTGTTGAAGCTGGCCTTTAATGGAACCGTCAATCACTCTGTCGCCTGCACGTACCAGAACGCCACCAATTAATGATTTATCCACGGTCACATTCATATGGACTTTTTTGCTTAGCGTTTTTTCAAGCGTTGAAGTGAAACGTTGCTTTTCTTCTTTAGTGAAAGCATAAGCAGTTGCTACTTCAACATCGACATACCCTTCACTTTCCGCCTTATAGGCTTCGAATAGCTCCGCAATAGTCGGCGCCAAGGTTAGACGGTTGTTTTGAACCAGTAATTTCAGAAAATTTGCACCTTCTTCCTCTACTTGCCCCTGGCAAATATCGAGCATCAACGCCGATAACCTCTCACTACTTACCTTGGGGTTATCCACTACGACAGAAATCTCTTTATCGTTCAGGACAGCCGATATAAACGCCAAACTTTTCGACCACTGTTCAGTAGTGCCGGTTTCTTTGGATCGCTTGAACACCGCTGCTGCATAAGGTCTTGCCAATGTTGCCAGTTCGCTCATTATGCTTAACCCAGTTGATTAGAGATTTTGCTCAGGATGTCCTGGTGCTTGGTTTTATCGATTTCCGCACTCAAAATCTGTTCTGCTGCCAGCAAAGCCAAGGCTGCTACTTCTCTACGCAAACCTTCTTTAGCTTGTTGTTTTTCTTGTTCAATTTGCGCCTTTGCCACAAGAATCAAACGCTCGCCTTCTTTCTTGGCGGTGTCTTTTGATGCTTCAACAAGTTCATTGGCACGTTTTTGAGCTAGATTAACAATCTCTGAAGATTGCTCTTTGGCTTCTTTTAAAACGCCCTTGGCCTTTTTCTCTGCCAAGTGCATTTGTTCCTGACCTTTTTCAGCCGCAGCCAAACCATCAGCAATTTTCTTTTTACGTTCTTCTAAAGAGTCAAATAAAGGCGGCCAGATGTACTTCATGGTAAACCATACCAGAAGTGCAAAGGTAATCATTTGCCCAATCAGAGTAGCATTGATACTCACGATGCGTTCCTCTTGTTGCTAGTAAAGTTAAACAGCCTATTAACCCGCTGCCGCAGCTGTTACAGCAGACAGGAATGGGTTAGCGAAGGTAAAGAACAGCGCCAAACCAACACCGATCATTGTTACCGCGTCTAACAGACCTGCAACAACAAACATTTTTACTTGCAGCATAGGTACCATTTCCGGTTGACGAGCAGCGCCTTCCAGGAATTTCCCACCTAGCAGACCGAAGCCGATAGCCGTTCCTAAAGCGCCCATACCTAGAACCAGACCCACTGCAATAGCAGTCATGCCTTGTACATCAGCAATTAATTTTGCAATTTCCATGAAACCTCCAAACGTATAGTTAAATTATAAAAAGTTAAAAAAATCATTGCCTACATGGGCAGATATTTGCTCTTGCAATATCTGCATTCACCACATCCATGTGGATTATGTCGGTAAGGGGCGCGAGTAGGAACGGAAGCCTTAATGATCTTCGTGTGCCATACCCAGATACACAATGGTTAGTACCATGAATATAAATGCCTGAAGCGTGATAATTAAAATATGAAAGATCGCCCAGGGAAAACTCAACACCGGCTGAATATACCAAGGCAATAAAGCAATCAAAATAAAGATCAACTCACCTGCATACAGGTTTCCGAATAAACGAAGCGCCAATGAGATTGGCTTGGCAATTTCTTCAACCAGTTTGAGCAGCAGATTGAAGGGTAACAGCCAAGGGCCAAACGGCTGAAACATCAGCTCTTTAGCAAAGCCCCAAGGGCCTTTTATTTTGATGCTGTAGAAAATAATCAAACAAAAAACGGAGATGGACATCGCGAATGTTGCATTTAAATCCGTACTTGGAACAACGCGCAGGTATTCAATACCCATCAACGAACCAATCAGCGGCAATATATCAACCGGAAATAAATCCATGAAGTTCCACAGGAACACCCAGCAAAAGATAGTCAATGCCAGAGGAGCAATCAGTTCATTTTTACCGTGAAAACTGTCTTTAACCTGGGTATCGACAAATTCAATCAGCATTTCTGCAAAATTTTGCACTAAACCCGGAACGCCTGCTGTCGCTTTTTCTGCCGCCCGCTTAAAAAACCAGACAAACAGGCCACCCAAGACGGCTGAGAAAAACAACGTATCCAGATTTAATGTCCAGAAACCCTCGCCCACGGACAGCGAAGTTAAATGGTGAATAATATAACCGGTTGCACCTTCGGCATGAGCTTCGGTAGCCATCGTTCCTCTCTAAATATTAGTAATGTCAGCGCATTAACAGCGCAAACCAAAAAACCGATAATGCTGCTATGTATACGGCCAGCAGCGGTAATATTTCTATGTTTGGGAGTTGAAAAATCATGAAGAACAGCGCGGCCGTTAACAATAACTTGCCCGATTCCCCGGCATAAAAAGATCTTACAATCTTTCTTGCTTCCTGCCCTGCGGATTTATGTACCCGCAATGCAAAATACAGGTTTGGAATAAATGCCGCCGCCCCGCCTAAAGCCGCCGATAGGGCGTAAGACCTTCCCCCTATCAGGGCAAATCCTGCTGTCATTATTATTATCATCAAAATTTGATAACTTATAATTTTACTGACAGCGGAGCGATTTCTAGCTGTCACACCCAACTCCATACCCAACAGGTCGGGAATTATATCGATCGACCTTCATTAAATCAAGGAAGATTAAATTTAACTTACATTTTTTATTGTTTTTCATCTACAGGCTCATTAGCTATCACGCTATTTAATTTGCCCGAGAATTCCATCCAACTCTTCTAAACTGGAATATGCGATGACCAGCTTACCGGTGCCATTTTCTTTATGCTCAATCAGCACTTTTGCACCCAGCTTTGCCGTCAAGTCCTCCTGCAATCGCAAGGTGTCTTTGTCTATTTCCCTTGTTTTAGGGGCTTTATGCTCTGCCTGGCTGTCCTTAACCAAGCGCTCTGCCGCCCTTACCGTTAACCCGTCCCTGACAATCTTGTGAGCCGCAGCTACCTGCTTCGGACCGTCCAGAGATAGCAGCGCTCGTGCATGGCCCATTTCCAGCTGCCTATTGATCAACAGCTTTTTCACTTCCGGGTGCAAGTCGATCAGTCTCAACAAATTAGTCACTGTAGCGCGCGACTTACCCACCGCATCGGCAACTTGTTGATGGGTCATTTCAAACTCGTCCAACAACCGTCTTAACGCTTCCGCCTCTTCCAAAGGATTCAGGTCTTCTCTTTGAATATTTTCAATCAGCGCTATCGCCATTGCGGCGCGGTCGTCTATCTCCTTGATGACCACCGGCACCTGCTGCAACCCCGCCAATTGCGCGGCACGCCAGCGCCGCTCACCCGCCACTATTTCATATTTTTCCGGCGCAATCTTGCGCACTACAACCGGCTGAATGATGCCTTGCGCTTTTATGGAATCAGCCAACTCCTGTAGCTTTTCAGGGTTCATATCTTTTCTTGGCTGATACTTGCCTCGCTGCATATACTCGATTGGCAAGGTTTGAAGCTGATGGACGTCCCCTATTTCCCTGTGCTCGTCTTTATCGGAAACATTGCCTAATAAAGCATCCAGTCCTCGATTTAATCCCCGTTTTTTCACAGCCATAACTTTCAACTTTTCTCTTTTCTAATCATTTTACCCACCCATTCAACCGCCCTATAGCTCTTGCGCTGGTTTATGACGGATCGGCACGGACTATCGATTCAAACTCTATAATCAATTGCCTTAAAGCCTCCGCTTCCTCAAGCAAGATAAGGTTTTCTCTCTGAATATTTTTAAACAACGCAACCACCATTGCCGCTCGGCCATCCGCTTCCTCGGTAATTACCGCCGCATCCATGCATTCGTCGACAACCGCAGGCACACTCTGAATGTCATCCTGGCCCACATCTTCAGTTAACTGATGATCACCCGCTTGCATAGTTTGCGACGGCTGTTTTTTCTCTTTAGCTGAATCATCAGCCAACAAGGCTTCAAGCCCCCGACCTAACCCACGTTTTCTTAAAGTCATGCGCTGTTCTGTTTTTCTTTTCTGATCATTTCGCCCGCCAATGCAATATAGGCTACAGACCCTCGCGATGATTTATCGTAACTCAGTACCGGTAGACCATGACTCGGAGCTTCCGCCAATCGAATGTTTCTTGGAATGCAGGTTCGAAACACCTTGTCGCCGAAATAGCGGATCAACTGCTCCGACACGTCTTTGGTCAAGCGGTTCCTGTCGTCATACATGGTCCGCAGGATACCTTCCAAATGCAGTTCCGGGTTAACTGAGTCCTGAATATTTTTCAATGTACTCATTAATGCGGATAGCCCTTCAAGCGCATAATACTCGCATTGCATGGGTATCAACAGGCTGTTGGCCGCTACCATCGCATTTAAGGTCAACATATTCAAAGAAGGCGGGCAATCGATCAAAATAAAATCATACTCCGCTTTTATCGGGATCAGGGCATCGGCCAGCCGCCGCTCCTTATGATCAGCATGCATCAATTCCACTTCAGCCGCAGTCAAATCGGAATTGCCCGGAATCACCGAAAAACCGATGTCCGGGATTTTAATGACCGTTTCCGACGCAGGCACTTCTTCCATCAACAAGTCGTAACTGGAATATTTGACCTCCTGCTTATCGATGCCGCAGCCCATCGCCGCATTACCCTGCGGGTCGAGATCCACCAACAACACGCGCCGGTTAGCCGCAGCCAACGAGGCCGCCAGATTGACGCTGGTTGTAGTTTTTCCTACACCGCCTTTTTGATTGGTTATGGCAATTACTTTTCCCACTAGCTTACCTCGGCCTGTTCAGGCAATTGTATTCGTACCAAACATCTTTCAACATCAGTTCCCGGCACGCTAACCGATATGACAGATTTTTTTGCTGCGATCTCTGCCAGTTCCGCATCCAGATTCTGCCCCTTCATGGCCAGCAACACGCCATCTTTACTCAGCAAGTGCGCGGTCAATTTCACTATATCGGACAAACCGGCAAACGCTCGGGTAAGAACTGCGTCATAGGTTTTCTCAGGATGATAATTTTCCACGCGACTGTGGAGAACCTCCACGTTTTTAAGCTTTAATTCCAGGATGACCTGTTGCACAAACCGGGTCTTTTTGGCATTGCTATCAAGCAAAGTAAAGTCAATCTCAGGCAGGCATATGGCTAACGGGATACCCGGCAATCCTGCACCGGTGCCGATATCGATGACGCGCTTGCCTTCAATATGCGGAACAATCGCCAAGCTGTCCAATATATGCAGCCGCGCCATTTCCTCCCTGTCCCGTATCGCGGTCAGATTATAGGCTTTATTCCATTTCTCAATCAGCTTTATAAAACTAAGTAACTGATCTATCTTTTCGTCAGTTACATTTAAATTTAATGATGCTATCCCGGAGACCAGGATTTCTCGACATGCTTCCATCAGGCGCTTTTCTTCTTTAGATAAACCAACAACAGGGAAATTGCAGCCGGGGTAATGCCAGGGATTCTCGATGCCTGGCCCAATGTTTCCGGCCGCTGTTTTTTAAGTTTTTCACTGACTTCGTTAGAAAGACCGGGAATGCCATTGTAGTCAATCACTTCAGGCAAACGCAGGTGATCATAACGCAAAGCCTTGTCTATCTCGGTTTGCTGCCTGTCTATATAGCCTGCATATTTGGCCTGAATTTCAACCTGTTCGGCAACCTGCGGATCCATGTCCTCGGCACTGTCCATAAACGACAACAGCTGCTTAACATCCACTTCCGGACGGCGTAGCAAATCCATCAAATTGGCTTCCCGCAACAACGGCTTGCCCCAGTATTGCTCGACTTGACCGGCCTCTGCCGTTTCCGTTCTGACCCATTTCTTTTTCAGGTCGTCCTGCAATTGGGAGATGGAGGCCCGTTTAATCTCAAATGCCCGCCAACGTGCATCATCGACCAAGCCCAATTCCCGGCCTTTTTCGGTCAGGCGCAAATCGGCGTTGTCTTCCCTGAGCAGCAACCGGTATTCCGCACGACTGGTAAACATCCGATACGGCTCTTGGGTGCCGCGCGTAATCAGGTCGTCGATCATCACGCCGATATAAGCCTCATCGCGCCCCGGACACCAGCTGTCCAGGCCCTGAACCAAACGCGCCGCATTAAGCCCCGCGATCAAGCCTTGCGCCGCCGCCTCTTCATAACCGGTCGTGCCATTCACCTGCCCGGCAAAAAACAGCGCATTCATGTGCTTGGTTTCTAGCGATGACTTCAAATCCCTGGGATCGAAAAAGTCGTATTCAATCGCATAACCGGGGCGCACGATTTCGGCATTTTCAAAACCCAGCATAGAACGCACGAACTCATACTGCACATCGAAAGGCAGGCTGGTCGATATGCCGTTGGGATAAATCTCATGGGTATTCAAGCCTTCCGGTTCGACAAAAATCTGGTGCGAATCCCGATCGGCAAAGCGAACGACCTTGTCTTCAATGGACGGGCAATAACGCGGCCCGATGCCCTCGATAATCCCCGAATACAGCGGCGAACGATCCAGGCCGGAGCGGATAATATCGTGAGTTTTATTGTTAGTTCGGGTGATATGACACGGAATTTGCCGGGGATGATGCTCCGGCTTGCCGATAAACGAAAACACCGGCACCGGGTCATCACCGTGCTGCTCTTCCAGCTTGCTAAAGTCGATGGTCCGACCGTCGATACGCGGCGGCGTGCCGGTTTTTAAGCGATCGATCCTGAACGGCAATTCCCTTAAACGCTCAGCCAAGGCAATAGAGGCTGGATCGCCCGCACGACCGCCGCTGTAATTTTCCAGACCGATATGTATTTTGCCGCCCAAGAACGTGCCTGTGGTTAAAACTACAGCCCTTGCCGTAAAGTTTAAGCCCATTTGCGTTTTAACACCGGCAACCCTATCGCCCTCGACAATCAAGTCAGACACGGTTTGCTGAAACAAGGCCAGATTGGGCTGGTTTTCCAGCACCGTTCTTATCGCCTGCTTGTAAAGCTGCCGATCCGCCTGAGCGCGGGTCGCCCGAACCGCCGGGCCTTTGCTGGCATTCAGGGTGCGAAACTGAATGCCGCCACGGTCGATAGCCTGAGCCATCACCCCGCCTAATGCATCGACTTCCTTAACCAGATGACCCTTGCCTATTCCGCCTATCGCAGGATTGCAACTCATCTGCCCCAAGGTGTCGATATTTTGCGTCAGCAACAAAGTGTTCGCGCCGCACCGAGCCGATGCCAGCGCAGCCTCCGTACCCGCATGACCGCCGCCAACCACAATGACATCAAAGTCTCTTCTAAATTTCACTAGCGCTATGTACTCTTAAAAAATGGTATATTATCAATGTGTGGAGTCACACAAACTTGTCTTATTATAAGAGGTAAATGATGAAAAAACGTAAAAATCCGAAAGGAATAGAAATTGTTCCTATCCAAAATCCGGTTGCGAAGTACGCGCACCTGTTTAATAAAGCGCAAACTTTTTGCGATAAAAGCAAATACAGCCGCAAAGCGAAACACCCAAGGCAGGAGGCTAGTCCAATGGTTCCACGCGGAATTATTGGACTAGCCTCTTGTTTTATCCTAAGTAGGACTTCAGGCTTATTTCCTGCCGGATAGACTCATTATTCCTCCCTGCAGCGACGTGAAAATCCGCCGGTACCTCTTAAATCTATTTTAAGTCATAATTGACAAACAACACCCTCAAGAATATAGCCAATCGTGCTATTTATCAGGTGATTAAAATGATTACAGCAAACGAATTAAAAATACCGCAAAACCTTGCTGTTGCTGGCTCAAAACCCCTACCATCCATCACTGCGCCTGCATCCGCTAAAAGGCAAGTTGGCGGCTTTGCATTCAGTATCGATCAATATTAGCTATCGGATAACCCTGGAACTGATCATCACCGAAAAGGAAATTATTCCAGTCAATGTGGGGAGTCATGACGAGGTGTATCAAAACTAATCTAGTATTTCATAATGCGAAACATTAAAACTGATTGTTGAAAAAGCACCTATTGTCAACGTGCTGTGTTTCCATTTTTAATGACTATTACAATCATTAACTGATGTTACGCATGTACCTAATAAAAAAGCGTAGTCCACGAAAGGCACAAAAAGCACGAAAAAAAACCGGGTACAGGAACAATAAGTAAAGCCCATCGTCAAAATTAGAAAGATGCACACCGTAAGCAGGAAAACATACGGCCCTCTATTTTTTCGTGTCTTTCGTGCTTTTCGTGGACAGTGCGTAACATCAGTCATTAATATAAATTAAGGTACTTGTAGCGCCCGTTTTACAGGAGATCGAACCTTGACCAAGCGACCAAAGATTCAAAAACCCCAACCTCCCGCACCGCCGTGGCATCTTCTTGAACCCTGGCAGACCACCGCGTGGCTCAAGGTCGATCCCGAAAAGGGTCTGAATCATCAGGAAGCAAAAGAACGTCTCGAGACCTACGGCCCGAACGCCATCCAAGAGCAAAGCCGCCGGGGGCCGATTCGGATGTTTTTGGGGCAATTCGCCGATTTCATGATCATCGTGCTGATTTTAGCCTGCATCGTTTCGGGTTTGGTCGGCGACGTGACGGATACGATCGTGATTCTCGTGATCATCGTGTTGAACGCGATGATCGGCTTCATCCAGGAGTACCGCGCGGAAAAAGCCGTAGAGGCTCTGAAACGCTTGTCCAGCCCCACCGCGCAGGTGCTCCGCGAGGGAAAAACCCATACCATAGCGGCGCATGATCTGGTTCCCGGCGACCTGGTCATGCTTGAAGCCGGCAATGTCGTCCCGGCCGACCTCAAACTATTGGATGTGGCGCGGCTCAAGGTGGAAGAGGCTGCGCTGACCGGCGAATCGCTGCCGGTCGAAAAATCGGGGGCGTTGATCCGGGAGCTGGATTCGCCGCTCGGCGACCGGCTCAACATGGCTTACAAAGGAACGATAGCGACCTATGGCCGTGGCGTCGGCATAGTCATCGCTACGGGGATGGATACCGAGCTCGGTAAAATCGCCGAACTGCTGCGCCAGGAAAAGGAGACTAAAACCCCGCTGCAACAACGCCTTGCCAGTTTCGGCGTGCGCCTTGCCCTGTTGGTTTTGGCGGTCTGCGCGATCATTTTCGTGGTGGGTTTACTGCGCGGCGAACCGCCCGTGCTGATGTTTCTGACCGCCGTCAGCCTGGCGGTGGCCGCCATTCCTGAGGCCCTGCCCGCCGTGGCCACGGTGACCTTAGCCATAGGGGCGCGCAATTTGGTTGCGAAAAACGCACTGATCCGCCGCCTGCCCGCCGTGGAAACCTTGGGTTCGGTAACCTTCATCTGCTCGGACAAGACCGGTACGCTGACGCAAAACCGGATGCATGCCGAAGCGTTCTACGTCGACGAGGGTATACGGGAAGGCATAGCCGCCGATTTTCCGGTCCCGCTGTTACGGGCACTGGCCCTGAACAACGACGCCCGCCGTAGCCACGACGGCCAATTGCTGGGCGACCCCACCGAAATCGCCTTGTACGAAGCGGCCGAAAGTGTCGGCTACGTTGGCTCCGAGCTAGTCAAGAACACGCCGCGACTCGATGAGATCCCTTTCGATTCCGAACGCAAACTGATGACCACGCTGCATCAGGAAAATGGCGAACTTGTCACTTATACCAAAGGCGCGCCGGAGAATGTACTGCACCGCTGCGTTAATCTATGGGGCGGCGACGGCCCTCAGCCTCTGCCGAAGGAAGCGATACTGGCCGCCGCCGATCAAATGGCTGCGGATGGCCTGCGGGTGCTGGCCCTGGCGTACCGGCAGCCCCCTGAGCGCCCGCAAACGCTGGACTCCGACTCTATCGAAACCGAGCTCATTTTTCTGGGCTTGGTGGGGCTGATGGATCCCCCGCGACCCGAAGCCAAGGAAGCGGTGGCGCTTTGCAAGACCGCCGGGATCACACCGGTCATGATCACCGGCGACCACCCGGCGACGGCCCGTGCCATCGCGATCAGGCTCGGCATCGTCGATGACGGCTGCAAGGTGCTGACCGGATCGCAACTGGCGGGGATGAGTCTTGAGGAGTTCGAGAAAGAAGTCGAAGAGGTTCGTGTTTACGCCCGCGTTGCGCCGGAGCAAAAGATCAAAATCGTCAAGGCGTTACAGGACCTGGGGGAATTCATCGCAATGACCGGGGATGGCGTCAACGATGCGCCGGCGTTGAGAGCCGCCAATATCGGCATCGCTATGGGCAAGATCGGCACCGATGTGGCGCGGGAAGCATCGCACATGGTGCTGCTGGATGATAATTTCGCCACCATCGTCACCGCTGTACGCGAAGGGCGGCGGATTTTCGACAACATCCGCAAATTCATCAAATACGCGATGACCTGCAACTCGGCGGAGATCTGGACGCTGTTCCTGGCACCTTTTCTGGGCTTGCCGATCCCGTTGCTGCCGATCCATATCCTCTGGATCAATCTGGTCACCGATGGCCTGCCGGGACTGGCCCTAGCTGTCGAACCGGAAGAGCGCGGCATCATGCAACGACCGCCCCGTGCGCCTCAGGAAAGCATTTTTGCGCAAGGCATGTGGCAGCACATTCTATGGATCGGCCTGCTGATGGGCGGCGTTTCCTTATTCTCCCAAGGCTGGGCTTATGCTACGGGTTCCGCCCACTGGCAGAGCATGGTGTTCACGGTGCTGGCCCTGTCGCAGATGGGCCACGTGCTGGCAATCCGGTCGGAACGGGAATCGCTGTTCAGTCAGGGCCTGTTTTCCAACAAGCCGCTGCTGGGCTCCGTGCTGCTGACCTTCGGCCTGCAAATGGCGGTGTTGTATGTGCCGGTCTTGCAACCCATCTTCAAAACCGATGCGTTGACCCTTGATGAGCTGCTGTTGTGCCTGGCGCTTTCTTCAGTCGTGTTCTTTGTGGTGGAAATTGAAAAGTGGATGCGCCGCCGGGGCTGGATTTACCGGAATGGGCCGCGGCCTGCCGAATCAGGCCGGTCAACCTAAAAACTTCGATTAGTCCGCGAAATGATTTTTCTCGGCTAAACGATAACGCCTAAATCATTACGAACATTTTATTGGGTGTTAGAATACGATTAGAACTGTGCGTTTGCCCCGAGCTGTAATCTGAAAAATGCACAAAACGAATACGTTAAAACATTTTCCATTAAGAGGACACTATGCGGAACCTGAAGCTTTTACCCGCGTTAATTGGGGCGACACTTGTCATCGCTATCATTTTATATGTCGCCTTCTACTTCATATTTCTTGATCTGTTTGTTGACTTATGGTGGTACGAATCATTAAAACTTGAAGCCTACTTCTGGCTTAGACTGCTCTACAAGTTTTTCCTTTCCGGCGGAGTCACGCTGGCGTTTTTTGCCATTTTCTTTTTTCATTTCTGGGTCGCCTCGCGTTATCTGGGCTTAAACCCGCCGGATGAGGTTCTCAGCACTTTAGATCAGCGCCGACGCTTCCAGCGTTTTGCCGATACCTTTATGAATGGTTCGGCAACCGTATACACCCCCATATCCTTGATACTGGCCATATTTATCGCCATCCCCTTTTACAATCAGTGGGAAACGACACTGCTGTACTTTTTCGGCAGCGATTCGGGCGTAACCGAATCGGTTTACGGCAAGGATGTCAGCTTTTATATGCTGTCCTATCCGACCTACATGCTGATTCAGCAAGAGCTGCTGACAACCGCCTCGCTCATCTTTTGCATGGTCGGCATTTTATATTGGCTGGAACATGTTTTTATACCTGACCAAAGCTCGGAATTCCCGCTGGGAGCCAAGGTTCACCTAACCACCCTGATCGGCTTTGTGGTTGCTTTTGTGGTCTGGGGCTTCATGCTGGACCGCTTTACCCTGCTTTATACCGATAAACACGAACCGGTATTTTACGGTCCCGGCTTTGTTGAATTACGCTATCAGTTGCCGCTGATCTGGCTGGAAATCGTTACCTTCGTGGCGACAGCGATAACGGCAGGCCTGTTTATTTTTTCAGAAAAACACCGGGTAAAAGCGCCGTTTTTAATATCACTGACCCTGTTCCTCTGTGTCGCAGGTTTACCGAAGATTCAATTTATTCCCGATTTAATTCAAAAATATATCGTCAACCCGAATCCGGTCAAAACCAATAAGTCGCTGATGCAATACAACATCGATGCGACGATGAACGCTTACGATTTGAAGAATATCAAGACGGTTGATATGACTATTAAGCTGAATGCGACCAAGGACATTGAAACGTGGAGCACGCAAAAACATTTTGAGAATCTTCCGGTCTGGGACAGGGAATTTATCATTGACGGCTATAAGCAATTACAGGAGATCAGGCCTTATTACAAAATCATGTCTGTCGACGAAGACCGCTATTTTATTCTTGACCATACCCGGCAGGTTAATCTGGCAGCCAGAGAAGTTAATATTTCAAAGCTGCCGCCTGAAGCGCAAAACTGGGAAAACGCCCATTTGCGCTATACCCATGGTTATGGCGCTGTCGTCACCCCCGCCGCGCAGGATGCCGATAACCCGCTCATCTGGTATTTACGCGATTTAAACATGCATTCCGATGTCGGTTTCAGCGTCAAACACCCGGACATCTACTACGGTCAGGAAAAATTCGACTATGCCATAGTTCCCAATAAGCTCAACGTCGTAGGCATTGCCGGCTCCTCTGATCCCGGCATTGCAGAAGCTTACCACGGCGAAGGAGGCGTCCCCATTCCGTCCCTGTTCAGAAAAGCATTATTTTCCTTTTATTTCAAAGACGAAAAAATATTCTTTTCAACCAACATCTCTACACAGAGCAAAGTCAAGATACGCCGAAATATAACCGAGCGCATTAATACGCTGACTCCGTTCCTGCATCTGGATAAAGACCCTTATCTGGTTATAACCAAGGATCGGTTCTACTGGATACAGGATGCCTATACCTTATCTAACCGGTATCCGGTTTCCAAGCCTGCGGACGATGATTTCCTGGAAGGCAAACAGAATTTCAACTACATCCGCAATTCGGTTAAGGTGGTTGTCGATGCGTTCGATGGCGATGTCGATTTTTATATTTCAGATCCATCGGATGCCATCATTCAGGCATACAGCAGCGCATATCCCGGATTATTTAAAAATCTGGAGGAAATGCCGGCCGAATTAAAGCAGCACTTACGTTATCCTCGCGATCTTTATTATCTACAGATGAAGGTGTATGCCAAATATCATCAACAAACCCCTGAGCTATTCTACGAACAGGCCGAAACCTGGCAATTTGCCAATGTCCGAGGACAACCGGTATTGCCGTATTATCAGACCATGGATTTCGGCAACTGTAACGATACCGAAGAATTTGTCATGATCAACCCGATGACGCCGGTTAACAGGGGCAATCTCAGCATGATAGGTGTAGCGGGAACCCTGGATAAATCCAACTGCAATCTGGATTACAAGCCCGGCATTACCGTATACAAGTTCGGCAAGGATGTTCAGGTAAATGGGCCGGCGCAGGTTGAAGCGCTGATTAACCAAGACCCTGAAATCTCCGCCCAATTTACATTATGGGGCCAGGCCGGTTCCGTTGTTGAAATGGGCCGTATGATCATCCTGCCGATGGGCAATACCGTTCTGTATGTGCAACCCATTTACCTGGCCTCAACCAAAAACAAAATACCTGAATTAACCCGGGTCATTGTTTCCATTGGCAACGTGGTGGTTATGGATAAAACCTTGTGGTCGGCTTTTAACCGTTTAAAACAGATTTATATCCAACATGCCGCCGACAGCGACGGGACAGAAACGCCTAAAGCAATTATGAAACAGGAGATCATCAAATAATCAGGCAGTGAACAGAACCGGCGGCATAACTCCGCCGGTTCTTTTATCGGCCAGCCTCAAAGTAGCTATTGCAACATCAACTCACAAAACCGGCTGTCCAAATCGATTCTTTTTGCCAGGCTTTCGCCCAAGGCGGATAAGTCCTTTTCCAGGCCATCAAAAATAGTTGTTGCTGCGCCATTTTCATATTTATCATTAAATGATACTGCCGCCTCCGTGGTGGATGACAGCACCGGGAAAACTCCTTTCACAACTGATATTAACGTTTCAACAACGACCTGTGTGCGGGCAACAGTAAAGTATTCGGCAGATAATAGCGATGCCGATAATTTAATCGACTCTGTCCCTAAGAGGAATGAACATGAAACAAATTGGGCAAGCGTAGGTGCGAATTTATTCGCACTGTGCGGATAAAATCCGCACCTACACTAGGTTCTGTTGACGTTTCATCTCAGCCATAAAAGTACCGAGGAAAATGACAGCATCCCCATGTAATTAATAGCTTTTTTCTCATATCAAGTGGCAATTCTGCGGTAGTGTTTAAGCTTGCCAAACATACATTCAACCACATGCCACTCCTTATAATGCCAATAATCGCACTCAATTTTTTCTTTCCGATTCGATTTGGGCGGGATGACGGCTTTTATTCCCCGAGATTCCAACCAAACCCTCAACTCGTTTGTGTCGTAAGCTTTGTCTGCCAAAACGGCTGAGGCTTTAACGTTTTCAAGCAAGGGTATCGCCTGCTTGCATTCAGCCTCTTGGCCGCCTGTCAGAATGTACTTTATCGGCATGCCCAAAGCATCACAGAGCGCGTGGATCTTACAGCCAAAACCACCTTTGGAACGCCCCAGTGCCTCATTATCGACAGGGCTGTTTGCCGCTCCAGCCGCGCAGGCATGCGCCCTAACCACTGATCCGTCCATAGAAACATCCTGTAAATCAGAGGCTTCAGAAAAATGACCGAAGAGCTTCTCCCATGCGCCATTGGCGCACCAGCGTGAAAAACGCTTGAATATGCTATTCCACTTCCCATGCGTTGGTGGCAAAACCCGCCACTGCGATCCCGAACGTAATATCCACAAGCAGGCACTAATAAATTGTCTGCAAGTGTCTGGCCGCCCGACATGAATACCTGTCAATTTCTTTAAGTTTGCCAATATTCGCATCCATTCTTCATCGCTTAAATTTATCCGATTCATTCCAATCAAAATGATCAATTCTACCGGATTGGTAAAACGTCAACAGAACCTAGAAAATTACCCAACAAACTTGTATAAGTTATTTTGCACTCACTCCTAAGCACAGATTAGCTGGTGCGATGCATAAGTTCCGCGACGAGACTTTCCATTGCCATGCAACGCGATCCTTTGACCAGAACGATTACGCCACGCCGAAGCCTCGGAAGCAAGGCTTTGACCAAGGCCTGATCGTCGGTTAGATGGTGAGCGCCTTCCCCAAAACTTTCTGCGGCAATACCTGCCAAGTCGCCCATAGCGAAAAGCTCCACGACACCCGCCGCACGAGCAGCCTGTCCGGCCCAGCTGTGCCAAGTGTCCGTTTCATCACCCAGTTCGGCCATATCGCCCAACACCAGGAGTTTTTTGCCCGGCATGGTAGCCAAGGTTTCCAACGCTGCCGCCAGAGACGAGGGATTGGCATTGTAGGTATCGTCAATGATGTGCGCACCACCCGCGCCAAGTCGAGACTGTAAGCGCCCTGCTACTGGACGCACGGCCGCCAAACCCGCCGCAATCGCTTCCGGTTCAATGTCCAGCACCAGGCAGGCTGCTGCTGCCGCCAAGGCATTCAGGGCGTTATGTCTACCCATGAGCTGCAAACGGGTCTGGATCCGCCCCCACGGCGACTCGATGGTCAGATCGCCGCCGTCGAACCGTGGCTGCCAGTTGCCCCGCACATCCACGCCTGACTCGAATCCGAAGTGTATACACAGCCGGTCGCCCGCTTGTTGACGCCAGATTGGCAGGCATTCATCGTCACCGTTCAGTACGGCGATGCCGTTGCTATTCATGGCTGAAAACACCTCGCCGTTGGCGTGGGCGGCGCCCTCGCGCCTGCCGAAACCGGCCAAATGATCCAGCCCGGCGTTGGTGATTATCGCGATATCCGGCAATGCCATTTCGCCGAGCAGCGCAATCTCACCGTGCCCGCTGGCTCCCAATTCGAGGACGGCGGCGCGATGCTGCGAACTCAGACGGAACAGACTCAGCGGCACGCCGAGCGCATTGTTCTGGTTGCCATACGTCGCCAGTACGGCGTCGCCATACCGCTGCCGCAAAATCGCGGCGGTGAATTCCTTGACGGTAGTTTTGCCATTACTGCCGAGCACGGCGATCACCGGCAATTGGAACTGCCGCCGCCAAGTGGCGGCCAGCCGCCCTAATGCTAGCACCGTGTCTTCTGCAATCAGGAGCGGCAATGATGTCGGTACGGGGCGAGCGACGAACGCGGCAACTGCCCCCCGTGAATGTGCTTCATCAAGATGATCGTGACCGTCGTGATGCACACCTGTCAACGCAACGAACAGGGAGCCTGGACTTACCCGGCGGGAATCGATTTCGATTCCGCAAAATTCGACATCCTGGCCGAAATGCTCTGCGCCAGACCATTGGGCGGCATCGGATAAGCGAACGTGAATCATGGCTACAGTTCCTCGTAAACGTTCAATGCCGAATCAGGATTTCACGTCAGGTTGTCCTGCCTGACGTCCTTCGGGTAAATGCAAATCTGTTCCAGACAGATTTGTAAGGCTTTCAAACTCATGGAATCTCACTTGACACCAAGCCCTGGCTGAACGGACAAACCGGTCGCCAACCGGTCAGCCAGGGCCGCCAGCGCAGGACAAAGCATCATCCAGCCGGGATCAGCGGTACTCGCATCGAACCGGTCGGTCACGATCACCGGTTGTCCCAGCCAGCAGGACAGGTCTGTTGCGTTGTCCATAAGCGGATCGCCGTGGGGGCTAAGCCGATTCAACACCACCCCTGCTAGAGTCAAGCCGCGTCGTTTGATCGCTTCCACGGCCATTAGGGTGTGGCCGATGGTGCCCAGCCGATCCGCCGCCACCAATAGCACCGGCAAGGACAGAGCTGCGGCCAGGTCTGCATTGAGCGCACCCGATGCCAACGGCGAGTAGAATCCCCCGGCGCCTTCTACCAACAGGAAATCGGTATCGGTCACCCCTTTGAAACAAGCCTCCTGAACATCATCCAAAGTCAAGGTTTTACCAGACAAGGCTGCCGCCCGTTCCGGCGACAGTGCCGGTTCCATGGGATAAGGGCAGATGTGCGCCAAGGGCTCATCCGTTCGAGCCGCGACTTTCAGCGTTCTGGCATCCTCGGGCACAAGGCGGTCTCCTTTCCTTCGTCGGCAACCGGATTCCACCGGTTTGCGGGGGCGCACGATCAGATTCCGCTCTGCGAGTAGATGAGCCAAAGCGGCGGCGATCTGGGTTTTGCCGACGCTGGTGTCGGTGCCTGTCACGAACAGGCCGTAGGGGATTTGGTTAGCCATTAAAAATAACCCTCTCTCTTTTTATCTTCCATCGAACCGGTCTGGTCGTGATCGATGAGCCGACCTTGCCGTTCCGAGGTGGTTGCCAATAGCATTTCCTGAATAATTTCAGGCAACGTGCTAGCAGTGGATTCGACGGCACCAGTTAGCGGATAACAACCCAGGGTACGGAAACGTACCATTTTCATCTGAGGCTTCTCGCCGGGCTCCAGCGGCATGCGGTCGTCATCGACCATGATCCATGTACCTTCGCGCTGGACGACGGGACGTTCCTTGGCGAAATACAATGTTGGGATCGGAATGTTTTCCAAATGGATGTATTGCCAAATATCCAATTCGGTCCAATTGGACAAGGGAAATACACGGATCGACTCGCCCTTGTCGATCCTGCCGTTGTAGAGATTCCACAGTTCCGGACGCTGGTTCTTGGGATCCCAGCGGTGGTTCCGATCGCGAAAGGAATAGACGCGCTCCTTGGCGCGGGATTTTTCCTCGTCGCGGCGTGCGCCGCCGAAGGCGGCATCGAACTGATACTTATTGAGCGCCTGTTTGAGCGACTCGGTCTTCATGATGTCGGTGTGTTTCTTGCTGCCGTAGGTGAAGGGGTTGACGCCCTTCCTTACGCCTTCCTCGTTGATGTGAACGATCAGCTCCAGACCCAGTTCGCGCACCAGCCGGTCGCGGAATTCGATCATTTCGCGGAATTTCCAGGTGGTGTCCACATGCAGCAGCGGAAACGGGGGCTTGCCGGGAAAGAACGCCTTCAGCGCCAGTTGCAACATGACGGCGGAATCCTTGCCAATGGAATAGAGCATCACCGGTTTTTCAAATTCCGCAGCCACCTCGCGGATGATGTAGATGCTTTCCGCTTCAAGCTGTTTCAGATGGGTCAACTGATATGAAGTCACGCAGGTTATCTCTTAATGTTGAAAGGGTAAAATTTGAGCGCACAACTTTGGCGTTTCATGTGTAGCCACAAATCGGCAGGACAGCCGATTTGCACGCATCGAGCCCGAAGGGTGCGGCATAGGGATATGCCGCATGAAAAGCATGAGGGCCAATAAAGTTAAGGATTGCAGTAATCGCAATATCGGGCTGAGGCGTGTTCTCGATCCCGCTCCACCAGCAGTTGATGGTCGCAGCGAACGCAGCGGTGAATATCCGCCTTCGCCTCGCCGGTTGGGCTACCGCAATCCTCGCATGGAAGTCCTCGCACATGTCCGTCCAAGGAAAATCCCGGCGCACCGCATGCAGGACAAAGCGAAGTAAGGCGCTGCGCCAGATTCTCGGCAGCCAGCCGGATGTTTTCCATACGGGTCGGATTGGCGAACGCGCGCATGTCGGTCTCGATGAAAGCGTGCCGGTTCGGAGCCAAGTCCAATGCCCAGGTTACCGCCTCCTTTAAGCTAACCCAGTCTTCCAGTCCTTTGCGGAGTTCAGGGTGATTCTCATCCACCGGACGAACCACCAAATGATGTTCGGGAAATCCGGCCGATCGGGCGAAATCTTCAGCTTCCTCCCAACTCTCGGCCAGACAGTGAGATAAATTGGTCTTGCCGGACGAGGTAGCGACGACCTCAATGCCAAGCCGGTCGTCAATCCAGATCAAGAGCTCCCTGTTCCCTGGCAGCATAAAGGCCAAAGGGTCTGGACCGAACGCGCCCTCACTGGCGATGCCGATGGAAAACCCTGACAGCTCCATGCCGATGCGCGCCTTTTTCCGCGCTGCGTCCAACTGGGTTCCCTCGCGTGCGATGTCGCGGGTAAAGGTGCCGAGAAGGTCTGTGTCGAATCCGTCCACCTTTTCTACGCAGCAACCCAGCAGCTTTTCCAGCGTCGACCCGATCACGCCTTCCTTGCCGTGCTGGGTGAGCAGGGCGACCCGTTGGTTGCGATAGCTGTGTGCCGAAGGTTCATTGTTTGGTTGATGTGTTTTCTCGCTCATGTCCTGTTCGGTAACCGGCCGATGTGGCGACCCTTGCTAATCAGGTAAATTTGCGCCATAGTTAAGATTAAAAAATAAGGCAGATATTTGTATCCGCCTGAAAGTGGTTTTACTTAGGTTTTATTAATGATTAAGGTATCATCGTAAAAACTGACTTCACCCGTTGTAAGATCATGATTACCACCAATAATTTCTATCTCACCTGCTTCAATCATGTCCTTTAAAATAGGGCTGCGTTCGATAATGGCATGTACCGTTCTTTTTACATTAATGGCGGCCACTTTTTCCACAAATTCACTGTTGTCCGAATTACGATTTTCTGTGACGGTTTTTTCATCATAAACCGCAGGCTGTATCTTGCTTAACAGCGCTGTCAGGTTACCCATTTCTACATGATCGCAAGCGCCTTTTACGGCACCGCATTTGGTATGACCTAAAACCACTATGATTTTGGAGCCGGCTACTTTGCAGCCAAACTCCATGCTGCCTAAAATATCCTCATTAATAATATTGCCCGCAATACGAACACTAAATACATCGCCCAAGCCCTGATCGAAAATCAACTCGACTGAAGTACGGGAATCTATGCAACTTAAAATAACTGCAAACGGATGTTGCCCGTCGGATGTTTCATTGGCCTGTTGCAGCAGATTACGGTTTACTTTAAGGTTATTTACAAACCTTTTATTGCCCTCTTTTAATAAGTTCAGCGCCATTGCCGGTGTAATGGCGGCTTGCGTTTCTTTGGTTAATGTTTTCATTGTTTTTTATGATTGTAAGAAAGGGTTATGGAGTTAAGTCGGCTCAACAAATTCTATAGTTTCAACGGATATGTTTTTCAGTTTTGCATTACTTCTATAATCCTGTATTAGTTCAACGACATCGTAGGCGATTGATTTTGATTTGGCGCAATCAATAATCACTGTTGAATTGGCCGGGATAGCCTCCAAAGCCTGTATGATGCTGGCCTTATTAAAAAACGAAACTTCTTCTGCCAATACAAGATGATGGACTTCATGTCCCTCTTCTGTAGTCATGACATCTTTCATAGAATAAGCGTTACGGTAACTATGGCGCAGGGTGTAAAAGATGCCGAAGGCCATGCCTATGGTAATCCCTTTTAGTAAATCGGTTGCCAATATGCCAGCGATAGTAGCTGCAAAAGGAACAAACTGCTCCCCGCCCAATTGGTACATCTGTTTAAAGAGAGCCGGTTTGGCCAGCTTATAGCCCACTATAATCAATATGGCCGCTAAACTGGCAAGCGGAATCCTGTTCAGCAATCCGGCAATGGTAATGGCGCTGATTAATAAAAATACGCCATGAAGTATTGCGGACAGTTTGGTTTTACCGCCAAATGAAATGTTTGCCGAACTGCGGACAATAACCTGCGTAACCGGTAATCCACCAATTAACCCTGAAATAATATTGCCTAGTCCTTGGGCCTTTAATTCCCGGTTAGTGGGCGTAACTCTTTTGTAGGGGTCAAGCTTGTCGGTTGCCTCCACACAAAGCAATGTTTCCAAACTTGCAACAATCGCCATTACAAAAGCCGTTTTCCATACTTCAATATTTGTTATTGCAGAAAACTCGGGGAAGGTAAACTGGCCGAAAAAGCCGATCAGGTTTTCAGGAACAGGAATGGTAACAACCTGGTCGGCAGCTAAACTAAAATTCAATAGCCCATGCTGGTAAAAAGCGTTCATTACCATACCCAAAACAACGACCACAATGGGTCCTTGTATCAATTGAAACAGCTTGTGTTTTTTGCTTAAAACCGTATCCCATAAGATAAGGATCGCAAGTGATATGACGGCAATCAGTACAGCCCCCGGCGTAAAGGCATCAAAAGCGCTGGCAATGGCTGAAAGGGTAGTCTCTCCGTCCGTTTGAAAGTACGAAAGGTCGCCTTCAGTATCTTTGTCATAGCCTAAGGCATGGGGTATCTGTTTTAAGATAATCAAAAGCCCGATACCGGTCAGCATTCCTTTAATGACCGAGGAAGGGAAGAAATAGGCAATAAAACCTGCCTTGGCAAAGCCCAGAATAAGCTGAATAATGCCGGCCAGAACCACGGCTAATAAAAAGGCAGGCCAGGAACCCAGTGTGGTAATAGCGGATAACACAATGACGGCTAAGCCTGCGGCAGGACCGCTAACCCCCAATGGCGACCCGCTGGCGATACCCACCACAATACCGCCGACTATGCCCGCTATAATACCGGCGAACAAAGGCGCACCGGATGCCAACGCAATGCCAAGGCATAAAGGAAGCGCTACAAAAAACACTACAATACTTGCAGGCAGATCGCTTTTTAGTTCTTGAAACATATTTTTTACTTCCATAATCGAAGCCTTTTAGAATAAAGGTAGAAATAGCAAAACTATTTGTAAATGATAGTAACACTATCTTTGCAAATTGCAATACTTTCAGTTATCATTTTTACAATGAAATGCGCTAGCCCTTGTTAAAACAATCGGGTCAAATGCATTAACTACAGATAAAAAACAGGGCGCTATGGAAATACAGTTGCAAATTAAAATGAATGAAAAATTATTTCTCAGGGATCCGGAGCAATCCGAACTGGGCAAAAAAATCATTCTGCACAGCATTCAGTTAATTCACCTTAACGGGTTTGAAGCATTCACGTTTAAAAAACTGGCAGAAGCTATCGGCACAACCGAGGCGGGTATTTACCGGTATTTTGAAAACAAGCACCGGTTGCTGGTATATCTTACCGCCTGGTATTGGAGCTGGCTTGAATACCGGGTTACTTTTCAGACTAACAATATTAAAGATCCTGTTGTTAAGCTAAAAATGGTCATTAAATTGTTAGCTACCACAGTGGAAGACGATATCAGAACCAGTCATGTAGATGAAAGTATCCTTCATCAAATCATTATTACAGAAGGCTCCAAAGCCTATCTGACCAAACGGGTATCCGAAGATAACAAGGATCACTTGTTTAAACCCTACAAAGACCTTTGTGCTGTTATCGGAAATATGATTTTGGAGTGTAGCCCCCCATACAAATACCCGAAATCATTAGCCTCTACCATTATTGAAATGGCGCATTTCCAGAATTTTTTTATGAATAATCTGCCTTCGCTAACTGACTTTGGGGAAAATAAAGATGAGGCAGAGATTGTAAGGTTTCTGGAAGATTTGGTGTTTTCCAGCTTAGGCAGTTCGCAATAAATAAAATACACGATGAATCAACCAAAAATAGAACGCAGATTTTTTATGGCTTATCCGTGCTTATCATAATCATCCGCGTCATCTGCGTTCCATTCTATATGGTGGTTTATTTTTGTGAGTTACCTTACATTCAACTCATAAGTACAATCGACAAGCTTCGGGGGAGAAATAAATACTTATGTTACGTAAAATTCTAATTGCCAATCGCGGCGAGATTGCGGTGCGCATCATTCGCGCCTGTGCCGAAATGGGCATACGCTCAGTCGCCATTTATTCGGATGCAGACCGTTTTGCGCTACATGTAAAAAAAGCCGATGAATCTTATTGCATCGGCAGCGAGCCTGTCGCCAGTTATCTTAATGTCTATACGTTAGTCGATTTGGCTGCGGCTACTGGCTGTGACGCCATTCATCCGGGCTATGGTTTTCTGTCTGAAAATGCCCAATTTGCCAAGGTCTGCAAAGAACGCGGCATTATTTTCATTGGCCCTGATGCCGATGTGATTCATCGTATGGGCGATAAGACCGAAGCCCGAAAAGCGATGATTGCAGCGGGTATTCCGGTAACCCCAGGCTCGGACGGTAATCTGGATAGTGTTGAACATGCGCTTACCGTGGCTGAAACCATTGGTTATCCGATTATGCTCAAAGCAACCTCGGGCGGTGGCGGCCGTGGTATCCGGCGCTGCGATAATGCCGATGATTTGCAGCGAAATTATCAACGGGTTATTTCTGAAGCGACCAAAGCCTTCGGCAGCGCCGATGTGTTTTTAGAAAAATGCGTGGTTAATCCCAAGCATATTGAAGTTCAGGTGCTGGCTGACCATCATGGCAATACCATTCATCTTTACGAACGCGACTGTTCCATACAACGGCGTAACCAGAAGCTGATCGAAATAGCCCCGTCCCCGCAACTGGATGAGGCACAACGCCAATATATAGGCGGTCTTGCCGTGCTTGCCGCCAAAGCCGTCGGCTATACCAATGCCGGTACCGTGGAATTTCTGCTTGATGATAAAGATCGTTTTTATTTCATGGAAATGAATACCCGCGTACAAGTCGAACATACTATTACTGAAACAGTGACCGGTGTGGATATAGTCGAAGAGCAGATACGGGTGGCGGCCGGCTTGACCTTACGCTTTAAACAACACGAAATTATCAGGCGCGGCTATGCGATCCAGTTTCGGATTAATGCCGAAGATCCCCAAAACAGTTTTCTGCCCAGTTTTGGCCGGATTTCCCGTTATTATGCGCCCGGCGGCCCCGGTGTGCGTACCGATACCGCGATTTATACCGGTTATGAAATCCCGCCGTATTACGATTCCATGCTGGCCAAAGTGATTGTCAGCGCCCTGACTTGGGAAGATGTCATCAAGCGCGGCGAACGGGCTTTGAAAGATACGGGCTTGTTCGGCATTAAAACCACCATTCCGTATTATCTGGAAATTCTCAAACATCCCGAGTTTCGGGCCGCTGCTTTCAATACCGGCTTTGTCGAGAAATATCCCGAACTTGTTAATTATTCCAACAAACTCCGGCCCGAAGAGCTGGCCAGCGTTATCGCGGCTGTGATGGCTGCCCATACCGGCTTGTAATCCAAGGAAAAAAACAGATGCAAAAAGTTCATATTACCGACGTTATTCTTCGAGATGCTCATCAGTCTTTGATCGCCACCCGTTTACGCACCGAAGACATGTTACCGGGCTGCGCCATGCTCGATGATATTGGCTATTGGTCGTTGGAGTGCTGGGGCGGCGCTACTTTTGATGCCTGCTTGCGCTTTCTGAAAGAAGATCCCTGGGAACGCTTAACAAAATTGAAAGCGGCCCTGCCGCTTACCCGCCTGCAAATGCTGTTGCGCGGGCAGAATTTGCTCGGCTACCGCCATTATTCCGATGACGTGGTGCGGGCGTTTATTGTCAAGGCCGCCGAAAACGGCATGGATGTGTTTCGGATCTTTGATGCGCTTAACGACATACGCAACCTTAAAACCGCCATCGAAGCCGTCAAAGCCAGCGGCAAACATGCGCAAGGCACTATTTGTTACACCACCAGTCCGGTGCATGATCTATCCAGTTTTGTAGCGCTGGGTAAAGGGCTGGCTGAATTGGGTTGTGACTCCATCGCGATTAAAGATATGGCCGGGTTACTGATGCCCTACGCGACCAGCGAACTGGTTAAAGCGCTTAAAGATGCAGTCGATCTGCCGCTGCATTTGCATAGTCATTCAACGTCCGGATTGGCGGAAATGTGTCAACTCAAAGCCATAGAAGCGGGCTGTCAACATGTTGATACCGCTTTGTCATCCTGGGCGGGTGGCACCAGCCATCCACCGACTGAAAGCTTGGTAACAGCCTTGCGCGGCACAATTTACGACACCGGTTTGGATTTGGATAAGCTACAGGCAGTCAACAGTTATTTTGCCGAGGTCAGGAAAAAATACCATCGTTACGAGAGCGAATTTACCGGTATCGATACCCAGGTACATGTGTTTCAAGTGCCCGGCGGCATGATTTCCAATCTAGCCAATCAACTGAAAGAACGAAATGCCTTGGATCGGATCGGTGAAGTGTATAAAGAAATCCCGCTGGTGCGTAAAGATCTCGGCTATCCGCCGCTGGTGACGCCGACTTCGCAAATTGTTGGAACTCAAGCCGTACTGAATGTGTTGACCGGCAAACGGTATGAGACCATTACTAATGAGGTGAAACGTTATCTGCAAGGCGGCTACGGCAAGGCCCCGGCAGCTGTCGACAGTGATTTACAAAAACGTGCGATCGGCAAGGAAGAGGTGATCGACTGCCGCCCTGCCGATTTGCTTAAACCGGAGTTTAATAATCTTCGTCAGGAAATCGGCGCACTGGCGCTTAATGATGAAGACGTGCTGAGTTATGCGATGTTTCCTGAAGTGGGCAGGCTGTTTTTAGAACAGCGGGCTAATAACACGCTGGTGCCTGAACCTTTAGAACTTGAGTCAAGAGCGGCTGACGCCGTTAAAAAAGCGCCGACCGAGTTTAATGTGGCGCTGCATGGCGAGTCTTATCATGTCAAAGTCACCGGTGCCGGCCCGAAAAACCAGACTTTACGGCATTTTTATTTCATGGTGGACGGTGTTCCCGAGGACATTGTGGTCGAAACCCTGGACGAAATAGTTTTGGACGGCGGCACCCAGGGTGCGGTTAAAAGCGCGATTTCCAGTAAGCGCGCCAAGCCTTCAGCAGAGGGCGATGTGGTGGTGAGTATGCCCTGCAATATTCTTGATGTGTTAGTCAAAGTCGGTCAGCAAGTGGCTGCGGGGCAAGCAGTCCTGATTACTGAAGCCATGAAAATGGAAACGGAAGTGACTGCACCGATAGCCGGTATCGTTAAAGCCGTGCATGTGATTAAAGGCGAACCGGCTAACCCGGATGAAGTATTGATCGAAATCGTCCCCTCTTCATGAATAAAAATATTATCAAGCCCATTATTGCTGATGCTGACGCCATTAGCCATGCCGCTGACTTATTGAGGCAAGGACGTCTGGTGGCTTTTCCCACCGAGACGGTTTACGGCCTTGGCGCTGACGCCGGCAATCCCAATGCGGTAGCGAACATATTTAAAGCCAAAGGACGACCGGCCGATCATCCCTTAATAGTGCATATTGCCAACATTGAAAGTCTTGGCAATTGGGCAAACACAGTGCCTGAAGCCGCGCTAAAGCTGGCGGATCGTTTCTGGCCCGGCCCGTTGGCGATGATATTGAACAAAAAACCCGAAGTACCGCTGGCGGTTACCGGGGGCCAGCAAACGGTCGGTTTACGTATGCCCGATCATCCTGTCGCGCTGGCCTTGTTAAAAAGCTTCGGTGGCGGGATTGCTGCACCATCGGCTAATCGCTTTTGCCGGATTAGTCCCACACTAGCCGTACATGTCAGCGAAGAGCTGGGTGATGCGGTTGATATGATTCTTGATGGCGGCGCCTGTCTGGTCGGCGTGGAATCGACCATTATTGATTTAAGCGTGAGCAGGCCGAGATTGCTCAGACCTGGACATATCACCAGCCAGGAAATTGAAGCCGTTTTACAGACTGAGCTCATGATTCCATCGGCATCAAAACCTGCGGGAATTCGTGCGCCGGGCATGATGGCAGTACATTATGCGCCGACAACGCCGACTATTCGTTGCCCGGCAGAACAGTTACCGGATAGGATCCAGCAATTGATCGCCGATGGCAAAAGGATTGGCCTATTGAGCTATCAACTGGAAATAACACCAACCGACCAAATCCGTGTTTTGCGTCTGCCTGAACAAGCCCGTGATTATGCCCAACGGCTTTATGCGGCGCTTCGGGAGCTGGATAGCTTGTCGCTGGATCTGATTCTGGTGGAACAACCGCCGCAAACAGAGCCATGGCGGGCGATCAATGACCGTTTAAGCAAAGCTGCCGCTACGGCTTGGTTGTTATGAATATTTCGGTTGTTATCCCCAGCTACAATCGTCGAAATCCACTAAAACGCGCGCTACTATCCGTGTATTCACAAACCTCATTACCGGCTGAAATTGTGGTGATCGATGACGGCTCTACCGATGGCACGGAAGTCATGCTCCGCCGGGAATTTCCCGAGGTGAATTATTACTACCAGAAAAACCTCGGCGTCAGTGCGGCACGTAATCTTGGCATACAACAAGCGACCGGCGACTGGCTGGCTTTTCTGGATTCCGATGATGAATGGCTGCCTGAAAAACTGGCCAACCAGAAGGCGGCGTTGGCGACCCACCCCGAACACAGGATTTGCCACACCGAAGAAAACTGGATACGCAACGGAACGCAGGTTGACGTACCCAAAAAATACGCCAAGACCGGCGGCTGGATATTCAACCGTTGCTTGCCGCTCTGCGCGGTGTCGCCGTCCACCGTATTGATCCATCGCTCGGTATTGACGGACATCGGCCTGTTTGACGTCCGGCTCCCGGCCTGCGAAGACTACGACCTGTGGCTTAGAATCACCGCAAATTACCCCATTCTATTGGTTGAACAGCCGCAAATAAATAAGCATGGCGGTCATGAAGACCAGTTATCTTGTGCATTTTGGGGTATGGACCGGTTCCGGATCAGCGCCTTGCAAAAAAGCATTGATGCCGGTCAATTGTCTGAGCAAAACCGGCAGGCGGCGGTCAATATGCTGCTAAAAAAAGCCGGTATTTATCTTAACGGCGTTACCAAACGCGGCAAAACCGAGGAAGCGGACTATTACCGACAACTCATTGAGCGCTATGCAATGGATGTCCATTAACATGCCGAAAGATAACTGCTCACTAAAATAATAAATCCGTTAAAAAACCTTAAAAGATCCTCACCACGAAGGCACGAAGGACACGAAGTTTTATTTCTTCGTGTCCTTCGTGCCTTCGTGGTGAATAAATCACTTTTAATCGCCTATTTGACTCTAAAGCTACAGTTGCAATCGCCCTTGGCCATACAACTTAACTGCTCAACTTCTTTATCCAGCAACGAGGACATAAGCGCCAAATCGAACTCGCAGATCTCATGATGTTTCTGGGCCAGATCGTGATAAATACAATTATAAGCCTCCATATTCGGGCTTTCAGTTTCGGACTCCATATCCACTTTCACTTGAAAACCAAGATCGGTCATGACGATGGCCAGCTCATCAACGCGTTCGTTTAAATTTTTTCCTTCAAATTTGCCACGCAGTTTATCCGCCAGCTTGCCACCCAGTTTTTGCATATACGCTTTAAAGCGTTCAGGGCCTATTTCCTGCTGCAAATCGCTAAGAATTAATTCTGAAAACCAGGCATATTGCTTGGGGAAATAATTGTTGCCTTTGTCGGTAATGACGTAAATAGTCACCGGACGCCCGGCCGTTTTATTGAGAGTGCTTTTCCTGATATAGCCATCCCGCTCAAGAACAACAAAATGCTGCTGCACCCCCGTTCTGGAAATATCCAGCGCTTTAGCCAGCTCATCAACACTCAAGCCATTCCTGCTTTCCAGCAAATGTTCAAGTATCTGATGTTGGCGCGAACTTATCTTTTGAAGCATTAGCGGATTCATCCTTTGGTCGTGACTTTGTTGTTAAGCGTGCAGTGATAATAGCTTATTATGACACATATAACTTGTAAAAGTTTTATATAGCAAAAAATCGCCTGTTGTTATAAACTCTTCTCTGAGCAAGTTTGCTTAAATAATAATAATTACCCACACAACTGGAGACAAATAATGAGCGATTCTCAAGAAACAAGCCAAACACTCTATGAAAAAATCGGCGGCGAAGCGGCTGTTAATGCTGCCGTAGATATTTTTTATCGCAAAGTGCTGGCGGATTACCGGATTAACCGTTTTTTCGACAACACTGACATGGATCAACAAATTGCCAAACAAAAGGCCTTTTTTACCATGGCATTTGGCGGTCCAAATAATTATACCGGTCAAGACATGCGTAATGCTCATGCGCGTCTGGTCAAAATGGGCTTGAATGCAAGTCATTTTGATGCCGTGATGGAGCACCTTGGCGCCACATTAACCGAGCTGAATGTACCGGCAGATCTGATCGCTCAAGCAGCAGCCATTGCGGAAAGCACACGCAACGACGTATTGGGCAAATAACCGAAATATCAGGTGGAGACCATGCGAAGCATAACTATTGGCGAATCGACATTTTCCTGCCAACCGGATGAGACCGTATTGGAGACCCTGTTAAGGGGAAACATACAGGTGCCTAACGGTTGCCGCCAAGGCCTTTGCCAAGCCTGCCTGATGCGCAGCCTTGATAACTCTCCACCTGTCTCCGCCCAAGTCGGCCTTAAAGACACGCTGCAAAAGCAGAACTACTTCCTGGCTTGCGTTTGTCATCCTGAACAGGATATGACCGTTGCGTTACCCAACCAGCAATGCGCTTCAATTGAAGCAGCCGTCATCAAAAAACAGCTGTTGACGCCCGACATCGTCCAGTTGGTTTTGGAATACCAAAGCCCGTTTAATTTCTTCGCCGGTCAGTTTGTTAATTTAAAACGACCCGATGGTTTAACCCGGAGCTATTCGATTGCGAATATTCCGCTAGCCAAAAACATCCTGGAATTTCATATTCGCCGCTTGCCGAACGGCCAATTCAGCAGCTGGGTGTATGACGAATTGGAAGTAGGCGCTCAATTAACTATTTCAGAAGCGCAAGGCTCTTGTCATTACCTGCCCGGACGCGCCGAGCAGCCCTTAATGCTGGTCGGAACCGGCAGTGGTTTGGCGCCGCTTTACGGCATTATTGCCGACGCTTTGGCGCAGGATCACTCAGGCCCCATCCACTTGTTTCATGGCAGCCGCGACCTTAACGGCCTGTATTTTGTTGATGAAATGCGTGAGCTTGCCGAGAAGTTCGATAATTTTCATTACACGCCCTGTATCTCAGGAGAAGGCATTGAATCGGACCATGTCCAAGGCCGCGCTCACGACATTGCCTTATCATCCACTGAAACCTTAAGCGGCTGGCGGGTTTTCCTGTGCGGACACCCGGAAATGGTCAACCAGACCAAGAAAATGGCGTTTATGAAAGGCGCGTCTATGAGCGATATTTACGTCGATGCTTTTCATGTGATCCAAGCTGAAAAATAGACCCCACTCAATACAAATACACTCAAAGGGACGCGTTCCAGGATTGATGTTTCTCAATCCAGAAGACTGACTTTATCCCCGACGTGAACCTGTCCCCCGGCGCCGCGGGTCACCATCGCAACCGCAAAAGTCGGCTTTTCCTGGCTAAAGGCATGGGTCAGCGTTTTCAGGATCGGCAAGTCCCGGTTGCCGGAGTCGGGATTCGCCTGCGTAGCGAGACATCGGGTCTTCGGCATGACGACGTCGAAGTTGACCTGCCCGATACGAATCTTGCGCCCCACCCAACTTTGCTCTTCCCATGCCTCCAGACCGTCGATGACGATATTTGAGCGGAAACGGCGTTCGCTGAGATCGTTATCGCCGACGGCAGTAGCGACAGCCGCCAAGCTCGCGCGGCCGTGCAAGGTTATCTGGCCTGCCTCGTTGTCCTGATACCGGGGCGTAACCCCGTCCCCTACTAAGCGCAGCGGCAACCTGTCCGGGTAAGAGGACAGCGGATTTTCGTCCAGCTTGAGCACATAATTTTCGATCGCGGCCGCAATGTTCTTACGCCCCGTCTCGTCCAGCGCCTCATTGGCCAAAACCGTGCCTTCCAAGCTGATGCATAATCTAAGCGCCTTATGATCGAACCGAAGCTGGAGGCGCGCTATGCCGGGCGTGTTCACCAACGCAACGAACTCGTGTTTTTTACTCCAGGCATCATCCATGACGCCTGAATTGGCAAAGCGGATACCGAGAACCCGGTCGCCGACAATTCGCCCTTCATCAAGAACAGTGACAACTTCACACCTTTCAGGCGTGAAGCCCTTCACTGGATAACGATATAAGGCAACAACATGAGGCATAAAATAATCTCCATCGGCAAACACTTGCTACAATAACCTTAACAGCTAAACCAATCTTTGTTATGTAGCGATGCGTTTAATCAAACGCCCCTGCAATCTCATCGCATTTCAAGAAGACCTCACCACCTTCGCCTTCTTCAATCCATGTTTTTTCATCCAATTCGATAGATTAGCTTCAGTGGTGCTGTAGCGTTGCGCGATAGACTTCTTGGTGAAACCGTTCGCCAACAAACGCTCGATTTCCGGTTGAAAGGCATCCAGTTTACTTTTTCCAGGCCCTTTGGGTCGCCCCATCTTCATCCCTTGCGCTTTTTTAGAACGCAAACCATCCTTAATTTTCTGCGAAATCAAGTCTCGCTCAATCTCTGTTGCCATCGAAAATGCCAGTGAAATTTTGCTTTGCAGGGTCTGGTCGAGCTGCCAATTCCCCTTTACTGAATAGACGTAAATCCCTTTGAATGTTACCAGTGACAATATTTCCATACACTCCAGCATGCTACGACCCAATCGCGAGAGTTCAGTCACAATGATGACATCGTTGGCTTGCAGCTCCTCCAACACCCCGGCAATTCGGCGCTCCCGCCACGGAATACGCCCGGAAGCAAGCTCTTCGGCGAAATGCACTTTTCCAAGATCATGCTGATTGGCAAAGTGGAGAATGTCCGCCTTGTTTTTTTCGAGGCTTTGATCGCGCGCCGATTCCTGCAAATAAGCAACGGTCTTTCGCGCGGAAGGTACAGTCTGGGTTGTCATGGTTCACCTGTTTTTCTTGTCGTGCAATCGATCATTATTAGTATCTGATGTTACGCACTGTCCACGAAAAGCACGAAAGACACGAAAAAATAGAGGGCCGTATGTTTCCCTGCTTACGGTGTGCATCTTTCTAATCTTGTCGATGGGCTTTACTTATTGTTCCTGTACCCGGTTTTTTCGTGCTTTTTGTGCCTTTCGTGGACTACGCTTTTTTATTAGGTACATGCGTAACATCAGTTAGTATCGATATAGTGGTACTCAATGATTCATTGGATAAATTAAGAACGCCGGACCTATGAAGCCATCAATCCGATTTTCCGGAACAATGCCTGCCTCCGGCGCGGGACTTTTATCAGGACGACTGGCTGACATTGAACGCATCGGCATAAATATCCTTCATCGAGGCTCCCGCCATAAAAGCTTTCTTCCTGGCCGCTATAACCATATCCGGGTGCCCGCAAAGAAACATGCGCCAGTTTTTGAGATTGGAAATCTGCTGAAAGGCCACGTCATCGGCCCGTCCAGCCGCAAAACCGTGGGGCGCATCGCCGCCGGAAAGACAGGGCACATAGTTGAAATTCGAATATCGCTCAACCAGGTCGCGCAATTCGCCGGTCAAATAGAGCCCGTTCAAATCGCGGCTGCCGTGAAACAAATGGATAGGTCCGGTGTGGTTCTGGCTGAGGGCGTCGCGGATGATACCGTAGAGCGGCGCAAGCCCTGAGCCGGTACCGATTAGCACCAAGCCTTGCTCGGTATTGCCGGGCGTGTAAAAGCAGTCGCCGCCGGGGCCGCGAATCTCGACCGTCTCGCCGGGACGCAATTCCTCGTGTATCCAGCCGCTTACCCGCCCCTGCGGCAATCGGCGGACATGGAGGTGAAGATGGTCGTCTTCATGCGGCACGCTGGCGAGCGAGTAACTGCGGCCAAGCGACCGGTCTCGAAACAGGTTGATGAATTGCCCGGCCCTGTACTCGATCGGCGCGTGGCATTCGAGCTCGACATGCATGATTTCCGAATTGAGTAATTTCAGGCTTTTGACGGTAGCCGGAATAACCGCCTGGACATCATCGTCATTCGGCATCGCAACTTCGAGGTCTGCGGTGGGATGACAAATACACGCGAGAAAATAGTTCTGGAGTTTGAGAGTATCCTTCAAGCCGTTTTGCGAGCTTTCAGGAGGCGTGCCTCCAGTGGCGCGCATCAGACAGGTCTGACAGACCCCGCTGCGGCAGGAAAAAGGAACGGGCACACCACGGCTGGTCAAACAGTCCAGAACGGATTGGTTTTCACCCAGTTCGAAATTGTCTTTTGCGTAACGAATATTAACCATGGCGGCGCACCTGTTTCAAAGATGGAAAATTAACGGCCCAGCACGTCGTTGCGTGTGCTTTCGGCGATGGCGGCAACCTGAGCGATCAGATCCTCACCGACATTCAACTCGCGGAGGGTCGCTGCGAGGTCTTCGATCACCGCGTCGACATGGGCGTCATTCAGGCCGCGCTCGACCAAATGGGCATGCCCACGACGCATATCGAGGCCGCTGTAATTATGCGGTCCGCCGAAAGCCATGGTCAGGAACGATTTTTGTTTGGCGGCCTGAGTTTCCATATCCACACCTTCAAAAAAGGAACTGATGCGGTCATCGCTCAACACCTTGCGGTAAAAAATATCAACGGCGGCATTGACGGCGGCTTCTCCGCCCAATTTCTCGTACAAAGATTGTTGTTGTGACATATTTTTCTCCAAATAATTAAAAAGGCGTTTAAAATACATCTTCAATAGCCCTAACCCTCAGGGCCTTTGCCAAGACGCAGCAATAAGATGTATTCTGAATGCATCTTATTGCGCGATTATTAAATCGTCAAGACCTATCTTTTAATTTTCAAGATATAAGCTAAAAGACAGGCGACTTTGAAGGAGTATGCAGCATGCAACTTACGCAATTCACGGATCTTTCACTGCGCCTGCTGATTTATCTTGCCCGCCTGCCTGAGCCGGGCATGGCGACAATTCAAGAAATCGCCGAGTATCATCAAATTTCCCGCAACCATCTGGTGAAAGTGGCGAACAGCCTGGCCAATCAGGGATTTATTATGACGACCCGGGGCAAGGGCGGCGGCATCCAGTTGGCCCGGCCCGCGTATACGATAGGCGTGGGCGAAGTGGTGCGACGGACCGAACTGAACATGAATCTGGTAGAGTGCTTCGATGCCCCGACCAATCAGTGCCGCCTGATCCGCAACTGCTTCCTCAAGGCCACTTTATTTGAAGCGCAGCGTGCCTTTATGACTGTGCTGGACAAATACACCTTAGCCGATGCGGCCGGTTTCGGCCCCAACGCCGACCTGTCAGCGTTGTCTGGGGATAAACCGCAAAACATCTGACGCGGAATGGATTCCGGCAAACTAACTCATTCCGCGTTTATTGAAAAAGTCCTGTTTGGCGAGCTTCGTTTTCAGGCGCGCCGGATTAGAGTACCGCTCTCTGCCTGGACATAGCTATCGGTTCTTCGGAACATGACTATATGACTTCCTCTTTCACAAAAGCGTCTCCAAATAGTCTTTCAAGACCGCAGCATTATTGAGACTGGTTTCCTTCGAGCTAAACAGGAGCGTGGCATTTCCATGCCCGATTTTGGCGATAAGTTCCTGTACCGGACCGGGATTGCCCTGTAATTCGGCAACGTATTTACGCTGGAATTCAGGCCATTTCTCCTGCTCATGTTGATACCAACGCCGAAGCTCATTTGAAGGAGCCGCTTCCTTGGCCCAGAAATCGATCCTGGCCTCCGCCTTTGAGAGGCCGCGCGGCCATAGGCGATCAACCAGGATGCGGATTCCATCAGTATCCGCAGGCGACGCGTAAACCCGTTTAAGTTGAAGTCTCATCATTGCCTCCTGTATTCGGATAACGACTGTCACGCGAGCCTTGGGGCCACGGCCCCCATCGGTGAACGCCTTAATCGATTTTAAACTTCAAAGAATGTAATTTTATTAAGCTTTCAACGATCCCCGTTTCTAACAAAGTCTAATTTTTCTCTTATCTTTCTTCAACTGACCGCCTAGGCAATAACCGCTTTTTGCTGCTCGACAGCGGCCAAAGAACGTAAGCTAGCCAGCACCTGTTGCAACACCATGGAATCGCTGTCGCGCGGAAAAACCATATAAGCGGGTAATTTAAATTGCGGACTGCCGGGCACATGAAACAATTTTTTGGCCTGGATCAAAGGCTCGGCAATGCGCATAGGCAAAAAACATGAACCGCCATTGCTGATGATTAACTGCACGCCCAACCAGCCGATATTGACCACCTGGGGCGGGCGCTCCAGCTCAGGGTAACTGATACTGTGCTGTGCGTAAAATGCCGCCCCCCAGTCTACATAAATGTAATCATCATTCGGCCAGGGTTTGTCCGGATCGGTGGTCAGCAGCACCAGCGTTTCATCAAAGAAATGCTCAATCTGAAGACCCGGATTATGTTGCGGGGTGTACATCAAGCCCACATCCATCCTGCCTTCGATGAGTCCCCGCATTAAATCTTCTTCAAAGCCGATTTCGCTACGAATGGAAATATCCGGGGCCTGCTCCCGCAGTGTGCCGACCCATCGAGGCAACAGTCCTTCCCACAAAGCGATTCGCGCCCCCACGGTAATACTGGCGCGGAAACGGCTGGGTAAGCCGATGTCATGTCGCGCCTGTTCCAGGGTTAATAACAGGGATTTGGCATGGCGCAAAAAGCGATGTCCTGGCGGCGTTAACGCAGCACCGGAGCGATTGCGCACAAACAGGGTAACGCCCAGATAGGATTCCAGCCGCTGTATACGGGTGCTCACCGTCGATTGGGTCACATGCAGTCTGTTGGCCGCTTCCAGAAAGCTGCCATTGGCGACTACCCCTAAAAAAGTTCTAATCTGATCTATGTCCATCGCTTTAATATCGGATATATCGATACTAATGTCCAATAAATATCGTTTGTCTTATACAACGCCCCGCTTTTATATTAGCCGGCAGGAAGTCTCTTGTCGCCCTGTTTTTAGCTCTACTCGTCCTGAAACCGATAAGGCAGATAAATATGGCTGTTGGCATGATTCGCCTGCTCTTAATGTCCAACCCTTAACGCTATCCGGAGGCAACATGTTTTATCTACAGCGGATTTTACCCCCTATGAAAAGCTATTGCGTGTTGCTGCCACTGCTCTTTATCTTAAGCGGTTGCCTCGCCACACCGATCAAACCGTCGTCCCACCGAATGGATGAGATACGCACGATGCTTGTGGTGCCGGTGGAGCCGCCACCGCTGGAAGTAACGCCTGATCCGATTGAATCCCGCTTTCCCGTGTACAACCAATTTCAGTATCAATCCATGCCCTCCTCTGTGTACTTGGAAAAAACGGTCTACAAGAATCCCGGCGGCGTGCTCATCGCCGGTCTGCTAAGCAAAGACGACATAATGCCCATCGCGAATATTCACCAGACACCGTCCTCCATGGAAAAAATTGCCGGCCTGGAACCGACAGCGTCGCTTTCGGAAAGCTGGACGCCAACGTTCACATTAGCGCAGGAAGCGGTTTCGCAGCTGAATGGAGATCGAATCAAGGCAATACTGAGCAAGCATTATTATCACCTGCCCATTGCAAGCGGGGATCGTAATGCCAATCTCGATAATTGGCGTAGCGCCATTGAGCAATGGTACGACCTGAATATCTCATCCGTCGATTATCGACGGCATGGCCTGGAACAGGTCGACGCTGTATTGGAAGTGGGCATTCAGACATACCGTATTTTCAACGCACAAACGTCATTGCAGGTGTTGATCAAGCTAATCGATCCCAACACCCGGCAAGTCATCGGAAGAATCAGCGCGAAAACCCTCTCTGTTGAGGACTCGCCGGAAAGCCTGCTCAATAATGAAGCCGAAAGGTTCAAGTGGCTCGTGGCCGATATGGGCGCACACTTGGTCAGTGAAGGGTTAAGTGATCTCGGACTGCCGGTTAAAGCACCGGTTGACAGGTTGACGCCATGACCGTCGTTTACGCCAAGCGCCTGCGCGGTTGGCGCTTCATCCTGTTTAACGTCGTGCTCGGTTTGGGACACATGGTTGTGCTGTTCAATGTCGGAGCCTATATTGCGCTGCTGCCTGATGTTGCCGGCGACCTGGGCGGCGTGTTCCCGAGCTTCGGCACCTGGGGCCAGACCTATTTCATCATTGCTTTGGCGCTGGCCTTCCCTATCGCACGCTGGCTGTCGGGCAGGCTTGGCGACTATCGCTTGTTTATCGCGGCATTTGTCGTGTTTGCCTTCGCTTCCTATCTCTGCGCCGTCAGCCAGACCTTATGGTTGTTTATTCCAGCGCGCATTGTGCTCGGGTTTTCAGGGGGGATTACGCTCTATATCGGACAGCCGCTGTTATTGAAAGAGTACCCCGATCAACTGAAATTGCTGGGTTTGGGAATATGGGGGCTGATCACGCTGATGCCTTTTACCATCAGCTTTCCGATAGGCGGCCTGATCGCCGACGAATTGGGCTGGCGCTACCTGTTTTATCTGAACATCGTCTTCGCCTTGGCCATCGCCGGCATTTGCGGGTCATTGCTTGCCGGACGGGGATTCGAGCGCAGAGACACCCGTTTCGATAACATCGGTTTTGTTCTGCTGGCGTTGGTAGTCGGCAGCATGCAGACCCTTCTGAACCTGGGCAACGATTTCGACTGGCTGAATTCGCCATTCCTGCGCGGTACGATGATCGTCCTGATCATCGCGTTACCCTGCTTTATCATTTGGGAACTCGACGAACGCCACCCGGCGTTCAGCATACGGCTTTTCGCTGACCGTAATTTTACGATAGGGGTCATTTGTCTCTCTGTCGGATTTCTTTTAATCCAGGGACTACTCTCTTTGCTCATTGTTCAGCTGCAAGTATTGCTGGGCTATTCTTCATTCCTGGCGGGCATGGTTTACCTGCCGATGATCCTGCTTGCGGCACCCATGACTGTGGCGATGCACCGGCTGCCCAAAAGCCTGGACGTTCGCCTGCCGGCCTGCCTGAATCTGCTTGGCTTCTCCTTGACCTTTTATTGGCTAGGTCTGTTCGATGATCCCGGCTCATTCGATCAAATTTTTTGGCCCGTGTTGCTGCTCGGTTTTTTTCTGGGTTCGTTTTTTATGCCGCTGACTAGGCTGACGCTTCACGGACTGTCCGGAAGCCGGGAAATACGCGCTGCCGAAGAGACGGGGTTGCTGCGGGTTGTTGCCGGAGCATTCGGCATCACCTTGCAAGGCGTCATGCTGTTTCGGCGCACCCCTTTGCATCAGCTTCAATTGGCGGATCATTTCGGGGGACGGAAGTTTGCGTCCATTGATGTGCTGCAAGGATTTTCTTCGAGATTGGAGGCCTTTGGCCTTGATAAAACCCTGGTCAACGGCAGGCTCCTGACCCTCATCAAGCAGCAGGCAACCCTTCTGGCCTTAAACGACGCCTTTCTGCTGGCAAGCTTCCTGTTCATCGGCTTGGCCGGGTTGGTGTGGCTGGCCTATCCCACCCATCAACCGCTGCATCCGACCCTGGTCAAAGAACTGGGCGACATTCAGGCGGAAGAGCTCATGGTGGAACCATGACCAATCAAATTACGCCAAAGCGATCGCTCCTTTTTGGGGTCTATGTCGTGTTTATGCTGTTGACATCCAGTTGCGCCTGGATACCGCCAGGAGATAAACCGGCCCAGTTCTTACATTCACCCTCCCTGGACCACGCGTTATCCCATACGGGCCGCGATGAGCCGCATACTCCTGCCGGGCATTGGCCGCCTGAACGCTGGTGGCGGGAATTCGGCAGCCCGGAGCTCAACGGCCTGATGGATGCCGCGCTAAAGGATAACATCGGCCTCAAAGTGGCTGCCGCCCGGCTGCGTCAGGCGCAAGCCATGGTTCGCATGGAAGGCGCAAGGCTGCTGCCATTCCTGGATGCCGAGGTGGAGTTTGAGAACACCCGCATTTCAGAGAATGGTGTTTTTGCCGCGCTCAACCGCCAAGAGGCGGCGGGGGCAAATATCGTCTTCGGCAGGATTAATCCCTTCAACTTCCGCTACGAATTTGATTTCTGGGGGAAAAATCGCGCCGCGCTGGAAGCGGTTCTGGGCGAGGCGGAGGCCGAAAAAGCGGAACAGGCCGAAGTCCTGCTTCAGTTGACTGGCGCAATTGCCCGGTCTTATATACAGGGCATGGCGCTCCGTCAGCGGCTCGATCTGACGCATGACATGGCTAAGTTACGGCGCGACTTGCTCAGTATGGACGAGACCCGCTTGCAGTTGGGCCTGGATTCCGCCGATCCGATGAAACAAACGACTATTGAATTAGAGCAGATCAATAAGCGCGAAGCCGGTATCCGGGATCAGTTGGATATTCAGCGGAACTTGCTGGCTCGACTGATAGGTAAAGGACCGGATGCGACACAAAACCTGTTCGCCGACACCGTGCTTAGCCACGAAAGGATTCGCTTGCCTGCGCAGCTTCCGCTGGAGCTGCTCAGCCAACGCCCCGATCTGGCCTCCGCTCTTCACCGAACCGAGGCGGCGGCGCAACGGGTCAAGGTCGCTAAAGCCGGCTTTCTGCCCACCATCGACCTAACTGCATTTGCCGGCGTGAACGCGCTCAGGATGACGAAGGGTGCAAGCTCTCTGGCTAATCTTCTGTTCTCGGGTTCCAGTTTCTCCTACGGGATCGCACCGGGCCTGCGGCTCCCGTTGTTCGAAGGCGGCCGTCTGCGCGGGGAATTGTCGGCGCAAAGGGCCGAGTACGATAGCGCAGTGGAGCTTTACAACGAAACCTTGTTACGCGCCGTACAAGAGGTAGCCGATAGCCTGAGCCGTTGGCGGGAGACGCAGGCCATCCTCGAAGCGCACGGCCGCCTGCTGTCTGCTCAACATGAAAACCTGGATCTAGCCCAGGTGCGTTTTCGCAGCGGCCTTGATGATCGCAGGGCGCTGCTGGCCCGCCGACATACCGTGCTGGACCAGGAATATGTCTTGAAAAATCTGCAATCCGATCAGCTGGTTGCGATGGTGGATTTGATGGAAGCGTTGGGCGGAGGTTACGTCAACACGCTCCAACCTGTCCAACAGAGCCCCGAACAGCCTGGCTGGTGGCCATGGTAAGTTTAATGACAGCCTTGAGCGAATGGATTCGAATCGAAAATAAACTCCGGTACTGCCACTATAAAGACCTATGAAAACTCATCCCAAGATTATTCGTACCCGCCGCAACCGCTATCTCTTGTCAGTTCTGCTGGTAATGGTTGTCAGCGCTTTGATTTATGCCGGTTATTGGTGGCACTACAGCCGTTTCCGGGTTGTCAGCCATAATGCATTCATCACCGGCAATCTTATTCCGGTGGAAGCCGATGCAACGGGTATCGTCACGCAGGTATTGGTCGAGGAAAGCCAGTATGTCAACAAGGGTGATCTGCTGGTGAGTCTCGACGAGCATCGCGCGCAGACTGCTTTAGGCCAGCGTCGAGGCGAACTGGGGCAGGTAGTGCGCGAGATCGGGGCGGTTTTTTCCACACGCAGGCAAATCTGCCAAAAACTCATTGCCCGCTCGGCCCGGCTTGCCCGCGTGCGCCATGATGTGACGCGTTTTCGGCAGGCGCTTCCAACCGGTTCAGTATCCGAGCAGGTCATGCAAAATGCCGAAGATCAGACGACAGCCCTTGAAGCCGAGATGCGGGAAGCCGAGGCGGAACTCAAAGCCATAGAAGCCAAAGTGGGCGGCACCAGTAAAATTTTGCACCCGGACGTAGAGGCGGCCAAGTATAAATTCATCGCCGCCTATCTTGAATACTCGCGCCAGCAAATCCATGCTCCCGTTTCCGGCTATGTGTCGATGCGCAAGGCCCAGATCGGCAACCGGGTTCAACCCGGCGATCCGCTAATGACCCTTGTTCCGTTGGGGCACCTGTGGGTGGAGGCGAACTTGCGGGAGACAGAGATAGCGCAGATACGCCCCGGCCAGTCGGCAGAGGTTAGCGTCGATCTGTACGGAAAGAACCAGATCTATCATGGCACGGTAGAAGGATTGATACCCGGTACCGGCAGCGTCTTTGCTTTATTGCCCCCGGATAACGCGGTCGGCAACTTTATTCATATCGTAGAACGTATTCCCGTGCGTATCGCCTTACGGCAAGACGAGATACTGAAAAATCCCATTCGCCCCGGACTCTCCACCGTGACCTCAATCGACGTCACGGAATCGGAGCAGCCGCTGGGCGCTTCACTGGCGGCAGTGACTAGCCCGGAGTATCAGACTGACATCTTTGCCGATGAAATCGCCGATGCGGAAACCCAGGCTCAAGCGATTATTATGGATAATCTGATTCAAAAAAACGATCCGCCAGAGCCGGATTGCCGGTCTCCCCAACCAGCAACCCTTAACAGCTCTGCCGCTTATCAGTGATGTGAGCTGCAACGCATGTGAAGCATAATCGATTTAACGGCTTCGGCTTCCTTGGCTGGCGCCATTAAAAATATCATCTCCGGTGTTTTATCGAGGTATTGTTTAATGGATAATTGGTGCTCATGCTCAAAATTGGAACGCCTGCTCATTCATCGTTTCAACTTTTATGCCCTGTGTGGCCTTGCCGTTTTTTGCCGCCCGCCATTAATAAAATCTCACTAACCATCCGAATTATGCGACAAAACCCGTCCCGAATTTTTATCTACGCCGCGCTGCCCTGCGAGGCCAAGCCGCTGGTCGAGCATTTCAAATTAAAGAAAGATACAACGATCCAGCCGTTTGCGGTTTATTTAAATCAGGCCATCTGCCTGACGGTAACGGGGCTGGGGAAAAGCGCGATGGCGGCCGGGGTGGCTTACACCCAGGCTTTGTTTGCTTCAGTCGAACATCCGGTGCTGGTTAATATCGGCATCGCAGGACACATCGATCATGCGCTGGGCAGCCTGTTTTTGATCGATAAAATTACCGATGTTGACAGCCGGAAAAGCTATTATCCGCCCTTGGTTTTTACGCCGCCCTGCCCCACTGCAAACATCCGGACCGTATCCAGGCCGCAGCTTGTTTATGACCGGGAGCATCTTTGCGACATGGAAGCGTCCGCATTTTATGAAACCGCTGTGCGATTTTCGACCGGTGAATTAATCCACTGCCTGAAAGTTATTTCGGATAACGAATCATCGCCTGCCGAAAACATCCAGCCCAAGCAGGTCGCTGCATTGATAGCCGCGCATGTCGCAGCGATTGAAACCCTGCTGGCAGAATTAAGCCGTCTGGCGAAGCTGATAACGGTACAGGAACCCGAGCTGTTTGAGCAGCTGACGCAACGCTACCATTTTACAACCAGCGAACAGGGACAGCTAAAAAACCGGCTGTCCCGCTGGTCGGTATTAACCCATCAACAAGCCCTTAAGTTTGATGAAACCCGGTTTCATAAAAGCAAAGATGTCTTGTTTTGGCTGGATCAACAAATCAGTGAAATTGAGTTTTGCTTATAACGTTTTTTCAAACCGCTATAAAAAGAAAAATGCGTTCTTGCTGACCGCGACGATGCCGATATAAATAAAGCAGGCAAGAGCACCGGCAAAAGCCTGCCAGCGCAGAGCGCCCTCGCTCTTGATAGCAACCATACCCAAACCGACATAGCCCAGCAGGGCTATTATTTTAGCGACAATCCAACCGTATTCACCCGACAGCCACGAACCTTGAAAAACCAGCGTAAAACCGGTGATCAGTAACAGGGTATTGACAATATGCGGCCCGATTTTTATCCATTTTTGTTCCAGCAACTCCGGGCGCTTTTCCGCCAGATAAACCCTGCCGACAAAACTGGAGATGGACAATAAAACAAAGGTGAGATGAAGAATTTTAATCATGCTGTGCTCCTGAGGTTGAAAATATTGGCGTTACTCGATACATAAGTCTGTTGCCGATGTTGCAGCAGTATACGCCGAAAAATCAGCGGATCTTTTTGCTGGGTTATTTCGCCGGGACGGGGATAACATTGATGTTCCAGGCGAGACAGCCAAAAACGCAACGCCGCGGCCCTGAGCAGGATCGGCCAGTGTTGTTTTTCCAGCGGCTCCAACGGCCTCAGGCTTTCGTAAGCGGATAGCAACGCCGTGAATTTTTCGGCATTAACCGTGCCGTTATCACAGCACCAATCGTTAGCCGTTATCGCAACATCGAGCAGCAAGGTATCGGTGCAGGCGCTGTAAAAATCCAACAAACCGCTGAGCTGGCCATCAACAAACAACACATTATCCCTGAACAAGTCGCCATGCATGACGCCTCGGGGCAGATTAACCGGGGTGTTTTCCGCTTGGAAAGCCAGCTCATCATCAATCAGCTCACGATCGGTTGCCGATAAATGCGCGCCGACTTTACTCAGCACCGTTTTACACCAGCTTAAATCATTGCCGTTTTTTATCGGGAAAACGTAATCCTCCGTGCAGCGATGCAAGCTTGCCAGCTGCAAGCCGATTTCCTGACAATGCAAAATGGATGGGATTGCCGTTGCCGTACCTGATAAACACTTGAATACCGCAGCCGGTTTACCGTTAAGATGCCGCAACGGATTTGCCTGCCGGTCGCCTTGAGGCCTAGGACAAGGCAAGTTGTTTTCGCCCAGGTGCGCCAGTAATTTTAAAAAATGCGGCAACTCATCGGCGGTCAGCGACTCGAACAGGGTCAGCACGAAACTGCCTTGCGTGGTGGTTACAAAATAATTGGTATTGTCTATGCCGTCCGTTATACCCTCAAAACTGACGACTTCACCGAGGGTATAAGCACTAAAGAATTGATCGAGTTGCGGGCGTGTTATGCGAGTAAATACAGACACCGGTTTTAAGCGACTACCATTCCAGCAACTTCCACATATTGATATCGAGTTCTCTATCTATATTGTTGCGGCGTTCATCCATTTTGCCATCGCCGTTGGTATCAATAAAATAATACGGGGGCCCCACAGCCGGTACGACTTTTATCATATAAAGTCTGCCGCCGCGCCGGTATTCCTGAATGGTCTCTTTACCTTTACGAATAATGGTAATGTCCGGCTCCATGGTTTCACCGTTTTGCACCGGCAAAGGCGGTTCCGGCGCTTCCGGCACAGCCTCAAGCTCAGGCGGCCGCTCATCGACAGCATAGACCGGGAAGGCCAGCAAACTCAGTAGAATAAAACGTCGCATAGAGTGACTCTTTGTAAAAATAAAAACTGCGGCTATCTTATTACAGTTTTTACCGGCTTGCTTGACTAAAATGACTCAACAATCGATGCTATCACTGATGATTTTGTTGTCTACCAGACTTTCAGTGTTGCATTCACGGCAAACCGAATCGGCAAGATCGCCCTGGCTTGATTAGGCCAACTTTTCCCCAGCTGTTACTTCAATCTGTTTTTTAAAACAATCCGCGATGCGTAGCTTGCCTCACCTCAGACGTATCGCCCTTAAACTGCCCCGGAAAAGTTTCCATCCGTACCGGCTCATGAGAGAGATTTGTAACACACCATCCGGTTTGGATGGCTCACCGAATCTACCGGAAAATTGTAATGGAATGGTTTTTCGTAAGTGGGCATGAGTTATAAAAACCACTTCCTATAACTCATATTTGATCATATTATGAGTTATAAACTAGAGGTGTATAACTCATGATGTGGAACTGGCAACAACCTGATTGGCCTAATTTTAACTACGACAAATCCTTGATTGACGATTTCGAGAAACAATTGCTGCTTGGCGCAGGTCTTTTGTTCGGTGCATTCAAACATCTCAATGAAGAAGACAAACGACAATTAACCATCGAACTGATCAGCAACGAAGCGTTAAAAACATCGGAAATCGAAGGCGAATATCTTGATCGCGATAGCCTTCAGTCATCTATACGCCGCCAATTCGGGTTGATCGCCGACAACCGAAAAATTTCTCCCGCCGAACAAGGCATAGCGGAAATGATGGTTAATGTGTATCGGAGTTTTGAAGCCCCGCTCTCCCACGCTATGCTGCTCGAATGGCACAAAATGCTGACCAACGGCCGCCGCGACCTGAACGACATAGGCCGCTACCGGACGCATAGCGAACCGATGCAAATCGTATCCGGCGCCATCTATGCCCCGAAAGTACATTTTGAAGCGCCGCCGTCATCGCAAATGATGGCTGAAATGGAGCGGTTCATTGACTGGTTTAACGCCACCGCATCGAACGGAACAACACCGCTGCCGACTTTATTGCGAGCCGCTATTGCCCACCTTTATTTTGTCAGCATCCATCCTTTTGAAGACGGTAATGGCCGAATTGGACGGGCGATTGCTGAAAAAGCGCTCGCCCAATGTCTGGGTCAACCTACGCTGATTGCCATTGCCTACGCCATTGAACGCGACAAAAAAACCTATTACAGCGCGCTTGAACGGGCAAACAAGCAGAATGAAATAACAGCCTGGCTAATCTATTTCGCAAAAACGGTCATAAACGCCCAAAGTTATACTGCAACCTGGGTTGATTTCCTGATCAAGAAAGCCAAGCTCTATGACCGATTACGCGGACAAATCAATCCGCGCCAGGAAAAGGCTTTGACCAGAATGTTTCAGGAAGGCCCGGATGGCTTCACAGGCGGATTGAATGCGGAAAAATACATTGGCATTACCGGCGCTCCCAGAGCCACCGCTACTCGTGATTTGCAGGATTTAGTGAGCAAAGGGGCTTTACTCCGGCACGGCGAGCGTAAACATACCCGGTACTTTCTTAGCCTCGAATGAACTTAGAAAAATGGGTATGCATTGCAAACACAGTTCATGCTGCTCGATAAATTGAGAAGGAATTGGAATTGGAAACGCTAACTTTACGGCTGTAATGATGACCAATGCGAACTTTTAATTACGCAGCCAAAACCAGTATTCTCTTACTCTTTTTACTACTGTGTAATCACTCTAATGTCGGACAACAATAAGCAGTTGTCCGATCTACAAAACTAATTGTTAGTCTATAAAACTGCCGATCTGGGAAGAGATACAGTTAGGACTCCTATAAAGTTCCAGAGCCTATTGCCTAGACCATTGCAATCAAGGATGATATGCGAACTATATAATTATTCGTTAAGCCCACTAAGGAGAAGTAAGTGCATAAAGGGCGTTATTATGTTGGAAGAGTAGTAAAAGCTGGCCTGATAAATCAGGAGAGTCTGCAAGATATAATTCTAAATCCGCCGGTAATTGAGCGAGGTCGGTTTGGATGGACAATTACAGATATTGAGGATCATAGAAACGACCCAATACCTTTCATATTTGGAAAGCTGTCTAAGTTTTCTCGTGTTGGCCAAATTACAATAGTTGATGAAGGTACTAAATCGCAACGCGCTGCCTTGGAACCAAATCTACTAGAAGCCAGCTCGCCATTTGTATATCTCCCAAAGTTTTCTGGAATTGCTTATTTACATGTGTGGGATGGGATTCAGCCGAATGTCTTTGCTCGTCGTTTTAGAGCGATTATAGAGGCGCCGTTTGACAGCGTCTTCGCAGAATGCACTATCGAACCAATTGCCGATTATGAAGCATTCGTAAAAAAGCTTTATAACATCGATACTTTTACTGAAATTTCAGCCAAAGTTTACCCGCCTAATCCGCTCTTCGGCCGTTTGTGGTCAGGTCTCAATGACTACGTCAAAATGAGAAATGCCGCTGAAGTTTCAATTAAGGAGACAAGCCCAGACGGTAATGGGATAACTACGAAGATTGTAACTCTTGTCCAGAATATTATGATCAATTCCAATTACCAGCCTGAAACAGCCGTTGATATTGCGGATGCGGCCCTTCTGATGGCTGCGGACGGATACGGCACTGGAAAAGTAGTAGGGTATGATGGCGATGCTGAGGTAATTATCCGTACATCAGACAATCAGAAAAGCTTCTTGGCTAGCAAAGAACCGGAACCATCGGAGCTTGCAGCTAAAGCAGCAGCTATACTTGAAAAGGTAAGTCGTGAACGAGACATGAGGCATTGATAGTCATGTATTGGCTACGCGTAGTTGTGATTTCATTTGAGTTTCTTATTGTCATAATTTCTGTTTTTTTAATAAACGTCTATGGCGAAATGCTTAACCCCCTCATTAAAGAAATACAGATCAATGATGAGGTCTTGAAATGGCTTATGCTCTTGCCGGCAGGATTGTTAGGCTGGAGCTTTGTACAGACTCAGTCGTTACTATTTCCAGATGGTGAGTTCGCTAAGATTCTTCATATGTGGCCAAGCTACAGCAAGTTAAAAATACATTGCGTGGTTGGGCTTATATATGCTGTTCTATTTTTAATAATCGGATTATTCCCCCTGTTTATAAAGGATAGCCTGAATACAGCGGCAGGATTTATTATGCTGTTTTGCGGCGTTGCCGGAGAATCGGTAGTAGCCTTGAGTATCTATTCAGCACAGATTTCAGTGAAAGAAATAGCCATGCGTGCTGGTTCCTAGCTATCCGTTTACATCGTTCCCACGCGATACTTGCGTCTGTTTCAGTATTGCCGGGATAACGTGCTTTAAAATACTTGTGTATAACGATGAGCGCAGCGCATGGAAACGATAAAGATGCCTCCAATTCATTCCCCACCCGCCAACCGATACCCAACGCCCGCTTCGGCCAGTAAATAACGCGGCTGAGTAGGATCCGCTTCAAGCTTCCGGCGCAATTGCCCCCTGTAAATCCGCACATAGGGCGTATTAAAACCCCTTGCCAATGCGCATTCTGGTTGACACAATATGCGCATCATAAATTCATATATGGAGCGCATCATGCAAGACAGTTTCTATGACACTCATGCCTCGAAAAAACCTACAAATCTCAGCATCAACAGCGACCTGCTTCAAAAGGCAAAAGCCCTGCACATCAATCTTTCCAAGGCATTAGAGCAACGCCTTGTCGAAATGCTGCTGGAAGAAAAACGCAGGGAATGGCACGAGGAAAATCGCGAAGCCATTGACGCTTACAATCGGCGCATTGAAACAGACGGCGTGTTCAGCGACGGTTTAAGGAAATTTTGATGGCGCAGTTCGATGTCTTTGAAAACCCAAATAAAGCCACAAATCAAACGATTCCTTATCTACTCGATGTTCAGTCTGACTTGCTCGATACCCTTTCAACACGCGTAGTCGTACCCCTCGTATCCGCTTCGGCTATGAGTAAAGCGATCAGGCATCTTAATCCTGAATTCACAATAAGAAATACCGCTGTGTTTATGTCGACAGCGGAATTGGCTGGCGTTCCAGTTCGGTCTATCGGTGAAAAAGTCGGCTCACTAACAGGCCGGCGTCATGAAATTATTTCTGCACTTGATTTTCTATTCACCGGCTTCTGAACATTAATTGGCGGTTTGCTCGGCAATTGCTCCACATAATCTTGCAGAATGACGCTGAGCGTCTGGAACTGCGTTTCCTCGTTGGAGCGTGGTAACGATGAATTTTGGCATGGACTGGAATGGCGGACTCGGATGTAGGCCGGAATAAGCTCGCCCGGCGACAGCAAGGGCGGGCGTTTCCGGCAACTCTTGAGCTTCGGGATGCCGGAAGAACGCGCGGACAGGCTTATTCCGGCCTACTTCAAGATGTGTATAACGATGAGCGCTGGATCGTGGTAACGATAAAAATTTTTCAATTTATTCCCCACCGGCCAACCGATACCCTACACCCGCCTCGGTCAGCAGATAACGCGGCTGAGTAGGATCCGCCTCAAGCTTCCGGCGCAATTGTCCCATGTAAATCCGCACATAGTGAGCATGCTCCACGTAGGCAGGCCCCCAAACATCCAGCAATAACTGCCGGTGCGTCAACACCTTACCCGCATGATGAATCAACACGGTCAGCAGTCGGTATTCGATGGGGGTCAGATGAATTTCCTGTTCGCCGATATGTACGCTGCGACGGGACAAATCAACCTGCAAATCACCGACGCAAAATAACGTTTCGACGCTATCGCCTGCAAGCTGAGAGGCATGGCGTAGCGATACGCGGATGCGCGCCAGCAGTTCGCCGATGCTGAACGGTTTGGTCAGATAATCGTCCGCTCCGGCATCCAGCGCGGCAATCTTGTTGTTTTCCTGGCTTCTGGCCGACAGCACGATGATCGGCACTGCGGACCACTCGCGAACCTTGCGGATCACCTCTATGCCGTCTATGCCCGGCAAGCCCAAGTCGAGGATGACCAATTCCGGTTTGCGGGTACCGATTTCCACTATACCCCGTTCGCCGGTTCCGGCCTCAATTACCTGGAATCCCTGCACACTCAGACTGGTACGCAAAAACCGGCAGATTTGCGGATCATCCTCAATAACCACAATGACGGGTTTAGTGTTATTCATCTTGCAGCTGCTCCGCTGCCAATTGCGGCGGCGCTTCGTCTACAGGCAATAGAAAAAAGAATTGCGCCCCGCCGCCAAGCCGATTAGCGGCTCCGATAACGCCGCCATGCGCAATAATGATAGCCTTGCAAATGGCCAGTCCGAGGCCGACGCCGCTTTGTGTACCCTCCCGGTGTACCCGGTAGAATTTATCAAACAGCTTTTCCTCTTCTCCTGGCGGTATACCGGGACCGCGATCCGCTACGGTCACCTTTAGCATATGGGCGGAAATTTCGGCAATAATGTCGATGGGGCTGCCCGTCGGCGTATATTTGCAGGCATTTTCCAGAATATTGACCAGCACCTGTTCGATCAGTACCGCATCAACGCGCACCAGACACAGATCATCCGGCAGCTTGGTGTTGATCACACGCCCTTCAAGCCGCTTGTGCATACGCGTCAAAGTTCCGCCGACAATTTCATCAAACGGATACCATTGCCGGTTCAGCGACGCTTGCCCTGCATCCAGGCGGGCCATATCCAGAATATTATTGGTCAGATTCGACATGCGTAGCGCTTCGTCATAGATGGTCAGATTCAATTCCTGTCGATCCAGTGGGGTAAGATGGGCATCCTCTTCCACCAAGGTACTGGCTGCGCCGACGATGGATGCCAGCGGCGTGCGTAAATCGTGAGAAATGGCGCTGAGCAAGGAGTTGCGTAAGGTCTCGGATTCCATGCGTATTTGCGTCTGTTGCGCCTCTTCGGCAAAACGTACCCGTTCAATGGTTTGGGCAATTTGGCTGATAAAGGTATCCAATAGCCGACGCTGTTCAGGTAAAAACACCCGGCGCAGATTCGCAGCGCGCAAAGCCAACACACCGATGACGCCGCGAAAACCGGACATGGGAAAAAACACCGCGCCGGCTCCGGGTAAGGTGTCGGTGCCTTGTCCAGCCATCTGGTCGTGATCGAAAACCCACTGCGCCACACTGAGATCGCAGTCGCGCAGGGATTCTGGAACGGGCGGATCTATCGGATAAACTATCCGGCTGTCATCGACGGGAAACAGCAATACGCTGGCGCCGCCGAATTCATCCTGAATATGACGCGCGGCGATTCTGGCGGTATCCGCTACGGTGCGGCTGGTCGCCAAATCTTCACTTAGCGCGTAAAGGACATTAGCGCGCCGTTCCCGATGCGCAGCTATCTTCGCCTGAGAGCGCATATTGCTGGTCAGATGACTGATGATCAACCCCACCAACAGCATAATGGCGAACGTCACTAAATACTGCACATCCGTAACCGCAAAGCTATGAACCGGGTTGACAAAGAAAAAATCGAATGCGACAACGCTCAGCACCGAGGTCAGAATGGAGGCCTCACGGCCAAAGCGGGCCGCCATAAAAACCACGCCCAGCAAATAAACCATGACCAGATTAGCCAATTCGAATTTCCCGGACATTAACCAGGCAAGCAACGTCGTGCAACCGGTCATAGCCAGCGCCCAGCCCCAATTTAACCAGCGGCGCTTGGCGCGTCCCCAGGGATAACTGGAGCGTAGCATTTTTGCCCCTGGTATTTCCTTAGACGTTTTTTGCGCGGAAGCGACTTCGCCACGCGGGCTTCCCAGCAAATAGACGTTGATGTTATGTGCGTCGGTAATCAGGGTATCGACGACCGAACCCAGCACCCAACGTTTCCAGCCCCGGCGACGGGGTTTGCCCAACACGATTTTGGTGACGTTGCGGCTTTTGGCGAAACTCAGGATTTCTTTGCTCATATCGGGGCCAGACAAAGTCACCGTTTCGGCACCCAGCTGTTCGGCAAAACGCAGCACCCGCAATACCTCATCGCGACGTTCGGCAGGCAGGCGTTGCAGCTCCGGCGTTTCCACGTAGGTCACGATCCAGTGCGCATGCAGGCTGGTAGCGAGTCGCTTGGCGGCGCGTACCAGCCGCTCGGCGATAGTATTGGGGCCTATGCAGACCATTATCCTGTCGCCAACCTGCCAAACATCGCGTATCGCGTGGTCGTCCCGATAGTCTTGCATTTGTGCGTCGACCCGATCGGCGGTGAGGCGTAAGGATAACTCACGCAAGGCAATCAGATTGCCTTTGCGGAAGAAACTGTTCATCGCCCGTTCCGCCTGTTGCGGCACATAAACCTTGCCTTCCTTGAGCCGCAACAATAATTCATCGGGCGGCAAATCAATCAATTCGACTTCGTCCGCCAGCTCGAATACCGTGTCCGGCACCGTTTCCTTAACCTGTACCCCGGTTACTTGACTGACATCGTCGTTGAGACTTTCCAGATGCTGGACGTTCAGCGTACTGTAAACATCGATACCGGCACTCAGCAATTCTTCGACATCCTGCCAGCGTTTGGGGTGACGACAGCCGACGGCGTTGCTGTGCGCCAATTCGTCCACTAAAACCAGGGTAGGGTGACGTTTCAGTGTGCCGTCCAGATCAAACTCGCGCAGTACCGTACCGCGATGTTTAACCAGCTTGGGCGGCAACACATCCAGGCCTTGTAATACAGCAACGGTTTCTTGCCGGTCATGGGTTTCCACTAGTCCAACCACCACATCGACACCTTCAGCCCGTTTGGCTTTGGCGGCCAGTAACATGGCGTAGGTTTTTCCTACTCCCGCGGCCGCGCCGAAAAAAACTTTGAGTCGGCCGCGTCGTCGCTGGTTTTCCTCTCGCTCTACACGAGCTAGCAGGGCGTCAGGGTCTGGGCGTGTATCGTTCATGCGTGAATCCAGTAGTTGCTAAAATTAACGTATAAATCATTATCGCTAGTTTCCAAACTAAAGCTTGGAAACTAGGTATGGAAGCCTGTCCTGAGTCTTGTCGAAGGGCTCTTAGCTTCCTGTTTCGTTGAGGCGTCCCTTATCTAGTCGCGTTGGACGGCTGGGCTTGAACTGTCTCCTGGAGGTTGGCGAGGATCTCCTGGCATTGGGAGGAAACCAACCTTTTTCTTCCCAAAGATAGCTCGGCCGACTTGATATTCGTGTTCATCCGAGAAAGCCTTAAAACCTCACCCGTTAGGTTCATAAATCGTTCGTATGCAGTCTCTGCATTGTTCAGATCTTCGCTGTCACGTTGATCGACAATGCTACGAAGAGATCCAAGAGCCTTCCTGGCTGATTCGTCATAAGATTTGATGCTTTGCTCGATTTTATCCATCTCTTGATCGTCTGCCTCTTCAATATGAGGCTTGTGGAGAGCCAGTATTTTCAGGCCGGCAGTGAGCGCTTCATACGAGAGTATGACGGCTTCGTTGCCCTGGTGGTTGTTCGTGTTTCGATGGTTCAAGCTCTGTTCAAAACGCTCTATTTCTTGGGCGCCTTGCGTCGCGGAGAGCTTTTGGGCTTTGAGATTGGTGTTTTGAGTTGCCAGAACCAGAATTGTTTCGTCTAATTTTCTAAATTGTGACCAACAATTATTGAAGTCATTTAGAATCTCCGTCTCTCGCGGGAGTTTCTGCTGATTGATGATGGCTTCGATTTCCTTTCGACTGCTTTCTACGTCATCAGCAGCCTTGCGGGCTCTGACTGCAAAATCTTCCGATGCCTCATCAGTAATGGCCATAACGGCGTTCTTCTCGGCCTCAATGGCTTCGAGAAGATGAATCCTCATCGTTGACAGTAAATTAACCTTCGTAAACTCCGTCTCGAATGGATTGGAACGCCCTCTATAATAGCTAAACACTGTCAATGCTCCCAACAGCGCAAAAGTCAGTACCCATGGCAAAAAAGCATAGGAGTTTTTCGTTGTTTTTGGTTCCAAACTTTAGTATCTCGCCTTTGTTTAAGATAGCGCTACGAATATCTTTTGTAGAGCCTTCTTTGCACACAATATTCGCCGGTTCCCAATCTGGATATTGGGAACTAGCGCAACATCCCAGTCCCAAAAGCCTTGATTAAAAATTAACGTTGAAATCGCTAGAGAACAAAAATTGACTATCCCTGTTGCCATTACCGAAGGGCAGATACCGACTGCTGCCGTTTGCTTGTACTCCATCCGCCCAGTCATAACGAACATTCGGGCGAATATTCAGCCATTTCATCGGTTTCCAGTTAATGCCGGCAGTAATGCCGTAATAGCTGGCACCGCTGCCAAAATTACTGCCGCTATAGTTTCCGTTACCGCCACTGGCGTAACTGTCTAGTCCATTGCTGGAAGCCGCAGCTACACGTTGCGGAGACCAGACCCTGAAACCGTTTTGATCGCGGAACCACTCAGTACGAATACCTGCGGTCAGGTTGTCCTTAATATCATAGGTTAAATGCATGTTAAGGCCATACCATTCGGTATCTGTAGAAGCGTTATTTATTAAAACGCCATTTGCGTAGCCATGATCATGTTGTAACATCAAATGGGTTTTATCGGTGATATTATGCTTCAACACGATGCTGTACAGGCCCCATTTTTTGCTGCTCTGTTCTGAAGTAGAACCATAGGTACCGCTGATATTGGCTGAAGTATTCTTATCATCGCTGGTCCAGGTGGTACCGGCCAAGCCGCCCCAGTTACCTAGTTGTTGGTTAAAACTGCCATCCCAGCCGCCGGTCGCGCTACCCGTGGTAACACCGCCCATAACAGCCCAATTTTTATCAACTGTATAATTACCCATCACGCCGGTATGGGTGAACGGTTCGCCATATTGCATGGTATACGCATGGGTATAGAAAAAGTTGTCAGGCGCAGGAACTGTCTCATAACCAATCGGCGTATAAAAGTGACCGGCCTTGATATTCAAACCATTTCCAATAGGTGCATACGCCTCGGCATAAGCTTGAGGTAATGCAATATCGTAAAAACGATTGCTGTTACTACCGAGCAAATTGAGGTCCCAATTGCCCCGGTTCTTAACAAGTCCGCTATTCACATCGAGTGCGGGAGAACCGTATGCTTGGGTAAAAATTGAATCGGTACCGAACATCGCGTCGAAACGTCCGCCGAAATCCCACGCGTCGCCTTCTGCCGCTACGGTGCGTTGCACGAATATGTTTAATTGGTTCAATTGGAATTCGGCAGAACGATCACCAAAAGTAACCGGACCGTTGAACCCGTTAGTGGGGCTAGCCGCGTTGTAGGTGACGCCAGCGTTGGCCCAGCCGCCAATTTTTAAACCCAAATTTTTCATGAACTGGCTTTCGTTGGGGTCGCCCACGGTTTCGAGCAAGGTACTGGCTTCGGTCAAACTCTTTGCCTGTGCTACACCAAAAACAGAAATCAGTGCTATGCCCAAAGCCAACGGCTTAAGTGCAAAATGATTATTGTTTAGATGGTTTTTCATATTATAGATCCTTAAAATAATTAAACTTAAAGCACAATGCTCGCTTTACAACCAAAGACAAGTACGATGCCAACTGTGTTTGTACTATAGATTTTCGCTAGTTCCCAATCTCAAGCAAGCTTGGAAATCTGTTTGGACATAGTAATCCCTTACTTAAGGCGCTGATCCAACGCCAGATTCAATTTCAGCACGCTGACCCGAGGCTCACCCAATACTCCCCATTGCCGGGTTTCTGTATAACGATCAACCAATTCACTTACACTGTTCGGCGACATGTGCCTGGCTTTGGCTACGCGGCTGATTTGATAGGTGGCCGCGGCAGGGCTGATATGGGGATCAAGTCCGCTAGCCGAGGCGGTAACCAAATCCACGGGTACAGCTTCCAAATGGCTAGGGTCTGCATCGCGCAACGCTTTGATGCGCGCCTGAACAGCGTCGATCAGTGCAGGATTGGTAGGCCCTTGATTGGAACCGCTGGATGCTCCACCATTATAGGAAGTGGGCGAAGTCGCTGAAGGTCGTCCCCAAAAATACTCGGGGCGGCTAAACGCTTGACCGATTAATTCGGAACCGAGCGGCTGCTCGTTGCTGCCAAGCAAACTGCCGTTTGCCTGGCTGGGGAACAGGATCTGTGCGCTAAACGTGACAGCCAATGGATAGGCGATGCCGGTTAGCACAGTAAAAAACAATAACATGAGTATTGCGGGTTTAATTTGGTTGGTCATTTACGACTCCTTTGTTTGTCTTTTATCTCGCGTACCTTTGATGGTGATTGCTTGGCAGGAACGCTTTGAAAATGGTGCGCGATGCGCACCCTACAGAACTTTCTTTAATTAAAACGATAATGCAATTAAACCAAGATCGATCAGCTTAATACCTATAAACGGCACGATTACTCCGCCGACACCGTAAACCAGCAAATTATTACGCAGCAATGTAGCTGCATTTTGCGGCCGGTAAGTCACGCCTTTCAATGCCAAAGGAATCAAGGCGACAATAATCAAGGCGTTAAAAATAACGGCCGAAAGTATGGCGTTGGCCGGACTGCTAAGCCCCATGATATTAAGCACGCCAAGTTCCGGATAAGTAGTGGCAAACGCGGCCGGAACAATAGCGAAATACTTAGCCAAGTCATTAGCCAGACTAAACGTGGTCAACGCGCCGCGCGTCATCAGCATCTGTTTGCCGGTTTCAACGATTTCGATCAGCTTGGTGGGATTGGAGTCGAGATCGACCATGTTACCGGCTTCCTTGGCTGCCTGGGTGCCCGAATTCATCGCCACCGCCACATCGGCCTGAGCCAAAGCAGGCGCATCGTTGGTGCCGTCTCCAGTCATCGCCACCAGGCGACCCTCGGCTTGATGTTCCCGGATCAACTTGAGTTTAGCTTCCGGCGTAGCCTCGGCCAAAAAGTCGTCGACGCCCGCTTCAGCCGCAATCGCTGCCGCTGTCAAGCGGTTATCGCCGGTGATCATGATCGTTTTAATGCCCATATTGCGCAGTTCTACAAAACGCTCCTTAATACCGCCCTTGACCGTGTCTTTCAGCTCAATAACACCCAACACCTGTCCACCGTCGACAACCAGCAGCGGTGTGCTACCCCGGCGCGCAACAACATCGGCGATTCGTGTCGCTTCCTCAGGGAATTTTGCTTGTTGAGCTTCCACAAAGCCACGTATCGCATCGACAGCGCCTTTACGAATCTGCCGATCACCGATATTGACGCCACTCATCCGGGTTTGTGCGCTAAAGGCGACAAACGTTGCACCTAGCTCGTGAATATTGCGCTCCCGGATGTCAAATTTCTGCTTGGCAAGAATAATGATGCTGCGACCTTCCGGTGTTTCGTCAGCAAGCGTCGCCAGTTGCGCGGCATCGGCCAATTCTCTTTCACTGGTCAAGCCAATCGGGAAAAATGCCGAAGCTTGACGGTTACCCAGGGTAATTGTGCCGGTTTTGTCCAGCAACAACACATCCACATCGCCCGCCGCCTCAATGGCTTTACCCGAAGTGGCGATAACGTTTTTCTGCATCATCCTGCCTATACCTGCCACACCGATAGCGGACAGCAAAGCGCCTATGGTGGTAGGAATCAGACAAACCAACAACGCCACCAGTACGGTGATCGAAACCGGCGTACCGGCTTTGGCGATTTCCACACTGTACAGAGAAAAAGGCAGAAGCGTCACGGTGGTCAGCAAAAAAATCAGCGTCAATGCCACCAGCAAAATAGTCAGGGCAATTTCATTAGGCGTTTTTTGCCTCGATGCGCTTTCCACCATCGCAATCATCCGGTCCAGGAATGCCTCACCGGGATTGGCAACGACCCTCACGACCAGCCAATCGGACAATACTCTAGTACCGCCGGTTACCGAACTGAAATCTCCACCCGATTCACGAATGACCGGCGCGCTTTCGCCGGTGATCGCGCTTTCGTCGACACTGGCGGCGCCTTCGATGACTTCGCCGTCGGCGGGGACAAAATCGCCTGCTTCAATCAGTACCAAGTCGCCGCGCCGTAATGTTGTGCTGGCGACTTTGGCGTAATCGGTGCTGCACTGCGGTTTATCCAGTTTCTTGGCCATGATGTCGCGCTTGGCGCTACGCAATGATGCCGCTTGTGCTTTACTGCGGCCTTCGGCGACACTTTCTGCGAAATTGGCAAACAACACCGTAAACCACAACCAGAAGGTCACGGCCAACATGAAGCCGGTTTCCGTGTTGTCCCCGGAAAACAACTCCCACAGCCATAGTCCGGTAGTCAGCAAACTGCCGATATAGACAACGAACATTACCGGGTTTTTCCATTGTTGTTGAGGCGCCAGTTTGCGCAGGGTATCGCCTAGCGCATCCCACAGGATCTGGCCGCTAAATAGCTGTTGTGTATGACTTTTTGTGCTCATTGATTATTTCTCACTCTGCTTAAATTCATAGTCGTAGGCCGGAATAAGCCGGTTCGAGCGACAGCGAGAACTGGTGTTTCCGGCAAATACCTACCAAACTCGCCGGAAACGCCACCTCGCGCTACGCCCTTCGACAAGCTCAGGGCCTGCTTGGGTGGTCTTATTCCGGCCTACTGAGCTGTGTTCATGATTAAATGTTCGACCACCGGACCTAAAGCCAACGCGGGCACGAAAGTTAGCGCACCGACCAAAACCACGGTGCCGATAAGCAACATCACGAACAACGGCGTATGCGTCGGCAAGGTGCCGACGGTGGTCGGCACGGTCTTTTTTGCAGCCAATGAGCCGGCAATAGCGAGTACCGGGATGATGATCCCATAACGCCCGAACAGCATCACGATACCCAAAGCCGTGTTATAAAACGGAGAATTGGCGCTAAGACCGGCAAAAGCACTACCGTTGTTGCCCGCAGCGGAGGAAAACGCATAAAGAATTTCGCTAAAGCCGTGGGCACCGGGATTGGCAACCGCTGTTTTTCCTGCTTCCACCATGATCGCCAACGCCGTCCCCCCCAGAATAAAGAAGGCCGGAATTAAAATAACGACAGCTGCCATTTTTATCTCGAAAGCTTCAATTTTTTTGCCGAGATATTCCGGCGTACGACCTATCATCAGACCGGCGACAAATACCGCAATCAGCGCAAAAATCAACATCCCGTAAAGACCGGATCCCACGCCGCCGAAAATAACTTCACCCAACTGCATTAACCACATCGGAATCAGGCCGCCCAGCGGCGTGTAAGAATCGTGCATGGAATTGACCGAACCGTTGGACGCCGCCGTAGTCGCAGTCGCCCATATCACCGAATTGACGATACCGAAACGCGTTTCCTTGCCTTCCATGTTGCCGCCTGACTGATCAACGCTGACGCTTTGCTCAACGCCAAGTGCAGTCAGCGCCGGATTGCCGCCTTGCTCGAAACCAACCGTGATGAATAGCAGGCTGATCAGCACCAGCGTCATCGCAGACAAAATTGCCCAGCCCTGGCGCGGATCTCCGACCATCGTACCGAAGGTATGGCACAGCGCTGCCGGGATCAGTATCAGTAACAGCATTTCCAGGAAATTGGCCAATGGCGTCGGGTTTTCGAAAGGATGTGCCGAGTTAGCGTTAAAAAAACCGCCGCCGTTGGTACCCAGTTGCTTAATGGCGATTTGCGAGGCGGCAGGACCTAGTGCCAGGGTTTGCGTAGTATTTTCCGTTGCCGTGCTGACCTGCCCAACTAACGGAACAGTTTGGTAAGGTTTGAAGGTTTGCACCACGCCTTGCCCAACCAACGCCAACGCGATCAGGAACGACAGCGGCAGCAGGATATACAAAGTGCCGCGGGTCAAATCCGCCCAAAAGTTGCCGATACCGTCCGCATGGGTGCGCTGAAAGCCGCGGATCATGGCAACCAAAACCGCCATGCCGGTGGCCGCCGAGACAAAGTTTTGCACACTCAAACCCAGCATCTGGGTCAAATAACTCATCGTCGTTTCGCCGCTGTAACCCTGCCAATTGGTGTTAGTGGCAAAACTGACCGCCGTGTTAAATGCCGAATCGACCGTTACATTGCCCATCTGTTGCGGGTTCAGCGGCAAATAGGCTTGCAGCATTTGCAATGCAAATACAAACAGCCCGCCGAACAAGTTAAACCAGAGCAGGGCTGCTGCGTAATCTTTCCAGCGCATTTCTTGTTCCGGGTTAACGCCGCTCAAGCGATAAAACCCTGCTTCCAAAGGCGCCAATAGGCGCTTAAGAAATATCGGGCGATTTTCATACACTGCCGCCATATAAACACCCAGAGGCTTAGCCAACAGCAACAGGGCGACAAAATATAAAGTAATTTGCAATAAGCCGTTTTCAGTCATTAGAATTTCTCCGGGTAAAATAACGCCACCAGCAGATAAATGAATAAAGCGCATGCGAGCAAGCCGCTCAAGCCGTAGATAAAAGTCATGGTTACCTCTTTTTTGTGGATGTTCCGAATGGTTAATGTAACGGTATTGTTATAAAAAAACTGTAAAAATCGCGGTATATCGTTATAGCACTCGGATCATCGAAGCATTTGAAACTCAGTTGCTGTGTAGCGTTGGGATCTCTAAAAATCGGTTACCCTGATAGTTCGACAGACTCACCACGAGCGCAACCCACCGACAAGATAAGATCCGTTCGCGCCGAGCTGTGAGCGTATTGACCGCGAAGGGTTATGAAGTATCTACTGTTTGCGAACCATGACAAATCCGTACAAACACTTGTTTTTGATGGTTTACAGAAAAATCGCCAGCGATGTGAATCAGCGATAAATTTTTCCGGTATCCGCATCAAGACACCTGAATCTGCCGCTGTTATATGAATAGGCTGTGGTTCTGTCGCAAATAGTCAAAGGTCTAACTTCACCTATTTGCGGACGAAGTTATCCTGCTAAAGCCATAGACGGCTTATAGGACGGGGACAGTATACTTTCGTCGAAAAGTTATTCTTTCCACGGTCGTGACCGTTAACAACGTTCCGCCGGAGACGTAAGTAACACTCAATGCTGGTGAATGGAAGGGCAATCGCGCTTAAGTTAAGCTGACTTTTATAATTATCTGCAAATCTAGTGATCACAGATGTGATTCTTTCAAACAATGCAGGAAGCAACAAAACGCACACCCTGCATCATTTCTAAATTCAAGGACGATTGTCCTGTAAACCACTGAAGTAATCTTTACCGCTACTTCTCAAGCAAAGACAACGCAAACGCATAAGCCTCAGGAAAATCGATCAGCGCCGCTTTGCTTGATTTTTGGATTTCTTCGAACAAACCGAATTGCACTTTATATTTCAGGTTACCAATGGCCAACGGCCCGATGCTGCGGAAACTGCCGTGAGCATATTCAACAACCGCGCCCAAATCATGTAACCCCACGCCCAGTACGCCGCTGGGAGGCACAGCGTTGGTATCCGCTACTACCAGCAATTTTTTGGCATTGTTCAACGAGCCTTCCAGAATACGCACACCGGCTCTTGCCGCGCAAATAATGACTTCGGCGTCGGCAACTTCATCGGTTTTTTCTTTATTGGTTTGAGCGGAAACCCATTCAATGTTGGTTTCATAACGTTGGCAAAAGTTTTCCGCCGACCTTCTGTCATCATCGGCAAGCAACTGGCACAATTTGACGCTTGCACCCTGCTTAGCAGCCAAGATTGCAGTGCAAATACCGACAGGGCCGGTGCCGAATACAGCAACCTTACGCCCGCTTAAATTCATGTTGCAATGTTCCTTAAGAACCTGCTCAACCAGCGCGACCACGCTCGCTGAAGTGGTATAAGCACCGTTGGGATCGGCAAATACACCGACTTGAAAAGGATCGACCATCGCTTTTTTGGCGCTCTGAAACATATCTGTCGCCATGTGAACGTCACGCCCGCCGATAAAGATGCCGGTATCGTTGAAACGTTTTGGGGGACGACAAAAAATAGCATCCTGAACTACAGCGGCTACATTCTTTGCTTCAATTTTAGTCAGCGGCACCACCATATCAAAGCCGGCATCGGCGGCTAGCGTGACATCAAAAGGACTGATGTTTTCACCTGGCGTCAAAAAGTACAAAATTCGTTGTGTCATGAATATTCCGTTAGTTATTTATTATTAGATCCGGGCAAGGACTTCCGCCTTGCAAGAAATGACAAGTTTTGCTTGTCGCGCAGAGCGCGAACTCTAACACAGCGAGGTCTGCAAGCTCAACCCACACACTGATTCTGCTCGACGCGGACCGGCAATTGATCGGGATCTGGAGGTTAGCTGTTCGAAAATTATCTAGTGCATCGTATGCGCATTTTAAATTTACAGCCAGCCGGCCTTTTTCAGGCGGGAATACAGCAGCAGACTACACAACGCCACACCGCCGACCACTGCCGGATAACTGTATTCCCAATCCAGCTCCGGCATGTGCCTGAAATTCATGCCGTACCAGCTGAATACCATGGTGGGTATCGCCAGGATCGCACCCCAACCTGCCAAGCGTTTGACAACTTCATTCTGCCGCACCGTTTCAAAAGTCAGATGCACCTGCATCGCCGCGAGCAACATTTCGCGCATGCCGTGTATCGCCTGGTCGATGCGTTTGATGTGATCGGCAATATCGCGGAAATAGACCAGCACATCTTTGGGAATAACGCCGCTGTGAAAGCGCATCAGCTCGTTGCAAATATCGATGACAGGGTTAATGGCGCTTTCCAGCTGCAACAGCTCGCGCTTCAGTTCGTAAAGGCCTTCTATGGTCTGCCGACTGGGCCGGTATTCAAATATTGCCTCTTCCAGCACATCGAACCGCTCCTGCAAGCCGTCGATAACCGGTACATAGTTATCGACGATAAAATCCATGATCGAATACAGCGCAAATCCCGGCCCTTTGGCCAATTGCTGCGGCATAGCCTCGCAACGCTCCCTGACTTTGTTGTGACTGCGCGAAGCGCCGTGCCTGACTGTCACCAGAAAACGCGGCCCAAGGAAAATATGGGTTTCGCCAAACTCGACCTGCTCTTCGGCAAGATGGGCGGTATGCAGCACCATGAACAGCGAATCGCCGTATTCCTCGATTTTCGGTCGCTGGTGCGCCGCGCAGGCGTCTTCGATAGCCAAGTCATGCAGCCCGAACTCCTCCTGGATTTTGGCTAACAGCTCGCCGTTCGCCTCGCGTAAACCCAGCCAAACAAAGGTGTGTTCCCGTTGCAGCACTTCGCTGATGTCTTCTATTCTCACATCGCCGATACTGACACCGTTTTGATAGGCCACGCATCTCATGACCCTGCTGCTGTCAATTTGCTCTGTCACAAGCTTCTCCCTCTGTATGGCCGGAGCCATGCCAATAATTTCCGGTATTTTAAATAGGGGGCAGAAACGAGTCTTGCTCCAGGCGTTGAACCTGAGTTGAGTCTTTCATGCTTGTTCTTCATTGTGGCACTGGCCTGCTTGGTCTGTGTTCGATGACAACTGCTTCCCCTGCACTACTATTTGCTCATGCAGCCGGGCCAATTGACATTTGTCAAAACTAACCATTGTGGTGGAACGTGATCCAGTCGGTGCTGATTTTGTCCCAATCCTGAAGTGCCAAACCATAAGAGGTGAACAGTTCGCGAATCTGGTGCGAATCCCACTTGAGGACATCCTCAAAAATTGGCACCAATACGCCGACCGCGCTGTCGCTAAGCACGGTGCGGTTGGCGATACGACCGATGGATTTCGTCTCCGACACGGCGATGGTGTGACCGTCGCGGCTATTCACGTCGTGCATGACGTAAAGATCCGAGCTGCCATCGCCAACATAGATGACTCGATCCGGACTCATCTGGAGCTTGAGCTCAAGCTCCTGCAGAACGGCAACCTTGCCGTAACCTGCGGGCACGCGGAGAACCGAGCAAATCTCGCCCGTTTCAGAATCGAACTCCAATTCGGTGCCGAATATGTTCTCCGGCGGGACGATGCCTTCGAGCGCCGAGCACACGACTTCTCTCGGCCCGGCGGAGATCACGAAGAACTGGAAGCGGTTTCCGCCCAAACCTTCGCTCAAAATTTTGGCGAATAACTCGACATTGTCTTTGAGTCTGACGCGCTTGCCCGCTTCAATAAGGTGCTCGCGGCGAACTCCACGGAATGCAGGGTCGTGCCGCAACAGGTAAGCCAGTTCAGCGCCAGACTGAACGAGGTTAGAACGCGCGAGCCCCCCGACTTTCTTCTCGAAATCGGCAATACCCAACATTTCTGCCAGCACATGGCCTGAATCGTTGAAGCTCAGCGTCTGGTCGAAATCGCTGGCGACAAGGTAGTCCGTTGTTGTATCGAGCTTGGTAGTTATATCGATCATGTTATTTCCGCCATTTTAAAAGAGAGTGCAGAAAGCATACCTAGTTTCAGGCGTTAAACCTGAGTTTTTTCTCATTCTCCATTGAAGCCGGTATTGCGTGGTTAAACCGGACGATCTTGGGCTGCGTTCGATAGCAACTGTTTTTCCAGCGCCGCCATACGCTCACTCAGTCGGGCCAACTCGTCGAGAATCCGGTCTTCTCCGGTTTGAATGCAACCGGCCTCCTGTTCGATTTGCCGCACGTCCATCCCCAAAGCATGGATATTTCTCCCGATCAGGGCCACCGAAACCAGGGCGGTGAACAGTGAAAAAAATACCAGTCCAAACAAAATCAGTCCCGCCGCCAACAAACGCCCGAAAAAGGAGACCGGAACCACGTCGCCGAAGCCCACATGGGTCATCGTCACCCAGGCGGACCAAATGCCATCCAGGGGAGACTTGATATTGGGATCGATCAGGAAAAGTATCAACCCGACAAGCAAGGTCACCATGGTCGCAAGCAAGACCAGATGTTTCAGATTCTTAACCTTGAAGAGATCGATCCTGAGGTTGTTCCCCCATTGAATCGCATTATGACATTCTGTTAACCAACGCATCTATTTTGTCCTCTTAATTTAGTTTGTTACAGTGAATTGCAATATCAAATCGTCCGTTCGGCGCCAATGCGAACGGAATTCCCTAGACTAATCCGAGCCAATCTCTGGAAACCCATCAGAATTCATCAATAATTCTCGCGGTTGCCAAGTCGCACAGCATAAACCACTCCGAGCCGTCAGGCGCCTGTATCTGATATCGCATCAATACATCTCCGTGCCGATGCAGCATTCGTTGTTTCTCAACCACTCCAGGATGCAGACGCAGCGCCTATCGTTGGCAGGGCTCGATGTTAACCTTACTGGGAGGCAAGGCATAGCGGTCGGTCGTGTTCGCATTCGTATTGGCAACCTCCCTATAGGTCGCCAATCTCGATAGAGTGTCCGCTGAATGGACTGTGTTTGAAAATGCAGCCTGAACCATAAGGCTCGACACCAAGATTAAAACTCTTTTAGTAAACTTGTTATTCATGAAAGTGTCTCCTAAAAATTTGCTGGGAACCCGCTTGAATTAATCCCGCCCAATTGATGCTGTATTGATTTCAAAAACAGCTGCTCATGTAAAGCCGGTCATCAAGCAATTAGGTACATACTATAAAAAACACTGTAAAAAAATCGTAAAAATTAAGCGCGTTGCTGAAAGCTAAAAAGAAAATATAATTTTTCCGGGACAAAATGAGTTATCGCAGCCAATGACGGAGCATAAAGGGAGAAGGGCAACACAGGGGAGCGCCAAATCAAATTCAGCGATGTTACGGATGTTAAGCCGGTTGCCCTAGTATTGGAAAAATGGCGGCCAAGCCTTTAGTAATAAACTCCACCGCGATGGATAAAATAATCAAGCCGAATACGCGCGTGATCACATTCATACCAGTTGTCCCCAGCCAATCGGCAATTTTTTCCGCCATCAACAAACACAGCAGCACGGACGAAGCTACCGTAGCGATAACGCAACTGGCCAGAAAATCATGATTCCAGGAAGGGTTCAGGTTATGGTAGACAATCACGCTACTCATCGCGCCGGGACCGCTCAACAGCGGAATTGCCATCGGCACCACGGCGATAGATGCTTTATCGACCGATTCCGCCCGTTCTTCCGGCGTGTTTCGGGAGCGATCATGCGACGCCTTGAGCATCGAAATCCCCATTAACAAAATGACAATACCGCCCGCAATCTGGAACGAGGGAATGCCAATACCGAAAAGTTCCAGCATAAACTTGCCGCCTACCAACGAAAACAGCAACACGGCACCCACCGACATCGCGCAAGCCCAAGCGATATGCTGCCGCTCCTCGGAGCTTCGATGCTCAGTCAGGCTAATGAACAACGGGATCGCGCCGATAGGGTCCACCACCGACAGCAGCCCGGCCAGCAGTTTGATGAATTCGTCTAATTCCGCCATTGTTATTCCACGGCAGTGTCAACAATTTTGGTTAAGACTTCATCGTAAGGGATATGATGCCCGGAAAGCTTGGCAAGCATCACCTGCAACTCATGAACGAGTGTTGAAGCCTTATCCTCCGATAAATCCACCAAGGGTTTTCGGCATGATCCTACTTTCATACCGGCACGGTTCATGATCGATTTAATGGGCGCCGGATTTGAACCCGATTTTAGCAAAGCGCGGCAAAAACCATGAATAGCATGCATGATAGTCCGGGACTGATTCAAATCCGATCTCATGAAACTGGCGACCAGTTCGTCCATCACTCGCGGCATAATGTTTGCCGCCACCGAAATAACACCGACGCCGCCTACTGAAAGAATGGGCAAGGTCAGCGAATCGTCGCCGGAAAATACCGAGAAAGGCCGCTCAAGCCGGGCAGACCGGTAAATAACCTCGGTAATTTGATCAAGATCGCCGTTGGATGCCTTTAACCCGGCTATTGACGGACACTTTTCGCACAGCTCCATGATCAGGTCGGCGCCAAGATCGATGCCGGTCCGGCTGGGTATGTTATAAAGAATCAGCGGTATGCCCACTTTGTCCAGTTCCTGAAAATGCGCAAGTATGCCTTCGGGACTGGGCCTGTTGTAATAAGGCGTCACCACCAGACAGGCATCGGCGCCGAGTTCGGCCGCCCGCTCGGTCAATCTCAGCGCTTCCCGCGTGCTGTTCGAACCGGTTCCGGGAATAACTTTGAGCGTTGTATCCCTAGCCGCCTCGATCACTGTCGACATGACCGCTTCCCATTCCTCTTTTAGCAGGGTCGGCGATTCGCCGGTAGTGCCGCAGGGTACAATCGCCGCAGTATTGCTGTCGGCGTGCAGCTTGACCAGTTCAGCGAGTTTTTCCCTGTCGACGGATTGTTCAGCATCGTCGGTAAAGGGGGTAATAAGCGCTGCAACAGAACCTTTCAATAATTTCATGGTATTTTCCATTCCGGATAATCGATATTGGTGAAACTGCAAGTGCATAAGATCTAAAGGGTTGCGGCCGTTTGCCTGGCCTATCGCCATAAACTATCCTGTTAATTTCCCTTTTGGCTTCCAGCCAGTCGCGAAATTCATTTCCAGGCGTAAAAGCGCGTTTTTCGGCTTTGTAATAGGCCGCCGCTTCGGCAATCATCGCTTCCAGCTCGCATGCCGGTACCGGCGCTGGATTTGCCGGGGTAAAGCCGAACTTTACCAACCCCAAAACAGTCTGCGGGGAGCTATTTTTAATGCCGATTTGTGCAGGCTCCCGTTCTGTGAACGTGCCGAACAAACGATCCCATATCGAAAAGACCGCGCCGTAGTTGGTGTCGTGCTCGCTACGCTCCGTCGAGTGATGCGCGCGGTGCAAATAGGGCGCGATAATGACTTGTCCCAAGCGTTTCTCACCGCGAAATGAAATATTGCTGTGATGAAACATGATGAACAAGGTCAATAGAGTTTCATTAATGAGCACCGTCGTCGTGTCTACACCGAGCAGGACAATGTAAGCCGCTTTCAGCACGGTGATGATCATCAGCTCCACAATGTGCAGCCGGAATGCGGTCGAGACATTTAAATATGGATCGTTATGATGCACTTTATGGAACATCCACAGCCCATCGAAGCTATGGCTGATTCTGTGCCAGCAATAGAGCAGCAAATCGAGCAATACAAATGACAGCAGGGCTTTCCAGGCTGGATTGTCGATATAACTCAGCAGCCCCCGGCCTGAATAGTGGTCGGCCACCATCAACAAAGGTGCCAGCGTCGCTGAGATAATAAAACTGTTAAGAATAAACAGACCGGCATTGGTTTGATAAGACTGACGCAACTGTTCAACAGGTAATCTGCGTTTGGGGAAGCTAAACTCAAGGGCCGACAGTGCGACAAAAGCAATCAGCAGGATAAATGCCGCCGAGTCTCCCGATAAGCTTGAGAACCTTGTTAAATTGGCTTTAGCAAAAGCGATCAGTGACGTAATTTCGCTAGACATTGACTTTTCCTCGGTACAAAACGGCGCAAACTTTGGTGCAAGTAAGCGCGGTGACAAATATTTCATCATGTTGACCAAAGAACCGGGTAGCTGCGGCGGCTCTTCGGTCTTTGAAGCTTTAGATCCGTGCCGCTTAGATCATGCGCTCGGCACAATCGGCAAGTATCTCCGCTTCACAGGAAATCGCTTTAGAATTTCTGATGATGCTTTTCGATAAACAGGTTTGGTACTGTTTAAAGCCTGCCGGAGAAATAAATACGACCTCAATGCCGGGAATGCCGCAGAGATATTTCAAAAGACCCAGTGCAGCGCAGCCTGTCGATTTAATATAAATTCTTGGCTTCTCACACCGGCTTTTTATGAACTTCGAAAGCTCATCGAGTCCATCTACCGTATTTTTGAATCGCCGTAAAAATACGGTTGTTCCCTCGCTACGCTGAACGAGCAGCCATGAATTTTCATCATTATCAAGACCAAAATAGGTTTGAAGTGTCATGGAATGTTTTTCACCTTGTTGTTGAGACAGGATCTATCTTATTTAATTAGCCATAAAATTTATGTAAAGCGTTACGGTAAATGTATAAAGGTTTTGTAAAAACATACCGGGAGGTAACAGAAGGGATATTTTGATCGTCTTGTAGATAATGACTGAATTCAAACCATCCCGGATGGGCGTCCACATGAATCTAGAAACATAGATGTTATTATGCGCTTCCAACCCAGGCGACGGGATTTGCCCAGCATGATTTTGGTGATGTTGCGGCTTTTGGCGAAATTCAAGATTTCTTTGCTTATATCAAGGTCTGACAAAGTCGGCGTTTCCGCGTAGGCCACGAACCATTGGGCATGAAGACGGGTAACGAATCGCTTGACAGCGCGCACCAGTCGCTCAGCGATAATATTAAACTTACAGCCAGCCGGCTCTTTTCAGGCGCAAATACAGCAACAGACTGCACAACGCTACGCCGCCGACCACCGTCGGATAGCTGTATTCCCAATCCAGTTCCGGCATGTGCCTGAAATTCATGCCGTACCAGCTGAAGACCATGGTCGGTATCGCCAGGATCGCCCCCCAACCGGCCAAGCCTTTGACGACTTCGTTCTGCCGCACCGTTTCGAAGGTCAGATGCACCTGCATCGCCGCCACCAACATCTCGCGCATGCCATGAATCGCCTGATCGATGCGTTTGATATGATCGGCAATATCGCGAAAATACACCCCCACATCCTTGGAAATAACCCCGCCATGAAAACGCATCAGCTCGTTGCAAATATCGATGACCGGGTTAATGGCGCTTTCCAGCTGCAACAACTCGCGCTTCAGTTGGTAAAGGCCTTCGATGGTCTGCCGGCTGGGCCGGTATTCAAATATCGCCGACTCCAGCACATCGAAGCGCTGCTGCAAACCGTCGATCACCGGCACATAGTTGTCGACGATAAAATCCATGATCGAATACAGCGCAAATCCGGGTCCTTTGGCCAGTTGCTCGGGCATGGCCTCGCAACGCTCCCTGACTTTGCTGTGGCTGCGCGAGGCGCCGTGCCTGACCGTCACCAGAAACCGCAGCCCGAGGAAAATATGGGTTTCGCCAAACTCGACCTGCTCTTCGGCAAGGTGGGCGGTGTGCAACACCATGAACAGCGATTCGCCGTATTCCTCGATTTTCGGGCGCTGATGCGCCGCACAGGCATCTTCGATAGCCAAGTCATGCAGCCCGAACTCCTCCTGGATTTTGGCTAGCAACGCGGCATTTGCCTCATGCAAACCCAGCCAGACAAAGGTATGTTCCCGCTTCAGTACATCGCTGATGTCTTCGATGGTCACATCGCCGATGCTGACGCCGTTTTGATAGGCCACGCATTTCATGACCATGCTGTTGTCGATTTGCCCAGTCAAAAGCTTCTCCCGTTATTTAGCAATGGTAATAGACGGCGCACCTTGCTGCGCCAAATCGGTCATGGTCATTTGAAAAATTTGGCATAACAGCCGAAAGCCCTCGCGATTCCATTGGTAACCGGTTTCATCCTTGAGTGCGTAATGCCAATCGCCAAACTGTACACTGATATCGGCAGCCGGTTCCTTATCGCTGACCAGCAAAGCCATGGTGTTCACCGGATTCTCGCTGACGTTAGGCGTTTTCGGGTGTTTGGCGACGGTATATTCCGGCTCGTCACTGATGGACTGACCGATAAAATTCAGCACATTATGAAAGCTGCGCAAGCGAAAAACCCCGTGTATCGGCCATTCGCCGCCCGGATAACCGGGCCGGATATCGACACTGACATCATTAGCCGCGCCTTGATCGGCTTCTTCCTGCAATCGCATGCGTTCCTCGTTGCTTAGCATCGTCGGATCGTAATTGGTCAACAGAATATGCCCGGTCACCCGCTTACTCAATGTGACTTCCTTACGCTCGGCCTGATATTCGACCTTGAATTCTTTTTGCAGCGCGGCCATTTGTTCCGCCGTCAACGATCCGGCCGGCAAGGTCCAATGCTGATCAAACATCAACGGTTCGACAAACAACTTGTGTCTATCCTGGATAGCCGATAAATGCAGTACGGCTTGCCGAAACAACCGGTAGCCTTCGGCATCGCCGGGTTTGTTCAGATAAATGCCTCTCTGGCCGTTGTCGTAAATCCGCAATTCACCGGCCAGCAGGCGCAGAATCAAGTCCACATCGGCGCCTTGCCGCAACAGCATGGTCAGTTTGTTTTCCTGAAATGGCGTCAGCAAACGGCGGGTAAATTCCTCGCCCTCAATGGGCACGATGCTGATGGTGGGGTTCTCGGAAATCGTGCCGCCAAACACCGGCGTCAATAACGAGCCGGTTTCACCGGTAAATGCCGGTGTCGCCCCGGCATTAAATTGAAAATTAAAAGTCGCGGCAATATTGGAAACGCCGGTGAAATGCATGGGTTGATGCTGATGGGAGCGGGCAATATTTAAAAGCAGCTGTTTGGATAGAATATCCGTGGTTGCCTTGTCGTACTCGATGACCGCGTGATCCAGCGCCATCGGTGAAAAGCAACCTTGCAGGCCGCATAAAGTCAGTATCGTCAGCCATCTTGCAGTGGCCTTGGTTAATACTACCGACGGGTAGAGATTGAAGATCATGTCGTTCCTTTGAATTTGGTAAATTTGTAATTCCATCAATTGTAACTGATGTTACGCATTGCCCGCGAAAACCGCAAAAAGAGGGTTTGATAATGGATAATGTCCCATTCACTGAATGGCTGCGACGGATGTGAGTAGGGCGTGCCGTGCGCGCCTTAGCAATGAGCATGAAATAACGTAAGCTGGTTTTATTTTTAAACCATGAAGGATTGAAGTCTTCAACCTTTTATGGTCATTGCTTAAGCCTGTTCCTTAGCTTCCAAGGCGCGCACGGCACGCCCTACGGCGGATATTTCCAGACACGGAACAAGATATTTCCTGACTGCGATTTATCTTTTTCACGACGGTTCTAGACCGTGCGTAACATCAGATTGTAATATCAAATCACTCGTTAGGCATCAGGCACGAATGGAATTCCTGTGACTCAACACTGCCAAACCATCAGAATACATCATCGATCAGCTTCTGCTCACGGATGATTTTACCGGTTTTCAAGTCGCACAGCGCAAACCACTCCGAACCGCCACTCGCCTGTATCTCAAGCCGCACCCAAAAATCTCCGTGCCGATGTAATATTTGTTGTTTCTCAATGACTCCGGGATGCCGAAGCAGCCCTTCCCGTTGGCAGGGTTCGATGTAAACCTTGTTGGGAGGCAGCGTATAGCGGTTGGTCATGTTCGCATTCGCGCCGACGATCTCCCTATCGGCCATTGATCCCGATAGCGTATCCACTGCATGAAAGGTGTTTGAAAATGCAGCCTGCGTCATAAGGCTCGACATCAGGATCATAAAAAATTTAATGAACTTGTTATTCATAAAAGCGCCTCGTAAAAACTTGCAGGGAAAACGCTTGAATTATTCCCGACCCCATCGCCACTGTATTGATTCCAAAAACAGCCGTTCCTGTAAAAACCGGTCATCAAGCAATTAACTGCATGTTAATAAAAATTGCCTTAAGAAAGCTGTAAAAACCAAGCTCAGTTTTATAAAGAAAATATAAATTTTGGGAATCAAAACGCGTTATCGCAGCCAATGGCAGGCAATCTGAAACAAGGGAATGCCGATACCGAAAAACCCAGTATAAACTTTCCTCCGACTAAGGCAATCAGCTGCATGGCCGGTATTTTGATGAATTCGTTTAATTACTGGAGTGTAACCCGAAAGTCTTCCGACTTCCATCAGAAGGGTGCTCAGATCAAATTAGAATGACCGTTTATGTTAGGCCGGGATATGCAGCCCTCACCTTGCCAGGCTCCGCCTGTCGCACGGCGTCCACGATAGCGCCTAAAGACTGTTACCGTAACGATACTTACTTTAAAGTCGGTAAGGCATTATTGTTTAACGCGAGATTGACGGCAGCGCGAACGATCCGACAAAAATCATTTCAGGTTGACTCGTCGCAACTCAAAGTCTTACGAATCACCATCATGTGAGAAATGAACCCGAATCTACGGCAGGTCAATCGAGTCTGAACCATTGCACCTTATTGATTTACCGGATTCTTGTTTTTATTGAAATCGACATGGGTGTTCCGTAGTTCAGAATGTGGCTTTTAAATGGCCTCTCATAAAACTCAGTGAGGAACAGAAATGGTAACAAGTGTAATAGTAAACATAGTTGGCGGAACCGATGCTCAAAATACCACTGCGGTGACAATCGGTGATGTCAGGTGGGGGCTGAACGGCACGGCTAACTTTGGTACGGCGCAAAATGTAGCTGATGGGAACCCATTATTAACTGTCTACAAGACAACCCAACCCACCCAAATAGCAATAACGGTGGAAACAAGGGGTTATCCTACGACACTCAATATCACAGTCAATGCCGATACCATAAACGTACAAACAGCATAAGCTCAAATTAGCCTGAATGGGTCATTCAGGCAGAGTTGTACCCGCCATCTTTCTCACTCCACCGAGCGCGTGGTTTCGCATCCGGTGCTTATTTCATTAAATATTAAAACTTTTTGGAGGCTTAAATTATGGCTGGCAATACTGACAACATACACGGGTGGAATCCGCTTTATCGCGATAGGGATCCGTATCCGCTACCAGGCAACAATTTCGATTCATTTTTGTTTAACTATGGTCGCCCGGGTAATTTTAATTACCGACTGGTGGAGGGAACTAATGTATTAGATCATCAAGGTCACATCGTTCCTCAAAACATACTCAATATCGTGTTGGATCCTTTAATGATTGCAATGTCAGAAGCATGTAACAATGCTGGAGACGTCGTTAATTTTATTAACAACCAAATTCCTCCTCGGCCTTGGCTTCAACAGGTCCTGAATTATGTAAATGCTCTTCAAGCTCTTCCTATTGCCGCACCGGAAGCCGCCTTTTTTGATTGGGGGACGCCAGTTATACTCAATGATGCGGCTAATGCGGAAACGAGAGTCGGGGGCTTTTTCTCAATCATGACCTGGAATCCGGTTAATATCTGTAGAGCGCCTGTAGATGCACAACGAGGCAACTATCCCGGTAATGCAGTTGACGTACAGGTATTCACTTATTTGGATGCGAATAATTTAGCCGACCCTGCGTGCCTGATAGCCATACAGAACGTCATAAATAATCCGAATAATGCTGCCGCAATAGAAGCTTTCCTAAGTGCATGTTCTGCGACGCTTGCGGCTCAACTCATTGCCGGCGCGGGCTTTTATGCGTTTCCATGGCAAATAAATCCTTTAGCACCCGGTGTACTAATACCCGCGTAATAATCTTCGCTTCCTGTCGCTGTATTTTGGGTTCATCAACGGATTTGATAGTGGGTCGAGGCGAGAGCTGAAACCCACAACCATCATCACAAAGACGTTAGGTTTTGCATCGTCCCGACTAATATTTGTCTTTCCGATCAGTGCCGCTTGCACTGATGAGTTGAAGCTAAGCGTTAATTTAAGCAGATGTGGATGTTATTCGATTAGCCACGGGGTAAGGTTCTCATTTGCCGGAATCTGTTGCGCCCAGGCATAGTTGCCCCAGTCCCAGCCCAGATTCACATCGTAGGTGACCGTACACGAGGACATCGCGCTAAAATCTATGATTATCCCCGGCCCATTAGCTCCGGCAAGAGCGGTACTATCTGCGCTATCTACGACTACCGTACCGTTATTTGTCTTTGCCGTAGAGAACATCAGAAGAATTTTATTAAGGGGTCTGATTTCCTGAAGATTTAATCCATTCAATGGAAAGGCGCAATAGGGTACAAAAGCCGAAGGATTTCCATTGATAGTTTGTTCCTGCATTATGCCGCAGGTAAATTCTGTTGTCGTTTGGTTGGCAATAGAGACATCGCCAGGATTTCCCGTGTTGACAACCGACCCAACCCCTCCATCAATAACTTGCAATGTTTGTCCGCACAAAATACCCGTTGAAAAGCTGACGGTTATTTGCTCTCCCGACACGATAGGACTGCTGGAGGTGTAAACTTGATACGTATCAGAATAACTGACGACAGTTGTCGTTGAATAGCTTTGCGTGCCAAACCATACCAACGGCCTACCCGCTCTGTCCGTGCTTTGTACTGCCTTATACCCGTATAAAATGTATTGGCCGGCGAGTAGCTTTTGAATGGTGTCCGCATTCATATTTATAGTAATCGTCGCATTGTATGCCGAGCTCGACATGGCGCGCACTTCTGGACTGAAATCGAGCAGTCCCCAGAAGAGATAAGGCTGAGAGTTAACACGCAGCGTTTTTTGCGTCGCTAAAATGCAAAGCTTTACGAAATCGCGTCGGCTTAATGGGTCGTCAGTTTTGTGGGAGTCGGACGACTGGGATGTCGTAAGCATTAACGGCAGCGTGGTTTTTAGCGGGGTTGTCCAACACAAGCTTTTACAAAAACAGCGGCTCCCTCCTGCCGCCACAGCACTCGCCGTATCCGCATCTATCCGACAAGCCAGGTTGTACAACCGTTTGATGTAACGCATTAAAAATAAATAAAATAACGCGCCAGCCGATTACAACTTACGCAGAGAAGGTTATGGACATGTATTTTGCGCGATAAAACCGGATAAGGAAACCCCCTCATGGCGACATACGCTATGAGGGGGTAGAGGAGCAAAATCAATCGAGCTGGATTTGTAACCAGGCTCAATTTCTTACTTCAACATAGCTGACCGACAAGCATGATTCTCTTCAATGTTTATACGAAATATTAAAGAGATTTTTTGCGTAGCCGGTCTACTATGATTGGATGAGTAATGGAGACATTGCTGCGTTAGCCGTAACTGACTGCGCCCATGAATATCCGCCCCACGACCAACCTGTGTTAAGGTCGTATGCCACATTTACGTTATTATTAGCCGTCAGATCGATAAAAATACCGGGGCTGTAAGCTTTTTGGATTACCGTTCCGGTGTTGATCTGGTTGGAGGAGAACATAAGTAAAATTTTCTCGATGGGTGCCATAACATCCATGTTGCCGCCATACAGCGGAAATGCACAGAGCGGATTCATCGAGCCGTCAGTCGCTGTTTGTGAAATACCGCATGTGTATTGAGTCGTTGTTTGGTTTAAAATTGAAATAGCCAAATCAGTGCCGTCATTAACCACGGTACCTATCCCGCCCGTAGCAACATTCATGGTTTGGCCGAGGTTAATATTGTTAGAGTTGCTTGCTATGATTTGGCCATTGGCAATGATACTGCTGTTAGACGTGTAGGCTTGGTACTGTTCCTGCCAGGAAACGGCAGTGGTTGTTGAATAATTTAACGTTTTAAACCAAACGAGCGGCGCGCCCCCCGATTGCGTAGTTTGTACTGCCTTGAAGCCATACAGATTGAAATTGCCGTTTATAAGATTTGTAACGGTACTTGCACTCATAGTGATTGTGACGCCGTATGGTGTTGCCATTGTTATCTCCAAAATTAAAGTTGAGTTTTTTACTTCATTAATGTCGCTAATATTCACAGGTGGCTGGCAAGTGCTCAAGGTCAGCCCAATATAACGGCAAAGTAAATGTAAATAAATTTGCAAGCTAAGCAGGATCGGTATGCGTTTATTTTCAAGCTATCCAGGTCAACTTACTGTGTGGCATCGTTACCGGTATTTAGTAATTAAGATCACACGGCTAAACAATAAAGCCTTAGCGACTCTAACATAAGTATCGTTACAGTAACATTTAATATAAGCGGCTTTATAAATTGATCTTTATGTTACTGGCCGTCGCTGCACAAGGCGGCTTATCCTGAACGAAGATACCGTTATTCGTGCCCGAAGAAGCTCTTTAATGAGCCGCAAATAGATGAGGCAAGCTCTTCCTGAAGCGTAATGGCAAAAAAAGCATCTCGGTCAAATTGTTCTGACCAAGTAATGCAACCCACCGAAACATCTACCACGCGAATTGAGGCTCTAATGCTTTCTGCGTCGATTTGTACGCTTCCTTCAAGTCGATGGTTTGCTCCGGCGTTGGAAACATTTTTTAATGTCCTGCTTTCAGTATCGGTGTCGCCTGACGTGAAAAAAGAATGCGGTACAATTATTTTCCCAAATGCTTTAAATAACTGATGCATAAGTTCCTCATTCAAGCCTTGCGTGAAATGGACGTTATCGCCATGATACGAAATACATTTAAAGGGATGGATTACCAACATGCAGCACTGCTTGAAATCAATGTCCACCGCACTCATAGCCCTGATAACCGGCATGTAACTGCCTATTGGGACGGATATTTCGATGCCTGAACCAGCCCCCAACGTCGCATAATAAACTTTAAGCTTTTCACGCAATCGACCGATCTGAACCCGGACCACAGGATCTTCACTGACACTATAAGCAGCCGGATCCCTATCAAAAACCTCTATGCCGATAGCATATTCACTGGTGTCGCGCACAGCCCCGGAGATTGCCTTCTCGACAAGAAAACGCAACAAACGACACATGCGTGGCGCATTAATAAACACACTGCTTGCCAAAATCGTCTCAAGAGCGGTCCGAACCTCACCCGCAGGAATGGCATTGACATCATTCTTCCCGTTTTTCATTGCAGTCATGATGCTCATTACCGGCCCATCACGTTTATGAAATGCAGACCTAATCGTGCTTTTATACTTCTAAATACGATACTCATAATTAGTGCATTTAATAATTATCTAAAATTTTGGATTCATTTGAGCCAGCCATTAAATTTGACATGCTGTTTTAAAAAATATGCCTACTTTTCATGAATATTGATTTAAGAAAAAATAAGCGGGTTTGTTACCCCTGCTTATTTAAGAGGTGTGTAAGTAAATATCATCATTTCAAGTAAAAGCACGCAATCCGCGCATCAAAAATAGTATTTAGTTATTTATTTACAATAACTTGTAATAAATAATGAGCTCAGCAACATTAGTAATTAAAATCACGCGCCAAACAATAACGCTATAATGGCGTCTAGCGTAAGTATCGTTACGGTAACATCACGGCGTGAACGGTTTGATCAAGTTTGATGCGGCATGGGATACGGCTGCGTGACTTGAAATGTAATGTCCGCGAAACGCCGTTACTGGTGACAAAAAAAACGCTTTAATGCCCTGCAAATAGATGAGGCAAGTTCTTCCTGATGTGAGATGGCAAAAAAAACACGTCGATCAAATTGCTCTGTCCAAGCTATACACCCCGCTGAAACATCAACCAAGCGAATTGAAGCTCGAAGACGTTCTTCGTCAATTTGGATGCTGCCTTCGAGTAAGTGCTTTACGCCGGCACTGGAAATATCTTTTAAAATCCAGCTTTCGTGGTCGGCATCGCCGGATGTGAAAAATGAATGCGTTACAATTATTTTCCCAAATGCTTTAAACAACTGATGCATAAGCTCCTCATTCAAACCTTGCGTGAAATGTACCGCATCTTGATGATGCGAAATACATTTAAAGGGGTGGAGCGCCAACATGCCGCACTGCCTGGAGTCGATCTCCGCAACACCTTTGCGTTGAATAACCGGCCTGTAACTGCCCGTTGGAATTAATATTTCAATGTCGGAGCCTGCTCCCAAGGTCGCATAATACGTTTTAAGTTTTTCACGCAAGCGACCGACTTGAACCCGAACAACAGGATCTTTACCGGCGCTATAAGCGGAAGGATCGCGATCAAAGACTTCGATGCCGATAAAATATTCGCTGGCATCCTGAGCTGCCCCGAAAATCGCCTTCTCGCCGAGAAACCGTAACAATCGGCGCATGCGTGGTGCATTAACAAACACACTGCTTGCCAAAATCAACTCAAGAGCGGCTTGAACTTCGGCCGCTGGAATAGCAGCCGCCCCCTTTTTCATCGCGGTCATGATGTTCGGCCCTACAACCCATCACGTTTATCGAATGTTGGCCTCACAGAATATTCTGAGGAATGAAGTGCATCGTTTGCATGAATACTGAAATCGCCAAATGTCCGCAGTTATTCGGGTAAACACCCCGCGCTACAAATCGATAAAAACGCAAATGCGGCCAGTCGACAATCCGCGCCGTACCCAGCCATGTCAGACATGGATTCCGAGAATATAATCCAGATAGATGCTAGTTGCTTAGCTTTGTGAAGCTCGCCCACCTTGCCGTATTGTACGAGAAAGTAACCCTATACTCTTACGCAAAAACTTGCCGGCAGCTATAAAAAAGGACGGCTCTCTGAACTTCGCCGATCAAACATTAAGACGCCGCATCCGACGTTCCAATATCGCGTTTATTCATCACGAAGCACCTTGATAAAAATTCTTACTGTTTATCAAAACTTAGTTGTAGCATAGTAATCATCATCAAATTCACGCGAGTTTTTATGTCCATAGCAAACGATATACAGCCACTGCACGCTCAAATGCGCGAGTGGCGGCAGCATCTGCACCGGTTTCCTGAAACCGCTTTTGAGGAAAGACAAACTGCCGAATTTATTGCCGAAAAGTTAACGAATTTCGGCTTGGACGTTCATCGGGGATTAGGCGAAACCGGCGTTGTCGCTACGCTTACCGCCGGAAACGGTGCCAAGAAAATCGCTTTGCGCGCCGATATGGATGCCTTGTTCATTCAGGAACAAAACACTTTTGCTTACAAATCCCGCCACGACGGGAAAATGCATGCCTGCGGCCATGACGGCCATGCGGCGATGCTGCTGGGCGCGGCCAGCTATTTAGCCGAGCATCGCAACTTTAACGGCACGGTATATTTTATTTTTCAGCCTGCGGAAGAAGGCCGCGCCGGAGCCAAGCGGATGATTGATGACGGGTTGTTCGAACAATTTCCGGCCGACTGCGTTTTCGGGCTGCATAATTTCCCCGATATTCCGCCGGGACATTTCGCGCTTAAGCCCGGCGCGATGATGGCCTCATTCGACTGCTTTGAAATCATTATCACCGGACAGGCGACCCATGCCGCAATGCCGCATTTGGGCAATGACGCGATAGTCGCATCGGCCCAGCTGATTACCTCTTTACAAACTATTGTCAGTCGAACTCTCAACCCTGCCGATCCGGCGGTGGTCAGCATTACCCAGATCCATGCGGGCAATACCTGGAATGCGCTGCCGGAATCGGTTGTATTGAGAGGCACTTTCCGCTGCTTTAACCGTGCGACTCAAAAGACCATTACCGATAAAATCGCCCGATTGGTAAATGCGGTCTGCGAGGGTTTTGAGGTCAGCGCAGAAATCAAGTTCAACCCGGAAAATCCGGGTTACCCGGTGACCTTTAATGCGGAAGCTGAAACGGAACTGGCGCTACAAGCGGCGATAGCCGTGGCCGGGGAAGACGGTGTCGATCGACAACCGGCGCCCTGCATGGGTTCGGAAGATTTTGCGTTTATGTTGCAGGAAAAGCCCGGCTGCTATGTCTGGATTGGCAACGGCTCTTCCGAAAACGGCTGCCTGCTGCATAACCCGCATTATGACTTTAACGATGAGATATTGCCGGTCGGCACGGCTTACTGGGTGAAACTGGTCGAGACGGTATTGGGAAAGCCAATTCTATAGGGATGAACCTACTCTTTTTTTGACTCAAACAACATGTGCGCCATTTTTTTTGCCTTGGTTTTCAGATAACCGACATTGTCATCGTGAGCCACGGACTCGACCGGAATGCGGCCTGCCACGTTAATGCCGAGTTTTTTCAGCTCTGCTATTTTCTTGGGGTTATTGGTAATCAACTCTACGGACTTTATGTTCAGGTTTTCCAGCATTAACGCGGCGATGCTGTATTCCCTTTCGTCGGCAAGATGGCCCAGATGGATATTGGCATCCACCGTATCCATGCCCTGATCCTGCAAGTTATAAGCCTGCAGTTTTTTCAACAAGCCGATACCGCGGCCTTCCTGGCGAAGATAAATCAATACGCCGAAACCGGCTTTATCGATCATTTGCAGCGCCATATCCAGCTGTTCGCCGCAATCGCAACGCCTGGAACCTAAGACGTCGCCGGTAAAACACTCGGAATGAATGCGTACCGGCACATTTTCTTTGCCCGCAACATCGCCTTTAACCAGGGCGACATGCTCCTTGTCGTCAATGGTGTTGCTGTAATAATGCAGGATAAACTCGCCGTGTTTGGTCGGGATCGGCGTCTGTACCAGATTTTCTAATTGTGGCTTCACGTAAATAATTAATCCAAAAATTCGTTATATTTTACCTAATTCGACGGCTGTCCAGTTAAAAAGTTTCATGCCGTTTTTGGGGTTATGATTTTGCTCTCTCGCCCGGCATAAGAACATCTGCTGTAGGGCGTGCCGTGCGCGCCTTGAGGGCCAAGGCGCGCACGGCACGCCCTACCTGCGATTATTTGAATTCCAATCCGCTATTTTCTGGCTTCAATCAGCTTGATAATATCACTGCTGCGTTCGTCGACATGCACCGAGGTAAAGGCGCAGGCTTTAACGTTTTTAACGGTGTTTCGGTTGATGTTCGCCCCGACCAGCGCAACAACGACAGGGTTAAGCAGGTTCATGATGGCGGCAAGCACGGGGTTTGAACTGATTACATGTTCCAGCAATAAAACCTGTCCGCCCGGTTTGCAGACCCGGTAAACCTCCTTCAAGCCCTTTACCGCCGACGGCACCGAACAAAATACAAAGGAACAAATCACCGTGTCGAAACTGTTATCGGCAAAACATAACGCCTGAATATCCATCAGTTCCAGATCAACATTGACATTTTTCCTGTCCCGTTTCTGCACCGCCTGCTTTAGCATTTTCTCGCTAAAATCAATCGCGGTTATTCTGGCATCTTTGGGATAATAGTCGAAATTCTTGCCCGTCCCTACGCCCACTTCAAGAATATGATGGCCCTCGACCTTGGCCCAACATTTTTTCCGCCAGTTTTTAAAAAACAGCCCTTCCATGACCGCCTCCATGCCCTCAAAATATGGGGCGATCCGGTCGTATCGTTTTCTAATAGCGGCGCTGTCTGGCTTCATAATGGCTTCGGGTAATTAATCGGGTGCTGCATAGTACAGCGCAAACTTGGCGGTCATCAACAATAATCCTAAAAACCGCGGTTAGTCCACTAAAAGCACGAAAGACACGAAATAAATCAGTATCTTGTATTAATTTATCTATCCACCCTTTGGGCAACGGTCTACAGCCTTTCGTTAAACCCAGGAGAGCCTTGTATCTCTTTGAAAATTTTCGTGCTTTTCGTGTTTTTCGTGGATGAAATGTTTTAAGGATATTGCACAGGCACTGGCTCCAATTTCCAGATGTCCCTGTTATAGTCGTTAATGGTTCTGTCCGTGGAAAATTTGCCGCTGTTTGCGCAATTTAATATGCTCATCCGGGTCCAATGGTCTTTGTCCTGATAGGCCGCTTCCACGCGTTTTTGCGCATCGATATAGCTTCTAAAATCCGCAACAGTCATCCACGGGTCATACTTGCTTTTGATGGATGCGATAAGGTCGTCGAAAATCCCCGGCTCAAACTGATTGAAATGCCCGCTTTCCAGAAGATTCATCACCCGCTGCAAATCTTCATCCTGATCGATGATGGCAATAGGGTCGTAATGCTCCCGTCTTGCTTCGATCTGTTCTTCGGTCAGGCCGAACAGGAAGAAGTTTTCATCGCCGACTTCTTCCCTGATTTCAATATTGGCCCCATCCAGTGTCCCGATAGTTAACGCCCCGTTCATCATCAGCTTCATATTGCCGGTGCCGGACGCCTCTTTTCCCGCGGTAGAAATCTGCTCGGAAAGATCGGCCGCAGGACAGATCATTTCCATCCCCGAAACCCGATAGTCGGGCAGGAAAAACAGGGCCAGCTTATCGTCGACATCGGGATCCGAGTTAATGACAAGGGCGACATTGTTAATCAGTTTAATGCTTCTTTTTGCCATGACATAACCCGGCGCAGCCTTGCCGCCGATCAGCACGCAACGCGCAACCCAGTTTATTGTGTCGCCACGCTTGATGCGATCGTAAAGATGAATAACATGCAGCACATTTAAAATCTGCCGCTTGTATTCATGGATGCGCTTAACCTGTATATCGAACAACGCATCGGGATTTAAATGGATGTCCAGGTATTGCTTTTTGTGCTCAATCAAACGCAGCTTTGCGTGTTGTTTTATGGCACGCCAGCGATGTCGAAACTCGGCATCTTCGGCGAAAGGCTCCAGCTTTTTTAATTCGTCCAGATGCGTTATCCAGCCGTCGCCGATGGCCTCGGTTATCAACGCAGCTAATTCGGGGTTACAAGAGGCCAGCCAGCGGCGCGGGGTTACGCCGTTGGTTTTGTTGTTAAACTTGTTCGGCCATAAGGCATAAAAGTCGCGAAACAAGCCCTGTTGCAATAACTGGGAATGCAATTGGGCAACGCCATTGACCGAAAAACTGCCGACGATGGCAAGATAAGCCATGCGCACTTGCTGCTCGGCACCTTCCTCTATAATTGACATTCTACTCAATATGGCTTTGTCGCCGGGCCAATGCGCTGCGACTTCCGACAGAAAACAGGCATTGATTTCAAAGATAATCTCCATCAATCTCGGCAACAACCGTTGCATGAGTTTGACCGACCATTTTTCCAGCGCTTCAGGCAACAGGGTATGATTGGTATAAGCCATGGTTTGCCGGGTAATGCCCCAGGCTTTAGCCCATGACAGGCCATGCACATCCATTAGCAAACGCATCAGTTCGGCTATGGCGATGCTCGGATGGGTGTCGTTTAACTGAAAACAGCTTTTCTCGGCGAAGTTGTCGAACTCATGTCCATGTTGCCTGACCCAAAGGGAAAGAACATCCTGCAAGCTGGCGGAAGCCAGGAAATACTGCTGGCGCAGCCTCAATTCCTTGCCGTTTTCGTTGGCGTCATTAGGATACAGCACCATGGTAATGTGCTCTGCGATGACTTTTGAGGCCACCGATTCGGCATAATCGCCCGCATTGAACTCATCCAGGTTAAATTCCTCGGTCGCCACGGCTTTCCATAAACGCAAGGTATTGACGGTGTTGTTTTGGTAACCCGGTATCGGCGTGTCAAAGGGAACGGCCAACACATCATGGGTACTGATCCAGCAGACCCGCTGATTGCCCTGTTCATCCGTTTGTATTTCGGTATGGCCGCCAAGCTTGATGCGTAAAGAATATTCCAGCCGCTCAATTTCCCAGACATTACCGTGACGCAGCCAGTGATCCGGCTTTTCGATCTGTTCGCCATTGACGAGAGTTTGGGTAAACATGCCGTATTCGTAACGCAAACCGTAGCCTACCACCGGCAATTGCAGCGTCGCGCAACTGTCGATAAAACAGGCTGCCAGACGCCCTAGTCCGCCATTGCCCAGACCAGCATCAAGTTCCCGGTCAATCAGTTCTTCGATTTCAATACCCAAATCGTGCATGGCTTGGGTGGCCTCATCGATTACACCGAGATTAAGCATGGCATTGCTCAAGGTTCTACCCATCAAAAATTCCATTGAAAGATAAAACACCCGCTTGCTATCCCTTTTATTATAGGTTTTATAGGTGGTTTTCCAGCGCTCCATCAACCGGTCACGGATAGACAGCGACAACGCCTCGCAGGCATAAAAAGGCGATGACCGGAAATTCTCGTCCCGTCCCAACGAGTGAACATAATACCGTTTAAAATCGCCGATAAAATCCTCTTTTGTTACACCCAATGTAGGGACATCAGTAATTGAAGATATAGGCTTGCTCATAACAAATCGTTTATTAGGCATGGTTTACTCCAAGAGCTTGATGCGAATAAAGTGTTTTTATTAATGGAACGCAGATGGCGCGGATAATTATGATTGAATAAGATTTTTTGAATTATCCTGGCAAACGCAGTTGAAGCGAGTGGAAACCGCTAACCCATTTGGATTATCCGTGTTCATCATAATCATCTGCGTCATCAGCGTTCTCGGCAACTGCTCCTGCGTTGCTCTACCTCCTACATCCATGTAGTCGTATTTTTAAGTAACGCGGGCCAGAATTTCCTGCCATAAGGCATCGTAAGCAACCGTAGATTGGCTTTTCTTGATATAGCCCCCAAGCGGCATGCGCTTCAGCCCCATACGTTCAATATCGCTGGCATAAGGAATGGCCGTAGTTAAAATCTCAGGGTGCGTCTCAAGCAGATTGTCCATGATCTCCCGGTGCATTTTTTTACGCCGGTCGGCCATCGAGAAAAACGGAATAAGCGCCAGCTTATTCAAGTCATTATCCTCGATAAACTTTTCCAGTTGCTCAAGCGTTCTTAACGACAGCGTGGTAGGAATGATCGGCGACAACAATATATCTGCGGCCTCAAAAACGGCTTCGGACAATAGCGATATGTTGGGAGGACAATCCAGAAAAATAAAATCGTATTCTTCCGTCAAGGGCTTCAGGAGTTTTTTAAGTTGCTGGGTCGGCTTTTTCTTGGCGTCCAGAACCAAATCCAGATTTCTGAACGAGAAATCGGCCGGCAATAAATCCAGGTTTTCAAAATCAGTGCCTTTAATCAGGCCGTCCAGTTCGCGTTTTCCGGCGATCAAGTCTTTGCTGCCGCCTTTGATCTTGGGCTTGATGCGAAAATAATAACTGCTGGCTCCCTGCGGATCAAGATCCCAAACCAGGGTGCGATAACCGTTGCGGGCGGCAGTGTGGGCCAGATTGACCGCACTCGAAGTTTTGCCGACGCCACCCTTGATGCTATAGATAGCTAATACATTCATTGTATGGTCTCGCGTTTATACTAATAAAGTTGAAGCACGATAACACAACCCCTACTCTTGGCAAGACTCGCCGGTTGTATAACGGATGCATTGCCGACTGCCGATTCAAGACACGACAAACCTTAAAAATTCGCCCTGCTTGTCACCTTATGGCCGGCTGGGGACTATGATTCAAGCCGCACGCCGTTGCGCTTGCCTTGTTTGACGAGATATAAAGCGTCATCCGCCCTTTTCATCAATTCTTTCCAACTGGGCTTGGCTCCCATCGCACCCGCCACACCAATGCTGACGGTAACCGGGTGACGCAAAGCCAGTCCCTTGGGCTGGTTTCGTTCGATGGAATTGCGGATGCGCTCGGCCAACAATAGGGCTGTGCTGCCGTCGGTGTTGGGGGCGATGATCAGGAACTCTTCGCCCCCCAGACGGCAGGTAATATCGTTGGTACGAGCGGTTGTGCGCATCAGGTTGGCCGCATGAATAAGCACCTGGTCGCCGACATCATGGCCCAGTGTATCATTGACCGATTTAAAATAATCCAAATCCAGCATTAAAACGCTCAACGGTTGATTGGAACGCAGCGCGGTCGCCGCCTCCTGCTCCAGGCGATTAAGCGCATAGCGTCGGTTGGGCAAGCCGGTCAGCACGTCGGTATTCGCCATAGACTTAAGACGGCGGTTCGCTGCCGCCAGCTCGGCCGTGTAACGTTGTATATCCCGGCTCTCTTTTTCCAGTTCGTTTTGTAGCGTGATGATGCGCTGCCCGGCCCGGAGGCGCGCCAGCAGCACGCGCAGGCTAATCGGCTTGGTCACATAATCGTCGATACCGGCATCGAAGGCTTCAACCAGGGCGTCCTCGTCTTCCGTGGAGGTGAGCATAATCAGGTAAATGTTTTTACCAAAGACCGATGCGCGTAACGCCTTGCAAAGGGCCAATCCATCCATAGGTTTCATGCGCCAATCGGTAATCACCAGTTGAGGTTTATGCTCAATAACATACTTTAGCGCAGATTCCCCGTTGCGACACACAGCAACCTGATTACCGGCCGCGGCAAGCTGCTTGGAAAGCCGCGCCAACATCATGGGATCGTCATCGACCAGCAACAGGTTTAAGCCCAATAAATCCGATTCCAAGGTATCAACGGCTTTTAGCAGCGGCTGGCGCACATCCGTTTTTACGTCAATTAACTTTCCCCACTCATGCCAAAGTTCGATCGTTTCGTCGATAAACGCAAGCAAAGCAGGTTCGTCCAGAGCATGAAGGTCAGCCTCCGCTATTAAATACGGCAACAGCATGGCGCGATGGGCTTCATCGGCCACACAGTAGTTTCCGATCAGCCGGGCGAGAATCAGTTGTCTGGCAAACTGGTCGATTCGAGTAAGTCCCGCTACTTTCATCTCAAAGCTCAGTTTCAGGGCGTCCAGAAATACCGTCGGAAAGCCCCAGTCGGCCAGCAACATTAAACTCAAGGCGTTATGATCGATGGCGAAACGTTCACGCTCCAAAGCAAGAAGCTGTTTGCCCTCTGCCATACCAAGACATTCGCCATAAATCTCCGACCAGGCGGTTGCCAAGGCAAGACCGCCTATGTCGCTAAGCAGCCCCAACGTAAACGATTCTGCCGGTACCACGGTAACTTCCCTGGCAGTGATCGCGGCGATGGACACCGACATCGCCAGTGATCGCGACCAGTAAGCTTCATAATCAAACTCCGAGCAATGCCCCTTACTGTTGCTGCCGATCAACGAAAGGCTCAACGCAAAGTTGCGCACCGTCTGCATGCCCATCATCATGACTGCCGTTTGAATATCGGCAATAGGGCGTCTGGCCCCGAAAGCGGCCGAGTTAGCGAAGCGCAAGATACGCCCGCTCAGGGCAGGATCGACTTTTACCAGTTGACTCACCTGCTGTACGGTGGCGTCGCTTTGTTGCACAAGCTGCATGATGGCCAATGCCGTTCCCGACGGGGAAGGCAAGCGGTCGGCGGCTTTTAATTCATTAAGATTGAATTCGATATTCATTGATTTTGTTCTTTTCTTTCGACTGCAGGGAGGCAGGAGGTAGAGCAACGCAGGGAGCGGTTGCCGAGTAGCAGAATCCCGACTAAATCCACTGTAGACTGGGTCAAGTCATTGGCCATCGACTGAAAATCGGTATCTGCGGCGTTGCTTACAGGATGCTGGTCAGCGGCGGGAGCATGAGCGGAAGCTTTACGGGCGGCGTGTTCCAGTTTTACCGCAAGGCTGATTATTTTTTCCGCGCAAAAATGTCCGGCCATGCCTTTAATAGCGTGAGCTGCGTCGGCCAACGCAAGGAGATCGGTTCGAGACAGGGCGTCAGCCAATTCCGCCATAAACACAGGCGCTTCCTCAAGAAATAAATCGATCATCTCGGACAATAAATCATGGTCGTCATCCAGCCGTTTGAGCGCCGCGGATTCGTCCCAGCAGGCTGTTGAAGTCTCCCCGCCTTCGGCTTCGCTCTTGGCCAAGGCAGGACTGCGGGGGATTTCCCTTTGATCAGGATTATCCTGCGCTATCGGTGCGACTTCTGGTGCGGATGGTTCGCCCAGCCAGCGCGCCAAAACCACCGCCAAATCGGATCGACTGGCGGGTTTGCTAAGATAATCGTCCATGCCTGCGGACAGGCATTTTTCGCGCTCTCCTGCCGATGCATGAGCGGTAAGCGCGATGACTGACGTCGGTAACTTGCCGCTCCCTCGGCCATGCTCGGAACAGGCTCCGGCTATTTCCCGTTCACGCAAGATGCGTGTGGCTTCGTAACCGTCCATGATCGGCATTTGACAGTCCATAAACACCAAATCGTAAGCTTGATGCTCCAGCTGATCCAGCGCCACTTGTCCGTTATTGGCCAAATCGGGCTTAAGCTGGAACTTGGCGAGCTGGGACAGTATCACTTTTTGGTTGACCTTGTTGTCTTCCACCACCAACACTCGCTTGCCGCTGTAATCGAGCAAGACCTCTTTTTTTTCCTTCTCCACTGGAGCGGTTTTTTGACCGGGAAGCTGTAATGCATCGATAACGGCATCAAAAAGCTGCGATTGCCGTACCGGTTTTAACAGGCTTTGGGTAAATCCCGACGCGAGTCTTTCGACTTGCGAGCCGATACTGCCGGAAGATAAAAGAATGCGCGGCGTGTCGGCAATGGCGGGGTTTTCGATGATGGCCCGAGCCAGGGCAAAGCCGTCCATGCCCGGCATTTGCATATCCGACAGCAGCAAATCGTAAGGTTCGTTTCGCAGAACCGCGGCTTCGAGTTCATCGAGCGCCGCAGGCCCGTTGTCTGCTTCGCTTAAAGTAAAACCCCAGTTGCTTAAGTAATGCGTCAAAATCATGCGGTTGGTGGCGTTATCGTCGACTATCAAGACGCGCTTGTCGCAAAAATTAGCCTGCGGGGCCGGAGCCTCGTTATCCACCGCCGCCAATGGCAAGGTAAACCAAAAGTTTGCTCCCTGTCCCAAGGCGCTTTCAACACCGATGTTGCCGTTCATCAGAGTAACCAAGTCCTTGCTGATGGACAGGCCCAGCCCGGTACCGCCATAACGCCGGGAGGTGGAACTGTCAGCCTGTGAAAAAGCCTGAAACAGGCGCGCTTGCGCCTCCGCGGTAATGCCGATGCCGGTATCGACTACCTCAAAACGTAGTATCGCCAGGGAGAATGTGTCTTCCGCAAACCTGCCGAGAGCAGATGCGGCGTCGGTATCGTCCTTTTTCGGTACGCGTACTGTGACAGAAACTTCACCCTGCTCAGTAAATTTAACGGCATTGCCAATCAGGTTGGTGAGCACTTGCCGGATACGGGTGGGGTCGCCCTGCCAACGCAACGGTAAATCTGTCGGCAGAAAGCAGTTTAATTCCAGGCCCTTACTGTGGGCGCGACTGGACAGCAAGGTGCAAACTTCTTCCACCAAATCCGGCAAGTTAAACTCGATCTGCTCCAACTCGATTTTACCCGCCTCCAGTTTGGAAAAGTCCAAAATGTCGTTGATGATGGTTAACAGGGATTCCGCCGAATTTGCCGCAATATCGATCAGGTCCCATTGCTCGCGAGACAGTTGCGTATCCTGCAGAAGATCCAGCATGCCCAATACGCCGTTCATCGGCGTGCGAATCTCATGACTCATATTGGCCAGGAACTCGGTCTTGGTATGCGCGACCTGCAAGGCGGCATCACGTGCAGCTTCCAGCGAAGCATTGGCCTGATTCTGGAGCAACGCGAGCGCCATCATTTCGCCGACTTCCTTGAGCATGGCGATGCGGGACTCGTTTTGCACAGGGTAGGCATCAGTAAAAACAAACAGTACGCCGAGAATGTCCTCGCCGGAAGCGATGGGCACGATGTAGTGGCCGTGGGGCTGATGGTCGCAATCACAATTATCGGCAACGATAAATTTCCTTGAAACAGCGACTTGCCCGCACAGGCCGTCGCCAAAATCGATGCGCTGCTCCATGTTGTCGAGTTTGCCGTGTGCGACGAACTTCTCCAGATACTCATCATCCTGTACCCGCAGAAACACGCAGCCCTTGCGTTGCAAGTCGAAAGACTTGAGACCGAACAGAATATTCAGAACCTGGACGAAACGTTGTTCCAGCGTCAAGGGTTGATGCAGCACCTCGGAGATTGCCAGGCGGGCGGCGGTATCGTCGCTTTCGATTTGCAAAGCCGCTTCCTCTTCGACCTGCTTGCTGACATCATGCTGGATCTGCACGTAGCCGGACAGTGTGCCGTTTGCGGTCAGAATCGGGGTAATATTGGTCTTTGCCCAGTATTCCAGCGTGTCCTCAACGGCTTGTCCCGAGTTGCGGCTATCACTTTCTTCACGCTCCAAGACGGAAACATTGTCTACAGGATGCAGGCCAGAGACGTGAGCTCGACGGCGCCCCCGCAGCCGACCTGACCAGGGTTCGCTGCAACGGAGCCTGCTTTGCATATCGGACAGGGCTTGCCGATCGGCGGTAGAACTATCCAGTACGTAGGGTTTTTGTCCCATCAGCGCATCCTCCGCCCAGCCGGTGAACAGGCACAGCGCCGGGTTGGCGTATTGAATGTGTCCTTCCGCATCGGTGATGAGTACCATCTCGCTGCTGGCGTCCAGCGCACGCTTAAGCGACGTCAGCTTTAATTCATTCGCTTTTCGCTTGGTCGTATCCCGGCGTATCGAAATATATTGCTTAGGCTTGCCGGTTTTATCCAGCAGGGGCGCAATAGTGCTGTCCACCCAATACAATTCCCCGTCTTTACGGCGATTGCAAAACTCCCCGCGCCATACCTGGCCCCCGGCGATAGTATTCCACATGTTGCGGATGTAATCCTGATCGTGATGGCCGGAGTTCACGACACGGTGATCTTGTCCGGTCAGTTCATTCCGGGTATATCCGGAGACTTCGCAGAACATGTCATTCGCATAGACAATGCGCCCCTGAACGTCGGCAATACTGACCAGGACGTGATTTTCCAGAGCGTCCAGCAGCTCTCTATTGGATGTCGTCTGTTCCTGAACGATCTGCAAGACCAGCGGTCGTATCGCCAAAAACCATAACAGCGGCGAACTGAGCACCGTCAGCAAGGTGATGTTAAAAACGGTATCCTGCAATGGCGAGAATATAATTCCCCATTGATGAATGGCATCAAGCAGCAATATGACCAGTGTTTCGGAAACACCAATGACAGCAATGATAATGCCTAGCGAGGAGAGAAAATTACGTTTCGGGTATTCCGGCGGCGACAATGGAGTTGACATAAACCTCTGCTTTTATTTTGTCTGTTTATCACTCTACAGGTCATGGATAATAGCCTGATTATCAAGGTATCACCATTCTTTTCGGACGGCGATGAAGCGGCTATTTTCTGTCTGTTATTAAACTTGAATGCCTGTGTCGATCCGGTGTGAAACGGGGGGCAAACATCATTCCGGCAATCATCGAATAATGATCGGTTTTCCATCGACTCGATATTATCCGCTACTCAAACCAGAGCGTAACTTTAAAATCGTTATTTTTCAAGACGATTGTTGAATAGGAAACGATAAACTTTCAATCATCGCAAAGTTATCCTATCCTTTACGCGATAAATTTAACTCACGCCCCGCCTGCTCCCGGCAGGCTTACGGCATACACACTCTCCTTGGCGATAAAAAACAACCATGACTGAAGCAACCGCGTTATTTTCCGATGCAAAACTTGTAATTCCAGGCGGCGTGAATTCGCCGGTACGATCCTTTAGCGGCGTGGGTGGCACACCGGTTTTTATCGATCATGCCCTGGGCGCTTATATCTACGACAGTTCCGGCAACAGTTATATCGATTATGTCGGTTCCTGGGGGCCGATGATTTTAGGCCACGCCCACCCGGAAGTCATTGCAGCGGTCAAGCAGGCATGCGACAAAGGCCTGAGTTTTGGCGCGCCGACCGAAATTGAAACACTGATGGCTAAACGGGTTTGCGAGCTGATGCCGTCCATCGAACTGGTCAGAATGGTCAGTTCCGGCACCGAGGCGACCATGAGCGCGATACGCTTGGCCAGAGGCTACACCGGCCGCGACAAAATCGTTAAATTCGAAGGCTGTTATCACGGCCATTCCGATGCCTTATTGGTCAAGGCCGGTTCCGGCGCGTTGACCTTTGGCGTGCCCAGCTCTCCCGGCGTACCGGCCTCGGTCGCTGAAAACACCATCACCCTGACCTACAACGACAGCGACTCGGTCAAAGCGCTGTTTGCAGAATGCGGCGAGCAAATCGCCTGCATCATCGTCGAGCCGGTCGCCGGCAACATGAACTGCATTCCGCCTGTGCCCGGTTTTCTGGAAAGCTTGCGCGAAGTTTGCGACCAATATAATAGTGTGCTGATTTTCGATGAGGTGATGACCGGCTTTAGGGTTGGCTTAACCGGCGCACAAGGACACTATAATGTTAAGCCCGATTTGACCACGCTGGGCAAAATCATCGGCGGCGGCATGCCGGTCGGCGCATTCGGCGGCTCGCGCAAAATCATGGAGCGTCTTGCGCCGCTCGGCCCTGTTTATCAGGCCGGTACGCTGTCCGGTAACCCGGTTGCGATGGCTGCCGGTTTAAAAACGCTGGAATTGATAGCCCGGCCCGGTTTTTACGAAGAGTTAACCGCAAAAACAGAAAAACTGACTTCAGACCTGAAAGCTCGTGCCGCTCAGGCCGGTATCGCTATGACCACCAACAGCGTTGGCGGCATGTTCGGACTGTTTTTCAGCGCAGAACAGCAAGTGACCAGTTTTGCCCAGGTCATGCACTGCGATCAAAACCTGTTTAAACGCTTTTTCCATGCCATGCTGGAACAGGGTGTTTATTTAGCGCCTTCAGCGTTTGAAGCCGGTTTTGTTTCGGCGGCGCACAGTGATGAAGACCTGGATAAAACCCTGGATATTGCAGAAGCCATCTTCAAGCGCTTGTAACCTTAATTGCATTTGCACATCAACTCCGGATCGGCATGAGTTTTATCAATAACATTCCCCCGCTGGTATTGGCCTTAATAGGCTTATTGATCGGCGCATTCTCAATGCGCTTGTTGAGCGGCAAGGATAAAACCCTGATCCGGCAGCTCTCGACCGATCTGGCTGTCGCCGAAGAAAAACTAAGGCAGTTTCAAAACCGCGAAACAGAGTTCAAGCAGTTGCAGCAGCTGTTTATCGAGACCAAAACCGAGAATGCGCAATTGCAGACCCGCATGGATGAGCAGGCGAAAAATACCGCCGAAAAACTAAAATTACTGCTGGATGCGGAACTGCGCCTGAACACCCAGTTTGAAAATCTGGCAGGCAAGATTTTCGACGACCGCAGCAAGCAATTTACCGAACACCATAAAACCAGCCTGGATCATATCGTCACGCCGCTACGGGAGCAGCTGGGCGAGTTCAAGCAGCGCATAGAAACGGTTTACGACAACGAGAACAAGGATCGCATTTCCCTGCGCGAGGAAATCGTCTCGTTGCGCAGGGATACTGCGCAAATGAACCAGGAAGCGCTGAACCTGACCCGCGCCTTGAAAGGCGACAAGAAAGCCCAGGGCAACTGGGGCGAAATGATCCTGGAAACAGTGCTGGAAAAATCGGGACTGCGTAAAGGCATCGAATACGAAACCCAGGGCGCATTCCGGGATGAGGACAACCGGCTGTTCAAACCGGATGTGATCGTCCGCCTGCCCGAGGACAAGGATGTGGTGATCGACTCCAAAGTGTCCTTGCTGGCTTATGAGCGCTATTGCTCAACCGAAGACGACCTGGAGCGCGTCACTGCATTAAGGCAGCATACCGAAGCGGTGCGGGAACATATCAAGGGTTTGAGTAACAAGGATTATTCCGGCTTGAAAGGCCTCAGGTCGCTGGATTTCGTACTGCTATTCATGCCGATTGAGGCGGCCTTCATAGCCGCTTTTCAGGCCGACGAACGGTTATTTACCGACGCCTTCGAGCATAAGATCATCGTGGTCACCCCGACCACCTTACTGGCGACGCTACGCACTATTGAAAACATCTGGCGCTACGAACGCCAAAACGAAAATGCCCGCGCTATCGCCGATAAGGCAGGAATCGTTTACGACAAAATACGGGGCTTTGTCGATGACCTGGATAAACTGGGCAAGCAGCTAAGCACCGTCAACACCACGTATGACGGCGTAATGAACAAATTAACCCAAGGCAACGGCAACCTGATCCGCCAAGCCGGCAGTTTTGTTGAGCTGGGCGTAAAAGTCAAAAAGGCCTTTCCTAAAAGCATCACCGAACGGGCGGGTCTCGAGAGTGATGAGAGCTAGAAAATATCGGCTTTTACCGGCATCTTAAGAAACATTTCCCCAATATTTATGCGATACTACACGGTTTTGTTGGCCGGTTTTTTGATAAGAACAGTAGGCCGGAATAAGGCCTCCCCGAGCGTAGCGCAAGGGAGGCGTTTCCGGCTTGTTATGCAATATGCCGGAAACGCCTGTTTTCGCTCCCGCTCAAACAGACTTATTCCGACCTACATGACTAACCCAACCTACAATTCATTAGAAATTTATGATTACCTGCTTAATTAGGAGTAACACATGACCGCACTGGTTGGCATCATCATGGGCTCGACCTCTGACTGGGAAACCATGCGCTTTGCAGCGGAAACGCTGGAACGACTCGGCATTCCGCACGAAGTTGAAGTGGTCTCGGCGCACCGTACACCGGATAAACTGTTCCATTATGCCGAAACGGCTGAGACCAAAGGCCTGGAAGTGATCATTGCCGGAGCAGGCGGCGCGGCGCATTTACCCGGCATGACGGCCGCAAAAACCGCCGTGCCTGTGTTGGGCGTGCCGGTGCAATCCAAAGCCTTAAACGGCATGGATTCCTTATTGTCGATCGTACAAATGCCCGCCGGTATTCCGGTCGGCACCTTGGCGATAGGCAAGGCGGGGGCGATCAACGCGGCCTTGCTGGCTGCGGCCATCATCAGCAACAAACATGTCCAGTATAAGGACGCATTACAAAATTTCAGGAGTGAGCAAACCGAATCGGTACTTGCGCACTCGGACCCACGAGCAGAGGACGATTTATGATAGTTGGTGTATTGGGCGCAGGCCAGCTTGCCAGAATGATCGCATTGGCAGGCATGCCTTTGGGGCTGGACTTTATTTTTCTCGATCCCTCCGCCGATGCCTGCGCCAACAAGCTGGGCGAACCTTTGATCGGCGACTACAACGATCCGGCACTGCTGGCGCAACTGGCGGAACGCGCCGATGTGGTCACCTACGAATTCGAGAACGTTCCGGCTGAGGTCGCAGAGTTTCTGGCCTCTCACACCCAAGTGCATCCATCACCCAAAGCGCTGGCCGTCGCCCAGGATCGATTAGTCGAAAAAAGCTTTTTCTTTGGACTCGGCATCCCTACGCCGGATTATGCGGCCGTAGACAGCTTCGAAAGCCTGGAACAAGCCATGAGCACCCTCGGCTATCCCGCTATTTTAAAAAGCTGCACCCAAGGCTACGACGGTAAAGGCCAATCGCTGCTCAAATCGCCGGACGATTTAAAACAAGCCTGGGAATTGTTGCAAGGCGTACCGGCTGTCGTCGAAGCCTTCGTTCCGTTTAACCGCGAAGTGTCCATCATCGCCGTGCGCAGCGTTTCAGGGGAAGTTGTTTTCTATCCGTTATCGGAAAACCTGCATCGCGGCGGCATACTGCGCGTTTCCGAATGCCGAGCCGATGACCCCATGCAACAACAGGCCGAAACCTATATTTCCCGCTTGCTGGAAGCGCTGGATTACGTCGGCGTGCTGGCCCTGGAATTATTTGAAGTAGACGGCCATCTGGTTGCCAACGAATTTGCGCCGCGGGTACATAACTCCGGCCACTGGACGATAGAAGGCGCGGAAACCAGCCAGTTTGAAAATCACCTGCGGGCGATCCTGGATCTGCCGCTAGGCTCAACAGCGCCGGTAGGCAACGCGGCCATGGTGAATTTCATCGGCGGACTGCCTAAGACTGAAGAGCTATTGGTAATTCCCCATGCGCATTTGCATCTTTACGATAAAGCACCGCGCAAAGGGCGGAAAGTGGCTCATGCAACGATACGCGCGGAGAGCCAAGAGCAATTATCGGAGTTGGTCAAGAAGCTGACCGTGTTGGCCGATCAGGTTGATGATTCGTAAATATTAGCGGCATGCCCGGAGGCTTTTACTTAAGGCGGGGCATGTTGCCCCGTTCGAAATGTTTTGCGTTGGTTAAATTATAGCGCCTTAGCTCGGACATCGCAGAAACGTTAGGGACGGGGCTGCAAACGCCGTCCCACCTAGGCGAAAAAATTTGAATAACTACGAATAGCTGCTCGCTGCCAGTCCTAGAGATCCCCCATGCGGCCGATTTTCGTCCTTAGCAGACACCAGAGGCTGTCTTGTAGAATCTCGGGGGCGATTTAATCCGGCTATTACAGTAGCCAAGGCCATTCGGTAAAACTCTAAACTCATGACAACAATCGATCACCATGAATGGGCCGTTATACGACTGGCAACCCTACAACAAAGGGGACAAGCCGGACGTTTGCTATTTGCAACAGTAACGCTACTTTCGCCTGACAGGCCACCGCCACCCAAAATGAACTCTGCTGACAGACGCGCAGTTGGCAAAAGCGGCACAACCATTTTCTTCCGTAGAACAATGTTGACCAAACAAGCCGCGATTGATTGGTACCGCTCGCTTGGAAACGGGGATGAAAAGACGCCGACTCCGTCATGCCCGGAAGATATTGAAAAAATCGATGGCGTAAAGATCACCGTTTCCAAATTGATCGATGACCCGATTTGGCCTCATCTCGGTCTGCCAATGGGAGAGGGATTGCTTTCCCAGCCCACAGGACATAGTCACCCTACGCCTTTTATGGGCAGCGTACCTGCCCGTATCCATCGCCGTTTTGGCATTCATGAGGGCTTTGACGTATTGCTTGCCGATGACGATGCCTTGGCATTTGTAGCCAGACGTTTACATATTGACTTGCGGCACTATCCCGAATATTTAGGTAGCATCGCATTGGTCGTTCCTGACCCCATCATCAAGCAAATTGACAACTTCATGATTCCCTCCAGTAATGAGCGAGGCGAACGGATTTTCTATCGCTTTGTCCCCAGACCCGGTCAGACGCTTGAAGGTTTGCAGATTACGACGTTTGATGAACAAGCCCATTTGCTCACCAGTTTTGAAACGCAGGACATACCTGCTGACGGTATTTTGGACGTGGACAAGGGGAGTTGCTTGGCGGCGTATGGCTATGTGGTAACGCATCCAGAACATGGGATACTGGCATACATGCCCCCAACCGGGTTCCTGCGAACGATACACTTCAGCATCAATGCTGTTGGTAGCGGCGGTGCCACAGTCAGTGTGCATACTGGCGATTCGCCAGACTCGGCGCGCATGGAGTATTCGGCAGCGAGTCGTTCGCCGCTTTCAACCAGCAGCATTGTAGGAGAGGAGTCAAAATCACCCAATGTCAATGCTCGGGTGGTTATTGCCGCTTGTCGGCGCGAAAAAATCGCGAGCGCCAAACAGTACGGCCAACGTTGGTTCTCAAATGGCTCCCGCGAAGAGGCTATGCGTTTTATCCAAGCTGAAATCAGAAAAGCACGGTCGCGAGTCATGATTGCAGACCCTTACCTTGCCGGTTTGCAGTTGGGACAGTTCTTGTACGCAGCCAATGGTGATGCGGTCAAGGTGATCTTGTTGACGTCTGGCCTAGCTTTCAAATCCAAAGAGCCGAAAGCGTTTTTTAGGGAGGATTTCAAAAGCCGATTTAAAGAAAATTCAAAGCCCAAGCAATCAAAGTTAGATAAATTCAAAAGCCGACTTAAACGAAACCTAAAGCCAGAACAATCAAAACCATCAAAGTTAGATGATTTCAAGCACCGACTCGATCGATTGGCGAATGATGTCAAAGTAACTGCTGCTGTGTATGTGCTTCCTTCATCCGTTTTGCATGATCGGTTCTTAGTAATTGATGACGCCGTATGGTTTCTTGGCAACTCCCTGAACGCGCTAGGCGACAAAGCATCAATGATTGTCAAACTGCCTCATGCTGACGAGGTCATTGATCAGTTGGAGGCAATGTTGAAGCAAGCAGAGAGCTTTGATTGCTACAGAGAAAAACAATTGAATGCTTGGAGTATAGGAGAACGAAAATGAGCGTGCAATGGCCAAACGAACGCGAAACGGCGAATCGGCAGCCTATTGCAGACGCTTCATTCAAAACAGAACAAGACTTTCGGCAATTGTTGAGCGCTTGCCCGGAAGATTTGCCGTCATCATTCGATGAAGCGGTTGATTGGGTGGTACACCAAGGCGGCGAAATCGCTGAACTTGAACAGCGGATAAATGTGGTTTGCCATCAAATCGATTTGCAGGACTTTCCCGACAGCACTAATTTGCTGATGGCCTGGGCTTGCGCCGTGGCACTTGCCCAATCGCCAAAACTGCAAACCTGGGAGAAGATAAAAAACTTCAAATATCATTCGTGGCAGCTTGCGCATTGGTTAGCTCATGCAATGCTGGTGCGAGCCGAAGGAAATTCAAATGCCCGCAAGGCTTATATCAATCTGGCGATAGAAGCGTTTAGTGCGCTAGATAGTTTTGAATTGGTATCGCTGTGGGATCGTAATAACCAAGAGCGTACAGGTGCTTGGGCATATTGGAGCGAACGCCTAGACAAGCTTGATGACATTTGGTGGGGATTACGAGGTTGGCATGGCCTTATGAATTACGAAGAAGAGTCTTCACTCTTTCATGTAATGTGCAAGTTGGCATCTGACGAATTCGTCCACGTTATCGCGCAATCACCTAATCCCTATCTCGTGCATTCGGTATTACTCGTGACAGGCGTGGGGGCTTTTTCTCCCCGGTTTTCCGAATGGGAAAAATTTACCACCGCCGCTCCACTAGCTTTTGAAGCCGATGGCAGATGGAATGGCTCAGTTCTAGCTCCGTTACTATTGGTCGAAGCCCGTGAGCAGTTATTGCAGACAGGGCGAAACATCCACCGCCTCAATGCTTGTGATGTTGACCTTGAAAAGGTCAAGAAAGAAACTGCTAATGTCGTTGAAGCCGTTGTAACCACCTTGGCCACGCGACAAGATGCCTTGCCTCTGTTCGCTCGCTGGTCAACGAGACTAATGCGACAATTGCTGAGCCATTCGGAAGAGGACATTAACGATGTCCGATCCGCTGCCTTCGTTGATAACGCGTTGATTGAAGCAATCGGCCGCAAGCTAAAAGACCAGTCTGTGATCCAAGTCAGCCCCGGCGATGCATCTGCGTGGGAAGCATGGTGTTATCGCTGTGTGCTAGCCTCTCATGCAAACAGCGATTTTATCGATCCGCCTGACAGTACAATTTTTTTGGCCGAGTGGATTATCTCACCTGATGAATGGGCAGAAAAAAAAGGTCAGGACTTGCGCAAGCGTGCGAGTTTGATTGTCACTATGAACAAAGAAATGCCTGGAATGGCTGAGCACTTCTTAGCCTACCCCATTGTTCGATCAGAATCGCCTACTGAAGCATGGATAAGCATGTGGAATGCCACCCATACTTTGCGCGAAATTGTGGAGTTTGGTGATTCCGATGCGTCGGGCGATGAATACCACTCCCGTTCAGAAGCAGGAAAACTGTTGCTTCTGGTGTTTCGCATCGGCCTTGCCATCCTCGATCAACGTGTTGCTCAATGTTCAAACAGTGATTCACTTGAAGCCAGATCGCAAGCAAAGTTGCACGAAGCGTTGGCTTCAGCAGTGCTCGAAATGCGTGAAATTGATGACACATTGAACCGTGACGAATGGCTCGACGCTGTTCGGCATTTGGCAACCCGACGTTTGATTTGGGAGGAGCAATCGCCAGAAAGTCAGAGGCTAGGCCGTTTCCCTGTTTTTTGCCTTGAGGACACACCGACTTTTAGCGATTACCTAAAGGCTGCGAAAAGCGATACCATTGAATTGTTAGCTGTCTTGCAATCGGTTTTGCTGAACAGTCCTGACATTCCTCGGCTTCAAAAGGAGCTTAATACAGCGTCAGTCAATTTATCTGATGTTTTAGGCATGGTTAGACGGCTCAATCAATACGACCCGCGTAGATATCCCATTGATGAAAACCAATTGCAAAGGTTAGAGGGGGTGAATCCAAGCTCATAGGATGGGCCAAACGTCATACTGCCCATCTATCAGGACTGTAATTGATGGGCTTCGTGCCTCAGTCCTGTAGATCAGACATGCTTTTTATGCCTGACATTTCTGCTTCAATAGAGCTGACTTCCAAACTTGTCCATTCCGGCATCAAAACGTCAAACAACGAAAAGCTATTGTCTAGACTTGGTCGATCTTTCCATCTCCATAATTCGATAAAGCAAGCAAACCACCCATCATTTGTATTTACAAAGCCAATACATTGTATTAATCTTATTTATATGGATATTCACTACGAAAAAAACGGCGTCAGCTTTGTTTGGAATGCCCGCAAAGCTGCGGCGAACGCAATCAAACATGACGGGATTACGTTCGACCAAGCTGCCGAAGCTTTCTTCGACCCGTTTTTAAAACTGGTTGATGCAGGCCGCAACCATGAATCGCGAGATGCGGTTATCGGCTACGATGAAAAAGGCCGGTTGCTGTTTGTTGTACATATTGAGGTTGAAGGTGAGTTTATCCGGCTTATTTCGGCTCGCAAGGCCACGCTAACGGAGCGCAATGATTATGATTTCTGACACAGTTAAAAACCGCTTAACTAAAGACCGCCCCATGACTTCAATCACTTTGCGCATTCCGGTCGATGTGGTGGAATCCATGAAGGTTATTGCGCCCTGCAAAGGCTTTTCCGGCTATCAAGCCTTATTAAAGTCGTACATTAGCGAGTGCTTGCGCCGCGACGAAGCGCAGTTTGCATTGAGTAAGGAAGCCAAGTTGATTGCGGCGTTAAAAAAGCTTGGCGTGCCGGATAGTATTATTGAAGAGGCGGCGCGTGAGGTTGCGTAATTCCAAGAGACCGTGAAAGAATGAAAAAAGAAGGTGCCTTACATTGTGTATGGGCAATTTTTTATTTTAAACATCCACAACGCACGGCTTGATCCCTTTTTATTTTTCATTTAGCCGCTTTCCAGTATCCATGCAGCTATGGAGGATACCAATGATGTCGATGTATTCAGTACCAACACGATAAAAATCAAGTGTTTTTGTATTTGCAGTGATCTCAAATCCTTTTTGATCTCTGGTCTGGCTTTGCCAATATAGGGGTTGTCCAGCAATTGCATAACACCCTGTTCGATCATGCTGACATATTGACTCGCCTGCGCTTCACTCCATTCGTTGAGCGTATAAAACCAGATGTCCTCAAGATGTTGTTCAGCTGCTTGAGTTAATCTGACTTTCAGCACAAGGTTTTCTTATCCTTGTTAATACGGTCAATTGCGCGATTTTTTATCAGCTGAAAATGATCGCTTAGCTGTTCCGGTTTGAGTTCGGTATACCGATCTTCAATAAGATCACGTTCACCCTCCGCCAGTTTCGACCGCAAGTGATCCAGCTTCATCTGATTGATCAGCTCTTCGTTGGTTTTCATAAACCTCAGTGCTTCGCGGATGACTTCGCTGGCATTGTTATATAAACCGGAAGTGACTTTTTCTTTGATGATGGCTTCGAGTTCTGGTGTTAATGAAATATGCATGAGTAACGCCTCCTGAATTTAGGATGCACTAAGAAGACAAACATTGTCAATTTTTGAAATGAAACCCTATGGCATAACTCTTTGCACGCGATCCCAATCTCCATATTGGGATCGCGATCTTAGAAGCTCCAGCTACCAGTACAGTGTGGATCCCGTGAAGCTGGATCTTGTCAGCCAGCGAACACAACAACCCGCCTCTCAATAATTGCAACCACTCAGGCCTGATGCAATTCCTTGCGAATGGTCTCGCGCACGACATCGGCCAGCGTTATGCCTTGCGCAAATTGCCGTAACGCCTCGTTCATCAAGGTTTGATAGTTGCCGCCGCTCATTTCGGCGCGGGCTTTAAAAATTGCCAAGGTGTCATTATCTACACGCATGGTTATCCGCGACTTACCGCCGTGTTCGGCTTGCAGTTTTGCCAATGCCGGAATTTCAGCGACAGGCTTGGCATCGCTAAAATCCATCTCGGCATAACGGTCAAACAGGGGATCAGAATTGTTGCTCATAACGCCTCCTTTGGGGTTGGTTGGCTTTCCAGGCAGAAATCAGGCGCACCGTCTGTTCGCGTTGCGTCCAAACTACAATCAAAATTCGACCTTTTGCACCCATACCCAACGTTATAAAACGATGTTCATTGTCTGCATCGCCGTTTTCTCGCGTCAGGGCGTAAGGGTCCAGCAAGACTGTTTTAGCTTCATCAAAGGTCACGCCCTCGTGATTTAATGGATTAGCAGCAGCTTTGACAGGATCGAATTCAATTTTCATGCTCTGATTATATGTACAATTGTGCGCACAGACCAGAATAAAAAAGCCGCTTTCTGTTTGTGAGCGGGTCATTTATATGGATGAGGGGAGCGCAGAATATGGTGCTTCCAAGCGTAGCGGGGTTGCCCCCGCCCCTAAACGTTTTTTCTCAACCATCGCTAAATAGCTACACTTAATTGCGATTCAAACTATTTCGAACAGGACACGCCACTAGCGCAACCAACAACAATCCCGGAGGATACCGCAATGCCCAAAAAGCCCGTAAAAACCAAAGAAGATACCGAAAGACAGGAACATATCCGGGATTTGCAACGCCGAACCCAAGAATTCGTGGATGACGAACTGTCGTTCTTCGAGTCGGAACAGATGTCCACGGAGTTGCGGGAACAATTCTGGGAACACGTGGTAACTTTCGAGGAAGCGGAATGGGTCACGTCTTTCGATCAGCTAGTGCGGGACGGCATAGAGTTGCCCGCCCCGGAAGAATTGGATGATTCGCAACTGAGCGCCAAGCTGTGGGAAGTGATCCGTGGTTTGGCAATGTTGCGGACGTTTCTGTATAGCACCGACCATCTCAGTGATCGAGAGCTGTATGAGGAATTGTGGCATGAGCTGTTGCGAGAGGAAACTCCGGACATGCCGATCAACGACGACTCGGCTTGGCACATCGACTTAGTGGGCAACGGCAGCGAACAGGATAACGAACTCTATCTACGCTACTACGCCGGTGAAGAAGATCGGCGTCGTTGGGCCAAAGACTGGCCCAACGACGCCATGCCGGAACATGAAGCGCTACCCTATGACCGCGACCGACATTTGCCGAGCCGTAACAAGGCTGCAGAGTAGGGTGCAATAGAAGTTGTGAAAGCATGATCCAAATCAGGCTAAAAGTTATTCACCACGAAGAACGCGAAGCACAAAATCCCTCCCCGGCGCGAGTGGGAAAGCTAAACCAAGGTAGCTTGTTGATTCAATTTCTCCTCACCCCAGCCCTCTCCATCAGGAGAGGAGGCTATCTACCTGCGATCTGCGGATGCTGCTTAGCTGAAGAGTTACTTCATATTTACAATGAATGAGTGCCGCATATCTTTTAATCCTGCTCAGCATTGCTTGCCACTACCGGCTGATCCATTAACCGGCTCAACCAAGCTTCCGCCGTTGCCCGATTGGTTTTCAACACGCCATTAGGAAAAAAACCAAATCCCAAGATTAACAACGCCGACACGCACAACAACGTCAATTCGCGTGGACGTAAATCCTGCACCTGTTTGACACCGGCCTGGGTAACCGGACCGAAGAAGGCGCGGCGGGTAAAGGACAGCATATAAGCGGCGCTGAGTATTGCCCCGACCAGGGCTGCGATACTGATACTGGGGTGCGCCAGCATGGTGCTGACAATCAACAATAATTCGGCCGGGAAGCCGCTGGTTCCGGGCAATCCTATGCTGGCCAGCGCAAATAAAAAGTAAAAACAGGTCAGCCGCGGCATGACTTTAGCAAGACCGCCCAGATGGATAGCTTCGGTACTGCCCAAACGATGCTGGATAAAACCGGCCACCAGCATCAGGGACCCGGCAACCATCGTGAAGTTCAGCAATTGAAATATCGCCCCCTGAATGCCCTGCATATTCAACGACGCAATGCCGACGATAACCAAGCCGACATGGCTGACGCTGGCATAAGCTAGCAAGCGGCGCAGATTGGTTTGCTGCAACGCAATCAACGCGCTATACACCAGCGTGATCGCGCCGAGTATGCCCAGCACCCAGCTGTATTGAACGGCGGCGGACGGCGCCAGCGGCATCGCAAAACGGATGATGCCGAAAGCGCCGAGTTTCAAGCCGGTCAATACGGCGGTTAACTGCGTCGGACCTTCCATGGCGACGGTGGGCAGCCAGGTATGAAACGGTACCAACGGCGCTTTAACGGCAAAACCAAGCAGTAATAATAAAAATACCAACGCTTGCAAGTTATCCGGCAATGCCGTTGCCAATAATACCGGCAGGCTGAAAGCCATATCTTGCGGTATACTGCCGCCGACTGCGGTGGCGTGGTTGACTGCCAGTAGGATAATCGCAAACAGTAACGGCACGCCGCCGAACAGCATGAACAGCGTGTATTTTATCGCCGCGCTGCGCCGCCCTGAACCGATGCCCCATAAACCGATCAAGAAGAAAATCGGCGGCAAGGTCAGCTCCCAGAACAAAAAGAACAGCGCCATATCCAGCGCCAGAAACACACCGATGGTGATGCCTTCCAAGGCCAGCAATAAGGCAAAATGAAAACGGGTCAGATGTTGCACCGAGTTCCATGAAGCGACAATCGCCATTAAGGTCAACAGCGCGGACATCGGCAAAAACAACACTGAAATGCCGTCCACGCCAATCAGGTATTCGATATTCAGGCTGGGTATCCAGTCATACTGTTCGACCAGTTGAAAATCGGCCAGGTCGGCATTAAACAACTGCACCACACACCCTGTTGCGATTAATTCCAGCGCAGCAAACAACAGCGCAATGTGCTTGGCCAAACGGATATTACCCGTAACGGCTACCGCAAACGCGCCCAATAAAGGCAGTAAAATAATCAGGCTTAAAACGGGAAAACTGGCATTACTCATGTTGGTCGTCCTTGGTGTCGGCATCGGAAGGCTGGCTGACTTCCCCGTTTGAAAAAGGGGGATTGAGGGGGATTTGTGCGCCGTGCATCGGAAATTGCTTGCCGATAGCGGCCGCATCCTGATCTATAAAATTCAGCCACGGCGTCGTGTAAAAACCGGTGCCGATCAGCAACAGGCAAATCACCACGGTAATAAAACGCTCCTTCCAAACCGGGTGGTGCGCGCAATTATACGGTTGTTTAGCACGCTTGGGATTCGCCATGAAAATCCGTTGGAACGCCCATAACAAGAAAGCGGCGGACATCACGTTGCCGAGCAAAATAGCGATGGCAAGCAGCCAGCCGTCTTCCTCGATAATCCCTTCAACCAGCAAATGCGCCGCATCGAATCCCGGCGTACCAGGCATCACCATGGTGCTCAGCGCCGAAATCAAAAACAGCAAGGCCAACGTGCCGTTGGTATCGAACAGTCCGCCCAGGCGCGGCAGATACGCGGTTCTACAGCGCTCATAAATCAGGCCGACGCTGAACAGCATGCCCGCCATCGCCAGACCGTATGCCACTGACAGCAGCAGGCTGCCTTCCAGGCCGTTCTCGTTAAAACAGAAGGTGCCGATAACCAGCATTCCGGTTTGACTGATGACCGCAAAAGCCAGTAAGCGGCGAATGTTAATTTGCATCAGCGCCAGCAACGCGCCGTAAAAAATGCTGATCAAACCCAGTGTCACCACAAACCCGGCCCATTGTTCGGCAACGCCGGGCACCATCGGCAAAATGAAACGAATGACCGCATAAATGCCCAGTTTCAAGCCCACCAAAAAAATGACGGCGCTGGCGACCGTGCCTTGTTCCGCCAACACCGGCAACCAGCCGTGAAACGGAAATAACGGCATGCGGATCGCAAAGCCGAAGAACAGCAGAATAAAAATCAACACCTCATCGTGCAGATAGGCATTATTCTGTTTAAGCGTCAGCCAGTCGAAAGTCAGCGCATGTTCGGCATCAATCAAGCCGAAGGCCAGCAACAAAAATCCGGCCAGCGTCATCAGCAAACCGCTGACCCAGTATTGCAGTAATCGCACCACGACCCAGCGCCGGTTTTGCCCGGTTCCGGCATGAATCGTCAACAGCGCCACAGGAACCAGTTCCAGCACGCACCATAGCCAGAACTGCATCACATTCAGCGCGGCAAATGCGCCGATCAATACCGTTTCATAACCCAACAGGCAGGCAATAAACAGCCGGTCGGTCACATGCCGGGTGATCAAGGTATAAATCAACGCCAGCAAGGTTAAAACGGCGGTCAGCGGGATAAATAAAATATTCGTTCCATCGACGCCGACACGGTAACTGAGGCCTGCAAAATGCACATGTTCAACCAGATGAATACCGGGCGTGGCAGAATCGAAAACAGTCAGCAGATAGACGCTCAGCAATAGCGTCAACGACGCTCCGGCAAAGCCGAAACGCAGTGCAGCAGTCGATGACCGCGAAAACAGGATAGCGATCATGGCCGCCAGCGGAACCAGCGTTAGCGTAGTGAGCAGCGGGAAGGCCGCCGATGCCGACCAGGGAGTAACAGTAATATCCATCAGGGGTAAGTTCGGTTATAAAAACTTAAAAAATCATCACCACGAAGGCGCGAAGAACACGAAGTTTTATTTATTCGTGCTTCGGCAACGGCTCCATGCGTTGCTCTATCTCCTGCATCCATGCAGTCGTTCGTGGAGAACAAAATACTTTTAATCGCCAGTGGTGGGTAATGGACGGTTACCATCAGAGCCTCAAAATGCAACTAACAATGTTATAAACACAAACAACACCAGATAGCGGGGTCTGAGCACGGATTGTTCGAACTTATTGGCGATATGCCCAAGCTCTCGACCGTAATTGATTGAATTTTTGCCGATGCCGCGCAATACAAAACGGTCCTCGAACCAGTGCAGGACCGCCGCCATCCATTCGGTAAGCTTTCCCGCCAGACCGCTGCCTTGGGCAAAGTTATCCGAGTCATTATCCAGTTGAGCGCCAATCATCTGTTCTTCCAGTTGCGCCAGTGACGATATGGACCGGATGGCCGGGGCAGGAGCCCCCATGATTCGGTCAACGATATGATCGTCGAAATAACTCAGGTCGTGCGCCAAGCCGCGCACCGGTTTGACCAGCGCCCAGTCGGTAATCTGGTCCAGCCAGAAGCGCTGTAGAGAAGCGACATAAACCCAGGCAGGGACATCGCCGACACGACGCAGGCGACGGCTGTGATCGTGGTCAGGCGCTTTGCGCCGCGAGCTCTCTATATAATGACTCGGCATATTATGCATCAGCGACGGCGCAGTCAGGAATTGATAACCGCGAACCACCGCATGAGCGCAAAGATGCCAGCCGGCCAGCTGCCAAAGCCCCAAACCGCATTCCAGAAACATCAAACCCAATTGGCCTGATGTCGCAAAAATCAACGAGCTTTTAACATCGGTCTGGGTCAGACCAACCACAAAACCGTAAACCGCAGTCATCAAGCCCACGATAGCGACCACAGCCATGGCCAACGGCGCATGTTCAAAAATCGGCCTTAATAAAATGACCAGATAAACCCCGGCATGTACCATGACCGCACCGTAAAATACCGCGCTTGATGGCGTAGGCCCTTCCATTGCCCGGGCCAGCCAGGGCGTGAACGGCAGCTGCGCCGATTTGGCAAAGGCGGCTACCGCAAAACACAGCGCAATTGCGGTCGCCTCACCTGGGGTGAGCTGTTCCGATGCGGCATTGATATTGCTCCAATTAACGCTATCAAGCCAGGCGTAGCTTAAGCCCGCGCCCAACACAAACGCGGCGTCGCCGATACGATTGGTAACAAAAACGCGCGTCGCATTAGCGACCGCAACCGGACGGTCATAAGCGTAGGCGATTAAAAAATAAGAACATACGCCTGCAACTTCCCAGCCGATAAAAGTGCCGACCGCATTGCCCGACAACACCAGCAACAGTATTGCCGAAGAAAACAGGCTCAGAATAAAAAAGAACCGGTGATAACCCGCTTCCCGATGCATGTAGTTAACTGAAAAGTGGGTAACTATGGTTAACAGTATTGAAAACAGCGCGGCCAAACGGACATTAAAACCGCCGGTAATAAAGTTTATCTGTATGTCCAGCGTATCGCTGTTCAGCCAGTGTCCTACCGTGTAGAAGCCGGTATTTTTACCCCATAAATCGATGCCCAGCAAAGCCAAGGCCAGCAGGCTGGACATGCTGATCGTCCAGTTTGCTATATCGGCCGTTATGCTTTCATCGGCCTCACCGCTGATGACGCCAAACAGATGCCCCATGCCGATAGCCGAAGCGGCGATCAATGGCATTAAGGGGATTAAAACGACTAATGCGTCCATTACACAACTCCAAACATTACACGGGTTCCCAAGCTCCTGCTCTCGTCTTTATACACAAGTCTATCGAAGAGCGTCATTTCGATATGGACGCTGGAATGGCGGACTCGGATGTAGGCCGGAATAAGGCCATCCAAGCGCGTAGCGCGAGGTGGCGTTTCCGGCGAGTTCGGGAGGTATTTGCCGGAAACGCCAGTTCTCGCTGTCACTCGAACCGGCTTATTCCGGCCTACGTCTAATGCATCCATTACGCAACTCCAAACTGTTCAGGCTGTTTGATCAACACCGGCGCTACCGGCAGCGTTTGATCCCTGTAACAATCCGGCGAGTTATCCCGAACCGGCAGGTCTTTTGCCTCGGCTTGCCAAAGCACAAAACCCGTGCCGGGCTGAAATGAGAAAATCTCGGCACTGTCGGGGTCTTTAGCACTTAGATGCACCCAGCCACCGGCGACCAGCTCCCGTATGCTTGCCTGACGATGATAGATTTGTTCCAACACCGCAGTTTTGGCCTCAACCATCATCTGCAAGCGCATCGGCTCGTGTATTTCAACCATTTGCTGAGGGAGGCCGGTGCGTAAATCGCTGCTCGCCCCTTCCATGACGCCAAAAAAACCGGTGACGTTATGCGGCACTTTAGAGCCGCAGCCGAAGCGTTCGTTATTCACGGTGGAAAAATAATATTCCAGGTTAATGCCTGCGCCAACCGGGGCCACCGCCAGTAAAATACCCTCCAGCACTTTGCCGTCGGCGTCTTGAGTCGGATCGTAGGAAATCAAAAACACCCGCCGATCGAAAAATGCGCCTTGCGTTAACGAACGACGACCGACGACCGCCGAAGCATTCGTGGCATGACCGAGTTCAGGTCGTGCCTGGGAAAAATCGACGGCGCGTTCCTCTATATGAACCAAAGCCTGTTCGGGTGTCGGATTGCGCGGAGCCGATGCCAGCCTCCGGCAGCGCTCGTGCGCCGACATCTGTTGGGCATGCCGCAATTCCTGCTGTAGTTTCTTTAATCCGGCCAGACGTTGGGCCGGCAGCTGGTCGAGATCGTACCAGCTGATTTGTTCATTGCAGGTGTTGTGCTCGGCGCCGAGAAACCAGGTATCGGACGGAATAGTGATGCCGCGTTCCGCCAACAGCTTGCGTATTTCAGGGCGATTAGCCATCGCCGCAAACACCCTGGCATTCGGTCCGCCGTGCCGACCGCTACAGGCGCCGCAATCGTAAGCCGCCAAATGCGGGTTGTTTTGGCTGATAGAACCGTGTCCCATTAAGACAACCAATTCCGAGAAGCCATAGGTCAGGCCGGTATTGCGCAAAAAGCCTGCAACCCGATCGGCCTGCTCGCTATCGTTAAAACCCAATTTTGGACGCTCCGGCGTGGAAGCTTCATCCGTAGAGGTAAACAACAGTTGCGTTTTAAGCTCGGGCGAGACCCGCCGGGCTATGCCGGAAACCAGTCTTTGTTGCGGCTTGGGAAACAGGGCTTTAGCCAATAATCCGGCGAAGGTAATCGGCGCAAGCGCATCGATAACCGGATGCGATAACAACAGATTACGCCGCAAGCCCTGATGCACCTGTCTGGCAAACCACCGACTCAGCTTAAGACCACGGTTATGCTTAAGCAATGCCGATTCGTTGCCGGGCCGTGGCACTTCCCGCACTTCATGCGCGGGCGTTACCACCACCGGGCACAGCGGTGTTATCTTGCTGTCGTCCAGTCCCTTGTAATTCATCGCAACGCCGAAAAACCCGGCTGCGCCCAGAGTTTCAACGGCGGGGTTGAGCTCTTCAAGATGGCGGCGGAAACCTTCTTCACGGTCGTCCATGCAGAAGATGATCTGCGAGTCGGGCCGTTGCCCGCGTCCGGCCCAGCGGCCGCGATGATGGTTGGCGCGCACTGCCTGGAAAAAGTTCTCTCGGTAGTGATGTTCGTAAGCCGTCAGCCAGATTTTACTGCGTTCGGTCGGGGTGAATTCATCCAGCACCGTCAACATGGCTTGCAAATCTTTTGCCTCCAGTTGTTGCAGGCCTGCGGCGTTAATCCCCAGATGCTGGCATAACCGAAACAAACGCCAGCCGCTGTTATAGGGCACATGGGCGACTACGGGCTGTTTGTCCGACATCGGACAGCACTGCCAGGTCCAAATCAGGTCGGCAAGTTGCTGCCAGTCGGTGCGGTCGTAACGCTCGGAACCGGCATGCAAGGTCAGCGATTCCGCCCGGTGGGTCAGATATTCCGGCAAGTCGCCCTGATACAAGCGACTGCGCACCATGAATTCCGACAGGTTCTTACCGAAATAGCTGCGGATTGAGCTGAGCTTGGCTTCGATTTTCCAGGTGTCGCGGCAAACCTGGTTCAGCCACAGCCGGTCCAGCGTCAGCCGTATGGCCAGATAATCGGCCAGCGTTGGCGCTGCATCATTGGAGGTCTGATAGTTGAGGTGATGCTGCCGCCAGTTGATCAGGCCCGACCAGCCGGGTATTTCCAGCGCCAGTCGACGCAGATAACCATCCCATTGCGCTTGCGGTATTTCCAGGTGACTCAATTGCAGGATGATGGTATCGACCGCGTCTTCGGGCAATTCGGCGATAATTTGTTGCCAGTCGCGCAACTCATGCAAAAAAGGATTTGCGTCGTACTGCGCCGTTGCCCGCCAGGCCGCATAAAGCCCCAAGCGACTGCGTTCAGGCAACTGCCATGCCGCCACGCCTTCATCCAGCCCTGATGCGCAAAAGCGTATCAGCTGCGACCGGATGGCATCGAGAATGTCTATGCCGCTCAATGCCAGAATAACCCCCCGCAAGCTGATGTTGCCGCCGACTTGATCCAGCAGTTCATCCAGCGCCGCGCCTGCCTGTTGCCGCATTTGCTGGTGTGTTGCGGGAGCGACTTCAGTCGCGACTGAAGTCGCTCCCGCATTGATATTTTGCTGAACTTGCGCCAGCCAGTTTTCAGCTTGTTCCAGCGACAAATCCAGCATATTTTCCGGGTGTAAAGCCGCCTGCTCCAGCCCGAGCTTGATTAAAATACTTTCCCATAAGTGCCGGATCGCATGACTGTCGTCGGCAAGCAAACGCTGGCGAATCCGCTCAGGTACGTCGGCTTGCACCGCATCCAGCGCAGCCAATTCTTCTATTTGCCAGTTCAACTGGCTGACGCTAACCGCCTGTAAATCAAATAACAGCGCAATGCGGTAAATAGCCTGCCGGGTGATGGCCTTGTCTTTTAAGGCGCAAACGATTTGCTCCGTCTGCAAATTCGGGTATTGTGCAAAGGCGGCGGACAGGTCGCTATCATCAATGCGCCCCTGCCGGTAGAAATCCCGGTTTCGCGCGTCGGGAAGATAACAGCAAATACCGGTCAAGGCTTCGAATTCAGCCAGGGCCTCGTCAAACGGCAGGTGCTGAAAGCCATGCAAGGTATTGTGATGCACAAAATCGAGGATCGGCGCCTGCCCGGGCAGAACGTGATCCAGATGGTTCAGCGCAGTGGTAATCTGCTCGCGCAATTTTAAAGGCGTGTCTTGCATCGTTATTCCTACAAAATCCGTTGACTGATCAGACTGTTCATTTGGCTGATGGTGGCTGCGGACAAATCAAGCAGCGGCGCAGGCAGCAGACCGAAAAACACAATGCCGGCAACCAGTATTCCGGCAGCCAATAATTCCGGCGCTCTCAAGTCTTCAATCTGCCGCATCTGCGGTTTTACCGGGCCGGTAAACAACAGGCTGATGGTGCGTATCGCGTAGGCGGCTCCGATTAAAATGCTCACGCTGAAAAACACCATCACGCCCAGGCCTAAGCCGACGCTGGTTGATGAGCGAAACCCGCCGATCAGTGTATGCAGTTCGGCAATAAAGCCGACCGAACCCGGCAAGCCCATCGCCGCCAGCAAGGTCAAGGTCATGAATACCGCAAAACGGGGCATCACCTGAATCAACGAGCTGTAATCCTGAATGTTGCGGGTATGGGTGCGCTCATACAGCAGGCCGACCAGCAGAAACAGTGCCCCGGCAATCAGGCCGTGCGCGGTCATTTGCAACACCGCGCCGGTAATGCCCGCCTCATTCAAGGTCGCGATACCCAGCAACACAATGCCCATATGGCTGATTGAGGAATAGGCCACCATGGCTTTAAGATCGCTTTGCCGCCAGGCCAGCAATCCGCCGTAAAGCATGCCGAACAAGCCCAGGAAAATCAGGAAGGGTTGCAACAGTTTTGCGGCCTCGGGCAACATCACCACCGCCCGGATCAAGCCGTAAGCGCCCATTTTCAGCAGAATACCGGACAGCAAAATACTGACCGGGCTGGGCGCTTCGACATGCGCCAGCGGCAGCCAGCCGTGCAGCGGGAAAATCGGCATTTTAACACCGAAACCGATCACGAAACCCAGCAGCACCAGGACCTGCTCGATCCTTGGCATATCTTGCGCGGCCTGATGCATGGAGGACATTAACGAGCCGCCGTGCTCAAGATCGTACTGGCTGACCGCCAACAGACTGATCAGCATAAAAACCGAGCCGCCCATCGTGTACAGGACAAAATTAAGACTGGCCGTGTGCCGTCGCTTGCCGCCCCAACGGCCAATCAGGAAAAACAGCGGGATTAATGTCACTTCCCAGAAGATATAGAACAACGCCCAATCCTGGGCCAGAAACACACCCAACATGCCGAACTCAAGCAACAGTATGCAAATATGATAGCCCTTGACGCTGCTGGATACGGTGAACGAGGCCAGCAATGCGATTGATGTGAGCAAGGTCGCCATCACCAACATCGGCATCGATAAACCGTCGATGCCCAACGCATAAGCGCTGCCTAACTTGGGGTTAAGCGGAAAATATTCATTAAACTGTAAATTCGCATCCTGCGCGTTATAAATGCTAAGCAACCAGCAGACCAATAAAAAGGCGATCGTGGTAAACAGGTTCGCGATATAGCGGATTAGCTGAATATGCCGGCCGGGCGTTAAAGCCAGGAGCAAGACCCCGGCAGCCGGAGTCCAGAGCAGTATGCTGAGTATCCCCATGATTTTAATGTTCCTTATGCTCTGTTGTCTGATAGTTTCAAGGGTTAGCAATTGTAAACTATAAATAGTTTTTTACCGATCATGGCGGATTTCAATAATCTAAGGGTCTGTAAACTCGCCCTGTTATTTCACGGATGAGTTTAACATTGCAACCTTTCAGTATCCTTTCAACGTCGATGCGGAACACAGTTGCCCGCTTCAAGCCACGCGCCGACCGCATCTAACTATGTCATGGCCGACAAAACGACTTAGGCATCTCATCAAAAACAACATCCCGCTTCAATAATGCTTCAAACTGCTCAACCGGTACCGGCTTGCTGAACAGATAACCCTGCATCTCATCGCAGCCCTGTTCGCGCAGGAATGCCAGTTGCCCGGCCGTTTCCACACCTTCGGCAATGGTTTTCAGGCCAAGGCCCTTGGCCAGACTGATAATGGCGCTGACGATGGCCTTGTCTTCCGGGTCGGTACTGATGTCGCGCACAAAGGACTGGTCGATCTTGAGTTTGTACACCTTGAATTTTTTCAGATAGCTCAGTGAGGAATAGCCGGTACCGAAATCGTCGATCGACATGCGAACGCCGCGCTCGTGCAGATTATTCATCACGGCGATGACGCCTTGCGGGTTGTGCATCGCCACGCCTTCGGTCAATTCCAGTTCCAGATACTCGTGCGGCAAGCCTTCTTCGTCGAGTATGCGGGTGATCAACTCGGGCAAATCGGGATGCCGAAACTGCACTGCGGACAGGTTCACGGCCATAATCAGCGGGCCGAGACCCTCATCTATCCAGGTTTTTGCCTGCCGCACCGCGCTCCTTAATACCCATTCGCCGATCGACAGGATCAGTCCGCTGCCTTCCGCGACAGGAATAAATTCTGCCGGAGACACCATGCCCAATTCGGGGTGCTGCCAGCGCAACAAGGCCTCGGCCCCGATGACATGCCCATTTTGCATGGCCACTTGCGGCTGGTAATAGACCTGTAGTTGGTCGCGTTCCAGCGCGTGATGCAGCGCATTCACCAATTGCAGATTGCGTGCCGAGCGCGCTTGCATTTCCTGGGTAAAGAAACGATAGCATTGGCGTCCTTCCTGTTTGGCGCGATACATGGCGGCATCGGCGCTTTTGGAGAGTGTTTCCAGATCCACGCCATCCGCCGGATAGAGCGCAATACCGATCGATGCCGTCAGGGCGAGGTCATAGAGCTCGATCCAATAGGACCCCGCAATGGCATCCAGTAATTTTTGCGCAACATGCGCGGCGCCGATGGCATCGACGCCGGGTAATAACAAAATGAATTCGTCCCCGCCCAGGCGCGTCACGGTGTCTTCCGTCCGAAGCACCAGGCGCAGACGCTTGGCCAGCTCAATCAACAAGGCATCGCCGATGCTGTGGCCGAGCGAGTCATTGATGTCTTTGAAATGGTCGAGATCGAGAAACATCAAGGCCAAATGTCCGTTGCTGCGCTTCGCCAGGCTGAGGGCATATTTAAGATGATCATTCAGCTGGGTGCGATTCGGCAATCCGGTGAGCGGATCGAAATTTGCCAGATAGTGGATACGTTCCTCGATACACTTTTGCTCGGTTATATCTTCGTAAATACCCAGTACGCCGATGGTTTCCTTAGCCTCATTCTGAAGCGGCACTTTAGAGGTACGCAGCCAGATGGTTGTGCCGTCAGGCGTGGTTTGCTGCTCTTCAAAAGCCAGCTTAGGCGTATTCGAATCCATGACCAGCCGGTCGTCGGCGCGGTAATATTCCGCCTGATCTTTCCAGGCCAACTGGTAATCGTCTTTGCCGACCACATCCTGTAGAACCGATTCGCCGGCATCCTTGGCAAAAGCCGGATTACAACCCAGGTAACGTAACTCCTTATCTTTCCAGAAAATGCGCATAGGCGCGGTGTCGATAATCATTTTAAGCAGATGATGCGAATCTGCCAGCGATCTCTCGGCATGCCTGCGCTGCGCCTCGCGCTCAAAGCTGTTCAGCGCATAGTCGATGTCCATCGCCATTTCAGCCAGCAGGTCGCGAGCCGATCGATCGAAGGCATTGATTTCGGCGGCGTATAGCGTAAAAACCCCAATGACCGCGCCGTTTCTGTGCAAGGGCAGCGCGGCTGAAGCATTCCAGCCGAACGTTGCACCGCGCTCGTGCCAGGGGGCGGTTGCAGGATCATGCTGAAAATCTTGGCACCAGAAAGGCTGATCTTCACGCATGGATGTTCCGGTTGGACCTCGCCCGGCTACCTCGTTTTCATCAGCCGAAATTTGAATCCCTTCCAGATATTCCGTGCCGCTGCCATAAGACGCAACCGGTTTAAGCTGTTTGCTTTGTTCGTCCAACATGCCTATCCAGGCCATCTTCATGCCGCCGAAAGTCACCGCATCACAGCAAATCTGCGAAAACAACTCTTGTTCATTACTGCACCGCACGATGGCCTGGTTGCACTGGCTCAACGCGGCATAAAGCTGGGTCATGCGCTGGTTTATCGCTTCGGCCTCCTTGCGCTGTGCATCAAAGCGGGCAAGGTTGATCTGCGTTTCCGACAGCCAGCCCAGCACGCTGTTTTCCATGCCGCGTGCGACAGGAATGGCGGATGAAAAATCTCCGCGGCCTATGCGGATAATACGCCCATACAACTCATCCACCGATGAACCCAGTGTGAAGTACAAAACCCGATAAGCGCGCCACAACATGAAGACCAACAGCAAGCCGGATGAGACGAACGCCATGCGCAAAAGCGCGGCCGCATTCTCCGCAGCGTGGATGCCATCCAGGGTGCGTTGATTCATCAGCCGGTAGAACTCGCCGATCGGGCGCATGATGCCCGCCTTGGCCTGGTGATAGGCTGAGTCCTGCAACATCAGGCTTGCCTTCAGACGGTTGGCATCGGTAGGCGTGGTTGTGGATTCGACCAGCTTCATCGCGGCGAATTCAGTGCCGGTGAGTCCATCCGAATTGGCCTTGGCTTTTGCCAGCGCGGCAAACTCTTCCCCGGTAAATCCGGCTTGCCGCATTAGCTCCAGCAAGGCAATCTTTTGTCCGCTGTCTGGCTGTAACCGCAGGTCGTCAGCCAGTGCCAGATCCCAATAGATGTTGTGATAATCGACCGGGCGCGGCATCTTGCCGTCGCGGATGTCGAGTATGTCCTGGAAGTGTTGTTTATAGATGGGATTGCCGGTAATGACATAGCTGCGCACCATACGGGTAAGATCATCTGACGACTGGCGTAATTCGTCAGCCAACAAGTGGGATTGAAGCCGCGACTCATTGGCGCGATCAATCTGCTTTTCCGAACGGACGTATGTGACAAAAAGAATGGAGAAAACGACAAACATGCCCAATGCCGGCCAGAGGCTGTGCGAAAACCGGGATAAGTTATTGGGAGGCGTCATAAGGAATTCTCTATTAATTGCAATTTAAACCGTCATGCTGCGAAGGCTATGAATTTTTTAGATTTTTTCAACACTCGGGGATTTTGAGGCCGATTCTTGTTTCAATGGATTCAACCATGACTGCCTGTCGGCTGTTTAAACTCAAACGATCACCTTAAAGCCCTACGACTATCTGGTTGCGTCCTTCCGCCTTGGCGGCATAGAGCGCTCTATCGGCCCGCTCAACCACTTCAGTGTCCTTTTCCTCGGCGCCTGCAAACGCTGCCACTCCAATACTAACAGTGACGAAAATCAATTTTCCGTCAGCCATCGTCGAGCTGCTTTCAAACCGCTTGCGTATGCGCTCCAACGCGATTAATGCTTCATCGATATGACACTCGGGAAACAGGATACCAAATTCTTCGCCGCCCATGCGCACCACCGCATCGATAGACCGGCAGTTTTCGACCATAACTGCCGCAAGCGCACATAACACAGCATCTCCGCAATGATGTCCATAGGCGTCATTGATCGACTTGAAATGATCCAGGTCAAGCATGGCAAAAGTATACGTGTTACCCGTACGCAAAGCCCGTTGATGCTCGTTTTGCAAGCGCGGCAGAAAAGCGCGCCGATTAATCAGTCCAGTCAACGGATCATGTTCTGCGGCGTCTTTCCACAACTCGCTGGAGCGTTCAATTGAAGTCAACTGCCGGTTTTGCAGGGCGATTCCGAGTATTGTCAACGCACTCGAAAAAACGAAGGCCATCAGTCGAAAGTTTGAATCCGCCGGATCGGTTACCTCGAATGGACCGGCATTATGCGCTGTGGCAACGATGATACTCATCAAGGAGACGGAGCTTATCGTTGCCACGCCAAATAGATTCACATTGAACGAAAGCACCAACAGTAGCGGCACGATAAAAAAGACCGCTCCCGGTAATGTAGTAAAACCGAGCGTTAATAAGACGGCCATGACCAGCGTTGTTCCGGCAAGCCAATTCAACTCCGCTCGGCTCATTTTTCCGTCATCGTGCCAGCCTTGATAAACCTGATAAACCAGCAGAATGCCGAGACTGTCGGCCAAAACCAGCATGAGGAAAAAGTTTTCGGTTTCAGCCCATGAGATATAGCCGCCGACTGCCAAATTAATAGACAGGATGATGCTTGTTATCGAAGTCGGGGCAATACAAACCCAAAGTCCAAACGGAACCAGATCATGGCTGCGTGTGAGTCCATTCGGCAAGAAGTATTTAAAGGCATGCATGGCTATAATCCCAACCATGCCATCTGCGATGGCGGCGACTGCCGTATGCAAAAACGGCCCCGTCCCTGAGAATGCGGACATGCCTGAAAAATTTGCGGCGAAACTGGCCAGCACAATGAAAGGGATGGACCGGTAACCCCAATGAAGACACATCACCAGGGCAATTCCGGACGGCAGCCAAAGTAGCGTGATATTGCCCGGCTTAAGCGCAAATAATGCCATCCCGAAGTGGGCTAAAAAGTAGTAGACCAACGCAGTGGCCGCTATCCAAATAACCGTTGTGTGTTTTAAGCGAGCCATGAAGTTGGGTTCTTTTTAGGCGTCAATCGCAAGCAGGTAATGTGGGACTGCCAAGTCGTTAATAACGAGTTTATCAACCGTTTTCGAGTATAGCATGAAAGCAAATACGGACACGGTTCTTCATGGAGGCGGAGCGTTGGCGCTCAACTGGGTCTATCGATAGGGGCATTAAAACAAACAAGCCGCGAGGTTCGCGGCTTGTAGAGAATTTTAAGCGTCGTTTTGAAGCGCTACTCTATATTCTGTATCTGTTCGCGCATTTGCTCGATCAGCACTTTAAGCTCGATGGCTATTTTGGTCATTTCCTTGTCGGTCGATTTGGAGCCCAAGGTATTGGCTTCACGGTTCAATTCCTGCATTAAAAAATCCAGCCGTCTGCCGACCGGGTCTTTTTGCTTGAGTACCCGCAACACCTCAGTAATATGGGTTTCCAGTCTGTCGAGTTCTTCGGTGATGTCCAGTTTTTGGGCCAGCAGCACCAGTTCCTGCTCCAGCCGGTCGAAATCGGGCTGCGCGACCAGTTCGGCAATCCGGTCATTCAATTTATTGCGAATCAGCAGCAGTACTTCCGGCATGCGCTTGCCCGCTGAAACGACAAAAATCAGCATTTTTGCGCAGCGCTCTTCAATCAGGAGTTTAAGCTGAGCGCCTTCTCTTTCACGCGCCTCCAGCAGTTGCGCCAAGGTTTGATCGACCAGGGTTGCGATGCCCAGGTCGAGTTGCTCTTTGTCAATATCCGGTTCCTGCTGGATACCGGGAAATGCCAGTACATCCAGCGCCGAAAAGGACAAAGGCCCCATCATTTGCTGCTCTATGGTATGGGTCGCGGCAAGCAGTGTGGCGACGGCATCGGTATTAATAATGAAACTTTGGCCGTTTTTAGCCTGTTTCTTGTAGCTCAATGAGCATTCAACTTTGCCTCGATTGATCTTGGCGGCGATGGCTGAGCGCAGATCGGCTTCAACAAAACGCAGGCGCTCCGGCAGTCTTAAGCTAATGTCGCAATAACGGTGATTGACTGAGCGCAATTCACAGCTTATGGTTAAGTCGCCGATTTCTGTCTCGTTACCGGCAAACGCGGTCATGCTTCTAATCATTTTTCACCTATAATTAATGCGCTTTTAGTACAAACAAACAACACAATGGCTGAATACTACGATCCGCATACTTATCCCAAAGAGTGGAACTACCTGCAAACCGGCACCATTATAGACCAGTATGTCATTGAGCGGGAGTTGGCGCACGGCGGCTTCAGTTCCGTTTATCTGGCCAGACAAATAAAGGATCAATTTCAGGTTGCCATTAAGGAATATCTGCCCCGAAAATTTGCTCACCGAACCTGGAATAATATGGTGGTCGCCAACAGCGAAGAAGCGGCGGCTTTATTCAAGCGCGGCCGGGTATTGTTCTTTGAAGAAGCCAAGGTTTTATCGACCTTAAAGCACCCCAATATTGTCCAGGTTATCGGTTTTTTTAAAGCCAATTCCACCGTTTATATGGTGATGACTTATGACTACGGGGTTACGCTGGATAAGCTGTTAAGGGATAAAACGCTGTCTGTTTCCGAAGACTTTTTATTGCCCTTGTTCACCTCCTTATTGGCAGGATTGGAACATATTCATAGCCAACAGTTTATTCATCTGGATATTAAGCCCTCCAACATTCTGGTGCGGCCGGGCAACGATGCGTTGTTGCTGGATTTTGGCGCGATCCAGAGCTATCCGAAATCGCACTTGGGCAAGCAAAGCAAGGTTTTGACCAAGGGTTACTCGCCGATAGAGCAGCATGACTTGAGCGCCCAGCTAGGCCCGTGGACGGATATTTATGCGGTGGGCGCAAGTATGCGCAATTGCCTGGAGAACAAAACGCCGGTTCCTGCACGGGACAGAGTGCAACAGGACACACTGGTTCCTGCGGTCAAGGCGTTTAACCGAAAATTCCCGGAACATCTGTTAAAAGCCATCGACTGGGCGATGGCCTTGCAGCCGGAAAATCGTCCGCAATCGGTTGCCGAGTTGCAGCAGGCGCTTGTTGGCGGTTAACGGATGTTCAAACCATAAAAATTCACCACGAAGACACGAAGAGCACGAAGTTTTATATTTTTTCTTCGTGTCCTTCGTGCCTTCGTGGTGAAAATTTCTTAGCGGTACCTCAACTTCCGTTGATAAATTGCACAGTCGGGCAGCACGCTGTTCAGGTATACTGTGCGGTTTTCATTTCAGCGGAACAACTATGAGACCAAGCGGACGTAACCCGGACCAACTAAGAGACATCAAATTTACCTGCGGTTTTACCAAACATGCAGAAGGCTCTGTCCTGGTCGAATTCGGCGATACCCGGGTGCTTTGTACGGCCAGTGTCGACAGGAGTGTGCCGCGCTTTCTTAAGGGCAAAGGCGAAGGCTGGATTACCGCCGAATACGGCATGTTGCCGCGTTCGACCCACAGCCGGATGGGCCGTGAAGCCAGTAACGGCAAACAGGGCGGGCGCACCCTGGAAATTCAGCGCCTGATTGGCCGTTCGCTACGGGCGGCGATCGATTTAAAGGCGTTGGGCGAACATACCATCATGATCGATTGCGATGTGTTGCAGGCCGATGGCGGAACCCGTACCGCGTCGATTACCGGCGGTTTTGTCGCACTGTCGCTGGCGGTACAAAAGATGCTCAAGCGCAAACAAATCAAGACCAATCCGCTGCACGGACAGATTGCCTCGGTTTCTGTGGGCATTTATAACGGCGTGCCGGTGCTGGATCTGGATTATGCCGAAGACAGCAATGCGGAAACCGATATGAATGTGGTGATGAACGACGCCGCGGCGTTTATTGAAGTGCAGGGTACGGCTGAAGGCCATGCCTTCAGGAAAGAGGAGCTGGACGCAATGCTGGCGCTGGCGGGTTCAGGCATCAAGGAATTGCTGGAAAAACAACGGTTCGCGATAGAAAATCATAAATGACCTTTTCGACATTACAAAAAATTGTTCTGGCCAGCGGCAATCCCGGCAAGATCAGGGAAATTCAGGCGATACTGGCTGATCATCCTATCGTTCCGCAATCCGCGTTTAATGTTATCGACGCGGAAGAAACCGGCGCTACCTTTGTAGAAAACGCCATTTTGAAAGCCAGAAACGCGGCGTTGCATTGCCAGTTGCCGGCGATAGCCGATGATTCTGGACTGGTGGTTGACGCCCTGAACGGCGCGCCCGGCGTGATTTCGGCCCGGTATGCCGGAGTTGGCGCCAGCGACCGGGACAATGTGGACAAGCTGTTACGGGAACTGGAAGGCGTACCGGATGAACTGCGCACGGCGCGGTTTATCTGCGTGATGGTGTTTATGGCGCATGCGAATGATCCTTGTCCGGTGATCGCCCAAGGCGTTTGGGAAGGCAGAATTTTGGATCACGCCGTCGGCGAAAACGGTTTCGGTTATGATCCGGTGTTCTGGGTTCCGGAGCAAAATTGCGCATCGGCGGAATTACCGGCGGACGTTAAGAATTCGCTGAGTCACCGAGGGCAGGCGCTGAAGACGTTAACGGCATTAATCAAGGCCAGGGAATCTGCTTAAAGAATTGTCCACGAAAGGCACGAAAAACACGAACAATTTCACAACACGATTATTTTGCTTTTTTTCGTGCCTTTCGTGATTTTCGTGGACCCTGTTTTTCCTACGGATCAGATTTTTGATGGAACGTCCTCTCCCAGAATTGTATTTTGATGAACACATTACTCCCCATCGCCAGCCGGTTTGCTGATGCCGTTACCGGGATAACCCCGCTCGGCAATGGCCTGATCAATGACACTTATCTGGTCACAACACCATCATCCCCGTTTGTTCTGCAACGCATAAACCGCACGGTTTTTCCTGCGCCTGAACAAATCATGGCCAACCTGGCTACGCTTAATCGGCATATCGCGCAAAAAGCCGATGCTTCGGTCATGCTGCAAATTCCGGAAATTTTAAAGACTAGGGATAACGACTCGCTTTATCAGGAGCCAAACGGCGATTGCTGGCGGGCGTTGAGTTTTATTGCCGATACCGAAAGCATTGAAACTATAGGCTCTATCAGTGAAGCGGAGCAGGCCGGATTTGCACTGGGGCATTTTCACCGTTTGCTTAGCGATCTTGATCCCTTGCTTTTGTATGACACCCTGCCCGGCTTCCATATAACGCCGGGCTATTTAAAGCGTTATCATCAGGTAAGCCAGCAACCAGCCAACGCGGATCAGCGTTATTGCGCTGACTTTATCACCCGGTTTCAGTCTATCGCCGATGATCTTGAGGCTCCCAAAAAGCAGGGTTTGCTACCATTGAGGGTTATCCACGGCGACCCCAAATTAAACAACTTCCTGTTTGATAAGCACAGCAAAAGAATCGTCAGCATTATCGACTTGGACACCGTCAAGCCGGGCCTGGTTCATTACGATATTGGCGATTGTCTGCGCTCTTGTTGTTACAGTGTCGATCCGGTCAGGTTTAATCCGGATATTTGCGCCGCTTTGTTAAAAAGCTACCTAAACGAAGCCTGCTCGTTTTTTACCGAACACGATTATCGCTATCTATACCCCGCCATCCGGCTGATTCCCTTTGAATTAGGCATCCGGTTTTATACCGATTACCTGGAAGGGAATCGGTATTTCAAGGTCACAGACCCCGAGCAAAACTTACAACGCGCAATCAGCCAATTCCGCTTATGCGAGAGCATCATGGCGCAGGAAACGGCGATTAAGGATCTGGTCTTGCAGTTGCAAAACAAATTTAATACCGACTAACCCTCATTTGGTCGCCTGTTGCGGCCCAATATTACCGGCTAGAACTGATTTCTCAAGCATCAACTTAAGAATGCAAGCACTAAAACCACATTTTAAGCCTTAAATAAGAATCGTTTGCGTCACCATAACCATTTACTTTATACTGCTTTTACCCATTATTTGTGAGAGGCCGTATCAATGAAAAAAAATAAATTTTTAAAAAGCGGGGTACTAGCAGCACTTGTCACTTTGAGCGCGCCTGTCAGCGCACTGGAAAAACCGCAGACTATGGAAGATATGTGGAAAATCATCCAGGCGCAGCAAAAACAAATTGATGAAATGAAAGCAGGGATGCAGGCAGCCGCACCAGCACCAGCACCAGCTCCAGCCAAAACTGTTGCCGGCAGCGACGTAAAGACTTTAGAGCGAAAAACCGATGTCTTGAGCCAGGAAGTTGAAAAATTGCGGACCAATCTGTCCATTCCGGAAGAGGCGAAATACAAAAGTGCCTATGGCATGGGGCCTGCTGCATCGAAGGTTTATTCGGCCGGTAAAGGTTTATCCATTGGCGGCTATGGCGAAGGCAATTATTCCGCTAAGGTTGGAGATAAGGGCAGCAGCAATGACAGTGCCGATATGGCAAGAATGGTTTTGTATGCGGGTTATAAATTTACCGACCGCATACTTTTCAATAGTGAGCTTGAATTCGAGCATGCCTCGACCGGTGAAGGCTCCGAATCAAAAGGCGAAGTTTCAGTCGAATTCGCGTCGCTGGATTTCTTTATTGATCAGAGGGCCAATGTTCGCGCAGGTTTGGTTTTAATGCCGATGGGTTTGGTCAACCGGATTCATGAACCGTTATTTTACTTTGGTAACCATCGTCCTGAAGTTGAGCAGCGCATTATACCGAGTACTTGGCGCGAAATGGGCGCAGGCTTATTTGGCGCAATCACACCCAATCTGACTTATACCGCTTATGTAGTCAGCGGATTGGATGCCACAGGATTCACTTCCGATGGTATTCGCGAGGGGCGGGGCGGAGGCAGTAATGCGAAAGCCGAAAACTTCGGTTATGTTGCGCGAGTGGATTATGATCCTGCCGCATTGCCCGGCGTTACTGTCGGCGGTTCGGCTTATGTTGGCAATTCAGGACAAAATCAAGCCTTTGCAGGGCAAAAGGCCGATGTCTTTACCCAACTTTATGAAGCGCACGTGCAATGGAAATATCGTGGACTTGAATTCCGTACCTTGGGCTCATGGGGACATATCGGTGATGCGGCTCTGGTCAGCGCAGCGAATATAGCCAGAAATGGGCCGGTTGACGCGGATCATCCCAATGCAGGCCAAGTCGTAGGTTCACAAAACTATGGCTGGTATTCAGAGGTCGGTTACGATGTCTTGCCCCTATTATGGCAAGACACAACACAATATCTTGCGCCCTTCTTCCGTTATGAAAGGCTAAACACGATGGCCAAAGCGCCGAGTGGCTTTGCCAATGACCCAACCAAAGATTGGCAAATCTATCAGGTGGGTTTGCAATACAAGCCTATCCCCAATGTCGTAATCAAAGCCGATTACCGCAACTATGTCGCGAAACAAGGCCAGTTGCCGGATGATTTCAACTTGGGCTTCGGCTTTATTTTCTAACTCATAAGCATTTTCCGCCACGAAGAACACGAACGACTGCCGCCGTTCGTGTTCTTTGCGGTAAATAAGTAAAATCCATTGTTTGTTGGTGGTGTTAAACTATTTGCGTTTATCCACCTAAGTTTAATCAATTCAGCAAACGAGACACTCTATGAAAACAATCAGGCAAGGGGGATTTTTTATTCTCTTTTTATTGCTGTTGACCGCAGTAACCCCAAGCTTCGCCACAATCTTTTACAGCAAGAATGAAGCGCTGGAGCTGGCGTTCGGCAAAAGCGCACAGGTCGAGCAGTTATCGTTATTCCCCGATGAGCAACAAATCGCCAAAATCGAGGAACTGGCCAAGGTTAAACTCGATACCGGCCTGTTTACTTTCTATGTCGGCAAAGATCAGGGCAAGATACTCGGTTATGCTGCGATTGAAACCGGCACGGTCAGAACCAAACCGGAAACTCTGCTGATAGTGCTGACCCCGGATGGCGAATTACGCAATGTCACTACCCTCGCTTTCCATGAACCGCCTGAATACCAGCCGCCGGAACGCTGGTTTGAGCAGCTGTATAAACGCCCTTTAGCCGACATGGACTTTAATAAAGGCGTCGACGGCATCAGCGGCGCGACCTTAAGCACTCGAGCGACCGTCAGCAGCGTTCGCAAAATCATGGCGATTTACCAGGTTCTGGTAAAAAATCCGGGTAAACATTAATGCGTTATTTTGTTACCGGCGAGCAGCATCGCAAATCCTTGTTAAACACTCTGGTATTGATGTTTCTGGTGTATATCGCGTTGTTATGGGTAAGTAACGGCATGATGTATTTTCATCATATGGATTTAACGCCTGATTCCGTAGTTGCCTATTATCTGGGCTCTGAGGAACAGTTTACCCAGCCGCGCAGTTATCAGGGCATGCTGGAAGTTTCGCATTTTCATCTGTTCTCGATGGGCATGCTGGTGCTGACCTTAACCCATTTAATGCTGATGACCGAGTTCTCGGTGCGGCTGAAAATCTGGCTAAGCAGCTCGACTTACGCGGCGGCATTGGCCGATGAAGCAGGCGGCTGGCTGGTCCGATTTGTCGACCCGCTATTTGCCTATTTCAAAATTGCCGCATTCGTGGTGCTGGAACTCTCACTGGCGGCTTTATTGATTGTAGTCATTACCACACTGGTGCGCGCCAGGATTCAGATGAGCAAAGCCCGCTCCGAATAACACCCCGCTTTTTTATTTACCGCGAAGCAAACAGTCCTCTTCGCGGTAAATCCACGCTTATTCCATCCAGCTACTCTTAGCTACGCAGGCCCTTAATGGAAACATCAAATTAGGTGATTCTACTAATTGTCTGAACGATCCGCTTCCTCTAACCTCCATACTCTAGCTATTTTTATCACGCCACCTGAATCCGGGCTGGACGATAACAAAAACAACACTCCCTATTCGCTACGATTCATCAGGAGGCCCACCATGCGCTATGCATTATTGCCGGTTCTTGTTCTGGCGACTTTATTCGCCCAAAAGCAGGCCGACACCAAGCCGCTGGCTGAGCCGGCCGCCGTCAATCCCCAATCAGTCCCCGATAAAAATAATCTGCTAGGTTTACCACCGGTTCCAATACCGGCAAACAACCCGCAAACCCCGGACAAAATTGCGCTGGGGGATAAACTGTTTCATGACAAACGCTTTTCTGTCGATGGCACCGTCAGCTGCTCAAAATGCCATGACGATAAACAAGCGTTTACCGACGGCCTGCCTGTTTCGGTCGGTCACCACGGGCTGACCGGAACACGCAATGCTCCCACCGTGCTCAATGCCGCATTCAACCAGTCACAATTCTGGGACGGACGCGAACCGGATCTGGAGGGTCAAGCCAAACAGCCGTTAATCAACCCGGTTGAGCACGGCTTGGCCGACCATAAACAGGTGCTCGAAATCATCCGCACCGATCCTGATTATCTTGCCACCTTCCAATCCGTATTTGATGTCAGCGCTAAAAAACTGACCATAGACCATGTCGCCAAAGCCATTGCCAGCTTCGAGCGCACCCTGGTTGCCGGGAATTCACCGTTCGACCGTTATTATTTCAACGGCAAAACCGATGCGATGACCGATGCCCAGATTCGCGGATTCGAGCTTTTCGTCGGCCAAGGCCGGTGTGTTTCCTGCCATACCATTGAACAGGATCACGCGCTTTTTACCGACAATCGTTTTCACAATATTGGTGTCGGCATCAATCAAATTCAGCAAGACATTTCCCGACTAACCCAGGCTTTTCTGGAGGCTAAAAATAAAGGCGGCCAAGTCGATACGATGGTATTGACCGATAAAAAGTCGTCGGAATTGGGCCGCTTTGCCGTAACCGATGAATTAAGCCAAATCGGCGCGTTCAAAACGCCCACCTTGCGCAATGTCGAGTTGACCGCGCCCTACATGCACGACGGCAGCCTGAAAACATTGAAAGAGGTGATGGTTCACTATAACAACGGCGGCGTGAACAAGGCGGACGAACGGGTGAACGATTTCCTGAGCGGCGGCATCCGTCCGCTGAATCTGACCGACCCGCAGCTGAACGATCTGGTGGCTTTTATGAAGGCGCTGACCAGCGCATGGTCCGGTTCCAAATATGCCAATCCGATACCCACCCAAGCGGCCAACTGAATGAGGAATTCACGCTATGAACACCATCAATAACAGTCGCCGGAATTTCATCAAAACCGCGGGTACTTTAGCCATCGGCACCACCTTACCGATCAGCCTGGTCGAACTGGCCTTTGCGGAAAGCAGCCAAAACTTCACCTTTGCCTATATTTCGGATGCCCATATCCAGCATATTAAAGACAACCGTTTTGTCAGAAACTGGGATCGTGGCCTGATCCGCGCCGTTGCGGAAACCAATCTGCTGACGCCCAAACCGGATTTTGTGATATTCGGCGGCGATTTAGCGCAGCTTGGCAGCAAGCCCGAACTGGATCATGGCGCGGAAATCCTGTCGGCCTTGCATGGCAATGTTCATTACGTGATGGGTGAACACGATTACTACCTGGATCTGGGCGAATATTGGGGGAAGTTGTTCGGCCCCCAATACTACAGCTTCGACCATAAAGGCGTGCATTTCGTAGTGCTGAACAGTATCAAAACCTATGACGACTGGACCTTCAAGCGCTGGCCGACCGCCGAACAACGCATGCTGGAAATGGCCGATCTCGACAACCCGAACGGCTCGCCGTTCATGGTTGGCGAGGAGCAGCGAGTGTGGCTGAAAGATGACCTGGACAAGATCGACAAAGATACGCCGGTGGTGGTATTTTCCCATTCGCCGTTACAGAAAATCTACAAAGGCTGGAATTTCTGGACCGAAGATGCCGATCAAGTTCAGGCTCTGCTGCAACCGTTTAGCAAGGTATCCGTCATTTACGGCCACGTCCACCAGATACAGTACAACCAGATCGGCAATATCAGTTTCAACTCGGTGATGGCAACCGCCTGGCCGTGGCCTTATCCGCAAGCTTATGCCCAGGCGGAACAATATTTGCCCAAATTGACGGTGCCGATGAACCGGGCCGATCCGTTTTTCGACCGCGATGCCACCGGTTGGCAGCTTATCAACATGGCCAATGGCAACCTGGATTTGAATTACACGCTTTATAACAACACCAGCCGGATTGTCCGCTACAACACGGATAAAAAACGTCCGGAAGACGTTGCCTATCAGGACGAAAAGGCGCGAATTGTCCCCCAAACACATTATTAGCCGCAGCACAGGAGCAAAAACATGTCTACTTATCAAAAAACAGCGATGGCGCTGTGTTTGGCGTTTGCGTCCACCGGTTCATCGTTGGCCGATGAATTTACCGAGGCCGATGTGCAACGCTGGCAGCAACAATTTATGGCCGTTGTGGGCGAAGGCCGCGAGTTATGGACCAGCCCCAAGTTAGGTACCAACGGCGTCGCCTGTGCCCAGTGCCATCCCAATGCCGCCAATACCCATCCCGAAACTTATCCGAAATTTCAAAAACAGCTGGGTAAAGTCGTACCGCTTTGGCAAATGATCAACTGGTGCCTTAAAAACCCTCTGGAAGGACAGCCTCTGGCCGCCGACGATCCGAAAATGACCGCGCTACAGGCTTATGTTACCTATGAAAGACGGGGCGTAAAACTGGAGCCGGGCAAGCATTGATTTAACCTGGAAAAATCAATCGTCCACGAAAAGCACGAAAGACACGAAAAAAAATTCTGTTATGGCTATAGTGTTTCGGGACACAGCGCGTCACTGCCATTAAGTTAAGGATTTTAGTGAGTGCTAGTTCCCAAGCTCCAGCTTGGGAATTCGGTGTGGGAAGCTCCAGCTTCCAGTCTCGCGAAGCTAGAGCTTCGTCATCTGGGTTCCCAAGCTGGAGCTTGGGAACCAGCGTAACTCAAGGTTCTGCTGTAATTGTGATGCTTCTGTACGCAGCGCGTAGGAACGAGAAAACATACTGATTTTTTCGTGTCTTTCGTGCTTTTCGTGGACAAATCGCCGTTCGTTTTTAGGTTTAACAGACAATTTAAAATCACTCTTTAAAGAAGACAACTATGAAAGCAAATATCGGCTTAATCGGCCTGGCCGTCATGGGACAAAACCTGGCGCTTAATATGAACGACCACGGTTTTAAAGTGGCGGTCTATAACCGCACTACGAGTACAGTCGATGAGTTCCTGAGTGGCCCCGCCAAAAACACGCATATTATCGGCACGCACTCGCTGGAAGAGCTGATCGACAGCCTGGAATCGCCGCGCATCGTCATGTTGATGGTGAAAGCGGGCGAAGTCGTCGATCAGTACATCGACAAGTTAACGCCGCTGTTATCAGCCGACGATATTATTGTTGACGGCGGCAATTCGCTGTTCACCGACACCCAGCGCCGCATGCTCTCCCTGCAACAACAAAACATCCTTTACATAGGCGCAGGCGTTTCCGGCGGCGAGCAAGGCGCAAGACACGGGCCTTCCATTATGCCCGGTGGCAATAAAGCCGCATGGCCTATCGTCAAAACCATTTTCCAGTCCATCAGCGTGCAGGTTAATGGCGAGCCGTGCTGCGAATGGGTTGGCGATAACGGAGCCGGGCATTACGTCAAAATGGTCCATAACGGTATCGAGTACGGCGACATGCAGTTGATCGGCGAGGCTTACCAACTGATGTCCGACGGCTTGGGCTTAGGCGCTAATGAAATGCACTCGATATTTGCCGCGTGGAATCAGGGCCCGTTAAATTCTTACCTGATTGAAATTACCGCCGCCATTTTGGCGTACAAAGATGAAGACGGTCAGCTGCTGCTGAAAAAAATCCTCGACACCGCCGGGCAAAAAGGCACCGGTAAATGGGCCGGCATCAATGCCTTGGACTTGGGCATTCCGTTAACCTTGATTGGCGAGTCGGTATTCGCCCGCTGCTTGTCCGCGCAAAAAGAGGAACGGGTTAGAGCCGCGTCCGTCCTACCTAAACGCGCACTGCGGTTTATCGGCGACAAAAAAGCCATGATCAATGCCATCGGCGATGCGTTGTACGCGGCCAAGATTATTTCCTATGCACAGGGTTTTCGTTTGATGCGCGAAGCGTCGAAAGAATACGGCCTGTCGCTCAATTATGGCGATATTGCGCTGATGTGGCGCGGCGGCTGCATTATTCGCAGCCTGTTTTTGAACGACATCAAACACGCCTACGATGCCAATCCCGATCTGGAAAACCTGCTGTTAGACGACTTCTTTGCCAAGACCATGAAACAAGCCGACGAAGGCTGGCGTAAAGCGGTGATATTAGGCATCGAGCTCAGCATCCCGACTCCGGCATTGTCCTCCGCCCTGGCGTATTACGACGGCTATCGCAGTGAAAAACTGCCGGCTAATTTATTGCAGGCGCAACGGGATTATTTCGGCGCGCATACCTATGAACGGACAGATCAACCCCGAGGCCGGTTTTTTCATACCGATTGGACCGGACATGGCGGCAAAACGGCATCTACTAGCTATACTGTTTAAACTTAAACCGGACAAGCCGGAACCAAAACTAAAAATTTTTTATTCACCACGAAGGCACGAAGAACACGAAGTTTTATTTCTTCGTGTTCTTCGTGCCTTCGTGGTGAACCAATCTGTTTAAACGAGGCGCTACCGATGAAAGCCGAACCCTGTACCTACGCCATTTTTGGCGCCACCGGAAATTTGTCCCGAATTAAATTAATGCCGGCGCTGTATCATCTCGATGCCGCAAACCGCTTGCCTGAAGGCACCCGCATTCTGGCAATAGGCCGCAGACCTTGGGATCAGCAGAAATGGCTGGAAGAAGTCAGACAGATGATTCAGGCCAAGGCTCCAGGCGATTTTGATGAAACCGTATTCCAGCGTTTTTGCGCCCGCCTGTATTATCATCAAGGTGATATAAAACAGGCGCAGTGTTATACGGAACTGGTCGATACACTCAACCGGGAAAACCAGTTCCCTAAAAACATCGCGTTCTATCTTTCTATCAGTCCCGCTGACTTTGGCACGGTCATGGGGATGTTAAGCAATAACCACTTATTCGATGAAGAACACGGTTGGCGACGGGTCATTATTGAAAAACCTTTCGGTTATGATCTGGACAGCGCCCAGGCCTTGCAAAAACGCATCAGCCGCTATTTAACGGAACAGCAAATTTACCGCATCGATCATTATCTGGGTAAAGGCACCGTGCAAAATGTGCTGGTATTTCGTTTTGCCAATGTGATGCTGGAGCCGTTATGGAATCGCAATTATATCGACCATATCCAGATCACCCACTCCGAGGACATCGGCATAGGCAGCCGCGCCGATTACTATGACAAGGCCGGAGCCATGCGCGACATGCTGCAAAGCCATCTGCTGCAATTGCTGACGCTGGTCGCCATGGAACCGCCGGTTTCGATGGAAGCCGAGTCCCTGCGCGACGAAAAAGTCAAAGTCCTGAAATCCATCCGCCCTATTCCCAGAGAAGCGGTACACGGGCATGCCTTCCGCGCTCAATATACCAAAGGCCGTATCGACGGCGAACAAGTCGGCGGCTATCTTCAGGAAGACGGCATACCGGCCAACAGCATGACCGAAACCTATGCCGCGATAAAACTGTATATCGATAACTGGCGCTGGCGAGGCGTGCCTTTTTACCTGCGTACCGGCAAGCGTATGGCCAAGGCGCAATCGACCATTTCGATTTGTTTTCGCCATCCGCCGTTACAGTTTTTCCGAGGCACCGAAGTGCAGTGCATGAACCCTAATTGGGTGCTGTTGGGCATACAGCCGGAAGAATGCATCCGCATCGAAATGACCGTAAAAGAGCCCGGCCTGGAGATGCGCACCCGCGCCACCAGCCTGGACGCGAGCTTTCGTCAGGAAAATGAAAAACCCATTGATGCCTATGAAGACTTATTGCTGGACGTATTAAAAGGCGACCGCTCATTATTTCTGCGCTTTGATGAAGTAGAATATGCGTGGCGCATTGTCGACCCCATCCTGCAAACCTGGGCGATTGAACGTGACTATATTGCCACGTACCCCGCCGGTTCCTGGGGACCTGAAGACAGCCGCCGCTTATTCGACAAAGAAAGCCAATCCTGGCGCAGCTCATTAACACCGGAGTGTACCTAAATGCAAAAAAACAGCCGCTGGCATTATCTGGAAACCGCAGAACAAGTAGCAGAGGCCGCCTGTCAGCAAATTCTTAACGCCGCGAAATCGGCTATTTCGGAACGCGGCAAATTCAAGCTGGTGTTAGCCGGAGGCGGCACCCCGGAAAAAGTCTATCGACTGCTGGCCGAGTCAAATGCCGACTGGGCCAACTGGCACATTTATTATGGCGACGAGCGCTGTCTTCCCGCAGATCATCAGGACAGAAACAGCCTGATGGCAAGCCGGGTTTTACTGGACAACGTGGCTATTCCGGCCAATCAGGTCTTTACCATTCCCGCCGAACGGGGTCCGGAACAAGCCGCTGCAAGCTATAGATTAACCGTCGCCGAGGCCGGTGCATTCGATATGGTATTGCTGGGCATGGGCGAGGACGGCCATACCGCCAGCCTGTTTCCCGGCCATCAGCATCAACAGGATGAACTGGTGCATGCCGTTTACAATTCGCCAAAACCGCCGCCGGAGCGCGTTTCGATCAGCGCCAAGGCATTGAGCAACACACGGGAATTGATTTTCCTGATCACCGGCGCGAACAAGCAGGAAGCCGTCAACCTGTGGCGCTCAGGATCGGATTTGCCCATTGCAACAATTGAACCGGAAAACCCTATCGATATTTATATCGATAGCGACGCGTTTAAGCCGTAGTTCATAAGTGTAAGGGGCTTTGTCACGAAGAAAAGCACGCTCCCACGCTCCGTCGTGAGAACGATATGAACCACGGTTGCTCCGTACAGGGTGTGGGCCATAGGGCAGGAGTGCAGGCTTCGCCTGCTGTACTCCTGCCTTTCATTCTGCTGATTACCGCGTCCCAAGTTTAATGATCCGCATAGCTAACCCGATTGAAGATCGAAAACCGGAAAAACACACCGCAGTTCTAACGGCTACTTTGTCCGAGCGGTGGCATCCTGTATCATGTAGGCCCTTGTGTGTACCCATACAAAATACATATCCATTCAGATTCGATCTTGAACCTTTCACCTCGAGCCTTTCACCTTAAGACTTATGAATATCGGCAAACTGTATATTATTTCCGCTCCGTCCGGCGCCGGTAAAACCAGCCTGGTTAAACAATTGGTTGCCGATCTGGACGACCTGACCGTATCGGTCTCCCATACCACCCGCCAGATGCGCCCCGGCGAAGCACATGGCCAGGATTATTACTTTGTAAGTGTCGCTGACTTTCAAGCCATGCAGGAACAACAGGCGTTTCTTGAACATGCCCAGGTTTTCGATAATTTTTACGGCACAGCGCAGCAAACCGTGGAAGAAAACCTGAAACAGGGCTTGGATGTCATTCTGGAGATCGACTGGCAGGGCGCGGAGCAAATCAAAAAACTGCTGCCCGACAGTCTTTCCATTTTTATCCTGCCGCCATCGACGGAAGTGCTGTTGCAGCGCCTCAGAAACCGGGGCCAGGATGGTGAAGAGATCATCGCCCGCCGGATGCGCGACGCGGTGACCGAAATCCGCCACCATGACGAGTTCGATTATCTGGTGGTTAATGACGACTTTGCACTGGCGCTGACCGAATTAAAAAGCATCATCATCGCCAACCGCTTAACCCGGCAACGTCAGCTGCATAATCTGCGGCCTTTATTGACTTCGCTGCTGTCGTAGAGTCTTATCGTTCCCACGCCGGAGCGTCACTGCCATTAAGTTAAGAGATACGCTGGCTCCCAAGCTCCCGCTTGGGAACCCAGTGAGCAAAGCTCCAGCTTTGCGAACCGGGAAGCTAGAGCTTCCCGTACTGAATTCCCAAGCAGGAGCTTGGGAACCAGCGCGCAACTTCGAGCCTCGGCAAACTGCTCCTGCGTCACCTAAAGCGCCTACTGTTGGTGCTTTACCTCCTGCATGATCCACAGGGATGTGGTGAATGCAGGAGGTAGAGCAACGCAGGAGCAGTTGCCGAGGAGCAAATATCTGTCCGTGCAGTCGTTCGTGGTGAAAAACTCAAATAACCCCATTCTCAATCACCGGCAGCACCCAGTACTTAATCCCCGAACCGGAAAACTCCGCTCTCAGCTGATCCAATAATTGGGCTAATCCATCCTCCGGCACGTACATTTGAAAGCGGACTTTTTTCTGCCGTCCGGTGACCTGTTCGGCCAGCGACAAGCCTTCATTTTTATGATCATGCGAATTGACCGGAAAACTGCTAAAGCCGTGTTCCGATTCCAGCATCAACAGACTATCGACAACCGCTTCTTCAAGGCTGAGCGGCACGTTGAGTGTGACTAAATATTCCTTGCTGTTCATTGCTTCTCCTCCGGTGACAGTCCGAATAATTTAAACAAAATCGGCAATAAAAATAAGGTTAAAAAGGTCGATGACACCAAGCCGCCTATCACCACGATAGCCAATGGGCGCTGAATTTCAGACCCCGGCCCGGTTGCAAACAGCAACGGAATCAGGCCGAATGCCGCGATGCTGGCGGTCATCAGTACCGGGCGCAATCGCCGGGACGAACCGACCAGCACCACTTTAAGCAAATCCATGCCGGTTGCGATCAGCTGATTAAAATAGCTGACCATGACCACGCCGTTAAGCACGGCAATCCCCAGCAGCGCGATAAAGCCGACCGATGCCGGTACCGATAAATACTCCCCGGATAACCATAAGGCGAAAACGCCGCCGACCATCGCCAACGGAATGTTGGAGAGCACCAATGCGGCTTGGCGAACCGAACCGAACGTTGAAAACAATAACAAGAAAATAAGCCCTAACGAAACCGGAACCACCAACGACAATGTCGCCGCAGCGCGTTGCTGGTTCTCGAACTGACCGCCGAATTCAACGGTGTAGCCGGTCGGCAAGTCGACCTTGTCGGCAACGGCCTTGCGGGCTTCATCGACAAAGCCTACCAAGTCCCGGTTCAGTACGTTGCTGGTAATGACCACAAAGCGCTGGCCTCGTTCCCTGCCCACTGACACAACGCCTTCCACTTTTTCTATTTTGGCGACCGCTGTTACCGGCACCTGCCCGCCACCCGGCAAGGTGATTTGCAGGTTGTCGAAAGTAGCGGTATTGCTGTCGCCGCGCAAAATTAACGGCGTGCGCTTGATGCCTTCCTGAACCACGCCAAGCTTCAAACCTTCAATCTGCGCGCGCAGCAGCGTTTCAATGCTATCGCTGTCCAGGCCCAAGCGCCCTGCGGCCGATTTATCGATGGTCAGTTGCAAAAACTGCATCCCGGCATTTTGCTTGGCGAACACATCGCTGGCACCGGTTATGTTTTTCAGTACCTCCGCAATTTGCTGTGCCTTTTCATTTAACACAGCCAGATCGGTGCCGAATAATTTAACCGCCACATCGCCGCGCGTTCCGGTCAGCATTTCCGAGACGCGCATTTCAATCGGCTGGGTAAACTGAAAGGCAATGCCCGGCGTTTGCGCCATGACCTTCCGGATCTCGTCCAGCAATTGTTCTTTGCTGTCCATGCGCCATTGCTTTTTAGGCTTGAGTATCAAAAAGGTATCGGTATCGTTCAAACTCATCGGATCAAGCCCCAACTCGTCCGAGCCGACGCGGCCGACAACATCAATGATTTCGGGAATATTTTTACGCAGGTTTTTTTGCACCTGAAGATCCAGGGCCACGGATTCCTCCAGGGTAATCGACGGCAATTTTTCCAACTGCACGATAATGTCGCCCTCATCCATAGTCGGCATAAAGGTGCTGCCGATCTGGGTAAAGACCAGTACGGTCACAGCCAACAGGGAACCTGCCGCGATAAAGACCTTTTTGCTGTTGGCAAGACACCAGACTAAAGCGGGCTGATAAAGCTTTTGCAATTGTCTGGGCAGCCAGGGTTCTTCGTGCGACACCTCTTTCAGCAAATAAGAGGCGATCACCGGAATCACCGTCAGCGACAACACCAGCGAACCGCTGAGTGCAAACACAATGGTCAGGGCTACCGGCGTAAATAATTTACCTTCCAGCCCTTGCAAGGTCAGCAGCGGTAAAAACACGATAATAATAATCAAAATGCCGGAGACAACCGGGGTGGCGACTTCGCGGGTGGCCCGGTAAATCACATGCAGTCGCGGCAAACGCTGGGCTTTTTCGACATGCGCCAGATGGGTGATCAGGTTTTCAACCACCACCACCGCGGCATCCACCAGCATGCCGATCGCAATCGCAAGGCCGCCCAAGCTCATCAGGTTGGCCGACATGCCCATGTAGTTCATCAAAATGAAGGTGAACAGCGCCGCCAGCGGCAAGGCCAGTGCGACAACCAATGCGGCGCGCAAATTACCCAGAAATAAAATCAGCAGCACGATAACCAGCGCGATGGCTTCGAGCAGCGCATGTAAAACCGTGTCGACCGCCTTGTCCACCAGGTTGCCGCGATTGTAAAAAACCTTGGCTTCAACGCCTTTAGGAAAGCCCGGGCTGATTTCGGCCAGTTTTTCTTCTATACCGGCAATGGTTTGCCTGGCGTTAGCGCCGCGCAAACTTAGCACCAGCCCGGTGACCGCTTCTCCTTCGCCATTTTTGCTGACCGCACCGTAGCGGGTCAAAGCGCCGATTTTAATTTGAGCAACATCGCCGACGGTAATAGGCGTGCCGTTTTTGTTATCGACCACGATAACGCCGACATCGTCGAGGGTTTTGATGCGGCCTTCGGCGCGGACGATCAAGGCTTCCTCGCCATCGGTCAAGCGGCCTGCGCCATCGTTGCGGTTATTGTTTTGCAGTGCAGCGGTCAGTTGAGCGATGCTGATGCCTCTGGCCGACATGCGGGTATTATCGGGTATGACTTCGAAACTCCTGACCATCCCGCCCAGCGAATTGACATCGGCAACGCCGGATACCGTGCGCAGTGCAGGCCTTATCACCCAGTCCAACAGACTGCGGCGTTCCATTAGGCTCAAGCCTCCGCCTTCCACGGTGAACATGAACATTTCGCCCAACGGCGTGGTCATCGGCGCAATGCCGCCTTCGACACCCGCGGGTAAACTCCCCCACATCGTATTCAAGCGTTCGGCGATCTGCTGACGCGCCCAGAAAATATCCGTGCCTTCTTTAAAATCGACGGTAATGTCGGTCAGTGCGTATTTGGCGATAGAGCGCAACATGGTTTGATGCGGAATACCCAGCAGCTCGACTTCGATCGGCGCGGTGATCCTGGCTTCAACCTCTTCCGGGGTCATGCCGGGCGCTTTGACGATCACCTTGACCTGCGTCGGCGACACTTCAGGAAAGGCGTCAATCGGAATGTTTTTAAAGGCGTAATAGCCTCCGCCTGCCAGCAGCACGACCAATAACATCATCATCAGCCGCTGACCCAGCGCAAAGCGAATCAAATTAGCCATTATTCATCGCTCCTAGCCAGTTGGCTTTAAGCGCAACCGCGCCGTTGATGACAATTATCGTTTCCACGCTCCGACGCTCATCTTTATACGCAAGTCTGTCGAAGAGCGTCATTTCGCTATGGACGCTGGAATGGCGGACTCGGATGTAGGCCGGAATAAGGCCATCCAAGCGCATAGCGCGAGGTGGCGTTTCCGGCGAGTTCGGGAGGTGTTTGCCGGAAACGCCAGTTCTCGCTGCCGCTCGAACCGGCTTATTCCGGCCTACTTCGAGATGTGTATAACGACGAGCGCTCCGGCGTGGGAATGCAGTTAGTGACGCTCCAGCGTCACGGTTAGCAACGCTGGAGCGTTGCCGAATGCGTTCCCACGCCGGAGCGTGGGAACGATGCGACATCATCAGCCGCTGACCCAGCGCAAAGCGAATCAAGTTAGCCATTATTCATCGCTCCCCAGACCCAGCCAATTTGCTTTGAGCGCAACTGCGCCTTTAACGGCGATTTCTTCATCGCCGGTCAACTCGCCGCTGATAATGGACTCGTCACCCTGTTTACCGACTACGGTGACCGGAGTCACCGAAAATCCCTGTTGCGTGCGGATAAAAATAAAGGCTTTGCCTTCATTCTGGGCAATCGCCGTATTGGGAACCTTAAAAGCCGCTTTGTCGCTGGGCTGGATAATCCGGGTATTGAGTCTTTGTCCGGGGCGTAGAGAGGCAAAATCCTGCGTCTTGGTCACCACCGCTCTCGCCAGCATAGTCTGGTTTTCCGGGTTAACGCTTTGTCCCAATAAGGTGATTTTTGCTGTGATCTTGGAGTCTTCAACCGCCACCCGATCGCCTATTTTAATACTGTCCATGCGTTCCTGCGGAATGGCAATTTCCAACCAAAGCTCGTCCAGATTGGCGATACGGTATAACGGCGCCATCATATCGATATGCGTTCCGGCGACGGCCAAGCGCTCCAGCACCACAGCAGCAATGGGCGCCCGGACATTGAGCTGACGGGTTAAGCGATGTGTTTGGGCAAGATGATTAACTTCGCCGGCCGTCATTCCCGCAATTTCCAGCAATTGCTTGTGTTCATCGGTCTCGGAAACAGAGGAATGATACTGGCTGCTGCTTTCCTGCCAGCGTCGATCAGGAATCACACCTTCTTCCAGCAATTTTTTATCCCGATTGTAGTTAATCAAGGAGGCTTGCTGTGCGGCGCCCGCTTTCAGGTATTCCCGTTGCAGCGTCAGCAGGTCGGGACTGTTGAGCTGGGCTAGAACCTGCCCTTTTGTAACTTTATCGCCTATCGCCACATTCAGTTTGTCGATGACTCCAGCTTGCGATGCGCTGACAATATATTCCTGAGTCGGCGGAATCACCACTTTCGCCGGAGCGGACAACACCGGAATTTGTGTAACGGGCTCCGGTTTGCCCAATGTTACGCCGAGGTTTTCAAGATTTCCCTGGGAAATTTGAATAACGTTTTCGGCCGCATGACTGCCGAAACCGGCCAGACTCAATAACAACGCCATTGCAGAGCGGGTAAAAAACAGTCTCATGGCATAACTCCTATGGCTTGATTATAAAGTGCAATATCACGCTGTAGCATGATTGCCCGTTGTTTGGCATTTAACACCGCTTGCTGGGTTCTGGACTGGATTTTTAACAAATCCATCAAATCGATTTCCCCGACCGAAAAGCTTAACTGGGTCATTTTTAAATGCTCTTCAGCAACTTGCTGTAACTCATTGGCAATACCCAATTCAGCCCGGTTGACCTCCAGGTTGTGTTCGGCCTCGTGATGTGCCTGTTCCAAATCGCGGGACAGTTGTTCGCGTTCCGCAATCAGTCTATTTAATTCGACATTAACCGCAGCAACCTGTCGCGCCAGATGCGCGCTGCCGCCGAAAGGAACGGTAACGCCGATGTTGAAGCTTTCCGTTTGATTGCTTCGGGGATCATTAGTGAACCGGTCGCTGTTGATGCCGACCGCAACGTTGGTCTGGCCGGAGCCTACCAATTTAACCGCATTGAGTTCCGCCTGCTTGCGTTCGATCTGGCCGTTAATCGCCGCTAAGGCCGGATGATTTTGCTGAATCGCGGTTAGCTCAACCAGCTTTTCCTGGTACGTGCCTGGAATTCTGGTCATTTGCGTGATGCTGGTATAGCGTTTACGGGCATGCATTAATTCCGCTTCAGCCAGTGTTGCCGCTGAGCGTTTTTGCAGCGATTCCGATTGCGCCAACAATAAATCGGCTCGGGGCAAGTCGCCCAATTCAACGCGCCGCTGCACTTTAGCCAATAACTGATCGGTCAGCGTAAGCTCGGCTTTCGCCTGTTCGTAACTTAAGTTTGCCAACGCCATGTTCCAAAGGGCGGCTCTAATCAACCCTGCCACGCGTAATTTGACGGCTTCCGCTTGCGACACGGCACTGTTTTCTGCCAGCTTTGCCGCCCTTTGTTCGGCATCGCGCTGGCCCAAATTCCATAACGGCACTTGCACCGTGCCGTCAATATAATGCAGGGTGCCGCTGGTCGCTTCCTGAAAACGCAGCCCCGCTTGCGACGCACCGGCAGTCCAACTGTCGCCGCGCTGCCCCATCGCCGCCGCCTCTTCTTCCAGCGATTTAAGCCAGGCCGTATCGGGATATTTCTCCAAGGTCAGATCAATGACTTTAGATAAACTCAAAGTCGCATCGCTTTCAATCGGATCATGGTGCTCGACAACATGCGCCGCCTCGGCAAAGCCCAGCGCTATCGATGCAAAAAAAATAATATTCCCAAGCAGAAGCTTAGGAATGAGCCTTCTGAAAAGGTTCAAAAAAAACATAGGTTAAACTCGATGCGGCGCTAACCGCGTTATAAAAATTTTATGAAAAACGGGTACATACGACTGCATGGATGCAGGAGGCAAAGGAATGCCTGGCGTAGCGGTGTGCCAAGGTAACGTTTCGATACCTATAATTTAATACCATAACGCATCAATATTTGGGTCATGAAGAAATAGCATCCGGCCGTCACTGACATTGAAAGTCCCAGACTCAGATAAAAATTAACGCCATTCTTTAGCAAAATAGGTAAGCTGACGAAAAAAGCCAGGGAGGGAATAACCAGCCAAAAAATACCCGTTGCCAAATCAGACACTTTCGCAACATCCTTGGTATCAATGTAAAGCCAGAGTATCGCTAAAACGGATATGAGCGGCATTGAGGCAAATAAAGCGCCAAGCAATGAACTTCGTTTCGATAGTTCCGATATCGCCACGATAAGCAGACTTGTGGCAATAACTTTGATTATTGTGTAGATCATTTTATGTCGCCGTTATTCTATTCCCGGATAATGGGAATAAGCTCAATGTAGTTTAGTGTAGAGACACAATAAATCACGCCTCCATGGAATAAAAGAAGGCTTATTGAGCGGGAGGCGCGCGAGGGGATAGCGAGGGGATAAGCAACCGGCAAACAAACTGCGCCGGTTGCGGAGAAAAATTAGTATCGAAAGGCGATAGCGCGGTTTTAAATAGCGCGCTCCGTTGATGCAGATAGTGATTGTCATCCAAATCTACCACGGCATTATCTTGTCCGTCTTTCATGCCGGCATCGACACCCACTATGATCCCGTCAGAATTGAAATCATAATTGACGGCCTGAGACATCAGGGCATCATGCTTAACGCCATACATTTCAAGGCCGGGGACATGCAGGCCCAAGTCTGAAACTTTTTCTCCGGCATGCGCATGCACCAACGGTGCAATCAATTGCAGTATTGCCAGAAAAATAAAGAGAAATTTGCGTAGTGCTGAAAACATACTCACAATGCTATGCTATTAAAAAGCAATTAACAACTTGTTGTTTAATTATCCACCCCAATAATACAAGAACCAGACTTGTTGCCTGAAGCAACAAACATCGCCCCGAAGCGTGCATGACAGGAATAGTCGGCATGATTCAACTTACTAAACTTGCGAGCATATGAACAAATATACCGGAATTATTGCTACTTTATTAATCGGTCTTTCCTTAACATTAGGCGGGATGTCGGACGCGGATGCCAAACGTTTCGGCGGCGGCAGTTCTTTTGGCGGCCGATCCTCCTACAGCGCGCCGTATCAACGCTCTGTAACCCCACCCGCTCGCCCTGCCAACCAGCAACAAGCCGCTACGCCGAACCCGGCCGCCACACCTGCCAGAGCCAATCGTAGTGGCTTAATGGGCATGCTGGGCGGTTTGGCGCTGGGCGGACTATTAGGCTCGCTGTTCTTTGGCGGCGGCTTTCAGGGCATCAACTTTATGGATATGCTGATTTTTGGCGGGATTGCCTTCTTGCTTTACAAATGGTTTGCCGCCAAAAAAGCGGGGGCTGCACAGCGACCTGCCTATAACCGGACGGCCGATAACAGCTATCAGGATACGGCTTCAAGCTACCATGAGCCGGAACCGACTCAAGCTAATCCAGCCGGTTTTGACACCGACATCCTGTTTAAAAAAGATAACAACGCTACGCCGTCTTACGCCCAGCCGGTACAGCAGGATGCAGGATTCGCAAGCGCCGTTGTTCCCAAAGGCTTCGACCAACAGGCTTTCCTTAGCGGAGCAAAGATAGCCTTTACCGAACTGCAAAAAGCCTGGGATGATCGCGATCTTGCCGAAATCCGCGGACTGACAACGGACAAAGTCTTTGCCGAAATCCAGGATCAGCTGAAAGCATCCGATACGGCAAACCGCACCGAAATATTAAAACTGGAAGCGGAACTGTTGGAAGTCAGGGAAGTCGGCTCGGAACTTGAAGCCGTGGTGCTGTTTGACACCATCATGCGCGAAGACGGCAATGCTCAGGCGGGGCAGGTTCGGGAAGTCTGGCATTTTATCAAGCCGAAAGTCAGCATCCAGCCCAAATGGTACCTGGATGGTATTCAGCAATTGGAAGATTAATTATTGAGCGTAGCCAGGAATGAGCCGGTTCGAGCATCAGCAAGAACCGGCGTTTCCGGCAATCAGGCCGCCCGTTTTTTGTAACGGATCGATGAAATCACCGATAAGGCGATCAATACAGCCCCGGTCAAGCCGGTGATAACTTCAGGAATATGATGGGTCATGCTAACCAGCATAATGCCCGCCAGCACCCCGATCGCATAATGAGCGCCGTGCTCCAGAAACACATATTCATCCAGCGTGCCTTTCCGCACCAGATAGACGGTCAGGCTTCGCACAAACATCGCGCCGATAGCCAAACCCAGCATGATAATAACCACATCCTGGGTAATCGCAAACGCGCCGATCACGCCGTCAAATGAAAACGACGCATCCAGCACTTCAAGATAAATAAAGCTCATCATGCCGCTTTTTTTAAGCACCGCGACGACCTCTTCGCCTTCTTCCTCATGCTCGAACAAGGCCGCTAAACTATCCACGATAACGAACAAGATAACCCCTGTGACGCCTGCAACCAGCGCATCCAAACGAATTTCCTGCGGCAGGTAGTTTTGGATGATTAACAGCGGCCCTAATGCCATGATAATTTCAATCGCTTCGAGCTTTCCGAATGAGGACATTTTTTCTTCTACATAGCCCAACCAATGCAGTTCCTTACTTTCATCAAAGATGAACGAATAAAACACCATCAGCAAGAACATGCCGCCGAATGCCGCAATTTGTACATGCGATGCATCTAAATGTTTGGCATAAGTCGCGGTGTCTTTTAGCGCCATCTCGGTGACGCCCATAAAGTCGATACCGGTGGCCGCCGAAACAATCACGATAGGAAACAGCAGGCGCATGCCGAAAACGGCAATCAAAATCCCCCAGGTCAAAAAGTACTTCTGCCAGCGGTCATCCATGCGCTTTAGAATTGATGCGTTAACAACCGCATTATCAAATGATAAACTGACTTCGAGAATTCCCAGAATAATGGCGATAAAAGCGCCCATTATTCCTCCCCAATAAAATGCTGCCGCTAAACAGACTGCGGTGACGAAAAAAGAAAGACGAAAATGTTGCATATATACTCTCTAAAGGTTGGTTATTTTTGTCAGGCAACTATAGGTGTATTTGATTTAAAATCAATATTTATAAAAGACTGAGTTCGCTTTTCATTGCCCGCAAACGGCAGCAGAACCCAAATATCGGTTAAGCGCGGAATATGGGTCAACAAACGCTTAAAAGTCTTTTATTTACCGCGAAGAAAATAAAACTTCGTGTCCTTCGTGTCTTCGTGGCGATAATCTTTTATCGTAAGTGCTAAATTACAAACCTACATACCGATGCCAAAATGCTAGAATTACACATTTTCACACACTGATGCTTATGCCCTTGTTCCGGTTGGCTGCTTTATTGTACCTGGCGCTCTGTTCATCACCTTTATTAGCGGAACTTGCACAGCCTTCCGAAAAAGTTTCATTGCAACTCAAGTGGTTACATTCATTCCAGTTTGCCGGCTACTACGCGGCAAAGGAAAAAGGCTTTTACGCTGAAGAAAAGCTGGACGTCACTATCCGTGAGCGCATTCCCGGCATCAATAACATTGAGCAAGTTCTAAAAGACCTGTCCCAATATGGCGTAGCCGATACCGGCCTGCTGGAACAACGACTGGGCGGCAAGCCGGTCGTGGTTTTGGCCTCCATTTTCCAGCATAGCCCGCTGGTGTACCTTACCTTAAAGGATTCCGGCATCGTCAGCCCCTACGAGCTTAGAGGCAAACGAGTCATGGAGGACAGTTATGACAATGCGCCGCTGCTCGCCATGCTTTATGAAACGGGTATTTCTACCGATGAATTTACCCATTTGAGTAATTCCTTCAACCCCGATGACCTGATCAACGGCAAAACCGATGCGATGGTTAGCTATCTCACCGACCAGATTGATTACTTCAAAAACAAAGGCGTCGAAATCAACATCATCGATCCTCGCAACTACGGCATCGATTTTCTGGGCGACAACCTGTTCACCACCGAACAGGAAATAAACCGGCATCCGGAAAGAGTTCGGCGATTCCTGCGCGCTTCGCTCAAAGGCTGGGATTATGCGCTCAAACATCAGGACGAACTGATCAAGATCATTCTCAGTCAATACAATCCCGGCAACCGGCTTTCTGCCGAGCATTTGCGCTTTGAGGCGCAGGAAACGGTAAAGATGATTTTGCCGGAGACCGTCCCCATCGGCCACACCGACACCAAGCGTTTTCAACGCATCGCCGACACTTATCGGCAACTGGGCCTTATCAATTCAATAGATCATCTGGAAGGCTTTATTTACCTCCAGGAAAAGCACAGCAATCTTGATTTCACCCCGGAGGAGCAGGCCTGGTTGCAGGCGCACCCGGTTATTCGCGTCGGCATAGACCGCGATTTTGCGCCGTACGAATGGATAGACGCCAACGGCAATTACGTCGGCCTGAGCGCCGACTATATTGCCTTGGTCGAACAACGGCTGGGCGTAAAACTTGACATAGTGAAGGATAAATCCTGGGCTGAAATGCTGGAAATGGCGCAACGCGGCGAGTTGGATATGATCGCCAACGCCAACAAAACGCCCGAACGTGAGCGCTATTTATTTTTCACGGAAGCCTATCTAAACACCCCCGCCATCATTATCAACGATAGTAATAACGGATTTATCGGTACGCTGGATCATCTCAACGGCAAGCAGGTGACGCTGGAAAGAGGCTACTTCATGCAAGAGCTGCTCATGCGTGACCATCCTGAAATACAACTGGTTCCGGCCGAAAATATTCACGATGCCTTGAATCTGGTCAGCAGCGGCAAAGCGGATGCCTATATTGGCGATGCCGCTTCAACCCACTATGCGATTAAAAGAGAGGGCATGCTTAATCTCGGTTTTTCCGGGGATACCGCTTACAAAAGTTACCATCGCATGGCCGCCACCCGGCTTAATCCCGAGCTGGCATCCTTACTTGCCAAAGCACTGGCCGACATCCCCCAGGCTGAAAAAGACGCCATCCAGAATCGTTGGATGAGTTTGAAATATGAGCCCGGTGTAAAAACTGAAACCGTTCTGCTTTATGCTGCGGCGGCATTGTCGCTGCTTGCTTTTATTGTCACCTGGAATATGCGTTTACGACGCGACATCAGCAAACGGAAACAGGTTCAAGAAGAACAGCGTATGGCCGCCAGCGTTTTTGCAAGCACGCAGGAAGGCATCCTGATTACCGATGCACAGCGCAACATTATTGATATGAACCCGGCGTTCGGCAGCATAACGGGCTATTCGCGAGACGAAGTATTGGGCAAAAAGCCAAGTTTGCTTAAATCGGGACTTCACGATGCCAGCTTCTATGAAAACATGTGGCGAGCCATCAACCGGCAGGGCTACTGGCGCGGCGAAGTGTGGAACCGCAAGAAAGGCGGGGAAATCTTTGCCGAATGGCTCACCATTTCCGCGGTTACCGATCAGCAGGGCAAAATAACCCATTACATCGGCACCTCTTCGGACATTACCCAGCTTAAAGAACAAGAACGGAAGTTGGAGCTCATGGCTCACTACGACCCGCTCACCGGTGTGCCAAACCGGATTCTATTGGCGGATCGTATGCATCTGGCCTTTGCCCAAACCAAACGCGATAATTGTTTAATGGCGGTGGGTTATCTGGACCTGGACGGTTTTAAACCGGTCAACGATAGACTGGGCCATGAAGCAGGCGACCAGCTGCTGATCGAAGTTGCCCGGCGCATTAAAAACGCCCTGCGCGAAGGCGATACCATCGCCCGTTTAGGCGGCGATGAATTCGTGTTTTTATTACTGGGTCTGGAAAAGGTTGAAGACTGCGAAACCACTTTGCACCGTCTGCTGGAAGTCATCAGCGAGCCTGTTACCTTGAAAAACCAGGCTGTCTCGGTATCCGCCAGTATTGGTATCAGTATCTTTCCCGAAGATAACACCGACCCGGATACGCTGTTGCGGCATGCCGATCAGGCCATGTATCAGGCCAAACAAGAGGGCAAAAACTGTTTCCATATTTACAACCTGGAACTGGATCGTCAACTCCATTCGCATCGCGAGGCGCTAAACCGCATTGAACAGGCGTTTGAAAACGAGGAATTCGAACTTTTTTTCCAGCCCAAAGTCGACATGCAGCAAGGTATCGTGTTCGGAGCGGAAGCGTTGATACGCTGGCGACATCCTGAACGCGGCCTGGTCATGCCGGGCGATTTTCTGCCGCTGCTTGAAAATCATGACATTATAACCCGGCTCGATGCCTGGGTTATCGACAAGGCCTTGCAGCACATGGAAAACTGGCAGAGTCAGGGACTTCAACTCCAGATCAGCGTCAACGTCACCGCCAGATCGCTGCAAACCGACGATTTTATCCTGCAACTCTATTACGCATTTGAACGCCATCCTTCTATCAAACCGGCTCATTTTGAGCTGGAGATACTGGAAACCCAGGCCTTACTTGACTTATCGCTGACCTCCCAGGTTATTAAAGACTGTCAAACATTGGGCGTACAATTTGCGCTGGATGATTTCGGAACGGGTTATTCATCGCTGAGCTATCTCAAACATCTGCCTGCGGAAACACTTAAAATCGACCAAACTTTCGTGCGCAATATGCTGGAAAATGAGGATGATTTAGCTATCGTGCAAGGCGTTATCGGTTTGGCCGAATCTTTCCGGCGACAAGTCATCGCCGAGGGCGTGGAATCGATCGAACACGGCAGCGCTCTTTTGCAAATGGGCTGTCATCATGCGCAAGGCTACGGCATCGCCAAACCGATGCCCGCATCCGAGCTTGCCGATTGGGTGAATGAATGGCGAGCGCCGGCGGAGTGGAAAACATCCCATCCGCATCAGCTCAAAGCATAAAACGTTAGTAACTACTCAACAGTCAAAAATAGAGCGCTGATGACGCTGATAATTATGATTAAATAAGATTTTCCATGCCGAACGGGGGTTGCAACCCCGTCCGTAACGTTTAACTTCCACAACCATTAACCGACATGACGTACAACAAAGACTTTTTGATGCTGGCCAATCAGCTGATTGATGCCGGTCAATTTATCGACAGCAAAGGCTGGGTGCCTGCAACCAGCGGTAATTTTTCCGCACGATTGCCTGACGGCACCATTGCCATTACCGTTTCCGGCAAGCACAAAGGTCGTTTGCAACTGGACGATATCATGCTAATCGATGCCGATGCCAACTCCCTGGACGGAAAAAAACCGTCTGCGGAAACGGCATTGCATACCTCACTCTATAAACGGTTTCCGGCCGTTCAGTCGGTATTGCACCCCCATTCGATCAATGCCACGCTGACCTCACGGCTTTTCAAATCCGAAATCGTGTTGGAAGATTATGAATTGTTAAAAGCCTTGGCCGGCATCGATACCCACGAAAGCCGGGTTGTTATACCTATTTTTGCCAACGACCAGAATATCCCCCGTCTGGCCGAACAAGTGGAACAGTATATGGACAAACACGGCGCCATTTATGCCTACATCATTGCCGGGCACGGGCTTTATACCTGGGGCAGTTCGGTACAGGAAACGTTGCGTCATCTTGAGGCGCTGGAATTTTTATTCGATTGTGAATTACGACTGCATGGAGTCAAAAGACTATGAGCGCATTAACCGTTTACCCCGATAACCAGTCTAAGTTAGGCGAAATATTTACCGATTTTACCGCTATCCAGGCCCAGCTGAATGCCATAGGCGTCCAGTTTGAACGCTGGACGGCTAACTGTGCCTTTGCTGCCGATGCCGACCAGGACACCGTGCTTGCAGCCTACAGCGACTCCATCGACCGCCTGAAACAGCAATACGCTTTTCAGTCTGTTGATGTGATCAGCTTAAATCCCGATCATCCCGACAAAGCCGTGTTCCGGCAGAAGTTTCTGTCCGAGCACATCCATGCCGATTTTGAAGTGCGCTTTTTTATCGAAGGTCGCGGCCTGTTTTACCTGCATGTCGCCGATAAGGTGTACGCCATATTATGCGAACAAGGCGATTTAATCAGCGTACCGGCCAACACCACGCACTGGTTCGATATGGGCGAAAATCCCCGGTTTAAATGCATACGCTTATTCACCACGCCGGACGGCTGGGTGGCCGACTTTACCGGCAGCGACATCGCCAAATCCTTCCCTACCCTGGATCAATACGTTGCCGAGTTGTCATGATTAAAGCCATCGTCACCGACATCGAAGGCACAACCTCATCGATTTTATTTGTTAAGGATGTGCTGTTTCCCTATGCGCGGGCAAACCTGGCCGACTATGTCCGCAACCATGCAGACGACCCGCAAGTTAAGCCGCTGCTGGCAGATGTCTGTAAAGAAGCCGGTTCAGAATTATCTACCGAGCAAATCATAACCCAATTAATCCAGTGGCTGGACGAAGACAAAAAAGTCACGCCGTTAAAATCCTTGCAAGGCCTGATCTGGGAAGCCGGTTACCGGCAAGGCGACTTCAAGGGTCATCTGTATCCCGATGCCGCAGCAAGCCTCAAAGCCTGGAAAACTGAAGGACTGGATTTATACATCTATTCTTCCGGCTCGGTTTACGCGCAAAAACTGCTGTTCGCGCACACCGAATACGGCGATTTAACGCCGCTATTTTCCGGCTACTTCGATACCCATATCGGCGGCAAGAAAGAACAACAATCCTATGACAACATAGCCGGACAGCTTGCCATACCGGCGAACCAGCTGTTGTTTTTATCGGATATTAAAGAAGAACTGGATGCGGCCAAGGCCGCCGGTTTTGAAACCATCTGGCTGACTAGGGACAGTACGCCCGACCCGCAAGCCGAGCACCGGCAGGTGGACAGTTTTGATCAAATCGGCGTAGGCCGGAATAAGACCACCCAAGCGTAGCGCGAGGTGGCGTTTCCGGCAAACACCTTCGATTTACCGGAAAAACTTCCGTTGCTCTACCTCCTGCATCCATGCTCACGCCCCTTACCTACATGATCCACATGGATGTGGTGAATGCAGATATTGCAGGAGCAAATACTGCCCCTACAGTCGTTCGTGTCTTCGTGGTGAGAATGCCCTTATTCCAAGGACTGGCTTGGCAAAGCACTTACCTTAACATCCGCCTGCCATAATTGAGCAACCAGCGGCTGCGCTTTATTCAATGTGCCGCTGGTCCAAAAGCATTCCGTACCTGCCACACCCTCATCCGCCAACAGATCGACAACTTCAAGCCGACGGCGAAGTTGCCGCGCAACGGCGGCGGCGGAATCTATGACAGCCACCCCAGGCCCGGCTATCTGCCGTATCAGCGGCGCCAAGAACGGATAATGCGTACAACCCAGCACCAGCGTATCCGCACCCCGCTCCAGCAATGGCAGCACATATCGCTCAAGCAATATCCGGGTCTTATCGCCCGACAGATCGCCCGCTTCCACTTGCTCAACCAGTCCGGGACACGCCTGCCCCAATATCTCGACATCCGCGCCGTATCGCGCAAACAACTTCACAAAATTATCGCTGGCCAAGGTCCGGCTGGTCGCCAGAACGCCGATAACGCCTGATTTGGAATTCTCTGCCGCCGGTTTGACGGCAGGCTCCATCGCAATAATCGGCATGGAGAACCTTGAGCGCAACGTTGTTATCGCCGCGCCGGTTGCCGTGTTGCAGGCAACGACGATGGCCTTGGCGTTCCGGCTCACCAAAAACTCGGTAATGGCAATCGACCGATTCTCGATAAACTGCGGGGATTTATCGCCGTACGGCGCATGGGCCGAGTCCGCCACATACAACAAATCCTCTCCCGGCAGCGCCCTGCGAATCTCGTGCAGGACGGACAACCCGCCAACGCCTGAATCGAAAACACCAATGGGATTTGCGGCATTCATGTTTTGCAACTTTACCGGACAGTACGGAACATTTTTACACCGGAAATGCCCGGAACCGACGCCGACAACTTTAGAATGGCCGTATTTGCCAATAGATAAATGAGCCTGAAAAAGGGGGCAATAAATCCCAATAACTCAGCCGATTTTTTAGTCTTGTTCATTAATGGTTCAAATAATTTAGAGCGTTCTTTTTGCAATTGTTCAGCGGTCCTGTCATCGAATCCGGTCCAATGGGTTTTGCATAAAACGGCATTATACCTTCATAAGGATAGATTTTCTTGTCCTTGCTGCCGGCAACCGGAAAGGCGAGTTCTTGACCAACGGTTAAAATCCGTTCCACCTTGTTCTAAGGTATTTAATTCGTTGATGTTAACGATTGGCTCCATTCTCTTATCATGAACAAGATTTAAACGTTTGCCAGACTCATTTTTTCCGTTAGAATGCAGCGCCCTTCCAGATTTACTTTACATTGAAAGAGGCTAACATTTCACCCGAAGCGCATCATTCGGCTGGGCTAAAAGCCCTCTTGGAATTCCTATCATTCGTGAATCTTAAGTACCAAACAGGCTTTCATAGCGGCCAACTTGATAAAACCGCTCGACGAACCGCGACATAATTAAAGCGACACCCTTAATCTCCACCGCACACATAATAATAAAGAGGCACACCTCACTATGCTCAACCTCAAAACTGTCATTCTAACGGTTACGCTTGCCCTGCTGATGGGAACAGCGATGGCCGATCCATCGCCAACCGCCACTGCAACGCCTCAAGGCACCGGTCACGCTTGCCCCACCGGTGAGTACGATGCGAATTATCCAGGCGTGCCGACGCAATGCGTTAAATGCGCCGCACCCGGCTGTCCTTCCTGCCACAACGAACGCACCAAAGAGACCGTTGCCGCTACTGATGCTGCTGAGCGTAATTGCCCATCCGTCAAGCCTCACTGAATCAGGAGATAACCATGTTTTATTTCACAGCCACTCGCACCGCCCTTATCGCCCTGATCGCCGGTCTACACTCAATGCCGATCCTGGCCGATACCACCGACACACCGTCCGACCCGGCCTGCATATATCAGGAAACCGATCTCAAAACCTACGGCGGCCAAGCCTACGCAGCACCTGAAGAAATCAAGTCGGTTAACGGCCAACTCACCGCCAAGCTGAACGTCGTTTTTACCGAGCCTGCCAAAACCAAAATCGCCGGTTGCGGCGTTACTCTGCGTTCCTACAACGGCAAACTGGTTGGGCCGACCCTGCGCGTCAAACCCGGCGATACGCTGAACATCACCCTCAACAACGCCTTGGGCCAGACCGGAAAATTAACGCCGGAACAGCTTTGCAATAATCCGCACGATGCATTCGGCGGATCGCCGCTGCCCGATAAATTCAATTGCACCAACCTGCACACCCACGGCATGCATGTTTCGCCGAGCGGCGATGCCGACAATATTCTGGTCATGGTGCCGCCGGTTCCCTATAAGAATTCTAAAAATAGCAGCCTAAGCGCCAACCCCAGGCAAATCACCATTAACATCCCGAAAACCCATGGCCCCGGCACATATTGGTATCATCCCCATGTGCATGGTTCCACCGGCGTCCAGGTAGGCAGCGGCATGGAAGGCGCGATCATCGTTGAGGACGATCCCGCCAAAACGCCCGAATCGATCATGAAAGCCAACGCCAATGAAAAAATCTTCATGCTGCAAACCCTTCCCTACGACGATACCGGGAAAGTAAACGATTTCCTGGCCTTGGGCGATGACCGGGCATTTGTCCGCAACCGCTACCTGCTGGTCAATGGACAAATCGCACCGACCATAAAAATGCGCCCCGGCGAAGTACAGCGCTGGCGTTTTATCGACAGCTCATTTAACCGCACCGCCCAACTCACCCTGGAAAAACACGACTTGCACGAAATCGCCGTGGACGGTAATTACTTGAGCCAAGTGGACACCTGGGTGAACAACTGGGAGCAAAAAGACTACTGCTGCACCGGCGAATGGGATCAGGAAAAAACCTTCAAGCTGAAAAGGCAGGCCGTAGAGTTAATACCGGGCAGCCGCAGCGACGTGCTGGTGCGAGCGAGCAAAACGCCCGGCCGTTACAAACTGGCGGCCGACACCTACATCAGCGGCCGCTTGGACCCGTCCACAGCGAGCTTTACCGACTACGTGGTCGCTTGGGTCGAAGTGGAAGGCGAACCGGTTGCAGACACCGGCCTGCCGACCAACGAAGAAATGGCAAAACTGTACCCGTATACCGACATTAAAAACAGCAATGTCAAATACAACCAAATCGCCACTTTTAACCGCGATCAGCCGATAGGCGGCAACGATGGCGGCATTGCCTGCAACCCGAAACGGGACAAAACCCCCTGCTATCCGATAGGATTCCAGGTGAACGGCCATGTTTTCGATGCCAACCAGCCGCGCGTTTTGGAGCTACGCCCCAATGCCGAAGAACTGGCAAAATCCCCGGAAGACAGCAACGGCCCGCAAACCGGCACCGACAGCTGGATCATCAGTTCCGCCGACCCGACCCGGAACCACGTATTCCACATCCACACCAACGACTTCCAAACCACCCGTACCGACCCGCTCGGCAACACGGAAACCCTGTGGCGCGACAGCCTGCTGGTGAAATACGGCCAGCCGCAAACCATCCTGACCCGTTATGAAGATTTCGACGGTACTACGGTGCTGCATTGCCATTTGTTGTCTCATGAGGATATGGGGATGATGCAGGTGATTCAGTTTAAGAAGAGGGATGTGTGGATGGCTGGGCATTAAGTGATTGCTTTGCTGTTCGATAGGCAAAGTAGGTAAGTGTTTTTAATAGTCACATTAGGGGCGGGGTTTGAAACTCCGCCCCTAATGTTTATTTAATGACAGAACTACACAGTTGCACTTAACCAACAATTAGTTATTTTCAATTCGTACACTTCTATGCGTATGTCTATTCATCATTGATAAGGATTGCTATGTCAAAGTCACTTTCGGAATTCAAACGATTCCTGGGTAAAGAACAAGCTCAATTAATTGAGTACGAAAAGAAATTGGCAAATCTCATTCTGGACAATTTTTCCCACGTTGAATCTACTGGAACCGCGGCGGGCGGCAGAGGGAAATTAGTTGCGAAACTTATTACTGATGCTGGTGACATTGTGTCAAGCGACTTAGAAATAGTGGCTGATACTGCATCAAATCATTCAAATAAAATCACTCATCTTTCAGGGATTAAGGTTCAGGATTTCCGTGGCTTTTCCAATGAACAAACATTGGAATTCAAAAATCTGTATACATTTATCTACGGCCCAAACGGAACCGGCAAATCGAGCCTTTGCGAGGCATTGGAGTATAGCCTTCTCGGTTCGATCAATGAAGCCGATGCAAAACGGATAGAAGTATCTGCATATATAAAAAATTCCATAACAAAGAAATCGAATAAACCCATACTCACAGGAACAACAGCCAGCGGGGATAAAGTTGTCGTTCAACCAGATCCGAAGAGCTATGAATTTTGCTTCATCGAAAAAAATAGAATCGATGGCTTCGCACGGGTTGCGGCAAATACACCACAAGCCCAGCAGGCCCGATTAGCAGCACTTTTTGGACTGGAGGAGTTCAATATGTTCTCCACTCAATTCAACGACAATTTCGACAAATATCTCGATTGCGTTGGCAAAAAAATAAAAGAGCTGGCTGACAAAGAAAAAGAAATAGCCGGACAAAAAGCAATTTTGCTCCAACTTCCGGCGAAAGAAGCGGAGTCCAAAGCCAAACAAGATGCGATTATTCTTAACTATCCAACTTGCAATACCTTAGAAGAAATAAAAACCTATATTTCCGGTGATGACGGTATCGCTGGACTTTTGAAGGAAAATAATACAGAGATAGGAAAGCTCAATAACTTGAAGTTAGCAACGGATCCTGAGATTGATGCACTTTTAGCCGAAGTGAATAGCCTAATTGCACTTCTTCAGGAAGGAAGAGCCGCGACTCAATTTCTCGCAAACTACAAAGACCAACTATCTCTTGGCGGTTTGTACGAGGCCATACTGAACAATCAAGAGAAATACAAAAATAACTGTCCGGCCTGCGAATCCGTTTTGTATGAAGATGATGCCTTGTTGGTTCCGCTAGATCCGTATCAACATGCTAGGGTTAAATTGAAAGAGTTTGATGTTGCTTTAAAAAAAGAAGCACGCATCAAGGAAATTGCGGACGACCTCTTAAAGCGGTGGCCCCCCCTCAGTCAAAAGATTGTAAATCTTTATATGATCGCCACAGATATTAACTTCTCGCGATTGGTTGAGCTTGAAATGCTTCGAGATGGTGCTGTTAGTGCCGACGACAACAAAAGTCGTGCAACTGCATTGGATCTTTTTTTAGAAAAATCCGAGCTACTGTCTACTTTAAAGACTGCAATTCAGGACTTTAATTTGTTAATCACGCAGTCAAAAGAAAAGATAAAGAGCCTTGAACTTGCAAACGCGGCACTAACTAAGCAACTTGAGGAAATCGTTGAACTAAATACGACCATCAAAGCAAACAAGACAAGCGCAACTACCGCAAATGGTGCAATTGAAAAATTCAACACGGAAAATGAAGCGCTGATCAAGCAGGCAGAGGAAGAAAAGCCTGTGGTTGCGAGAAATATAAAATATGTCTCAGCATACAGTGGTTTCCGTGAGAAATTATTAAAATACAATAACAATCTCCCACTTAGCTTAGCTGCTGATCTAAATGAAAAAACGTTGAAATTCTACAATGCGATAAATAAGAATGATCACGTATCAGACCGGTTGAAATCGCTTACATTACCGACATCTACAGGAATGAAGATTGAAATTGAGTTTGGCGGCGGAGAGAAATGCGATGCACTTCAAGTCCTGAGTGAAGGACACATTCGTTGCTTAGGGCTTGCTATTCTGCTGTCCAAAATCGTTCGAGATGACTTACCGTTCCTTATCTTTGACGATGTTGTGAACTCCATTGATGATGAGCACCGTGGCGGTATTATTGATCTCATACTGGGTGATGAGGAAATCAAGAACAAGCAACTCATAATTACAACGCACGGCGAAGATTTCGTAAAACGTCTAGAGAACGCCATTCCAAAGAGAGATTATAAATCCACCGTAAGTAGAATTGATTTCCTCGTACCCATTGATTCGAAAAAGATTCAAGTGAAGCTGGATTCACCGCGACATTATTTAGTTGTTGCCGAGCAAAGCTATCAAGACGGGAAAGTGCGTGACTGCTTGAGTTACTTGCGGAAATCTTTTGAGGAACTTCTTAATCGCCTTTGGAAAAAAATCGCGAATAAAACCCACAATGTTCAGATTCAGCTTGGGCTGCGAGGGCCTAATAGCTCGCCGGACCTGATGGGCTTGGCAAACGGTTTACACGGATTTCTATCAAAAAGGGAGGTTTCAATTTATCAGGATGTGATACCGATGCTGGCCCAAATGCTTGGAAGGGAACATACCCATCCTATGGAGTGGAGTTATATTAATAAAGGTACTCACGAGGAAGACAGAGATGAGGAATTTGATCCAGCAATTGTCAAAGAAATGTTTGAGTTAGTATCCGAAATTGATAAAGCCATAGAAAAAAAGTGATGAAGTTATACCTGTAGCTACTTCAACATAGGTGGTCATGAAGCCCAGCAATTGAAGCGGTCTTATCCTGCCAGCCGTCCTAATGTTTCTTTAACGAGTGACCATACAGTTACAATAAACCAACACCAAACGTTACGGGCGCGGCAACATGCCCATGCGCCAACTTAATATCCACAATACGTTGCTTCGTACAGAAAGCCGTCATGTCGCCAGGTTGCCGACATCCAGAACACATGAATATGTTTGTAAATTGCGCTATCCCTGGCTTCCGGATTCGCTACGCGCTCAACGGGTCCGGCACAAATTCGTCTGGAATGGATTTTTAGCTTTGTTTAGGAAAGCCTATTTGCCCATTTCCATATCCCCCTTTACCATCAAAGGGAAAATAATAAAGCCGGGGCCTTTGAAGAAAGGTATGAGCCCTGCACTCACATATCCCGAGCCAGCGCTACTCAAATTAAGCGTTGTCGCACTGACCACATTCGTGCTTGACTCAGAACCGACTGGAAATTGTGTTGAAGTCGATGTTGTAGGCGCGCAAGGTATGCTCGGAAAGATTTTTACCGACGCGGCAGTGGCTGAGGAATTCTTCGCAGGCGCTTGTTATTTTCATGGTTGTTGCTCTTTATCGCAGACATAAAAAAACCTCACTATGTGGGGTTCTCGGATGGAATAGATTTGTGGACTCTCAAGCTTTGCTTGAAGGTATGGAATTAATGCATGCAAACGCTAAGGTAGCTGATATATTAACCCTTCCTTAATATATTGTAATTATTTGCTGACAATGTTTGGCTGGATTCAGTCGAACAAATGTAATTTTTAAACTACACTGGTAGCAACAATAATAATTACAGAACACTGATCATGCACTTATTCACACGCTTATCCGGCGTGGCGTTACTGTTTGCGCTATTCAATCCGCTGGCGTTTGCCACCAACGGTATCAACCTGATCGGCTTCGGAACCGAATCGACACTGATGGGCGGAGCCGATATTGCAGTGGCGCGGGATACCAGCGCTCTCAACACCAATCCGGCGGGATTGACGAAGATTCATGGGCAGGCGTTCGACGGCTTTGCCTCGGGGCTGCGCACCTTCGATCTTACGCACAAGGATAGTTTCGGCAACGAAAAGCACGCCGACAATGAATACACTTTTCTGGGCGGCGGCGGTTATGCGGCATCGCTCGATTCGGTGCCATGTACCGCCGGGGTTGGGTTGTTCAGCCAAGGCGGCGCAGGCGGGGTGTTTAAAAACATCAACACCGCATTCGGCAACCGCGACGACATGAGTTCGCTGTTCGGCATCGCCAAAGTAATCCCCGGAGTAGGCTGCAAAATCAACGATGCCTGGTCGGTGGGAGCCAGTTTGGCGGTCACTTATGCCAGCGTAAAGCAGAAGTTTTTCCCCGATACCTCGGTCGGCGCAGCCCCGTTTGCAGGGTATAAGCTCGACGACGCCTCCGCGCTGAAGGTGGGATTCAAGTTGGGGGTGCAGTATCGCGTCAATCCGTCCCTGACATTGGCGGCGACTTACACGGAAAAAACCGAGTTGCCGCTGACCGACGGCGAGCTTGATGCCAATTATTCCGGGATGGGACTGGGTGTGGTCAAATATCGCAATGCCAGCGTGACGGGTCTGGCGCTACCGCGCGACGTTGCGCTGGGGGTGGCGTTCAAGCCGGTCGATGCCTGGCTGTTGTCTTTTAAAGTCAATTGGATCAACTGGGCCGACGCGGTCAAGTCCGTCACTTTACGCGCCACCGATCCTGAGAATGCCTTGGCACCGGCAGCCTATCAAATCGTGTCGGCCGGCGACTGGAAAAACCAGTGGGTGTTCGCCTCCGGGCTGGCTTACAACTGGAACGAACTCACCACGATCTACGCAGGGCACAACTATGGCAAAAATCCGATCCCGTCGCAAAACTCCAGCCCATTGCTGGCCGGAATCCTCGAACACCACATCACGCTGGGCGCCGCGCGGCAGATCACTACGCAATGGCGGCTAACCGGGGGCGTAGAGTATATGCTGCCGGTCAAGGAGAACTACACCAGTCCCCTGTTCGGCAATGCCGAAGTCAGGAACGAAGCGTTATTCCTGCATCTCATGTTGAGTCGCCGCTGGTAGCCCAAAAAAACGTTTAAGAAAACTTAAAAGATTATCACCACGAAGGCACGAAGGACATGAAGTATTATTTCTTCGTGTCCTTCGTGCCTTCGTGGTGAATAAAAGACTTTTAATCGTTTGTTTTATTTTGTATCCATACTTAGCCAATGTGATTCTGATTTCCGTCTTTGGATAATGATTATCAACCTTTGTCCTGATCGTCCTTTAACAGTCCGGTGTCAAATCCGAACAATGCTCCGAGCCAGATGAACACCACCCAAACCAGAATACCGAAAGGCAAGTAGCCCATGTATCCCAATAACGGCATTTCGGAAAAGATATGGATAACATTGACGTAGGGAATATCGTATATCCAATAATTGGGGTTGGTTGCCGGTAATGCCGGATTGGCGTTGCTGCCCCAATTCCATAATTCCCAGAAAAATCCGTTACACAGACTGCTGAGCGCCACCAGCAAGGCCGGTCCCCAGTTGCCTTCCGCCATTGCGGTGAACGGATTCCATATACCTTTTCTGAGCAGTTGTCCGGAAAAGATCGCCAGCGTCCCGATCCACAACACCCAGAACAGCGGGTAGGGAAAGAACACCAGGATGAAGATCAAAAAGAAGCCGCCCCAAAGCAAGAGCCCGCCCGGCAGCGCTATTTTTGGACCGTTGCTATAACGGCTGACCAAGCCGGGAAAGGTGTTAAGCAGGGTATACCACTCGAAGATGGCAGGCCAGACCGTGGTATAGGCAGTCAGAAACAACAGCACGACAGTGGCATGGCTAAGCGGCATCACACCGTCGGCGGTGTTAGGGTAATACCAGTTGCCCAACGCAAAATAGTCGAAATACTCGAAATAGAACCAACCGACTATCGAGACCGCCGCACTGATGATCAGGGTTTTAGGCCGTGTCGCCAGCAATGAATAACCGCCGCTACGGCGATATACCAGCCCGTCCAACGTCAGGATGAAGCCCCACCACAAAGGTGTGAAGGCGTAATACACCAAGTCGCCAAAGGGCGTGACCCGTGTCCACATCAACCACCAGAAAAACAGCGTCAGCGCCGCGCCAAACCAGAACCATACCGGAAACGCCGCCGCGGGCGGCTTGGGCGGCGGAGTCGGTAGGGTAAATCCGAACCATTGAGGGAACAGCAGAAACAGGGCGAAAGCGGCTTCCAGCAGCGCCAGCGCAACGAAGATTATCAGGTTGAAACCGGGCGCTTCCGCCACCAAAAGCGGCGGAAATACGCCGAAGCCGGGTGGCAAATGGGTTTCGGGATAGGCAAACCATGCCGCCACAAGCGGCAACATGACCGATAATATGATCGGCCAGACCAAACCATAAATACGTTGCATTGTTCTTCTCCTCGTTGGTTATGTTAGAACTGATTCCTGATCTTCATTGCGGCTCCGCTTGTTGCTGCGCTTATTTTCATACATTCGACAATCAGCCATGTGCTGGAGTTTTCCTTTATCCGGGGTTTCGTGGACATGCGCCGAGCCTGAACTGGCTCCGGCAGACTGAAACCCGCTGTCACCCAAATCTTCGACAGCCTGCGTCAACATACTCTCGACCCATGTCACATCGCCATGTTCACAGGTAATCGCAAACTCGTCGCCACCCAGACGATGCGCTTGCGCTTTAACGCCCAAACGCTCGCTCAAGTGCCGGGCGAACGCACGTAGCAATTCGTCGCCGCGCTCATGCCCGAACCGGTCGTTATAAAACTTGAGGCCGTCCATATCGATAAACGTCAGGCTGCCATGCTGCGGCAAGGTTTCCAACGCCAAATCCAGCGCCACACGATTGGGCAGGCCGGTCAGAGTATCGGTACGGGCAACGCGGTCACTGTGTTCCATGCACTCCAGCGCATATTCCTTATCGCGATAAAGCTGGGCAAACTGGTAAGACAGCACCAGCGCCAGCAGCATGACCTCTACCGACACCGCGAAAAGTCCCATGTGTTCAATATACAGGCCGTAAGAGTTGAGACTGCTGACCGAAATCGTCGTGATTCCCAACACAAAAAACGTCCCAATGGCGCACAGATAAAGCCGCGCAATGACGTTACCCTCAAGCGAGAGCACAATGCCGACCACCAAACCATAAGTCAGAAACAGAAAGACACCGTAACGATCTATTTCCAACGACCAGTGCGGCATAATCGCCGCCAGCAGTATCAGCCCGCCCAGCAAGGCCAACACCACTGCACCGGCATTGTATAGGCGAGGATAGGTGCTATGCCGTATTTCCAGCAAAGACATCACAAACAGGATGTAGGCGCAATTGGAAAACAGGATAGGAACGCTCACCAAATAAAACCAGTGCATATCGAACAGCTCAGTAAATACCAACAGCGCAGTACCGTTATACAGAAGGTTGCCGAGAATAAAGATCGAGTACATCGCCGCAGACAAGCTCCAGCGCGCAATCGCCAGCGCCGCATAATAGACCATCAAGCCCAAAAACATGCCCAGACAAAGCAAGGTCAAGGCATTCCCCGGTTTGATCGATTGCCGGTAAGTGTCCAGCGTGTCCAGATAGGGTTGCGGGTCGGCCAGGAAGAAGGGAGAATCCAATTCGGTCAGCAGATGATAATGACCGATCGGAAGATCGACCTCACGGCCATGCCGCAGGAAAAAAGGATTTATCTCGCTACTCAGGATACCGCCTTGCACATCGACAACCGGATGCCTATTCGCGTCAAGGATGATATGGCGGAAATACCCGATAGTGCTGGTGTTCTTGAAATCCAGCACATGGCGACCGGTCGTATTAATGTCGAAATCCGCCTGTTGGAAAAAGTGGCCGCCAATCAATGCCACCTTAGCTACCGGCTTGAGTCCGGCAGCCGCAATATCGACCTGTCCATGGTAGGTCCAATCTTCAGGAGCTTGATACCAAGCACCGACAATTTCACTCGCATCGGCCAGACAGGCGCAAGACCATGAGAGGTTTACGATCAAGCAAACAATCATGCCGAACACTATGCGTTGGGACATAGGTTTGAACAAGCAGCTGATCGGATAAGCTTTACCATATTTTCCTACACAGGAATTCAATCGTTGTAAGCCTAGAGGAAGCTATGTAAGCATTCGCACATTAAGAGCGGCAGTATATCCTACAAAGCAAACAACTCCCTCATCTTCTGCCCCGGGCTTTCCGCACGCATAAACACTTCGCCAACCAGGAAGGTATAGATGTCATTATCCAGCATCAGCTGTACGTCTTCATGGGTATGAATGCCGCTTTCGGTGATGATTAAACGGTCTGCGGGGACTTGCGTTTTTAAATCCAGCGTAGTCTGCAAGGACGTCTCAAAAGTACGCAGGTTGCGGTTATTGATGCCGATCAGTTTGGTGTCCAGCGTTAACGCTCTTTGCAGTTCTTCCGCATTGTGGACTTCCACCAACACATCCATGCCCAGTTTGGTTGCGATGTCCGACAGCTCGTGCATTTGGCCGTCTTCCAGCGCGGCGACAATCAGCAATATGCAGTCGGCGCCCAAGGCGCGGGCTTCATAGATTTGATACGGGTCGATCATGAAGTCTTTTCTTAACACCGGCAGCGGGCAGCGTTCCCTGACCATTTGCAGGTAGACTTCCGAGCCCTGAAAAAAATCCTTATCGGTTAATACCGACAGGCAGGCCGCGCCATTCATCGCGTAATCCTGACCGATGGCGATCGGTTGGAAATCTTCCCTGATTACGCCTTTGCTGGGCGAGGCTTTTTTGATTTCCGCAATAATGGCCGGTTTCTTAGCCAATACCTTGCTTTGCAGGGCGTTATAAAATCCGCGTGGGCTTTCTACACCTCCGGCAATTTCTTCCAGATTAGCGATGGTCATGCCCAGTCTGCGTCTGGCAACCTCTTCGGCTTTTTTATCGAGGATTTTTTTTAAGATGTCTGGGGTATCGGTCATGGCTTTAGTTGTTTTATAAGGTTGTGCTAGTTCCCAAGCTCCGGCTTGGGAATTCGGTGTGGGAAGCTCCAGCTTCCAGTCTCGCGAAGCTGGAGCTTCTCGTCTGGGTTCCCAAGCTGGAGCTTGGAAACCAGCGTAAGGCGAATGAATTCGCCCCTACATGTTTAAAATCTATCTCTGGCTAAATTCAACCAGTGCGTCGAATTTGGCTTTTGCCGCGCCGTTGGCGATAAGCTCTTGGGCTTTTTCAATGCCGGTGCTTAAGGAGTCGGTGATGTTAGCCGCGTAAATTGCCGCGCCTGCATTGAGCGCCACGATGTCCCTGGCCGCTCCGGCTTTATTGTCCAGCACCGATTTTACCATCACTAAGCTGGAAGCGGCACCATCAACAGCCAATTCTGCCAGGCCGGCACGTTTAAAACCGAATTGTTCCGGCGTAATCGTGTAACAGGTCACTTCGCCGTCTTTAAGCTCGGCAATGGTTGAAGGCGATGCAATGCTGATTTCATCCAAGCCATCGTCGGCGTTAACCACCAGCACATGTTTGCTGCCGAGTTTTTTTAACGCCTGCGCCAGCGGCTCCACCCACTGTTTGGCGAATACGCCGATCAACTGGTTGGGCGCTCCGGCCGGATTGGATAACGGACCCAACAGATTGAACAGGGTCCTGACGCCCATTTCTTTACGGGCATTGCTGGTATGTTTCATTGCGCCGTGATGTTTGGGCGCAAATAGGAAGCCGACGCCGATTTCATTGACGCAGTGCGCGACTTGCTCGGCCGTTAAATCCAGGTTTACCCCGGCGGCTTCCAGCAAGTCGGCGCTGCCGCAACTGCTGGACACTGAGCGATTGCCGTGTTTGGCGACCTGTCCGCCCGCTGCGGCGACGACAAAGGCGCAGGTGGTGGAAATGTTAAAGGTGTTCGCACCGTCGCCGCCGGTGCCGCAGGTATCGATGACATGATCGCCTGTTACAGCCACTTTGGCGGCCAGTTCGCGCATCACTTCGGCGGCGGCGGCGATTTCGTCGATGGTTTCGCCTTTACAGCGCAGGGCGATCAAGAAGCCGCCGATTTGCGCGTCGGTGGCGTTGCCGCTCATGATTTGCCGCATCACCTCGCGCATTTCATCGGAACTGAGATTTTGTTTGTTCAGCAGGGCTTGCAGGGCTTGTTGTATGTGCATGTTTTTGTTTGGGGTAAATTATGTTTCACCACGAAGATACGAAGAAAATCAAAATATAAACTTCGTGTCCTTCGTGTCTTCGTGGTGAATCTTTTTATATGTTTAAAAGTTAATTCAATTCATCCTGCAAGCGCTGATAAATGCCGCCGAAGCTGCCATTGCTCATCAACACGAAATGCCCGCCGTAGCGCGCTTCGAATTTTAGCTTATTGATGATTTCATCCAACGATGAACAGATTTCGATATTACCGGCATATTTTTTCAGCTCGCCCAGGTCCCAGCCCATTGCTTCCGGCTGGTAGATGATAGCCATATCGGCATTGCCTAAGGATTCCGCCAGCGTTTTGGTATGTACGCCCAGGCGCATGGTATTCGAGCGCGGCTCGACTATCGCGATGATGCGCTCCTGCCCCACCTGTTTGCGCAAACCGTCCAGCGTTGTTTTTATCGCGGTCGGGTGATGAGCGAAGTCGTCGTATATAGTCACGCCGTTGATATTGGCGATCACTTCCATGCGGCGCTTGACGTTTTTAAACCGCCCCAGCGCGGCTATCGCATCCTTGGGCAGGATGCCGACGTGTTTTGCAGCAACTATCGCAGACAGCGCGTTGTAGACATTATGCTCGCCGGTCAGCGACCACTCGACACAGCCTTGCGCTTGATTGTCCATCAGCACATCGAATTGACTGCCGTCGCTGTTAATCAGCTGGGCGTTCCACTGGGCGTCGGCATTAATCGAGGTCTTGGCTACCGGCGTCCAGCAGCCCATCGCCAGTACGTCATTGATATTGGCGTCGTATTCGGGACTGATAATCAGGCCTTCGCCGGGCACCGTCCTGACCAGATGGTGGAATTGTTTTTTGATCGCATCCAGATCGGGGAAAATATCGGCATGGTCGTATTCCAGGTTATTCAGGATCGCGGTGCGGGGGCGGTAGTGGACGAACTTCGAGCGCTTGTCGAAAAACGCGGAATCGTATTCATCAGCTTCGATCACAAAAAAATCGGACTCGCCCAGCCGCGCCGAAATGCCGAAATTTAATGGGATGCCGCCGATTAAAAATCCCGGATTAAAACCTTGGTACTCCAGTATCCAGCTCAACATGCTGGTCGTGGTGGTTTTACCGTGGGTTCCGGCAACGCCCAGCACCCATTTGTCCTGCAACACATGCTCCGCCAGCCATTGCGGACCCGACACGTATCTTAGCCCCCTGTTTAGCACCGCTTCGACTTCAGGATTGCCGCGCGACAAGGCATTGCCGATAATCACCAAGTCGGGTTTGCCGTCCAGGTTTTCCGCCCGATAGCCTTCCATCAACACGATGCCTTGCTGTTCCAGCTGTGTGCTCATCGGCGGATAAACATTTTGATCGGAACCGCTGACTTGGTGACCCAACTGCCGTGCAATCACGGCGAGTCCGCCCATGAATGTTCCGCAAATACCTAAGATGTGAATGTGCAATGTTTTGTCCTGAGTTGAGTTATTTTTTATCTGTCGGTTTGCCGCCGGCTCCGTCTTTGGCTTTCGCATCTTCTATCGGCACTTGCGCCTCGTCTTTTGCTTGGTCTTTTGTTTCATCTTTTGCCCCGGCTTTTTCCAGAATTTTAATGACTTTTTCGTGGGCGTTTTTTTTGGCTCTGGCCATGACCGTCACATTTTGTTTATCCAGCGCGTTAACATCGGCTCCGGCTGTAATCAGGGAATTTACGATCTCTTCATTGCCGAAAACCAGCGCATCCATTAATGCGGTCGATCCTGAATTATCGGCGATGCTGACATCGGCCCCATACGCCAACAGGGCCTTAACAATCTGTACATTACCGTTGAAGCTCGCGGCCATCAGCGCGGTGCGACCGCTGGCTGTTTTGCCGTTAACATCAATCCCTTGTGCCAGCAAAGCCTCTGTTCTTTCAATCTTGCCCATCATTGCCGCCGCAAATAAATCTTTGGCGTCTTCCGCCTGAGTCGCTTGGGATAAAGCCAACAGCAGGATTAAAAAGCAGTCTTTGTATTTCATACTGAATAGTTACTTGCGTTTAATGAAAAGTTACGATGAAATAATCAACACATAACCTATATGATCTAATAATGAACGAAAAAAACAAAATAATAGTTGAAGCCACGCCTCATTTCATAGAGGCGCAATCTTCTCCCGATGAGGATCGCTATGTCTTTGCCTACACCATCACTATCACCAACGTCGGCGAAATACCGGCAAAGCTGCTCCAGCGTCATTGGCTGATTACCGATTCCAATGGCAAGATCCAGGAAGTCAGAGGCGATGGCGTTATCGGCGAACATCCTTATCTTAAACCCGGCGAGTCTTTTCGTTACACCAGCGGTGCGATGATAGCCACTCCTGTCGGCACCATGCAGGGCGACTACACTATGCATTCGGATGATGGCGATAATTTTAGCGCAGACGTCCCCCGGTTTACCTTATCCATCCCAAGAACCCTGCATTAAAAATGTCTATTTATGCTATCGGCGATATTCAAGGCTGTTTTGATGAATTATTAAGACTCCTCGATACTATCTCTTTTAATGAACAGTCCGATCAACTGTGGTTTGCCGGCGATCTGGTCAATCGCGGCCCCAAGTCTTTGGAAACCCTACGCTTTGTCAAATCGCTGGGGGATTCTGCGATCACGGTGCTGGGCAATCATGATTTGCATTTGTTGGCCGCATCCTGCGCGCCCAAAATAGCCAACAAAAAAGACTCGCTGCTGCCGATACTTGAAGCGCCGGATAGGGATGAGTTAATCGATTGGCTGAGACATCGGCCGCTGTTTCATTTTAACGAGGATTTCTGCCTAGTTCATGCCGGTCTTCCGCCTCAATGGGATTTTAAAAGGACCCAAAAAATGGCTTTGCTGGCGGAACAGGCCTTAAGAGGTCCTGATTATCGGGCGTTTTTGAAACAAATGTACGGCAACAAGCCCAATATCTGGTCATCCAACTTGAAAGGTGTCGAGAAGCTGCGTTTCATCATCAATTGCTTTACCCGAATGCGTTATTGCGATGTTAACGGTCGACTGGATTTTGTTAATAGCGGACCTTTAGGCTCCCAACCCAAAAGCCTTGTTCCTTGGTTTGAAGCGCCTAAACGTAAAAACGCAGACATGCGCATTATCTTCGGCCACTGGTCAGCCTTGGGATATTACGAAGGACCCAACTGTTACGCGATTGATACCGGCTGTCTTTGGGGCGGACAACTAACCGCGTTAAAACTGGGTGAGCCCGTGCAGCGTTTCAGCATTGATTGCCCGGAATCCAAAAAACCCAATAAAAGTTATCTGGCTGTGGCGAGTTAAGCTGCTGCCTTTAAAAATAGTAGGGCGCGCTGCGCGCGCCCTACGTTGATTTATCTGTCGAATCCGCGTTCTACTTTTTAACTTTTTCCAACTTCAAAAAACTGTAGCTGAACGACACATCGGGATCGTCGTCTATATCTTCCCGCTCGACTTCGACCCATTGCCCCGCATCAATCTCGGGAAAAAATGTATCGCCGGGGAAGTCCTGATGTATTTGCGTCAGGTAGAGCGTATCGGCAACCGGCAGCATCGACTTGTAAAAATCCGAGCCGCCGATAACAAAGATCTCATCGCTGTCACCGCAACTTGCCAGCGCCTTGTCAATATCGTTAAAAACCAGACAGCCCGGCTGGCTGTATGACGGATTCCTGCTGATAATGATATTGGTGCGCCCCGGCAACGGCCTGCCTATCGACTCATAGGTTTTTCGGCCCATCAAAATGGGTGCGCCCATGGTTATTTTTTTAAATTTTTTAAGGTCGGCAGATAAATGCCAGGGCATTTGATTATTCAGGCCGATAGCCCGGTTGCTCGCCATCGCGACGATAAGTGATATTTTCATTTTAATGCAGTATTCTTTGAATAATTAAATTTTACCCAAACATCATACTATGAAAAATATACTGGTTGTATTTACCGGGGGAACTATCGGCTCTATTGCAACTGGCGGCACCATCAATACATCCGACAGCACATCGTTCGAATTGATCCGGCAGTTTCAACAACATGACGAAAATCACCGGCAAATCCATTTCGACACCATCCAGCCCCTACAAATCTTAAGCGAGAACCTTGCGCCCGCTGCCTGGAAAACCCTCATTGCGGCCATAGAAGCCGCCCGGCCCGATCAATATGACGGCATCATCATTACCCATGGCACCGATACCCTGGCTTATACCGCTTGCGCGTTGAGCTTTTATTTTAATGCCGCCAAGATTCCGATGCTGCTGGTTTCCAGCGATTATCCGCTGGAAAATCCAAAGGCCAACGGACTGGAAAACTTTATCTGCGCCGTTGAGTTTATCCTGCAAAGCTGTCCTGAGTCTTGCCGAAGGGTAAATCGGGCGGGTGTTTTTGTACCCTATCGAAACCACCAACAAATTACGCAACTGCATCAAGGCACACGATTGGCCTGTTCTTTACAGTTAAGCGGCGATTTTTTCAGCGTTCAGGGCAAGAGTTACCTGCAATTTGAAAACCGACAGTTTTCATTATTGAATCCGCCTGCGCAGCAAACGCCGCCCCGGCGTATCCCGTTAAAAGCCGATTTTTCAGACCGCATCTTAATGATAAAGCCCTATCCCGGACTGGATTACGCACGGTTTAACCTGGACCATGTCGATGCCGTTTTACATGATTTATATCACTCCGGTACTGCGTATGCATCGCCGCAATGGGGCGAAAACTATTCGTTAATTGAATTTATGAAGCGCTGCGAAAAACAAGGAATCACCGTTTATCTGGCTCCGGTGATTAAATCGGCCGATGCCTACCAAAGCACCCAAGCCTTAATCGAACAAGGCGCTAAAATAATCTGGAATATGTCGATTGAAGCGGCCTATGTAAAACTGCTGCTGGCTTATGGGAATTTTGACGACAAGCAGAAGATAATGGATTTTATGGCCGAGGATATTGCCGGGGAACACCTTTAATTACACTGAATGCCAACCAAAGGATTTTCACGGCGAAGAGCGCGAAGTTTTATGTTTCATCTTCGAACTCTTCGTGTTTCTGCACACCGCTACGCTACCTATACAGTCGTTATTCGGCAATAAAACAACTTTGATAATCGTCCATGGCTCGCCTGATCACTTCATGCGCTTCTTCCCGCCCATAAACATTGGTTATTTCGCAGGAACTTTTTTCGCTCGGCAGCTGTTTATAAGTCAGGAAATAATGTTTCAGGCGGTTGATATAAGACTCGGGGCAGTCTGATACGTCATTCCATTGCCGATAAAACTCGTCACCTTTCATGACGGCAATAATTTTGTCGTCGGCTTCACCCCCATCCAGCAAACGAAAACCGCCGATCGGTATCGCCTGTAAAAGAATGTCGCCATGCGTCACACTTCGCTCGCTCAAAACGCAAATGTCCAGCGGGTCACCATCGCCTTTAGCAACCGGTTTACCGGATTTTAACGCGGCATATTCGGCAACCCTGTCTGCACAATAGGTTTGCGGAATAAAGCCGTAAAGCGTTGGCACCGTGTTGGAAAACTTTTGCGGGCGATCGATTTTCAGATACCCGGTTTCTTTATCGATTTCATATTTAACGGTATCTGACGGGACAATTTCGATGAAGGCAGTGACGATGTCCGGCGTATGGTCGCCCGGACTAATGCCGTGCCAAGGGTGTGCTTTGTATTGAATATTCATGTGTGAGGGTTCATTTTGCTTAAAAAAGAAGAGTGCTGTTCTCGGTCTTGATCGCTAAATCGTTAAACAGAAATCGGCGCCTTGATATGTTCGTGTGCCTGATAATCAATGACTTCAAAATCTTCATATTGGTAATCGAATATCGATTCCGGCCTGCGTTTTATTCTTAATGTCGGCAGCGCGTAAGGCTTGCGAGTTAGCTGTAGGTTAGCCTGCTGCTGATGATTCAGGTAAAGATGCACGTCACCGCCGGTCCAGACAAAATCACCCACTTCCAAATCGCACTGCTGAGCGACCATGTGCGTCAATAATGCATAACTGGCTATATTGAACGGCAAACCTAAAAACGTGTCGCAACTGCGCTGATAGAGCTGACAAGAGAGCTTGCCATCGGCCACGTAGAACTGAAAAAACGCATGACAAGGAGCCAGAGCCATTTTTCCTAGCGCCACATTCTGTTGCGGGCTGATGCTTTCATCCGGTAAATCCGCCACATTCCAGGCGGAAACGATAATCCGGCGACTGTTGGGTGTGTTTTTAAGTTGTTCGATGACTTGCTGAATCTGGTCGATATGCCGACCGTCGGGTGTCGGCCATGAGCGCCATTGATGCCCGTAGACAGGACCTAACTCGCCGTTTTGATCCGCCCATTCGTTCCAGATGTTGACATTATGCTGATGTAAAAAGTTTAAGTTAGTCTCGCCTTTTAAAAACCAAATTAATTCATAAATTATTGATTTTAAATGTATTTTCTTGGTCGTAACCAACGGAAAGCCTTCCGCCAGCGGAAACCGCATCTGATGGCCGAAAATGGACAGCGTGCCGCTACCGGTTCTGTCGCCTTTTGGGCTTCCTTCGGTAATGATTTTATCGAGTAATTCTAAATATTGCTTCACGCGGTATCTACCCCATTACTCCATTTATTCATAATGCGTCCACATCATAATAACTTTTATTGCCCGTTCTTTTTCTAACACTTCATAAACTAGCCGGTGTTGTTTATTGATTCGTCTTGAAACAGCGCCTTTCAAGTTTTCTTTTAAAAATTCAAATTCGGGGGGATAAGCGTAAGGATCTTGAGCGATTAAATTCAAAAGTTCTTCTACCTTACCTTTCAGGTGGGGTGTTTTTATCAGTTGAGCATTCTTCTTAGCCCGGTTAGTATAATAAATTTTATACATCACCAATCCAAGTGCTCTGAACATTCATCAAGCGGCGTATTTAAACCATCAATAATCGCCTGCTTAATTTCCGGATTTTTTGACAAAAAATCATTATCCGTTTCTGTGTTAATGTCTTTCTTGAGAAATAACACGAAATCAAGAACCTCTTTTTGTGAAGTTAAAGGTAGCGTGTTAATTTCCTGATTAATTTTTTCTTGTAACGTATTCATAATTATTTCCTCATCACAAGGCTAATTCGGTATTCGACTTTTTTATTCTGAGTGCTTTGTCTTATGCGCAAAATAAAGCAACCCGGCACCAATCAAGATCATCGGCGTTGACAGTATCTGGCCCATAGTCACCCAATCCAAAGCCAAATAGCCTAATTGCACGTCCGGCATTCTGAAAAATTCGACAAAAAACCTAAAGCAACCGTAAAAAAACAATGCCATACCGGTCGTAGCCATAACCGGTCTTGGCTTGCTGGAATAAATCCAGAGTATGGCAAACAACACGACGCCCTCTAAAAAGGCTTCATACAATTGAGAAGGATGACGGGCTAGAGGACCGCCGGTAGGAAAAATCATGGCCCATGGCACATCGGTGGGCCTGCCCCACAATTCGGAATTGATAAAATTACCGATACGCCCAGCCCCCAAACCGATAGGCGCGAGCGGCGCGATAATATCGGTCAATTGCAGCATGCTGCATTGCTGCTTTTTGGCGAACAACCACATCGCGATAAACACGCCCACCATGCCGCCGTGAAAGGACATGCCGCCCTGCCATATTTTAAACAGGATAAGCGGATTGCTGAGGAATCCTTCAAAATTATAAAACAGAATATAACCGATCCTGCCGCCCAGGATTACGCCGAACGCACCGTAAGTAACCAGGTCTTCTATGGCTTCCGGTTTGATTGGCGACCAAGGTTGTTCGGCGCGTTTTTGCCCTAAAAACCATACAGCAGCAAAACCGATCAGGTACATCAGGCCGTACCAGTGAATTTTTACCGGTCCTAGACTTAAAGCGATGGGATCAATTTGTGGAAAACTCAACATAATTAAACATCCAGATTAGTTACATCCAAGGCATTTTTGACGATAAAATCCCGTCGCGGCTCTACCACATCACCCATCAGCGTGGTGAAAATCTCATCGGCGGCAATCACATCCTCGATTCTGACTTGCAGCAAGCGGCGGTTATTTGAGTCCAGCGTAGTTTCCCATAGCTGTTCGGGGTTCATTTCCCCCAAACCTTTGTAGCGTTGGATATGCTGGCCTTTTTTGATTTCCTTCATCATCCACTCAAAAGCCTGTTTAAAGTTACTGACCGGCTGCTGCCTTTCGCCCATTTGCATGAATGAGCCTTCATTAAACATGCCCGCAGTATCTTCTGCATATTGCGCGATTTTGTGATAATCCTTGCCATTGAAAAAGGTCGACGGCAATACAAAGGTTTTGGTTATTGCATGCAGTCGCTTATTAACTACGACAGAAAAATCATTGCTTGTTTTGTAGTCCAGTTCAACGGTGTATATCGCCTTACTGTCACAGTCAGTCAACCGTTGCTCCATATCGACAAACCAGGCGGCAAGCTTTTGTTGATCCTGCTTGAGCTCATCGCTGATCACATCCATATAGGCAAACTGCTCCAGAAAAATTTCATCGTAACGTCTGGATAAACGATTGTTGATACTGTCTACTTCGGTAAACAGTTTAGCCAGCTTTTCCAGGCCCTGCCCTTGAATTGGCGGCGCCGATACATCGGTAAACAGCTGGGCTTTATCCAAGGCGAGCTGAATCAGGTATTCATTCAACTGGGCATCGTCTTTAACGTAATGCTCTTGTTTGCCTTTTTTAACCTTGTACAACGGCGGCTGGGCGATGTAGATATAGCCTTTCTCGACGATCTCGGGTAATTGACGATAAAAGAACGTCAGCAACAAGGTTCTGATATGCGATCCATCGACGTCCGCATCGGTCATGATGATAATGCGGTGATAACGCAACTTAGCCAGATTATATTCGTCCTTGCCTATGCCGCAGCCTAACGCGGTAATTAACGTTCCAACTTCTTCCGAGGAAATCATTTTGTCGAATCGGGCTTTCTCCACGTTAAGAATTTTCCCCTTTAACGGTAGTATGGCTTGAGTACGACGATCCCTGCCCTGCTTTGCCGATCCGCCCGCAGAATCCCCTTCCACCAGGAACAGTTCGGATAACGCGGGATCTTTTTCCTGACAATCCGCCAGCTTGCCCGGCAATCCGGCAATATCCAGCGTGGTTTTACGACGCGTTAAATCACGCGCTTTACGGGCTGCTTCTCTGGCACGGGCGGCCTCGACAATCTTGCCGACGATGGCTTTGGCTATTTGCGGCTTTTCGAGTAAAAACTCCTGTAGCTTCTCATTCATCGTCGATTCGACTATCGGTTTAATTTCCGAAGAAACCAGCTTATCTTTGGTTTGAGATGAAAATTTAGGATCAGGCACTTTAACCGAAAGCACCGCCGTCAAACCCTCTCGAGCATCATCGCCGGTCGTCTGTACTTTTTCTTTTTTAGCCAAACCGCTGGATTCAATGTATTGATTGATGGTCCGGGTCAAAGCGCCCCTGAAGCCGGCCAAGTGGCTGCCGCCATCACGCTGGGGAATATTGTTGGTATAGCAAAACACATTCTCCTGATAAGAATCATTCCACTGCATAGCTATTTCGACAACAACACCTTCTTTTTCCGCTACAAAGTGAAATACCTCCGGGAACAGCGGCGTTTTGTTTTTATTAAGATGCACAACAAAAGCACCTATGCCGCCTTCAAACTCGAATACGTCTTGTCGATCAGACCGCTCATCTTCCAGGCTGATACGTACACCGGAATTCAGGAAGGATAACTCCCTAAGCCTTTTTGCCAGGATGTCGTAGTGAAACTCGACATCGGTAAATGTTTCCGTACTGGGCTTGAAATTTATCAAGGTGCCTGAGCCTTCGGCCGGGCCTACTGCGGCCAATGGAGCAACCGGATTACCCATACGGTACTGCTGTTTGTAAAGCTGACCATTCTTGCGCACCTCAAGATTCAACTCTTCGGATAAGGCATTAACAACCGATACACCCACACCGTGCAGACCGCCGCTTACCTTGTAGGCATTATCATCAAATTTACCGCCGGCATGCAGTACCGTCATGATAACTTCCGCCGCAGACACGCCCTCTTCTTTATGAATATCAACAGGAATACCACGGCCATCATCAGAAACAGAGACCGAGCCATTACTGTGAATAATCACCCTGACCTCTTTACAGTATCCTGCTAAGGCCTCATCAATCGAATTATCGACGACTTCAAAGACCATGTGATGCAACCCGGAACCGTCATCCGTATCACCGATATACATGCCCGGTCTTTTTCTTACGGCATCTAACCCTTTTAACACTTGAATATTGGTACTGTCGTATTCAGGCGCGGCAGTTGTTATAGCGGCCGTTTGGCTTGACGTTTCGACAACTTGATCAACGGAGTTACTCATGATTGTTTTTTTCCTATTGGTTGTGAATGTTCCACGTGGAACATTACACGGGTTTTATGGTGCCATGTTCCACGTGGAACATTTTGTAATTTTTTATCTGGCTTAAATCGCCAAAATCTTGTGTTTCTGTAGCCGTTATAAACACTTGGCATGCCATCTCTGACAAGTAGTGCAATAATTTAGCCCGATTAACTACATCGAGTTCAGCCGCAAAATCATCAATCAATATGCAGCCGGTCTGGCTTTGTTCATTGGCAAGCAATTGGACCTGCGCCAATTTCAAGCTCATGACCAATAACTTTAATTGACCGCGTGAAACAAAATCTTTTGCTATCCGGTTATTGACCAATAATTGAAAATCCCCTCGATGCGGTCCGCTATGGGTAAATCCGTAGCGTAAGTCTTTATCCTGATCTTCAATTAAAACCCGGCTGAATTCTTTAGCCGTATCCCAACCGGAGACCAACCTAAGGTCGAGTCCATCAAGGGCGAGAAATCTGCCGATAATCTCGATAAAAACAGGCTTGAATTTTTCTAAATATTGCTGACGGTAGCTGTCGACTATTGTACCGTAATAAACAAGTTCATTATCCCAAACATTGATTTGTTCAAGCCGTCTTGTTTTTAACAGTGCATTGCGTTGGGATAAGGCTTTTTTAAACCTGCGCCATGCAGGCAAAAAGTTTTGATCATTATTAAAAACTCCCCAATCTAAAAACTCTCTCCTGATTTGCGAACCGGCATCGAGTAATTCGTAACTTTTAGGATGAATTAGTTGCAACGGCAACGCATAGGCTAAATCCGAGCGTTTTTGTTTTGATTGTTGATTAATGCGAATTTCAATATTTTTACCATCCAGCTGTATGCCCAAATGCAGGTGACTGCCATTTTCCTGCACCGTTTGTGCTGAAACAACCAGATGATTTTGCGTAAAATTGATAACGGACTTGATAGCTGAAGAACGAAAAGATTTGGCTCGTCCCAAAATAAAAATGGCTTCAATGAGTGTGCTTTTTCCACTGGCATTTTCTCCAACAATCAGATTAATTGTCGGAGAAGGGATGATGGATTCTTTTTGAATATTTCTAACCCCGTAAATATCCAGTTTCAACAAACTCATAACTGCAATATTACAGTCTCATGGGCATAACGATAAATTTATACCCGCAATCACCAGGTTCATCTATAAAACAACTGCTGGCATTGCTGGCAATAGTCAAAACTGCAAGCTCGGAATCCAGATTTGAAACAGCATCCAATAAATACTGGGCATTAAAAGCAATAGTTAACGGTTCCCCGGTGTATTCAATAAACAGTTCCTCCTCGGCTTCATCATGCTCCGGATTATGCGTGCTGATTTTCAGGCTGTCGGGTTTAATGTCAAAGGTCACACCCTTGAATTTTTCATTCGACAAGATAGCGACACGGGTCAATGCTTCTTTTAGTATCTGCTTTTGAATATGGATTTGGTTAAAAAACTCTTGCTGGAAAACTTTGCCGAAATCAGGATATTTAGAATCCACCAGTTTCGCCGAGAAAATCAGGTTCTTGATAAAAACTCTAATATTGTTGCTGGAAAACTCCACTTTCAATTCAGCTTCCGGATCGTCGAGCAATCGATTCAGTTCGAGAACGCCTTTTCTGGGAAGAATAATTCGAGCTTCAAAACCGGTAGCCTGATCGAGGTTATCCTCATAAATGGACAAGCGATGCCCATCCGATGCAACCAGTTTCAACTTACTGTTGGATACATTAAGCAATAAGCCGTTCAAATAATAACGAACATCCTGATTAGCCATGCAGAATACCGTTTTATCAAGCGCTTTTTTAAATTTTCCGGCATTAATGAATAAGTGATTCTCTAATTCAGATTCAGCAAATTCAGGATAATTATCTGCAGGCAAACAACTCAAGGAAAAACGGCTACGACTGGACGCAATTTTTACTTTATCGTCCTGCAACTCAAACTTTATTTCAGCACCATTCGGCAAAAGCCTGCAAATGTCCAAAAACTTTCTGGCCGGCACCGTAATCGAACCCGGCGTAGCTGTTGCGATATTGATTTTAGCGATGATCTGAATTTCCAGATCAGTACCGGTCAAAATAAGCTGATTTTCCTCGATAACCATCAAGACATTGGAAAGAATAGGCATTGTTTGCCTTTTCTCTATCACGCTGACTATTTGCTGCAAAGGGACCAGGATTTCTTCTCTATTAATAATAAATTTCATAAAAGAATATTTTTCTATTATTACTATTAGCTTAAAAGGAAGCTGTTGAAAACAGCTTTTTATCCTTAATAATCAATTAGCTGGGTTGTTATGAATAATGTGTTTAAGGGTGCTGGTTTAACGTGTACGGATTGTAGTTAACTAAACGATGTTAGTAAAAGTACATTTTATCCACAGGTTGCTCCCGATCAATGTGACAGGGTTCTCAACAGGTTGGAGTAATCTTCGGCAATCTTGTTGTCGGCTTCTTTTAACTCGGCAATCCGTTTGCAGGCATTCATTACCGTGGTGTGATCACGACCGCCAAATGCATCGCCGATTTCAGGAAAACTGTGCGATGTCAGTTCCCTGGCCAGGCACATGGCCATTTGCCTGGGCCTGGTAATGGATTGCTTTCTGTTTTTTGAAGACAAATCGGCAACGCGAATTTTAAAATATTCGGCAACCGTTTTCTGGATATTGTCGATATTAACGAGTTTATCCTGCAAGGAAATTAAATCATGCAGCGCTTCCTTGGTGAAGTCGATGGTAATTTCACGGCCGGTAAACTGTGCGTTGGCAATGACTCGCCTTAAAGCCCCTTCCAGGTCACGAACGTTGGACGGAATTCTTTTGGCGATAAAGAAAGCCACATCCTGAGCCAGCTCAATATTAACCAAAGCCGCTTTTTTCATTAAAATAGCGGCCCTGGTTTCCATATCAGGCGGCTCGATTAACACAGGAAGTCCCCAGCCAAACCGTGATTTCAAGCGGTCTTCAAGACCTATAATTTCCTTAGGGTATTTATCACAGGTCAAAATGACTTGGTGTTTCTTTTCCAGAAGCGTATTGAAAGTATGAAAAAACTCTTCCTGGGAACGTTCCTTTCCGGCAAAAAATTGAATATCGTCGATTAAAAGCACATCAACGCCACGATAAAATTCTTTAAAAGCGTTAATGGAGTTCTGCTGCAATGCTTTAACCATATCCTGGACGAATTTTTCAGAGTGCAGGTAAACGACGGTCGCTGAAGGATTTTTTTGTAAAACCGCATTGCCTATTGCATGCATCATATGGGTTTTACCCAAACCTGAACTGCCGTAAATAAGTAATGGGTTATAAGCTTTGCCGATGTTCTCGGAAACCTGCATTGAAGCGGCTCTTGCCAACTGATTGGATTTACCTTCGACAAAATTATCGAACGTAAACGCCTTATTGAGGAAGTTGGGGCTGCTTTTTTGGCTTCCGGCAGGCTTGGCTACTTTAGCTGCCGTTGCAACGGACGAATTTCTGGAACCGATTTCCAGGCTCAAATTTAATGTACCGTTGGAAAACTCATAAATAGTTTCTTCAATTTTTGCAAAATGGTGCTCTTTAACCCAGTCCAGTACAAAGCGGTTAGGAGCCAATAATTTTATTTGATCGTCGCTTTCTATGGCCTGAAGAGGCCTTATCCATGTACTGAAGTCAGAACCTGAAATTTCATTTTCAAGTTTAGAGAGGCAGTTGTTCCAAATTGAGCTCATTGAAATAGTAAAAAGTTGATTATAATTAATAGTGTAATTTCGCTTCTTATCACTATACAGCAATAAAACATTGCGCTACAGAATTGACAGGTCAAGTGGTTTATTTTATCATCCGCTGTCTTTTTTATCTGTTTTTGTTAACACTCATCCGATCAGGCCTTAAGTACAATGAAAAGAACATACCAACCAAGTAAAATCAAACGCGCAAGAACCCACGGTTTTCGTGCAAGAATGGCAACCGTAGGTGGCCGTAAAGTTCTGAATGCTCGTAGAGCAAAAGGTCGCGCCCAGTTAACCGTTTAGTTGACGGTTGGTGGCTGAAGAAGTTTTTGGTTTCTCCCCGCAGTTACGGTTAAAAAAACCGGCTGAATATAAAAAGGTTTTTGCTAAGCCTGTAAAATCAAGTGACCAATATTTTACCCTATTAGCCATAAAGAATGATTTCGATCATCCGCGGCTAGGCTTGGCAATTGCTAAAAAAAATATAAGAAAGGCAGTACACAGGAATGTGATTAAGCGAACTGTCCGGGAAAACTTTAGAATAAAACAACACGATTTGGGGAATATTGATATTGTTGTTTTGGCTCGTAGAGAAGCCGTAGATGCTCCGCTGGATTTGTTAAGAAAATCATTGGAAAGGCATTGGCTTAAGCTGGTATCCCGATGCGATTCATACTCATAGCAATTATAAAGTTTTATAAATACTTTATTAGCCCTCTGCTAGGCGATAGATGTCGCTTCTATCCAAGTTGTTCAAGTTATTCTCTGGAAGCGCTTCAGCTCCACGGGGCCATTATCGGCTCTTATCTCTCCCTCAAAAGATTATTAAAATGCCATCCGTTCCATGAAGGTGGCATTGATCCCGTTCCAGAAAAATTTGGTAATAAGAATGGATAATATAAGATTTATACTGATCGTTACTTTTGCGATGCTTGTTTTTATGCTGCAACAAGCCTGGCAACTGGATTATGGCCCGAAACCTGAAGTTGCTGCAAGTACAGAGCCCGTAGCAACCAATACCAAAGAAGATTTACCTGCCGCTTCCGGCGCATCCGCCCAAACAGAAACGGCAGAACCAAATACCGCAGCCGTGCCATTGGCAACAATGTCATCCACCAACATCATTACCGTTAAAACCGATGTGCTGGCGCTTCAAATTGATCTGAAAGGCGGCACAATCCAGAATCTGGATTTACTAACCTACCCGGTAGAAAAATCCAACACCGTCGTAGATAAATTACGTGCGATGATCGGTTTATCCGTTGCGGAAAAAAATACCGCTCCGGTACGCTTGTTTAACAGCAACCAAGAAAAATTATTTGTCGCACAAAGCGGTTTAATTGCCGACAGCGGTTTTGCAACTGCGCCGAGTCATCACACCGTATTTAAAAACGAGCAGACCAATTATGACCTGCAACCAGGACAAGACAGTTTAATAGTGCCCTTAACATGGACTGATAATAACGGCCTGACTATTACCAAACTGTTTACCTTTAAACGCGGCAGTTATGACATCACGCTGGAACAAAAAGTCAAAAACGATTCCGCCAAGCCTTGGTCGGGCAGACAATACAGCCAGCTGCTTAAAGCACCGGATACGACCAGCAAAGGCGGCATGCTGACTGGCGGTATGAGAGCTTATGACGGCGGCGTTATTTATACCGAAAAAGAGAAATACCAAAAAATAAGCTTTGATGACATGTCTGATGAAAATCTTGATGTTGCAACCAAAGGCGGTTGGACCGCATTGATTCAGCATTATTTTGCCTCCGCATGGATTCCGCCTGCCGATCAGGAAAATCACTTTTATACTAAAGTGCTGAATGATGGCCACTATGTTATCGGAACTTATTCTGCACCGGTCACCGTTAACGCAAACTCGGATGCGCAGTTTGTTGCCCAATTATTCGCCGGTCCTAAGATCCAGCCTATGATGGAAAAAATAGCGCCAGGGCTTGAGCTTACCGTTGATTACAGTTTTTTAACCTTTATCGGCAAACCCATTTATTGGTTGTTGAACCAGATCCATGATGCCGCCGGTAACTGGGGCGTAGCCATTATCGGCGTAACACTGTGTATTAAATTGCTGTTCTTTCCATTGTCGCAATCAAGCTACAAATCAATGGCCAAGATGCGCAAAATTCAGCCGCGTCTTAAAGAACTGCAAGAACGTTTTGCTGATGACAGACCGCGTTTCAATACTGAAATGATGGCGCTGTATAAAAAGGAAAAGGTCAATCCATTGGGCGGCTGTTTGCCCATCTTGGTGCAGATTCCGGTATTCATGTGTTTATATTGGGTACTGAGCGAAACCGTTGAATTTCGTCATGCGCCTTTTATGTTATGGATACAGGACTTATCTTCACAGGATCCATTTTATGTGTTGCCGGTTATCATGGGCATCACCATGAAAATCCAGCAAAGCTTAAACCCTGCGCCGATTGATCCGATACAGGCTAAAGTGATGAAGATGTTCCCGATCGTCTTTACCATCTTCTTCCTGTTTTTCCCGGCCGGTCTGGTTTTATACTGGGTAGTCAACAACACCCTGTCTATCATTCAACAGTCGTATATCACCAAGCAAATAGCTAAAATGCCATAGGCCTACGTGGATATAGAAAACCTAGATACCATTGCAGCCATTGCAACACCGCCAGGGAATGGCGGTGTCGGCATCATTCGCATTTCGGGGGCATTGGTTCCCGAAATCGCCAAACACCTCGTCAACAAACCATTAACTCCCCGACTGGCCCAGTATTCATCTTTTACCGATGACGACGGCTCGGTCATCGATTCCGGCATTATCCTGTATTTCCCTGCTCCCGCCTCGTATACCGGCGAAGACATACTCGAACTCCAAGGCCACGGCGGCTCGGTGGTATTGGACATGCTGTTGCGGCGGGTTTTATCGCTGGGCGCTCGCTTAGCCAATCCGGGCGAATTTACCGAACGCGCATTTCTTAATGACAAACTCGATTTAGCTCAAGCTGAAGCCGTCGCCGACTTGATTGAAAGCAGCACGGAACAATCGGTCCGGTCGGCGCAAAAATCGATGCAGGGCGTTTTTTCAGTGCAGATCAATGAACTGGTCGAAGAACTGACCGAGCTCAGAATTTATGTCGAAGCGGCGATCGATTTTGTCGATGAAGAAATCGATTTCCTGACCGACGGCGTGGTCGAAAACCGGATCGTCAAAATACTGTACCGTATTGGAGAAATCCAAAAAACAGCGCAACAAGGCCGCCTGCTGCGCGACGGCATGACCGTGGTATTGGCCGGCAAACCGAACGCCGGAAAATCCAGCCTGCTCAATGCGCTGGCCGGACATGAAGCCGCGATAGTCACCGACATCGCCGGAACCACGCGCGACGTGTTGAAAGAGCGCATCCAGCTGGACGGCATGCCTTTGCATATCATCGACACCGCAGGCCTGCGCGAAAGCGACAATGCGATAGAACAGGAAGGCATCCGCAGAGCTCACGAAGAGATCAAAAACGCCGATAAAATTTTATTGCTGATCGATGTAAGGGAACCGGAAACAGAGTCGCTGTTAAAAACCCTGCCGCCGGGCGGCAATATCACCCAAATCTACAACAAAATAGACCTGCTGGGCCTGGAACCGGAAATCAAACAAACCGAACTCGGCACCCAAATCTACCTGTCGATAAAAACCGGCAACGGCATGGAACTGTTAAAACAACACCTCAAACAGAGCGTCGGTTTTAACGAGGCTACCGACAATGTGTTTATCGCCCGAAGACGGCATATCGAAGCCTTAAACAAAGGCCATGAATTTGTCGAAAGCGCTTTAGACCAGTTAAGAGGCAGCCAAGCCGGAGAACTGGTCGCGGAAGACTTAAGACAAGCGCAAAACAGCCTCGCGGAAATTACCGGAAAATTCACCTCGGATGATTTGCTCGGGAAGATATTTTCGAGTTTCTGCATCGGAAAGTGATTATTAATGACTCGTAGGTAATAGGGCTTCAGGCTTCGGCTTTAAACGCCAATCGTTTCAGCAGACGATGAAAATTACCCCGATCCAGCCCCAGCACCCGCGCCGTAGCAGCCATATTGCCCTGTTGGGCCGCTAGTTGTTGTCGGATGAGCTGACGCTGAAACTCGTCAACCGCATTTTTAAAATCTATCGGCGCGGGTAAAGCTGTCGATGAATCGGCTAGAGTGTTGATCGGTTGAGCATTCAAGGGCTCCGGCACTATATCCAGATAGGCCAGGGATAGGGTTATAAAATCCGCCTGGCGGTTTTCCGGGGTCGCCGATTTTAGCGCCGCCCGGCTGAGTAAATGCTCCAGCTCGCGGATGTTGCCCGGCCAGTGGTAATCCAACAAGGCTTTCTTGGCATCCTGATCCAGACGCAACTTTTTAACGCCCAAACGCTGCTGGTTTTTTTCCAAAAAAGCGCCCGCCAGCAATAAAACGTCTTTTCCCCGTTCGCGCAATGCCGGAACGTGCATCGGATAAACGGCCAGACGATGGTAAAGATCCGGGCGAAACTGGCCCGCAGCGACTTCCTGTTGCAGATTGCGGTTGGTTGCGGCAATGACCCGCACATTCACTTTGATTTGCTTATCGCTGCCGACGCGCTGTATCTCGCCATTTTGCAAGGTGCGCAATAATTTGGCCTGCATGGAAAGCGGCAGTTCGCCGATTTCATCCAGAAAAATCGTGCCGCCGTTGGCCAGCTCAAACTTGCCGGTCCGGTCGCTGATGGCACCGGAAAACGCGCCTTTGCTGTGGCCGAATAATTCGCTCTCGGCAATATTCTCGGGCAATGCAGCGCAATTGACGTAGACCATGACTTGATCGGCGCGAGTCGATTCCAGATGGATGCGCAAGGCTACCAGTTCTTTGCCTACCCCCGTTTCCCCCAAAATCAAAACCGCCAGTTCCGACGGGGCGACGATGGAAATTTCATTGCGCAATTTCCGCATGCAGTCGCTGTCGCCGATCATGTCGTGGTCGGTATTTTCCTTGAATAAGGTTTGGGTCGCATAACGCACCCTCTGCTCCAAAGAGGCAATCAGTCCCGCAGCCTTGACCGTGGCGGCAGTCAAGCTGATAAAGGTGTTGAGTTGCATCGGGTCGATATTGTCGAAAGTGCCGGGGGCCAGCGCATCCATTGTCAAAACGCCCCAGGGCTCGCCATCGATAAACAGTGTAACCCCCATGCAGTCATGCACCAGCAGTTGATCGTTATCTGTTTCAATCAACCCGTCGTAGGGATCGGGCAGGTCGGAATCGGCGGCAAAGCGTACCGATTGATCGGAGGCCAGAATCTGCGCCAGACGCGGATGCTCACTGACCATAAAACGCCGTCCCAAGGTATCTTCCGATAAGCCGTTAACCGCCAGCGGTATCAAGCAATGGTTTTCAAACCTGAGCAATGCCGCCGCATCGCAAGGAAAAATCCGGCACAAATGCGCCAACAAACGTTGGTAGCGTTGTTCTGCCGACATGCGTGCGGACAGGTCGGCAACAATGGAAATTAATGAGGCGGAAAATGAGTTTGTCGTCATAGTGATAACGTTGATGTCAATTAAACAACTTTAAACTGATGTTAATTATACAACGATACTTTGGCAACACCTGAAAACATAAGGTTTTTTGCTTGGCATGGTAAGTGCTCTTACCTATAAGCACCAACTTAGATTAATTAATTCACCACGAAGACACGAAGGACACGAAGTTTTACCTTGGTTCTTCTTCGTGTCTTCGTGGTGATATGTCTTAAGTTGCTACATATGGGGCAGCATTCTTCTGCCACCCTAGCTGATTTATTAATTTGAGGAGAGTACCTGATGTTTTGTTACCAATGCGAACAAACCGACCGCTCCAATGCCGACAGCGGTTGCGCTACTGCCAAAGGCATGTGCGGCAAAGACGCCACGACTTCCGATTTGCAGGATTTACTGATTCACGGCGTCAAGGGCATTGCCCAGTACGCCAAACGCGCCCGCGCCCTGAATGCCCCGGATAATGCAGCCGGCGAGTTCATGCTGTACGCGATGTTCACTACCTTGACCAACGTGAACTTCAACGCCACCCGCTTCGTTACCCTGATACAGGAAGCCGCCCAGGTACGGGATCGGGTCAAGGCGAGCTACACTCAAGCTGCGCTTGCATCAGGAAAAACGCCTGAACAACTCACCGGTCCAGCTGCCTGGCAGCCCGCTGCCGATATGGACGGAATGCTCAAACAGGCCGCCGATGTGGGCATCAATGCCGGACTCGACCAAGTCGGCGCGGACATTATCGGCCTGCGTTCATTGGTGCTTTACGGCCTCAAAGGCGTTTGCGCCTATGCTCATCATGCCTACGTGTTGGGCGGGGAAAGCGATACCGTTTACGCCGGAATCGAAGATGCGCTGGATTTTCTAAGCAACGGTCCCACCGATGCCGAAGCATTGCTGAATCAGTCTATGGCGTTGGGTACTTTAAACCTTGAGGTGATGGCGTTATTGGATGAGGCCAACACCGGCACTTTCGGCGCGCAACAGCCGACCCAAGTGCGTATCACGCCGATCAAAGGCAAGGCCATTCTGGTCTCCGGTCACGATCTGGGCGATCTGGCCGCTTTGCTGGAGCAGACCAAGGATACGGGCATCAACATTTACACGCACGGCGAGATGCTGCCCGCCCACGCTTACCCGAAACTCAAGGCTTATCCGCATCTGGTCGGCAATTACGGCGGCGCATGGCAGGATCAACAAAAAGAGTTTGCCGAGTTTCCGGGTGCCATTTTGATGACCTCCAACTGCATCATCGAACCGCAAGCCCAATACCGTCAGCGTATTTTTACCGCAGGCCCGGTAGGCTGGCCCGGTGTGCGCCACATCAGCGACAAGAATTTTGCATCGCTAATCCAGGCTGCCAATGCATTGTCCGGTTTCAAAGAGGATGTCAGCGAAAAAGTCGTCACCGTCGGTTTCGGCCGCGATGCGGTACTGGGTGTGGCCGACAAAGTGATCGACGCGGTCAAGTCCGGCGCTATCAAGCATTTCTTCCTGGTCGGCGGCTGTGACGGCGCTGCACCCGGTCGCAATTACTACACCGAGTTCGCCGAACAAGCTCCGCAGGACACCGTGGTCATGACGCTGGGCTGCGCCAAATACCGCTTTAACCAGCATGATTTCGGCGACATCGGCGGCATTCCGCGCCTGCTGGATTTAGGTCAATGCAACGACAGCTACTCGGCGATCAAAATCGCCACCGCACTGGCCAGCGCTTTCGAATGCGGCGTCAACGAGCTGCCCTTGTCCCTGGTCGTATCATGGTTTGAGCAAAAAGCCGCTGCCGTATTGCTGACCTTACTGGCATTGGGCATCCGCAACATTCGCCTCGGCCCCACGCTGCCCGCCTTCCTGACGCCAAATTTGGTCCAGGTGCTGGTCGATAAATACGGGCTGTTGCCGATTACCACCGCGCAGGCTGACATCGAAGCATCGCTGACGCGCAAAGCGGCTTAATCCTCTCTTGTTGCCGGAAACGTAAATTTTTCCGGCAACATTTTTTATTTGGAGTCCAACCGAAATATGAACACTCACGCTATTGAACTGACTACCCGAGACGGGGAACAGCTCCGTTTCGAATGCGCCGCAGACCAAAATCTGCTGGAAGCGGCCGCCGATGCGCATATCGTATTGCCCGCCCAGTGCGGACAGGGCAGTTGCGGCACTTGCTATGCCGATGTCACCCACGGCGACTTTACCTTGGGCAAACACAACCCCGCCGCGCTGCCTGTGGACGATGAAGCGAAGGGCGGCACCCTGCTTTGTTGCACCTTTCCTCAAAGCGATTTGCGCATTTCCCTGCCCTTTGATCACGACCGTATTCTGATCGGTGAAATCAAGGTAAGGAATGCCGAAATCACCGCCGTCGATTCCGTCGGCGAAAACACCCTGCGTTTGGAGCTACGCTTGGCGCCGGATGAAGACGACGGCAGCGTGGCCGAATTCGAGCCCGGCCAGTTCATGGAACTGGAAGTGCCGGGGCAAGACATCAAGCGCGCCTATTCGCTTGCCAATACCGGCAACTGGGAAGGTCGGCTGGAGTTTTTGATCCGTCTGCAACCCGGCGGACTTTTTTCCACCTGGTTACGGGAACAGGCGGCCGTCGGACAAACGTTGATCGTTCACGGCCCCAAAGGCGCGTTCGGCTTGCATGAAAGCGGCCTGAGACCGCGCTGGTTTGTAGCCGGCGGCACCGGTCTGGCACCCATGATGTCCATGTTAAGACGCATGGCCGAGTTTCAGGAACCGCATCCGGCGCGGCTCTATTTCGGTGCAAACCGGGCCGAAGATTTGTTTTGCCAGACCGAGTTGGAAGCGTTGCAAGCGGAACTGCCCCAGCTTCAGGTAATTTACTGCGTCTGGAAACCGGAAGATAACTGGCAAGGTTTTAGCGGTACGCCGGTGGATGCCCTGGCTCAAGACCTGGCGGGTGCAGTTGTGTTGCCCGACATCTACCTGTGCGGACCGCCCGCCCTGATCGACGCTGCCGAAGCGGCCGCGCGAGCCAAAGGCGTGCCGGATCAACAGGTGCTGAGCGAAAGATTCTTACCTACGGTGTGATCGATAACCGTAATCCATCTTTAAACGGGGGTATTCATACAACGATAATAAAAATCACTTTTTTAAACCGGCAAGGAAACGCCGTTAGACAAATTGAAATGTTATTGCTATGCTGACAGGGTATCAGTAAATGATTACACGCAATTTGGCTGTCAAGAGGAAGTAATGAGCCGGTTTCCACTCCCAAAAAAATTTACTCGTGATGAGTGAGAACTGGCGTGATTTCAATTAAAGACTCTCAGTCAGTCAAGCGTCTGCTCTTGGCATTGGTCGGTGCCATTTTTGTCGACGAGACGCTGGTTATGTTGTTTATCGACATGTTGCCGCCGCTTTCGCATTGGCACACCGCGCTGCTTGATGCCGTTTGGCTTTTGATGCTGCTCTTTCCGGCTATCTATTTTCTGGTATTTCGCCCGCTTAAGACTCAATTAATTCAGCAGGAACAAGCGGAAATAACGCGGCAAGAAGCGGTGGATCGACTCCAAAAAATCGCCAGTCAAGCGCCTGGAATTGTTTTTCAATTCCAACTGCGTCTCGACGGCAGTTGTTGCGTGCCTTACGCCAATGAAGGCCTGTTCAAGATTTATCGCATTAGCCCGGAGGATGTTCGTGAAGATGCATCCTATATATTTACTGTGGTACATCCCGATGATTTAGAGAATCATCGGGTCTCCATTCAAACCTCTGCACAAGACTTAACGCCTTGGATCCAGGAATATCGGTTGAAGTTCGGCGAAGAACCGGAATGCTGGCTACTCGGTAATGCGCTACCGCAACGACTGGCTGACGGCTCAACGCTCTGGCACGGTTTTATCACCGACATCACCGAGCGCAAACAGGTGGAAACCGAGCTTCAGATCGCCGCCACCGCTTTCGAGTCCCAGGAAGGCATGGTCATCACCGATATCAACAATGTCATTATCAAGGTCAATCAGGCCTTTATCAGGCTCACCGGTTATTCAAGCGAGGAGTTGCTTAATCGGAGGATGAACATATTAAAATCCGGGCGGCATGATGCGAAATTTTATGCCGCGATGTGGGACAGCATTACTCGTACCGGGACATGGCAGGGCGAAATCTGGAATCAACTCAAAAATGCTGAGGTGCTTCCTACCTTTGTCACTATCACGGCAGTGAAAAACAATGAGGGCGACGTTATCAATTATGTCGCTACTTATACCGATATTACCGAGCGCAAGGTTATAGAAGAAAAAATCAATAATCTGGCTTTCTACGATTCGCTGACCCAACTACCCAATCGGGTTTTATTGGCTGACCGCATGCACCAGACTTTGGCGCGCTGTCGTCGTAACCAGGAAATTGCCGCTGTTTGTATGCTTGACCTGGATGGCTTCAAACAAGTTAACGATACGCTGGGACATGCCTCAGGCGACCGGTTGCTACGGGATGTGGCCCAGCGTTTAAAAGAATGCATACGTCAGGAAGACACCGCCGCCCGCTTCGGGGGCGATGAGTTTGCCCTGCTCCTCGGCGGCTTCGCAACGGTCAGTGAATGCGAACAGACGCTGGCACGCATCGTCGCCGCCATAGCGGCGCCGTACCAAATCTTCGGACAGGTTGCGCATATTTCAGCGAGCATCGGCGTCACCTTGTTTCCCGAAGACAGTAGCGACCCGGATTTACTGTTACGCCATGCCGATCAGGTTATGTATGAGGTCAAACAAGCCGGCAAAAATGGCTATAACCTGTTTAACTCCGTACACGAAATGCGTAATCAGACTACTCAGGACTTTCTCAAGAAAATCGACGAAGCATTGGCTAAAGGGCAGTTCGAACTTTATTATCAACCCAAGGTTGATTGCCGTCTGGGCAAGGTGGTGGGTGTTGAGGCCTCGGTATGCTGGAATCATCCTGTTCTTGGCATCTTAGCGCCGTCCGAATTCATCCCGGTGATCGAGCACGACGACCTGATTATCGCTTTGGGCGAATGGACAATACAAAGCGCCTTGCTGCAACTGAATGAATGGCGTGAGACGGGATTTAACCTTCATATCAGCGTCAATATCTCCGCCCGTCAATTGCACAGTCAGGAGTTTTTACGGCGTTTGCAAGAATTGCTTGCCGGATATGACGCTGAAATCATTCAGCGATTGGAATTAGAAATTGTTGAAACGGCCGCATTAAAGGATGTGATTGCCGGAGGGGATGCCATCCGCAAATGCCGTGCCATGGGTGTCCGCGTTACGCTGGATGACTTTGGCACCGGGTTTTCGTCGCTGGTGCAATCGCTGGTACGCTTGAATCATCTTGCCGTCGATGCCTTGAAAGTCGACTTGAGTTTTGTTTCCGACATGCTAACAGACCCGGAAGACCGGGCACTTGTTGAGGGCGTGGTCGGTTTGGCTGCATCCTCCCGGCTTCAAGTGATTGCTAAAGGTGTGAAGTACGTCGATCAGATAGTCATGCTGATGGAACTGGGATGCGATGTTATGCAGGGTTCCGGACTCGCCAGTCCGATGTCGGCGAAACGCATATGCACGTGGCTGGCAGTGTTTACGCCGGATCCGTTATGGGGTTTGCCTGCCTCTGATTTAACTTCGCGGGATTATTTCGAGTTGCTGCTAACGGAAGCCAATCACCGCAGCTGGACTAATCGGGTTATCGCTAATCTTGATGACCCGTGCGACGACACGACTCCGGAATCGCTGCTGGATCACCAGCAATGTCGTTTTGGCCAGTGGTATTCTGACGAAGACGCCAGCCATTTTCGCAATATAAGCGAGTTTGATGCACTTGATGCCGTGCATCAAAATATCCATCAGATTAGCGCGCATCTGTGCGAGCATCGTCAGGCCGGTATGGACGTTGAGGCCGATGCGGACAAAGTTCAATTATTGGCCGAGCAGCATAATATGACCAGTCTGGTACACCATTTTCTGGCTGATGAGTTACTCAAATAGCAAACCCATAGGGAAAGCAGGAGCGGCCGATTACGATCTTATCGTATGGCACGACAAGCTGGTCACCGGGGTTGGTAAAATCGACGAACAACATCAAATTCTCGTCAACCTTCTTAATGAAGCCAATATCAAGCTGACCCCTAATAATAACGCCAAATTCCTGGAAGAAATTACCCGTAATTTGCTCAGCTACGCACTGTACCACTTTGAAACGGAAGAGGGATTGATGCAGAAATACGACTACATTGAGGAGAGTGATGCCCACATCCGACAGCACCGCAGTTTCTCAGCCAAGGTAGTCGCCGTGCGCAATGAGATTAAAACTGGAATTCCGATTTCGCGTGAAGATTTGCTGTCCTTCCTTAACAGCTGGCTAATCAATCATATCCTGAACACCGACAAGCAATTTGCGACTTTCCTGTTGGCATCGGAGAAATACCGTTCTGACAATCAAGTCTAATAACGGGATGAAGGTTGGGATTTTAAATAACGGAGTTACCGCTTTGACTTCCGACATAGCTATACAATTGTGCTATTCGGGTTTTTAGACGGGGGAAGCGGAAAGAGTCTTACACCATACCAGGAAACCGGATGGCATCCTGATATGGTTAGGCGGAGATTAGATTAAGCTTTTCAAAGCTTCAAACTTTTTGGATGCATCTTTTAATGCTTCTTCGGCTTCTTTTGCCTTACCTTCTTGAGCAAGTTTTCTGGCTGATTTCAGAACGTTATTGGCTTTTGAGCGAGCTATATCAACTTTATCGTTAGCGTTGATTTCTTTACTTGCATCCGATGCATCTTTAATCAGATCGGCAAGTGCATCGCCCTGTGTATCGCTAGCCGTAGCATCAAGCGCTACTTTAATTTTTCCTACTACCATATCAATTGCATCAGCAGGAGCATATGTGACTCTGCCTTTATCCGTTTCAGCCAATACTGAAGTCGAAACAGCGCCCATAGAAGCTGCAATTAATAAAGAAAGTAAGATTTTTTTTAAAATTTTCATATTGCAATCGACCTCAAGTCATTGTTATTTTTTAATTAAATTGGCTGTGTAACTATTAATGATAATAGCCCTACACCGGGGAAGATTTTAACACAGTTCGAAACTTCTCAACCAGCTGTGGAGCAGTGAAAAGAGTGATTTTAGCGAGTTTTATTTTTTGAATTTAAAAATCAGATTCAATCGCGGCACTAAAATGATTGAATCTGACTTAACAGCAGTTTGTTATTTATGTGCTGCGTCGTAAGTTGTTTTCATTTCTTTGAATTGAGCTAAAGAAGCTTTTAATGTTTCTTCTGCTGATTTCACATCACCGCCTTCAAAAGCTTCACGAGCCACTCTCAATTTATCATTGGCTCTTTGACGAAGACGTTCAGTCAGTTCATAACGAAACTCTTTTTGTAATTGGCGAGCTTCAGCAATGGCGGTTACCGTGTCTTCTTTGCTGCCGTTTTTTTCGATTAAGCTGATCGCTTCTTCGATTTTAGCAATCGTACCTTCAGCCGCTTCTCTAACTATGGCATTAGGATCTTTCTTTTCAGCAGCAAAAGCAGTTGATGAAATTGCAGCCACAGACATTGCCATAGCAAGAGAAATTACGATTTTTTTAAGTGTTTTCATTGATTATATAAACCTATATTGTTGATATTTTGTGTCAGCATAACGATTAAAATGAGGATTTAAGCAAAAAAGCAAGAATTCAACATAATGAAAGGCTGATGCCGATAAGCATTCTAGCATAGAAAAAATTAATAACCTTTTTTATTAAAATAATAAACCCTTTATAAATAAAGGGTTATAAGGTCTTCTAAAAGCGTCCTTTTTGTCGCTCAAATCCAATGAGTGCGGAATTATTCATCATCCCTTTTGACGTCAATAACCATTTCCCCCGCATGATCTTCGGACACAATAAATAAAATCGGGGCGCAGCAAACCGAACAGTCTTCGTAATATTGCTGAGGCCCGGAACTGGTGTCTACCAATACATCCAGGGATTCTCCGCAATAGGGACAAACGATAATAATTTCATCGAGATCGTGCATTATTGAATCTTTCTGAGTAAAGCGTCCAACCAGGACATGGGCAGAATGCGTTTAAGAACGGCAAACAAATAAGTCGGAAAAGTGACGTAATAACGTATTTTAGGTTGCCTGGCTTCCAGCGCGTGAATAACTTTTTCGGTAACGGCTTCAGTAGAGAGCGTAAACGTGGCCGCCGGGCCTTCTTTTTGCAAGCGTGCTTCCATGATTTGATAGGTTTCTTTATGGTAGCTGTGCGTCGGATCTATATTTTTCTTGTAAAGAGCGAAAGCGTTTTTTCTAAAGTTGCTTAAGATCGGCCCCGCTTCAATCAACGAAACATGGATATTAGTGCCGTGAAGCTCAAGGCGTAAGGTATCGGCCAAAGCCTCCAGCGCAAACTTGCTGGCATTATAAGCTCCCCGATAAGTCATGGCGACGAGTCCCAATATTGAACTGTTATAGATAATCCGGCCATGCCCCTGTTTTCGCATCAAGGGTATGACCAGGTTGGTCAGTTCATGGGTGCCGAACAGATTGGTTTCAAACTGAAACCTGAGTACATCGCGAGATAAATCCTCAACCGCGCCCGGTTGACCGAAGGCGCCATTGTTAAACAGCGCATCGATTTTTCCGTCGGTTAATTTAATCGCCGAATCGACCGCTTGTTGAATGCTGCTGCTGTCAGCTAAATCCAGTTGGATTGCGGTAAAACCTTCCTGTTGCAAGCGGAGCACATCGTCCGGTTTTCTTGCTGTAGCAATGACGCTATGCCCGCGTTTTTTTAGTTCAACGGCTGTAGTGTAGCCAATGCCGGTAGAGCAACCTGTAATTAATATTGTTTTTGATGAATTCATTTAGGCAATTACTTGGCTAATTCCTGCTCGGTAAAATAAAAACTTTTCCCGCTGCTGCAACTGACTGAAAAGACCAACGCCGGTTTGGTGCTTTTACCATGTAATTCCGATGCTTCAACGCGAGTACATTGACCTGAAGCCAATGCTTTTTCTGCGGCTTGTCTTCTTAGACGTTCAATATCGGGAAGTCTGGTTTGGTACTCTTTGACTAAGTCCGGCAACTGATCAAGCACATAAGGCGGGATGGAAAATGCTGAAAACCTTTCGGGATTATTTTTAATAAGAAACTGGTTTTTTGCGCTTTCACTCAGCGCATCTTGTTTTAACTGCGCCTGTTTCTTCAGTTTCTGCTCCTTCTCAAGATTTTCATCCTGTTCCTTTTTTGCTAAATCCTGTTTTTGTTTTTCTTCATCCAGTTCGGCAGAGCTGCCTGTTTTAACATTAATTTGCACTGTTTTATGTTGCGGGTCACAAGGCTTTGATTGGTAATCCGTCTTGCCGTTAATGTCCGTGCATTTGTAAATGCCTGCAAAAGTACAGGTGGAAAAAAGGCTTCCTAAAATAAGCAGTGTAATTCTCATTTTTTTCCTCAGTTGTTCTATCGCGAACATAAACAGTTCGAAAGAGTATAGGTGATTAGGGCTATCGGGCAGATTTTTTGTTCGGAATAATAGTAATAAATTGAAAATATTAAAAACCTATTATTACTATTACGTAAGCGAAAAGCTGTTGATAAGTCATTTTTTATATATAAAATCAGTTGCTTGAATCACATGGTAAAATGCAGTTAAGCTTATCCGGATCTTGTGTACAGGATGTGGATAACTCAAGTGCCAACGTTATCCACACCTTCATCCACAACTTATTCAGAATTATTTAACAGCTTTACTCTATGTTGCCTTGAGCCATAACTGTATAAAATAGGCAAACTTCCGTTGAAAAGATAAAAGGCAGACACAATATCTGTCAGATAAAAACCTGCCTGACGCTTAATGTGTAAGGCTTTCGTACTGTGTTTAAGATTAAACATCATCATGTCAGAACAACTAATGTTAGAAAAAAACGGCACTAAAAACACCGCCCAACCGGCATTAATGCGGTTGAAAAACTATATTAATCAGGAGATTATCGGACAGGATGTGCTGGTTGAACGGATGCTGATCGGCCTGTTGGCTGACGGCCATATCCTGGTTGAAGGCGCTCCCGGTCTTGCCAAGACCCGGGCGATCAACGTATTAAGCAAAGGCATACAAGGCGATTTTCACCGGGTACAGTTCACCCCCGATTTATTGCCTGCCGATTTGACCGGCACCGAAATTTACCGTCCCCAGCAAGGTACGTTTGAATTCCAGAAAGGACCGTTGTTTCATAACTTGATCCTGGCCGATGAAATCAACCGGTCACCGGCGAAAGTTCAGGCGGCGTTACTGGAAGCGATGGCCGAGCGGCAAATAACCGTAGGCCAAGCGACTTACCCATTGCCAAAATTATTCATGGTCATGGCAACGCAAAATCCTATCGAACAGGAAGGCACTTATCCGCTCCCGGAAGCGCAGCTGGATCGTTTTTTACTGCATGTAAAAATCGATTATCCGAAAGCGGAACATGAAAAAAGCATTTTGCATTTGGCCAGAACCGAGGCGCGTTCCGGAGCAGTAAAAAACGGCGAGCAGTTCCAGCCGCTTGAGCAAAAGACCTTGTTTGCCGCGCGCAATGAAGTGTTGGATCTGCACATGGCGGAAAGTCTTGAAAACTATTTGCTGCAAATAGTGCTGGCGACCCGTAACCCAGCAGTCTACGGACAGGATCTGGCCGCCTGGCTGCAATACGGCGCAAGCCCCAGAGCCAGCATAGCGCTGGACCGCTGTTCGCGAGCCAAAGCCTGGCTGGCGCAACGCGACTTTGTCAGTCCGGAAGACATCCAGGATATGGCTTTCGACGTGTTGCGGCATCGCTTGATATTGTCTTACGAAGCCGAGGCGGAAGGCATCACGACCGATCATTTTATTAAAGAACTTATTTCCAGAGTTGCCGTACCTTGATGATTTTTGGGAAACAAGCGTCAACAACCAGTGAATTGGTTTCGGTGTCGCTAAAGACGCTGCTCGATTTGGCGAGACCGGCCGCCGGCTTAGACCTGAAACATTCAACCATACGTGCCGGGCAAAGCGGCGGTTATGTATCCCGGTTTAAAGGCCGCGGCATGGAGTTTGAAGAAGCCAGAGGTTATCAACCGGGCGATGACATACGCAGCATCGATTGGCGGGTGACGGCGCGCACCGGCGAAACGCATACCAAGGTATTTCGCGAGGAACGAGAACGGCCGGTGTTTATTTCTGTGGATAACCGCCCTGCCATGCATTTTGCTACGCGGGGTGTGTTTAAATCGGTGCTCGCCGCCAAACTGGCCGGATTGTTGGCATGGGCAGCCCAACATCATGGCGACAGAATTGGCGGGCAGATATTTACGGGGAGCGTGTGCCGTGAATTGAAACCGCAAAACGGCAAACATGCCGTACTGCGGTTTTTAAACGCAATCAGCAATCAAGATGACGATAATCGCGTAGACCAAGCGACGATTACGCTGGAACATGTGTTGGCGAGGCTTATGCACCACGCCCGCCCCGGCAGCCTGGTTTATATTATCAGCGATTTTCGCGGCATTAACGATCAGGTTGAAGCGTATCTGGCAAAGCTGTCGCGACATTGCGAGGTGGTGCTGATTTTTGTGTATGACCCGCTGGAAAGCCATTTGCCGGAAAAAGGCCGCTACCGGTTTACCGACGATAAACGGGATGTGGTTATCGATACCGGCGACCGGCAGCGGCTATTAAAATATCAACAACACTTTAGCCGGCGGCTGAATCAGGCGGAGCAGATAGCCAAAAAAATGGGCCTGGCGTTTATTCAATGCAGCACCACAGACGATCCGATACAACGTTTAAGATAAATGAATCCGACTCCCCTTGATTTAAAAGACATCCACGAACCCGAAGCCATAGGCTGGTGGCCCCCGGCTATCGGCTGGTGGGTGCTGGCGGTATCAATCCCGTTGCTGATTATTTTGCTGGTCTGGTTTTATAAAAGGCTGACTCGCAAGACGGCGCTTAAAACCGCCAAAAAAATACTGGCCCGAATCAAACGGGATGCAGCGCAGGATAACCTTCAGAAATTAGGTGAGTTATCGGTGCTGGTCAGGCGTGTAGCGATCAGCGTGTCGCCACGGGCAAAGGCCGCCGGTTTAACGGGACGGCAATGGCTGGAATTTCTCGATACTTCGGTAAAAGGTACGCCGTTCAGTGAGGGCATTGGGCAACTTTTGGCTGACGCACCTTATCGCAAAACGCCGCCCACAGAACTGGAAATTTCCCAATTAATCGACCTATGCGAAGACTGGCTTAAGGCTCAGGGGAAAAAATGATTTATCTCGTTCTCACATGTCGCGCCGCGGCCATTAAGCTAATAAATACGCTGGTTCCCAAGCTCCAGCTTGGGAACCCAGATGGCGAAGCTCCAGCTTCGCGAGACAGGAAGCTGGAGCTTCCTGCACCGAATTCCCAAGCTGGAGCTTGGGAACTAGCACTCTTAATGATAGTGATCCGCTGTTGTCTTTTTTTACACACGGCGCAACACGCCGAGACCGCATTCCTACGTAGCGCGTGGGAACGAGGAAGAGCATGATTCACTTTGAATGGCCCTGGCTGCTGGCCGCGTTACCTTTGCCCTTGTTAATCCGCTGGTTGGTTCCGGCCAAGATACCTGTGGAACAGGCGGCATTAAAAGTTCCGTTTTTGGACGATTTTTCCGATGCTGAAACCCGAGCGGTCTCCCAAACCCAACAATGGCCGTTATTGCTGGCGGCGATTGCCTGGCTGTTTCTGGTCATCGCCTGTACTAGGCCGCAGTGGCTGGGCGAGCCGATTGAGCAGGCGGTCAGCGGTCGGGACTTAATGCTGGCGGTGGATTTGTCAGGCAGTATGGAAGAACAGGATTTTGTGATTAACAAGCGGTCTGTAGACAGGCTGACCGCAGCCAAGATGGTTGCGGCCGATTTTATCAACCGGCGTGTCGGCGACAGGGTGGGTTTGATTCTGTTCGGCACCCAGGCCTATTTGCAAACGCCGTTAACCTTCGATCGAAAAACGGTAATGACCTTATTGAATGAGTCTGTCATCGGTCTTGCCGGCGACAATACCGCGATAGGCGACGCGATCGGCTTGGCGGTCAAGCGTCTTAAAAACGAGCAGGCCAACAGTCGGGTTTTGGTGCTGATGACCGACGGCGCCAATACCGCCGGTGAAGTTTCACCGTTAAAGGCCGCCGAATTGGCCGCAGCCAATCATCTGAAAATTTACACGATCGGCATAGGCGCGGATGAAATGATCGTGCGCAGTTTTTTCGGTAACCGCAAGGTTAACCCGTCCGTCGATCTGGATGAAAAAACCTTGATCAAGATTGCCGAAAGCACCGGCGGTCAATACTACCGTGCCAGAAACACCGACGAGCTGAATAATATCTATATGAGACTGGACGAACTGGAACCGGTTGAAAAAGACAAACAATATTTCAGGCCCCGTAGTGAACTGTATTACTGGCCGTTGTCGCTGGCATTAGGTCTGGCGGCGGTCATTGCTTTGTCCAAAGTGACGACTACATGGATGCAGGAGGTAGAGTAATGCAGGAGCAATTACCGAGGTTTGTCATGAACCTGGCCGAATTTCATTTTATCAGGCCGTACTGGCTGCTGGCGGTTTTACCGTATCTGGCGATACTGGTATTAATGCTAAGAAACAAGCTGAGGCAGGGCAACTGGTCTGCGGTATGCGATGCCGCATTATTGCCATATCTGTTGCAGGAAAAGGCGGTCAATCAAAGCCGTTGGCCGATAACGGCCGGAGCCATTGCTGCTTTGCTGGCGATTATCGCGCTGGCCGGGCCAACCTGGGAACGGTTACCCTCACCGGTATTCAGGAATGACTCGGCCCTGGTGATTGCACTGGATTTGTCCCGGTCGATGGACGCCGCCGATATTAAGCCCAGCCGTTTGATTATGGCGCGCTACAAAATCGCCGACATACTCAAACAGCGCAAAGACGGCCAGACCGCATTGTTGGTTTATGCCGGCGACGCCTTTACCGTAACGCCGTTGACCGATGATACCGAGACCATAGACAGCCAGTTATCGGCATTGAACACCGACATTATGCCCAGCCAGGGCAGCAATACCGCGTCGGCATTGGAAAAAGCCGTGGAGTTGTTCAAGCAGGCAGGCCTGCAAAAAGGCCGGATCTTGTTGGTTACCGATGGCGTTGATATGGATAAAGCTTTGCCCGCAGTAAAAACGCTGGATAAGTATCAGCTATCCATATTGGGTGTCGGAACCGATGACGGCGCACCGATCGCGCTGCCGGAGGGTGGATTTCTTAAAGATGAGCGAGGCAATATCGTAGTGCCCAAATTAAATTCCAGAGATCTGGAAAAACTGGCCCAGGCTGGGAATGGCGTTTATCAAACCATAACGGCCAATGATGCGGACATTCAAACTGTGCTGGCCAGTATGGATAGATCGGTCCAGCAGCAGGGCAAGCAAAACGACAACCTGTTATTGGACCAGTGGGCGGACAAAGGGCCCTGGTTATTATTACTGGCCTTGCCTCTGGCCGCACTGACGTTCAGGAAAGGCCTGTTATGTTTTGCCTTGTTGCTGATCTTGCCGCTGCCTAAAAACAGTTATGCGTTGGGCTGGCAGGATTTATGGCAGACCCAGGACCAGCAGGCGCAACAGGCTTATAAAAAGCAGGATTTTGCCAAGGCGGCGGAGCAATTTGGAAATCCGGATTGGAAAGCGGCGGCGCAGTACAAGGCGGGGGAGTATGACAAGGCGCTGGAAAGCCTGAAAAGCAGCAAGTCCGCCAGCGGCGCGTACAATCAGGGTAATGCACTGGCGAAAGCCGGTCAGTTGGAAGAAGCTATAAAAGCCTATGAAAAGGCCCTGGCAATTAATCCCAATGATGCGGACGCTAAACATAACAAGGAGGTCGTAGAAAAGGAACTGGAAAAGCAAAAACAAGAGCAAAAGAAACAGGATCAGCAAAAAAAGGACGATAAACAACAATCCAAGGGCGATTCCGAGAAAAACAAGGAGGGTGAACAATCGGAAAAATCTGACGAACAAAAACAATCTGAGCAAAAGCCCGAGCAAAAACCGGAGCAGAAGCAATCGGATCAACAACAGTCTGAAGAAAAGCAGCAAGATAAAGCCGAGGAAAAAAAGCCGGAAGACCAAAAGTCTCAGCAAGCGGAACAGAGCAAAGACGACGCGAAGAAACAAGACAAACAGCAAGCGCCGGTCAAGGCCGAGCCAACGGATGAACAACAGCAAGCCAACGAGCAATGGCTCAAAAGAATTCCCGACGATCCGGCCGGGTTGTTGAAACGTAAATTTAAATATCAATACGGGCAGCGTGGCCGACAGGAAAGCGGCGATGCCGGTGGTTGGTAGGCAAAATCGGCATGTGGGCGCGAATTCATTCGCGCCCACAATAGGAGCTTAAGTCGGTAAACATGTCACAAGATAAACAAACATGATCAATAATCAAATCGCCGTTTTCGGTGAAGCGCTGTTCGATCAATTCCCGGACGGTCAGCAAATATTAGGCGGTGCGCCTTTTAACGTGGCTTGGCATCTTCAGGCGTTTAATCAACACCCGTGTTTTATCAGCCGGGTGGGCCATGATGCAACCGGCGATAAAATCAAGCAAGCCATGCAGGCGTGGGGCATGGCTGTTGAAAACCTGCAAACCGATCCCGATTATCCTACCGGAACGGTGCAGGTCACTATCAACAATGGCGAACCCGGCTATGATATTTTAGCCGATCAGGCTTACGATTTTATTGCCGCCCAGCAGCCGGATGTCGACCGGCGGTATAGCGTTATTTATCACGGCACTTTGGCCTTGCGTAACCGTACATCGGAACAGGCATTGCGGAATTTGACCGCGCGTCACCAAGGCAAGGTTTTTATCGATGTCAATTTGAGAGCGCCCTGGTGGCATAAAGAGACGGTCTATCAATGGCTCGACAAGGCACAATGGGTCAAGCTGAATCATGATGAGTTAATGCATCTATCGCCATTACAAAACACGCGGCGAGATACAATGCGTTTGTTTCTGGCGCAACATGAGCTGGAGGTTCTGGTGGTCACTTGCGGCAGTCGAGGTGCAATGGCAATCAATCACGCCGGGGAATTTATTGAAGTTGTCCCGGAGGGGGATTTAGCGATAGCCGATACCGTGGGTGCCGGTGATGCGTTTGCGGCGGTTCTGCTGCTGGGCATGCAGCATGGCTGGCCACTGCAACTGACTATGGAGCGAGCGCAGTCGTTCGCGTCCGCTTTAGTGACTAAAAGAGGCGCAACAGTTCAGGATTTGAGTTTTTACCGGCCGTTTATAGACGCCTGGAATCTTGATTAATCTAAATGATGAAGCTATGAATATTATAAAAAAGTTATTTTTTCTTTTGTTGCTGTTGAATTTGGTGCCCGGCAATGTATTCGCCGCACAAATCGGCGTGTCGTTCGACCGCAACCCGGTCAGCCTGGATGAATCTTTCCAGATCATTTTTACCGCCAACGACACGCCGGATAACGACCCGGATTTTGGCCCGCTGGAACAGGATTTCGAGATACTCGGCCAAAGCCAGAGCAGCAATTCGTCCTGGATTAACGGACAGTCCAGCAAGACCATACAGTGGACGGTTAACGTCATGGCCAAGCATCCCGGCAGCCTGGTTGTTCCGGCGGTGAAGTTTGGCGATGATGTCAGTCAGCCGGCAAGCGTTCTGGTTACGCAGGCGACGGCCAATAAAGCCGTCGATACCGATGATGATTTGTTTCTGGAGGTTGAGGCGACGCCGCAAAGCCCTTATGTGCAATCCCAGGTTCTCTATACCGTGCGCTTATATAGAAGAGTCGAGATCGCCCAGGCCAGCTTGAATGAACCGGAACTGGGCGATGCGGTGATTGAAAAACTGGGCGATGACAGTAATTATAATACCCAGATCAACGGCGTGAATTATCTGGTTACCGAGCGTAAATATTCAATTTTTCCGCAAAAAAGCGGTTCTTTAACCATCAAACCCCTGATGTTAACGGCAGAGGTCGTGGCTAATACGCGTCCGAATTTTAATGGCTTTTTTAATTCGCAGATGACCAAAACCAAAAAGATTTCATCCAAATCGGTGACGCTGGATGTAAAACCGGCTCCGGCAACGTTTACCGGGAAGCACTGGCTTTCGGCGGAACAACTGGTTTTAAAGGAAGAATGGTCGGGCGATAACCAGCAAATGAAAGTCGGCGAGCCTTTGACCCGGACCTTGACGCTGCTGGCAAAAGGCACAACAGTCGGCCAGTTGCCCGAGATAAATATCGGCAAAATTGATGATCGATTGAAAACCTATCCTGATCAGCCAGTGTTGCAGGAACAGAAAAAACCGGAAGGCTTGATTGCTTTCAGGGAAGAAAAAATAGCCATCATCCCCTCAAAAGCGGGCTTCTATAAATTACCGGCGATAGAAATTCCCTGGTTTAACAGCCAAAGCCAAAAAATGGAAATAGCCAAAATTCCGGAAACCGCCATCACGGCGCTTGATGCGTTAGGAACCCAACAAGCTCCTGTTACACCGGTGGCTCCGGCGGAGGTGCAACAACCGCAAAAAGCTGAACAATCGACGCCGATTACCACCCCGCCGCAACAACAAAATATCTGGTTGTGGGTTTCGGTGTTTCTGGCCTCGGGTTGGTTGGCGACGCTGGCCTATTTCCTGATTAAGCGTTCGGCTAAAAGACCGGTTGCGGAAAAAAGTGAGCGGGAAATACGCTTGGAAGACAGCGTAAAAAGCCTGAAAAAAGCCTGTGCCGATAATAATGCCGCAGCAGCCAAAGATGCCTTGCTGGCATGGGGGCGGCAAAAGTATGGTGCGGCGAGTCTGGGCGCTATCGCCGAGCTAAGCGACGCAAGGTTAAGGGATGAAGTTCTGCATTTGAACCGGATTTTGTATAGTAGGGAACCCGATCAGTGGCAGGGCAAAAAGCTGTTTCAGGCGTTTGTGGAAAATAAAGCCAGGGAGAAAATAGCGGTTACGGACGATGATAAATTGGAGCCGCTTTATCGATTATAAAGGCAGGCACCACGAAGACACGAAGAAAAACAAAAGACAAATTAAAAACTTCGTGTTCTTCGTGTCTTCGTGGTGAAATAAATCATTTTAAAATTTATTTAGTCGGAAGAAGGCGCCTTAAAGTATTCCAGCGCCATAAACAGCGCGGCAATCGAACGGGCTTCGGTACATTCCCCGGTGGCCAACAATTCATTGATGTTGCTTAATTTCCACGGAATGACTTCCAGCTCTTCCGGCTCGTCGCCTTCCAGTTTTTCGGCGTACAAATCCTGGGCGATGACAATCTCGGTCATGTGTTCCAGATAGGACGGTGCGATGGAAAAAGAGCTCAAGTGATACAGGCTTCTGGCGCCAAAGCCGACTTCCTCTTTAAGCTCACGGTTTGCGGCTTCCAGGAAGGATTCACCGGCGTCGGTCTTGCCCTTGGGCAGGCCCAGCTCATAGCGATGCACACCGGCGGAATATTCCCTGATCAACAATACCGTCTCGGCATCCAGCATCGGCACAATCAGCACCGCTCCGCCAGAACCGCTTCGAGCCAAGCGTTCGTAGTTGCGCAGCTGACCATTGCTGAATTCAATATCCAGCGATTCAATGCGGAATAATCGGCTGGTAGCGATAGTTGTTTTGTTACGGATGGTTGGTTTTTCAGCCATTGTGCTATTTTATTAAGTATTTTTTACAAATATAACGCACTCTGATGATTGATTGGAAAAAAATTGATACCGTTTTGCTGGATATGGATGGAACGCTGCTGGATTTGAATTTCGATAATCATTTCTGGAAGGAGTTTGTGCCGCTTAAATTTGCCGAAAAACAGGGCTTGTCGATTGATGCTGCAAAGTTGCAGTTGCAGCCGCGCTTTAAAAGCATGGAAGGCAAGTTGGAATGGTATTGCCTGGATTACTGGAGTGATGTTTTAGAGCTGGATATTGCCGGTTTGAAAGCGGAAATTTCCGGGTTAATCGCGGTATTGCCGCATGTCACGGAGTTTCTGGAAAAAGCGCATCAATCGCCCAAAAAGGTGTATTTAGTAACCAATGCGCATCGGGGCAGCCTGGGCCTTAAGATGGAAAAAACCTGCTTGCAGGCGTTTTTCGACGGCATTATCAGCTCCCATGATTTGGGGATTCCCAAGGAACACGCCGACTTTTGGCGGTTGCTGCAACAGCGCGTGCCGTTTGAAAAGCAAACTACACTGTTGATCGATGACAGTCTGGCAGTACTCAATTCAGCCAGGCAGTTCGGTATAACGCATTTAATTTCGGTGAGCAGGCCCGATACCAAACTGCCTAAAAAAGAAATAACCGCTTATCCCGCTATTGAGGATTTTCGGGAGTTGATGGCTGGGCTTTAGGTTTCCAGTTTTTGTCTTGATTCGGACGTTTTCCCTGATATTCGGTTTTGATTTTTTCAGGTCTTCTTTCCGGTTTTACAACTTCAGCTAAAAGATCATCTGTAATCGGCAGTACGGGAATTTTCTGCTCAATGTACTCTTCGATATCGGGCATTGAATACGCATATTCTTCACAGATAAAACTGATCGCGACACCGCTGGCGCCAAAGCGCGCAGTGCGGCCGATCCGGTGTACATAATCTTCCACATCCTGCGGCAGATCGTAATTAATGACATGCGAAACATCGGCAATATGCAGGCCGCGGGCCGCAACATCGGTCGCAATCAATAAGGTGATTTTGTTTTCCTGAAAGTCGCTTAATAAGCGCTGGCGTTTGTCTTGCGGCACATCACCGCTGAGCGCGGCAGTTTTATAGCCGTTAGCGTTCAGGGTGTCGTCCAGTCGTTCGGCACAGCGTTTGGTGTTAACAAAAATAATGCTGCGTTGCGGTTGGTGCTGATTCAATATGCCGATCAATAACGGAATTTTTTGCTCATTCGACGGACAAAACGCACTCTGCTGGATGGCTTTGGAGGTGACTTCCTCGGTTTCGATGCGAATTAAAACCGGGTTGTTCATGTGCTCATAAGCCAGCTCGGTCACTTTGTAAGACAAGGTTGCCGAGAACAACATATTCAGGCGCTGTTCCGGCGGCGGCATGCGCCGTAATAAAAAGCGGATGTCCTTAATAAAACCCAAATCGAACATGCGGTCGGCTTCGTCCATCACCGTGACTTTCACGTTATCCAGGGTGAACGCATTTTGCCGGTAAAAGTCGATGATGCGACCGGGGGTGCCGATGATAATATCGACATTGGACTTTAGGCTGTCCAGTTGCTTTTGGTAGTCGGTGCCGCCGTAAATAAGCGCCAATTTAAGATTAAGATGCTTGCCCAGTTGCAACGCATCCTTGTGGATCTGAATGGCCAGTTCGCGGGTTGGCGCAAGAATAATGGCCCTGGGATATTTGATTTGCTTGCTTTTGGCAACGACTTTTGGCGCGGGTTTTTCTGTCTCTATGTCAGCGTCGGTTTGTGCTTCTGGTACTGCATCGTCCTCGTCCTCGGCATCATTAATCAAATGCTGAAAAGTGGCCAGCAAAAAAGTGGCGGTCTTACCGGTTCCGGTTTGAGCTTGTCCCGCAATATCCTTGCCCCGTAACGATAAAGGTAGAGCTTGTCTTTGGATCGGGGTGCAGTGATTAAAGCCGGCATCTTTTAAGCTGCGTAAGATAGAGTCAGACAGTTCAAGATTGCTGAAGCGAATTTCTGTTAAATGTGTATTGTTCATAGGCTATAGCATAACGTAAAAATCAAAACAGCTGAAATTGATTGACTGCCGGCTTTATCCCTCCTATAGTTTTGCTTTTAAATTTTTGGAGAAATAGTGTGAGCGATTCAGTCCTTCATGTAAGCGATAGTGAGTTTAACGAAACTGTTATTAAAGCTGCGGGTCCCGTACTGGTTGACTATTGGGCTGAATGGTGCGGACCGTGCAAAATGATTGCACCGATTCTGGATGATATTGCCAAAGAATATGCAGGCAAGCTGACCGTTGTAAAATTAAACATCGACGAAAATCCTGAAACTCCTCAACACTACGGTGTGCGCGGCATTCCAACATTGATGCTGTTTAAGGATGGTGAAGTGGAAGCGACTAAAGTAGGCGCATTGTCGAAATCGCAGCTTGCCGCTTTTCTCGATAGCAATATTTAAATTCATGACCTCCATGGATGGAGCGAATGCAGAATGATTGCGTGGAGCAATCACTGCCCCCAATTACTTAGATCTCAGGCCTGTCACAAAAGGTTGGACGGGGCTGAGTACTTGAGTTACACTTATGCGGTGCGATAATCATGCGCACCCAATCATATCGTCCGATAAACTACACCCCTGAATTATTCCTGTCCTAGTAGTTGCGGTTTAACACCGTATGTACTTTTCCTTGAGTTATCTTTTATATGAATCTAACTGAGTTAAAACTAAAACAAATAAGTGAAGTTATTGAAATCGCCGAGTCTCTCGGGCTTGAAAATGTAGCCAGATCACGAAAGCAGGATTTAATTTTTGCCATCTTGAAAAAACAGGCAAAGGCTGGCGACGATATATCAGGCGACGGCGTTCTGGAAATTTTACAGGATGGTTTTGGTTTTTTACGGACACCGGGTTGTTCTTATCTAGCGGGTCCTGACGACATTTATGTTTCACCCAGTCAAATCAGACGATTTTCTTTAAAGACCGGCGATACGATTAGCGGAAAGATTAGACCCCCCAAAGATAACGAACGCTATTTCGCAATGCTCAAGGTTGACCAGATCAATTTTGAACCCCCCGAAAATACCAAAAACAAAATCACCTTCTCAAACCTGACCCCCTTATTCGCTAAACAACGATTTGTCCTTGAACAGGGCAATGGCACCAGCGAAGATTTAACCGGCCGAATGATCGACTTGATCGCCCCGATTGGCAAAGGCCAGCGCGGTTTGATCGTATCGCCGCCTAAAGCCGGTAAAACCATGATTCTGCAAAGCTTGGCGCAGGCGATTGCAGAACAGAATCCCGAGTGCTATCTCATTGTTTTACTGATAGATGAGCGTCCTGAAGAAGTAACGGAAATGGAGCGTTGCGTTCGCGGTGAAGTTATTTCCAGTACCTTCGACGAACCGGCAACCCGGCACGTACAAGTCGCAGAAATGGTAATCGAAAAAGCGCGTCGATTAGTCGAGCATAAACACGACGTGGTCATTTTGTTAGACTCGATTACACGTCTGGCCCGAGCTTATAACACTGTCGTACCTTCGTCAGGCAAGATCTTAACCGGCGGTGTCGATGCGAATGCGCTGGAAAAACCGAAACGGTTCTTCGGTGCGGCACGGAATATAGAAGAAGGCGGCAGTTTGACTATTATAGCCACAGCACTGGTTGATACCGGATCAAGAATGGACGAGGTCATCTACGAGGAATTCAAAGGTACCGGCAACATGGAGTTGCATCTGGATCGCAAAATTGCCGAGAAAAGAATTTATCCGGCGATTAACATCAACCGTTCCGGCACACGTCGGGAAGAGTATTTGGTTGATCCCGATACCTTGCAAAAAACCTGGATCTTACGCAAGATTCTTCAACCCATGGATGAAACCGCAGCTTCAGAATTCCTGATCGGTAAGCTTAAAGATTTTAAAACCAACGCAGAATTTTTCGATTCGATGAAGCGGTAGGTTTTATAAGACAGATACACAATAGCGCAACATCATTTGGTGTTGCGCATTGGGTCGTTAAAGGCTAATGATCAAGCCTTTGGCGGCACATAGCCTTCCGGCATTTCGTTGTTACCTTCAAACAGAAACTTGGTTCTTTCCTCGGCTAAAAACGCTCGGGCTTTCGGGTCAAAGCTGGCCAATTTTCCCTCATTAATCAGCATGGTTTGCTTGGCTAACCATTCCTTCCAGGCTTGTTTGGATACCTTTTCAAATATTTCCTGACCTTTGGGTCCTGGAAAAGGCGGTGCATCCAAGCCTTCGGTTTCTATTCCCAATTTTACGCATTTAACCAGTCTCGTCATTTTATTCTCTTGTGTGATTGTTGAAGCAACAGCTTAATCGGCGCGGCTAAGCCAAGCTTATTAACCTGATCAGCTTTATACCAGACAGATTGATCGGCTTCCATCACAATATTTATAGGGTTATCGGATTGAATAAGCAGCGGCGTGTAATCCAAATGATAATGGGAAAAGGTGTGGCGCCGGGTTGCCAGCGTCTGTTGATCGGCAATATGAATACTCTTGGTTAAGCACCAGTCGTGTGCCGCCTTAATGGTGTCGAATTCGGGCAGGCTCCACAAACCGCCCCAGATACCGGTTGGGGGTCTTTTTTCAAGCAATATCCGGTTGTCGGTATCACTCAGCAGTAAAAAGGTAAGTTGCTTGACCGGCAAGATCTTGGTGGGTTTCGGCGTCGGGAATGCCGAACTATTACCGGCAAGTCCGGCTAAACAATCGGCATTAAGCGGACAGGCCGCACAAGCAGGCTTGCTGCGGGTACAAACAGTTGCGCCCAAGTCCATCATGGCCTGGGTGTAATCCGCGACGCGGACTATGGGGGTCAGCTTGGCGCTGATTGCCCACAGTTCCTTGTTGACTGCGCTATTGCCAGGCCAGCCGGAAACGGCTCTAAACCGGGTTAGCACCCTTTTGACATTGCCATCAAGAATCGGGTGGCTTTTATTAAAGGCGATGCTCAATATGGCTCCCGCCGTTGACAGGCCTATGCCGGGTAATGCAATCAGTTCATCCGGCGTATCGGGAAAATGGCCGCGTTTGGCAATAAGCTGCGCTGTTTTGTGCAGGTTGCGGGCGCGTGCGTAGTAGCCCAACCCCGACCAAAGATGGAGAACTTCATCAACAGGCGCGTTCGCCAAACTCACAATATCGGGAAACTTTTCTATAAAAGTATTGAAATAAGGAATAACGGTAGCAACCTGGGTTTGCTGCAACATGGTTTCGGAAAGCCACACGCGGTAAGGCGTAAGGTCTTTTTGCCAGGGCAGGTCTTTACGACCGTATTGATCGAACCAGGCGAGGATGTTCTGTTGAAAAGCGGATGGACTCATAAGAGGCAAAAGACGAAAGATGAAGGGCGAAGGGGCGCGTAATTTAAGGGCTGTTTTTTTCGCCCTGTGACTCTTGCCTTTTGCTTGCTCCTCCTCACTTCAACAGACCTTTCAACAGATTGCCCAGGCCAGGGCCTATTTTTTTGTCGAGTTTATCGATTAGTTTTTCAACCTTGGCTTTGTTCTTATCGGTTAATAATGAAGCTATGTTTATCGTATAAGTCGGGTTGCTGAGCGTTCCTGCAATATCAATGGCTACAGCGCCTTTAACTTGTTCCGGCTCAGTGCTAGCGGCGTCTGAATCAAGCAATTTGGCATCGATTTTATAGTCCAGCGCTTCAGAATTGAGGTTTACGTTGCCTTTGCCGTCGACACGCAATTTGGAGGACTTGGCCGCAAGGTCGTTATTCTGGATCAGGCCGTTAGTGATCGTGGCCGTGCCGCTCATTTCCGAAAATAGCGTCTGGTCGTTTTTATTGTCCGAGGGCAAAGCAGAACCTTTAATGATCGCCTTGCCTTCATCAATGATTTTTTGCAGATTAAAACCTTTGATCACGCCGTCTTTGAACAGGAAACTTAACTGGCCGTTGAGCGACGCTTTCAATTCGTCTGCTTTGCGCCCCTGTCCTTGCAGTTGTGCGGATGCGTCAACAATGCCGCTCATTTTAGCTTCACCCTTGTAATCTTTCAGTAACGGTTCGATTTGCACATGGTCTATTTTTTCGGTTACAGCCAATGCCGGTTTGTCGCCATGCGTATCCATGCTGAGATTGCCGGAATAGCTACCTTGGTAAAATTGCTTGACCGATTGTTGCGTGGTAACTACGCCGTTTTTACTGCTCAAGTTTATATGGATGTCCTGCATTGCCAAACTCTTGACTTTAAGTTTGCCGAGCGACACTGTGCCATCGGCATTGAGTTTTCTCAAGGTTTCAACAGGCAAAGCGGAAAGGCCGGCAGCCAATAAAACGGCTGGGCTGGCGATGGATTTGGATGATTTATCGGCAGGGGACAAATAACGATCGACATCAAGCGTATCAATGTCCAAGTTGAAGCTGATAATCGATTGGGCAAAGTCTTTAATATTGATAGCGCCTTTAATCTGGGTATCGTCCAGGGTTAGTCCCAGATTTTGCAGATCGGCCGAGTCGGCTGTCGCGGTCAAGTCAAAGTTGGCGGATAGCTTGCTTAGGGCATTGGCATCTTGCATTGCGGGCAGGGAGATCGCCAGTTGCTGCAACACTTTGGCAGGACTGAACGGCGCAACGGTGACAGGCCCCTGAAAAGAGGGTTTGTCCTTAATAGAAGTGCCGGTCATTTCGGCAGTAGCGAGCATCACATCGCCCGATTTGAGCTGCAGCCCGTAAATTTTGGCTGTTTGTTGGTTCATATCCAGCGCTACGTCAGCGATGGTTAAGGCCGTTGTTAACGATTTTCCGGGAACGTTTTCGCCTGACCACGTTACTTGCAGATCGCTATGGCGTAGCGCAAAAGTATCGAGTTTTTCATTAACGGTTAGTTCGGTGTTGAGTTTGATGGCTTGGATCGACTTGGACCCGGCTTCCAAAGCGGTCATGGAAACGGCGATGCCTGCCGGTTCATCAAAGGCAAATTTATCGGTATTCAGGTTAAGGTCTTTTAGTTCGATGTGCTTTTCGGTTGTGAGGTCGTCCCAGTTAATCCGGGCATTTTCAATAGCCATGCCGCCGATGGTAAAAGTCACCGGTGTTGCTGTGGGGATGGGTTGTTCATCCTGTTTGTCGACGACAGCGACAGCGGATACCACGGGTTTGGTGGTTAGGTCATCCCAGTTGGCGATGCCCTGTTTATTTTTGGCAAGATTTAAAATCAGGCCTTTTAAAACAATGCGGCTGACTTCTATTTTTTTTGATAAAAGCGGTAGTAACAGCACTGTCACATTGCTTTCTTCGATGGTCGCAAAGGGTCGGTCTTGAAACCCCGGCGCATTGCTCAGGGCAATTTTTCCTGTTGAAATGCCGAACCAGGGGAACAGCGAGAGTTTTAATTCACCGTCCAATATCAGCTCCCGGCCGGTTTTGTCTTTAACGGCGGCGGCAATTTCAGGTTTAAAGTCATTGGGGTCGATGACGAATGGCAGGATGCAGGCGAGGACTATCAGCAGCAAAATCATTGCGGCAATTGTCGATAGGATGATTTTGAACGGTTTTCCCACACTATTCTCCTTGCGTAAAAAATGTAATGACGATCAATTATGGAATATGATTATCTACTTATAACAGCTGTTGCCAGTTAAACGCTAATTGGGTAGAGTCTAAATCAGTGTCTGTTTATTATAATTAAAAAATGAGGTGTAAAAATGTTGCATTTAGCTAGATTTGCTGCAATTGCGGTTCTGGTATGGTTTTATATGACCGCAAAGGAAAAGGGGGAATCACCCATTAACTGGGCTATCACAGGGCTGATTGGCTATTGGATTACCTGGTGGATGGTTAAGCTGACGGTGGTTTCCGCTTTATCGGGCATGGTTGCTAAAAATCCCACAGGAACTTTTTTGCTTGTGCAAATACCCGCTTTATGTGCGATCGGTGCGGCTTTTTTAATCAGAAAGAAATTGTTGGCGGATGCTGCTGAAAAAGATTAAACAGGTCGGTAAGACGCGGTCACTGCTTTATTCGTGGGATTAAGTTCCCTGTTATTTTGATTAATAACGTTCAAAAAAGTATAACGCTGTAAGACTCGGGATGAGGTAACGCGGCGTTTTCTTTGGTTCTAATGGGGAAGATCAATTGATGCGGGACTAGCTTCCAAAGCTGATTTTGCCGTCAATAAGCCGAAAAATAGTTTTACCCCGTTCCTCGTGGGCCTTCCATATCTGAGTGCCGATCCGGACTTCAACACCGTTACAGAGAGTCTGTTCCACAACAATTTTGGCATATTCCGCAAACGACATTTCGGCGAGAAGGCTTTCCTGATCGGCTTGGTGCCGGGCAATTTCGGTCGTCAGATTGTCCAAGGTACGGCGGGCCTTATCTAACAGTCCGTTTTTGTCTTTTTCGGGATTGTTTTCAATAAAGGTGATAATCTTTTTTATATCGTCCTGATTTTTTTCATTTGTCTCAATCTCACGTTTAATGCCGTCCAGTTGCTGCTGGGTATGCGGATTCAAGCCTGCCTGAATATAGGTTTTGATACCGGCGTCAGAGCCAATTGAGACCGCTTGTATTAGCATCATTGCACGGGCGCTACCGCCGATGATGAGTCCCTTTTTCCCGCCGGGCTTTCCAACTAAAATTTGATTCATCGCAGTCAATTGATTATTCATGGAATATTCTTCAATGACGATGCTGGTGCCGGCTTCAATACTGACATATTTGGCAAAACGGGCACTAACCGAACCTTTACAAGAAATTTTTCCTCCCATTGATAGTGTCGAAGCAGCGCTGGAATCACTGTTGCCAATCAGGCCGCCCTTGATAGTGATATTCCCACCGGCTTCCAGTTCCGCAGCTTCAACGGTTCCGCCTACGAATATGTCGTTTAATGCGTAAACCTTCATTCCTTCCATAACATCGCCCAAAATATTAATCGTACCGTCGAAGCTTAAGTTTCCGGACGAGATATTCACCTGCGGCACGGTGATAGTGGGTGACACCATAACGCCATTAGGAATCAGCAGTGGCTGGCCGACGATCGCAGACAGCAATAAGTCGTTATCGTCAGGATCAAACATGGAGCCTTTTAGTTCCGAGGTAAAAGGCGTATTTCGGCTGGGCTTTGGGATAAGTATTTGCCCCAGGATGTTTTGCCCATTTTTTCCTTCGGTTGGGAGGGTGCGGCGCATGAGTGGATCGCCTTGTTTCACCAGAATAAGACTCCCAAGATTACGAAAATCGGCGATGCCGTGTTCATTTATTTGGGGGCGTCGTTCTTGCATTTCCGGCACCAGGCTATGGAATTGCGCATCAAGACCCGGCACGGCCGGCGTGCCTTGAGCAATGATGTAATCGGTGGCTTTGCCTTCTTTCAGGACGGCTTCGATTTCAGCGCTCGTGATGAGGCCGCTGACGATGCCTTTTTCTTTCAGGGATCGACGAATATGATCAAAGGTGACCGGAGCGCCTCCATACGCAGGGGTCATGGTGAGCCAGGCGGTCATCTTATCGTCGGAGACTTTGATGATGAATTCGCCATCCCGGCGCTCACCGATTTCCAGGATAAAGCCGGCATTGCTGTTGTTGTAGGTCTGCACTAAACGCGAAAGCGCTTTTTCATCCAGGAACAGGTCGGATTGGTTCTGCCTGGCCAGTATTTCCCTTACCGCAGTTACATCAAGAGTAACCTTATCTCCATCTGGTTCGTACACGGCAAGTAATTTATTGTCCCCGTCCAGTTTGAATGTCAGTGCATCTTTAGGTGTCACTTCGATCACTGTTCGCTCCTTAGACAAAACGCGTAACGCTACCGGATATCAAAATATTTTGCACGGTTTAAATTTAATTATGTGAAGCTTATCACGGTTTTATGAGCGTAAGACGTTAGAGCGGCTCAAGCCGGTTTATGACGTATCCGGATACTACAACGAGTGGACAAATACAGAAAACGCTAGTGGCAGCAGGATGGCATAACGCGGCATTCGTTGAAAAGTAAAAACCAGTTGTGCTCAGCTCGCGCGTTATACCGGTATCTTCATCAAGTTCCACCGTACCAAGAGTCGAAAAACGCTTTGCTTTGTTTGCAGACATATCTTGTTTCGTGCTTCGATTATGTTGAGAATAGCGGCACATTATCGAGTAACACCCAATATCACCATGAACCTAAAAAAACGCCTGGATATTTTTGACCGACTGGCCGCAGCCATACCTGAGCCGACCACGGAACTGCACTACACCAGCACCTTTGAATTATTAATTGCGGTTGTTTTATCGGCTCAGGCGACCGATAAAGGCGTCAACAAAGCGACCGCCAAATTATTTCCCGTCGCCAATACGCCTGGCGATATTTTGGCGATGGGCGAGACGGGCTTGAAAGAGTACATCAAGACCATCGGGCTGTTTAATAGCAAGGCCACCCATATCATCACGCTTTGCAGGCAGTTGCTTGATAAGCATGCAGGCGAGGTGCCGCAAACGCGGGAAGAGCTGGAGGCGCTGGCGGGAGTCGGTAGAAAAACCGCCAATGTCATATTGAATACCGCCTTTGGACGGCATACGATTGCGGTGGACACGCATATCTTCAGGGTTGCCAACCGTACCGGCATTGCGCCCGGTAAAAATGTGCTGGAGGTGGAGCGCAAACTGGATAAATGGGTGCCTAAACAGCATAAGAAAGATGCGCATCATTTACTGATTTTGCATGGCCGTTACACCTGCATTGCCAGAAAGCCGCGCTGCGAAAGCTGTGTTATTGAAGATTTGTGTGAGTATGAGCATAAAACCGGACATCACGATGACGACACGGCAAAAGGGGCAACCAGTCGATTTATTGAATAGAAGGATATTCATTCTTTATTCAGTCGATTTTGATATGATGAGCGGCATTCGATACGTTCTGCGTATCGATTCATCTTCCGGGTTAACAGCCGGGAACGAATTGAAGCTCGATGTTTTTATCTCAACACTCTGGAGTCAACATGAAAAAAATCAATAAAACACCTCTAGCTGCTGCAATGGGTGCTGCTTTTTTGTCTACTTTTGCTGCAACGGCGGTTAATGCCGAAGCTAATCCTTTCGGTATGACTGAAATGTCTGCCGGTTACATGCAAGTTGCTGCTGCCGATAAAGCGGCTGAAATGAAATGCGGCGCGGAAATGGGCGGCATGGAAAAACCTAAGGCGGCGGAAGGCGCATGTGCAGGCAACAAAAAAACCGAAGCCCCTAAAGCTACCGAAGGCAAGTGTGGCGAAAGCAAATGCGGCGCGATGATGCAAGACGGCAAAATGAAGCCGGGCATGGAAGCGTCCTGCGGCGCGATGATGAAAGGCAAAGAAGGCGCTTGCGGCGCTATGTCTAAAGAACCCGCCGGAAAATAAATCTAAGGCGACTACTTCCCGCTTTTAGTATAAGGAGGGCATGATCTCATGCCCTCCAATTCTCCTCAAATCACAACCAGGTGTTCTTATGGACACAACCCAAAATCTCGTTCATGGTGCCGGTTTAGGCCTTAGGCGGTCTTTTTTAAGCCGGATTGTCGAATCCCCCCCCGAAGCGGTCGGCTTTTACGAAGTCGCGCCGGAAAACTGGATCACCATCGGTGGAAAATACGCCAAACAATTTCGCGCGATGACCGAGCGCTTCGATTTTATCTGTCACGGTTTATCGCTGTCGATAGGCAGCACCGATCCGCTGGATGAAAAATTCGTCCGTGAAGTCAAGCAATTCATGGCCGAACATCAAATCAAATTCTACAGCGAACATCTCAGTTATTGCAGCAAAGACGGGCATTTATACGACCTGATGCCGATTCCGTTTACCTCGGAAGCGGTGGTTCACGTCGCCGGTCGGATCAAGCGCGTTCAGGATATTATGGAGCAAAAGATAGCCATCGAAAACGTGTCCTATTACGCCGCCCCCGGCCAGGAAATGGCGGAGATCGATTTTTTCAATGCCGTTATCGAAGAAGCGGACTGCGATGTGCTGATCGACATCAATAATATTTACGTGAACAGCGTTAACCATGGTTACGATGCCGAAGCTTTTTTAAAAGCCATGCCCGCGCACCGTATCGCTTATGCACATATCGCCGGGCATTATGTCGAGGCTGAGGATTTTTTGGTCGATACCCACGGCGCAGACGTGATCGACCCGGTCTGGAAACTGTTGGGCAAGGCCTATGAGCTTTACGGCGTGTTTCCGACGCTGTTGGAGCGGGATTTTAATATCCCGGCCATGGAAGAATTAATCAAGGAAGTTAACACCATCAGCACTATACAAAAAGCCTGGGAAACCCAACATGCAAAGCAATTCGCTTGAATCTGGTATGAAAATCGATTTTAAAGCCAAACAGCTTGAGTTTGCGGCGTACATCAGGGATCCCGAAAACAATCCGCCGCCCTCCGATGTCCAGCCGCAACGCATGGCGATGTATCGCGAACTGTTTTTTAACAACATCGACAGTTTTTTGTCAGCGAACTTTCCGGTGTTGCGGACACTATTGAATGACCGGCAATGGTTTGAGCTGGGGCAGGATTTTTTTGCCAAGCATGTCAGCCGCTCGCCGCATTTTTCGGAGATCCCGGAAGAGTTTCTGGATTATCTGCAAAACGAGCGGGACAGTTCGGAGGATTTCCCCTTTATGCTGGAGCTGGCGCATTACGAATGGGTGGAAATGGCCTTATCCATCGCCAAGGAAACCGTACCCGCCTATCACCAGAACCCGGATAACCTGCAAAATTTGCGCATCCGGCTGTCGCCTTTGGCTTGGCCGCTAGCCTATCAATACCCCGTCCAGAAAATATCGCCCGCTTTTTTACCTGAAACGGCGCCGGAACTAGCCACCTTCCTGGTTGTTTATCGCAATCCGGATGACGAGGTTAATTTTATAGAAATCACCCCGATCACTTACCGGTTGCTGCAAATAATTCAGGAGCATGAAGAGGTGTTGGCAGCGGATTGTCTAAAGCAGGTTGCCGAGGAATCGAATCATCCCAATCCTGAAATGATTATGGCAGGCGGCTTGCAAATACTAAAAGAACTGGCTGAGAAGACTGTTATTACCGTTGTTGTTTGAACCCGGATTTACGTTACTGTCTACCTAATTTGTAATAAACCACGAAGTTCAAGAAGAAAACCAAAGTACTAACTTCGTGATCTTCGTGGTGATATGTTTTAAGCCGATGCGAATGGGGCAGGCTACCGACTCAAGCCAATCAGTTAGCCTGCTGCGGTGCCCTGGAAAAATCCGGACCTTTAGGATGGGCATTCTGTTGCAGGCAATGATAAGCCGCATTTTCATACTTGATGACTAAAGATTGGGCATTTTTATGCTCACCGATAAACTTCTCGGCTTCCTCGGCGGTCAAATCCTTCATCAAAAATTTGGCTATGCACATGCAAGGCGTGGCGTAGCGCACTTTATCGAATTCTTTATTGGTCGAGTTTTTCAATTCCCTGTCTACGCATTGGCTGGCGAAATCATGCTCAAACTTGTGCTTTTGTATATCGGTTACTTCGCCGTCGTGGGAGTGATCGAATGGATTATGCACAACGTTGGCGGCTGCCGGTTTCGCCGCGGCGGTTTTTTGTTCATCATCCGAACAGCCGGTAACCGCCAGTGCGATAACCATGCTGGTCAGGGCGGCAAAAAAGAAATTCTTGGTAAAGGTAGGCGTTTTCATAAGTTTAAATCGTCAATAGTTTCAGAATTTAATAGTAAGGTTAATCGAACTTTATCATTTTATTAAGACTCGTTCTACTCATCTTCGTCGTTCATATCAAGATGTTTACAAATAGCGCTACTCGTTGCGCGTTTGTTTTCGTTATCATGGGGCTTTTCATTCGTGACCTTCCCTCATGTTTTTTATTAAAAATCTCGAACCCGAATTTGCAGCGTTGCCAGATGAGCTAAGAGCAACGGTAATTGCTTCACTGACAAAATGGGATGAACGGGTTACGGAGCTTAAGCTCAATATCACGCAAACGCCGGAGTTTAGTACGGCTATCGTCAAGGTCTGGTGTTCCAGCCTGTTTGTTGCCGAAAGCTGCATTCGCAAGCCTGAGCTGCTGATCGATCTGGTCAATTCCGGAGATTTATCGGCAATTTATAATGAAAACAGTTATACCGAAAAATTAGCGCACACACCGGTTGAGACGCAAGCCGAGTTGATGACAAAACTGCGCGACTTCCGGTGCAGGGAGATGGTCAGGATTGCCTGGCGGGATTTGGCCGGATGGGCCGAATTATCCGAAACACTGACTGATTTATCGTGGCTGGCGGATGCCTGTATCCAATATGTGCTGGATTTTCTCTATCAGGAAGCCTGCGAACTACGCGGCACGCCGTTATTATCCGACGGCAGCGCGCAGCAGATCGTGGTGTTGGGCATGGGCAAGTTGGGCGCTTACGAGTTGAATTATTCTTCGGACATCGACCTGATTTTTGCCTACGCGGAAGACGGCGTGTTGCAGGACAGGAAAGAAACGACGTATGGCGAATTTTTCACCAGGCTGTGCCGCAATCTGGTAAAAGTCCTGGACGAGATCACCGTAGACGGCTTCGTATTCCGCACCGATATACGCTTACGGCCTTACGGCGACAGCGGGCCGATCATCATGACTTTTGACGGCATGGAAAACTATTACCAGACCCAGGCTCGGGAATGGGAACGTTATGCGATGATCAAGGTGCGTCAGGTCGCCGGCGACTTTAAAACCGGCGCGCAGCTGATGGCTATGTTCAGGCCTTTTGTCTACCGGCGTTATCTCGATTACGGCGCGTTTGAGGAGTTGCGCTCGCTAAAGGCGCAGATCACCCAGGAATTGCGGCGCAAAGACCGCATGGAAAATATCAAGCTCGGGCCCGGCGGCATACGCGAAATCGAGTTTATCGGGCAGGCTTTTCAATTGATACGCGGCGGCAACGACAAAGCCTTGCAAACCCGCCCCATTTTGGATGTGTTGCAACTATTGGGCGAGCGGGAGTTGCTGGCGCCAAAAGACGCAGACCAGCTAAACCAGTCATACCGTTTTCTGCGCCGGGTGGAAAACCATATCCAGCAATATCAGGACCAACAAACCCACGATTTGCCGACAGACCCCGCAGTGCAGCGAATATTGGCGTATTCGCTGGATTATTCCGACTGGACCGGCTTTAAACAGGACCTGGACAAGGTAAGAGCGCAGGTACACGAAGTGTTCGACCAGGTTTTTTCGCTATCGAAACAGGATAGCGCCAATCAGCACAGTCAAAAGATTTGGGCTTGCGTGGCGGATGACTCGGAGTTGATGGAGCATTTAAAAGAATGGGGCATACAAGATACCGGCGCAATCCTTGCCGCGATAAAAGATTTTAAACATTCCGCCGCCGTCAGAAGGCTGACGGCCAAAGGCGCGGGCGTGTTAGACCGGTTAATGCCGCAACTGATTGAAGCTATGCAACAGGTTGCCAACCCGGATGAAACCCTGCTGCGGATACTCGGCTTGTTTGAAGCGGTCGCGGGCCGGAACGTATATTTATCGTTATTGTCCGAAAACCCCGGCGCCTTGGCGCAATTGATCAAGCTGTCGTCGGCCAGCCCATGGATTTGCGGTTATTTATCGCAGTATCCGGTGTTGTTCGATGAATTGCTGGATACTCGCACCCTGTACGAGCCGCTCAAAAAAGCCGATCTTGATGAGCAACTTAAGGTTTTGCTGGCGCAAATTGAGGTGCAGGATCTTGAACAGTTGATGGTCATATTACGCCAGTTCAAACAATTGAATGTGCTGAGAGTTGCCGCCGCCGACATTATGGGCGCAATCCCGCTGATGGTGGTCAGCGATTACCTGACTTATATCGCCGAAAGCATCGTCGGGCATGTTGTCGAACGTGCGTGGCTGATGCTGACCGACAAGCATGGTTTGCCGCCGGTGCCGAGCCAGTTCCCGACTGGCTTGCGGCATACACACCATCCCTGGCGATATACCGATAATGCCGCGATAGGCTTTGCGGTGATCGGCTTCGGCAAACTGGGCGGGATCGAGCTCGGTTACGGCTCCGACCTGGATCTGGTGTTTTTGTATGATTGCCAGGACGGTAATGCGATGACTGACGGAGGCAAGCCGATTTCCTGCGCTCAGTTTTACGGCCGCTTGGGGCTGAAAGTCCGGCATATTCTCGATACCAAGATGCTGTCCGGCGTACTCTACGAAGTGGATATGCGTTTGCGGCCCAATGGCGATTCCGGCTTACTGGTCAGTCATATCAACGCTTATGAAGATTACCTGAAAAACCAGGCCTGGACCTGGGAGCTGCAAGCGCTGGTCAGGGGCCGGTTCATCGCCGGGGATGCGCAGCTGAAAGAACAGTATGAGGCCATACGCAGCCGGATTTTGAGTTTGCCCAGGGATACCGGGAGCTTGAAAAAAGAAGTCCGCGAGATGCGCGAGAAAATGCGCGAGGCCCTGTCTACCAAAGATAAGGACAAGTTTGATCTAAAACAAAGCAAAGGCGGTATTGCTGATATTGAGTTTATAGTACAATTTGGTGTATTGGATCAGGCTGCTCTTAATGTAGCGTTGACGACTTATACCGATAATGTAAGACTGCTTGAAGGCCTGCAACAGCAGGGATTTATGTCCAAAGCCGATGCGGAAACACTTAAAAACGCTTACTGTACCTATCGGGATTTCGGGCATAAACAGGTTTTGCAAGGGGATAAGGCTGTTATAGATGAGGCCGAGGTCGCCGAAATGAGCGCCGAAGTCGAGCGGATTTGGCATGAGTGCATGGAGTAGAGATTAGGTCCACGAAAAGCACGAAAAAAAGAGCTTTGATTTTTTTTACGACTTTTCTATAGGGATGATGCCGGGGCATTAAAATACCTGAGAGCAATAGTCGAGCGGAGTCTGCTATGAAAATTTTTCGTGGAGACTCTCGTAGGCCGGAATAAGCCAGTTCGAGCGGTAGCGAGAACTGGCGTTTCCGGCGCGCCCCCCGAATTCGCCGGAAACGCCACCACGCGCTACGCTTGGGTGGTCTTATTCCGGCCTACAGAGATTATGCTCCGGCATTAAATTACCTGAGAGCAATCGTCGAACGGAGTGGGCCATAAAAATTTTTCGTGTCTTTCGTGGACAGCGATGTTATATCAATAAATAGTTACTAAATTAATGTTGGAGAATAAATGATGACAATGGACGATAGAGACGGCGTTATTTGGCTGGACGGACAATGGGTTGAGTGGCGCGAAGCTAAAGTCCATGTGTTGACGCATACCTTGCACTACGGATTGGGCGTGTTTGAAGGTATAAGAGCTTATCATGCAGAAAAAGGCACGGCGATTTTCAAGATGCAGGATCATACCGATCGCCTGTTCCGTTCCGCGCATATCATGAATATGAAAATGCCTTACGGCAAAGACGAGCTGAATCAAGTTCAGCGCGATGCGGTTGCCAAGAACAATTTGGACAGCGCCTATATTCGCAGCATGTGCTTTTTAGGCTCCGAAGGCATGGGCTTGAGAGCCGACAACCTGAAAGTACATGTCATGGTTGCCGCATGGTCGTGGGGCGCGTATCTGGGCGCGGAAAGCATAGAGCAGGGCATCCGTATCCGCACCTCGTCTTATACTCGCAACCATCACAACAGCACCATGTGCAAAGCCAAAGCCAACGGCAATTACATTAACTCCATTTTGGCGTTACAAGAAGCGCGTGCCAATGGCTACGATGAAGCGTTGATGCTGGATCATGAAGGCTTCGCGGCGGAAGGCAGCGCCGAAAACCTGTTTATCGTGCGTAACGGCAAAATTTACACGCCCGAAACCACTTCCGCATTGGAAGGCATTACCCGCGATACGGTCATGACCGTTGCCAGAGAGCAGGGCTATGAAGTCATTGAAAAACGCATCACCCGTGACGAAATTTACGTGGCCGATGAAGCGTTCTTTACCGGCTCTGCGGCTGAAGTGACACCAATCAGGGAGCTGGATAATCGCACAATCGGTTCCGGCAGCCGCGGGCCGGTCACCGAGAAATTGCAGTCGCTGTATTTCGACTACGTGCATGGGCGCAGAGACGATCATGCCGATTGGCTGACGTACGTAGCTTAATGGTTTTTTGAAAAAAAATTTAACCACAAAGACACGAAGATCACGAAGTTTTATGTTTCTTTCTTCGTGATCTTCGTGGTTTATAAAATATATAGACATTTAAGGTCTTGAAAAAATATCACAAGATTCTAGTCATCGGCCCCTCCTGGGTCGGCGATATGGTGATGGCGCAAAGCCTGTTTATCACCATGAAAAACACCCACCCGGACTGCCGGATTGACGTGCTGGCTCCGTCATGGACATTATCCCTGCTGGAAAGAATGCCCGAAGTGGCCAAAGCCATCGCCATGCCATTGCCGCGCGGCAAGTTCGGCTTGATGGAGCGCATCAAACTGGGCTTAAGCTTGCGTTCGGAAGGCTACGATCAGGCTATCCTGCTGCCGAATTCATGGAAATCCGCAATCCCCCCGTTCTTCGCCAATATTCCAATTCGCACCGGTTACATCGGCGAATGCCGCTGGGGACTGCTTAACGATGCCAGAAAATTGGATAAAAACCTGCTGACCATGACCGTGCAGCGCTTTGTCGCTCTGGGTTTGCCAGTCGATGCACCTATGCCGCCGGTATGTCCGCAGCCTGCGATAACGATCAGCAAAGACCGGCAACAGGCGGTCATCGATAAATTCAAGCTAACGCTTTCAGCCGCCGCGCCTGCTCCCGGCAGTCCTGCGGCATACACACCATCCATGGCGATTGCCGAGTCTGTTCCCGACAGACTTACAGCATACACACCATCCATGGCGATAAAAATCCTGGCCTTATGCCCCGGCGCGGAATACGGCCCGGCGAAACGCTGGCCGACCGAGTATTATGCCGAAGTCGCCCGGCATAAAATCGACCAAGGCTGGCAGGTTTGGCTGTTCGGCTCCGATAAGGATAAAGCCGTCGCAGAACAAATCAACCGGGAAGCTTCCGGCTTCTGTACCGACTTTACCGGCAGGACATCGGTGGCCGAGGCGGTCGACTTAATGTCGCTGGCCAATACCGTGGTGAGCAATGATTCCGGCTTGATGCACGTCGCTGCCGCGTTGGACAAAAAAATCATCGCCATTTACGGCTCATCGGATCCGGGTTTTACGCCGCCGCTGAACGACAAGGCCCGTGTTATCTCATTGAATCTCGATTGCGCGCCCTGCTTCAAGCGCGACTGTCCGCTAGGCCACAGCCATTGCCTGACCGGCATCACGCCCGATCGGGTGCTTGAATTGATAACGCTTACCCAATCAGGGTCTAAGTGAAAATTGCGATCGTAAAACTCTCTGCTTTGGGAGACATCGTCCATGCGATGGTAGCGCTACAATTCATCAAGGCGCATTCCCCTGAAACTCAGATTGACTGGATAGTTGAGGAGCGCTTTGCCGAAGTCTTAAAACACAATCCCGACATCGATAACGTTTTAACGGTTAACCTGAAAGCCTTAAAAACCAACAAGGCCGGAGTTTTTGCGCAGCTCAAGAAAATTCGCAGCTATGCAAACAACAATTATGACTTGGTTATCGACGCCCAAGGGCTGATTAAATCCGCTGTCACGGCTAAGTTGGTAGGAACACGTATCGCCGGATTCGATGCCGATTCAATCCGGGAAAAAGCCGCGTCATGGTTTTATGACATCAAAGTCGCCTGCGCTTACGATGCCAACACCATCGACAGAAATGCCTTGATACTGTCCAGCCCCTTAGGCATCGACATCACCACCGAGCAAATCCTCAACAAAAAGCCGTTTTTGTTTTTTAACAACGAAGCCCCGCAAATTTATGATTACCTGTTAAAAGACCGGATCAATATTGTGTTGGTGATCGGTTCAACTTGGGACAGCCGCAATTATCCGGCCGCCAAGTTTGTAAAAATAGTAGAAGCGTTGCAGCAAAACTGCTTGGTCGTCTGGGGCAGTGAGCAGGAAAAAGCCACCGCAGAATGGATGGCGACGCAATCCGATCTGATTAAAGTCATGCCCAAGCTGGACTTGAACAGCCTGAAGGCATTGATTGCCAAGGCCGATTTACTGATCGGCAATGATACCGGGCCGACCCATATGGCTTGGGGATTAAACAGGCCGTCAATCACCATTTTCGGCCCGACGCCGGTCAGCCGGGTTTACCAGACCGACATCAACAAAGTGGTCAAGTCCGCGTCTATCGTCAATCCGTATAAACTCGACAAGCAGGATTATTCGATTAAGGATATTGATGAGCGTGAGATTATCGAGCAGGCGAAGTTTTTATTGTCGTTGTGAAAAAAGAAGATGTGCTTGGGGGCGAAGGCTCATTATTTCTGTAATGAGTCGAAATTTCAGTATTCGGGGACTTTAAGCAGATAGTCCGGCCTACGCCATTTTGATCGGGTTGGGGATACGGACTCAATCTCGTCACCCTGACCCGACCGTCATCCTATTTCTTTGCCGCTTGCATCTTCAGCAGCGCCAGTTTTTTCTTTTTTGCCCGCTCCGCTTTTTCAGCATCTTCTTGTTCCTTGCGTAAACAACGCGCATCGTAGCGCCGTTTTGCCTGCGCGGATTTTTGCGCCCGAGTCTTTTCGGTATTGCTTGGCGGCGCGGCTTGCATGACGATGCAATCGACCGGACAAGGCGCTATGCACAATTCGCAACCGGTACATTCCGAGGCTATAACCGTGTGCATCAATTTTGCCGCGCCCACTATCGCATCGACAGGACAAGCGGCGATACATTTAACGCAACCGATGCAGTCTTTCTCGATAATAAACGCGACGCTTGGGGGCTTGTGCAGACCGAATTCGGTATTCAGCGGCTTGGGAGAGACGCCTAATAAATCGGCTAGGTCCCGTATGCCTTCGTCACCGCCCGGTGGGCACTGGTTGATGTCCGCTACGCCCGATGCGATGGACTCGGCGTAGGGGCGGCAGCCTTGGAAGCTGCATTGTCCGCATTGGGTTTGAGGCAGTAATGCATTGATTTGATCGATCAAGGTGGGGGATTCAGACATAGGAATCTACGCAAGCCATATTGCCGTCATTCCGGCAGGGATTGCCGGAATCCAGAGCACAGGGATGTGAAAAAATAGATACAAAAGATTTCATGCGGATAAAAAACGGTCTACTAAGCGGCATTTGCCATCCATGGCTTCTGGATCCCGGCAATCCCTGCCGGGATGACGGTGTCTCCCAAACACTTGTGTATAACGACGAGCACCGGAGCGCGGGAACGATAACGAAGTTACTTAACCCGCATTCCCGGCTCTGCGCCTTCATCGGGACTCAAAACCCAAATATCCTTGCCGCCGGGGCCTGCGGCCAGCACCATGCCTTCGGACAGGCCGAAACGCATTTTCCTTGGCGCAAGATTGGCGATGACCAAGGTTAATTTTCCTTCCAGATCTTCCGGGCTGTAGGCGGATTTAATTCCGGCAAAGATGTTGCGGGTTTCATCGCCTATATCGACGGTCAATTGCAGCAACTTGTCCGCGCCTTCGACATGATCGGCCTTGATGATTCTGGCGATACGCAAATCCAGCTTGGCAAAATCGTCAAACTCAATGGTGTCGGCAATCGGTTCGCATTTTTTGGCTTTCACAGGCTCGGCGGTTTTTTCCAGGTTTTCTTTGGACGCTTCGATAATCGCCGCGATTTTGTCGGCTTCAACCCGCGTCATCAGCGGTTTGAATTCGTTGATCGCATGATTTAACAACGGCTTGGCATCAACCGGCCAGGCTTGCGCTTCGATATTTAAAAAGCTTTCCGCATTGACTGCCAACACAGGAAGAACCGGTTTCAAATAAACGGCCAGCAGCCGGAACAGGTTGAGTCCCATGGTGCAGACTTCGTGCAGCTCTTGATCCTTGCCTTCTTCCTTGGCGATCAGCCACGGTTTTTTCTCGTCAATATACTGATTGGCTTTATCGGCCAGCGCCATGATTTCGCGCATGGCTTTGCCGAATTCGCGCGCCTCGTAAAGTTCGGCAATTTGCGTGTTGGCGGTAACGAATTCATGGAACAGGGCTTGTTCCGAACACTGCTCTGACAACTTGTTATCGAAACGTTTGGCGATAAAACCGCTGCAACGGCTGGCGATATTGACCACTTTGCCGACCAAGTCGGAATTAACCCGCTGGCTGAAATCGTCAAAACTCAAGTCCAGATCATCGACCCCGGCGCTGAGCTTGGCGGCAAAATAATAACGCAGGTATTCGGGATTCAAATGATCCAGATAGGTTCTGGCTTTGATAAACGTGCCGCGCGATTTGGACATTTTTTCGCCGTTCACGGTTAAAAAGCCGTGCGCGAAAATCGCACTGGGCGTTCTGAAATGCGCGCCGCTCAACATCGCAGGCCAGAACAAGGCATGGAAATAGATGATGTCTTTGCCGATGAAATGATACAGCTCGGCGTCGCTGTTTTTGGACCAGAATTCATTAAAGTCCAGTCCCTGCTTATCGCACAGGTTTTTAAAGCTGGCCATGTAGCCGATCGGCGCATCCAGCCACACATAAAAATATTTGCCCGGCGCATCGGGGATTTCAAAGCCGAAATAGGGCGCGTCGCGGCTTATGTCCCATTGCTGCAAGCCGCCATCCAGCCATTCAGCCAATTTGTTGCTGACTTCGGGCTGCAAGTGACCGGCATTGGTCCACTCGCGCAACATGTCGCTAAAGTTAGCCAGGTCGAAAAAATAATGCACGGAATCTTTATCGACGGGCTTTGCGCCGGAAATCGCCGAAACCGCGTTTTTCAGTTCGGTCGGCGCATAAGTTGTACCGCAGACTTCGCAGCCGTCGCCGTATTGATCGGCCGCGCCGCATTTGGGGCATTCGCCTTTGATAAAACGGTCGGACAAGAACATGTTCTTAACCGGATCAAAGGCCTGGGTAATGGTGCGTGAGCTGATATGTCCGGCGTCGCGTAAACGCTCGTAAACCAGCGATGACAAGGCCTTGTTTTCTTCGGAATGGGTGCTGTGGTAATTATCGAACGCCACGCTGAACTCGGTAAAGTCGGCCAGATGTTCTTTGCCGACCTGGGCGATCAGTTGTTCCGGGGTAATGCCTTCGCGATCCGCCCTGAGCATGATCGGCGTGCCGTGCGTGTCGTCGGCGCAAACGTAATAGCAGAGGTTGCCGCGTTGTTTCTGGAAACGCACCCAAATATCGGTTTGAATATATTCAACCAGATGGCCGAGATGAATAGGGCCGTTGGCATAAGGCAGTGCGCTGGTGACGAGGATTTTTCTATCTGACATAGTGTAAAAGCTCAAGCAATTCGAAGGCAAAATTAGCTGGTTATTATGGCATAAAATAAACGCAAGCTGCGATTATCGGGCATCTAAAAAGTGCAATATAGCGGGGGAGCCGGTAAAATGTTTTGTATCTTGAGCTAAATGCTTGGTTATTGATCAGGCGCATTTTATTGACACCTATGGAGCATGGACATGGCAAGCATCGAAAAGGCTGATGTAGAAGATCTTCTGCAAACATTCATCGACCCCAACAATGGAACCGATCTGGTTTCGGCAAAATCGGTCAAAGCCATCGTTATCGATGGTAACAACGTCAGCGTTAAACTGGAGTTGGGCTATCCCGCCAAAAGCTATATCGCCGAACTCAAAGCCGCAGTTGAAGAGCATCTGAAAACATTGGCAGGCATTGGCGATGTCAGCGTTGAAGTCAGCGTAAAAATCCTTTCCCATGCCGTACAACAGGCATTAAAGCCGCTGCCCAACGTCAAAAACATTATCGCCGTGGCATCCGGCAAAGGCGGCGTCGGTAAGTCGACGACGGCAGTCAATCTGGCGCTGGCGCTGGCCGCAGAAGGCGCTAATGTCGGCATTCTGGATGCGGACATTTACGGACCCAGTATCCCGATGATGTTGGGGCTTTCAGGCCTTCCTGAAAGCAAAGACCAAAAAACCATGATGCCTAAGATCGCTTACGGCGTGCAGACGATTTCTATCGGCTATCTGGTCGAGGCCGATCAAGCCATGATCTGGCGCGGCCCGATGGTTACCACGGCCTTGCAGCAACTGCTCAAAGACACCAACTGGGACAACCTGGATTACCTGGTTATCGATTTGCCGCCGGGCACCGGCGATATTCAACTAACCCTGTCGCAGCAGATTCCGGTCAGCGGCGCGATTATCGTCACCACGCCGCAGGATATTGCCCTGATTGATGCCCAGCGCGGCTTGGGCATGTTCGAGAAAGTCAACGTGCCGGTATTGGGTCTGGTTGAAAACATGAGCATCCATATTTGCAGCAATTGCGGTCATGAAGAAGCCATATTCGGTGAAGGCGGCGGGCTTGCGATGGCCGAGCGCAACCGAATCGAGTTTCTCGGTTCCTTGCCGTTGGATATTAACATCCGACAATTTGCCGATTCCGGCAGACCGACCGTGGTTGCCGACCCGGACGGGCGGCCTGCGCAAATTTACAAGCAAATCGCCCGTAAGACAGCGGCTAGGCTGGCGTTGAAGGCTAGGGATTTCACCACGAAGTTCCCCAAGATCGTCGTGCAAAATACCTGATTGTATCGGTTCCGTAAAAACCTACTTAGCCATCGAATACAATGGAACGCAGATGATGCGGATGAATATGATGAACACGGATAATTCAATAAAAATCTTACATATCATAATTATCAGCGTCATCTGCGTTCTATTTTTCTAACTGCTGAGTAATTACGTTCTATGTTAAAATCCGCCTTTTTAAATCAATCAGGTAGTAATACTCCATGAGCATTAAGTCGGACAAGTGGATACGTCGCATGGCGGAACAACAGGGCATGATCGAACCGTTTGAAAGCGGCCAAGTCAGGGATTCGGAACGCGGCCGGGTCATTTCCTACGGCACATCCAGTTACGGCTACGATGTCCGGTGTTCAGACGAATTCAAGATTTTCACCAATATCAATTCCGCGATCGTCGATCCCAAAGACTTTGATTCAAACAGCTTTGTCGACGTTAAGTCCGATGTCTGCATTATCCCGCCGAACTCATTCGCCTTGGCCAGAACGGTTGAATACTTTCGCATTCCCCGCGATGTATTGACGATTTGTTTGGGAAAATCAACCTACGCCAGATGCGGCATTATCGTGAATGTCACCCCGCTGGAACCCGAATGGGAAGGCCATGTGACGCTGGAGTTTTCCAATACCACCACGCTGCCCGCAAAAATCTATGCCAATGAAGGCGTGGCGCAAATGCTGTTTTTCGGCGGCGATGAAATTTGCGAAACCTCTTATAAAGACAGGGGCGGCAAGTATCAGGGACAAACCGGCGTTACCTTGCCGAAAGCGTAAGTAGGTAGCGGATTTAATAATTCACCACGAAGACACGAAGAGCACGAAGAAAAACCTCGGTAATGGCTCCTGCATGTGGGGAATGCAAATATTGCATAAGGCCATGGATAGCCTGTAGCAGAGCAACGCAGGAACAGTTGCCGAGGAGCAAATATTTGTCCATGCACTCGAAGGTAAAAGACTTCGTGTTCTTCGTGTCTTCGTGGTTTAAGCTTTTATAAATTTACTGTATTTTCAACGGCGCAGGCAGATTGATCGGCGGTAGCTGCACAAAAAAGCCTTTCGCCTTCAGGCTATCAATCACTTTTCCGGCTTCTTCCTTGGCCAGTTTACGTTCCGGCGTGAGCTCCAAATCCATCACAAATTCCATTTTGCCAAAGCTGCTGAAAAGCGCTTCCGGTACCTTCGAAAAATCGTCTTTTTTATCAACATACAAATAAAGATGTTCTTTTTTCAAGCTTTTATAAATAAAACACAGCATAGTGTTAGTCGCAATAATGAATCAAAAACAACCATTTTAACCATTTTTGATTAGAATGACCTTTTCTTGCTGCCCAGTTGATATAAATGGATAAACATCCCACCAACCACGATGGTTTTTTTAAAAAGGCTTGTGCTTTTGAAGCGGCCCTGATTTTGGTCGCGGTTTTTTTAGGTTGGATCGCGGACATCAATCCTTTCGCTGACCTGCATTTTTCAGAGTCGGCTATCGCTTACGGCGTGATAGGGACAATACCTTTATTTTTACTGTTCCTGACCTTGGAGCAAATGCAGACCGAGTCATTAATAAAGATTAAAAACATGCTGTTTGAGACCTTGGGCTCCAATTTGCATCGTTATCACTGGACTGATTTATTGATACTGGCGTCAATTGCCGGGCTATCGGAAGAGCTGTTGTTTCGCGGTGTTATCCAGCCCTGGATGGAGTCTTCCTGGGGAATGACCGCAGGCTTGGTCGGCAGCAATATTATTTTCGGCCTGGCTCATGCCGTGACGCCGCTTTATGCGGTGCTGGCGGCTTTAGTAGGGATTTATTTGGGTTTATCTATGGATTATGGCGGTGACAGGAATTTACTACTCCCGATTGTTATTCACGGCTTATACGATTTCCTGGCGTTTATCGCGCTGCTGCGTGCGTACCGGGCAAGCCGCTTAACCGATTCAAAAGAGTAACTGATGTTACGTTCGGATGGTATTTCTCCCGTTTGCCGCGCCGAGCACCGGAGCTTTTATCGAGAACTGCCCGTTAGGGGCGCGGCAGGGATGCCGCACGTCAGCAGAGGGGCAGGAGCCCCTTCTGCTGACCCTCGATAAAAGCGAGGAGCGCAGGAAGCAAGCGGTAACCGGGTCGCCTTTTCTTTGGTTACTTTCTTTTGGCGAAGCAAAAGAAAGTAACTCGTCTTCGGGTGCGACAACCCGATTCAATCAAGTGTCGCGCTAGCGACTCCTTAATGTTAAAGCAGTCGAAATTCGACTAACTGCGTAACATCAGAGAGTAACATTAAAAATATAACGCCCAATTACATTAAGCGACTTGACAAAAAAACCGCCGCCCCCACATATTTAATGAAGACAAGTAATCGTTTTCAAGTTTGTTATTGAATTAAGACATTAATCTTTAGGAGACAAGAAATGGCTATCGTACGTTATGAACCGTGGGGATTACTGAACCAATTACAAAGAGAACTGACGCTTTCGCGGGATGAAAAAGCGGGTGAAGGTTCGATTGCAACCGCAGAATGGGCTCCTGCGGTCGATATAAAAGAAGAAGCCGATAAATTCGTTATTCTTGCCGATATTCCAGGCGTTAAACCGGAAAACATCGAAGTCAGCATGGAAGCAGGCGTGTTGACGGTAAAGGGTGAAAAAGAAACCGAAGCCAAAACTGAAAAAGAAGGCTATAAACGGGTCGAAAGAACCTCCGGTTCTTTTTATCGTCGTTTCAGCCTGCCCGATTCTGCCGACGGCGATGCCATCAATGCAAAATGCAAACTCGGCGTACTGGAAATCATCATTCCCAAACGGGAGGCCATTAAACCCAAACGCATCAATGTCATGTCGGAGGAATAATCCCAGGCTCTCATTACGCCATTAATCCGGATTTTGTAAAAATAGGACAACCTGAGTGGTAGGCATACCCTAAAGGCTATTCAATAGGAGAATAAGATGCCGATGATCACTTTTACTGTTTTTTTTAAGCGCCTGCTGCTATGTTTAGCCATTCTGGTTGTTCATTATATTTTCGCGTTTGCCCCCATATCGGAGTTCTTTTTACTCTATATTATTTTTTTCAAGCCGAAATGGTTTGAGGCTTTTTAAACTTGAATGATTGGCGGCAGGCTTGGCAAGCCTGCTGTTTTGGCTGAATGCTTGAAGCTCACCACAAACTGATTTATGGTAGCGTGGAACATCAAATCTACCTGAATTTTTCAGGCTCTCAATTGTAATCGGACGGGCACAGCATGCAGTATAAAGATTACTACAAGATAATGGGGCTATCCAGAAACTCCACTCAGGACGAAGTCAAGCGCGCCTATCGTAAACTGGCGCGTAAATACCATCCCGATGTCAGCAAGGAAAAGGATGCCGAGGCAAAATTCAAGGAACTGGGCGAAGCTTACGAAGTACTCCAGGACCCTGAAAAAAGAGCCGCTTACGATAAATTGGGTACCAAGTGGAAAGCCGGTGAGGATTTCAGGCCGCCGCCAAACTGGGATGAAGGCTTCGAGTTCAAAGGTGGCAGTTTTACCGGTGGCGACGCTGGCGCCTTTAGTGATTTTTTTGAACAATTGTTCGGACGCGCCGGATCTCGTCCTACTGACCGTGGGCCGCACGGCTTTCATGTGCGGGGACAGGACAGCCATGCAAAAATTTATATCGACCTGGAAGACAGTATCCACGGCTCGACACGCAATATTTCCCTGAGCACGCCGGAAATGGATGCGCAAGGTTATGTAAAGGTTAAACACCGCAGCCTGAACATCAAAATCCCCAAAGGCATTAAACCCGGACAACACATCCGGCTGTCAGGCCAGGGCGACCCCGGTTCTGGAGGCGGAAAAGCCGGTGATCTGCTGCTTGAAATAGCCTTTAACAGCCACCCGCTGTATCGGGTTTCCGAAACCGACATTTACCTGGACCTGCCCGTCACGCCTTGGGAGGCGGCATTAGGCGCTAAAATAAAAGTGCCTACGCCGGAAGGAAGCGTTGACCTGAAAATACCGCCCAATTCCCGGCAAGGCAGCAAGCTGCGTTTAAAAGGCCGAGGGCTTCCAGCCAAAACGCAGGGCGATTTTTTTGTCGTGCTGCAAATCGCACTGCCGCCTGCCAACACCGAGCGCGCCAAAGCGGTCTACCAACAAATGCAGCAAGAACTTGATTTTAACCCGCGCTTATCTTTGGGGGTAAAAAGCCTATGAATTCACATGACTTATTGCCAGTGCATACCGGAACGGTCATTGAAGATGACAGTCTGACCCTGGAGCAACTGTGTCATGCTTGCGGCGTTCATGCTGACTGGATTATCAGTCTGGTTGAAGAAAGCATTATCGAACCGGAAGGAGACGATATACATTTGTGGCGTTTTTCAGGAACCTGTCTGGTGCGGGTACGCTCCGCGCTAAGGTTACAGCATGATCTGGGTGTCAATCTGGCCGGTATCGCGCTGGCGCTGGACTTGATGGAGGAGCTTGAAAACCTGCGCGCCCAATTAAAAATAATGGGCCGTGACTGAGAATGTCGGGTTCGATGCATTCATGCCACGAACTCATGGATCGTCCGCCCGGTACGGTTTTTATTACCCATTCTTCACCAAAACACCGGAGAACCGAAGCGCCTTAGTTCGGCGAATAGTGCTTCAGTTTCAATCCGCTGATGAGTATAAAAATGCTTTCACAATCTCTTGAGCGTGGGGGCTAATCGAAACAGGTTGCGCATATGCCGATTGGCCAGCCATTTCAAGCCGGAAAATAACAGTATGGTCGGCACGGCGTAAGCCAGGGCAACGCCGGTTGCACCGTAGTGGGGACCCAACGTATGGCTCAAGGCTATCATGCTAATCGCAGCCAATGACATTAAACTGACGACCAGACGGTTGCGCCCCATAAATTGCAGATAGTACGGCGAGTCGGAAAACAGCGTACTAAACGCGGCCCCAATCGCGCTGATGAATAAAGCCTGGTAACCCTGGGAAAAACCGGAACCGAACAGGCTCAGAATTTCTTGCCCCCAAACTCCGATAATCCCCAGAAAAACCGCGATAAAACAAGTAATCAACTGCATGCGCTTACGGAGTAAGGCTTTAATGGCGGACTGGTCGCGGCGCTCCAGCAAAACCACCAACATCGGCAGATAATAACGGTTGGTCGAGGTGCCGATCAGCGAAATCAACCCCGCTGTTTGCATCGCCACAGCATAAGTGCCGACCACCGCCTGCGAGGGGTGTAATACTTCCAGGATGATAGTCCCGGCGCTGGTGAGCACTGTCATCATGACACTGCTGATCAACAACGGCAGCGACTTTTTCAGCCACCAGCGCCGGCCTTTCGAGTCGGCGCTGGCCTTTCTGAGCTGACTTGGACCGGCGGCTCGCACCGTGACCAGCATCAATAACAGCGTCAAACACCAAGCCGTGCCGAAACACAGCACCGCAGAAATGGCCGTCACCTCAAGTTTGAAAACATTTAACCCGATAATTAGCAGCAAAAACACCGAAGGCAGAAAAAAACGATACAAGGCCAAAGCCAGTATCTGCTTGCCGTAGACGGTAATGACTTCAGTCAAAAACAGACAAAGCGCGATCACCGGCAGAAAGCCTGCATAAATCACAATCGCAATGTGAAAATCAGAACCCTGCAAAGCCAAAATGCTTTCCAATCCCAAACCGAGCAGGCCCAGCAGCAATATGCTGAAAAGCACTATAGCGCGTAGCGAAAACACCCAGAACCCACGCAGACGCGGCCAATTTTCGCGTTCGATATACAGGGAAATTAAGCGCAGGGCATATTTTTCCAGTCCCAATGTTGCCAGCGTCGATAGCAAAGTGACGATGGAAACCGCCACGCTGTAATCATCGAAAGCGTCGATAGCAAGATGCCGGGCCAGAAAAATATTCGCCAAATACATCAGCGCATAATGGCTAAGGCTCAAGCCAAATAGCATCAGGGAACTGAAATTATCGGGTCGGACGGAAAAGTTGGGGTTCAATATAAAGCCATTCGATTGAAAGTGTGTCGATGTGGGGGGACTTTAGTCGCCGCTTAAGCTGCGGATGGTGTGCTGTCTGGGCGACTTTAGTCGCCCAGACAGCACACCATCATGACCGCACCTTTTAATTACATCCTACCCGCCTTCCCGAACAATTTTAAAGCACTCCACAGTGCCGCTCATTTCATTGGCCGTAAGCAGATAATGCTCGCCGTTCACGACAAAATGGGCGATTCCTTCGGGCGACTTGTCTTCTTCGCCACCGATCTTGCCCAGGGCGACTACTTTAGGGTGAAAGGGGTCGGCCAAGGAAATCAACTCAACCGAGCCCGCCCTTTCCATGCCGACCGCAACATGCGGTATGCCGTCCAGCTCCAGGGAAACCAGCATTTCCGGTTCCGATCCTTTCTTGCTGCTGCGCCGTTCCGGGTAGACTTTATTGGCGAAGGCAACTTCATCAATCTGGCTGCCGGTATCGCCCAGCAAGGTACCTGTCGCCGAATCGAACACACTGACCGAACGCCCGCCGCTGGTCGGCTGTCCCTCTGCCGGCGCTGAAGTATCCGAGTCGGTGTCGCCTTCATCGGCGGTGACGAAATAGCGGCCGTTGGCTACCGTAGTAATCCCGTCGGGTTCGCGCAGCCCCGTCATCGCTTGGTCGAATTTCACCCAACCGTCATAGCGGGCATCCACTTTATGCTGGGTCGCACCCAGGCCGTAATAGCTGATGACCTGTTCATTGATTAAATCGACGACCGCAACCGCATCGTCTTCCTGCAAGGTTACATAGGCTTTCTTTGCATCCGGCGAAATGGCAATATATTCCGGCTCCAACAAGGCGGGGGAATGAGTTTTTATCGGGATGAGTATTTTCTGCTCGCCTTTGGTTTCCGTGCCGCTTACATCCTGTCCTTCAAAATACCCCAGCAGAACCTTTTTCTTTTCAATCTTGCCGTTGCCGTCGAAATCCATGGTTTTGCTGATAATGCCGTCGCCGTTCCAGTCGATTTCCCTTTCCATAAACCGGCCGCCTTTGCTGATCACAAAGCCTTCATAGTTAATCGCGTTAGCCAGCTCCAGGTTTTTGTGACTTGCAATATGTCCGGATTGATTCAATCGAACCATGGAAATACTGCCTTCCGGCGAGAAAAATTGTTTGCTGGACGGTTCAAACAAAAAATCTTCCCCTTCATTGGCGATCATCGCAAGCTCGCCGTCTTCGGAAAAAACCACCGAATCAGGCCCAAAGCCAACGACGATACGATCGATCAATACACCTGTTGTTGCCGAACGAATTTCCAACCTACCGGGGCGGTTACCGACATCGATAACCGCCGCAAACAGATCCAATACAGGATGAAAAGCGACCGAGGTCAGTTCTTCACCCTTGCTTAGGCTAAGATTGAAACGCGCTTTCCTGTGCATGTGCGAAGGCTCGCTGACATCCAGCACATCAACCTCGCCCGTTTCGAAATTGCTGAGCGCCGCCCGTAACGTGGATTGCTGTATGCTGACGATTTCCGTGCCTTTGTTATAACCCGAATCATACAGGCTGACAGGCTCTATACTCCAATGATCGGTAGCGGATGGAACAGGCGCTAATGTGCAACCGGCCAAACACAAGATCGATCCCAATTTAATAATGTGACTAATTTTCAACGTTAACCTCTTTGATGACGGATTTTTTACGATTTTTGGATTGATAGTTAAAACCAAGCGGGAGTCCCCAGCGGGACGGGCTCCAAGCGGGACGGGGTTTGCAACCCCGTCCCTAACGTTTCTGCGATGTCTGAGCTAAGCGGCTACACTTAACCAACGCCTTACGTTTCGGACGGGGGTAGCTGTCCAGCGTGGTGCATCATGTTGCAAGCAATTTGGTAAGGAGCGGCGAAGCCGGGTTGGCCGATGACCAAAGCCAATATTCAGGGCGGTAAACATAACCTTTTCATACCGGGTTTTCGTGGATATAGTTAAGCTTTTGAAGATAGAAAGCAGGGTTTTCGATATTCTTCGGGGCATTAGTTTCCATCCAAAACCGATAACTTCCCTGCGCGTCAACAAACAGTTTCAAAACACTAGGCTCCGCGATTTCGAGATTGGTCTTGAACTTAGCGGTAGTGAATCGCTTGAAGTCCCGTAAAAATCCCGCCATATCCGGCGAAGTAACTATGAGATGGATATGGTTCAACATAAAAACATAACCGTTCAATTCCAGCCCTTTGTTGTCTTGGCAGTAACGGATCGAATCGGCCATAATCTGCCAGCGGTTATAACGGTCAAACAAATAATACCAACGTTGAACGGTTAGGGTGAGATAGTAAGTTCCGGCATTAAGTTCGGCGGCTACGCGTCGGGACGGCATGGCGTTTCCTGTTTAATTGGGTCGTTAGCAATTGTATCAGAAGCCGGTATGCGGGGAGAACTAACGCAATCACGCCGTCAAGAATGATTCCCTGTATCCGCTTTATTAGTTTAACTTCGCTTTCGTGTCCAAGCGTAACGGGCCCCAAGCGTGACGGGGTTTGCAACCCCGTTACTCACGTTTTATAGGTTGCTGGCGTACTTAAACGTTTCAGACGGGGTTGCAAACCCCGTCCCGCGTGGAAGAACTAACGCAATCACGCCGTCAAGAATGATTCCCGGCATCCGCTTTATTAGTTTAACTTCGCTTTCGTGTCCAAGCGTAACGGGCCCCAAGCGTGACGGGGTTTGCAACCCCGTTACTCACGTTTTTAGGTTGCTGGCGTACTTAAACGTTTCAGACGGGGTTGCAAACCTCGTCCCGCATGGATAACTACTTGCTGCACATAAAAAAAGCCGCGCTGGAATCCCAGCGCGGCTTTTTATCTAACTAAGCCCTGATCTATTTAGTACGCCAATTGTGTACGTATAGTAAAGGTATCATTAGTATCCGGATCTCCACCTGTAACGGTAGTAACAGCAGGATGAGTCATACTAAATGCTCGTGTGTAATCAGCCATCAAGCGGATATTGCTGTTAAGGTACCAGTTTAAAGCGACAGTCACATTTGATATTTCGCCACCGTGAAAAGCTCCATCGTTTAAATCAGCATTAGAGTAACGGGTCGCAAGTTCCCATGCACCCAAGCCGCCATTTTTAAAACTGAAATTCTTCGCTGGATCGACTTTATAAAACCGGCCTTGTTTGTACTGGCGTGATTCACCGGTAATAGTCCATGCGGCGTCTGCATACCAGCCATCTAATTCCAGATTAGTGCTGCCATTTTTACGATCAAGCCAAGTGCGCGTATATTCTGCTCCTACTGAAACAGGCCCATAAAGTCCAGCAGCTTCTAAGCCCATCATTTTGATGTTGTTAACACCAGTTACTCTCGTATCTATCAAGTTAAGGTTAGACATATGATTGGTTTCATATACATAATGTAGGGCGCTATCCAGAACCTTATCGTCAGCGTTTGGCACCCGGTAATTACCGGCGACACCTAAATGCACAACTTTGGTTTTCTCTTCAATCGGCGCATAAGTAGCGCGTCCTGAAATAGCCCAGCCTTCGTCACCTTTGTTAGGAGCGGCTGGCTTATTAGCGGTAATAGTGTCGCCATAAATACCGAGTGCAGCGGTATAGCCTTTTTTGGCTTCACTTTGAAGATTCAAACCGATCGCACGATCAACAACCGGAGCGTTTAATACGTTCATCAAGGAACGCTCAGCAAACATCAAATCGTTAGAGCTTTCGAGCAACTCACGACTGAAGTTTTGCTTTTGTTGACCAACAGTAGCGCTCATGAAACCTAAGCCGGTATATTGAACAAATAAATCTTTCATCGCGACGCCGTTATCGGCGAAGTCCGCTTGAGTTTTAAAGTTCCAGTCTTTAAAGAAAGTACCGGTAAAGTCTATACGTGCGCGACGAAATTCTGTGCCGTCATTGGCTTCAACATGATTGTTTGTACCTGCTGTAACAAAGTTATCATTGCTGCTGTAATTCGCATCGGCCTGAATACGTCCGCCCAGTTTAAATTTGAAATTTTTATCCTTTGTTTCAAAGTTAAGACCTTTTTTATCCAGCTTAACATTAACTGAATCAGGCCCTGTAGACTCTTCTTTATGCTCTTGCAATGCTTTGATCGCATTCTCTTTTAATACCAAATCTTCGCGAATGGCTTTAATTTCTGCTTTGTCTAATTTCTCAGCTTTAGCAGGGGCATTATTATCGACTTTCTCGAAAGACCCCATCAGCTCACGGCCACGACCGGGTTCCGCATAAATCTGTTTGGTTTTGGTATCAACATAAAGATCCATGGCAAAAGCGCCGGATGTTGCGCCTGCACCTAAAACGGTAGCGATTGCCAATGTAAGTTTAGATATTTTCATATTTTGCTCTTGGTTGTTATCAAAAAAGTTTGAGCAAGAATATGGAAATTAAATGACAGCTTAATGACGGTTTTATTACAGTTTGATGACAGGGCAACAAATCGGCAAATAAGTTGTAAGTTTGCAAAAAAATAAATTTGTTGGCCGGGCATGTTGCCATTTCTAATAAAAACCAACATGTTACCGATTATCTTTTTAGCAACAAAAAACGCTATAGGTTCGGCGTTAATCTTACAGTCACTTGCACGCTATGCGTTAAATAACCCTTTAAAAGCTGGTTTATGTGGCTACAAAGTTGCTACCATGCTAAGGAGTAGCTACTTTAAATACTCTTCGAGAGAATGGCGATGCAAACTCAAATCAAGAAGTGGGGCAATAGCGCGGTGGTGCGATTACCGGCAACGATGCTCGCACAGTTAAATCTTAGCGTGGGATCACCGGTAGACCTCAAAACAGAGGGCGACCGGCTTGTTATCGAGCCAAGCTTGAATCGCGAGTACAAATTATCTGATCTTTTGGATGGCATTACCCCTGATAATCTCCACGAATCAATAGATTGGGGCGAGGCAGTCGGTCGGGAGGCTGCTGCCTGATGGCGGCAAAATACGCCCCAGAGCGGGGTGACATCGTCTGGCTCACCTTTGATCCACAGGCAGGGCACGAACAGGCCGGTCGTCGCCCAGCGTTGGTACTGTCGCCAAAAGCTTACAACACAAAGACAAGCTTAGCTCTAATTTGTCCCATCACCAGCTTAAGCGGGACGGGGTTTGCAACCCCGTCCCTAACGTTTTGCGGGTAGCTGAGCTAAGTGGCTTAGCTCCACCAACTCAAAACATTTCGAACGGGGCAACATGCCCCGTCCGGCACTGAGGTGTGTCCAAGCTATCTGAAGAATAAACTCAATCCAGCCCGCAACGGTAAACGGGTTTATTTTCACGGTTCCTTAAAAACCAACTCGATCCGGGTGCCGCCTGCCGCACTGATGCGGTTTAACTCAAGCCGCGCCTTATGCAAATCGGCAATTTCCTTGACGATTGCCAGTCCCAATCCGCAACCGTCGCCGGGGCTTCCGGGGATACGATAAAATCGTTCGAAAACCTTGCCCATTTCAAGCTCGGGTATACCGGGCCCATCATCTTCGACGATCAGGCAGGGCGATGGATAAGATTGGACTTTAACTATTATATTGCCCTGGTCATGACCGTAACAAATGGCGTTATCGAGCAAGTTAGCCAATAACTCCCGTAGCAGCACCTCATCGCCGCGGATATATAACGCCCGCTTCGAGCCTTCAAAACTAAGCTCCATATGCCGCTGCAACGCTTTAGGCACCCAGTCCATGCAGGTGTCTTTAGCCAGTTTGCATAAATCGATCGGCCGCAATTCATAATCGCCATCAATGGGTTCCGATCTGGCTAAGATCAGTAATTGCGTGGTCAGGTGCGACATACGATCGGCGCAACCCTGAATGTGCATCAGGGCGGGTTTCATGGCAGGCAAATCTTGTTCGCGCTGCGCGCGCTCAACTTGCAGTTTCAAGCCCGCCAGCGGGGTGCGCAATTGATGCGCGGCATTGGCAATAAAACGTTGCTGGGTTGCGATAGCTGATCCCAAACGTTCCAGTAAATCATTGATGGTATCGGTCAGCGCACGCACTTCCAAAAAAACGTGCTGTTCGGGAATAGGGCGCAAATCGCGTGACGAGCGTTGCGCAATTTCATCGGCCAATACGTGCAAGGGTTGCAAGCCGCGTTTTACGCCGACTACCAGATAAATGCCCGCCAGCAAAACCAACGCCATCTGCGGCACCAGGTCGGCCAGTAAAATATCCATCATCATATTGCGCCGTTTATTCAAGGTCTCGGCAACGTGGACAAAAACCTTTTCCGAGGCGTGCTCGGGCGCGATCAGCATGGACACCACCCTGACCGGTTCGCCATACATTTCGTCGTCAAAATAAACAGGCCGCGTCCAATCGGTTTCCACATCAAACGGCTCGGGAACGAATTTGTCGCCCGTCAGCATGCCTTGTTCTTCCGAGATGATTTTAAAATAGGTTTTGTCCGATTCATCCCATTTAAAAATCTCAAGTGCCGCCGGAGGCAATTCGACGATCACTTTGCCGTCGCGCACTTTGATTTCCTGGGTTAACGACCGAGCGGAATCGAGCAGCCAGCGATCGTAAGCCACGTCGACATGGTACAAGGTGACAAAATAAGACAGCACCGACTCGACGCTGATAAAAAAAATCAACGGAACGGCCAAGCGTAAAAGAATCTCGGTTTTGAGACTGCGCTGTTTATTCATCATCCGACTTCTCCAGTAAATAACCGAGTCCGCGCACCGTCCTGATCACCGCGCCATAAGGTTCGATGCGTTTGCGCAAGCGATGCACGTAGATTTCAACAGCATTATCGGTCAGCGCGTCGCCATCCACGGCCAGACGTTGCGCTATGCGGTCTTTACTGACGACTTTTCCGGCCTGAATCAGCAATATTTCCAATACGCCGTATTCCCGCGCCGACAGGTTAATCGTCTGGCCGTCCACCAAAACCTGATGATTATGGGTGTCCAGCGCCAAACGGCCGATCACAATATCGTTGCTAAAACCCCCGTAACAACGCCGAATCAGCGCGTGAACCCTGGCTTCCAATTCCCGGAGCTCGAAGGGTTTGGTCATATAGTCATCAGCGCCCTGTTCAATGCCGGTGATCCTGTCGTTGACGCCGTCACGCGCCGTCAAAATCAAAATCGGCAACGGAATTTTCCGGCTGCGTAGTTTGCGCAACAGTTCCAGCCCGTCCATATCCGGCAGCCCCAAATCCAGCACGATCAAATCGAAGTCTTGCGCCAGCAACAACTGTTCTGCGTATGCGCCGGTTGTAGCCGAGGTCACCGAATAGCCGCTAGCGCTCAAAGTATGAGTTAAGCCGTCAGCCAAAACGGCATCGTCTTCTATTAATAAAATGTTCATGTCTCAGGGTGTTGCGAAAGGTTCTTGAAAGGTTAAGGGACTAGGATGAACGTATTCAACGGTTGCCGGCCTTTTACATAGCAGCCTGCAAGAATAACACTATGGGCATCATATATGCCCTTTTTAGACCTAAAGGATTATTAACATGATACACAAACACGCTCAATATTATTTCCGCCATATCAAAGATGATATTCCTGCCGGAATCGTGGTGTTCTTGGTCGCTCTGCCATTATGCCTGGGCATTGCATTGGCGTCGGGCGCACCGTTATTTTCCGGGCTGATTGCAGGTTTAATAGGAGGGCTGATCGTCTCCTGGCTGAGCGGCTCGCAACTTTGTGTTTCAGGCCCTGCTGCCGGTCTTACTGTGATCGTTTTCAATGCTATTGAAAGCCTCGGTAGTTTTCAGGGTTTGCTGGTTGCTTGTGTTTTAGCGGGCCTCATACAACTCGCCTTGGGCTATCTGAGAGCGGGGATTATCGGCGCTTTTTTTCCATCCGCTGTTATTGAAGGCATGTTGGCGGCCATCGGTTTAATTCTGATTATCAAGCAGATTCCTCATGCCACCGGTTACGATACCAGTTATGAGGGTGATGAAAGTTATATGAAAGAAACGGCTCATTCAAGCTTTATGGAATTGGTTGACGCGTTTGGCGGCATTTCTCCGGGTTCGGTTATTATCAGCGGGGTGGCATTGTTGCTATTAATCCTATGGGGAACGCCTTGGTTTAAAAAACAAAAACTGTTAAAGCTGATTCCAGGACCGTTAATCGCGGTGCTGTGGGGTGTCGGCTATAACCAGATCGCCACACAATTTGCACCGACCTGGGCAGTCGGCGCAAAACACTTGGTCAGCTTGCCGGTCTCGCAAAAAGCCACTGATTTTTTCAACAACTTCATGTTCCCTGACTTTAGCTATCTTACCAATCCTCAGGTTTATGTGGTCGCGGTAACGATTGCGATCATCGCCAGCCTGGAAACCCTGTTAAGCCTTGAGGCGACTGATAAACTTGATCCTTTAAAACGTATCGCACCAACCAACAGGGAGCTTAAAGCGCAAGGGGTCGGCAATATCATCAGCGGTCTGCTCGGCGGACTGCCCATCACCGCCGTCATCGTACGCAGTGCGGCCAATATTAACGCGGGCGGCCAAACCCGTATTGCCTGCTTCACTCACGGCCTGTTTTTATTACTGAGCGTTATGTATTTGGCGTATTACCTAAACTATATTCCACTGGCTTGCTTATCGGCAATTTTACTGCATACCGGTTATAAACTGGCAAACCCCGCCTTATTCAAAAAATTTTACCAAAAAGGCATGAGCCAATTTCTGCCGTTTGCGATCACCGTGCTTGCCATTCTGGTGACCGATTTATTAAAAGGCATGGCAATCGGCATGGTTATCGGTCTGTTTTTTGTCATCAAAGCCAATTATTCTGCAGCGATTACCTTGATTCAGGACGGATCGCATTATGTGCTGTCATTCAATAAAGACGTTTCTTTCCTGAACAAAGCACTGCTGAGAAAATTCATCCTGCGTATTGAGGAGAACAGCACAGTGACCATTGATGCGAGCAAAGCCAAATTTATCGACCATGACATTCTGGAAACGGTCGAGGATTTTCTGTCTACGGCGCCGGATGACAATATTACGGTTGAAGTCATCGATTTATACGGCAAGGAAAAGATCAAAAAACATGAGGCTTTAGTGGTGCTGAATGAACGGGTTAATTTATCCTGAAAAAAGACATTCAGTTTGTGTGTTAGTGGCCGATAATTACAGTGTAAATGTTTATTTTCTTCTGACAAAAGAAACTGAATACTTGTAACGTTAGCACTCACTTTGATGAGGGGAATGTCGATGGAAATTAAATCAGAACAACCGTCAAGCTACACGGTCAATGCCGCTAAAACGACCAAACAGGCCGGCGTACCGTCCGATACCCACGTATCGGAACAGGCGCACACAAAAAAAGCCGACGATGTGCAGGACTCGGCGGCGGTCACGACCAAAAAACAATTAAACCAAAGCATTTTACAAGCCTCTATGGATGTGAGCCTGAGCGCCGGCAACCAACCGATGGTCTTATTATTTAAGACCGCGATTGAAGGCGTTAACAAGGCGTTAGAGGGGCAACTTGGCCCCAACGCCATTCAGCATGCCTATGAAGACGGTCTCGATGTATCGCCGCAAGCCACTGCTGATCGGATTGTACAAATGAGTACGGCTTTTTTTGATAAGTATCAGGCTAGCCATCCGGACTTAAGCACCGAAGACGCGCTAAGCTCATTTACAAAGGTGATTAGCGGGGGAATCGATAAAGGTTTTAAAGACGCTCGGGATATTTTGGAGGGTCTTAACGTATTAAAGGAAGGCAATATCGCCAACAATATTGATGCTACTTACGACTTAGTGCAAAAAGGTCTGCAAGCCTTTGTGGATAATTATAAAAAACCGGAACAGACGAAGCCTGACGCTTCGGCATAAGGTTTGTCGCCATGCCAATTGGTGTGTATTGCGCGCACAAGATTGGGCATAAAAAGCATGCCCAACAGGAATGGATGACAGGGCTAAAGCATAAGATAGCTTCCCGGGCAGTTCGTCGTATTTTACCAGGGTCTTTACCTATTGAATGAAGGCATTATCGCCAGTAGTATTGCTTCCTAAGCAAACTTCAAAATCCGTTATCGCATTGCGTGCAAACAAGGCAGTGAGCAGATATTAACTTTCTTATGTGGATAAAATCATGCAGCAATTAACCTTGAAAACAAGTCACATCCTACCCCTTGTCATCGCCGGAATGCTGGCGACCGGCCCGGCGCTCGCCGACAAGCCTTCATGGGGCGGTCACGATAAAGCCGAAAAACATGAGCGGCGGGACAAGCAAAGCCATGACAGGGATCGCGATGATCGGTCGTTTCATCAAAGAGACGAGCACGACTTTAGAGGGCAGCGCTATTTCGACGATCGGCATCGAGTCGTCATCCATGATTACTATGTCGAACAGTTTCGTACCGGCCATTGTCCGCCGGGCCTCGCCAAAAAGCATAACGGCTGTGTTCCGCCCGGACAGGCAAAAAAGTGGCAGATAGGTTATCCGCTGCCGCGTAACGTGATTTACTACGATCTGCCGCCGGCGATCGTCATGCAGCTGGGGCCGCCGCAGCCCGGCTACCGTTATGCGCGCGTGGATTCCGACATACTGTTAATCGCGATAGGAACGGGGTTGGTTGTGGACGCTATTTTGGGGTTGAGCGGGAATTAAAAATCGTCATATTTAAAGGAGGGGGTATCGCGCTCTTTTCGAAGTCCTACTGCACTGGAAATCTTGATACCCGAAACGGTTTGCTCGTTGGTTAACTTCGCAGGCCGGAATAAGACCACCCAAGCGTAGCGCAAGGTGGCGTTTCCGGCCTACATGGCTGAGAGAGCTGGGAAAGAAATATAGAAAACCGGATTTTGATGTGCGGTGTGTGTAATCAATCGCGAAGCCATTTTTGCATGATGGGAAAAGGTTCAATGCCCAATTCTGCAGCCTTATTGTTGGTATAAGCCATACCGGCATCTTCAATGCCTTTGAAACCAATATAGATCCCCATCCGAAAATTGAACAGCAACGATTGAGATGCTCCTTTATAGCCGTTATTGTGGAAGAGTATTTCATGATCGATTCCAAGAGCAACAACGGCGGCCCAAGACCAGGCAATCGCTTCGACTTCGTAGGAATTGCCGATTTCATCGATCTTTCCGACATTACCGGTAGCATAATGTCTCAGGTGACTTGGAACCATTGCGATATGCCCGGCTTCGTGGAGCAAATCGCCGGGGTAGAGTAATTTCTCTTCGTCAACCAGCAATTTTCCCTTTTCAATATAAATGCCGGGAATGAATGTCTCTTCATTAAATGGTTTTTCAATGACTTCGATGCCAACTTCCCGGATGAAGTCCACCATCTTTGCCGTTACCGAATTACAGAATGCCATGGGTTTTCCTAAAAATGTTTAATAGCTGTAAAATGTCGTGACAGGGCGTAGGGCGGTTTCGCGCCAGCAAACCGCCAATCGACGCATAATATCCGATCCAATCGGACATAAAAAATCCCCGCTTGGAAAAGACCGAGCGGGAATCAAGTTCAAGGCTCCGTTCATGGCGGATTGCTGACGCGAATCCGCCTTACAGCGTTACAGAATGCCATGCGTTTTCCTAAAAATGTTTAATAGCTGCAAAATGTCGTGACTGTTGCTTAGATTGGGTGTCAACAGTAGTCGCTTTAGGCGACAGTAGAGCCGGACGGGGCATGCTGCCCCATTCGAAACGTTTTGTATTAATAAGCGTTCAGGCATCGCAGAAACGTTAGGACCAGGGCTGCAAACTCCCGCCCCGCTTTAGGGGCCAACCGAAAATTTTGATACCTAGAATAGTTTGCTCATTGGTTAACTGCGTAGGCCGGAATAAGACCACCCAAGCGTAGCGCGAGGTGGCGTTTCCGGCGAGTTTGGGAGGTATTTGCCGGAAACACCAGTTCTCGCTGTCGCTCGAACCGGCTTATTCCGGCCTACATGGCTAGGCGCTTTAAGCGACAGTAGAGCCGGACGAGGCTGCTGCCCCGTTTGAAACGTTTTGTATTAAAGAGTTCAGGCATCGCAGAAACGTTAGGTTCAGGGTTGCAAGCCCCGCCCCGCTTTAGGGGGCAGGATTAGGCTCTAGCCAGCAAAATTGAAGGATCTCTGCTGCCATGAAATATCGCCAAGACAACAATGCGATGTTGCTCCGTACGAAAGTAAACGCTGTACGGAAAACGGTTGGCAACGACACGACGAATGTCCTCGCGAACAACGGCAAACTGGAGAGGATGTTCAGCTGCCAATGATACGCAACGGTCAATTTCCGCCATGAACTCAAGAGCAAGGCCAAGTCGCTTGCTTTCATACCATACACTTGCTTCGATGAATTCTGCACTAGCGGCACGATGAAAAGTGATGGTTAGGCTCATTGCCTGATTTTGGCAAGAGCGGCAGCTTTTACTTCATTCCATGGAATCACATCGTCAGGATTCGCCAGATGGTCTGCGAGACGGCGGTCAAGTTCCGTTTTCTGCGCTTCTGTCAACGATGGCGTGGCACCGCGACTAACGATGCCGTCCCAGATAGCCTCAACCAGCTCGATCTGTTCGTCAATGTCGAGCGCACTTGCTTGCTGTAAGAGTTGTGTGTTCATAATCCGGCTCCCCTTCAAATTTAATGCGGCAATTCTAGCGCGTCTCGACATCTTATGTCTAAAAGGCAGTGAAAGTGCATCCAACCCCCGTCCCGCTTGGAGAATTTTGGTGATGTTTGCCGGAAACGCCTGTTCTTGCTGTCGCTCGAATCGGTTTATTCCGGCCTACGCGCCTGGCGCGAATCCGCCTTACAGAGTTACAGCGCTAATGGCATTGTTATATGATTTATCAATTAAAATTTTACCCAGTCGACCAGCCCTGGAAATTACAGAAATTGTTTGATCTATATTTTCAACAAATTCCTTGAGCTCAGATGCCATAAATACATTTGCTCGATTGAAGCTTTTTTCAATTTTTGGAAGAGCTTCCATTGTATCAATTAAAGATACAAACCCCTGCCGTCCTTCAAAAGCAGATTTTTCTACTCCTGACAAAACATCAAGGAACTCTTGAAGTTGCGCTTCAGCGTCACCTTCGATCTCTATATTTCCACCGAGAAGATACTCAAGACTGCTTTCTATGTCTTTAAGTAGTAATCTATATTTCCCATTATTAGGCTTTATGAACGCACCGAATTTTTGTAGGTGTGTTGATAACTCCCGTACAGCATTGAGTTGTTGTTTTGCTGTGTATTTTACAGAAGTTAACTTTTCTCCTGTTTTTGTGATTTCAGGAGTTACTTCATGTGTTAGTTTTGAACCCACTTCCGTAATAATATTGCCTAACTCTTCAAACCCATCTTCAAGCTTAACCCTGTAATCTAGTAAACCCAATTCTTCTTCAGAACTTTCCCTAGCAAAATCATTTGATAAAATTGATAAATCTTTGGATTGATGATTAATACTACCAAAATCCTTTACCGGGTTACCAAACGGAAGGTTGCCATTAAATGCCTCGGAAGCCAATTCAGATAACTCTTTTTTTGCTTGATTCATTTTTGCAAAATGTATGCTATATCCAATAACTCGATATGAGCGCAAATCGAAAGGAAGATCATCTATTTCTTGTGTTATCAGAATGACTTTTTTATTGAGCGCGTGTGCAATGCCCAGTTCATAGTAGACATTTGGGTTGGCACCCGTAAGATCAGCAACAACTAGATCACTAGATATAATTCCTTTTACGATATCGCCGATTATATTGTTCTGGCTTTTTATGTCGTCTGCCCTTTGAACGATATATCCAGCGCTCTCTAATCCTTCTGATATTAGATATTGATACACATCCACAAATTCCTCGGCAAATGGCATAAGGACAAAAGCGTTTTTTCTATTCAACTTAATCTCCTGTCTTTTTTCACATAACTAATATTAGCTATCCTAATAAACAAAAATTAAAAAACATTGTTTCATCGATCAGTTGCGTGAATTAGTGCATCCGAAAATGAATTCAAGTGGCGTCACAAAAAGCAGGGACAATTTAATTATAAACACCCGTGACAGTTAAGGATAATGAATTTAAACACTAGACTCCGTAAATGTGTTTATCTTCCTTGGCATTTCGGCAATACTTGTATACAGATTAGCGCCGGAGTACGAGAGCGATCCAGAACCCGTTGTCATTAGTGCGCCGCATCCCAAACCGGCTGCAACAAACTTTGGCATTGCAGCTCAAACGACTCGCCCAGCACCAACCCCAAATCCGCTACATTGCCGTAAAGTCGCCTGAGTTCCGGCTCGTAGGGTTGTTCTGCGGCTCTGGACAATTGCTCGATTGCGGCATCCAGCGCCGACTTTGAGGCGCGGTTGCTGGCTGTCAGCTTGCGGGCCTGTTTGACATACGCCAAAGCCGGTTCGACAAAAAATGCATCGGGCTGTTTTCGGCCCAGTCGGTAGATTTCTATCCATGCGCTCAGCTGCTCCGGCTGGCAATGTTCGGGCATGAATTCCAAGTCCTCATCGGTGCTGAGCAAAAACGACGACTGCGGCTGAACTTCGTTAATAATCAGGTGATGCAGCAACGCACAGACAAAATCCTTGCCTTTAAGATCGGCGTAGCGATAAAACAGGCTGCCGCGTTGATAAAGGTTGCCGAGTTTGCCGACCAAGCGGTAGCCGTCGACGCTTATGTCTATCGGTAAATCGTCCAACGGCTCGCCCAGGTTTTTGGCTTTTATGCGTTCGACAAAGCCATTAATTACCTGCTGTTGCCGGTCGAACTCCAGCTCTCCCGGCACTCCCGCCAACCACCGACCTTGGGCCTGCAGTTTTTTTACCGCGACCGGTTTGCCGTTTAGCGCCTCGTGTATCCATTCATGATAAATAGCGTAACCCTCCAGCTTGGCGACAGAAAACGGCTCACGCTCTTCGGCATCGGCTTCCATGCCGCTAAAGCGTATATCCATTTGCCGCTGCATGAAATGACGCTGCGGATGGCGGAAGAAACTGAACAATTCGCTGAGCTCGATGACTTCGGTTTCCTCGGTGTCTGATGGGATGGTTCCTTGCCACCACAAATCAGCTTGGGCGACCGGCCGGTCGCCCCTACGGGACAATGCCCTGGCGGTTTCGCAATCGGCCTCGGAAAAGCTGAATACATCCGAAGTTCCGTCGAAATAACGCCGACTGAATGGCTGTAACGGGTGCCGGTTAATCAAGTCGCCGTCACACTGCAAAACTTCCAGCAATTCGCTGATCACCACCGACGGCGGAATGGCGTCGTTGTGGCTGATCGACTGGCCGATGTAGGTCATAATCAGCTGTTGTCTGGCCGATAGCAGGATCTCCAGGAACTGATAGCGGTCATCGCTGCGGCGCGAGCGATCGCCTTTGCGAAAGTGTTGAGCCAGCAAGTCAAAGGTCGGGTTACGGTCGATTTTGGGGAACTCGCCGTCATTCATGCCTAACAGCGCAATCACTTTGAACGGAATAGACCGCATCGGCAGCATCGAACAAAAGGTCAGCTGGCCGCGCAAAAAACCGTTGGATGATTTGCGCTCGGCGACCATGCCTTCCAGCCAGCTGATAATCACTTGTAGCTCGACATCGTCATTATGCACGGCGGCCAGCTCGGCGGATAATTCCGCCAGCAGTTCGTTAAGCTGCTGGCGTTCGACCGGTTCCGCTGCCGCCAATAACTGGTCGGCGTAATAATAAAGCTGTGTGCTCCAGTTTTTTAGCGGTTTCGCCTGTTTGAGTTCCTTGCTGGCTTTAAACAACAGCTGCATAAAATCGCACAAGCCGCCCAAGGCCAGCGCCGAGGAGCCTTCAATATCCCGATAAGGCAATACGTCGGCAACAAAATCCTGATCGCTGCCGACCGCATAACCCATCAGTAACCGGTCCAGCGTCGCCTGCCAGGTGTTTTCGCTCAGTTCGGGCAGGCCGAGTTCCTGCTTGTGTTGCGCCGACTTGCCCCAGCGCACATGGGTATCCTGTACCCAATGATTGATCAGCTCCAGGTCGACCTCGGACAAGCCGAAACCCGGATACACCACCGGCTGCTCCAGCAAATCCAGCACCATTTGCCAGCCGAAACGGCTTTGGCTTAAGTCCAAAAAGCGGATGAAGGCGTCCAGCGCGTTGTTGCTCAGGCGCAAGCTGCGGTCGGCGATGGCATGTTGGATGTCGTCGAACACGGCGGAAATAAACGGCTCGTACACCTGAATATCAGGCGCCATCACCACAATGTCGCGCAGCTCCAGCGTCGGGTCTTTTTCCAGCGCTTGCAGCAGCTGGTTTTTCAGCACCTCCACCTCGCGCATTCTGGAGTGGCAGGCATGAATGCTGATCGAGTCGTCTTTTTGCAGCGGCTGTTCATCCAGGCTATTATTTAAAATACCGTTTTGCAGTCGTTGCAGATTATTTTGCGCCTCGCTCAGCTCAAAACTTTCCGGTTCCAAATCGAATTGCGCCTGCTCCAGCAACATCTCCTGAAACTCGCGCCCCTGTTGGCCTAATGTCGATAACAAGGGATGGCCGATAAAATTTTCGTCGTTCGCTCTCTGCCGTTTGCTGGCCAGATCGGCCCAAAAATCCTGCGCCGGATTGAGTAAATAAAGATGCAGTTGGCAATGTTTGGACAGGCCTTCCAAATAACTTAAAAATAACGGCGGCATGGTATTAAGTCCGAACACCGAAATCCGCTCCGGCAATTGCGCGCTAAACGCGCCTTCTTCTGCGGCATTCAATTTGGCGATTACATCCAGCCACAACGAGCCCCGGTGCTTGTTGCCGGTCTGTTCGGTTATTTGCAGCCATAAGGCCTGTTGCCAGCGTTCGGTTGTTGTTTGATACAACAGCTGGCCCTTTTGCCAGGCCGCCAGCATATCCGGCCGCATCATCTGGTATTGGTCGAAAATCTGCGCCAGCTGCTGGGCCAGTTGGTAGCGTTTTAAGGCGACATTTTCGCCCGACAGGTATTGCGTTAACGGCAAAAACACCTCGCCGTCCAGCCTACGGAGCAACGCCTCAATCCGCCAGAGCATCAAATTACGCTCAAAAGCCGCATCGCTTAAGCGGCTGTCGATGTTCTGCGCCAGAGAGCTGAAAAACTTGCCGGGAAATAAAAACTCGTAATTCGCCCAGACTTTAAATTGACTGGCTAACTGCTGCGATAACCACCGCTCCATGCCCTGGCTTTGAATCAAGAAGACTTCCTTGGCAAAAGGCGATGCCAGCGGCGAGTTCTCAATGACGGCGGTCAGGTGAAAGACCAGGTTTTCGGTTTTATTGGAACTGTGCAGGATGAACATGAGGGCTTTAATTTATCGTAGCGGCATTTTTTAAAAATCGGCGGGGTAATCTTTGTATAGCGATCGAGATAAGTTTATCCTGTAAACGTAGGGTGCGCTGTGCGCACCTTAGCTCCCACGGCGCGCATGGCACGCGCTACAGCGGATGTCTTTCTGCCGGAGAGAACAAAACTTTTCCGGACAACTCTATCTGCTGTATTATCACACACCCTTTACATACCTATAACTAAAATCAGGATAACCTTATGACTCAAGATGAACTAAAGCAAAAAGTGGCTCAAGCCGCTTTACACTATATTAAAGATGTTGCCATTATCGGCGTAGGTACAGGTTCTACCGTTAATCACTTTATTGATTATTTGGTCGATTTCAGGGCGGATATTGAGGGCGCTGTTTCCAGTTCGATTGCAAGTACCGAACGCTTGAAGAAAATCGGCATCCCGGTGCTTGATTTGAATGCGGTGGGTACGCTGGACGTTTATGTGGACGGCGCGGACGAAGTCAATCCCCATAAACAGCTGGTTAAAGGCGGCGGCGGCGCGTTGACTCGCGAAAAGATTATCGCCGCGGCCAGCAAAAAGTTCGTCTGTATTGCCGACGAGACCAAATGCGTCGATGTGCTGGGCAAATTTCCTTTGCCGGTTGAAGTCGTTCCGATGGCCAGAAGCTACGTTGCCCGAGAGCTTGTTAAATTAGGCGGTCAGCCGGTATGGCGGGAAAACTTTATTACCGATAACCACAATGTGATTCTCGATGTGCATAACCTGGATATTATCGAGCCGATCAAGCTGGAACAAATCATCAACAACATTACCGGCGTAGTCACCGTCGGCATTTTTGCGATGCGCCCTGCGGATGTCGTGTTAATCGGCAAGGGTAATGAAGTAACTACGCTTTAAAATAGTTGGCAGCCGGCCGGGGCGCACTGTACCCGGCTTGCACCCCTGCTAACGCCATTGACCGCAAAGCTTCCCATCGGCTTATTCTACTGCCGGACTTCCTGGAACGGCGGCTTTATACTCATAAATTCCGGTTAATTTGCGCTTGAATTCGTCAGAAATCAGCCTGGAATCCTGCTTGCTTTTTACTACGCGCGGTGTGATCAGAATAACGAGTTCGTTTTTGATATTTTCTCTGTCCGTATTGCCGAATAATGGCCCTATCCATGGCAGCTCATTTAGCCAAGGAATTCCTCCAATTGCATTACTATTGTTATTGTCAATCAAACCGCCTAACACGATAGTTTCACTATCCTGCACAGCGACAGAACTCTCAATCTCTTTTTTCTGGATGGTGGGTGATGTATTAACCCCTGTCTCCGTTTTGACAGCAGAGCTAACCGTTTGTTTTATATCCATAATAACCATGCCGTTTGCATTGACCCTGGGAGTAACCTCCAGGGTAACGCCGGTATCCTTGTATTGTATTGAACTCTGTATAGCGGTGGTCGCTCCTGTGGTGCCGCCACTACCGACGACGCTTCCTAACGTGCCTGTTTGTATAGGTACCTGATCGCCGACGTTGATTTTAGCTTCTTGATTATTCAGCACCATTAAAGAAGGTGACGAAATGATGTTGACATTGCCTTTATTAGCCTGGGCGCTTAACAAGGCATTAACTACGCCGGAGTTATAAATTGCGGTCAATCCGCCTGATGTAAAAGCCGCAGCACTTGCCGTGGCTATGCTGCCCAGTGTAGCCGCGTCATTGCCGCTACTGATGCTGCTGCCGCCATGATCTAAAAACCATTGTATTCCGTACTTTAATGAGTCTGTCAATTTCACGGAAACTATAGTCGCATCAATCAATACCTGTAGAGGCAATAAGTCCAGCTGTTTGATAACAGGGAGGATGACTTCGTACTCCTGCGGCGTGGCGACAACAATGACCGAATTATTGGCCACGTCCGAAATAATTCTTACCTCGCCCACATTGGCAACCTCCGCCTCTCCGGTTGGCGTGGATGTTTTGGGAACGTTTTGTTTTTCAGGCGCTTTATTGGTTAATTCAGCCGCCTTTTCTCCAGGCGCAACTTTGGCGGATTTTTCTTTCTTGGCAGCACCGGTAAAAATCTCATTCAACGTTGCTGCCAGTTCTTCAGCATCGACATTTTGAACCCTATAAACATTCACTCCGCCGCCGGATGCCGTATTGGCCCGATCCAGGCGAAATATCCAGTTTTCAATATCCTTTAAATAGCCGGCCTGATGCGTAATTGCCATCACGGCATTCAATCTTTCAACCGGGATAAAACGAAAAAAGTTACTCTCTCCTTCCTTGCCCTCTTTACGAAAAATCTCCTCCAGTTCTTTAATAATGGTTTCCGGCTCAACATGGGCTAATGGAAACAGGCCAAAAGATTGTCCTTTCAACACATCGACATCAAAAACGCTGACCATGTCCATTACCCGTCCCAGTTCATTAGGGGTGCCGGATGCGATCAGGATATTGCGCGTACTGTCGACATTGAGAATGGTCTTTTCCTGCACCAGCGGTTTGATCACATCGACAATGTCTTGCACGGCGACATTTCTAACCGGAATAACCCTGACTTGAAAGCCGGACCTTCCGCCAGTATTGGGCGCTGCAAAACTGGAGCTGTACAGGGCTTCGCTGGCCGGTTCGATGTGGTAAATGCTGGCATCCTTAACCAGGACGGCATTGTTCATACGCAGCAGCATTTCAAGGGTGGGAATCAGCTCCTCTTTACTTAAGGGATCGGTCGTTTGCAGGGTGACCTTGCCGGCCACCTTGGGACTGAGTACGTAGTTTTGTCCAAGGATGTCGCTTAAGATAACTTTGGCCACTTCACCCAAATCGGCTTCATCAAAATTGAGACTGTATGCACCCTCGCCGCGGCTTTGGGGTGTTCTATGCTGCGTTGCCGCTCCCGGTACAAACCGGTTGGTACCGGGAAATAACTCAGGCTTTGCCCGCGTTACCGCAGTAGCGGGCGCTTTGTTTTTCAGTTGATCAATAGACACATCGGTTTGCTCCTTTCTCACCGGCGTCAACGGCAATTTTGCGATAGGCTGAGGCCCGAGTGATTCACAACTTGACAACGTTAAACCCAAGACCACCAAACAAGACGTTATTGTTACTTTTTTGATATTAATCATTGCGGGTTTCCCTCCGGTGTATCTTCAGTATTATCTGTTGCAGGTTCTGGAATAGCTGCTGGAACAGGCGCTGGTGCAGGAGCAGTAGCAGGCGCGGGCGCCGGTGTACTCGGCGTTGGACTGTTTTCCCCCTGCGGTAATGCTTTTAATTTCGGCTTTCGAAGCAGTAGTTCCTTCTCGGTACTGCCTTGTTTAAGCACGACCCGGTCATTTTTTATTTCAGTCAATTTCCAGCCGTCAATATCGTCGCCGACGGTTATTTTTCGAGTATGATCTTTGACAAGCTTTGATTTAGGCCGACCGAATAAGGCCGAGACGGTTTTTTTTGTGCTGTAAATTCCGTTCAGCTGCCAATCAAAGCTCTCGGATTTAGAGGCGGCGCCTTGCGCTGTCTCCTGATTCGGCTCAGCTACCGGTCTTCTGTCTTTAATAAATAACGGTCTGGCAACCAGGTCAACGTAACTTTCTTCCGGCTGTTTGGTCAATTCTATTTCGGGCAACTCATCCGTTTTATAGTCTTGCGGTTTTTCCGAGGTAAGCGACGTCAGCAAACGGTGTCGCATATAGCTTGCATACAACCACTCTCCGGTAATAATCAAGCACAGGCCGATGCAAGCGGATACCAGCAATTTCATGAGTTTACTATTCATTCCGGCAGCCTCCTCATAAAACTGACCGCCTGAAAATTGATATTTAATTCGTTACTCGGTTCGATCTGGCGCGTTGTCCTGCTTCTTACGCCGCGCATCGGCCTGATCTCTATCTGATTGATAATAAGTAGCGGAGTCGATGTTTCCAGCTTGTACAGCACCGCCCGTAACACTTCGCTATTACCCGTCATCCTTACGCTGACGGTTATCCGGCTAAATTCATTTTTGGTGCTAAGGGGGAGCGCCTGAGTGCTGCTCAATTGCCCGCCTGCCTCGGTAATTACTTTTTTAATGAACTCCTGAACCTCGGCGGACGCTAAAGCGCCGGTACTCTGCCGGTTCAAAAGGCCACGCTTTTGATACTGTTCTTTTATGGCGACCATGCTGGCGATGACAGCGTCTTTTCTTGCCAGAATCCGCTCATATTGCTGTATCCTGAAAACAAGATTATTTTTGGCGTCGAGCAGTTCCAATCCTTTGTTAGCCAACGGCACAATAACGGCCAGACTGACAAGCAGTATTGCCGCAACCAACAGGGCGACGGCCAACCATCGCTGCATTTGCTTACTTCCGATGTCGATCACTTGCGTCTCCCGATAGCCAAGGATGGTGTGTATGCCAAAGCAGCCGGTGCGGCGTTCGATTGGGCGGGAGGAGCCGCAACCGCCGGGGTAACGTCAACGGTAATCTGGAAGCGCTCCTGCCCGCTGGCTTTATCCTGGGTAACCGGCGAGACAAACCGGGCGTTGGCAAACAATTCGGAGTCTTCCAAAACGCCGATCAATGCCGAAGCGGCGGGCGACTCGCCCTGTATTTGCAGATGCCCGTCCGAGTACTGTATGTAGGACAACCAGGTATTATCTTTGATGAGCGCGCTTAAGGTATTCAACATCTCAATGACCGGCGGAGCCGCATTTTTCTCCGCTATCAATAGCCGTGTTTCGTCTATCATCGCATCGATCTCCAGCTGCAGGGCCTTGACTTCCTTGGCATCCTTTTCTATGGCATCGATTTTTTCCTGCAAGGCATTGACCGTTTGATATTCAAACAAGACCGGCAGCGCCAGCACCGCGCCCAGCAGTAAAAAGATCGCCGCAATCAGTGCCGTGTAAATCAGTCGCGGTGTATTGGCGGTTTTGTCCCTTAGGCTTTCCGGCAATAAATTGTAGCCGTCATAACGTTGCTCAAGATCATTCGGCGTCGCCTCGTAATCGACGAACAGCGGCGACATGTCCATGGCCTTGATGTCTTCATACAGCGCATCAAGCGTTTCCCTGGGCGTTAATACCAGCATGACCCTGATTTGTCCGGGTTCATGCTCGCCTTCCAGCGGCTTAACCGCAAAATAAACCTGTTCCGCCTTAAACGGCGTATAGCGGTCAAGTTCATAGGCGACAACTTGGGACAGGTTTTCTTTGACGGCAACCGGCAAGGCGAGTTCTTTTTGAATGGCCTCTTGCGCGGTTAGCCGAAGGATTAAATTCGCTTTAGCCAGCCGTTCATCGTTGGCTCGCAAGGCTTTATATTGCGCTATGCCCGAAGCGTTGCGCTCCAGTATTGCCAAAGGCTCGGCTTGCTCATTAAGTCTGTAGGTCAGCGCTAATTGATTGCCTTCGGGACGAACGATGATGAAGCCCCGTTTTTCATTAACCAACTGTCTGATTTTTTCAGGCACCAGAAAGTCAAGTTCGCGCAGCCACCAGCGGAAGAACTTTTTAACGTCCAGATCAATGGTTGAATTCAGGTTCGGCATACTGTCTCACAAGTAACTCATCTGTTTCGTCTGTAAATAAGGAACCATCGACGGCGGCGTTACGCTGCCATTTCAGAACCTGAAACGGCGACGCCCCCGGACTATCCGATTTTTTTATCACCGTATTGATGACGGCCGTTGTGCCATCATCCAACAGCGCTTCGGCAATAACCGCCATCACGCCTTGTTGCGCCGCGCCATTACCGGCAGCGACAGCCGCTGCAGGCGCATTCTCACCCGTTTGTCCGGCTACCCTATTAGAACCCACCGGAACTGTCGGCGCCGGTAGGCCGTTTATAGCACTTTCCCGCCTTGCTGCGATATATTCGTTTATCAATTCGGGATCCATTCCCGGCAGTACCTGCAAAACTTCTTGGGATGCCTGGGTCAAATCGACCTGCGGTTGTCCCGAGTAGACTGTGACCCGGTTTTCAAGCCACTTGAAGACCTGATCATTCATACCCAATACCAGCTGTAATTCCTCAATGGACTGGAACGGCTTGTTGCGAGGCCCGTAGTTTAATCCTGCGTCTTTATATTCCTCTTTCTCCGCGCCTTCTATATGCACCAGGTCATCCGCATCACGCCAATCGAGAACCGCATTGACCAACCTGGTTTGCAACTGCTCATCAACCGGCGCGTGAACCATCAGTCCTTGTAACAGCGTCTGGTCCGCGCTGTTTAAATCCACCTTGCCTGCTTCAGAGAGTAGCCGAACTCTGACCTTCGAATCCGCGTAATCCAGTTGGTAAACGCTGCCATCGGTATGCCAGCGTTGTAGCGGGTCGGGATGCATTAGCATCAGTTCTGCAACGGCAAGCCCTGATTCTGCGATAGCCGCGGCCTGGGCATTATTGCTGCTGCCGGTTACGATGCCCGCTTCCCGCCGCATACTCAGCGCAAAACTACCGGCCATAATGGTCAGCAGGCTCAACACCCACAAAACCAGAACCAGGGCGAAACCCTCAGACCGGATCAATTGGGCGCCTCCGCCGGTGCGGCAACATTTGTCGGGTTGCCTTCAAGCGCTGTGCTGCCGGTTTCGCCTGTAACTTTAAGCGCTATAATCATTTCCGGCCAAAAAACGCCATTTGTCGTGTTGATGCTGATTTTGACCAATCGGGGGTGAACGCCTTTTTCCAGCCATTCATCCTGCCAGCTGCTTTTGCCCTCATCATCAGCGCCGAAATAAGCCAGCGTAAAATCGCTGACATGCCTTAACAAGACCTCCTCTTCCCGGTGCCACTCTTCACCTTCGGTTACCGGAAAAAACGGTGTTAGGGAAACCTTGATGACCTGTTCTTTATCTTCTTGCTGCGGCTGTATCGAAAACAGCTGCATGCCCGCTCTACCGACACTTGCAGGAAAAACCGAGACAAACTGCAAGGACTTTTTTTTGCCTTGAAAAGAAAATGTTTTGTTCTTGTTATCCGTTGCGGTGCCCGATTCCGGCCGGCTTGCGGTATCCGCATCATTCCCGGCAACCGCCGCACCGGTTCCCGCTCGGCTTGCGGCAGACTCGCCATTCCCGGCGGAAAAATCATTCCAGACAGGGAGGGCTGAGGATAAATGCCGCTGAAAAAAGTTATAGACTACGGCGACCTCATTGACTTCGGCTATTTTGTTTTCTCCCTGTTCCCAGCTTTGGGCGCAAATTCTCAAGCTGCTGAACAAGAGCACCACCATAATGCTTAATAGTGTCATTGCTATCAGAACCTCAATTAGCGTAAAGCCCGCCGCGGCGCTGGAAGAATGGTGCTTCGCCTTTCGCCCTTCGCCCTTCGACTTGCTGGTACAGTTCATAACACCTTATTCACCAGTTTCAATGTTGTTAACTCAACCTGCCTACCGGCGGCACGGGCATCCTCCCCCCAGCTTACGACAACCTTAATCTTAAAAAGCGCTGCCGTTATAGCCGTGACGTCTAAATTTTCAGCCGTGAATTGGAACGGACTGACGGACACCCGCCAATGGTATTTTTCATTTTCGAGCCCGGTCGCTTCGCTTGGCTTTAAGGGTGCTTCAATGCCTGTTTGGGCCATTAGCGATTCAGCAATTTGGACGGCTGCGGTATATTCCTCGGCAACGCCTGCAGTATTAACACCGGCAGAAAATATCTTCAGCAAAATCCCCAAGGAAAGCGCCAGGATTGAAAACGCAATCAGGATTTCCAGTAAAGAAAAGCCGTGCTGTCTATTCATTTTCAAGCTCAATTTGGCCGGTTAGCCAATTTATATCGATTTTCCACGATGTCTGTCCTCGCTCCAGCGTGATTCTTCCTCCCGTAGAGGAACCATCGGCAAAAAAACGGATGTTCGCCGAGCCTTCCCCGGTTAATTCGGTTTGCGCAGTCACCACGGTGACATCAATACCCTTGGGTATTTGATAAAGCTTGTCCCGACCGCTGACCCTGTAACTGTTGTTACCAAGCTCAAGGGCAACCGTGGTTTCCTGATGCGTCATTAAAGCCTGGCCTCTGGCATAACGCAGCGCTGATACCATATCTCGCGCCGCCGCCCTGATTTCTGTTGTGTCGCTCCCTGATGACAGGTTAAGACCGATCACGGAAAACCCCAAAACAACGACAAAAAGCACTACGGTCAACTCCAGCAAGGTAAAGCCGCGTTGCGGTTTGCCTCTCAGCGTAGCGTGCTGAATCTGCATTCCCACGCAGCGCGCAGGAACAAGACATCTTCCACCTTTCGCCTTGCGCCTTTTGCCTTGCGCCTCAAAAATTATTCCCAACTAACAATATCCTGATCTTCGCCTTCGCCGCCTTCCTTGCCATCCGCCCCGTAGGTGAACAAATCGAATTTCCCGTGCTCGCCGGGAGCGACATAGTGATATTCCTGCTGCCATGGATCCAGCGGCATTTTGGCTTTGCGCAAATAAGGGCCGTTCCAGCGTTTGGCGCTGTCGGGCGATTCAATGAGGGCCTTCAAGCCTTGCTCGGAACTCGGATAGTTGCCTAGATCCAGTTTGTACATATCCAGGGCGGCCGCCAGATCTTCAATCTGCACCTTGGCCGCTTTGGTTTTGGATTCGCCCATGTGCTTCATAACCTGCGGCCCGACTATCCCGGCCAGCATCGCAATAATGCCCAGCACCACCAATAATTCAAGCAGGGTAAAGCCGCGGTGGCGAAGGGCTAAAGGCGAAAGGCGCAAAGAGCCTGCCTTTTTCGCCTTTAGCCTTGTGCCTTGTGCCTTGTGCCTTACTATTTTTTTCATAATGTTTTCCTAGTCTTAAAAAGCCAAATCATTAACACTCAGGATAGCCAGCAGAATCGATACGATGATGCCTGCAATCATCAATCCCAGTGAAATTATCAACGCCGGTTCCAGCAATGCCAGCATACGCTGTATTGCCACTCTAAGCTGTTTATCGTAAATCGTCGCCACGCGCAGCAGCATTTCTTCGAGACGTCCGGTTTCTTCACCCATTTTTATCATTTGCATGGCCATCTTTGGGAATATGCCTTTCTCCAATAAGGCATCCGACATATTTTTACCCTGCTTCAGCTGCTCTTCGGTATCCTGAATGGCCGCCGACAAAACCAGGTTGTCTACCGTTTCGCGAACGATAACCAGAGCCGCCAGTATCGAAACGCCGTTACCCAATAAAGTGCCCAGCGTGCGGCTGATGTTGGCGGTTTCCTTGTTCAGGATAATCGTCCCGGCCAGCGGCAGTTTCAAAAAACGACCGTCCCAAATCTTCTTTTTTACCGGATCGGCCATCTGAAGATTCATATAGCCGGTGATTAATATCACACCTAAAACCAGCATCCACCAATAGCTTTGCAGCCATTCGGCCAAGCCCACTACGATCTGGGTCGATACCGGCAGCGCCTTGCCTGCGCTTTCAAACATCTCGGAAAACTGCGGCACTACAAAAGTCAGCATCACAAAAAGCGAGGCCAGCGACATGATCAACAAAATGGCCGGGTAGATCAATGCCGTACTGACCGTCTCTTTCAATTCACGGGAGCGCTCCAGATACTCGGACAAGCGCCCCAGTACTTCGCCCAGACTGCCGCCCGCCTCACCGGCGCGTATCATGTTCAGGTAAAACTTGCTGAAAATGCCGGACTGCTTTTCCAGCGCATCGGCCAAGGTTGCGCCGCCTTTTACTTTCTCCAGAACCCTGCCGATCAACTTGGTCACCCGCTCGTTGTCTTCAGTCAAGTCGATCAATACCAGCAAGGATTTATCCAAAGGCAGACCGGATTCCAGCAAGGTTGCCAATTCGCCGGTGAACAGGGCGATGTCCTTTTGCGATAATTTGGTCTGCTTGATGCCCAGCCTTAAACCCAGAAACGATTTGGCACCGGCCGGGACTACGCGAATAGGAATGTAGCCTTCCGTCTGTAACGTTGCAATCAACTGCTGCTCATCAACCGCGTCCCTGACGCCCTCTTCGGTTTCGCCCAGACTGTTAACCGCTTTATAGGCAAATAACATCAGGCTTCCGACGTGACCCGTAGCACTTCTTCCAGCGTGGTAATGCCTTGCAGGGCTTTGACCAAGCCGTTTTCGTACATCGTTGTCATGCCTTCCTCAATGGCGAGCCGTTGAATGGCTCCGGCTTCTTCATGCGCCATAATCAATTTGCGGAGCGGATCGGTCATTTGCAGAAACTCGATAATCGCCAGCCGCCCGCGGTAACCTAAACCCCCGCATGACGGGCAACCTACCGGTTTGTATAAGACAATATCGCCTTCCGGCGCAAACCGCCTTAACCTCATGCCGTCGATAATGTCTTGGGATGGCGTATAGCGTTGCTTGCACGCAGGACACAGTTTTCTTACCAGGCGTTGCGCCAATATGCCGTTAACGGTGGAGGTGAGTAGGTATTCTTCCAAGCCCATGTCCAGCAAGCGGGTGACGCCGCCGGCCGCATCATTGGTATGCAGCGTCGATAATACCAAATGCCCGGTCAGCGCCGATTGCACGGCGATTCTTGCGGTCTCCAGATCGCGCATCTCGCCGATCATGATTACGTCGGGATCTTGCCGCACGATAGAACGTAGCGCCGACGCAAAGGTCAGGCCTATTTGCGGTTTGGCTTGAATCTGGTTGACCCCGTCCATCTGGTATTCGACCGGATCTTCAACAGTGATGATTTTTCGCTCGGAGGTGTTGAGTTGTTTTAACGCGGCATACATCGTGGTGGATTTTCCGCTACCGGTAGGGCCGGTAATCAGGATAATGCCGTGCGGTTGGGACAGTACCTCGATAAACTGCTGTAAATGTTTGCCGGAAAAGCCCAGTGCGGCAAAATCCAGCACCGTCGTTTCCTTGTCCAGCAAGCGGATTACTACGCTTTCGCCGTACATCGTCGGTATGGTCGAAACCCGCAAATCCAGCTCCTTGCCCAGCATTTGCACCTTGATGCGGCCATCCTGCGGCAGACGGCGCTCGGCGATGTTCAGCTTGGCCATGATCTTGACCCGCGAAATCACCGCTGCGGTGGATTTGACCGAAGGCGCGTCTATTTCCTTTAGTACGCCATCGACACGCAGCCTGACTTTTAGCGATTGCTCAAAGGGCTCGATGTGAATATCCGAGGCCCTGCTTTCAATCGCCCGCTGCATGATCAAATTGACCATTTTGATCACCGGCGCTTCACTGGCCAAGTCTTTTAAATGCTCCAGATCTTCCTCGCCCAGATCATCGACCGCCAGATCGTCAACGAGTTTATCCATTTGCGAGCGGCCTTCGCCATACTGCACTTCCAGCGCCGCATCGATTTCCGAAAGCAGGCCGACTTTGGCGATGATGTTTTTTCCGGTCGCCAGCTTTAACGCATCAATGACAAAGCGGTCTTCGGGGTCCATTAGGGCAACGGTGATGTCGTCATTGTGACCGCCATTTTGACCCAGGCCGATGACATGGTAGTTTTTTAAAAACCGTAACGGCACGGTTTCCGGCAGTTGCATTTCCAGCGGATAGTGATCCGGTGTAACCTTTTCAAAGCGGCCCGATTCAACAAAAGCGTCGGCTACATCAAGCTCCGAACACAGGCCCAGCTTGACCAGCAACTGCGGCACACTTTCCGATACAGATGTCTTCTGTACGCGCTCGACTTTTTTTAATTCTGCGGCAGAAAGCTTCTGTTTATGCTGCAAAACGGTTAACAACGATTCATATGCCATTATCCAAAAAGACCGGTTGGTATTGTAGTTAGTGTCTGTAGGTTAGAGTGTTCGACTTGTTCAATCAATAAGTGCTATCACCTATCGAATGAACCTGCGATTTAGCTCAATGTTTTATATTAACAAAGTCTCAGGTATTTTTTAATTCCATGCGATTTTCTTGGGATTAAAATTTCTGCTTTTAAGTTGGGCTGTCTTGTTGTGGGGCTAAAAACCGGTTTTTGCTCATAACGACAATAAAAATTTTGCAGGCTCATTGATGTCCTTAATTATTTATATAGATTGACGATTAAAGCAGGCTTAAGCGCATTGATTGAATCAATGGAGGGCATACTTGAGTGATTTTTAAATTCTAGTGCGTCCTAAAATAAATTTAGATGGCTGCCTATAAAATCACGAGGGTGTTCACTCACAACGGCCGTGGCTAATAAACCTAAACGCTAGATGCCGAAAACGCACATCTCCTCAACCAAAAATTCCGCAATTATGCAACAAATCATGGGTTTCGCTCGCACTCTACCCATCCTACGATGTATAATGCGCGGTTATTTTTCACTGAGTTATAAGGTGTGGTTTATGCAAATTATTCAGGAAGCGCTCACGTTTGATGACGTTTTATTAGTGCCTGCGCACTCGACTGTGCTGCCACGCGACGTAGAAATGAAGACCCAGCTGACGCGGGGTATTACGCTCAATATCCCTTTGGTTGCGGCGGCGATGGATACGGTTACCGAAGCCCGGCTGGCTATTGCGATTGCCCAGGAAGGCGGTATCGGCATTATTCATAAGAATATGACGGCCGAGCAGCAGGCGCGTGAAGTCCGCAGCGTTAAAAAATACGAGAGCGGAGTGATTAAAGATCCGATCACCGTTACGCCAGATGTGAGCATACGGGACGTGATCACCTTAACCCGATCCAAAAATATTTCCGGCGTACCGGTGGTCAATGGCGATGAGTTGGTCGGTATTGTGACCAGTCGTGACTTGCGCTTTGAGACGCGCTTTGATGAGCCGGTTTCAAAAGTCATGACGCCCAAAGAGCGGTTGATTACGGTGGGTGAAAATGCCGATCGGAAAGAAGTGATTGCCTTGCTACATGAACATCGCATCGAAAAAGTGTTGGTGGTCAATGATGCTTTCCATTTGCGCGGCATGATTACGGTAAAAGATATACAAAAAGCCAAAGATTACCCGTTGGCCTGTAAAGACGAACAGGAACGGTTGCGGGTCGGCGCGGCAATCGGTACCGGGCAAGGTACGGAAGAGCGTGTCGCCGCCCTGGTTGCTGCCGGTGTGGACGTGATTATCGTCGATACCGCACACGGACATTCTCAAGGCGTATTGGACAGGGTGCGTTGGGTAAAGCAAAACTATCCTGATGTACAGGTTATCGGCGGCAACATTGCCACGGCGGCGGCGGCGCTGGCCTTGGTTGAGGCAGGCGCGGACGGCGTTAAGGTCGGCATCGGCCCCGGTTCTATCTGTACGACCCGTATTATTGCCGGTGTCGGCGTGCCGCAAATTACTGCGGTCAGCAATGTCGCCGATGCGCTAAAAGGAACCGGCGTGCCGTTGATTGCCGATGGCGGTATCCGCTATTCCGGCGATGTTGCTAAAGCCTTGGCCGCCGGTGCCTATGCGGTGATGTTGGGCGGTTTGTTTGCCGGAACCGAAGAAGCGCCGGGAGAGATCGAGTTGTTTCAGGGACGGTCTTATAAATCCTATCGCGGCATGGGTTCTTTGGGCGCGATGTCGCAACAGCAAGGCTCCAGCGATCGCTATTTTCAGGAAGAAACCGATTCGGCTGAAAAATTGGTGCCGGAAGGTATAGAAGGCCGGGTGCCGTATAAAGGCAGTTTGCTGGCCGTTATTCATCAGTTACTGGGCGGTATTCGCGCCAGCATGGGGTACACGGGCAGCCAAACCATTGCGATGATGCATGAAAAAGCGCAGTTTGTGCGGGTGTCCAGTGCCGGCATGCGCGAAAGCCATGTGCATGACGTGACCATCACTAAAGAAGCGCCTAATTACCGGATGGAGTGAGTTTAGGCGAAAGACGAAAGGCGAAGGGCTAAAGGTTGACCTAATTTTGAAGCTCGGTTTTTTCGCCTTTCGTCCTTTGCCCTTCGCCCTTAACCTTTCGCCTGATCTAAAAGAGTTCTATCGTGAAACAACAATCCCCAAACATTCATACCCACAAAATCCTGATTCTGGATTTCGGCTCACAATACACCCAACTGATCGCGCGCCGCATTCGTGAAATCGGCGTTTATTGCGAAATTTTTTCCTGCGAATGCGACGCTGAACAAGTCGAAAAATTCGCACCCAACGGCATTATTTTATCCGGCGGCCCTGACACGGTAACCAGCGGCGATACGCCAAGAGCGCCGCAAATCGTTTTCGAGTTGGGCGTTCCGGTACTGGGCATCTGCTATGGTCTGCAAACCATGACCGAGCAATTAGGCGGCAAGGTTGAAAGTTCCGATCATCGGGAGTTCGGCTATGCGCAAATCAGGGCGCGCGGCCATTCGAAATTGCTGACCGGCATTGAGGATCATTTGTCGTCCGAAGGCTATGGCCTGCTGGACGTCTGGATGAGCCACGGCGATCGCGTGGTTGATTTGCCGAGCGGTTTTAGCCTGATTGCCAGCTCGGACGGTGCGCCGATTGCCGGTATCGCCAATGAAGACAAGGGCTTTTACGGCTTGCAGTTTCATCCCGAAGTTACCCACACCAAACAAGGCGGACGGATATTGTCGCGGTTTGTGTTGGAGATTTGCGGCTGTGAAGCGTTGTGGACATCCAGCAATATTATCGAAGACAGTATCGAGGTTGTGCGGAAAACGGTCGGCACCGATCATGTGGTTTTGGGCTTGTCCGGCGGCGTTGATTCGTCGGTTGTTGCCGCGCTGCTGCACAAGGCCATTGAAGACCAGTTGACCTGCGTTTTTGTCGATACCGGCTTGCTGCGTCTGCACGAAGGCGATCAGGTGATGGCGACGTTTGCCGAGCACATGGGCGTCAAGGTTATCCGGGTGGACGCCGAACAGCGCTATCTGGATGCCTTGAGCGGCATTACCGACCCGGAACAAAAACGCAAAATCATCGGCAGCCTGTTTATTGATATTTTTGACGAGGAAGCTGCGAAAATAGCCGATGCAAAATGGCTGGCGCAAGGCACGATTTATCCCGATGTGATCGAGTCGGCCGGTTCCAAAAGCGGCAAAGCGCATTTGATCAAGTCGCATCACAATGTCGGCGGTTTGCCGGAAAATATGCTGTTAAAATTGGTTGAGCCGTTGCGCGAGCTGTTCAAGGACGAAGTCAGGAAGCTGGGCGTAGAGCTGGGTTTGCCTGCGGATATGGTTTATCGCCATCCGTTTCCCGGTCCCGGTTTGGGGGTCAGAATTTTGGGCGAAGTGAAAAAGGAATTTGCCGATTTATTGCGCCAGGCCGATGCTATTTTTATCGAAGAGCTGTATCGCCATGATCTGTATGACAAGGTCAGTCAGGCGTTTGCGGTATTTTTGCCGGTCAAGTCGGTCGGCGTGATGGGCGATGGCCGCCGTTACGATTACGTGATCGCTATCCGCGCTGTCGAAACTATCGATTTTATGACCGCTCGCTGGGCGCATTTACCGTATGAGTTTCTGGATTTGATTTCCCGCCGCATTATCAATGAAGTCCCCGGTATTTCCCGTGTTGCTTACGACATCAGCGGCAAGCCCCCCGCAACGATCGAATGGGAATAAGCAGTACCACGGATGAAGCATGGATGCGTCATGCCATCAGGCTGGCGCAACGGGCCGAGCAACAGGGTGAGGTCCCGGTCGGCGCTATCGTAGTCAGGGACAATCGATGTATCGCAGAAGGCTGGAATATTCCGATAACCAGCCATGATCCGACCGCCCACGCCGAAGTAGTTGCCATGCGGGGCGCGGGAGTTCACGTTCAAAATTATCGTTTGAATGATGCGACCTTGTACGTGACGTTGGAGCCTTGCGTGATGTGCATAGGGGCTATGAGTCACGCGCGGATCAAGCGGCTGGTGTTCGGCGCGTACGATCCCAAACGAGGCGCGGTGTGCAATGCACTAAGCCTGACCGATGCGGCTTTTTTAAACCACAAGATCAGCTGGGACGGCGGCGTGCTGGAAACGGAATGCTCGGAAATGCTGAGGGATTTTTTTAAGGCTAGGCGGTGATGAATAAAGGATTATCACCACGAAGACACGAAGTTCACGAAGAAAAAGCTAAGAACTTGGTAGTGCTAAACGTGTAACGCCAAGCCTAATGAAGTGATTGCTGGAGGTCAGGCAAAGCCTGACCTCCAAACAGCACTACCAAAAACTTCGTGTCCTTCGTGTCTTCGTGGTGAATAAAAGCTTTAAAGCGCCGTCGGATCAATAGTTACCGCTTCATGCTCAGTATCTTCGCCATCGACTTCCATGGCATTTTTCTTGATCTGGTTTTCCTCGGTCAGCCAGACCAGTAAATCGTAATAGCTGCGAATATTCTCCACAAACTCAACCGGTTCCTGGCCTCGGGCGTAGCCGTGCTTGGTCTGTTGGTGCCATTTTTCCTGAGTCAGCAAGGGCAGTCGCTGTTTGACATCCATCCATTTGTCGGGGTTGCCGCCTTGCTTTGTTGTCAATGTTCTGGCGTCTTCAAGATGGCCCAGCCCGACATTGTATGAGGCTAAGGCAAACCAGGTGCGATCCGGTTCCGGAATTTGCTCGGAGATAGTTTGGATTCTTTGCTGAAAATAGCGCGCGCCGCCGGCGATGCTTTGCGCTGGGTCGGTGCGATTTTTGATGCCGAGTTCAGCGGCCGTGTCGTTGGTTAACATCATAATGCCTTCGACGCCGGTCGGGGAAACGGCTTTATCCAGCCAGCGGGATTCCTGATAGCCGATTGCGGCCAATAAGCGCCAGTCTATGTTGTATTGCATTGCCGCCGAATTGAAATATTTTTGATACAGTGGAAGTCGGCTTTTTTGTTGCTGGCGAAATTTACAGTTGCCGATATAGCTCAAGCTGCTGGTATGTCCGTAATGTTTTTCAAGAAGCTGGTCGAGCGTCTTGTCCTTTTTTATGCGCTCGAAAAAACGCGTCACTTCATCGTATAAGCTGTTGTCGTCCGATGGGCTTAACGCCCAAGCCAGTTGACGAGGTTCGGAAATGTCGAACGCAATGTTAAGTTTGGGGTAAAAGCGGCGGATTAAAACGGTCTGGTTCGAGTCGGCTACGGTGTAATCGATAAGCCCTTCGTTAACCAGGTACAGCAAGCCATCGGTATCCAGCTCATCGTTAACATTCCAGGCCAAGTCAGGCGTATCCTTCTGTAGATAGATCAGGCTGTCGATGTGGCTGGTGCTTTTGGCAACTTCGATAATGCCGTGGGTCAGGCTGCTGATATTATTGGGGCGGCGAGTGCCCGACCGATAAATGAGCTGTTCGGTTATTTCATGGTAGGCGGGAGCAAAGCGCATTTTTTTGTTACGTTGCTCGGTGACGGTCAGGCCTGCGGCGGCGATGTCGGCCTTGCCTTTGGCAATGCGATTTAGAATGTCATCAAAGGTGCCGGGGGTTTCGAACTTTACTTTAACGCCTAACTGTTCGGCGAACAGTATAACCAGATCATACTCCAGCCCGGTAAAGCCTTCGGGGCTTTCGTAATAGGTGGTCGGGTCGTTTCTGGTTAATACGTGCAAGATTCCTGCCCGCTTAATCTGCTCCAGCTTATTAAGGGATAGGAATCCGCTATCGCAAGTCGTCAGCGTGATGGTGAATATAAAGCCGATAAGCAGTCTTGGCAGACGAATCAAGATTGCCGGTCGCATCGATTTCATACCGATTGCGACACTTCCGCTGTTTATGGAAGTCGTGATTGTTTGTAGGCATTAATCAATGCATTGGTTGAGCAATCGTGGCTGTCGATGATCTTGTCATTTTGAAGTTCCGGCAGGATGATTTTGGCTAAGGTTTTTCCTAATTCCACGCCCATCTGGTCAAATGAGTTGATATTCCAGATGACGCCCTGAACATAAATTTTATGTTCATAAAATGCAATCAGCGAGCCTAAGGTTTTGGGCGTCAGTTTGCTGAATAAAAACGAATTGGACGGTTTGTTGCCGTCAAATATTTTGGAGGCGACCAATACGGCGTCGGCCTGATCTTCGGCTGATAATTCCTGTTTAACTTCTTCGGCTGTTTTGCCTTTCATCAAGGCTTCCGGTTGGGCGAGAAAGTTCGAAATCAAAATATCATGATGCTCGGGCAGCTTGTAGTGACTGTTTGCGGCGGCCAGGAAGTCGCAGGGTATGAGTTTGGTACCCTGATGGATCAGCTGGAAAAAAGCATGTTGGCCATTGGTGCCGGGTTGTCCCCAGATAATCTGGCCAGTGCTGTAATCTACTTTATCACCATTAAGATCTATGCTTTTACCATTGCTTTCCATGTCGCCTTGCTGAAAATAATCAGCGAAATAAAGCATGGACTGGTCGTAAGGCAACAGGGCGTGGGATTCGGCGTTATAAAAGTTGTTATACCAAATGCCGAGCAAACCCATGATGACCGGGATATTTTTTTCAAAAGGTGTGGCGCGAAAATGTTCGTCAACTTCATAAGCGCCTTGTAAAAGCTCCTCGAAGTTATCCATGCCGACATATAAAGCGATAGACAGCCCTATGGCCGACCACAGTGAATAACGTCCGCCGACCCAATGCCTGAACTCGAACATATTATTGGTATCTATACCGAATTCGGCAACATTCCGGGTGCTTGTGGAAATGGCGACAAAATGCTTGGCAATGGCCTGTTGATCTTGGGCACTGTCAAGGAACCAGCTTCTTGCCGATTTTGCATTGGTCATGGTTTCTTGCGTGGTAAATGTTTTAGACGCAATAAGAAAGAGTGTCGTTTCAGGAGATAAGTGCTTTAGGGTTTCAACAAGATCGGCCTGGTCGATATTGGAAACAAAGTGAACTTTTAATGTTTCTGAAGCATAGGGCGTAAGCGCCGTAGAAACCATTTTGGGGCCTAAATCAGAACCGCCTATGCCGATGTTAACGATGTCGGTAATCGCCTTGCCGGTATAGCCGCGCCATTCGCCTGAGCGCACGCGGGTGCTGAAAGTTCGCATTTTGGCAAGAACGCTGTTGATTTGCGGCATCACATCCTGCCCATCGACATAAACAGGTTGATTGCTTCTGTTGCGTAAGGCGGTATGCAGGACGGATCTGTGTTCGGTCTTATTTATTTCCGCCCCGGAAAACATGGCTTTGATTTTTGCGTCCAGCCCGGCATGTTTAGCAAGATCAATCAGTAAGGGCAGGGTTTGATCGGTTATTCTGTTTTTGGAGTAATCAAATAGAATGTCGTTGAAATGGAGGGAGAACTTGGCATGGCGGGTATTGTCAGCGTTAAAGCTGTCGCGTAGGAGGATGTTTTTGGTTTCGTTGTGATGTGTTATTAAAGCTGTCCAGGCTGTAGAAGTGGTCAAAGATGACATGCGTAAAGCTCCGTTTGAATAAAGTTAACTTAAGTCTACGAAAAGCAGGGAAGGATAGCAATAGTATAGCAGTGCATTATCTTTTGCTTATATACTGGCGCTTGCGGGTTGCTCTTCCATCAATTCCTTTATTTGGCCAAATCGATGTGCTAGAGTTAACCGCTGCTATTGCTCAAAAATACAGCAGAAGATGCTTATTTTCGATGGGTTTAAAATTGATAGCATTTACATCTTTCTCATAATAATAATTTTATCAAAACTGGAAGGCATTATGAACAGTACACACATTTTAAGAAAGGGTTTCCTGGTACTTCTGGGATTGTTATTTTCTGCATCGTTATGGGCGCACGGCGGAGCCGCAGGCACCGATACTGACCAATGTAAATTTGAATTGGAGCCTACTCATTGGCTGCATTATACCGCTTATCAACCTAACGCATTTCCCGCAGAAGATTTTTGCGCCAATCTTCCTCGCGCTAATGAAATGACTTTACTTGTATTCGACTATCAAGATATGAAATACAGGGATATGGCGGTTGAGTTTGAGGTGACAAAAGAGCCAGAAGGTACTCGCGTATTCTTCTTGCCGGCGGCAAAACATAAAAAAGGCACTGTTGAATTAAAACTGCCAAATGGTGTGCCTGAGCCAGGCAAATACCTGATTCATATTACTCTGGTTCCTGATGCGGGTAATCGGTTAGATGCGCACATGGGTTTTAGTGCAGGCGGCGGTAAAGCAGTGAGCAAAAACAATCTACTCCTGTATGCATTTTTCGCATTGGCCGGTCTATATGTACTTTATCTGTCACACGCCGGTTTCAAAAGCAAGGTGGATGAAGCGATAGCGAAGCTTAAAAGCTAAGCAGACACGACTTTTTGGTTAGATTGTGTGTTGATGCCATTGCGCAGTTACGGATAGCGTTCACCGCAACAGGGCAATGGCATCGCCTACAGGGATGTGGGTAAGATGGAGGAGCGGAAGCTTTGATTTTATTGAATAATAGAGGTAATGAATAATGGTGAAGTTATTATCGGCTGGGGTACTGATTTTTCTTTTTTCTGCGCCGGTATCGGCAGTGGAGTATGAAGATCATGATGGTATGCTCATGGATCACGGTGATGGCCATTTGATGGACATGGCCGGCGGTATGGTCATGGGTCAAAATTCCAGTACATTACCGGGTGGCTGCGACAGTATCGCTGAGACCAAGGAAATTACTGTGCATGCCGGTCATAAATATGCCGAGAAATTTCCCGGCAGAATGTTTGCATTCGATACTCAGGAATTTAATTTTAAGCCATGCACCAAGCTGACCGTTCATTTCATCAATGATGATAATGTCCGTCATCAATGGATGATGCACGGCTTGCCCAAGTATTTATACCCCAAAGGTATGTTCCATTTGGAAATATCAGGGCCTGCAAAAATCTCCGGAACATTGATCCTGCCTCCCGGCGATAAAACCTATCTGGTGCATTGCGACATCGCCCAGCATATGGAAAAAGGTATGAAAGCCCAGTTGAAAGTCGGTAAAGGCGATGGCGATCTGCCTAGTATTCCAGGAGTGACGGCTTATGTGATAGCCGATGATTACAAAGGAAGCCTATCGACAGTGATGGCCGACGTTTCAGCCGCAGCTGAAGCCGCACCGACTGTTGTCGCCAATAAGCCTGCGCCGGTAAGTCAGCCGCCAAAAGAAGATTCCGTTATTTCAGGTGTTACTGTGATCGGTCTGGTGATTGGCTTGCTGTTTGCGCCATTTTTGGCGAAAAAATTTAAAGGTATGAGTGTATCAGAGGCGATCGCCACTATTTTTGATTGGGTGAGAGCGGGTATCGAGTTGGTTGTAAAGCTGTTGTCCCGTTTGATGAAGCTGGTTATTTCCAATAAAAACAAGATATTGCCTGGAAAATGAGCCCAGGCAACATAAAAATCCCTGCGCTTTTTTTGAGTGCAGGGATTTTTTTTGAGAGAAAAAAGTGCAAGACATAGGGTTTGAAATAGGCGGGCTGTTTCTCAGCGCATTTATATCGTCAACGATAGCGCCAGGGGGCTCGGAAGCCGTTTTGGCTTATATGGTAGCGGCAGGACATTATCAGGTTGGGCTTTTAGTCATCGTTGCAACAATAGGCAACACGCTGGGTGCCATGACCACATGGGGCTTGGGTGTGCTGGCGGCTAAAAAATTCCCGGTTGCCACGCTTTTATCGGAAAAAAAACAGAAAGCGTTGGATGTCGTCAGAAACAAAGGTATCTGGACGCTGTTTTTTACCTGGTTGCCGGTGGTTGGGGATGCCTTGTGTTTTGCGGGCGGATGGCTAAAACTGCCATTCTTCCAGGCTTGTTTAATCATATTGCTGGGTAAGTTGGGTCGATATGCGGTGATAGCCTGGATGTTCATGTGAAGATCTGAGCTATGCATTAATTTAGATATATCACCACGAAGACACGAAGAACACGAAGTTTTTATCTTGGTTTTTCTTCGTGAACTTCGTGTCTTCGTGGTGAATTAATCTGCTTACATTTTATTGATTGAATACGGGGTCATTGTGCTACGCCATTTTCCACAAGTTAACGTTGCTTACGCCCATAGAAAACGGGACTATTTTATAGCGGCGTTTACTTTTTTTTGTGTGGCGGTCTGCTTAGTGAGCGACGCGAATGCGAGTTTGGAAAAGCAAAATGCCCTAGGCGTTTGCGCCTGGGTGTTTGTGATCGGCTTGTTGCTCGGTGAAAATAGGGAAATCAGAGTGCAGGTTGCCATCGCTGTCATTTTTGCCACCATCGGCGAGCATTTTGCGTCGCCTTTTATGGGCGGATACACGTATCGGTTTGAGAATGTGCCCGCTTATGTGCCGCCCGGTCACGGCATGGTTTATTTAACCGCTGTCGCGCTGGGGCGTTCCGGATTATTCCAGCGTTATGCCAGAGAAATCGCTACTTCGGTGGTATTGGTGTGCGGCGCATGGTCAATTTGGGGTATCAGCGGTTATGCCGAACAGGGCGATTCAGTAGGCGCATTACTGTTTTGTGTTTTTCTGGGTTATCTTTTTAAAGGTCGCTCGCCAATGGTTTATCTGGCGGCCTTTTTTATTACCACATGGCTGGAGTTAATTGGCACTGCCGTCGGGACCTGGAAATGGGCGGCAATAGATCCGGTTTTGAGCTTGCCTCAGGGGAATCCTCCTAGCGGAGTTGCTGCCTGGTATTGTCTGGTCGATGCGGTAGCTATGGGTGGGGCCGCGCCGGTATTAAGATGCGCGAAGAATGCTCGCGACTGGATAAAATCCGGCAAATTGCGGAAAAATGCATATCAAGGCGCGGATAATGAATAAGGTGCTTGGCTAAAATTGCGTCGATCGGGTTTGCTAGTTAAGTAAAGCGCCTCTGTGATAAACAGGGGTAATCAGTAATCAAAAAAGGGTGAGTGTTATGGAACGTCGTGATTTTATTAGATTAAGTGTCGCGGGTGTGGGTGCCGGTATAATCGTGCCAACAATTGCGCTGGCTGACAGTGGCAAACAGGCAGCGACAGGAAACATCTATTATACAAAAGAGGCGCCCGGTCGCTGGAGCGATAAAGTTGCAACGCATTTGCCCAGCATTGAAATAGAAAAAACGGGAGGAAATGTCGCTGTAAAAATCGTAACAGCGCATGAAATGAAAGGTTACGAGCACTATATTGTTAAACATGTTTTGCTGGATCAAAACTATAAGTTTATAGATGAATACCTTTTTAATCCTACTAAGGACACGGCAGCAATATCAACCTTTACACTGCATGACTACAGTGGACCGATTTACGCATTGAGTATGTGCAATAAGCATGACCTTTGGTTAAACGGCGCAGCAGTGTAAGGATGTTTTAGATTATTATTTTGGCGTTGATTTTATTGCAAGAAGCTCATTGAGTCGCGTTAACTTCAATGATCTGCTTAGTAGTCGCCGTAACATAATTCAATCAATGAAAAGCTACCCCTCTCTACAGCCAAAGCCAACAAAAATCCTGGTAATCGCAATGCGGTACCTCGGCGATGTGCTGCTGACAACACCCTTATTGCATTCGTTGCGGCAGGCTTATCCAGATGCTCAGCTTGATGTTTTGGTGTTTCGCAACACCGCCTCCATGCTCGAAGGCAATCCTGATATAAGTCATATCATTACTACGCCTAACCGCCCTAAGCTCCATGATTATTGGCAGTTATTACGGCAGTTGTTCAGGCGGTATGATCTTGCCATTGCTACGCAGGCCGGGGATCGCCCTTTTTTATATACATTACTTGCAGCACCATTACGGGTTGCCGTTGTGCCGCCGAAAAACACCACGGGCTGGTGGAAGCGTTTTTTTGTTCAACGCTGGACAGAATTTGACGACGACAATACGCATACGGTTCTGCAACACTTGAAGTTACTGGAGTTGATCAATGTTCCGAAGTGTTTTTCACTGGTTCCTCCGCAAATCAATGATGCCAGCCAGTTGGTGCGGCAATTTCCTTTTTTAGCTGATAATGCCGGTTATGCCGTTTTGCACCCGCATCCACAGTGGACATACAAGCAATGGACTGTAGAAGGCTGGATAGAGATTGGTCTTTATCTTAAAAAACTGGGATTAAGACTGGTTCTTTCGGGAGGACCGGCCCGAGAGGAAGTTGATTATGTCGCTAATATTCAACGTCGACTTCCTGAGGATACGATCAATCTGGCGGGCCAGGTTTCATTGGCTCAGTTGGCAACTATTATTGCCCAGGCGAAATTATATATCGGCCCGGATACCGGTATCACTCACTTGGCGGCTGCAACAGGAATCCCGGTGATTGCGCTTTATGGACCGACCAATCCGGTAAAATGGGCGCCTTGGCCTACCGGGTATAACCAAAACATAAATCCCTTTCATAAAACAGGCAGCCTGCAGCTTAACAATATCAGTTTGATTCAAGGTAAAGGGGATTGCGTTCCCTGCCATTTGGAAGGCTGTGATAAACATCGGCAAAGCCGAAGCCTGTGTCTTGATACGCTTAGCCCTGAACGGGTCAAAGACGCTATTCGACGGGCGCTGGGAAAAGAGTAATCTTGTCGATTGAATAACGATAAATGGTGATTTGTCCGTAATTGATTTCGCTTTACTTGCGGTTTTTGGTAAAGTTTCCCGATATAGCCCCCCAAGTTTTTCAAGGTAACAGCCGGAATGCATTTAGCAACAAAACAACTGGATAGTCTTTACGTAATAAACGTAAAAGCATTCCATGAGCGTCGCGCGTTTATGGAAGCGCAGCTTTTAAAGCACGATATGAAGGCTGAGTTTGTTCTTGACGGCGACGCCGACGAGCTGACAGCCGAGATTATTAATAAGTATTTTATTGGCGACAACTTGTCGCCCAACCAAATGTCATGCGCTCTAAAACACATCATGACCCTGGAAAGCATTGTTGCAAACAAGCAGCAACAGGCATTGGTTCTGGAAGATGATGCCATTTTTTCCCCAAGGTTTAACGAAGGCCTGCATTATGCGTTGGAAGAAAGCCCTCGCTTTGAGGGGCCGAAAGTCATTTTTATCGGTTGCGGCGGTAACTTTTATACGCCGAAAAGCCTTAGAAAACCCGGTCAGCATTTGTACGTGGGTTCTCGCGGTCGATTTACCGACTCCTATATTATTGATTGCAACACGGCACAAAAACGGCTGGACTGGATTACCCGCAACAAGGTTTCATTGCCGATAGACAATCAGTTTGAAAAAATCGATCGGGAACTGGGAATCAGCATGCTGTGGCTCGAAGAACCCGTAGTGGAGCAAGGCAGTAAGGCCGGCTTGTTTATGAGCGCTGTCGAAAAAGCCCCGCCTGTCTGGTTGCAGCGCCTGTTGTTCAATTGGGAAAAGCTTAAGCGAAAACACATTTATCAATTATGGCGCTAACAACTTATTCTTCTATCGATACGCCATGCTTAGTGTAGTCATCATTACAAAAAACGAAGCCGGGCATATCGCTCGTTGTCTTGAGTCAATTTCATGGGCCGACGAGATTGTCGTTCTGGATTCGGGCAGCGAGGATGATACGGTCTCGATCTGTCGTCAATACACCGATAAGGTTTATCAAACAGACTGGCCCGGCTTCGGTATTCAGAAACAACGCGCTGTCGATAAAGCCAGCGGCGACTGGATTTTATCGGTAGATGCCGACGAAGTTGTAACGCCGGAATTAAGGTCGGAAATCGAAACAGCGCTCCGGCAGGAAGGCTATAACGGCTATGAGATCCCGCGTCTTTCCAGCTATTGCGGCAGGCAAATGCGCCATGGCGGCTGGTGGCCGGATCATGTGCTTAGGTTATTTCGTCGTGATTGCGGTCAGTTTACTGATTCAGTCGTTCATGAGCGTATTATTGTTCAGGGGCAAATCGGGCAGTTAACCACTCCGCTGCTGCATGATGCTTTTATAAACCTGGATGAGGTTTTGCATAAAATAAATTGCTATTCGACCTTGGGTGCTGAGTTGCTCTATCAACGGGGCGTTCGCTCATCGTTGAGCAAGGCCATTTTAAAAGCGCTTTGGACATTCATACGCACCTATTGGCTTAAAGCCGCTATTCTGGATGGGCGGGAAGGGCTGATGCTGTCGATTTCCAATGCGGAAGGCGCTTATTATAAGTACCTTAAATTACTGGAACTGCAAAACCGGCAGTCCCGTTAACAATGAATTTAATCTCCGTTATCGTAACCACCTATAACTGGCCGGCCGCATTAGAACTCTGTCTGGACAGCTTGTTTGCCCAGCGCGATCCGGCGTTTGAAATCATCATCGCTGATGATGGCTCTACGCCGGGCAATCAGGCGCAGGCCCAGGCCTATTGCGCTAAAAGCCCGGTGCCCATTCAATATGTGCATCATGATGATCACGGATTCAGGGCGGGAACTATCAGGAATAAGGCGGTTGCGAGCAGTCAGGGTGAATATTTGCTGTTTATCGATGGCGACTGCGTTCTTGGGCCTGATTTTATCGCACGGCACCGGCAGCTGGCGGAGTCCGGGTATTTCGTGCCGGGCAACAGGGTGCTGCTAAGCGAGTCGTTTACTCAGGAAGTTGTTGAAAAACATATTCCATTGCACCAAAAACCGCTGAGTCATTTTATTTCCCTTTGGCTACAAAAAAAGATCAACCGGATTTCCGCCTTTATTCGGCTGCCCTTAGGGTTTTTAAGAGAATTGCAGCCTGATAAATGGCAAAAAGCCATGACCTGTAATTTGGCGCTCTGGAAAAGCGACTTTTTACGAGTGAATGGTTTTGATGAGCTTTTTGAAGGCTGGGGTTTTGAGGATTCCGACCTGGTTATTCGCTTGATACACGCCGGCATTAAACGCAAGGAAGGGCGATTTGCGGTGCCTGTGCTGCATTTATGGCACCCTCATAATGACAAAAGCAAACAAGACCTTAATTACCAACGATTGTTGGACCGCCTGAAGCAGCGGGATTTTATTGTCGCAACAAAAGGCGTCTCCCAGTATCTTTTGAGTAGCTCCTCGACTCAGAGCAAGATTAAATAGCTTTACCCGTTAATGAAATTTTCAAAAATATGAACAAAGCACCCAAAGCAAGCACTCAAATATATAAGCGGCTGTTGACCTATGTAAAGCCGCATCGTGGTCTTTTTGCAATCAGTATTGTTGGCTTCCTGATGTATTCAGGCACCCAGACCTTATTTGCGGCATTAATCAAGCATATCATCGATACCTTGCAAACCGAGAGCCGGGAGGGAATGTATTATTTGCCGTTATTGTTTAGCGGTTTAATTGTGGTGCATGGGATTGGCGCTTATTTGGGCAACTATTTTCTGGCCAAAGTATCCACCAATGTCGTGCATGCCTTACGCTGTGAAATTTTTAATCAGTATACGCGATTGCCGACAGCCTATTTTGATGCGAATAACAGCGGTTACATGATTTCAAGGATAACCAATAATGTCGGGCAGGTTACCCAGGCCACCACGGACGCAGTGCGTACCTTTGTACGCGAAGGCTTTACTGCGATAGGCTTGTTAATCTATTTGTTTTATTCAAACTGGATGTTGTCGCTGGTTTTTATCGCTATAGCGCCGATTATTGTGGTGTTGGTGAGCTATGTGAGTAAGCGTCTCCGTGGAATCAGTAAAAAAATACAAGAATCGATTGGCGACATGACGCATATCACGTCGGAATTGGTGGGCGGACACCGGGTGGTGCGCAGTTACGGCGGCGAAGAATACGAGCGTCGGCGCTTTCTGGAAAGCAGTTTATACAACCGGAGGCAATCGCTAAAGCTGTCAACGACGATGGCGATACACAATCCGATCATGCAGTTTATTATCGCCATCGCCTTGTCATTCCTGATGTATATGGCCTTGTTTTTCATGAAGCAAGCCAGTGTCGGCGAGTTTGTCGGTTACCTGACTGCGGCATTTTTATTGCCGAGACCTATCAGGCAGTTGAGCGATGCAAATGGCGATATTCAAAAAGGTATCGCGGCTGCCGAATCGTTATTCGAAATTCTGGATGAGCCGGGCGAGTTGGATGAAGGCACGTATCAAGCCGAAAGATGTAAAGGTGCCCTGGAATTCAAAAATCTGACGTTTCAATATGCGGGAGCAAATGAGCCTGCGCTGATCGACATCAATTTTAAGGCCGAGCCGGGACAGACCATTGCGCTGGTAGGGGCTTCCGGCGGCGGTAAAAGTACGCTCGCCAATTTGGTTTCGCGTTTTTATCCGCATGATACCGGTGAAATATTGCTGGACGGTGTGGAAATTAATACGTATGAGCTGGCAAATTTGAGGAAACAGTTGGCGCTGGTCAACCAGCAAGTCACTTTATTCAATGACACGATAGCCAACAATATCGCCTACGGGTCGCTTGCGACCGCAACCCGAAGCGAAATAACCCAAGCTGCAACGGATGCCTATGCGATGGAATTTATCGCCAAGTATGAACAGGGGCTGGATACCGAAATAGGCGAGAATGGCGTCAAACTATCCGGCGGACAACGGCAAAGGTTGGCTTTGGCCAGGGCATTGCTGAAAGACGCCCCGATATTGATACTGGATGAGGCAACATCGGCGCTCGATACCGAATCGGAGCGGTTTATACAGGCGGCGCTGCAAAAAGTAATGAGCAATAGGACGACGCTGGTTATTGCCCATCGACTGTCGACTATTGAAAATGCAGATATAATTTTGGTTATGGATCATGGGCGCATCGTGGAAAGAGGCTCTCACCAGGAGTTGATTGCAAAAAATGGAGCCTATGCGCGTTTGCATTCCATGCAATTTAAGGAACATCGCAAGGGCGATCAACCGATCGCCGCTACTGAAGCATTAAATTCAGACATTGCCTAGAGGGTATTATTTTGAAGACATTTATTTCCGAGCTTGAAGAGCATAAGGCCATGATGGAGCGCTTGGCTGATTGTTCCGGAGCTATTGAGGCGGCCGGAGCGTTGCTGATTGAAACATTAAGGCAGGGCGGGAAAATATTGCTATGCGGCAATGGCGGCAGTGCGGCCGATTGTCAGCATATCGCTGCGGAGTTGGTGGTCAGATATGAAAAAAACCGGAAGGCTCTGGCTGCCATTGCGTTGACCACAGACAGCTCGATCTTAACGGCGCACAGCAATGATATAGGATTCGATACGGTCTATTCCCGGCAGATTGAAGCCATTGCCAACGAAAAAGATTGCTTGATTGCTATTTCCACATCAGGAACCAGCAAAAATATATTAAACGCGGTGGACGCTGCAAGGTTGAAAGGTATGGCTGTTATCGGGCTAACCGGGTGTGAAGGCGGTGAGCTATGCGGGCAGGTTACGCATTCAGTGATCGTTCCCTCGGAGGTGACCGCAAGAATTCAGGAGGCGCATATATTGATAGGCCACTGGTGGTGTGGTGCGATTGAGGGGGCTTATTGATGTTGGCAGCAGCACCTGAGTTTGGGCAAGCTCGAATCATAGTCATTGGCGATGTGATGCTGGATCGATACTGGTCCGGGCAGGCCGCGCGCATTTCGCCGGAAGCGCCGGTGCCGGTGGTCAGGGTTAAGACTATTGAAGATCGCGTCGGCGGCGCGGGCAATGTCGCGCTCAATATTGCCAAATTAGGCGGCAAGGTGACTCTGCTGGGCGTTGTTGGCGATGATGCCGAAGGCGAGATACTGAGGCGGCTGCTCGAAGCGGAAGGCGTGGCCTGCGATTTTGTAGTCGAGCAGGAAATTCGCAGCATCTGCAAGTTACGGGTAATGGCGCAGCATCAGCAGCTCATTCGGATCGATTTTGAAGAGACGTCTCTTAAGTTTAATTCAGATGCGTTGTTGGCAAGGCTGGTTGAACATCTGCCTGAAAATAATACGGTTGTTTTCTCGGATTATGGCAAAGGCACATTGGCGGATGTTTCAACGTATATCATTAAGGCCAAGCAAGCCGGCGTTAAGGTCTTGGTGGATCCGAAAGGGGCGGATTATCAGCGATATGCGCAAGCGGACCTGATAACGCCGAATCTGTCTGAATTGCAGGCGGTGGTCGGTATTCCTGGAAATGAAGATAATTTGATTGAAAAAGGTCGAGGGCTGTTAAAGCGGTATCAAATCCCGACACTTTTGTTGACTCGCGGCGAGGCGGGCATGACCTTGATACAAGACGATCAAGTGCATTCATTGCCGGCTCAGGCCAAGGATGTCTTTGACGTGACCGGTGCCGGAGATACGGTTATCGCGGTGATGGCTCTGGGCGTGGCGCTGGATATGGCGTTGCATGATGCGATGTATCTGGCTAACCTGGCGGGAGGCATTGTGGTCGGAAAGCTGGGTACATCAACCGTATCAATGCAGGAGTTAACTCGGGCAATGCACGGTGACCGGGACTCCCAATACGGCATCGTTTCGGAAGACGAATTGGCGCAAATAATGGCTGGCGCCAAAGCCCATGATGAACGCATCATCATGACCAATGGCTGTTTCGATCTATTGCACGCCGGACATGTGACTTATTTGCAGCAGGCGAAGGCCTTGGGCGATCGGTTGGTTGTGGCGGTAAATTCCGACGCGTCGGTCAGGCAGCTTAAGGGGGAGTCCCGGCCTATTAATGGCTTGCAGGAACGGATGACGGTTCTGGCGGCGTTAGCCTGCGTGGACTGGGTGGTTTCATTCGAAGAGGAAACGCCTGAAAGGTTGTATTGCAGGCTGCTGCCGGACGTCATCGTCAAGGGTGGCGACTACAGCTCGGAGCAAGTCGCCGGTGGCGATTGCGTTATTCGCGCCGGTGGCGAGGTAAAAATTTTGCAGTTTGTTGACGGGCAATCTACAACTGCGATGATTAAAAAAGCGAGGGGATTGGAATGATTGTTGTTACGGGTGGAGCTGGTTTTATTGGAAGTAATCTTATTCGAGCATTAAACCAGCGAGGCGAGCGAAATATATTACTGGTCGATCATTTGGTTAATGGGCGAAAAATGCACAATATCGCCGATCTTGATGTCGCCGATTACATGGACAAGGAGGAGTTTATTGAGAAAATTGGCGTGGCTCATTTTTTTGATGGGGTACGGGCAGTTTTTCATCAGGGAGCCTGTTCTGCGACGACGGAGTGGGATGGAAAGTATGTGATGATGAATAATTATGATTATTCCAAGCGTTTATTGCATTGGTGCATCGCAAAGAATGTCGCATTTATGTATGCGTCTTCCGCTTCGGTTTATGGGACTGGCGAGCATGGATTTCGGGTTGATCGTAGTTGCGAGCATCCTATCAATATGTATGCCTATTCAAAATTTCAATTCGATCAATATGTCCGTCCTTTATTAACTAAAACAAAAAGTCCGATTGTCGGTTTTCGCTATTTTAATGTTTACGGACCAAGAGAGCAGCATAAGGGCTCTATGAGTAGCACTGCATTTCATTTTAATCGGCAGGTTATTGAGCAAAAAAGAGCAAAGTTGTTTGAGGGTTGCGATGGCATGGCTAATGGCGAACAAAAGCGGGACTTTGTTCATGTTGATGATGTTGTGGATGTAAATTTGTGGTTTTTGGATCATCCGGAGCAACGCGGTATTTATAACGTAGGAACGGGGCGAGCGGAAACGTTTAATGTGGTCGCTCAGGCGGTGACTGATTGGCATAAAGAAGGGGAGATTGAGTATATCCCGTTTCCCGAGCATTTAAAGGGTGCGTATCAGAGCTATACCCAAGCGGATATTTCCGGGCTAAGAGAGGCTGGGTACACGAAGGACTTTTTGACCGTTAAGCAAGGCGTCGCAAGATATTTGGATTGGTTGAATGCATAAAGAGCGTTTATAAGAAAATAACTTCTTGACGCAGGCTGAAAAGGCTGTAGAATGCGCAGTTCTTTCAGGGCAGGCGCCTTGGCAGAGACAGCAACAAGAAATAAAGTTGGCAAGGATGTTGACAAGCGGACTGAGTAGGTT